>Ga0210040_10000026_pt1 | contig 623809 bp, 508 predicted proteins | sample CryGeyCG12114_NA_FD_185462 | JGI IMG/M metagenome (GOLD analysis project Ga0210040, IMG submission 185462) | Groundwater microbial communities from aquifer - Crystal Geyser CG19_WC_8/21/14_NA (SPAdes) (version 2) | ecosystem: Environmental > Aquatic > Deep subsurface > Groundwater | place... | reverse complement strand
CCCACACATCCTCTTTGCCACCCTTCTACCTACACAAGCAAAAAAGAAAAAACTAAAAACAGGGCGGTAGCAGCAACACTATAATTCCAAGGACTTCCGCTGAGGCAGCAAACACGGCGGCCTAAGCCGCTTAATCGTTGATGCGGCTCGACATTCTTTCAACCAAGACTTAACAAGATGTTGTACACGGTCATGTCGGATCTCCGTGCCGTTACCATCTTGTGCCTAAAAGTGCACAACATCGTCTATGTCAAAACTCTGAACGCAAGCAAAGAGATCTGTCTACTAGTCGCAGTCTTGCTTTGTCGAAAGAACCGAATGTTACACATCGCCTGACACACTGGACACATATGAGCGACTGCTCGTTTGGACACTTCAACGGCCTTCGCCTACCAAACTGACGTCGATATGAGTTACTGATAGCTTCAGCATCATTACGGCAGACATGACCGCGCCAGTCGCTTCAATTGGAAAGTGTCATGCCATTGACATACAAGAGGATGTTTCTTCTGGAGGACTGAGTACTGCTTACTGGGAGGAAGTATTATCCTAGTGGATTACCAGGATCGCGGATTTACAGAGCCGCATTTATTGCGTACCAACTGAGTCCAGCAAGAAAGTCCACACGAGAACGGCGGTTCGAACGCTTAGCGGCGAAACGGCCCCTGCGAACTTCGTAAAACCAACAACGCACAGACGCTCCAAACCTAACCTTAAAATCGCCGCCTGCACACATAGCCCTACGGTCTGCCGTACTTTACAACAAAACACAGCTGCCCGCGCACCAGCTACTCCCAGATATGCGTGTAACCTAACACTACGCCACAAGAATGCTCGACTCCAACACTTCCTCGCCTGTCATGGGAACTCCGAGCTCACAGCATTCATCTTCATCGTCGTCGGGCTCTAACCATTTGTCAACCAGAGCTCAGCGCCGTGGCTCACGAACCACTAATGCTTGTGAAGCCTGCAAGAAGCGCAAGACCAAAGTACGTCCACCCTGTTCTTGGGTTGGTGGTTTACTAATTCGTGGTTAGTGTTCTGGTCCTCCCGGCCGATGTGAGGCATGTCAAAAGGTCGAAACATTCTGCCATTTCAATGCTAGACTTGATACACGACGAAAGTTGGCATACAAGCCAGCCGCTGTCCAGGAACGACAGCAATATATCTTACAAGGGCTTCTGCAGGTTTTGAAGTTTGGCGAAAATGACGAGATTCTGAAATTGATCAACTTGATAAGAGGTCAAGCTCTTCCACAGGAGATTGCGGCGTGTCTACGGCAGAGTATCAAATCCTTGCAGGATCGGGGTATTCTGCCAGCTCTTGCGGTCGACGAGACCGACATCATGTCTCTTGGTTTGCAAGGGCTTTTCAGTCATAGGGCAGGGAAGCCGGGCTTCAAGCAGTCGCCGCAGAAGATGCCAACCAGTATCAAAGGTTCATTGACTAATCCACAGGAGTCACGGTCCCGGCTCGAGTCGTTTGATGGCGTTGAGTTTTCTGTGCCTTCCTCTTCCGCCTCGCAGCAGATTCCGAGAACTAATAGGGAAGAAGCCCTGTATTATCAGTCCTCAAATGAAAGCAGCTTGACGAGTCCGTTGAGCCCGCTCGACTCATTATCGCTGCCGAGCGACGACACAAGTCAACAATACCCTGGATTTCCCGCCCTTCCTATGGCTGAGAACGTCTTTGCTCACAATCGAGACATAAATTACAAGGACCCACCACTGCCATATTTTATGCCCTACAACTCCCATCCTTTCAACGGGTCTGGTACTCCTAAGCAATAGTCTTCCGCGAGTCCCACCGCATGGTCGATCGCACCGCAGCTGACGTTCAACGACCATTCGATGAAACCAAACGCCTACACGTCGCCACAATTGAACGACTTCAGCAGCCTGGAGTACGATCAGTCTACCAGGCACAGGATGCCAATCAATGAGTGGAATGTCCCAAGCTGGAACTACGAGGCGAGTGCGATATAGTTGGATTGTCACACAATCAGCATGGCCGCTTGTTTGGATGCTGCACAGGTTGGTATCGTTCTCACGCAACTTCCCCAGGATCGGAGTTATCACATACGGCAAAATCAGAGGTTACACAAAACTGCAGAGATGTTACGTTATGTCTTACGATTGGAGTTTTGGGAACAAGATCCGCAGGAGTATGGGAGGCTCCTCCAGTAGGACATTGAGCGTATTGTACCAAAAAACGTTACTATGTATTTTAGCAGGTACGTTGCTGTCTAAGCCTTTTACCACTGTCAGAGATTCAACCTTTGATCTGCTACCTTGGACTGAAGCACGGAAGTCTGCGACGTATGGCGCAAGAAGGGCCACATCAGGGCAGTTAGATCTACAATCCATGCTTTGCCAACGAGAAGTGGCAATGCCACCAGATCTAGGCCTTTGCTACATGTGCTGGGGGAGGCTGGAGCGTAATTCCGCGTATCTGATTTTCGGAAAGCGAAATCATTTCTTCTTCAGACTTCGAGAACTATTTCCGAGATAGCAACGACAAGGTGCAGGGACCCGTACAGAACATCTGCTTTGTGACCTACTCGTGCCCATGTCGATCAGATTGTTTCGCATGTGATCGCAAATTTACCGGGGATCAACTCCGTTCAGGCCTCTACAAGTATTGCTGGCATATTAACGATCGGCATTTCTAGCTTGCGCTGTTAGTATGAATGAGGAACCGGATACCGTTGACCCCTCTTTCTTCGCGCATGGGCCGCAGAGGAGTTGCTATCCGTCCATGAAGATCACACTACCGCTAAGGGGAGTGGTGAGCGTCGCAGCACGCTAGAAAACACCGACCAGGCTCGCGCGCAGCTTGGCACTAATGCTACAGTGTAATGGGGTCGACGAGTCAGCCGTACTAACGGTGGTGTTGGCGCCGAACCTACCTACTGCTGCAGCAAAATGACCAATGTCCTCATCGAGCCGTCCCTGTGTCCTCGTAGTTGTGGCTAACCTTGTTTCGTGGCTTGCCTTTGACGCTGTGCACTCGACACCCTGGAACAAACAAGCATGCGGTTTGTTACGATGAAGCAATCGTGTTCTCCTGGCCTAAGCTATTAGAAAACAGGGACCTATGCAGCGATCGTATCGCAACTACTCAAAACAGTATGGCGACAGCAGTACCAGGCTGCTTGGTTCATGGCTGTTCCACACGCCATGAATGGTGGGAAGCCAATTGCGACAAGTGGAACTACCAGACCCCCTCGAATTACGCACCGGCAGTCGAGCAGCGCACTTTTGAGCCGTCGAAACTCTGGGGACTTCTGTCGCCCCGCTTTGGAAATGGCGCCAGCTTGTTACCTGGTCGCTAAGGATGTGAGCTCATGCAGTTTTATCTCCCCGAAAGCCCCCCTGTCCCCAGCACCCATCGTGGTCGATTGGAGGGCATTTCCCGCGGGTATGTCACCGCAGTCCGCAGCAATCATAATGCATAGTCTCCACTAACGCATCATCTAGTATATGCACGAAATCTTGTTTCTCAACCGTCAAAGTCACTAATTGCAAGTGCATTTCCCACTACTTGTAAGTTGCAGATGCCATGTCTCAGATTCTGTGTTGATTTTATCGCGAATAAGGCCCCTGTGCTGAATGGCTTGTCGCTATTTGCGCTGACCACTTCCACATGTAACTTGCGTGCTTCAAGCTAATCTGGAATACCAAGTCGTCGGCCGTATAGGACCCATCTAATTACAGAGTGTGCCGTTCGTCTGACTTGGTAGTTCTTCTCGAGCATGATCAGCTGAGCTTGGCACGTAGGGCCCAGAGCAAGGTTGCATGGGCCTTGCAGAGACGGCCTATTAGCACGCTAGGAAGAGATATCCGCCCCCTACAGTACGACGCATATGTCGCGTCCTGCGCATTGCTCGCACCGGGATCTTTACAGCAACAGCTGCTACTTCTGCCCATACAGAGACGTGTATTGCACGAACCTTCATGGTTCGCTCCACCACCCACAATCAGCCTGACTGGTGTGCACGATGGCCTCTCTTGTAAGCAATATTTTTGCGTAGCAGAGTATTGAACGCTCGATGGCAAGCGCTACTAAGGTAGTTCCTGCAGTCTACCACGCACTCGAGCAGACTGTAATCTCACGTAAACTCATGCCACTGAAGAGGCTTTCCAGGGTTCGTCTGTAGCGTTGAACACGAACTGACTCTTCACAACAGGTACTAGCTCAAGCTGGTCCTGACCATATGCATCCTCTGACGGCAGCTAACATCCATATGATGGTCTCGCCATTGCTGATCCGCTGGTTTGCCTCGGCGACGAATGCTGGATGACGAACGGTACTGGTCCGTTGATGTGAAAGATCGTCCAACGGCTGAGACTACGGTAGAGTATTAACTCTGCAAGTGCTTGCTGATCCTTACGGCTTAAGGCGGGTACTCGGTTGGAATTCTGCTGTGCCCTAGCATAGCTCGGTCACAGAAATGAGGTAACAGGGCAACAATGTTCTGGATTTTGCTAGTCGTCGGAGATAGGAGCCTGGTTGTGGATATCTGACTACTACCACTGTCTCGTGAACTGGAGCATATAAGATAACGGAAACCCGATCCCCACCGAGTCTGTAGACGGAATTACAATCCCGCATGGTTGAGTTCTGTCATCTCTGACGTGCTTGTGATCTTTCTTACTTCACTGATGGCCGACCAGATTCTGCATCCTGCAACTGAACACAAATAAACATCGCCATGGCCTCGCCCCACTCGAACACCACTGCATTAAAGACACAATAACATGCAAGGAAGTTCCATTGGCAATCTGGTCCGAGGCCACCAAACCGAGATTCTGAACGTTCACACACGCTCCTTCTCGGTAACTTATAGCTCAGGACGTCACAACACTGTAGGCAGATTGTCTGTTCATGCTGGACATACGCAACACATTCTGCGCACGCGGACTGTTTGTGCTACGTACTATCCCATGGTGCCGTGCCTTTATGGTATCGTCCGCCATATGATAGCAGCCTATAAGGTTTGTAGTGTGCTCACGGACATGCACTGCTTTGAGTACCTTCGCGATTTGTCGTATAGAAACACGACCGACCTTACCAGATGCTACCCCTGCGAGGTCACGAACCCCTTAATCCAATGAGCGATGCTGGGCTTGAAGTCTTGTTGTATTTGTTTCTTCCCTGAAGTCCTCCGTTGCTTCCAAATCGCATCCTGTCGCGCGACCCTGCATTTAGATCTCTTAGCAATCCGCAGTGGTCCAGACCGCTGATGAAGGAGACGACATGCTTGTCATTTGCAGCTGGAAAGAAGGAAGACAATCGACCCCGTCGCCATGTCCCTTTTCTGCGACCCGATAACTTCGATCAGATCAAGCACTATTCGAGTTCGACGCTCCATAGTTCTCAACCAGAGAGCTCTTGCCTTGATGCTCGCGCAACGATGCTCAAGCTCCAAAACCGGCTGGGCGAGCGTTCAATCTGGTCAGCAGGTCGAAATGTGCCTGACGCTAGCAGCACCGGTTTGTCCTAACACGTTATCTCACCCACCAACGGATTCGGACTAGGAGCAAGAACCGTGTATGAAAGCATCATACATCATACAGCCCTGCCTGCCAACCATGACTTGGTAAGTCAACGGTAGTTCATTGGTACGTGGTGCTTATTCGTTGCAACTTGTGGCCACACGCCTGGCCAGACGTCCTGGCTGGGAAGCCCTACAACAGAACGATCAAGATTATTGCCAATCCTACTCCAAGAGGACATTCAGCATCCTATGTTACCAGGCCACGAAGACGCCAACTTTGAACACTACCTGCCGACTTCGAGCTGGCTTGAGGCCGAGAGATGTCTCTGGAAAGAGGCTGTGATTGGTCGTCTCCCCGGAAAAGCTGTCGAAATTACCAGAAAGAATGTCGCAAAGGCGGCCTCACAATGAGTACCGTTCTGCAAGCGAGCCGGACACGGTACGGAAACGCAGAACTAACTACTCTCGATTTCTACTTCGACTCCTACCCGGGTAACCAGCGCGCGCGGCCGCGGTTCCAAAATACTCGACTTATGGAGCCATAGCATAATAGCCCGTGCGAAAGCGCGAACAATAAGTAGCTGTCGTTCAGATGCGAACGTCGAATGCCGTAGTCTACCGTACCGTACGCCTTCTGCTCAGCTTTAACCCCGTCTCCCACGCTCGCCACAACAGCCTTGTAGGTCAGCGTACGATCATAACACGGTAAGTCGATTTGAAGCGCGAGACGGAATGGCCTTCGGTAATGCGCTGTGCTCAATACTGTTCAACGGCAGCGGAGCAGCTCGTCCATCAAAAAGGCGTGTCGAGGAATACCGCTTGAGTCCGTATACCAACAGCCTCGAGTGACACCTATAGTTCACGATCAATCGTTATGGCGAGACTACATAAGCCAGACCCAGCGGAATAACGAGGCACATCGCACGTGAATTTTCTACAAGGCAAATAAGGTGAATCACTCCGCGACATCCCGTTAGACAATTTGCGACCAGAAACTGTGAATGGACGAGCGAGTGAATGGCACATTGATGCGGCCTTGGAGAGGTATGGGTATATTTGAAAGGGGACTAACCCATCCTTTAGCTATCTTGTTGATACGTTCAACGATAGGCCTCTGTCCGACCCCTTTGTCAGTTATGGGAGACACAAGACTCGACGGACCATGAGTAGCTGGTTGTCGAGGTCTAAAGAGAAGAACAGCTTCCCGGCGGAATCCTGTAAATGCATCATGATCTATATCTACCGTACCATGTTCCATGTCTGCCGTTTCGTCCATCGTGTCTCTCTATTTAATGCACCTCTGTGATATCCGACTTCTATCCTTGCCGAATGTTCTCGGACGTCGCCCCACCCAGTCGCTCCAAGTGCTGGCAAAATCAGAAACTGCAAAACAAATGTCGAAATGCACCTTAATGTTTTCCGCAAAGTGTTGCTCAAATACAAAGATTGATGGTTTAGTACAGGGTATCAAAGTGGCAAAACAAAGTGGACATTCGAAGGGATGGCCCACTTTGTAATGGTAGGCCGGGAGTGGCTGTGGCAGGTTGAGCCAGCGATACTGCTCAAAGTCGTTATGAAGTTGTTGAGGGCCCTTTATGCCTGCTGCTCCTACGGGCTATGATGGGCGATATGTATTCTGTGCTGACGGTGAGCTGGAAGGCGGGCACGAAGCGGTAGCTACTATTATTCCTGATATGTTGTTCAAAGATCGTATCATCGGCGCAGTCTTATTTGTCCCGAAAGCTTGGCCAAGAAAGAGAGATAAGCCAGCTTGCTCAACTGTCCTTTTCAACCAGTGAACCTGAATCGAGTCGCCTCCAATCTGCCGAGCCCTTCTCTAGGCGTAACGTTTCTCCTTCTGTAACTATTCGTGAAGTCTTGCAAGATCGCCCTTACCTTGCGAAACTCATTGTTCCTGATCTTTTCATTGATACCGTTCATGAGCTTGTTAGCTTCTTCGGGCTTTAAACTACCCTGGGGCAAAAGCTGTAGAGTGGCTGCGACCCATTGCGCAGCCGCAGGTGGCGCCAGGCTGAATATCGTAAGCAGGATTGCTGATGCATCACCGTAACAATCTTCGGGAAAGGTGTACATCAGGCCAGTCATGGTTTGCTGAACAATTTGTTGGCCGAGCTGTTGCAATGTCTCCTTGACTGTATTCTGTATCCCCACTGGCGTCTTGGCGCGTGGGCCATCTCCGGCAGTGAATTCAGAAACAGGTGGATGTTCGAACCCGAAGTCGAGGTAGTCTCGCAGGAACTGCAGAGTCGCTAGAAGAGGGTCGACAAGAGGCAGAGTTAATGAGGTCAGGGCTGCTTGCACCATAGGCGGAGCGAGTGATGATGTGATTGTCTTTATAGGGTAGAACCGCACTGCATCTGTTGCTAGTCGGAAAAAGTCTTCGATGACATCTGGAGCCTCATTTGGGTCAAGCTCGGTCAGAATCCGAAGAAAGACCGTCACCTGCTGAGCAAAGAACCTGAAGACATTGTCACTCGTGTCTTGATCCACGAACTCGGCTCCATAAGAATACTCTCGAATAACCGCATCAGTGGCCCAAAGGAAGCAACCTTGTCTCGAAGCCTGGAAGCCTTCCGCGATGCTGTTGGCGAGTTCTCCCAGCAGAGGTGCAGTGGCTGTGCGGTAGGATATTATCATGTACCTCCAGCATCTGCACACTCGCTCCAGGATTGGCACTGATTTTGTGAAGTGCTTCGCAATGCCAGATAGAGCCGGTAGAATCTCTTTGCAGTAGGTGACAGCAGGGTTCACCTCGTTGGGTGACACATAGGGTTGGATGTTCTTGATAAAGGTGACAATCAGACCTAGATAGTCAGCAACCACATTCTCGGATTTCTCGTCCTTGGCTTGTTGCGCGAGCGAGACGATCCGTTGCATCACCGGATCGCAGAACATTTTCATCGTCTCGTAGATCTTGTCGAGTGGCTGAACCGAGACAACGGCAGCCACACCTTCTGTCACCTCTTCCTGGCTGGACGGCTTGAGTTTGTCGATGATACTTTCGTAGAATTGGTGAAGAACGGGAATTTGTCCTCCAAGCAATTTCCGGCAATCGACACCAAGATACTGGAAGGCCAGTGCGGCAGCCTGAACGACTTCTGGCGAAGCATGACTGAAGCCGGAAATTACATAGTTGAGCTGAGCTTCAAGTGTCTCTGGGTGCTCGGAAGTCCACTCTGTATATCGTCCTAGAGCCATGATTGCCTGGAATTTGAGCTTCTCGTGATCTGGGACTTGTGTCAGTAGCGGTATAACCTCACCAAGGACCGAGGTATCCTCTGGGTTAACCATTCTGCCCATTGCTCGCAAAGCAAAGATGGGGGCCTCGAGCTCTTGCCAGTGTGGTACCGAAGTGCCTGAAGCCTGTCCAGCGTATGTCTGTGCCCATGCCTTGATCTTCTGATAGGCTTTGGTCAAGCAGTCAGTTGGAGTGAGGACCTCGCAACAATCTTTGAGTACGTCGCCCATTGCATGGCGGAACTCGCGGAACTTGTCCTCCATCTCTCGATCGCCGTCGAAGAGATCTTTCTCGTTTCCATTCTCCGGTGTTGGAAACTGAAGGTGATTGATCATGATATCGACGAGTCTTGAGTAGAGGTCTGCCAGTGCAGCTCGTGCAGGCATGTACTTCTCCAGGGTTAGGTACTGCTTTAGATCATACCAGAAGATGAAGGTGATAGAGATGGCTTCTCGATCTTGGTCGTAAGCACAGCATTCGAGTATAGCATCGACCAGCGTGCGGAAAGTGTTCGGTTCTCTTGCAATGAGTACGACCCAGGCCTCACCAGCCTCGGCGAAAAGTCTTGTCATACCCTTCAGCAGGTCGGCATCTTCTATACCGGCAGCCTCAGCAATCTTCGGTCTAAGGCGGAGAAGCCTGGGGAACAATTCTTGGATGACTGTCTTGTTCTCATCGACGTCTCTTGTATCTTTGAAGATTGTGCATAGACAGTCGATAGCCGAGTCGAAGGACGACTCATCACTGATGGCATTAAATATTTGGTCCAGCAGAGGTGAATTGACAATGTCGACAGCCGGAATTTCACGCAGCCAAGATGCAATGCAGTCGTAGAGACGTGGGTTCTTCGCATTATCAGCTGATCTCGATTAGCATTTTTTTGGTGGCAAAGGTCGTGCTGCTTACCCGAAGCTTGGGAATATTGGACAAGAAGTGTCAAGACCTGCTTCGAATTATCTTCCAAAAGCTCTTTTGTCCTGTCGGCGAGTTGGTCTTCCTAGATTGAGGGTGCATATTAGACACTGACACTGATTGCTGGCCGAGGCGAAGAAGTTGCAATGCTGGAGATGAAAGGCTGGCTCGTCGAACATACTGTGAGGTTGATCTTTCGACCTTCTGTAACTTCTTCGGGAAGAATGCGCAGGAAGTCGAGCAAGCAGTCCAAGCCCTGTGGTGAGTCCCCGACAGTCGAGCCAACCATGGCTATTACGTTCTTCCATGCTGTCATCTGAATGGCCAGACTTGCTATACATATGCATAGCTGCGTCCTGATAGGTCGTGGACCAACAAGATAAAGTTGTAGGAGAGAGAGCAGAGAGTCCCGCAGCGCCTCGTGAGCATTATCTGGCAGCTGATGCAAATCGTAGGTGATCTGTGGACTGTTAGCATGCCCATGTTGGTGTCTGTGCGTCACTACAGACCTTTCCCTTCAAGGTAGTTGCTGCGAAAAGACGTGCTTCGGGCGAAGTAGAAGAGTCTTGGAGCATAGTATGAGTCGTGTTCCATGCCTCTGATGACTTCTGAAATTTCTCGAGAAATTCATGGGCTTCCACCTTGTTCTTTCCCGCAGCATGGCTTTGCATGGTAGAGAGCGCTGAAAGAATTGGGGCAAGATCGCCCTGATTCGAGTTGTTGGTAGCCATTGTGTTGTGCGAGTGTCGAATGGAGGGGGTCGAGGCAGGGCTGGCTCTCTGGCCTTGAGAGGTGCTACCCAGGCGCTTTCATGCAGATTCGGTGGTATTGAAGAGGTGCTGAAGAGTAGTCGAAGTCGAAGAAACAATAGTTCATGCGCTTATATGGTAGATGCTTGCTGTGAAGCGGTCTTTGTGAATGTTAACCCAAGAACGACCAAAGGCAAGATGATGCAGCTGCAGCCCGAATGAGGCAGCAATCGCAATCGCAGTCAATGGCAGGTGCAGGCGCGAGTGGGCCCTGGCAGCGGCACCTTCCACTTTCATGCACCGCGACTTTTTGACCTGCAAGCCTCCAAGGTGTGTCGCTACCTTGATTCACACTCTCCCAACTACTACTCTGTCACTACAGATCGCATTCCTATACTCAAGCCGCGCGAATATCAAGCTCAGCCTGCTCTCGCACCGTATTCCACACCTCCGACGATCTCGCAAATATGACAGGACGTGGAGGAGGTGGTCGCAAGACATTGCTTGCTCCCATTCATTTCATCTTCAATTTGCTGCAGAAGCGCTTGACAGTATCCGTATGGCTCTATGAGAACACCAACACGCGAATTGAGGGCAAGATAAGAGTAAGCTAGTATTGGCGTTAAGGTCTGAAAGGTGCGACTAACAGCTCGCAGGGATTCGATGAATTCATGAACCTGGTTATTGATGATGCTGTCGAAGTTCAGCTGCCCACGAAAGATCGATCAGAGGCCAGGCGGCAGCTAGGTCAAATTCTACTCAAGGGTGACAATGTGTCTTTGATTCAGTCACTGGACTAGGAGAGACTTCTGAAAACAGAATTGCAGCGAGAATCAAAAATGCTCACCAGACAACCCGTCCAATCAGTCGGCAATCACTAGCCGATCTATTTTCCAATCGTCTCCGGACGTGGGGACCTGCTCGGTCGGCGGGAGAAGTTGCTCGCGAAGAGCCAAAGCAACTTGGGCATTGTCAGCACATACTGTCACCTCTGGCTGGCGAATGTGGACATACCAAGTACTGGAAACTTTTGTGACGCCTCAACTCCGTCGATGCTTTCGCGTATGCGGGACAAATACCGATCGTAAAAGCCTTTACCATGACCCAAGCGGTTGTTTGCGCTGTCGAAGGCCATACCCGGCATCAAGATGAGGTCGAGCTCAACGGACGAATGATCGTGATGGCCAGCATTTGAGACTCCCATTCCACCAAGAGCATTCTCGCGCTCCTCGATGCCTTCAGCCGACAGTGAAGGAATGCCCCAAGCGTCTGGCTCCAAGCTCTGCCGGTCAGATTCGTCTTTTAGCCTCAACATATCCATGATCTTTGCCTTTCCTGAACCGGTCTCGGAATGGATATATGGGACGAAGACCTTTTTGCCTTGGTTGAGAGCGTCTGCTACGATACTCGAAGTAGAGACTTCTCGTCCTGGCATTGAGAGGAATACGCCAATTGCAGAGGCTTTCTGATATTCTGTCAGTTGCAGCACTTTCTGTGCCACGGCGTCGGCTGCAACTAGTTAGCAGAATGTTTGTGTAAATCGATGATTTAGTCTACATTGCTCCTCGACATTTTGCTCCTCGATCTTGCCCAGCGTTTCCTTGATGCTTTTGCGTAACAGCTTCTTCTCCTCCTTAATAGATTGCGACATTCTGCTCGCGGCGGCTGTAAACGTTCGGCACCCTCTCATAGCCCAGGTTCCATGACTGACGAGGTTGATGTCCTGAGGATGGCTGCGTGTTCGAAAGCTTGGTTTGGCGATGCAACGCCTATCTAGATCTGTGACGTCCTCTCAGCACGTGAAACTGTAATGGGTCTCAGAGATCGGCACCTCAACGACCAGGCTCCTAGGCATGCTTATTTAAGGTTTAGGCCGGCGGCAGCTCCTGAAATGTGGAAGTCCAGGGGCGCAGGTCCAGCGCTAGCCACCCGCGTACCTGTGCCGAAAAGGCAATCGCTGTTTGTTCTCCTGCCTTGACATGCCACTCTCGAGCCGTATCACATAACACCTCGACCTCGCCTAAGTCGCTCTCTTAACCAACAGCGAACAACATGTTGGCTATCACATCAGTCATCGCAGCTTTTGGCCTGCTGCTGCCTACAGTCGTTCAGGCGCAAGGATCGCTCGTCGGAACATGGACGACCAAGTCACGAAAAGTGCTGACAGGACCGGTAAGACAAGATCAAGACGTCAAACGCCATAGCAGATACTGACACCCTTACAGGGCTTCTATAATCCCGTCGATGACCGCCTGATCGAGCCAGATCTTACCGGCATCTCCTACTCCTTCACCGCCGATGGCTACTACGAATCGGCCTACTACCGCGCCGTCTCGAATCCAGCCAATCCAAGCTGTGTTCAGGGAGTAATGCAATGGCAGCATGGAACATACACTTTGCCAGCGAACGGCAGCATCGTTTTGCTACCCATCGCTGTAGATGGCCGCTCGTTGACTTCGACACCTTGCCAGTACGACAACAGCGTCTACGAGCGTTATTACCAGCCCGAGATGATGAAAGAGTACTCTCTCGAGACCGACAAGTACCACAATGTACCAAGACTCAACCTATTCCTATTCGATGGATCACCACAACAACCGCTGTATCTGGCCTATAACCCACCACAGATGCTCCCTACACAGACGCTGAATCCGACAGCCACTCCAAGCGCGACAGGGAAGACGAAAAGAGATGGACAGGTGCTGCTGCAGAACACTGAGCCATTAAACAAGAATGCAATAATTCATCCCAAGGAGCCGCTCAATGCAGACAAGATCTGGTGGGCTGGTGTTGGGCTAGTTGCGGTGGGGGGCGCCATGTTTATGTACCCCTCGTCGAAGTGAATGCAGGCGAGCACTAGCATCAGGGCGTGCTTGACGTGAATGATGCAAAGGGAAACCGATCATCATTCACGGAATTGTGGATCTGTATTATGAGCTTGGCTTTAACAACGTCAAAGTTACAGATACGTGGCAAACGCACTTGACAGTTCAGAAGCGTTTTCCGACATTATGATCTTATCGCCGGAATATGACCTTGGACACGACACAATCCCTATCAGCGACACTGAGCAGCGACCCTTCTTGAAAAAGACAAGCTGGTTTACCTGAATCTTTGACAAATCCAAATACTGCTGTGGGTTTTGCAACCTTCAGACCGAAGCGAAGTGAGCCCTTCGCGCAAGACCATTCAAACACGCGACCGCAGCCGCATATATCTCAAAGAAAGGTTGAGCAGACCCTGCAGCATCTTCTCCAAGGAATTCATGAGTACCGACCGGCTTGTGCATTGGGCTGTTGTGCATTATATCGAGTGGACAGACCGAATTGCTCGGAGTCGTTTCGTGTCCCTTCCCTCCCACGTGTGCCTCGGTCAAGGCTGTTTTCGACCACACCGAGCAGTACCGTGGGTAATCTGTGTAGGAGGAGGACCGTGAATACACAAGTATTCGAGTGCCACTGAACGCCTTTTGTGGTGCGGTCTTACACCACATTCTTCAGTGCCAGTGTCAGCTTCAGGTCTCTACGCAAACGTGATTGGGGAAGTCGTGGAAGCACTCGAAGATGTGCACGACGGCTCCGCTGTGCAGAAGCGGCCGATGCAGGAGGACGAATGCCGGGGAAATAATCAGAAGATGACTTGTAGCTGCAGGATACAGGCAGTACATAGCATGGGCACTATGAGATGGGAATTGCCATAGACATAGCGAAACTAATTTGAGAAAGGTCTGCAATTATCGTGTCTCACTGCTTTACGCTCTGAGATCATGTTCCCTTACCTGACTGGAAGGGTCAACGGTTCTAACGGCGTGACAACACAACTCTATTAGTCGCTAAGAACAGGTTTCACCCACCGCAGCTCAGCTCAGCTCGTCTTACCCAATCCTGGCGCCGTACCCATTATGAGGATGTTTCGATTCGTCACTAACGCAAAGACATTCGATCAGTACTCTGCCGTACCGTACCAATGTCACTCGACTCGACCCACGGGCTACGTGAGGTACATCGGGCGGTCGGGGAGGAACTGTTACGGAACAATGGACTGAGATGGGACTCACTACTGGTATTCCTTGCTCGTCATCGTTCTCCGACCGTCGACGGTGCGGAGGTGTAGTTTTGTTAGATCGACGTTGCGGAAGGTTCGGACCTGTGGGAGAGAAAGGGTTGTTAGCTTTTGGTTTTGAAAGAGAGGTCCATGAGTGGGTGGATGTGGGATGAGGTAAGATAAGTGGTTGCATGCTTGTGAGCTGCTCCGCTAACCGTTTTACGCCGGAGGGCCGTGTGCGATTGCCCACGATACTTGATGCTGTGATCGATACAGTCTTTGGGCTGTGGCATGTGGTACGCATAATGCTCAGCCTGTGGTTCAGGAGCATACGATAACGGGTAAAGAGTGTTTCTGAACACGGGGGTTTCTGGGCCGATCAACTCACGTTCAACGCCCTGTTGTTCGCAAAGAACGTTGGGTCATTGCTCTTCCCGCCGATACTCGTCCCACAGACGGGGCAGAAGCTATGCGTGATTCGGTTGGGTCCGAAGCTGTATGGCGTCATGGAGTCCCTTCCGGAGTGCCACTCGATTTGTGACTCGAGGGGGTAGACCATGAGTTGGCCGTTGATGTGGCAAATGCTGCAAGTGCATTGGGTGACGGGCATCTCGTCAAGGGGCGGGCTGAGTTTGACAGTGTAGCGGACGTTGCCGCAGTGGCAGCCGCCTTCGTAGTGTTGGGAGCGGGGAACGGCTTTGCCTGTTGTGGGCGAGATGGGTGTTTCGGAGGACATGGTCGTCTTGGTTGACGGGACTGGCATAGGCTCTTTGGCGATTGTTCTCTTTGTTATCTAGCTGCTCAGGCTGTGTTCGTTGTTATGTGTTTGTTTTGGCGGGAAGACACGGTGGCTTTTGCAGAACGTCACTTCTTGACGGTGGAGGTACGGAGAGCGAGACAAGAAATACAATCTCCCTCCTTTTGACAATATCTTGGGTAGCAGAGTGGGCAAGACGCTGCTTGGTACTCGGACTGCTTCTGATTTATCCGTTCCGAGGGTCGACGAGTTGGTCTTGTTTATCCCTATCTCAGAGCAAATCAACCTGTATCTCGTAAGCCCAGGAGGCAGGACTATGCCAGTCCTGGACTTGGATTGAGTCCGGTTTTGAGTCTTGACTATGACTATGTTCTGGGCCCTGTCGACAGTACAAGTCTACGTTGCCCCCTCCGACTTGTCGAGTGAGGTCTAGGGCCCAGTCAACGCTAGTGCTTTTGTTTTAAAAGATTGGCGAATTGCGGGGTACGAGCCATGTGATGGATACACTCTCACCTAGGCCGAGTGTGCTAAACAACTTCCAGTCGTGGGACAGAGAGAGATAGCGCACTGTAACAATGGCTAGGACTACGAGACGTCCCATTCTGCTAACTCGTATGCCTGCCTCGGGTGGAGATGTTATCGGCTCAGCTAGATAGTGATGTGACAAACCTATGATGTACAACGCACGGTATCTTGGCATTCTGGTTAAGCCTGATGCGCATTGTAATGATACATTTTGCAACGCTGTGAGGAGGAGCTAGTTGCACATTGCGCCTCTAAGCGCTGTTGCTTCGTCGAAGAACGGGCAATTCTACTGGAGCTTACTGGCCGAGTTTTGGCTGTGACCTAACGTTGGCTAGGTCACGTTCTGCGCCGATCATACTTAGAGACCGCCGCGACCCTGCAAGTACGCCAGCTACTACTACCGAGAGTAGATATGTGTACCTGTGACGAGCTTGTAGAACTTCGCTTCGAAACGCCTCCCTCAGGGCCCGACATGCTTTCTGACTAGAATGCTAGTTTTCATCACATATCCGAAGTCAAATTCGCAGTCTAAACAACCTACCACAGGAGGATTTCCAGCAGCTTGAGTTTTCTACATGAGAGACGTACTGTCACGTCAGAAGAAATAGTCATACTTCGGCATCTCCACATCCACAGTGCCCTGTCCAGTCCCGACCCAGTTCCATGCAAGGCGGTATGCTTAAAGCATACCAGCAATTCAGGCATGTGTGGAGGCCCTTGGGCAGAGATGGTGGGGAAACGTGCCTCGCCACTGAACGTGCAGTAACAATTCCCATGGGAGCACATGACTCTCAACGTGCAAAGCTTCTGATGTGAAATCGAGGAAACTGTGGGGGTTTGGCCGGGTCATGCTCCTGAACGTGAATCGTGTTGTGGTAAGTGTCTTCGCTCACCGTGTAGGTGCCTTCCTGCCATAGCAGCACGTTATTGTTCTGGCTCGTCTCACTACAGCTGGAGCGATTGAACCTCAGATCATGGGGTTGAAATTATAGAAGCTCCGACGGTGCATAGGAGTAAGCAAAGTACAGGGCCGTGGGTCGACGGCCAGAAACATGGTTCTGCGGTCAAAACGGATGCTATGGCAAGAGACACTGCTGCTCGCGCAGTCGCTGAGATGCTGTTTGGCAGTGGGTCACCGAAGCCTTGCCGAAGCCGATCACGGTCTCCACTGGGTACAGCGCCAATCTCATCGAAGAAGCACCTGTGCCCGCTGTCTTAGCAGTGTCTTAGCCTGAACTCTCCCGCTTCGAGGCGCACTACGAACCTTGATTTCGCTCTGATCGCAGACCCCCTCCGGCTTGATATGTTCGCTCCACGTCTGCCTCACTTTCACCGTCGCGGCGCGTCATTATAGATCCTCGACGGCCGTGTTTGATCGGGCTAGTGGTCCGTCGCAACAGGGCGAGTCCAGAGTAAGAACCCCGGAGACAAGGAATGGTCCAGAGTGCCGGCGCCTGGACTTTGCAGATTTTGGCGAGCACAGAAGACCAATCCCAACGCAAGATCATCTGCTACACAAGACTTTCAACAGCGGTTGACGCGGTCACTACATTTGCAGACACGCGATCTGTAAGGCCAGCCCTTGCCATACGCTCCAACGAGATTGCCAGTGTTCTGCGCAAGACACGCCGCCTCGGTACCTAGGCCACCGTCGAGTCTAAGATCTCACTTCCATTGCACTACCACTTGTCGCACGCGGTCTGCCTCAATAGCTAACCTTCGCGCTGTGCTGCAACCCATCAACGTCTAAAAGCCTCTGCTCTGGGTCACTGCAGGATTGAGCTTGAGAAGGCACGGGAAGAGCTATTTCGGTGGGTGGAACGCCGTGCTTGAAAGAAGAGAACAGAACACGACTGTGTTGTGCATGCACGAATGAGACAAAGGGAGATACAAGTGTCTAGCCCTTGCACAGGAGCATGAGGTGTCTGCACGGATACTCTTCTGGACATGGCCGCGCCCGCACCGATGGGCCAAGGTCATCAGCCGGGTATGGCTACGGATAGATCCAATCACTCCGAACAGAAGTCACCCGAGTCTCCTGGACTTGCAGGAGATGAACCACCAAAGAAACGCAGACGAACTGCAAAGCCCAACGCGGATAAGAAGTTCGAGTGCAAGCACGAGGGTTGTGGAAAGAGCTATTCTCGCGCCGAACATCTCTATCGCCACCAGCTAAATCACACGCCCAAGAATATCTACCATTGCGATTTTCCCGACTGCAACCGCTACTTCGTGAGACAAGACCTCTGTGTCCGGCATCGAGAACGCCACGCCACTGCCGGTTCCCAGCTGCAGAAAAGAGACTCGTTCGCTCATGTCTCACAGAACCCGACTAACCAACCTGCCAGTACCACTCCATCTGGTCCAGTAGAGAATGATTATGGTTCTAATCCCCCAGACCCGTTGTCGTCGGATGGCAACGCTTTCAAACCAATCCAAGACCAGTACACTCCCACCGGTTGTTCGCTCGAATCTCGTCCCGGCGACCCTCCAAAGCATGACTCCACCTTCGGCTCGACGACCATGTCGCCACCGAACAACGTCGTCGACTCACGGTTCATACCTCCAACGCCACGAGCAGGCACGAGTAGGACGACTTTCTCATATGCTCGGAGCAGCAGCTTTGGGAACGACACTCTGAGTTCGGAACTTCCACACTCGGCTGGCGCGTACCATCAACGCAGGGGTAGCATGAATTTCACCTCCGCCATACAACCAAATACCACTGCTATGTCACAGTCGGTACCACAATCACCAAGCACGACGTATTCGAATTCTTCAGTCTCGGCCCTCCCCCCTCCACCATTCAGATCAGACTCTGACACGTTCGTTAGCAATACCCAGAGAGACAACCATTACCTCACTGGCCCCAGTATGCTCCCTGTCAATTATTCAGCGAACCTGCATTCATCCAACGTCTATCGACCATCACAAGATGCCTTCACTGCAGCTGTTTCTCAGGGTCTGACTTCGTCCAACACTGATCCGTACCTATATTCCAATGTGAATAATGGCCCTCCGTCTATGGATATGAACACCACGTACGGATATCCCATACTAGGAGCCGAAAACTACGGCCAGTCGCCTTTCGTTCTAAACGACGAATTCACTGCCTGGCTATTCAACCCAAATGTGGCAGATCAGCCAAATCTGTCGCCCGATTATCTTGCTAGTACATACATGGACAACGTTGTCTCGCTCATGCAAGACCCAGTCCTGAACCAAGTCACAAGCTCGAGCGTGTCGCAACACGACCAAGTCTCGATGAACCCCATGAACATGAACAACATTCTAGATTCTTCACAGCCAAGCAATTACGCCATGTCCGAACATAAAAGGCAAGAGCTGCTCGACCTCATGCAAACACAATTCGTCGAACGCACACACGATGCTGTCAAGAAGCGGAAAGACATGGTTTTTGAGGGGGATGTTGATGCTGATGGCCATGTCCTGAGTTTGCCGATGATGCATACCTATATCGGGTCCTACTGGTATCATCAACATGCTCAGTTACCAATCTTGCACAAGCCAACGTTCTCAGCTGACAAAACTCCAACGCTACTGCTCTTGGTAGTAGTTGCTATCGGCGCTGCGACACTCGACAAAGCTTACGGGACGTCTTTGACGGACTCTGCTGCAGAGTTTGCGAATTTCGTGGTATGGCATCTACGGTGGGAGATCATCCGAGATGTGGATTACCGGCCTCCCGCCAAACTCTGGGTGTTCCAGACTCTGCTCTTGATCGAAGTATATGAAAAAATGTACTCAACCAGGACCTTACATGAAAGAGCACATATCCACCATGATTCCACTTTGACTCTTATGCGACGTGGTAGCTCTCTGATTGGACGATTGGCTTCCGAAACTCCAGGAAGTCTTGTGGAAGAACGCAGTGGGACGGCGACTACACACGGACCAAACGGTGTTCATGCTGGCTCTGACGATGCATGGCTGAGGTGGATCACGACAGAGGCAACAAGGCGAGCGGCATTTGGTGCATTCGTCCTCGACTCTATACACTGTACCATGTTCGGTCACGCCGCGAAAATGGTAGCACATGAGATGCGGTTGCCGCTACCCTGCGATGAAGCCCTCTGGTCCGCCACGTCTCCAGCAGAAGTAGGCCGCGTACAAGCCTCTCTGCGGGCCAACGGAGTCAAGCCAATTATGTTTCTGGAAGGTCTCAAGCGCACTCTCAATGGTCAGACCGTCCGCACCAACTCCTTTGGACGTACGATCATCATGGCTGGTCTTCTCTCGGTCTCGTGGCACATGACACAGCGTGACCTGCAGATTGCATCGATTGGCCCACGTGCTGCGAACTCGATTGGTGGGCCTGACAAGTGGAGAGGTACACTTCTCCGTGCCTTTGACAACTGGAAGCGAGACTTTGACGAAGCACTGGCCGAAACAGCTGCGAGCGCTTCTTTGTCGCCACCACGCATGAACAACGGGCCAAAAAACCAGATTGGCTCGCTACTTCGCCCGGTCGACGACGAAAACATCTTCGAGTCTCGTACCGTCCTCCATCACCTCGCCCACATCGCCGCTCACGTCGACATTGTCGACTGCCAGGTTTTTGCTGGTGCGAACCGTCTCCTCAGCCGCGTCGTCACACCTCGAGACTACAGTCTCATCTGCGACAAAATCGAAAAATGGGCGAAACGAGCCTCGGCACGCGACGCTGCGTTCTATGCCCTGAAGTTCATCACTACCGTGCTCATACCACCCGGCGTCAATGCTTCAAGCGACAGCATCGACAGTCGAATTTATGGTCATGCATCTCCGATCCTGCCGCAGGCATATGATAGCGACAGGTATATCGCGAGAGACGATTTCCTACTTAATCGGCCCTGGGTCCTCTACGTTTCCGCACTGGTCGTCTGGTGCTATGGATTTGCACTGGAGGGACCGATTGACCCTCCACCACGAGAGGAGGATTTTGCTACATACGAGCAGAGGGAAAAGGACATGCGTAGCTACCTCGACAGGGTGGCAGGAGTGCGAGCGCCCGATGATCTCGAAGGCGTGACAGGCAAGAACAGGTGTCTTGGTTTACTGTTGATCCTCAAGGAGTCATTCGCGAGCACAAGGTGGGAGCTAACGCATGAAGCGGCAGGCTTGTTGGGTAATGCTGCGATGAAGCTCAAGGGAGATGGGGAGGCCGGGCAGACGTTAGCACGTGGAACGCGATTTCCACCGACTAAATTTCAGGAGGCGAATGGGCAAGGACATGCGAACACTATCCCAGCGGTTGAATATGGAAGTACGGTGTCGGCATTCAACACAGCAAGGCCTTGACAGGAAAAGGGCAGCTGCCAGGTTGGGCGACTGGAGAATGAAGGATCTGATGGCATGTCGGCGCATACGCGGAAGGAATGGTCAGGCTTGTGTACAATCCTTGTTGATGTTGTTTTTGATACCCAAATACACGATTTGCTTGCTCTCTACTACGTCCTCTACTACCTGCTGCCTCTTGAACAACGGACAAGTCACTCCTACGCCGCAGCGCATCGATACCACTTACGGCGGACCGAGTCTCTCAGCTGACAGCGCTGCAGAGCAAAGAGCGTGCATTTCCCGCCGGTCAACCGAGAACGGGGCACACGTCTCAAGTGCCACTTGAAACTCAAGCACTCACCTACGCCCTCCTACAACAACAGCCTTAGGTGGTCACTGCGAAGACGAAGCTAGAGGATGGCAAGCGCGATATATCAGAAGGTCGACCGAAGCAAGCGGCGCCCCCGCCCGTGTCCGCGTCACACAAGGCGCGGTCCAGCGGGAGGCAGTGCTCTTCTGACTGGGGCAGGCGCGACGCGGGATCGATGTCGGAAGGGGGAACGATCGAGACTGGTGTTGGGTGGCAGACACAACCATTAGCGGGCACCGCGACAAGCGGAGAAGAAGGAGAGAACGCTGCGCCGTGATGGGGGGAGGCTCGGAGGATACGAGAAAGTAAGACATGATTTATGGAACCGCCGGGGTGAAGGCGCGGCCAGCGGCGGTGGATGGGAGGTGTGACTGACAAACAGTCGGAAGAACTGGACGATGTTCCTGGAGAATTCCTTGTTTACTAGTTTGAGAGAGGTGGTGCGGAAGCACTGTAGTGATGTGGAGGATTCGAGGAGCATGTGAAAGATGGGATTGTGGATGGATCGCGCGGCTTGGATCCAGTTATGCTCGTGATGTCTTCAGGCTGATTTCTTGCAAGTGGATCTGATCCATGTCACTGCTAGTTGCAATCGGTTCTACGCCTATGGTGGCCCTTCCAGCGTTCCGGCCCTTTGTTCACTTACTGTCCAAACACGTGGATTCTACTACTTCACACATCAACATAGTACGTCTAGAGCTCTGCCACGTCCATCTAGTGTGTGAATGTCTGAGTGACAACCTTGGCAGTATGCTTGTTGTCCCTCTGCCACTTCTTGCTGTACTTGACTCCGAACCCATCCTGGAAGACCTCCCGGATGCTCTCGAGTGGCATTCCCTTGACCTCGGGGTAGAAGAAGATGAAGAACAGCCAGCCGCAGAAGCAGATGGCGCCATAGAGACCGAATGCGCCGGATGGTGTAGCACCCTTCATGATGCTCAAGAATGTAGAGGCGATGATGATGTTCGTGGACCAGCAGGTGACGGTGTTGAACATGGTACCGACTGCTCGGACCTCTAGCGGGATGAGCTCTGTACCGATCCAGGCGATAGTAGCGACACCGGAGCTAAAGAAGCCGACATAGCAGATGATTGCGACCAGTACAAGAGGAGCAGCCCAGGACGGTGCAATGCCGTCGATTGTGAGGCTTGAGCGGTCGATGGGAATGTAAGCAAATGCGATCGCGGCGATGGCCATGCAGATTGCCATGCCGAGGACGGTAACGCAGAGGATGATACGACGACCAAACCGATCCACAAGGATGAGGTTGACGAAGCTGAAGATAAAATTCGTTCCTGATACCGTGATTGCGACGGCAGTAGCATTGGAGAAGCCGGCGATGGCGAACAAGGTGGCAGCATAGTACATAAGGGTGTTGAAGCCACCAAGCTGGCTCACTGCCATAGTTATGCAAGCTGTTGCAACGGCTCGGCCAGTAGCTGGAGTCTTGAATATCTTTACTGCGGTCTGCCACAGACTGGTGTCGGACATGACTGAGTGAGCTTCCTCGAGCGAGACTTGAATGGATTTGATCTTGTCTGATCGCTGTTGCTCGGTAGATGAGACGTAGATCTTGTGCAAGCTCTTGTCCGCTTGCTCAATCTTGCCATGGGCGACGAGTTGACGTGGAGACTCAGGAACAAAGAAAAGGAGTCCTGCGAGAGTTATTGCCGGCACAGCACCGAGACCGACAGTAGCGCGCCATCCGTTGGGTCCGGCGTGCTCAAACCCAGCTCCGAGAGCGCTTGCGACGAACTGGCCAAAGGTGACGCTCAGGTTGTTGAACGCGATCATCCTTCCTCGATATCTGGCTGGAGCGATTTCACCAATAAAGAGAGGAGCGATCATAGAGGCGGAACCCACCCCCAAGCCAACGACGAATCGACCGACTGCAAATTGAGGAAGGGAGTATGCTGCTGTTTGTAGGATGGTACCAATCAGGAAGAGAGCGCAGGCGACCCAGATGGGCATTCTGCGGCCGTACTTGTCCGCCGAAAGACCGGCGTAGACTGCACCGACCAGAGCACCGCCAGACGTGAGAGAGGTGACAAGTTCTGATTCAGAAGCACTGAGTTCGCGACCGAGAGAATCGCCAATAGTAACGAGCACGGAGGAAATATAACCTGGACTGCGATTAGTGGGGGCTCCTTGCAAAATGTCATGCTGCGAAGCATACCAGTGTCATAACCGAAGAGCAGACCGGCTTGTGAGATGGTCAAAGAAATGAGCCATGCTGCTTTCGAAGCAGCTGTTGCCTCAATGCCACTCAGATCGAGAACTTCTTCTGCGACGCTAGCGCGACTGTCTTTCCGCGAAGGCTTTTCGATGTACTCGACTTGCTCTTGACCATAGTGCTGAGACTTCTCGTTATGAGAAGCCATGGTGCCTATGCTGCCGCCTCAGCCACCGAGGAGTCAATAATTTCAGCTGAAAAGAATATGTGGTTACTGCTAGCGCGATGTCCAACTGCCTCCTAGAGGTGTCCATGACGGGGGAGTTAACGACACTATATATCTTCCTTCTGTCATCCCTGTCTTACGATCGAGGGACGCGTTGACGGGCATGAAGCCGTAGGAACCCGAGCGGAGGCTCCATCTGCCGTCCATAGCATAGGACAATACTGTTCCGCCGAAGGTCCCGGATTTGGCTGACAGGGCACCCCAGTCTGAGGACGAGAGTTAGTGCCCCCATGGGGAAACATGGCGCTCGTAGGACACCATTTATAAGCTATCTCACCCTGGTTAGGACGCTTTATGGGAAGGTTTGGGGGTTCAACAGGAATGCTGCGTGGGTAATTACTCCTTGTAGGTGTCACGAGGTCAAAGCTGTCAGTCGTAGGCTAGCTTCGGTCATTCTCTCAACTGCCATTGGCTACATGGAGGATCAGCCGGAACATATTCCCCGCTGGAGCGGCGCGGCAGGCGCCACCGACGTTCTACTTTGAGAAGTCTTTCCACGGCAGGCTTGAGTCGGCGACGCCCGGGCCCCATGGTAGGATCTGCTGTAGATCTGCTAGCGGACGTCGTGGCACGGTCAATGTGGATCCTAGCATGCGGCAGCCAGAGTACTCCCGGTTGCGGGACCGTTGAAGCATAGTTCGGGCACGATCAGCAGATTTGTAACTTAGAGCTATAGTCAAACAACGAGGCAGACCGTTGCGTAACGAGGAAACAGTGACAGAATGGCATGCATGAAGCCTGAGGAAGGGAGCAACTTCTTGCTCCCAGAGGTTTGCCAGAACAGAACTCGCCGTACTCGCCGACATTGAGATGCTCTGGAGCAACTTTGAATACAGCTCCCTGTGCAGTCACGTCCAACATCGAAGAAGCGAGGCCAGCAACGTGTCGTCTACCTGCGTTAGCTGCAATCTCGGCCAGGACCTTGTGCAAGATGCGCCACTTGTTACGTCCTGGGTTCTGCCTATGGGCCGTGGACGAGTCAATGAGGAAAGCCAGGCCGGAGTTCGAGGATTATATCACAAGCAGAAAGCGCAAATCGCCCCAGTGCGGGAGTCAGATACGGAGGCACCACGAAAAGACAAAGAGGCTTCGGAGATGTAAACACTGAAGCATTGTTTTACTTCATTCCCCAAGGTACGTACCTTGACGCCTTGCAAGTACTCTCCGGTACCAAATGAATCACGGTATTAATTCGTTATTCTGAGCTCTCCACATGCGGTGTGGTTTCTGGAGCTATGGTGGTCGAGCGCTCCCTTCAACATCCTGTTGAGACCAGTGTCGCGGAGTGCGATTTGTTCCTGGACTCCGTCTCTGTCGACCCTCACTACCGCCTCCTGCCAAGCCCGAGCCTGCAGCAGCGGACCCGGGTGATGTGCTGTTGAGTCTGTCGTTGAGTGAATCAATTGTCGGTGTCCTCAACCTCGAGACAGACTGATGTGCTGGACTGCTTCGATACTCATGTTCTCGAGCTTGAGTCGGGGTTTCAGCAAATATCAGAGCTCCCCTCGCGGTATGTATATCTCTGCTCTCGTCGTTGGACGAGAGAGGCGTACTCTGCCGCGCCGCTTCGTTACCATCGAATGCTTCAGATTCTGGCTGGCGCGAAGAAGATCCATCTTCGTCCTGCAAGTCGTCCGGCGACCAAGTTCGGCCACCTCTGGTTGGGGCGGGAATGACGGTGACTGGCATGCTCTCGCCACGGGTGCGCGAACTCGAGCTGTCGCGATCTTGCTGTGATTGTCGCATGCTTTGCTGTCGAATCACGTGCAGGGTCTCGTCAGGTACGGTCACACGCGAAAGCCTTGGTTGGGCCGGGATAACAGTAATCGGCATTGGCGGAGAGGGACCAACACGCTTCCGACCATTACGTTCCTTTTGTATCGTCCTAAACACGTTCAGCCTGTCGCGGAGATTGTGATAGGTCTGAGCTGGGGATCTTCGAACGTTCGAAGCAGCCATCTGGGCCGCGACCTCCGCCGGTGGATCAGCTCTTTTTCTCTTGAAAGGATTTGCAACGGCTTGCCACGACTGTCGGTTCTTCGGGTTTACCCTGTCGGTGGTTTCTGATTCGCGCCGAGACGTCGAAACTTCTGGGTTTGTGTTGTGCACTAACGTAGAGCCCTCGGTCTCCTCCAGTGGAAGCATTTGTGTATCAACGTGAAGAGAAGGATGGCGCACGCTCTGTCCCAGCTCCACGGGCTCTTCAGGGATCGCTGGTGATGGGCTAGAGACATTTTGATACCGAACTTGGTAGACGGTGCTTGCAGCACTGGTGTTGTCGCTCCTGCTGACAGGTGTGGGGACTTGTGTAGGTTGTGCCGCTAGTCCTTCAGTCCCGTTCCCGTTAACCTTAGTAAAGTCGTGTCCCTGGCTTTGCTGCGCATCTGGTTTGGTGCCTGTTTTCTTACGCCTGAAAGGCATTCGAGATCGTACCTTTGGGGTCAGCGATGTAGCCACATTGTTGTCACCGTCGGGGCTCGGTTTTCTCCCAAACCCGAAATACGTCAATGTAGTGTTAGTCTTGTTGTTATTGTTGTTATTGTCAGATCCCATGTTGAGCATTTCATCGCCGTCGAAGATCTCACAACCAAGGATGCCATCCTTCCGCTCGTCTCTTTCAAGCGCTTCGATCCTCTCCACCCACTCCCATACAACGACACTTGCCGCAGCTGCCCCAACCCACCTGATGTACTCACCCCAAACCGCGATGTTCGGCTCAGATACATCTAGTACAAAGAACACAACGGGTATGAGGACCGAAGCCAAGCTCAAAGCGGCAACCAATAAAATGTTCCTCATCTTAGCATGCCAAAAGGCGAATCTTCGTTTCGACAAGGAATAGTAGATAACACAAGAGGCGTAGATGAGCGATATGGACATCTGAAACAGATAGCTCAGAGCGGGAATAGCGTCCTGGAAACTCCGGGGTTGCGTCAGGGTGGACTTTGTGTAGAAGTTCTCCAGAATGCTAAAGACAGTATCGCAGGTGACTAAGGCAAAGCCCAGCCACTTGATGGTGACCTTCTCTTTGTGCCGTGGAAAGAGTCGGATCAAGGTTTGGACCTGAGCTAGCCATAGAAAGGTGTCTGACACGACCCTCACCACACGTATTTCGGTACTGCCAATGACGTCGTTAACGAGTGCTTGTGATTCCATCAAGCCAGAGTTGTACTGGGCCTCGGCCACGCTGAAGGTATCGGCGGTTGCAATGGTCAGAGATATCGCGACGGTCACGGCTGCAATCTTCTGTAGTAAGGGCCGTCTTCCCACACCAATAACAGAAGAGCTCCCAGAGCCATGGACCAGGCTTCGCAGACCAAGAAAGTTGGCCCCACCACCACCACCTGGTCCTCCGACATAGAACGTGCGTGGGGTGATGAAGACGAGAACGACTAGGACGTAGCTTATTATTGTCGCCGTGGCGAGAGCATAGATCTGTGGGGCGACAGAAGAGTAGAAGGGGTCGCCATCGCTAGACTTGACGACGGTCGAATTGCCGGTATTCGCAGTGCCGCCAAAGATGGCGGCCGCATCGTCGCACACGGACTCGAAGGTAATGGCATCCTGGAGGGTAGTCGAGAAGGACTGGTTGAAGCGCAATATGCCGCCTGCTGGGAGAGCGGCAGTGCAAAGTGTAGACTGCGCCAGAGGGGGGATGGCGGACGATAGGTTGTTTGCTGCCGCCGCCGCCGCGGCCGTGGTCGTTGCTCTTGTAACCGTTGTCTCTATTTGACGTGCTATCAAGCCATCGCGTAGCATGCTCTTCTCAATTGTGCTCGTTTATGCAGGCTCCCGTCTCGCTACATGGTAATCGGGCGTGGTGTGTCTGTAGGTCACCGTCGCGTCATCGTCTTCTGTGTTGCACCAGCTATAATGTTAACTCCACACGTGCTAGCCGACGATGTCTCGTTTGTCTACAGCTATGATGGCGGCTCAGTGTAGTGCGCTGTCGACCAGATGTACATGTTGGGGGTGGTGTGAGACACTGGGAGCGAATCGTGCAGATGCTCGGCGGAACACGAGGGATCCGACCAATCAAGCTTCTGTGTGGGGCATTTGTAATCTAGATTTTCAAGCGAAAGGCAGACGCTCCGCTGTACTCCACTTTTAGGAGCGCATCTCGCTTCACAGCCATCTGCTGCATTTTCAAATAGTACGAGTACCACCACGCTGGCCTTTGAATGGTTGGGCTTTCTAGTGTCGTTCAAGAGGTGAGAACTACCAGGTATGGGCACGGATGGCGATACCGTAAAGCGATTGCCCAGACACTTCACTGGCTAGCTCGATTACGGCAACATCAAGCTACCACCATCACAGCTTCAATCTGAAAGCCTGGCTTGACACATTATCGACAGTTGTGCAGAGGGCCATGATCTGGTGCGCGAGACGTTGTTTATACGGTCGATGCAAAGCGTGATCAGTGAATGGATTAATGTACAGCCCTGCCTCGTCGTTCTTGACATTTCCGTGAACCGGGTGTCGGAAATCGTAACCGCTCGTCAAGGGTTTGAGTCGTCTACCACAGATATGGCCTCTGTCCTCAATCTGCGTTATCCACGTCATCGTCTCGTCATTTGACATGCCCAGGCTTCGTCTATCACAGATCCAAAGGACTTGAGTTTGTGGACTAGGGTCTCAAATCTCGAATGCGACAACATTGATTTAAACCGACGACCAGCAGTGCCTTGGTGTTGTACATAAACTATCAGATGGCTTCAGAGTCGGACCAACCCCTCAAATTGGCCCCTGCGCCGAACCTGAATGCGCCGGGCCTATTGTCACCCACTGACAACTCATCAAAGAAGAAGGCATCCGTCGCTTGTTCCGCTTGCCGACGAAGAAAGTCAAGGGTACGTCTATAGAAACCGTCGGGACACGGGCACAGCCGGACCTCGTTCAAGCGATCTAATTTATCACAGTGCACTGACGGAGTCCCCTGCCAAGCATGCAAAGCGCATGGCACAGAATGCGTCAAGGATGAGACAGAAGACATGAGGCGGCGTTTGGCGGTGAAGAAGCGATTGGACTCGGCCGATGTTGATCGCAAGTTGCTGGATGGTCTACTGGAACTGCTCAAATTGGGTTTGCACGAGCAAATCGATTCTCTCGTTCATTTGGTTCGCAGTAACGCACCACGGCAGGACATCCAAGCTTTCCTGGATGATGGACTCAATGTCGGGTCGCCACACAGCACGGGGTCAGAATCGATGGATGGGATCGTGCAATTACCGCCCCGCCACACGCGAAAGAGGCACCGCACCGGCAATATTGCTGACTTGATGAACCCACCGATCCAGGTTCCAGCAAAGCCATGGACTACCGTGACGGATGACGACGACTTTGTTTCTCATCTACTCTCTTTGTGGTTTACCTGGGCTCATCAGTGGTGGCACTGGGTCGACAAGGTCCTTTTCATCGAGGCGATGAGGAGCCAGGATCTAAACAACCCTCTGTGTGCTCCTTACCTCGTCAACATGATTCTTGCTGATGCGTGCGTAAGTAACCCTAGCCACCGCATGATCTAGTACCCGACAATTTGCTAATTCTGCCAGCTTCTCGACTCTATGGAAGCAGATGAAGACGAACCACACCCTCATCTACGAGACCAGTTCTACACGGAAGGCAAGAAAGGCATGGATGCCGAGCAGGGTCGCATCTCTCTGACTCTGGTCCAAGCAACCGGCGTTCAATGGACATAGTGAGTGTCTCTTCGTTCAACCCGGCAATATCCTTGCTTACGTTTTCTCTAGTCTAGACATGAATGGCCAGGATAAAGTTGGCCTCCTAGTATTGAGCGAACAGGTATTCATGACTAAAGAACTGGACAAATACCAAGAGAAAATGAGCAAAGACCCGAAAGTGTCACCGGAGATGCTATCGAAGATAGATCAAGCGATAAATCGCCTCGAGTGGGCACTGTTCAGCTTGAACTCCTTCACCCTGGTGGGTTCCCTCAGGGCTCATGCAGTGGGCCCCCCAGACCGACCACACCCGCACGATGACCACGATGATAACACCGACTCGAAAACTTGGATGGCATACCCTCGGCAAGCCCCGCAGTATGAGTTTCATGAAGGGTGTCACTTTGCTTGTGTATCGTCGCTGGCTCGCGAAGCGCATAGAAACGAAGTCTCGTACATGAGGTCAGAGGACAATGAGGGCCAGCAAAAGGAGGGCGAGGAAAATAACGGCGGCGACAAGCTGTGCGGGTTGAAGCAGGAGTTGAAAGACTGGACAACCACGATCCCGTCGTGCATGCAAATGCATGAGAACGCCACGCCTCACGTAATAACGCTTCAGTAAGTTTCCCACCTTTGTGGCGACCTTCTCTTCTCGGTCCGCCTTGGCGCACTACCCACGAACATACTGACCTTTGTCCTCAGCGCCATGCACAACTGGGTTATCCTCGTCCTTGCCAAACAAGCCGCTGCTGCCGCCGCCGCTCCTTCCAAACCAGTCGCCATGAGCACTCCAGAATCATCCTCCGCCTCGTACTGGCGAGAAGTCTCAACCTCGGCCGCCATCACCATTGGCAACTTGATGGAGCTCCTGATTACGAAATGGGGCGTGGACAACTTTCCCGTCATCCTACTCCATCCCATCTCTTTGGGTCTCTTCTGCCTGTTCGAGGACTCCGGACACGACGACCAGCGAAGAGCGTTTATTAGCATGTGCGTTGCACTCCGCGCAGCCAGCAGGCGCTTCCGAGTAGGCAAGGGCATCCTGAAACTGGTGAAGAGTACGGCCGAGGACAAGGAGATCACGTTGCCGAAAGAGACAGACGCGCTGTTCCGGTTCGAAAGAAGGAGTCAGAGTGAGAGCACAACGTCTGACAAGTGGGAGGAGGCTCCCATGGATGGAATCGGGATGAATTATTTGCTGGACAAGTGGAACGACCTCGATTTGGACGATTACTGATCTATGGCAAGGGAGAAGATCAGGACGACCTCGAAGCGGGTCTCGGTGCCCTCAAATACACGGGAGTTAGACATAATGACTACAAGATCGTCTACAAGTGGTGACACCCGGAATAGACTCAGATATACCTGCATGCGGACGGAGACGAAGCGTTTGCACGGCGGCATTTGCAATCCCTACGAGAATCATCAGATAGCCTCCCAACCTCTGTGAACAATCCACGATTGCCAGCTCGCGTGACTGCAGGACTATGAGCAGATCAACCCGTCTCGAACGATGGTCAATCGCTACCGGAATCGATGGATGTGATGCGGCTCAGCGTGCTGCACTCGCGAGGCGTGGAATTACGACATGCTGTCGACTCCATTGTCTGTGGCTCTTGGGGTTGCATTTCGGTGTCGAGAGGGTGTTTGGCTACCTTGTGTCTCTGGACAGCATCGTGCAACTGTTCCCAGCGATTATCGATGTTGTCTCGCTATACACTGCAGTGGCAGCTAGCTGGGCGTCCTTGAATGCGTGGGTTCGCTCTTGGTTGGCTAGTTTCTCGGCTGTGCCGTTAAGCTCGGCGCTACGCGCATCCGCTCGCAGAAGCTCGCTTTTAACGTTCTTCTCCGTTGCTGTCGTCGACCGGATTTGTCTTCATCCTCGCAATCTGATTGTAGAGTTGTGTTCTCCTCTTCGCCGGAGCTGTAAACTGCCACGTTGATCTCTTCCTGCACCTGAAAGGCCTGCGCAGCCTCTTCTTCCTGCTTTTACAATGTGCTGCGAGCGTCTTTAAGGTTTTTTTTTTGTTTTTTTTCCCAAGCTGACCGATGATAGCAGAAATCATTTGGGCTACTGTTAGACAGTCTTCTAGGGGTTTGTCCATTGTACCAAAGCCGTCCAGGTCATTGTCGAAGTCTAGGCCAATCCTTAGCTCTGTGAGCTCGTGTTCGACTTCGGCTGGCAGTTGTTCAAGTGCCCGGCTTTCAACGCTTTGACTACTGCTCATATGTTCTCGGGTTGCTGTCTTCATTCCAACAAAGGTTCGTCGAGCTGACCGATCCCCTGGATCACTGACGGTAGAACGAGACCCGGATAAGGATGTCGAGGTTCGGGAAAAGTAAGGAGAGGTTGATGGCCGGCCAGGAAATATGGAGGTGGAAAGGGTATAGTGGTTCAAGCTGAAAACCCGATAAGATTAATGGATCGACTGTGCGAGGTCAAGATCGCTTTTCCGCAATGGCGGTACAGACTAGCAGGCCAACGTGTTTGGGTGCAGAGATGCAGTGGTAGAACGGCGGTGGAGGCAACAGACTGGATGCAATAGGGTCGAGGCCGTTGACTGGACGGTTGGAAGCAACTCACAGTTGCAAGACTGCGAGAAAACATGACTGCGGTCAGAATGGGCTATTCAGGAAGGCACCATACTTGGCTTGCTGGCTACTTGTCGCCACGACTCGCACTAGCGTCCCACAGCCTGGTCGACATCTTGTTATGCTGATTGCGCAAATCCTTTCCTCTAATTTCTCTGCACAACTTGACCTCAATCTTGCATACGTTCACGCATACAGCTCTCTTCCGCGCGCCTTTGTCTCTGCTTAGCAAAGACCATCTTTCGAGTTCCTTCTCGGTGTCGATCCCTTACATCGACCACAATCTTGTAAGTACAATTCCAAGCCACCTTCAAGCATGCGCTTCAGCAGAATTCATCTGCGACCAACCGCACCTCAAGCTTCCACAAGATCACAACCCACTCGGCGAAATCCATGTCCAGTGGGCGTACCATCTTCACGATGACCTTGTCAGCAATACAAACCAAGACAGTCACTGATGACGGGTCAAAATGTGCAAGCACGGCGTAGGTCGAGTAGTACAACTTACCAACAATGTTGTCGACTACTAGGCAAAGCCACAGCGAAACACTGAAGCCGGCGTTCTTTCTCTAACATTGTCTTGACGGCAACAAACAGCTGCTGACGTTCGATATAGATCACCAAGTCGACAAAATCCCGCTCTTCGTGCTGGTAGTACCTTCAACACTACCACATGAGTCACAACTCGGGCGGCGGCACCTCTCGGGGCCGCCGCGGTGGACATCCGCCGCCACCTCGCCCAAACACTTCGCAGGCTTTTAATGCCCCTTTACAAAACTATTCTCCATACTCGAACACTTCACAGGGGAGCGATCCCCCTTTTCGCACTCCTGCCCCGGCAGGTCCGGGTCCTTCTACTCTACCCAGCCGACCTCCACAACTAGCACCAACTAGCCGAAAGCGTGTCATGGACGACCCTACTTTCCATGAGAGATTCGCAAAGCACCCCAAGTACGTGGCTGTACGCGACTCATTTGCCAATCTCAACATAGACGCAACGACTCTCAGAGCGACAAACTCTCCATTGAACACAGCCCAGTATACTCCCAAAGCTGTCGCCCAGCCTACTCTGGACCTCACCCCTGCCTCGGAGCCTCCAGTACCGCACTGGAAGCGTATCGCTGACCTAAAGACGGTCCCCCATACGATTATGAGCCGTCCGGCAATTGTCAGAATCCAGGGTTCCAAGTATGCCATGGGCGCTCTCGACCAAGATGCCACCAAGCGCAAGAGACTACCTTTCCATATAAGTGTCAACTTCGACTGGGGAAGTGAGAGATTTGATCCAGGTGTCTCTATCAACTTCAGCTTCGGCGGGGACTCAAAGACCTGGAACCAGCCATGGGAAAGTAAGTTAGCTCGAACTGTTCGCTTCAAAGCTCGTACTGGTCAAAAAGTCTCTGAAGATGCTTGGATGCTAGAGAACTTTCGGGGTTCTGTGGTCCCACATCCTGACTCGGAGTTCACGATAGACGACTGTCATGTGAACGGATTCACACCACTCCGCAGTGATATCAGCGCGGCAGAAGGTACCATCGTTGGTGTCGGCATGACGATTTCAAAACCAGTTATCACCAAAACCAATTTCTTAGCGGACTTGGAAGAATTCTTAGAAGAGATGAAGACTGTTGGCCGCTCTGATGACGAGCTGGATCTAGTTACCAAGTTCTTCAAGAGTGAGAAGCTAGATCTCGAGGTCTTCTTCAAGTCAGACGACAAGCCGGCGTACCAACTCGTCAACCAAGACCTGTTTCGCTTCTATGAGATGACGGCCATTCACCTTCCGCCCCTGAGCATGTACTGCGAGCCTGTTGACGAGGAATGCAGTCGCTGGGTAGATGTCGGCATTGGTCTCGATCTTCCTAATGTCAACGACTTCCAAGACGGAGTGCTTTGCAGACCATGGGCCAAAGACCAACAGGATAGAATCGCTGCCGGTGCAGATCCTTCCGAACTCTATCGAGACATCAGACAGCTGCCCTTCGCGCGCAACTTTCCCGACATGCGCAGTCTCCGCATCTGCCTCAGTGTGGCGGCAGTCCGAGAACACCAGGCGTCACTTGCTACACTACGCGTGTTCATGGCTCGCCAGGTCCAAATCACCGCTGTCAAAGCTTCCGTATGGCCAGGCAGCACAAACCAGGTCTTCTACTTTGTGGTCACAATGTCGAAGGACCTACAAGATCACCGCGCGCCCGAAGAGAATCAAGGCTTTGAAATCGTCTCTGACGAGCGCTTTGGAATCGGTCGTAGCCTTTTTGGAGTCGTCAAGAGATGGACACCCCAGGACAAGGAGCGACACGGTCTTGGTAATTTCCTTATCTCAGTAGCCCTAGCAGGTCGCGTTCCGCCCACCCTTAACGCTGCAAGTGACTGGGCATCTATTACGCAAGCGAACAAGTTCACGGCAACTATCACACCAGTGATCGACGATACATCGGTAACCCGAGTATTGGATGCCATCAAAGACTTCACCCAGGAAAAGAGTAGTTCTCCGAACATCGTTCAGATGGCCTACCTCAACGGCAACCCAGGCTACAACCAGAAGCTCGACATCACGGTAGGTCCAATCTCGGTTGGATTCGAGGATGCCGACACAACGAAAGACATCAGTAAAGAGGGGCTACGGAACGCGTGTCTTTACAATCTGGCCGTGGAAGTCTTCAAGAGGGATACACGAAAGGTGTGCGAGGAGCAAGACCGTACTCTAGCTCGTGCCAAAGATGTTCGAGACGAGACCATGGTGATACAAGGTTGTCCTGGCTCTGGAAAGACAACCATCACCTCAACCATGGCTTTCCTTCTTCTGCTGGTTGGTCACAAGATACTTGTGGCTGCCAAGATCAATAATGTTGTTGATCACTACTGCAAGGAGATGGCTGATCGCAAGGACGACTTTCTTGAACTTGCTGAAAACATGCGAGACGATAACACCGAACTCGGTCCCCTTGAGAAGGCTATGCTGACTACCCTAATCGAAAGAGCCAGGGATCTCAAAATCGGTCGCTTTATACCATCAGACCAAGAGACGAAGTTGCTCCAGTCAAATGCTGTGGCCTGGGCCAAGAACGGCCTTCTCGATACCTCAGTGATTCCCGAAAACCTCACGAAGGAAATAGAAGAGCACATGGTCAATCTGGCACTCAGCCGCATGGAGGCTGAAGCGATGATGCTGGAAGCACAGAAGTGCGGCGACGAGAACGATTTGAAGGCCGGCCATGATACTCTCCAACAGGCTGAGCTGGCTGAGGCTGAGTTCGAGCTGACCTACAGTCGCCTACCAGTCACAGCACAACGAAAGTACGTATATCCAGTGGAGCACTCGATGCTCCATCACATCAAAGACGCCGAAGTTGCTCCAGCTACCGTACAACAGTCAAGCGCACGACAATTGACGCCGCTCCAGCAAGCAGTGCACAACTTCCGGGAGGCCGAAGAGGCCGTTCGTGACCACTCCCAGCATCCTAAACGCACCGTCCATGAGCTGAAAATTGCTGAAGCAACTGCTCGAATGAAAATGTATAGCGCTGCCATTGGACAGTACGATATGATTGTCACGACTTGCATCAATGCCTCACACCCCCTTGTGAGAGCAAGCTTCAAGCCGACCGGTGCCATCCTCGAGGATGCAGAGACCGTGGACATAGGAACAGCTCTTTGTCTCTGGACGTATCCAACTGAATGGCGTATGGCTACAGGTGATGTCAACCAATCAGAGCCATACCACGCTGGAAGCGCGACGATCGAGGTGCGTAACCTCGCGAATCTATCGGACCTGGACGCTTGGATCATGCGTGATTTTGAGGTAGATGCATTGCTTGAGCAGAAGCGAGCGATCCAAGACATTATGGAGTTTGTGAACGACGAGTTCTTCGGGGGAGAGATGAAGTCCGGTGACAATGTCAAGAGAATGCACGAGGACTTGGTAGCGAAGCTAGCACAAAGTGTGGTCTCAGATATTCATGTTCCACATCCTGGTCTCAACATCGACACAAACGGCCACTACTACGCTGTCAATGTTGAGGGAAAAGGACAAACACCTGTTGGCAGCACTTCGCAGATCAATGTTGCCGAGGCCAGCGTGATTGCTGAGCATGCAATCAGATTGGTGCGGAAGGGCATTACACCACAGCAAATCACAGTCATCTTCTATTACCTCGACCAGATGGACATGTTTCGTACATGGTTGGAATACGACCAATACGCGGAATTGAGAGGCATTCTGATGTACAGTGTGGATCGGTATCTTGGAGAGGCCAACGACATCGTCCTCGTCGCGACGACTGCCACTGTTCACTACGCCGACGACCAAAGCAGAAGGCTACTGTTGTCACCGTTCTGTACAAAGAGGAGCCGACTCTGTGTGGCTCTTTCACGTGCCAGATTCTTCTGTATGATATACGGCAATTGGGTCGAGATCGTCAAACAGTTCCGGGACATTAATACGCAACATGCTCAATGGCGTACGCTCTACAATCTTGTCGTTGATGCCTGGCAACGAGGACGGTTGCTGAACACATCCGTTTGGAAGCCAGAAGACGTTCAGAAGATGGTATCTAGCAGACTTAAAACAGCCACGCGAGCCCGAGCAAATCTTGACTATGCTGTGAGACGTCTGCAGGATGCAGACCTCGCGAGACGGGTTCTTCAAGCTTGGACTATCGGGTACGCTGACCCTGAGCAAGGCACTGCCATGGGGAAATATTCTTTCGATGCTCAACGCATGCTATCCAAAGTCAAGAAGCGCAGTGTCAAATCTGATCATGCTCGGGCTGGATCCTAGGCTTGGGGTGTGCCTCAGTTATAAAACCAACTTCTACTAGGATAGCATGCCAGACTCTGACTACTGTATAGTTGCTTTAGCTGACCAATGAAATTCATTCTTCGAAGTTTAGAGTGTAGATGTTAGCTCACGATGTAAATAAGACGTTTTCCTACTCAACACGAGAGGAGAGAACCATTGGTGCAGTGAGTTGAAACCACCGCGTGACACGAAGCAAAGATTTGAAAAGCTTAACATCAAGAGATAGGTTCGGCAACATTACGCGTGTCGAACCTGCTTCGAGGAGATAGAACCACATTCAGCACTAGTACCAGCCAGACGACCATGCATTGTGCAAGAGACAACTTCGTAGCCAGTGTTTGACTACAGAACACTCGTGTTTTGCTCAGCTGATAGTGAGTGTACAGCTCGAGTCTTTTACATACTATCTACACACTATCTATCTTTAGCATTGACTTAAGCGTCGCAAGCTGGATAAGTCCTCGCCATCGGAAGCTAATGTGGCAGGGCAGGTCGACAACCTACTGTCTGGCTGTCAGCCGAGAAAGCAGCACAGTGTTAGCAGCAGCGTATCGGCATAATGCTAGCTTCTAGATGAAGCGCAGTGTTTTATCTTGAAGTGCGGTTGCAGGAGTTCGATCGGGCTCACAGACACAATCGGGATGTTGTACAGCCATCAGTATTACTCACTACTAGTACTGTTGAACCCTCTGTTTGGAATTACAAGACATCAACGCAATTGGTGCAAAAGAATAGGATGGCATGCAACTTCTTGAAGTCCGTCGGGAAGTGCCTTGCATGGTTCCAGATTGCATGGTTCCAGATTGCATGGTTCCAGATTGCATGGTTGGATTGAACCACATCGCAGCTCATTCTGCTCTGCACGGGCGCTAGAGGTGGGAAAATGGTTTATTCTCCACGAAGGGCGATATTGCTCCTGTGTGTATGTCTGCTTCCTACAGCACAGAACATCGCCTGGTCAGACTGGCTGAAGGTACCACCAAATACTTGCCCCTGGTACCATGTGCACGATCGAGGCTATAGAGAAAATGCTGAGCTAGGCCTAGAAGGCAGATGTTTTTTTCAGCTCTAGTCAGATATACGCGAACCGCTTGACACAAGATAACGCTCAGCCTTTCGGGCCTTGTAGCTAATTCTTTGGCTTCTCTCAAAAGAGCCAAGATCAACGCTGCTAAGACCAGATTGCATTCGCGCGACATACTCACCATGGTCACCACAGATGAGGTCGACCTTGAAGGGGGCGACGTCGAAGAAGGCGAACATCGCAAGCTAGGCGATAGTGACCTGCAGACCTTTCGAATCATCCGCATGAAACGGTGAGAAGAAGTCATGCCGCATACACACATCGTCGTAGGTGGTTTGAAATAGATCCATCTTGAAACGATGAAGTAGAACCGCCGTCACCATGGTCATTTCAAGCATTGCGAGCTCTCGACCAACGCAGGAGCGCGAACCTTTGCCAAATGGAACAAAAAACTGCTCCGATCGTTTCTGCATAGAAGGGTCAAGCCAGCGTTCCGGATCGAATACGTGGGGTTCTGGGAAGCAATCTGAGTCGAGGTGCATGTCTCTGATGCTCATGCTGACAACTGTACCGGGAGGAAATGTATACCCTTTATATGTGATTGGATTATGCGGGTCATATCGAGGCAGTCGTCCTGAGACTCCGTTCACCATTCGAAGGCCTTCTCTGACAACGGCATCTAGATACGGTATCCGCTTCAGTGTTTCATGAGAGGTTAGATCACCCCGCTCGTTCGCGTCCGATAGGTCGGCAAGTAAACGCGTCTTGATAGCTGGATTGGCCAAGATGTGGTAGAAAATGTGCTCTAGTGCACTGCCTGTTGTTTCTGAGCCTGCTCCGACCAAGGTCAGTGCTTCTTGGAAGATACGCTCTGCCGTTTTATCGCTCTGCGGTAGGTCTGAGTTGAAGATTCCGTGGAGGACAGAATCGTCGGTTTGTTTTCCCATTGCAGCGATCTCTCTTGCCTGGTTTCGGTTGTGCTAAAAAAAAGGTTAGAAAACGTCATAACAGACATGTGATGAAGGCCTCAGACCGACTGAAAGTCGAGCATCCGAAGCATCCCAGGAGTGGCAGTCAGTTTGACCAGCCATGTTGGTAGCATCATGACCGTCGGAATGACAAAGGGGAAATGGCGGTTGTACGCAGCGACACCGGACAGCTTGCGGTTCACGTTGTTGTAGTCTTTCCCGAAATCTCTTTCATTGAGCAAGTCGAAGCCTTCTGGCAGGACATACTGGCTGACCACATCAGTCGCCAGTGCACGAAATAGAGACCCAAGTAATATAGGTTTGTTAGTCTGTCGATGTTCTTCCAGGCGAGCACAGAGTTGCAGTACACACTTGCGGACCTGCTTCTCATGATCAAGGATAGCTGATAGCGAGAAAAATCTGTTGAATGCTTTTCTTCGCTGTCGGTGTTGACTGTAGGATGATGTTCCGAAGGATGCGTCCAAGGTGCCTACGAACCTGTAGTAATAGTGGTCCTTGTTCAGCCTCATCGATGTGCTATACAGTTGGTCGAAGAATTCAGGATCCCGAATATGGACCTCTTTCGGATTGATACGGACAACGGGGCCTCGACGGAATTAGTAGCAATACACTGCCCCAGGCGCATGGCTCACCATATTTGCGATGGAGCTCGTCGATCCGAAAGGTGAATTTCCCCGGTCGGAGCGCATCGTGGTAAAACTCGTATAGATGGGTCAGGGCAGCAAGTTTGGGACCAGGTATTTTTGCGAGTGGGTGCAATACAAGGCGGTTGACTGTAAGATAGGCAAATCTCAAGAATACCAAAGTGGCCAGAGGTAGCAGGATGAATAACGTGTCAGGGGTCGTGAGCATCATGGTTGATGATTATTGCTGAGAAAGAAATGGAGAAACCGAGAGCTGGCGGCATCAAATACAACAGTACAAAGATGATACTACGGAATAAGACGGTAGGTGCCTTTGGCCGAGGAGCGTTTGATTGTCGATCAGATCGTATGTGGCAGATAGCATAGTAGTTGCAAACAGTGTATGGCTTGATATCTGTATGTGGACCTACTAGAGGTATTTTGCAGACAGCTTCCGACGGCCCGGGGCAGGTGGGGCTCAAGGCCTGCTGCGAGAGGCCTAATGTCTTTGCAACAAGTTGTACCGAGCGGCCCGCAGCTCCGTGGACCTGCTTCCTCCTCACTAGCGAGTTGGCAACGATTCTCAAGAAGACCAGTCCACTGGCCCGCACAGACACTGTGATGGTTGAAGAACACTTTAGACCGCGTCGTTGTTGGTTCGATTTTGATAACCTGTTTGTAGAGCACATGTTTCATCCCCGCACAACTCTACTAGGAACATGGCCACGTGGCAACAGGTGCTCACATTGAGGCTGAAGATCAACAAGGCTTGAAGTCCGACACAGACTCGACTTTAGGTAGCCAAACAGCAAACAGCGCTTCCTCTATTGCGTCTAGGGTCCTGAAGTTCATTCAAGCAGAAAGCCATTGTAGCAAAAGAAAGATGGCATGTCTTCCTCAAGTCTATTGCTTGCTTGTAGGTTACGAGCGTGCCAGCACTCAGACTTAGGCAGATAGACGGGAATCTCCGGGACCTCGGATGTCGACAAGGTAGAAAAGCCAAGTTTCAAGCTAATAGTCGGTAAAAGCACAACCACGCTGCTTCATCCATGGTTGCAGTGAGTACCAGTTTTGAGCATCACGAACGACCAAATCTCTATGTTGCAAGCCATCCACCATCGATTGCAAGCGCAATACCCTGTATGAACGAGGAGCGGCCTGAGCACAGAAAGACAACCGCATCTGCGATCTCACGTGGCTGCGCCCATCGTTTCATAGGATGCGCAGCTATGATCGGCTCAAAAGCTTTCATGTGCTCCGGATCGTTCTTGCTTAAGCCAGTAGCGGGCGTGTCCACCAACCCCGGACAGACACAATTGATCCGAATACCAGATGCGCTGTAATCGATCGCATCGGCTTTGGTCAGTTGCACAATGGCGCCTTTCGATGCGCAATATGAAGCTATTCATTGGGACATTAGATTCACAAGACCATATATAGGAAAGACGCCAGCTTTGACGTCGAAGAAGTACTCACCAACTCTGGCACCAGCAATCAGTCCGTATGCGCTAGAAATATGCACTATACTCCCCCGCTGCCCAGGGATATCCCCTGGTCCACTAGGTTCGTTCTTCAACATAGCTCTGATCTCAGCTCTGCTACACATTAACGTGCCGCGGTAATTAACACTCATCACATGGTCTAGACTCTCGATACTGTCATCGATTGTGGTCAAATACGGACCCATGATCCCTGCACAGTTGACTCCATAGTCTAGCCGGCCGTGTTTTGTTATCAGGCTTTCGACTGCGCGCTCAACGAAAGCATTGTCTGTAGTATTGCCAACTTCAAGTGTGACTTGGGCTTCTGAGTTGATCTGGGTAATCTGGTCGTGGGTTGCTTGGAGGCCTGACTCGCTCATGTCGATAAGAGACATGCGGGTACAGCCTGCCCGGATGAATGCTAGTGAGACTGCTTGCCCAATTCCTGGAGGCGAAGATGTGAGTTCGGGAAGCCGCGGTCGTGGGTCCGTCCAGTTTACCACGTGGAACAGCTCGAGTTGAGAAAGAGGAGCAGTCGCTTACCTGACCCTGCACCTGTAATCAGCGCCACGCCGGGAAGTTCAGCCATGATGTGATACTAAAAGTGCTGCGCTATGGTGGAGTTGGGATTTGCGGTGCGTTCAAGGATGTACACTATCGAAAGATATGATTTGGAGAGGTCTGTGTGTGTGTGTGTGTGTGTGTGTGTGTGTGTCAACTGGAAGTCTGCTCAAAGGTGGGTGGACTATAAATATACATGGCCATGCTGCCACGTTGCATTCAACGTCCTCAGCTTTTGAGTTTGGGTCCTTTCATTGTAGCGAGCTCCAGTTGCAACGCTGGGCTAGTGAGAAGCTCCTGATAGTTGCATTCCAAGTCTCGATGTTGACGAGCTCTAGATTACCCCAACCATGGTGTAAGATTCGACCACGTATCAGCTGAAGCTAGGTCGAACTTGGTTAGTGTACAAAGCACAAAGGAGGAGCATCTGAGCTGCATCGCTGATTCAGCAGGAGTGTCACGGAGTTCACCACATTCTTCTAAATCGTTACTGTGTTCAACGAGGAGGTCTCATGGCATTGGGCCTCTGAAGGTGTATTGATTGATATTCATTAAGCCCTTGATAACATCTGAGCTATGTTATTGTTTCCCTACTGGAGAACGTCCATATCAGTAACTTTCTGTGATCTGGACTGCGTGACAAAACCGGGATGGTTTGTTCTTCCACCTGCTATAGACGTCTCTACCATTGAAGAAGAGAGATTGGACGTATATGCTTGAGGTGGTGTGTGATAGCACAGCGTAAGGCGTGCTCCACGTGTTTTGTACCTGTCTGGGTACTTCTGAAGACCTTTCACAGACACGACTGCGAGTTCTTGTCCGCACTGCGAGCGCCACCTTGCCATCGGCTGCGATACAAAGGTGTTGTTGCCATCCAAAACGACACGGTTTCAGGTTTCATGGCCGGATGTGGTTGCCCTGCTTTGCAAGTTTTCTTATCTTTTGCGGAGTCAGGGCCTTTAAGCTTTCAAGTGTCAAGGTAGTCGGCAGCCATCAGCAGCTCAAGGCAGAGATCAGCAGGAATATCCATGTCAGCCACACCGGTGCTCTCTCGATGCTTCTCGTTGTAATAAAAGTATTCGACGACTTTCTCAAGGACGATACCGCTCAGGTTCTCGAGGTGGCAGATACCACTTTGAGCTTCACTGAAGTTGTCTAAGCAGACGTTAGCTGGAACGACCACGAGTGAGTGAGAAAGAACATACTTTGCACGTCAAGCATGCGTCGAATGGTACCTGATACGCAGGCGGCCGATCGACGCACGTGGAACTCGAAACCATCTGCGGACACGAGGGTCACGTATGGCGAGAGCTCTTTGTTTGTGTCAGTCATTTTGATTCTGCCTCGATGAGCTTCTGTGCGAGTAGTGGTAGCAGGCGAAGGAGGATAGGTAATAATTATTTGTGGCAGAACAGAGCGATGTTTGCTGCCTTTGCTTCTATGTAGTCAAAATGCCAAGACCCGCCTGACGCGCTTGCGACGCGACCTTTCTGCTTGAGCCTCGTCCGCGTCTACGAAACATAAAAGCCTGTATACCCAGATATGCCAACAGTATGTATCGCTGCCAGAGGCCAGGGGGAAATTCTTCTCAGACGAGCATGCTCCCAATTCAGCCCTCGCGCTGTGCCTGCATGCTCTGGACCGCGACACTTCAGTGTTAGCACTGCTGTACAGAAGACGGACATGTCTAGAAATCCTGCAAACTACGCCAAAGGCAGGTTGTGCTATCGAAGGTGCATCGTGACTGGAGGTAAGCCGGATGGGACGGAGGGACCACTTTGTTAGCGTTACAATAGCTGAAACCGTGCTCTAAAGGTGCATCTGGGATAGGATACCAAATCTCGAAACAGCTGGTCCTCAATGGAGCATCGGCGGTGACCATAGTCAGCCGTACAGTAGCTAAAGCCCAACAAGCTATACAGAACATAAAGCAGGAAACGGGGCTTGAAGATGCTCCTCTTAGCTTCGCCGAATGTGATTTCAAGGACTTGGACGCATCCACCCGGCTATGGAAGACGTCAAAGCAACCATTCGATACTCTGATAAATTGTGCCGGGGTCTCTCAGGCGCAGGGGCTACTATCGACGTCCCCGAATGCAGTCTCAGAGATCCTCAAGGTCAATCTGGAAGCGCCGATCGAGCTCTCGCGCCAGATGCTCAAGGAGTACTTCACATTTGGTAAATCACTTCTGAAGGACACGTCGCAGGACAGCACCCTACCACCTTCCTTCTGCGTGGTCAACATATCCTCTCTGCTTGCCGAACGTGGCGGTTATGGCACTTCTATCTACTCGGCGAGCAAAGCAGGTCTTACTACCTTCACAAGAACACTCGTCCTAGAAGCAGCCGCCGTTAGAGACAGGTATCCAGCACTGCCACCCTTTCGAGCAAATGTTGTTGTTCCTGGTTACATTGACACGCCAATGATTGAAAACTTCTCTGATGTTTACAAGAAGAAGCTCATCTCTGAGATACCAGTGCGGAGATATGGCGAGGTAGAGGAGGTAGCGGATGCTGTAATGTTCCTGTTAAGCAACGAATATGCCAACAATACGGTGCTTAACCTTGATGGTGGCCTGAGCGCAATCTGATCTTCAATAGCCCATCAGCACGATTTGACAAGATTAAATGCCGTCACGGCTTGCAAAGGTGTGCGCTCGTTGAAAGCTATTGAAGTCCCTCCTGATCGCTCGGCTTCGGTGGTGAAAGGTGGCGTGTCAGAAGAAGGATGGGTGAGGTCCTAGTCGGGGTCTCCGCTGCTTCTACTCGATTTTATCTTCAGAAACCGAACAGCACACACGAAGACTACAAACATCTTTGAAGTGTTGACGCCACATCGGGTCTTGGATCTCCCGGAAGAGTCTCAGTAGTGTCAGTCTGTGAGTCATGCTGGCAACATAGCTAGGGTAATGTGCAGAATGAAGAAGAATGCGGACAGGACAGTGCTCTGGAGTGGCTGATATACCTAGGAGAAAGGACACGAGCACTGGTAGTCGGCATACCAAACACCATAGTCCTTACCTTTGTTCCACAACCGACTGTACTCAACATGTCGCGATTGTCTCTGAAAGAAGAACCACGAATGACCGATGTCGCGGTTTTGCTATGGACGAATCGGTAGGTGATGACTTGAGAGTGACTACAAAACAGGAACCTGCACCAGAGCTCAAGACACAGCAACAGGAATATCCTGCACACATACCACCTTTTGCTTAACATCAGCCTGCTCCTGCGAAGCTTTGGTCACCCTCGTCAACACAGCTTTGAAGGCCTTTCCATCACACGATCTCGCTTGTTCCATCCAAGTCATGATGATAAACTTCTGCGTTCTGTAGAACCTACAATTCCGCGGCTTGAGTGACATGCAAACACATCTGAACAGTTCGTACGGCGCCAGGTTGTAGTAGATACCCAGTGGTCCTGGTCTTGCAACAGCGACGGCACACGGTGTCCCAGTCACGGCTTTCCCGTCGGGTTGAACATTCAGTGCACGCCTATCGAATCTCTCGAACGATGGTGGTTGAGGCGCTATGTGGGAAACCTTGAGTACTACAATTGCCCGAGATTCATGCGGATGATACATCTACCATTAGAGTACTCCTAGGAAGTAAGAATGTTGCGAACACATATAGAATTATTCGCCAAGGGACAAACCTGGCTACGTCACGCCGCTTTAGACGCGTCAAGACGCGTGTGCAGACGAGACAATAATTCTGCTCCATCAACCCATTGCCTGAATCCCAGTGAACAACGCAAGGGTATTTCTCAACTCAAAATGGGTATGTGAACGACAAGTCATTTGAAGGATTCTGCTAATTCTGCTAGACTACGGATACAACAACAACTACAGCACAGGATATGGCGCTCAAGGTGCAGCAGATGGTGGTGGCTTCGTTGGAGGTGATGTCCAGAGTAGTCCAGCTGGAGGCAAAGGCGGATATGGAAAGGACACAGTGAGGCCAGTCACTATAAAACAAATTCTCCAAGCGAACCACCCTCATCCCGACGCCGAGTTCAAGATCGATGGCGACATTGTCACACAATTGACCTTTGTTGGTCAAATACGCAACATTAGCACACAAGCCACAAATATCACATACAAGGTCGACGATGGTACAGACATCATTGAGGTCAAGCAGTGGATAGATAGCGAGTCATACCAGGATGGCATGGATACGGACAGTGGCAAGCCGAAACTCGTAGAGGATGGATACTGCCGAGTTTGGGGACGGTTACGAGCCTTCCACGACAAGAGACATGTGCAAGCACACATTATACGACCCATATCAGATTACAACGAAATCAACTATCACCTGCTTGAGGCAACTGCAATGCATCTCTTCTTCAAGTTTGGTCCACCTGCGTCAGCAGGCGGAAACGACCAGAAGATGGCGCAGAATGGACAAGCGAACGGCAACACATCGGTGAATGTAGGTGGGAAGGAGCTGCCACAAAACTTGTCACCACGCGCGAAAATGGTGTACAAATACTTAAGAGAATCACCTCAGAGCAACGAAGGCCAACATGTTCAGCTTATAGCTAGCAACATGGGGCTGGAAGTCAACGATGTCTACCGCGCTGCTGAAGAATTGGTAGAATCAGGTTTGACATTTACGACAGTTGATGAGCACACCTGGGCCGTGCTGGACTATTAGAGCACTCTTGCGTTGCTAGCCACTACCTACACTTACGAAGTACGAATGATGCGACGCAAACGATACATGCAACGCAAACGGTATCTCTTGTTTGAACATGTTGATTCCGCGTTGTGTACGGCAGCCAGGGTGTGCCGCTCAACCAGTGTCGAATCCTGATAGAGATAAAGAATACTGGCCCCGGCTCGTGCGGAATACTGGAAAGGCATCGTCCAAAGCTTACGGAAACAGAATCCTGCGCTAACAGTTTGCTCACGGGGCTACCGTTCTGCACAAACTTGTACAAGTACGCAAGCGATAGAAAGTCAGGAAGGCACCGAATCAGCGAGTGGGACCAGTGCGGAGGTGTTGATCCTGCTCCGTATTAGGAAGCTACATGCGACTGTCAGGTGACTGGGCCCAAAAGAAACGAGAATTGAGCATCCCACGCCCATCTGCGACTCACTATCTAGAGTAGTACACCAATCATGTAACAGAAGTGGGTTTCAGGCGAGATAGTACTTGGTAATCTCGACCGGACGACGTAGGGCAACCCGTGGTATATGTTGCTTCGTCCCTGCTTCACCTCAAAGTCTTCTAGTTCAATGTCCTGCGTTTGCTGACTTGCCCTGTACGACATCGCACGTGCACAATTACATTCCAGCTGCTACCGCTGCCCCTTGGCTATCACCATCTATCACCATCTATTGCCCAAGAACAATTCCACACTACTCCTCTCGAACCCCGTCCTCCAAAGCATTACCTGCAACAGACGCCTCCCACCTTCGTGCTGGATACCAACCGCCTCTGTGCCACAAGTAGGCTCAGATAAAACAGTCCCCTTTCGATCTCCCATCAATCTCTAGCTCAGCTAGATAATCACTCCCCAAGCTGATGTCGGTTGACCTCCGAGAGTGCCGTGCTACTCTACGATATCCCTCTCGATACGTCACCGTGTCGAGAGCCCAGTTGTCATCAGTTCACACCGGCGACCTCACGCGGCCCGCTGAAAGTAACAATCAATCAAGCAATAATCAGGGTTGAACAAGCGCCAGTAAGTGAAGAAACCCCTAACCCGCCGAATACTGAAACCCGAGTCAAGGAATAGCAAGTCTAGCCTCGCAATCATGGCTGCTGCAAGTATCATTGCTCCAGTCCTAGACTCGACTATCATGATCGAAAAACGTAGTTCGACCGCTGATCGAGTCGCCGCCGACCCCGTAAGCAGTCAGATTCGTGTCGTGCCACCGCATGAGTACCAAAAGGCCGCAGCATGTCTTGTGGAGGCCTTCAAGGACGACCATGTCGTTCGATACTCGATTGACACTCCGGACAGAGTCCATTGGAGCGAAGAGGAACGATATGAGCTGCATAGACAGGCCATGGAATATGTGACCTACGCCCACTGTCTGAAAGGACTCGTGACTACCGTAGGTCCTGACTATGATGCTGTTGCTTTGTGGTTGCCTCCGGGCAAGAACATTGACGATCTGCTCACGATCTGTCGCAGCGGTATGTGGCGGCTCAATTTCAAGCTGAGCAAAGAAGGTAAGGAACGATTTTTCAACGAATTCCTTCCGCTTCTCGCGACTACCAAAGCAGAAGTGCTTGGCGACCGTGATGATCGTTCTTGGTACTTGAACTATATCGGTACGAAGATCGGAAGTCGTGGTAAAGGATATGCTCGACAACTGATCGAGCATGTCGGCGCAGTGGTAAGTTTTCCCTATTGTCAAAAAGCTTCATGCTGACATACACAGGCGGATCAAGCTGGACAACCATGTTATCTCGAGAGTTCCCATGACATCAATGTCAAGATCTACGGGAAGATGGGTTACAGCTTGCGAAAGCAAATCTGGCTCACGCGCTCCGACGAAGAAGTGCGGATGGATGTGATGGTGAGAGAGCCAACTAAACGACCTGAGGAGAAGTTGTAGCGAGAGAGTGCTGATGTGAAATGACAAGAGGGAGAGGAGGGAATTCAGTTCGTTGCCCATGGATTTCAACACCATGAAACGAACCTTGAGAACTTGAAGAAGACTCAGTTCAACATGAGTCGAAGGGCCCATATACCAACTGTAGTCGCTCTTTCGTAGCAAGCGGGCACAACCCGCAATACAATCCAATTCAAACCCGAAAAGAAGCATTGTCGACTATAGTATATAGTATTGCTCATCGTGCTGCAGACCGACTTGCGTTGGTGTGGTGGATCCTCCTACAGCCATGGAGGCGCCATGGCCTACGGAGGGTGAGCCCGGTGCGTCACCGCACCGCCAGTGCAGGGAGCCTGGAACATGGCTCACACGGGACCAACTCCTGCGCCTCGGACGATTACTACCAGGCAAACCATCATTATTATTATTCTTTCTACACGTCGTTGGACAAGTCAAAACCAGATCACGCGTTTTTACTCAATCAAGGTCCTCTATCTTGATCGCGATCTCTCGCCATCAGCCCACTGCACTCTCATCAACACAAGTCGATCGCTCGAACCTCGATCATGAGCGTCCGATCAAGCACTCAGTAACACGAAAGACTCGTCCTTCCCAAAACATCAATGGCCAACTCGAGGTCATCCACCCCGTCGCCTCCTCCAGGAACGTTCAAGCGGCGAGTCCGACCATGCGCCCGCAAAGTTGAGCGCGGCTGCTGCTTGTTCGCAACCTACTTCCCACTCGCATTCGTCTATGGTCTCACCACATGGGCAGTGTCTGTTGAAGCAAGCATAGGCTACAAGACCACTGAGACGACGCCATCAGTGCCGTGGTTGCGCAGATGTCTCTCGCTGTTGGGCGTTCTGATGTACATCATGCTCAATATCTGCTACACAGTCGCAGTCTTTACAGACCCCGGGACCCCACTGAAGAGTTCGAAAAGAGACACAAGAGGTGGCAAGTACTCTGTACTGCCGACATCAGAGCCATCGATTGATGTGCGCGAGGTTGAAACAATCACTGTCTCTTCGACTGGTGGCGCGCGATACTGCAAGAAATGTCAAGTACCGAAGCCCGACCGAACACACCATTGCTCGACGTGCAAGAGATGCGTGCTGAAGATGGACCATCATTGTCCGTGGCTGGCAACATGCCTAGGCCTTCACAACTACAAGACGTTCGTGCTGTTTTTGATCTATACTACTCTCTTCTGCTGGGTGTGTTTTGTTAGCACCGCCTACTGGACCTGGGTTGAGATATTCGCGTCGCGACAGTATCTGTCGGAGTTTGCGCCCGTACAAGTGATCATTCTGGCGGTACTGGCCGGCATCATTGGACTGGTGATCACTGGCTTCACAGCATGGCACATCTACTTGTGCGTGCGCGGACAAACTACGATCGAGTGTCTTGAGAAGACGCGATATCTCGCCGGTGTGCGCCGGAAGGTTGAGCAAAACAGGCAAGAGCAGCAAGTACTTCACAGGAGAGGTCAGTCCGAAGGGGGTATCTCCGAAAGCCTGCAAAGAGCTGGAGGGCAGATCCTCGAGTTTCACGCAAACGCTGTACCAGGCGTGTCTAGGTACGAGGAGGGAGAAGAACATCCTTCACCTACCTCGAGTGTTCGGCACGCCTTTTCGCAGACCCCTACGAGGCAGGCACAGTACAGCGATTTTCCTGTGCACCGGGAGGAGTCCCCAGCACAGCAGGCACTTAAAAAGAGCTATTCCGGCTACGAAGCAGATCGCGAGCGAGAACGATACGAAGAATACCTCGACGACAAAGAAACCTCTAAGATGCCCAATGCCTTTGATCTGGGCTGGCGCAAGAACCTCGAACACGTGTTTGGCCCAAGCCGCTGGTTATGGTTTTTGCCGGTATGTAACACTACTGGTGATGGTTGGCGATGGGAGGTCAGCCAGAAGTGGATGATAGCTTCAGAAGAGGCAGCAAGACGGAAGGAGCGACGACTACAGGAAGCAAGAGCAAATGAACCATCTCCTAGTCCACAACACACGCAGCAGCGCGGAGGTGCAGGACGTCATTACCCGGACGTCCAGAACAACAGCTACGATGACAACTTTGCTGCTCATGGTCGTGGTGCCATGTCGATGCAGACATTCCAACGGCCCGGACGCCGACAGCGGCAAGACTTCGATCTTGCTGGCGAAGATGGCGAGGTTGGCAGCTTCGAGGTCAGTGATAGTGATGGCGACAGTAGTCTCGACAGTGACCGGTAGAGGCATACGAATCAATACATACCATCTTCTTTTGCTGCTTGCTTCACCTGGTCCCGACTTGCTGCCATCTTGCGCCATGCGAAGCTTAGCCCTTCTGACGTGGACCATCGTTAAGCTTATCCACCAATCGGTAACAGTCAGTCACAAAATGTGCCTGATCCACATCACCGGCAAGTGCGGATGAGTACGGAAAGAGTGGATGTGTTGGATAACCAGATGAGCGGAGATACCTGATGTCAGGCGCAAGACCTAAGATGACGCCTCGCTGAGAGTCTATCGACAAACGACTTCCCCGTCGCAACTTCGATGGAAGTGGATGGTTAAGCAAATCAACCTTCCATATCGCTATGATCAACGTGGAACGCCCCGACTTGCTTCGTCTCTCTTCGAGTTCGACAGGTCGATGAATTGCGTAAAATCTTTCGCCCCGTTATCTCCGTACAAGAAAGACTGCCAAGGTTGGAACCCGAACATTGCCATGCGGCTAATCTGATTCGTGGCTCAGCTCAACGGCAATCCCGATCGAACTTCGATTGCTCGCATTCATCCTTGCGGCTCTGACTAACCAAGGCGCCCCATCGTTGTCATCGTTGCTCTGGTCGCGCTTGACTTCATGCCGAAAGCCGTCCCGCATCATTGTTATGACGATTTTTCAACATGAACTTCATCGAATTCTATATCGTCTCTGACATTCTGAGCTCTCTACTCTTGATCTTGTACAGTAACCTGTTACATGGGCATTCAACTAAACAGCATTGCAGAGACAAGCCCCATAAAAGGGCACCTCAATCCGCATGATATCCACTTCCTGCTCGTGAACGCGAAGCAAAAGCAATCTTACTCTCCACCCCCTTCTGAGACACCACCCCAGCAATCCCATCGGTACGGCGTGGCCCGGTTCACCACCAAAAGGACGACGGCGGCGCGCGTCCTGTCTCACTGACCACGAATACTCTCTATGTAACATGGCACCAGATTATCACGTACTGGAGCCATTCCCGCTGTTTGTCGATTCAGCGGGTCCGTCGCAGCCCAATTACTTCTCGTCTAAGATCAGCAAACTCAACCTTCTCAGCCCTGCGTCTTCGAGCACCTCGACGCTTCGACGTAGGCTATCGACGTCCAATGTCTCCAACTATGTCCGTCTGCGGTATTACCAATATGAAGTTACGTTCGGCCTCTACATGTTGACCTCGGGAGAAAAGGCTGTCCTCAATACCATTGTTCTCGGCATCCTGGCTGCCTTGTCTTATGGCATTTTCTTCGGCCTCCAACCTTTCTTGGTAGGATTGATATGTCGGATCGTTTGGTACATGACTGGTACATACGAAGGACTAGGGGAGAGCTGTACATGAGAACAGCAACGACAACAGTCAATAGTCACATGGCAAAGGTTCCTGGTGCTGGAGACTCATGAGGCAATCTTCGCGTGTATCGAGATCGTAATCGGCCATGGCAATGACATCCAGCCCGTCGGCGTCAGACAGTGTCGTGAGGTGTGTTCGATGCGACGTAGCCCACGGCACCCAGGTTTCACAACCGAGCAGCCAATCTATCAGAGTACCATTGCCAGGTATGACCGTCCGAGAAGCAGTGGAATAAGCCAAATGTGACGACAAAACGGTCATCTGGCGGCAGATTTTGGCGATCTACGGTGGTATGGGCAAGCGAGGCAGGTCGATCCTTTGTGTGAAGGAGCAGGGCCCGAAAGAAATAGTGTTGTTTCTAGGATAGCGAAGGAAGATGAAGGGGGGGACCGAGAGTCGATGATAAGCGACACGACGTCGCGAGGTGAATGTTGATGAAAGTAATGAGTACCACGACCACTAACGACACCACGACTATGATTAAATTAGAGTAGGCGAAGACGACGATTGTACATAGCCTTGTATACTCAATGTTGTGCTACGACGATAATGGCTGCGGCCTCGGGCATCATCACAATTTCGCGTCTGCCTCCTATCCAGAGTGAAGAATGAGATTCTAGACACCTACGTCATCGAACGCGTAGAACACAAGCCACATTTTGCATTTCGGTCATGCAGGTCCCAGATCTGATTAAAAGTGACGAGCCAATAGGCAGGTGTGGGCTGCAGAAACAGGCTTCGGTTCCTTATTTTAGCACCGAAGTTTAGCTGCGGCAGACCCTGCGTAGGCTCATTGACTAAGCCACTTTTGGTGTCTGAAACAAATCACTCTCGCGAGGCTTTGATCCTTTCGGTACCTTTGTGGCACCTTCCGCCGTCTTAGACGTTCCTCACCACCTGCCGTGCTATCTCTCGAGACCGGCTGACATTCGTTGTCGCCTGCGAAGCGTGCCGACTAGGCTTAGAGCTGGCTCTGCCTGACACGTAGCACAGGCCAACTTCTACCTCAGCCTGACTGCAAAGGCTGCGCGGAAGGCACATAACTTGTGAAGACCTATAGGCTCTTGCAAACACTGCCAATCACACCACCCACCTCTCACCTCCCGTCTGTATCTTCCGCGTCGATGGCTGCAAACGATTACTATCAGAGCTCCTCTCAGCGGTACCAGGCTTTTGACCCTTCAGCTACGTCAGATCCATCACCATACGCCTATAGAAGCTACTATGGTAGCAATAACCGCTCAGAGCCGTCAGTGGCACCTTCGTATCATTCGACCGACCCCTACCAACACGAGTCGATGGTATCTGCATTTCCCTCGAATAAGCCCTCATATGGGATCGCCTCCTTAGATGAGACACCAGCAAAGAGCAATGCAAGGCTACAAACCAGCCAGACCGAATGGCCGTCAACGCAAAACACGGCATATCCTCCGTCGCCTGAATCGCAACAACCGCATCCAGCCCTGATACCCTCGCCCACGAAGAGCAAGAGACGGAAGAAGAAGAAAGGAGGCTTTTTTTCAGGAAAGGTCCCATGGTTCGTCTACTTTATTTCCTTGGTGCAGGTGAGCGTCTTTGTCGTGGAAATTATCAAGAACTGTAAGTCATGCCAGGGTAGAGGACATGTGCAGAGGCTAACATGCCACAGCAATAATCACTGGTTCACCCATCATGGTACATCCATATTTCAACCCTATGATCGGCCCTTCAACATATGTGCAAATCAACATGGGAGCTCGCTTCGTGCCGTGCATGAGAACCACATACTCTCCTGACACAGGCGACGCATATCCAGACACACCATGGCCCTGCCCAAACTCTACCAGCAGTCTTTCCACCAATCCAAATAATCATTGTCATCTAGCCGACCTTTGCGGTCTAGGAGGTCTCGAATACAGCCACCCCAATCAGTGGTACCGTTTCATCACACCCATATTTCTTCATGCTGGAATTATCCACATTGGCTTCAACATGCTTCTCCAGATGACACTCGGCAAGGATATGGAGAAAGCAATCGGCACCGTCCGCTTCGCCATCGTCTACTTCAGCAGTGGCATTTTCGGCTTCGTCCTCGGAGGCAATTTCGCTGCTCCCGCAATCGCATCAACCGGTGCCTCTGGCTGCCTCTTTGGTATTCTAGCCCTTGTTTTCCTCGACATCTTCTATACATGGGAACAGCGACAGTCGCCAGGCAAAGATCTTACATGGCTCATGTTCGATATCATTGTTTCCTTCGTGCTCGGCCTACTCCCGGGTCTAGACAACTTCAGCCACATTGGTGGATTTCTCATGGGTATCGTGCTGGGAATCTGCATCCTGCATTCTCCCGCCTCAATGCGTAAACGGACTGGGGAAGCAAAACACAAGCCGAGTTATAGTCACCTCGGCTCAGAAACGAATATACCCATGGTCAGCGGTGCCCTCCAAGACGACGCTAAAGGCTCAGCATTCGCCACAACTACGATCGCAAAGCCAGCAGACTTGACCAAATTCGCGAAGCAGCCAGTGGGCTTCTTCAAGACCAAGAAACCGGCATGGTGGGCGTGGTGGTTGATAAGAGCAGGGTGCTTGATCGGCGTGCTGATCGGATTTATCGTGCTGCTGTCGAACTTTTACAAGTACAGAGATGGATGTAACTGGTGCAAGTATCTTTCGTGTCTGAACGTCACTGTTGGTGGGCAGAATTGGTGTGAATATGGATACATGACTTTCCCCAATTCAACGACGACGACGACGTCAGACTCTTCGGGGACTAGCAAACGAGCACTGGAGGACGTATTTAGGAAGGCTTTTAGAGCGTAATCGCCGCAGTTAATAAGAAGATCCTGTATCACGAGCACAGGGATATAAAATCTATGCTTGGATGACGAAGCACTGAGACCTCGGCCTTTGTCGCGAAACGTGCATCGTCTTCATCAGCCTGCCCCCACGAATGCACTGTTTTCTCGGTGCAGCCGATATAAGTGACATGGAGACAGAAAGCGCGATCCAGTGAAGCTCGGCCGGCATGTGCGTCTGGTTCCTGGCACGATGAAAGGTACAAGGTCCGACCAGCGTCAGCACTCTAGAGGACGCGAGGTAAGTGTCGAGACGGGTACATCTTGCGCTGACACGAGGAAGGGATCTTGCTGGCTACGGTACAGGTACGACGAGGCCAGAGGAGATGATAGATACGTCACTCGGGTACAGAAGGTCAAGACTGACTGGACATGTTCTAGTATAATCGCCCGAATAGATGGATAGAAGCACTTCTTCTGTGGCCATTGTTTGGAAGCATCTAACTTACCTCCCTTTCCCCTTCCGACTCGGCCTAGCGTTCTTCTCCTGTCTCTTCTCCTTCACTTTCCTTGCCTTTCTTATATCCTCTATCGAGTTCGTGATCTTGCCCTTCTTCACACCTCTCGCGTTCTTCTGGTCGTTCCTACCATTCTTGCCCGTGTTTTGCATGCCCATTTCTCGCTCTTGCTCTTTCTTCTCCCTGAATATCTTCTGCTTCTTCTCATAGTCATTGCGGTATTTGTCTGGTGCCTTGGCTTCAGGTGTGAGTTTGTGCTTGTACTTTTGCTTCACACCGAGCGTCTGTCCGCCATTGTTACCAGCGTTAGATTCGGCCTCACCGACCCGCGGCATACGATACATCTTGTTCTTCTTCTTCCAGTCTTCAAAGCGACCAGATTTGAAGCTAGCGGCAATCTTTGCACCAGACTCGCCACGAACGAGTCGTTGGCCGCCCTTAGAACCATCATCGTCGTTGCCTCGGCGCACGTATTTCTTATGTCGCTTGTCCCACCGCATGATCTGTGTGGGGTTGTTTGAATTTGTTCCCTCATCGCCAGCTAGATCCATTGTCGCACCGCGGGCAGCGGATGTGAAGTCTGTCCCTTGATTGATGCTGTATCCGGCATCCTCGGCGAGGTTGGTGTCAGTAGGAAGGTAAGACATGAAGTTCTCTGTGTCTCGATAGCGTGATGTCGGATCCTCTGAGCTAAAATCGACGGGAGATTTATGGTTGGACAATCTGGACTTCTTTGGTTTGTGATTAGAAAAGGTCACCTCGAGTTCGGAATCCGAGGCAGAGAGGAGAGCATCGGGATTCTGTACGGTGACCTCGTCATCATCGCCCTCTTCATCGTCGTCAGATGGTGTTCGATCGGCCGCTTCTGCCTCCTCGATCTCTTTTTCTGCTTGTGCCACTTGTGACTTGGCTTTCTTGACGTTCAGGCCTAACCTGATCTTCTTGATTGCGTCGATGGCCTCTTCGTTGTTCTTCTTGCCTCCACGTCTATCAGTAATCTCAAAAATAGACTCGCCTGGTCGGAAGCCGCCAACAATGGCAAGCATTCTTTCTCTTTCAGCTTCAAGGTCATGCTCGCCGTCGGCAAAGAGAGGATGTATCTCGCCCCATTTCGAAGACGAGGTCAAATCCTTGGCTCGTTTAGCACTTTCGGCAGAAGCAGAAGGCCTGGTCTGTTGATATCGCTTGTCGCCATTGTTCGCAGCACCCTGAGCGGTGAAAAGGTCGACTTCGACCTCCAACAGTTTGCTGACGTACTCGCTGTGTGACTGCATCTGGTCTCTTTGCAAGCTTCCCACGACTACTTCTTCTGCCATGTTTACATCTTGAGGTTTGGCTCGGCCCAGTCTCAGGTTTTTGCCAAGGAATAACTGCAGATCGAGCAGGTAAGGAGCGTCAGAATCGTGGATGATGCTGTAAGCCCAGCCCTTCTGGCCCGCTCTTGCTGTTCGACCAACTCGATGTACAAAAATCTTGGGCTGTGAAGGAAAATCGTAGTTGATGACATTGGCGAGGATGGGGATATCTATACCTCTTGCTGCAACATCTGTAACAACAAGAATGTTCGTTCGACCGGAGCGGAACGCCTGAACTTGTTCCTTTCGAGCGGTCTGGTCCAGGTTACCATAGACGTGAGAAACAGCATAGCCGGCCTTTCGCAGCAGGATGTCTAAGTACTCCACCCTATGTTTTGTGGCAGCGAAGACGATGGTGGAGAAAGGGCTAGTTGATGGCTTTGCATCGCCGTCAGCATCTTCTCTTTTCCTCTTTTTGCCATTTTGTTTCTGATCGCGTTTACCCTCGGCACTTTGCAAGCTGGATCTTGTTGGCACATGTATCACATCTTGCAATACATGCAGCAATGCGCCCTCCTTTTCGGAAGATTTGACGGTAAAGAAAGCAGCTTGCAGGTCTGGAGAGATCTTGCTCTCTGCATCCAATCGGACAAGTGAGGGGTCCCGTAGACCAGCTCGAGCAAATTCAACCAGGGACTTTGGTAGGGTAGCGGAGAATAGCAGGGTTTGCCTGGATGCTGGAAGGGCATGCAGGATTTCGGATAGCTGGGCGGCGAAACCCATTTCGAAGAGGCGGTCAGCTTCGTCAAAGACGACATACTGCATGGAGGACAGATCCAAACTCATCTCTACCATCAGATGTACGAAACGACCCGGAGCGGCGATGATGATATCTGGGTTGCTTGACATGGCAGAAAATTGCTCTTCAAGACTATCACCACCGACGAGCAAGATAGATCGCAAGTCTGTACCCTTGGCGAGCTCTTTCGTCACTTGCAGGGTCTGCAAAGCCAATTCTCTCGAAGGCGACAAGACCAAAGCTCGTGCACCGACCTGGGTGTTGTGTGTCTTGAGTCTTTCGATCATGGGTATTATGAAGGCAGCTGTCTTGCCGGAACCAGTTCTTGCCATTCCTACCACATCTTTGCGCCCGAGCAGCAGCGGGATGGTCTTGCGTTGGATAGGGGTTGGGACGGAGAAGCCTTTGCGAGTGATTGCTTTCAGCAGCATTGCACTCAAGCCCATGGCCTGGAAACCTCCTCCCTTCTTGACCGTTCGTCCTTTTAGATTGGAGGCTTTTCGGTTGGAGGCAGCCTGGGCAGCCATGATGGCAGCATCATCGCTGTCGCTAGAGTCGCCCAGCACATCTGCAACGGCGCGAGCGCCGTTGACTTGCTTCGACTGGCCATCGTGTCCCGCTGCCACTTGTTCATTGTCTGAACCACCACCAAACAGAGCACTTCCTATGTCCACCTCATTTTCTGACAGCGCTGGTGAATGAGCGCGGGCAGGCATACTGTCGAGAGTGCTAGCATGACACAACCTGGCTGGATTAAGTGGTATGCTATTGAGGGAGTAGGTGCGAAGTGGCAGCTCGGGCTGATTGACAGTCGCGCCTTCCTCAACTGCCAGAAAAAAGTTGCCAGCCGGATTGTCGTTATCGATAAGGACACGAGCCGATGTCCAGCGGCTCGTCGCTCGTTCTGCAGTCTCGTGCCGTCATGCAAGCTCTTAAGTTTTAGCGTGCACGTTGCCTAGTGGAACGCCCTCAACGCGTCAAGAACGTGGCAAGCCAGTCCAGCCTCTGACATGTCAGCTCGAGCATTCGTAGAAGCAAACGATTCATCCTCTTTCGTATCTATTTTTACTGCTTGTTCCCGCCTGTAGTTGGGGCAGGGGATCCAGCGTTCACGTGCTGGCACTGCGTCGTTAGAGATTGTCTGGTGATTGCCAGGGCATCAGCATGTTTCGCTGGTTCTGCACCATCTGATCTGGAGCCCAGGAGTAATGAAGCCTCAACCGCCAGAGTATCCTCGCAACGTGCCCGATATCGATCTTGAAGAAGACGTTCTCCTTCCTGGCGCCACAATCTATACTCGGGACGAAGATGATGCCGGCGATGCGGAAGAACTGGCCAAGATAAGAGCAGCAAGGAAAAGACGGGTCGAGGCAAACGCCCATGCATATTTGAGAGGAGAAGGCCTGTTCATCTTGTCCGCGGGTCTACGTGGTCCCTTCGACAATGGCTGGAGGAATCCTTGGGCGCTCAGAGTCAAGAACAGGATACACGAAGCCGTGGCTGACGAAACTGCCGTCTCTCGTGCGCAAAGAATGCTGAAGAGAGACCACCTCGGAAGCCAGACACCATGGAAGTCCACCCATGCCAGACAGCCTGCACCAGTCAATCCCTTCGAGAGGGCTCGCTCAGAGCACCTTGACCAGCCTAGTCCCGAGCAGAAGGTGGAAAACTGGCTACGCCGGAACAGTGCTCTTCCTCACCAATCGTTCCCCGAGCCCACATCACCTACCCCCAAGAAGAACCCTCTGCCTTCACCTCGACCTCGACGCGTCCGGCGTGATTGGACCCCCACCAAGCAGCTCATCACAGTCAACAGTCAAGACGTGAAGGCCCCTGTTCACCATCCTGATCAACGCGTTATCGATTCGTTCGAAACCATCGTCGCTAACGAAGGACGTCAGAATGACCCAATTCATGCCCATTCGCGTCTGCAGAATGCTCTTGAGGCCACCAGTCCTGTCACTGCCAGGAAGAGGCCTGCCTCTCCGGATCAAGCTACGGATGAGGGTGGAGACGAAAGTGTCAGAGCAGAAGCGGCAATCATCAAGATGAAGAGACGACGGGTCGATGCTGAGAGCATGACAACTGAACGCTCGACGCTGAAGAATCTGACCACGGACATCACCACGAATGTGGATGACATGGTGGAGAGGTCTACCCATGTGTCCCGAGACCAGGATATAGGTGGGAGTGACTATGACAAGCATCATTCCATTGTTGCCCCTGTGGAGCTCGAACCTGAGCTGTCCGCGACCTTCACCCCTGAAGTCAAGCTTAAGAAACTTGAAGCTTCTATTGACGATCAATTGCACCAAAGCCCTCCTGAAAGAGATCACAGCATGCAGCTCGATGGGCGCGAAGAACAGGCAAAGGTGCGAAGGATGATGCCACCACCCTCAACCGCTGCATCAGAGGTGCAGTCAACGAATTTTATCACTTCTGCTCAACCTAGACCTGAACTACAAACATCGACATCTGACATCTCTTCCAGTGCATTGTTGGTCAAAGTCAATGAGACTGATACGGACCCCTCCGCCGTGCGTCCAGACGTTGAGATTCACGAGCATATGGGCGAGCCTGTCGTTGCCGACGTGGAAGGCACGCATGAACAGAATGGCTATACCGAGGGGCGGGTGCCATCTTATGCTGATGTGCTGGGGGCGAAGCAACAAGCACTAAATATGATCTCCCAATTGAAGGAGAAGGACGAAACAATTGAAGCTCAGGGGACAAAGGTACCGAGCATTGGTTCGTCACCAACAAAGAAAGCGAAAGTCAGCAACAAGCGCAAATCTGCTTCGTTCGCTACCGAGCCATCCTCGCTTCCTGCAAGTGGGTCTATTAAGAGTGTACTCAAGGTTCAGAAAGCAGGTCAAACATCAAGATCTTTCAGAAAAGCATCACCTCCACCGTTCCTCCCTGACCATGACATTGACATGGATACCTCTATCGAGCAAGATGACGAGCTACCACATAGTCCGAAACAACAGCATCGACCAGACAGTGCCATGATGAAGCCAGCAAAAGGCATCTTGAAAACCACGAATACACCATCATCCGCAGTGTTCGATGCATCCGATTCCCCTCTAAAAACACATGACTATGCAGGCTCGAGTCGCGACTTGCTCGTCAACGGGCAAAACGGCATCGCACACGAGGAGGAGGACTTCGACCTCGACGGCGCCATAAACGAAATGGGCAGTTTCTTGAGCACATGGGACGAAGAGAAAGGCAGACTTCGCGTGTCATGAGTACAGAAGGGCTTATGAAACCTGCGACGAGGCTTCGTACCGATCAGCATGGGGCAAGAGCTCAACTCACTGTATTAGGATGTGCATCATCTCAGGCAAGCAGGTGTTCTAGGTTTGCAATTTTGCGCAAGGATATCTCGGCATTTTGACCCATCTCATTGCGTCTCTCTCAACACATTGCGCTCGCATTGAGCATGTCGGAGTATCACTGAGCTCTCAGCGGCTTATCCCAATTCAATCTCACCTAGACTATCTCTCCCATCCGTCATCCAGCGCTTTCCTAAATAAGTCTTTGCGAAAGCCCGTAATCTGCGTGACTGATCAATCTCCCGTGACGTGCATCGGTCTGTGGTCAACCGTGAAGCCAGCCACGCAGGATGAACCCGAACAGAGATATAGTCTTAGCCAGAAGCTATACTCTTTTCTCACCCTTAGCACAACCGCAGACTAAGTACCTCATGATAATCTGGTCGACTCTCAGGCAGGACTTGCCTCGTTCTCACGTCCATGAGCACGAGCATAATCAACCTATCGATCGGGCAAAATCTGTGAGCGACTTACCTCTACAGGCCTGGCTATGCAGCAGGTTCAGCATTCAGCTCCTCGGTCAGCGAGGACGCACATACAGGCCAGTGACTGTCCGCTGCCTCTTTCTGTGAGGTTTCATAGCAGATGCACACCATTTCAAAGGGAAGTAGAGAGAACCTTTCTAGCTATACCGAAGGCGTGCAAGAACGAGAGATGCACCTACCATACTCATTGCGCGAATGACGTACGCATACTTGTAGATACGTACCACCGTACCACGTGATGGGTCTCTGCGCCACCGTGGCGAAGCAGGACTAACCTAGCTAGGAATTCGCCGCCACAGCTGGCTGACCAAACGATGTCATGCGCGTGTGCAGGTGCTGCGGTGCCTGCATGACCACTAAGTCCATCCAGGCACCTTCGGTTCGAACCACTTACACCCTCCTCACTACCACAATCTTGCTGCTTGACTCTCCAGTACTCGCCAGTTCTGCACGTCTCAATAAACACATACACACAACCACTAGAAACCATGTCTTGCGGCGACATCTTCCTCGGCCTCATCGCCATCCTCTTCCCGCCCATTGCAGGCAAGTCACACCACCATTTGCATAGAGTCCACCACTAACAAGACGAAACAGTCTGGATCAAATCAGGCCTCTGCTCCGCCGACTCCTTGATCAACATCCTCCTCTGCGTGCTAGGCTACCTCCCCGGCCTCCTCCACGCATGGTACATCATAGCCAAGAACCCCGAATACGACTACGAAGTCATCCCCGACGACGAAGCCCAGCAGGGCGGCCGCGTGACATACTACTACATCTCGCACGAGCAAGGATCAAATCTAAACTCACAACAGCGACCGCAGCGATCGCAGTCGAAAAACTACGGGACCCAGGGTTCTGCTGCGCCGCCGCCTGTACCAGAGGGCAGCAGACCCGGTCCGAGTTCGGGCGCGGGAAGCGGCGAGGCTGGCGCGCCACCGAGTTATGCTGATGCCGTAAAGGGCGATCACAAGGTGCAGTCGCAGGAGTAGAATGCCTGTGAGAACTGCGAGCGAGTGGGCATGGCGCAGGAGTGCGAGTGTCGAAACCAGAGATTCCAGGAGTCTCCTGGAATCTCTGGTTTCGACACAACACTCAAGACGGCTTGAAGACTGTCATGATTGATTGACCGATCCACGGCCTTAGCCTCTGTCGATGCATTGAACCACGTCGTGCTGTTGCGAGTTGAGCGACTTACGAAGACATGAGAGGATGAAGAACAGGAGTTTGGCATTGCTCATCGCTGTAAATTATACATATGACGGTATGTCCGTGTGCTTCAGGATGAGGCATTCACGATTTTAATGATTCAATCACAGATGATGTTGGAAGGTTGAGTTGACATCCTCCGACTATCGTGCACATTATTTATTCCACATGTTGGCCTTCTTGACCATTATAGGATTCTTACATCGTAACTCGTACTTCATCCACCATGTCCTCTTCCTTCTGCTATCGTACACGCTCTTCTTGAGCATTGTGCACAGCAAGTCTCCAAATCAAACCGAACCAAACCAAGCCCATCGCAGCATCGCCCCTCCTTCTTTGAAAGTCCCTTCTAGGGCACGCCATCCGAATCCTCCTTTGCTTTCCTCAAAACGCCTGCGCTAACTCAACCAGAACGCAAAAAAACCAGATCATAACCGTAACTGTAACTGACCCGCCGCAAAGTCCTGTCCTGTCGCGCCCTATCGATGTTGTGTCTAGCCTGTACTCCGTTCGCCTTGGCGTTTCTATCTTCGTCGTGTCAGTGTGTCGAGATATTTGCGTAGGAAGCCCTTCGGCTTGGTCTCGTTTATGTTTGTGGTTGTGTTGTTTGCTGGTGTAGGGGTTCCTCTGCGAAGACCGAAGAGACAACTTGTCACTCGTTTTGTTAGTGATGGCCGATCGGAAGCACACGCAGAGGTGGGCGTGAGTAGTGGTTGTGTCACTACATCGTCCGGCGAGGGCGAGGCCAATTCAATAGCAGCACTGACTGACTCAGCAGCGACCTGCGCGTCAGAGAGCGGATCTGGATAGGAAGAGCCTGAGAATTGGTGGGCGGTGTGTGCCCAGGCGCCATCAAAGTCGGAGAAGAAGTGCTGGTGAGGTGCCACTGGCCCGTTGAAGATGCCGATTCGAGTTGATAATGGTGATGATCTCAGTTGTCGTCGGATTGGAGATGTGCATTGTGCCAATCTGGGTAGATCGTGAGTTGACACTCGGTAAGTCTGCTGCACGACAGCTCCTCCGATCTCGGTTTGTGTGTCGTTTCCATCGATCTCAGGAGAATCAGATGGTAGTGATGGTGGCGACGATGGGTCTGGTGTCATCATGATATCGGAGTAGTCGGCACCAGCAGGTGCCTTTGGTTGCTCAGTGACCGACACTGGCTCCTCATCTTGGATCGGAGTCATCTGAGCGATACTCGCTTGTCGCGCATTCCACTTTCTCTTTGTGATTGGAGTCTTTAGGTCATAACTGTTGATGCTCAGCCCTCTGTCCAGTGGCTTCTCGCCTAATCCTGGGATGTTGTGAAAATCGCGGAACTCCTTGTTGATGTCGGACAAGGATTGTGAGCGCTTCATGACAGGTGTGTTACGAGATTCTGGCACATCCTTGTCCTCTTCTCTGATCTCAGACAGAGTGGCAACGGCTTTTTGCGCCTTGTCTCTGCTTTTGAGACCTTCATTGAAGATTGCTGACAGATCACGTATAGCGGGTGATCTTGAAATTCGTCGCTTCGGTGGAGAAGACAAGTCCTTGGAGACCCCAGACATCCTGCCTTCAGGGGTGGTGGGAGGTGGTCCAGGATCAGACACTACTCTGTAAGCCGATCCATTCTCCACGATCGGCTTGACGCTCTCCGGTGTCTCAATAAAGCAATCGACCTGACACTCTCCACCCTTCTTAGTCGGAGTCGCACAGTCTCCAGAGGCTGCTCTTAGCGCATCAGATGTCAGTCTGCGAACTTCCAGCGACGGCACAGGAGACAGTTCTTCACTGCAGGGCGAGTCCTCTTCGGAAGAAGGCTCTTCTGAGGAGGTCTTTGGCGAAGGGTCTTTGGACGGCGACTCTGGCGGCGAATGGCCGTGGATGCCCTTGTATTCTTCGTGGAAAGGCATGCCAAAGAGGTCGTCTTCCGACACGTAATCATCATCAGCATCAGTCACTTTTGAGCCTAGAGCCTCATAATGGGCAGATCTCGAGTCTGAAGTATTTCCATCCTGAGCAGTACCGTCAGAATAGATCTCAACCAGGCCGGGAATGAAGCTATTAGAAGTTCCAGTGGTGGTGGTCGCGTCATCCATTGAGATGATTGGTGCTAGAGATGGCTCTTGACCACCATCGATCAGTATTGGCGCCTCTGGGTCTGGCTCAGATGTCACAATCTTGTTGTTGGCAGCATGGAGATCGCCCTGATCATCATCCCAACCATCTTCATCAATGTCGGCCCACGACCGACTATCTGGGTGCAGCAGGCTGTCCTGTGCCACAACCTCTGCAAAGATCTCAGCGGGGTCATACTCCTTAGCCTCCTGCTCTGCAAGCTCTTCGGCGAGTATGGACTCTAGTGTATAACTCAGTTGCAACTTTGACTGTGGGAAACTCGTATGAGGGTCGAATTTGATAAAGTCCCGCAGCATCGCCCGCTGTGTCCTTCGCTGCCGAGCAGCAGCTTTTCGTGCAGCCGTGACTTGATCGTGCGCATAGACAGCATCATTGAGAAAGCCCTCACGTGTAGGCTGGTAATGGTCGCTGTTGATTCCATTCACAATGGCGTAATCCTCTGGATAATGCCTCGGGTTCTCGGTGTCCAGCTCAATATGGTCGTCATCTGGCTGGCGGACCTCGTTTTGCCAAGTGCCATGGGAGGTGTAGAACTTGAATGTCTCATTGACAGCATAGTCTTCCATGGCACTTCCGGAGAGGAGTGCTGCCGCTGATCGGTCTCCACCGTAGATGACCGGATCGACGAAAAGGAAAGCGTTCTTGAGGACTGTGTGGCGACCAAAGTTTGTGTCTGTTGCGTTCGGCGCCAGTTCTGGTTTCGGCGTCGAGAAGATGACGGCCAGCGACTTGGCAGGGCTTGTGTCGCTCTTACATGGGACAGACTTGCCGAAGAAGTTCAGATGGTGCCCGAGAGGCGGTTGAGCGACCTTCTGAAGTGTTGGCCATCCATCATAGTCGGCATCAAGCTGTTTCTCTGAAGGCCCGAAGCCCTCCTCGCAAAGCTGACGAAACGGCTTTCGCAAGTGAGTTGTGGGGTAGATATCCCGCTCGAGATCGTGAGGGATGTCGACGATTGTCACGTCGGGAAAGCCGGAAACGAATGACTGGTCATAGTCCATGTTCGTCAGTGCCATGACAGCCGACTTGTCCTCGGCAGCGAAGATTGTTTCTCGATCCCAGTCGTCTGGATTGGGCGAAGAAGGTCTTGGGGGAAGTTCTAAAGGAGCCTCTGGACCAGAGACTCCATCTTCGTAGTCATCCTCAGCAACCTCCAGAATCTCATCAACATAAGTAGCTGAATCGACAATAAGAGGACCTTCTGTCGTTTTAAGCTCCTCAGGCTCTTCAAGTTCTGGTAGCGCTTTGATTGTAGCCGCTAGCACTGAGACGACTAGCGATCGCAGGACACCAGCAAAATCATCCACGTCGAGCTGAAGACCTGTCACGATGGCTACACCGACCGGCACATCCCGTAATGGGGCTCGGACAACTGGTAGTACATCTGATGCTGCTTCGATATCCGGAAGGTCGTCGCTCAGTACAGCGAGCTGCGAGGTGCTGTTATTACCATTCCACTCCATGTTGAGAATAGATGGTAGTGCAAAGCAAAGGCTTGACACAAACAGCCTCAGACGAAGAGTTGGCTTGGTAAGTTGCGTCGGGCCTATTGGCATAGCAGATTCGAAAGAGACGACCTTGACAGCTACCAGTGCACGACAGAGCATCAGACTAACAACACTTCCCCGGTAGTAGACTACCATGTCCTTGATGGGGGTGAACGTCATGGCCAGCGGACTCGGTTGTCGAATGAGCTCGGTGCAGGTGTTGGGCAGAGACATGAAGTATGCTGCAGCTAGCACGAGGGTCCGATACCACCAGAGAGCTCGCAGGAGGAATGGACCCCAAGGCACAAACGTCAGTGCACAGGCGTTCAGTCGTCGAACTACAGAGGTAATCGCGTTCTTCGGAGCAGGCACAAACTCCGTTGCCAACGGATTGAGGGTCAACGTCGCTGATGGTCGAACGACAAGCATAGCTCGGTTGGACTGTCTTACCAGAGCTCGACATGGGACGGTTGTGGTGACGGTGATATCAAGTGCTTCCACTTGCTTGACGATGCGTGCAAAGACCTTGTTGGTGATCTCCCATCTGACGGTAAGAGTAGGACTTGTTGGAGTCTCAACGACAGCGTCCAGCCACAGCTGCCCCGGCACAAATGGTTTTGCTATGGGACACAGGCGCTTGACCAGTGCCTTGCATGGGTTGTAGTCCATTGGAATAAACTCCTTCGCCGACGGGTTGGATTTGGGGCAGACAGTGGTGTCCACAGGAAGTCTCGGCATGTGTTCTGGAGGTAATTTTGAGGTTGAAACTCAGCAGCCTCAGAGTTCGAGTCGGTCGAAGCTGACGCATCTGCACAGGTCGTGTATTGAGGCTCAAGCGTCTGGCCTGGTCGGAAGACACAAGGCATTGGCACGATTGAAGTCTGGAAGCACATGACATACTCATCTGGTACTGGAAGGCCAAGAATGATTGGAACCTGTGCTCGAGCAACGATCATGCTGTCCATTGTGAACTCCTGTGCCAACGGGTCGAGAGGGGACGACGTCGCCTGGAGTGGCCGAGAGCTGGCTGGCAATGGCACAAACGCGGGAACTGTTGGGTCCAGATGTGTCCCGAATCTCGATGACGGTCCAGCACCATCCACGACAAGTGGTAGTTTGTAGCCGTCCCCTTTAGCAGCTGGTGTCGAATCTTGTCCAACTGTGGAGGAGATTGGTGGTGGTGCAAAGGACCGTGGCACTGAAGCTGAGCGGACAGGTGAAGAAGCCCTATCTCCGGAGTATGATCGTCGCACGGAAGAAGATCTCTCTCTCGAAATGGGTCTCGACTGCCGATCTGACGAAAGGTCATCATTGTTGACAAGGCTCAACTCGTCCACATCAGTGACTAGTGAGGATGCCGCAGGTGATGTTCCTTGAGAGGTGATGTTTGTTGACGAAGTTGGCGTTGGTGTGAACAGAGCAGCCAAAGGATTGAACGCGCTTTGTGTGCTTGGTGCTGACGATGCGGTCGATGCAACACTGGTGTTCGAGGAGACCGGTAGTAACGTGGGCACAAATGCAACTGCTCTTGGGTTGAAGCTGATTGGTGCCATACTGCCTTCAACAACGCTGAGTCCGTTCTCCCAACTGGACTACCTTCCACTTGACAACTGGCCCTCGCCAAAGTTGGTCAGGCTCTCTTGGGTAACGAGTATCAAGGACGGAGTTTATCGTACAGGTGGAAGATGTTGCAAAGATCAAGGGCGAAGTATTCCAAGTCTGATAAACACACATGCGGCGCCGGTCGTTTGATGTTTTGATTCCCATCGTGACGCGAGTGAAGTCTTGCGTTCGAGGGCGAGTCGCGTACAAAGACAACGTGCGGCGCGAACCCGGCGGTCATTGCATTTCATCGTCGTTTGAGCATGCTGCTGACCCGGCAACGTGGATGGCTAGGAGAAAAATCACACAAAAGGAGTGGTGGGATTGACGCCGTTCGCTTGGTGATGGCCTGTCAGCAGGTGATGTAGACATTTTCATGCTTACCTCGCGCCATAGACGACACAGAGTGGAAAGCAACAGTGCATGCTTCACATAACAACGCTCGAGAACAGGTAGCTTGACGATAGGGGCCATGCGAGTTTCTTGTGCTGTCAATGTCAGCAAGCATAAGTGAGTCTTTGCGCCATAAAAGGTGGCATGGACGAGCCAACATGTGTCGGAGCAGATCGAAAACATGGGTATTTGATATATATCTGTACTGGATAGTGAGAGCATGGCAGCTGTCTGCTCCTGACTTGAAGGCGTGCGTTCTTGTGACGACGCTCCTGAGCATGCTCTCGGTTGCGAGAAGCGCTACGTCTCTTGCTGACAATCCTGACAGTCTCCGGTGAAATCAACTCCTAAGATTCCAATGCGTTTTGAGAATATGCGTGGAGAGAGACATGACCGCTAGTTTGCGACTTCATCCATAGAGTGCCAGTAATGGTCGTGGGTCTCCAAACAAAGGTTGACTGGATGGAAGGTGAATTCATGCTGTTCTGTTGCTGATTGAATGCAGGCTATTCGCGACCTGCAGGAACGCAGACATCACATCTGCGCTCGTCACAAGGGGGCGCAGTATCGCTTTCTCTTGTGTTGTGAAGTCAACAACGAACACGTATAAACAAAGAGACAAAGAACTCTCACAAGGTTGTCGTCCAGACGCCGACGCAGCGCAGGTCAGGTGATCTCCGCTCTGACACGGCGATGGCGCCGAGATGCGAGGGTATGCTTCTCCAACTCCGAGGGCAAGCAATGCTATGATGGAACACCACGTCCAATCCCCATGTCACAAATACCTGCATCAGGGAACCATTTCGAACATTTTAGCGGGTCAGTCTCTCGTCTTGAAGAACAGATCGAATGCCCTCCTTTCGCTCTCTCACCTCTACGTTTTACAATCCGTCCCGCGCTCTGCTCTCGTCAGTCCCAACCCCACATAGTAGCATTACTGCACAGGTTACTGCGCTCGCAAAACAGCACCACATTCAATTCAACAGCTCGTTAGGCCAACTACGCAACATGTCTTCAGCAATGTCGAAACGGCTGGAGGGCAAGACGGTCCTGATCACCGGTGCTTCGTCCGGCATAGGCAAGAGCACAGCTCTTGAATTCGCCCGGACATCACCGAAGTCGCTAAAGCTCATCCTCACAGCTCGACGCATGGACGCCCTCAAGTCACTTGCCGAGCAGATCAAGTCAGAAGTCGGCGAAGGTGTCCAGTGTCTGCCCGCCCAGGTGGACATGTCGAAGCCTTCAGAGATTGTCTCATTCGTGTCGAACCTGCCAGCTGAGTTCAAGGACATCGACGTCCTGGTGAACAACGCCGGTATGGTGAAGGGTGTAGCGAAGAGCCCAGAAATCGACCCTGAGGACATAAACGTCATGTTTGCGACCAACGTCACCGGCTTGATCACGATGACTCAGGAAGTGATGAAGGGCATGACGAAGCGAGGAGAGAGTGGTCAGGGAGATATCATCAACATTGGCTCGATTGCCGGACGTGAAGGCTATCCAGGTGGAAGTATCTACTGTGCCACTAAGGCTGCAGTCCGAACGTTCACGGATGCTCTGAGGAAGGAATTGATCGCAACCAGGATCAGGGTGATCGAGATTGATCCTGGCCAGGTCGAGACGGTGAGTTGCTCTGTGTTGATGCCCCACGCTCAGCTTTGTTTTTTGCTTTTGCTTCTGCTGCGTGTTGAACAATGGCTGACCTGATTCGCGCTGCAGGAGTTCTCGCTAGTACGGTTTGGTGGTGACAAGGCGAAAGCCGATGCTGTTTACAAAGGTGTTGAGCCTTTGACACCTGACGACATCGCCGAGGTCGTCGTGTTCACGGCGGGCAGGAGAGAAAACGTGGTTATTGCCGATTCTCTGATATTCCCCAACCACCAGGTAAGCATTTTCATTTTATGCGTGTGCACGGCTGACGAGAGGCAAGGCGGCGGCGACAGTCATGCATCGAAAGTCATCTTTGTAGGACGGCTGGTGTGCCCGTTGTCGCCTCGAGAGCGAGGTGAGAAGATAGATCAAGGCTCGTCAGCAAGTAAGAGCGCTGCACGTCAATCTTGGTATGAATGTCTCGGTGAACAATTTATGCAAAGCAGAGTGAGTGGCAGCCATGTTTTCAGACTTGTGCCTGTCGTGTGGTTTCGTGAGATCGTCCACTCGAAGGTTGCTATTTCGCTTGCGCATTTGTCTTTGAAACCGCGAGGATGCGGCCGTCCCAAGCGTAGATGCGCATGGCTACAACATAGAGATAGCGTCCTGGAAAGTCCAGACTTTTGAGCACTCAACCCGGGCCTTCCCAAACCGGCCGTAGCGACCACCAACTCCGGGTGCCAGTAGCCAAACCAGAGGTATCAAGGTATCATGTAGCAGTGTCCCTAACGCATCGTCTCTTCTTCTCCTTCCGTATTACATTACCGTACACTTCCCACAGCAGCCAGCACCATCGTCCTGATCGCCATTGTCAAACTTGTGATTTGGCGCGCCGGCGTTGACTTGCTGTGGGCCCCCGTAACCCGACATTTCTCTATTGTACTTCCTGATCTCTCGGACGAGCTCATAGAAGGACTGCTCGACATTGATTCTCTGTTTTGCCGAAGTTTCCATAAATCTGCAGCCGAAGGATCGTGCCAGAGCCATGCCCTCCTCTTTCGAGACCACTCTGTCTTGCTCGAGATCGCATTTGTTTCCGACGATTATTATGGGGAAATAGTCCTTGTCCTTGACTCGCAATATCTGTTGCTGGAACGTCCGTATCTCTTCAAACGACTGCTTCGAATCAATCGAGTATACGAGCAGGAAACCTTCTCCTGTCCTCATGTATTGTTCGCGCATCGCGGCGTATTCTTCTTGTCCGGCCGTATCAAGGACATCTAGGAGCGCCACTTCGTCGTCGATTACGCATTGCTTTCGGTATGAATCTGAGCACCAATTAGCAAGATGCCTGCGACGCAAACATAGCAGCCATACCTTCAATAGTCGGATCGTATTCATCCACGAAATGGCTCTGGATCAGCTGGATGGTCAAGCATGACTTTCCCACACCACCACCACCAACCACGACCAACTTGTATTCACGTAAAAACTGTACTCGCAGATCAGCAACATCGAACCGGCAGGGCCATGTGGAGTTGATCGCAGGGTAGCACAAACCTTTGAGGCCATCTTGACAGCGGTAGCGCACTAGCCTGTGCTGATTATGGCAAGGGAATGGAGTGAGTGTGGTATTAGATGCTGCAGCTCCCGCGCAGAGAAGGAAAGTACTCTGATTTGAAAGGTGATGGCAAGTAGCGAAGAGGGACGATGTGGCTGCTAGACGAATCTGGCAGGGACGGCGGAGGACAGTGGCTCGGTTGACGAGTGGCTTGCAGGAGGCGGCGGTCCAAACAGTCGGCGCGCTTGATGCCACACCAGCGAGGTAAGACCAGAAATCGATAAAAGGACGAGCAAGACCGTTTTGTGTCGGTCGTGGCGGCGTGGGTCGTACGGAATGGGAAGGGTGGTTACTCAGACGGGCGAGAGCGGTTGAAGATCGTCGACGGATGTGGAAGTGTGGAAGAGTGGAAGTGTGGAAGAGGTGTCGCGCTGTGCAATGCAGTGCAATGCAGTGCCGTGCAGTGCAGATGCCGTTTAACGTTGAAGGAAACCTAGAACCTAGAAACCTAGAAATGCTCAAAAGCCTTTGGTTCCTGAGGATCCTATTTAGGAGTAACTTTAGAGCGCGCTCCGATCGCCAGGGAAGTTTTTCTGGCAGTTCTGCCGTCAATTCAGATGGCTGTGATTCTTGCCAGCGCCAGGCATTCAGTCATGCAGAGCTCTGGCCGAAGTACCAAGTAGTCCAACCGTTGGGAAATAGTATTCTACGACCACTACGAGAAGGGAAATGCCCGAGAACGAATGGAAGGTTTAAGCCGTGCCTGCTCTACTGTCATCAAGGGATACCCTGAAAGCGCCTGAGTTGAATCGCTAGCCGAGAAAAAGAGACCAGGCAAGCTCGGCAAGGTCTTTGCAAAGAATCGGAGGCCTGGTCTATGCACAGGCTCTCGCGAGCTCTAATCAATTTGACTGTCTGAATAACTGCTTCGTCTTCATCCTTGGCAGAGAGCGCTGTTCTTGAGGAGATGACCATCATCGTCCTCTTGGGTGCTCAGAGTCAGGGTCAAGTCAGGGTCAGGGTCACAGTCAGTTGGTGGGAAATGCGTCGAAGGGTGCACTCATGCAAAGCTCCTTTTTACGGACTACAAGTTCGGCGCTACTGGAGCACGCCCGCATCCCGCATCTCACGCTAAAAGATCCAAGGATGTTGGGCTGGACGCTGGCATCTCCAAGCAGTGCTCTTCCCTGTCGATCACTGCGGCCAGCCCTCGCCCAGTTCTCGCCTAGTCCTCACCTAGTCCTCGACCAGTCCTTACATGTGCACTCCTCTCGATAATTGCTCTTGCAAGACACCCTCTCATTCCGTACCTTGTCTGCTGTTGCGTGCCGGTATTCAAAGCTTGGTACGATGCGTTGGCAGATGGCAGAAGGAAAACGGCCCTAAGGTACAACAAGTACGGTACTCTTACAGTAGTCGTGGCGACCGAGACCTTGCGCCAGACTACCTCTTGGTACTGCTAAGCGAAGCACTTGGTGCCCGCCGCACTTGACGATAATAGTCCTAGAGCAGAGGCTTCAGAGAGATGGCTTCCACTGACCACGTTCTCTCATTTGCCACGAGATCGCCCCAGATATACGCCGTTGATAACCCCATCAATCCCATTGGAGCCAGTTTATGTCAAGCTCGGCTTCACCACTGTGCGCACGCCTCTAAACCACCATCATCAACTCGTGACCTCGTTATCCTAATCTCGGATCTGACCACAAGCGAGTCTAGATAAGCGATAACAAGCGCACGCTCGTCGAGAAGTGGTCGGCCGGTCTCACAAATCCAGAGACCAGCGCTCGATCGTGCAGGCCACGTAATCTGACATCTCTGTCTGGCTTGGATCGCAACATACTGTAGCGGCCACCTTGGTGCACCTCCGCACGATCTTGACAGGAAGAGAGCCGAGGGGCTCTCTCCAACAACCATGACCTCAGTTCTGACGAGCTGAGTCATCGCGTGTGGCAGTGTGTGTACCCTGACAGCCTGGGCATCAACAGACTGAGCAGTCATGCAGCTGTGTGCTCCTTCGTCCTGCTTCTCTCGACATCGCCCGTTGTTCGCTCGCCGAGCCTATAGTATGGGTCGATACGACGAACAAGACCAAAAGACAGATCTTGTATCACCTACCTAGGTAGCCCAAGCTATTAACTCCATGAGCAGGCTTCATCGTGATTGGCTACTTGCGTCTCCACCCTGCCATCTGCGACTTCAACAAGTTGCGGCCACACTCGCAGAATAATGCACCCACCACCACCCCCCGTTGTCGCTTACGCTGGCACGCTGCTCGACTGATGCTGAGTAAGAGTGCCACCATGCCTGATCCGCATCTGATGTGCTATGAACGACCCTGCGACCGCCGTGCAGGACGCCGAGTCTCCTGTTCCCTTCCCTGCCATTCAGGATGAAACGCCGCGAGCCAATGTGAGCGAGAAGAAAAGGCCCGCAACAACGCACAAGAGGTCTCTCTCCGGCAATCTGTTGTCGCGATTGAACATCCTTCGTACGGCCGAGGGCGAGGAAAGCGACAACGAGGATGACCCCGCTTCGGCGACGGCTGGCCGCAGCGCCATGTCAGAAGCCCTCCAAAACAAGAGCAGTCGCAAGCGCAAGGGCTCTCTGAGAAAGGCGGTGCTAGGCAAGGCCAGAGACCGCAAAGGCTCCGAGAAAAAGTCTCCCTTGGCCAGCCCACAGTCACCAAACACCACAGCAACGACCCCGCCCGTGCAAGCCGAGACGACTGAAGAAGACGCCGAGACGCCTCGTGCAAGCCGCGACCGGTCACCTGCCGCTGCACCTACTCCCCAAGTCCCACCCCGATGGCCATTCAAAACCCTCTCGCGCGTCTCCATCCCCTCTCTCCGTTCCAGCGTCGCCTCCTTCGAGCCCCTCTCCTCCGCGGCCTCGATCTTGACCTCACCAACCCCCCAGACAGACAGCACAGATGACGACGCAGAGCTCCACATTCCCAAGCTGGTCGCAGCAAGACAGGCCCAAGCCCGGGCCCAAGCACAAGCACAAGCACAAGCACAAGCACAAGCACAAGCACAACTCCAACGCCCCCACCCAGAAGCCGACTCATACTTCCCACCGCTCTCCCTCTCCAATGTCGTCCGCCACCGCTCCCCCCTCTCCGGCTCCAGCTCGGAGATCAACCGCTCCCCCGCCGACGCCGACGCCGACGCCGACGCCGACGCCGACGCCGACGCCGACGCCGACGACGACGACGACGACGAGGCAACCACCAGCCGCACCGAGTGGGACTACAGCGAGACCGCATCGTGGGGCTACGCCATCCTCACCGTGACCTGGATCGTCTTCGTGGTCGGCATGGGCAGCTGCTTCGGCGTGTGGAGCTGGGCCTGGGACGTGGGCGAGACGCCGTACGCGCCGCCCGAGCTGGAAGACGATCCCACCCTGCCCATCGTGGGCTATTACCCGGCCTTACTAGTGCTGACGTGTGTCATGGCGTGGGTGTGGGTTGTGGTCGCCTGGGTCGGGATGAAGTACTTCAGGCACGCGGATTTGAGGGGCGACTGATCGATGGTCCATGACGGTCACGGAGCGGAGGGAGGTGCAGTGGGTCGTGTGTACGTACAACTATTGAGCACAAGGAAGACAGCTACAGGTAGTTATGCGATCCATCAATAGGTAGTCTATCAGTTTACTAGCAACTGCGCGTGCAAACGAAGTGATCGATTGACGCCCGGGCAATTTTGCTTCCGTTTCTCCCCTCGGTCGTGATCCGCACCTGAACGCCTCGCCAAATCCAGCCAATTCACGTACGCACGTGGCTCACGCCAGAGTCGCCAGCTTCTTCTTGAAGGTCTCGGCATTCTGTCTGTCCACGAGCCAGTCGCCCCGGCTCTCCGGCTCCAGCCGCGGCTCCGGCGTCCTCGCCGGCGTCGGCATCCCGCTCGGCACCGCCATCGCGCCACCGGGCGCCTTGCTCAACAGGCCCTTGTCCCGCGCAAAGCCCGTGCTGCGCTCGATCGAGGGGTCCTCGTCCCAGAACTCGTCCTTGATGGGCCGCACGTCGACCGTCTGGTCGGAAATGGTGATGATGGTGTTGGTGGGCACGGCGAGCCAGTTGTGGCGCTCGAACGTCAGGGGCTCGGACGCGACGAGCACGACGTCGGACGCCTTGTCGCGGCGCTCCATCTGGAACTGGCCTTTGTGCTGCGGGTGCTCGACCCAGTCGGTGCCGGAGCTGTAGTAGAGCGAGGCGGCGGCGTCGGTCTTGGAGCTGACGTAGCGCGTGATGACGACGCTGTGGCCGTCGGTCACGGCGAAGTTGAGCAGGCTGCGGGTTTCGATGGCGGAGAGCGTCATGGTCGGTGGGATGGAGGCGCGGATGAGCTCGTTGAGGCGCGCGATGGTCTTTTTCATGGCGTTGCGCAGTGTCTTTGCGCCGAAGCCGTGCGGGGGGGTCGAGGAGGGGTCGACGTGCTCTTCGTTGGCGAGGATGTGCAGGAAGAGGGCGAAGGCGCATTCGGAGTCGGTGCCGCCGTGGATGGAGTGGTACCATTTGTCGTCGAGGGAGGCGGTGAGGGGCCGCTTGACGTACTTGAAGGCCCCGATGTTGCCGTTATGCATCCACATGAGGGTGTTGTGCACGAAGGGGTGGCAGTTGTTCTCTGCGAGTGAGCCTTCTGTGGTCGCTCGTACGTGGGCGAAGATGAGCCGGGAATGGATCTTTGGGGCGAGGCGTTCCAGGTTGGCACAGTTCCACGCTGGCAAGGTTGAAGTGAAGAGGCAAGGATCTGGGCCGAGTTCTGGTTCGGTGTACCAGCCTACGCCGAATCCGTCGCCATTATGAGGCCGGCGTACGTCAAGTCTGAGCCGTGAGTCGTATGACTGGGTGAGTATCGAGTGAGATGGTTCTGTGACGATTTTGGATAGGACGATAGGCTTGGAACCCTTGTAGACGAGGAATCTGCACATGTTGTCGGTGAGATGTACAGCGTGGACTCATACTACGGAACCCCCATGCGATCGAAAGATCAAAGATGAAGACTATGCTCGTTATATCAGAACAGTCTGGCTTCTTGAAGACGGGTCACGGCCGATGTTCAATCAACAACCCAAACCCACGACACCGAATTGGAAATGCTGAAAGCTGAGCAATGTTGTACAAGTACTTAGAAGAGCAGAAATGACAATTCACCGCTTGACATGAGAAAGATGGTTAGACAAGACAGCAAGCATAGATACCCAACAGTCTTTCCTGACTTGGCCCAATGAGATTGGCCGTTGCAGTGCCTTGAAAATACGGCTGATTCTGCGGCCACCGACAGAAGCAGAAGCTGCCCTCTGATCCAACGTAGTGTATCAGCCCAACGATCGTCATAGCATCTACACCTTGCTTGTCCCGTCAACACGACCGCCTATCAATGTCGGACCCAGACCTGTGATGAGCGGGAGATTACTCGCATCGAGGGCGACTCCGCTGCTCAGGCGGAGTGCGCGACAATTGCATAGCCATGTCACCAGCGGAGGGCTGCTACGCACGAGACCAGCACGTCGACAATGGCCGCTCGGGTCCAACTCGATACACAATGTACCCATGGTGCGGTCAATCTCTTTCGTGCGAATACTGCCGCGACTGGCACTCAACCTGGCCAGACTCCCAGCTCTGTTCGGTGCATCGATGATTGCGGGGCTGGCATATCTCCAGTACCAGGCTCAGCAGGCAGGCACCTATGCGATGGATGCCTTCAACCGGGCTCAAGAGGCGGGTGCGGGACTCGCCAAGAGCACTTTCGAAGGTGGCAAGGGAATACTTGATCAAATCTCGGTGGGTTGGCGAAAGACGAAAGAGCAGGCTTCAGATGTCGAGGCCCCCGAATGGTACCGTCAGATGTTCTTGGAGAAGACCAAGGAGAGCACCGGCGGCAATGGTGGTAACGGCGGTGGTGACCAGCAGCCCAAGTCTGATGGCAAGCAGGCTGCAGCAGCGGCCGCCGCTACGGGCGCTGCGTTTGGCATGGAGAAAGAGGATGATGACCGGACAAGGAACGAGACTGTGAGAGACGAGCAGATGATGCTTCTTACACGCAAGATGATCGAGATCAGGAACATGCTGCAAGGCGTTGGTCAATCGGAAGCACTCACATTGCCGTCGATAGTGGTCATTGGATCGCAATCGTCGGGAAAGAGCTCGGTGCTGGAAGCCATAGTCGGACACGAGTTCCTGCCCAAAGGGTCCAACATGGTGACGAGACGTCCCATCGAGCTGACGCTCGTGAACACACCAGACGCGAAAGCCGAGTATGGCGAGTTTCCTGCCCTCGGCCTCGGCAAGCTCACCGATTTCACCCAGATCCAACGTACGCTCACCGACCTCAATCTCGCCGTGCCGGCAGAGCAGTGCGTGACCGACGACCCTATCCAGCTGACGATCCACTCGCCCAACGTACCTGACCTGTCTCTGATTGATCTGCCAGGCTACATTCAAGTGGTAGGGCGAGATCAGCCAGTCGAGCTTAAACAGAAGATCTCCGATCTCTGTGACAAGTACATTCAACCACCGAACGTCATCCTGGCCATCTCAGCCGCGGATGTCGATCTGGCCAACTCGACCGCATTGAGGGCTAGCCGAAGAGTCGATCCGAGAGGCGAGAGGACGATAGGCGTCATCACGAAGATGGATCTTGTAGACGCCCAAAGAGGCGTCGAGATGCTCTCGGACAAAAAGTACCCTCTTCGGCTAGGCTATGTCGGCGTTGTATGCAAGCTTCCTCAACAGACTGGCCTCTTTCACCGACACGGCGGTAACCTGACGAATGCCATTACTAGAAATGAAAATGCATTCTTCCAAGCACACCCTCTCGAGTTCGGACCACAATCAGAACTGTCTATAGGCACACCGACACTGCGCAAGAAACTCATGTACGTGCTCGAGCAGACCATGGCTTCGAGCCTGGCGGGTACGAGAGATGCCATTGTGCAGGAACTGGAAGAGGCGACGTATGAGTTCAAGGTACAATACAACGACCGGCCTCTGAGCGCCGAGTCGTACCTTGCGGAAAGCTTGGACGCGTTCAAGCACTCCTTCAAACAGTTCAGCGACTCGTTCGGCCGGCCGGAAGTGCGGCAGTTGCTAAAAGCCGAACTCGAACAGAAATTACTCGACTTGCTCGCGAAGCGATACTGGAACAAACCAGTAGAGGATCTGGGCAAGGCGCCGTTTGAGGCGGACCCCTTGACGGATCTGTCCAAGTCCGAGCCAACATCATTGTTTTGGCAACGCAAGCTGGACGCGTCCACATCGGAACTTACCAAGCTGGGCATCGGCCGGCTAGCGACGACGGTGGTAGAGGACGAGCTGAAGAATCGAGTGTCAACATTGGTCGACAGCTCGACGTTTTCGGCACACCCCTATGCACGCAAGGCGATTGCAGACGCAGCGGAAAGTATCTTACACGACCGATTCTACAGCACAAGCGATCAGGTGGAGAACTGCATCAAGCCATTCAAATTCGAGATCGAGGTGGAGGAATCGGAATGGGCCAAAGGTCGAGAAGGAGCGGGCCGAGCGTTGAAAGGCGAACTCCGGGCGTGCGAAGAGGCGCGGAAGCAGCTGGAACAGGCCGTCGGACGGCGGAAGCTCGGCGACGTGACTGCATTCATCGACCGCGTGCGGAAAGGAGATGTCCATCTGGAAGGAGACAGCTCGGCGGGAGCAGGTGGCTTCTCATCTGCTTTACTGCAGACGGGTATGTATATCAGGGTGTACAATGTACAAGGCTTTACTAACACAAGACGCAGGTCGGCAAGCAATTTTCCTCCGAGACCGAGCAGACATCCTCAAGATGCGGCTGACAGGCATCAAATCGCGACAGTGCTCGTCGCTAAAGAACAAATACCACTGCCCTGAAGTATTCCTGGACGTGGTCGCCGACAAACTCACGTCGACGGCGGTGCTCTTCCTGAACGTCGAGCTCCTGTCGGAATTCTACTACAACTTCCCGCGGGAGCTAGATGCACGGTTAGGCCGACACCTGAGCGCAAGCGAGATTGAGCGATTCGCCCGGGAGGATCCGCGGGTGCGGGCACACCTGGACGTGATCCGGCGGAAAGATATGCTGGAGCTGGTATTGCAGAAGATCGAGAGCCTGAGGCAGCTGGAGGGCAAGGCGAAGGCCGCGACGGGCGGGGTTCGAGAGGCCAACATGCTTCGACCGGAGAGGAGTCGATGGAGTCTCTTTTGAGAGGTTGATGATAACACAGGCGCAAGCAGGCGTGGTCGGGCGGTGAAGGACTTGATAGCGTCTCACCTTTTGTGTTGTTGGTGGTGAAAGGACTTGATAGCATCCCATCTTTTCTGTTGTTGGTGGTGAAAGGACTTGATGGCATCCCATCTTTTCTGTTGTTGGTAGCAATCAACCCAGGCGCCATGTATTGTGCTGTCTGCAGCTCATCAACGCCCCCAATCATTTACATTCACATTCAATCGCAAGTATGGCACCAGCCCGTCCCTGCCCAATTCCTCAACCTCACATCCATGCCACGTCCATGCCCATCTCTCCATTCCATTCCATCCCATCAAATCAGCCCATACGGACTCCTCTCGCCCAACACCTCGACCTCATCCTTGACGGCCTTCCAGCGCAACGCGCCATCGACATCCTCCATGCGGCCCTTCTCATTGCGCCTGCCGCCCAACTTATCGCCGACCTTGACGACGCTGAAGCGGATCATGTGCGGGTTGAGGCCGAGCTGGCGGCGCACCTCGGCCTGCACGCCCGCGCTGCTGTCGAACGTCATGCAGAAGTAGTGGCCCTTGTGGTGCTGCGTCTGGTATTTCACCGTCGGTCGCGGCAGGTCGAACACGCCCCAGTTCGACAGGTTGCGGATCGTGCCGGTGCGCGAGAGGATCAGGGAGCCCGTGGTGCGCGCTACGTCTTTGACGTAGGTTACGTTGCCTGTGCGGACCTGTGGAAGGGGGGGAGTGTTAGTGGTGGTGGTGGTGGGTTGTTATGGGACATGGGATGGATGGGGGAAGAGAGAGAGAGAGAGAGAGAGAGAGAGAGAGAGAGAGAGAGAGAGAGAGAGAGAGGGAGAGACAGAGGGAGAGAGACATACGACGGCTATCAGTTCGTAGAGCATGGTTGGCGATGCGTGTTCGTGCAGCTGTCTGGCGCGGCAAGTAAATGGAGGCCCAGATGGAGTGTGAAGTTGTAGGCGTTAACTCACTAGTCGACTGGTTTTGGAGTTGGAGGTGCAGCGCAGGTGCGCCATCTGTCTGCGACGTAAGGCTCCGCCGCAGCCTCGTCCGCCGTGCTGCGGTGTGTAGTACGTACCTGCAGCTGCGGAGTGTGGTCTTTCCTCAAGCTGCTCCAACTAGCACGACGTATACACACCAATGGCGGTCGCAGCGAGGTTTGTGCCAGTCGCAAGACGTCTAGCTGCTCCACGGCCGCAAATATGGAGGCCCGCAGTCACGCGGTCGTTTGCTACGAGGGGTCCATGTATGAGAGACAGCTCTTCTCGCTGGTTCGGTCTGGCGTCTTGCCGTGTGGATGGCTGACTCATGCGCCACTATAGTGATGATTAAGAAGTACACCGAGGACCACGAGTGGATCGAGATGGACGAGGGAGACAAGATTGGTCAGTAACCACGCATCCACTCCACGAGAAAGACGGGGGGGGGCCACTACCATGCAGCCGACCCAGGGCCAGACAATCAGGACTTCCTCCTACACGATCATCCTCCTGTACCCTACTGATGCATCCCTCTTCTCCCCCCACAGGCACCATCGGCATCACACAGTACGCCTCCAAGGCCCTCGGTGACGTCGTCTACGTCGAGCTCCCCGAGGTCGGCATGGAAGTCAACAAAGGCGACACCATCGGCGCCGTCGAGTCCGTCAAGTCTGCCTCCGACATCATGTCGCCCGTCTCGGGCAAGATCACAGAGGCCAACGATGTGCTGGGCGACAAGCCGGGCACCATCAACAAGGGGCCCGAGGCCGAGGGTTGGTTTGCCAAGATCGAGGTCTCGGATAAAAGCGAGATGGAGGGTTTGATGAGTAAGGAGGAGTATGATGCTTTTGAGAAGGACTAGGCGCGTCTGCACTGCCATTGCTCTTCGGTGTGGCTGAGTTCGTGGACTTGTGGACCGGCACTATGGTGACATCTCTCAGCTTCTGGGGCAGCGAGACAAGTCACATATCCTGGTCAGGCACAGCTGGACCTGGCCGACATGCTTGGGGACGATACCAGCCGCTATGCTGTGTACACGACACGATTTCGCTACATAGCATTTAATGACCATATGCCAGTCAAGTCAAGAGCACGCCATCTTTTTCATACTTAATGCCACCCTACGGTGCATGTTTCCCCAAATCAGGCCGACAATGCCCAAAGTCTGAGCTTGGGGATGATGCCCGTGCTTGTGACCATTTGTCGCCCATACCGTGCCGTCATGTGAATTTGCTGCATGACACACTCTGGCGGCAAAAGCGACTTTCCCTGCACCTGCCTGGTCTTGCATGCTCTGCTGCAAGCTCTAGAAAAAGACGGAAACTTTGTATTTGCGGCCTTGCCCCTGAACGAGCACTTCGCAGGGCTGGGACGCCATTGACTTGCGCCATCACGCATACTGTTTCATGAACACGGATCGATTACGCTCAATCCCGCTGGACACGGCTAATGTAGACCTTAGAGGTCCTCGGGTTGGTTTGGCGGATGTGCCTACTGCAAATGTCAGTCATCACAACAACAAAGCGATCCCTGCATGACACAGTCGTTTGGGACTGACCAAGTGTTTCCGTAGAGGGTTGGTTATCAAGTAGGAGGTGGCCTGAGTGGTCTCTGGCAGCTCGTGAAGCCTCGAAGAATCATTTTGGTGGTCTCAGCCAAGGTCGTCCGACCCATAAAATTGCTGTCCTGGCAGCCAGGTCCTGCTGTCGGATGAAGACATGCTAGGCTCCAGCAAAGAAAGCGTCAGATTCTGTCCGTCCTGAAGGCTCGGAAAGCCAGCTGAAAATGGGCTAAACTCAGCAAGGTAGTCGAAAGATTGACTGGATTGAGCCTGAGATGACTGCTCATATGGATCATCCGGCACTCCACCACATTTATAACTGAGCGTTTGTAGATTCTCAAGTGCCTCCTGGCGACTAGCAAGTATCGGGGGTGAGGATAAGGCTGCGAAGTTCGATGAAGTTATGTAGCGCATAACCTGTCTGCTGTTGTTCTGCATTGCCATATCCCACACATTCCTCCCACTATGACGGACCTCAGTGTCAGCGCCATATTTGCGCAGAATCTGGAAGCCTTCCAGGTCATCTCTACACGCAGTTATGGTGAGAGGTGTCATGCCAAAGGCATCCGGCTCGGTGTTCATGACTGCCGGACAGCTCAGATATGTGAAAGTCGGAGAACCAGGTCTAGTCATGGAAGCGCTGGTCGCGTCAAAGACCTGTTCCAATGCCTGGATGTTACCAGTGTAAGCAGCAATGTGTACTGGGCTTCTACCGAACATGTCTCTCTCCCAAAGTGTAGGTTGCTGCTTTGACCTCTCCCACAGCTCGTGTATCACCAGAGGATTCCACTGACGCGCTGCCAGGTGGCAAGCGGACATAGGTAGTTTGCTACCTGGCCAAGGTCCCAGTAATGTCTGTTGCTTCTGAAAGTCCTCGAAGACAATGTCGTTGAGCACTCTAATAATGGCATCCGTAGCCCTCGAACACGCAGTGGCAAGCTGTGCAGCCGACGCTTCAGCATGTCTTGAAGGCGCTCCGGTAAGTGTCTGTCGCAGTCGGGAACACAGATACAACGCTTCAGAACAACTGCCCTGATTGCGTTGAAACTCGTGCAAAAGTTGTTCAATCCTTCCTGCACCCACAGCAACACTGGCACCAGAAGCATACTGAGGGGAAGAAAAGCATATACAAGCACTTCTTGATAAGGTCTCGAACTTCTGCGTGAGTCGAAGGATGTGGAGCAGGAATGCCTCGCGCCCATGTTCAAGATCTTCCGCTAGAGACTGAGCGGTCTTCAAACACGAGTCAACCAGTTTTTTGACACCTTCCAGGCCTGCTTGTATCGATGCCTGAAGATGTCCCAGCCCGAGGCTGGAGCCTGTCCAGCTGACTACGTGCGTCCACGTCTCTAGTTCCGAGGTCAGTATTTCAACTGTTGCAATTTGGTCTCCAAGCTTAACAAGCAGACGTCGGGACCGATCTGACTCGCTCGACGAGCAGGCATCATAGGTGTTGTGGCCCTTGGGGATGCTAGACTGCAGCTCCGGATCGGCAGTGCATTTTTCTGCCTCGACCCCAAACGACGTCATTGGTCGAGATCGTTGTGGTGTTGGTATCGAGTTTGGTATCCGTAAGGCAGGTCTATCATGTACGGCATGCTGTTCGTGCTGCTCATGCTGACCATCAGATCGTGACGCTGGAGGCGCCAAGCCAGCCTTATGTGATTGCTCAGTGCTCTGCTTTGCCTGCTTTTGCTTCTTGGGAGCTCTCTCGGAGGGACCGCATTCATATCCCAATATTCGACATCTCCGACACTTCTCTTGCGTGTCCCAGTTTCTGCCTTGGGGTTCACACTTTTGCTTATCGTGTCGGCACCTATGGCACATCTCACGATTTCGCCGCTTCTTGGAGAGGACAGATTGCGAGTCTAGTGATAGTTGATCGGGGAACACCATCATGACGAGCGAGAATGATCTGACGCATCAAGGAGAAGGTATCATGTATTAGCTCAGACAAGTACGCGGAGACGACAATCAAGTTGAAGTTCGTGACTGCTTGATCACAGTCGACTGTGCAACATAGAGCACTCAAAACGAAGCATGCTTGGGTGTGTCTTCCCAGGTTTTGGCATTCATTTACTCGTGCAGCGCAGACACTAGACCGTGCTATTCTGCTGCAAGGCAAAGCCATTTGATCAGATGCGTCCTAGTCGTCTGGTAGGTTGACGATCCATGAGCTACCAGAGTTTAGGAGGAGTCGACTTGTGAGCGGAGGTTGGAGGCGGAGAAAAGATGATGCAAAGCATGCATAAGCTAAGTCTCGAATGGGCAAGCGCCGTGGGCTTAGGGGCCCAACGGCGCACGTGGTCTCCTAAGGCAAACATCTTCGGCTTTCTAGGACCTTTGCGACTTTGCGAATATGCGATTGAGAAACATGGGATTTTTGCGATGTCCCGAGAAACAGACGAACCAGTACCAATCAAAAGCATGCATCGCTGCTCCAGAACTGTCAATACTTCTGCCGTGCTGCCTGTACTCTCGGTCTTGGTGACCAAGTCAACTTTAATTACACCCAATCATGTACTGCGATGATAGGTATGATGTGTCGAACCAATGTGCATGAGCGCAGGACGGTCACAGACAAGCTGGTATCTCCTGTGTAGGCATTCCCTACAAAAACGAACCGGTGTGGTTCCCCCGTGAGCACTTTTGCCTGCGTTAGTGCCTTTCTTCTGGACCTTATGTGCGAGTCGACATCGGAAGGGACAACCATTCCTGTCACTTCAAGACTCTCTTCTATTCTCCCAACACTCCACTATGTGGATCAATGTTCTGTTGTTTCCCTTCACGCCTTGCTCGGTCAGTGCAAGTGAGCTTAAGGGCCCCCGAGTTCCTGGCCATTTCCAGCGGAGTCATTTCGAGCCTTTGCCTGATTCTGGTTGATGGGCTCAAACGCTTGGGGAAAGAGTACAGCTCCGATGATCCTGTCACACTATTCGCTATATATCAAGGAGCAATATGGCAACCTGGACGTAAATCGCCCCCCCACTCTCTGGCAACCTGAACGTAAAGAATCCGACGCTGCATGCATTTAAGACTTTCTTTGATCCGCCTTTCGAAACATCTGCTTCCCAAGCTATCTGAGTACTGTCACCTGAGTACAGTCACATAGATCTCCATGAAAACCCTTCATGAATTATACATCGGAGACTGCGGGTTTCTTACAACCAGCATCAGAGCAATTCTTATCTGATAGTAAGTTTTCACTATCCTCAACAAATGCGTCTCATTCGAGGCATTGTGTAAAACAGCACTACGGTGTATAATACTCATCACTACATCTTAGCATTATGAACGCTACTGATATTACAGAAGATCACTGTGAGCACACGGAATGCACGAGTGGCGAGCACAGCACAAAGGCGACCCAAGCCATTACACGGAGCAGACGACAGCTACGACGTGGTGTCAAAGCTAGAGCTGGAAACGGACGCCAACGGGCGAAGATCCTACACGCTGTCACTTCGACCATGCGCAAGTCCTCGCACGAACTGGTGATGTCTAGGTCTGAATTTGAGGACTGTCGCAGACGTCTTACAAGGGCCTTTCGAACATGCACTGACGTCGAGTTCGTGGCCTTAACAACAATCTTGACATTGCTGCTGCACTCTTTTCGACCATTATATGTACCCGAAGTCACGGCTGTTGTGAACGCATTAGATGAACGCAGTGATAGGGGCGATGGCTATATAACCGAGCTTGATCTGAAGGGGCTCATGTCCAAATGTGACAAGCTTGTTTCGGTCGATCCAATGGGGAATCTGGAAATACAATCACATGCTCTCCGCAGATTTCTGATTGCATATCAGATAGCGGGGATTGATCGAAGCCAGAAGACGATTGCAAAGGCATGTTTGTTACAGCTCGAGCAAGATATGCAACGACAGCGCAGCACCCTGTCAGTGGCAAGCAAGCCAGGGCCATTCGCAAAATACGCAGCATGGTATTGGGAAGCACACTATCGGTGTGCTGAGAGCCTGAGCCTCGGATTGACCTTACGAGTGCATCGACTTTTGTGGTCGTCCTGTCCTTTGGAGACGCTCAGTCACGGCGGGACCGACGTTCCTCCACCAATCCCTCACATCAACTGCATCACTGAGGCAATTGACTTCTGTCGCAGGCGGAAGCTTCGTGTTCTGCAGCAGCTGTATGTTCAGCTTCGTGAAGCGGGAGGCTCTGAATTTGACGATGGTTTGACGATGGTTTCAAGCAAAGCTGCTGCATCTAGCACGCAATCTGCTCCTTCACAGTCAACTACTGCTTTAACAGCCTCGGTAGAGGTTGAGCGGTCACTTTCGCAAGAAGTTAGGTACTCTTATATCACAAAGAACGGTCAAGGTCAGAACGATCGAGGCATACCACACGATTGTGTTCAAGACAAATCTACTCCTCTGAAACAGGTCCCCAATGGTGCAGATGACACGATAGTACGCAAAGCTGAGACTACTCGGAATGTACGTCAGCAAACCCCACGTAAAACAATGTTCTGCCAATTTTGTGATGATCAGCCGCAGGACTTTCAGGGCGATCACAAACTTCGTCGACACATTGCGCAACACAACATTACAACCTCATCGGAGCGTGGTGCCAATTGCAACGTCACTGCTTACCAAGGAAGAGGTCACTTCAACCCCCACCGAAGCAAGCAAGGAGGGTGTGCCATGAATGTGGAAAATTCTGATACCAACGTGGAAGACGTGCAAGACGCGTTCGACTGTCTTCAGATCGACCAAAGCGACACGGATCAAGAATCTTGGGTGATCGTTTGACTTAATCATTCACCTGGAAAGGTAATCTGGTTATGAAGGCGTAAGTGTCTTTACTCTGGTAGCAGATCAGCTGTGGTGTTACAACAACCTCCACTTGCTCGACTGAAAGACGCAGGGCTGACACAATGGCCTGTCTGCTTGGCATATGGGGCTTAACTCGTGAGCACGCGGATGCGTGGTCTGTACTGTGCGGCTTCCCTAGGTTCTGCAGGTAAGCGGACCCAGCCTGCATCTCACAATTTGAGGTATGACAGGGTTCATGCAGGTACAGACGATCTTCGGCAAAGTCCGACATGGAAGCTCGTCAGAACAGCCAGGCACAAGGTTGATCGCCAAGATAAAGGAAGGCCCATGGTTCCGAAAGCATGCAGTGCTTGGCAGGCACGGGTGGACCTTGCTTGGGTGGAGCCTTGAGTCCTCGAAGTACTTCCCGAGTATGCGATTCAGTCTTTACCCGAATCATGCGATCGGTCTTGCGGGTGGGCAGTGGCCATAGATTCAGCAGCCGGCTTTCGACGGCGATCTGGTGAGACAAAATGCTCGTGAAGCAGTATATGAGAACAGCGATCCTCATGCTACCGGCTTCCAGTTGTGCAGCTAATTCAGCTCTTTGAACCGTATTTGAACAGTACCTTCCCATACTAACCGCTAACCATGGCTTGTGCTCTTTGCTTTCGCGACGCAAAGACTTGTACGTCGGGACTGCAGCGGTGCCAACACTCTGTAGCAGGAGCTAACGGTACGTGGTGTCGTGGTCGCTTGAGTGTCAGCTGACGACGATCCTTCAAGGGCATTCAGGAGGGCCGAGCTCAATGACGGTTGAGCCTCGCTCGACCGGCTCTGTTGATTCGGGTCCCGCATCCAATACTAACAGGTCAAAGGCACTTGCAGTGCCAGTCCAGAGGACCCTTGAGCAGCGAAGAGAAGATTTTCAAATGCTTGGAAGCCGATTTGATTGAGCGACTGTGCATCTTGGTGGTATCGTGTGCTGGGGGGCATCCATTCTTTCAAATGCAGACGTGGACTTGCGACAAGCTCGTCGGCTGTTCGACCGCGCCGACTCTGGCTGCATATTACGTGGCGTGTGGGTGTCTGATGCTGAGGAGCGCATCGAGGTCCGTGCTGCTGTCGCCAGAGGAGAACAACAAAACATTCAGGAAACGTACCACGTCACCAGGGTCAAAGGTGACCACAAACCGTGTCTCAGCGGGCAGGCTGAATAAAGGCCAGCTGAAACTTGACGGGCCGTGTTTCCTTCACCGCAAGCAGAATGGAGTGGCCTTCAGGCAGATACTTGAATTACCGAGCAGAAAATACTACTACCTGGCCAACAGACCCGAAGCAAGCGCTTCCAAATCTTCAAGCGTCTCTGGTTGCTCAACGACGTCCCCACTCGTACGGCCGCGCTTGCTCTTTTTCCTACTGTCGGCTTCTGCCTCATCATCATCCTCGTCCCTCTCGAACCATTTCTTCTTCCTCTTCGCCGGCTTCTCTTCCTGAGCATGTACCTCCTCACCAAGTGGCGCCAGCTGCACACCAGCATCTTCATCGCGTTCAGCTTCCACATCAGCCTCTTCCTCCGCAGCCCTCCTCTCCCTCTCCTTCCTCTTCTCTTTCTTCTCGCGTCTCTTCTCCTTCGCCACAGCCTTGTCCACGACGTCAGTTTGCGCCTTCCTCTCCTTCTCGCTAGTAAGAAACTGCTCTTTCTGCACGTCGGCGGCACCTCTCTTGGCAAACTCCTTCTCGTCCTCGTAGTATACTTTCTCCTTGCCTTCGCCTTCGTCGTCGCTGAAGACCAGGTGCGCGCCGTGACCTTTGTATTTCAACAGTGCTTTCTTGGACTTGAGTAGCTTTTCGCGGCGCTTGGAGTCGACTATCAGAGCTGCTTGGTCTGGGTTATTTGAGAGCTGAACCCTTTTCTTCGTCACTGTGTCGGAGGCTGGATTGATGCCGAGGTCTTCGAGAGCAGGTTTTTTGTTTGATCCTCTCTCGTCGGATTCTGCGTCTGAGCTCTCGGCTGAAGACACGACTTCTTGGTCGAGACCTTCGTCACCGGCATGGAATCGACGCTTCACTGCGAGGAAGTCGTTGTCTTCATCTGCGTCTGCTGTGTCTGCGTTCTTCGCGCTCGTCGCTGGCTGCTCGTCTTCGTCGTGGACAAGCTTGTGGTAATGATCAGCTAGCACATCCTGGTTCCTCCTCTCGAACATCCTATCGTATTTTGTCCTCACGGCGGGCTTTGCTTTCTCCGTCGCTTTCTCCTCGCCATCACCGTCGTCCTCGCTGGCTTCACTGCCATTCTCCAGAGCCGCGGCAAGTGCTCTGGGCATGTTCTTCCGGGTCTTCGTATCGTCTCCCTTCAAGAACTTCACGCGTGGTGCACCAGGTAGACCGAGACTGTTCGCGAAGCCTTCCAGGTCCAGCTCTTTGAGCTTAAACGTGTCCTTGTCCTGCATGACATAGACACTCCTCACGTAGTTCACAAACGCCTTCTGGCCCAAGTATTTCAGCTCAGGATCCTTGAAGCACATGTTCTGCATTTGGGTGCGCAGTGTGTCCTGCATCTTCTTCTGCCGGACGTTTATCCTCTCCAAGACGACACGTTTCCGTTCCAACGCGCCGAGCATACCTTCTTCTTCCGACGGGTCAAGGAATAACACAGAGTGGCCGTCCTTCTCGAAACGAGCTGTACGGCCTACACGGTGGATGTACGTATCGGGGTTTTCGGGTGCGTCTACCTGGACGACCCAGTCCACGGCAGGGAAGTCCAAGCCTCGCGCAGCAACGTCAGTCGCGAACAGACAGGCATGCTGCGCTCTTGAGAACTTCGTCGTGATGTCCAGTCTCGCGGTCTGTTTCTGGTTTCCGTGGAGATGCAGCAGAGGCACGCCAGGCTGGAGGTGTCTGAAGGACTCGTAGACGAAGCGCACCTGCTTCCCACTGCTCAAAAACACGAGGATCTTCTTCTTTAGGTTCGCTCGAATAAAGGACCAGAGTACATCGAGTTTCTCCGGGAGAGGCGTGACGATGTAGTTCTGCTGCAGCTTCGCAGGGGTCGCGGTATTGGCGGACTCGTGAACGGAGACAAATTCTGGTTCGTTCAGACTCAGTCGAACGAGATCGGTGATCTTCTTGGTCTGAGTGGCGGAGAAGAGCAGTGTCTGACGCTCTTTAGGCAGATGCTCGACTATCGCGTCGACCGCAGCCTGGAAGCCCATGTCCATGATCCTGTCCGCTTCGTCCAGCACAAGCATCTGCATGTTGCCAATGTCGAAGTCAGCAGTCTGATCCATATGCTGCAACATCCGTCCAGGCGTGGCCACAAGTATATTCATTCTGCCGAGCCGTTCCCTCTCTTCCTGCAAGCTCTTCCCGCCAATCACCAGGCCAGCGGAAAACGCATGGTTCCGGCCCACTTTACGCAGCACCTCAAAGATCTGGATCGCAAGCTCCCGGGTCGGAGACAGAATGAGGGCGCCGAGACCGTCGTACTCTGTCCACCTTTTGCGGTAGAGGTTCTCGAGCACAGGGACGATGAAGGCAAGCGTCTTGCCGCTACCAGTCTTGGCTGCGCCCAGTATATCACGGCCTTTGAGAGCAGCAGGGATCGCATCTGCTTGGATCGTGGTCAGAGTCTTGAAGTGAGAAGCCTCGAGACCAGACTGGGTTGCCTGCGAAAGCGGCAGGTCAGAGAAATCTTGGGGAGGTGTCGCTGGCTTGGCCTCAAGGTCCGTAACCCTCTGAACAAGGACATCGATGCTTTCAACTTCTCGCTTTCGTTTCAGCGATCGCGCATTGTCCTGGGGTCGCTGTTGCGACCTCGGAGGCCCTCGTTTTGGCTCACGAGCCATGATGTATAGTGAGGCGCAAACAGGCACTCTGTGCTTTTCGAAAAGATTTGGAGTCGGGAATCCGATAAGCGCTATCACCACGTGATTTCGAAGGCAATAAGGCGAACGTACCGGTGAGGTAGGCACTATCGATAAGGTGCAAGCCGAGGTTGTTCAAGGATAGTCCTTTGCCGACCATCAAGCTTCCTGGCGTCTTTTCCCCCAACCATTGAAACGACATACACAACTTCAAATCCACAGCTTTGCTTCCACACGCCTGTGCTAGTGCCTGGACCGTTCGCAATTCCACAAGCAAGACATCTGTGCCTCCAGGAAGGAGGCGTGCGGACGTGAGTGTCCCTAACAGACGCGCTCCTGTACAGTTTTCAACGTCAGTAGCGTGCGAATTAAAAGACTCAAACACCATTACACCTTACACGTTCTCTTGAACTAACATCTTCTACGGCTGTCTGCTCATCATGAGTCCTCACAGACCGCCACACAAAATCCTTGCAGACGCAGACTGGTCCAAGCGGGACAAAGCAATCACCTTCCGGAAGCTCATGCGCCTGGAGCGCCATCATCTGATGCCAGACGTCTTTCTCTCAACATCAGCTGCATACCCACCAACACCCACGACTCGTACGTACGGCGGACACGTCTTCGCTCAAGCAGCATGGGCAGCTGCTCACACAGTGCCGTACGGATTACACGTCCACAGCATCACCGGCTGGTTCTTACTGCTCGGCGACACACGCTATGCATTCGAGTATCGCGTCCGTCGGGTCAGAGACGGCGGCGTTTATGCACTGCGGATTGTGGAGGCGTACCAAGACTCCAAGGCGGCAGATGACGCAAAGACGCCAACGTTCATGGCGGTGGTAAGTTTCAAGCGCGATGAGCGTAACAAGCACAAGCCCGGCGCGAAGGGTCAGCGCATAGACTTCGAGCATCAAGAGTTGCCAAAAGACTGGCTAGACCAGGAATATGGCCGTGTACTGCAGCAGAGGCAGAAGTTCGAAGATTTGCCTGTGACACAAGGAATGGACGGTATGTGGAGTCCGGAACTCACGGTGGAGGAGTGGAAGCAAAGGGGTAACGGGTACCCCGGCTTGGAGATGAGGAAAGTTGACATGCATGGGTACAATCTGAAGGCAGTCCCAGGTGCGCGGGACGACGACGGTGAAGCCGCCAGACGTTGGAGATTGTTGATACTGTACAGGCTTGTCACGGATGCCGGAGAAGAAAGAAGGATAGCAGAGGAGAGGCAGAAGCATAAGCACAAGAACGGTGCTGATGACGTGACCAACCTTCACGCCTGCGCACATCTTTATGCGTCCGACCGGAACAGTCTGTTTCTGGCGCAGAGAGCGTTAGGATTCGAGAAGTTGGCGGGGCAGGTTGGAAGTTTATCGCATACGGTCAACTTTCATGGGTACGCTTCAGAACTGTTGATGATTGACGAGGCGACTGGAAGTCTCAAAGAATACATCCAAGAGTCTTGGACCAGTAACAGTGGCGCAGACCGAGTCACGCACAACAGTCGGATCTGGGACAGGGAGACGAAACGAGTTGTGGCAAGCACTGTTCAGGACGGAATGATGAGGATACAGCCTGGTGAAAGGAAAGGACTGATAGACTATGAAACAATGTTGAGGAGAAAGTCGAAACTATGAGGCATGTCATGTGCAGGTGGGCTTAGGCGCTAGAAAGGTACGTTATGACACTGGAGCCGAGCGTCTGATGCTAGACAGGCCTTCCCAAACCACCAAGAACACCTACTAGGGGTTGGGTGAGCCGCCGGTATGCAAGCTGTGCCAACGCTGTCTGAGACATCGCCAACACTTGCTGCGCAGCTACACCTTCACTCAGAATGCTGGAGCTTGGTGACAGGACCCTTAGCGTGTATGCGACATGAACTTCAGGGCGTATCAAAGGGTTATGACAAACGATGGGCGCGTCATGACCGTCATGACATGCTGGATGATGGCAAAGAAAGTCACGTGGTAGGATGGGTTGGAATGATCACTGATGGAATGGACACCAACACTACCCACTTGGCTTTAGGTCAGGGGGACCAACCTGTGTAACGCTCACCCAAACGGACGAGTCTGAATATCAGACGGTCAGACGAGGTCCGTCACGGTATCAGGTTAGCTCCTTGTGGTGGCACAGTCCTTGCGTCGCTGGCATACCAACCTTCCCTGTCGGACAGGGGCACCAACATTGTCCTCGATGTCGATGCGAGCACCCGACCACCAACGAAACTCCCTATGAAGCGCTTTCATATTGGTCAGTCACGATATGTAGTGTGGTTACAATACTGGGGGAACTTCTCAGGCCAGAACCTGGAGTCATCACTCGAGATCGCCTGCTGTGGTTACTACACCGATCTGCAGTGTCCGTGGCAGTCCGGATCGACGATACAGTCACATTCGCTACAGCAAAAGAAGAAAAGACTTTACGAAGTCATACTAAACCATGTTATCCTGGACAGCCGGCACGTCGGCCGTAAGGTTATCACCAAGCTATTCGAAGCTCAGCACCACTGTCACGCTTGTTACAAAGGCCAGCTGTTCCGTCATGCCAGTGTGCTTGGCATCTCGCCGGGTTCCACTCCTCTCCACTTACCTTGACCCCTGAATTTGAGACGTTGCAATGGTATCCTTGGTTGTCTCCAAAATCCCCGCATGATTGCTGTGAGCCTTACTTTATCATCTTACTACCTATCTACTTCGACAAAGCTAGTGTCGAACGGATTGCTCGGCAGAGTCACTCTCCCGCATGGCCCTGGGGCCAACCTTGCGGTCCATCCCGGCAACCGAAATGCCTTCTCTAGCCTATATCAGCTGATCCCGCTTGATATGCTGCAATGGGCTGCAATTGGCCTTTCCAAGATCGCAATTGGTATGTATGTGCTCTTGATGATAGTGGAGTATTGAGCACAAAGTCTGTGTAACGCAATAATGTGTGGTAGTTGAGAGAGTGCCGTTGATGAAGAAGTTGTATAACCCTGTTGACGTAGGTTCGTTTAGCCGACCACTTTTTTGGCCACGTGGAGCGTCCCTCCGGTCACCTGAATTTGGGAACCTTACTCCGGATTTTAGGTTACTAGTGTTACAAGTAACCTTTTGCTCGCCAGGTCAAGCGTCGAGTTGGGCGTCGAGTCAGTCATCGGATCAGTCGTTGAGTCAGTCGCCCTAGAAGCCTTGTCAAGAGATCGGCTATGAACAAGAGTAACATCTTGCGCGAGCGGTCACAACGACATCAGTCTTGAACTTTCAACCATAATGTCCATCCTTGCCAAGCAGTACCATTCGCGAAGACCGTGCTGGTGGACATGAGTATATGGTGCGGTTGTGACACTGTTCAATGGTTGTCGTCCCGGCTACAGGTACGAAGCTTTCAGTTAGAGTAAGAACGACTGGGTTCTACTAAAACGAAGCAGTGTCGATCTTTCTGAGCTCGAGACGTTCATACCACTTTGCAGATATGAACTACAGACCTACATCTCGATGGGTTGTACGAACGATGTAACGTTGACTCACAAGGTCGTGATTTCACAACTATGTCGTAATCGAAACGCAAGGAACCGCATTGTCAGGGGAGAGCCTGTGGTACAGCAAGACTATATACACCATGCTTCTGGACAAAATGATTGTCTTTGTCCTCAAGCATCTATTCGAACGAAGCTACAGTCCGACACTCTACATAAATCACGATGGCACCCACAAACTTGGCTACCTTTCTGAGTGTCTTTACCAGTCTTTCACTCTTCAGCGGCTTCACTTCGACCTCTCCAACTCCCAACTCTACTCTTTCCTCACGTCAAGTTGTAATCAACTATGTCAATGCAATTTGGAGGAGCGACCACGTTTCGGACGTTGACCTAGGAGGTGGTAGCACAACCTCTTATGACGCTTCGTTTTCTCTCGTTGATGAGTCAGGCAATGTTATCTATGAGACCGGTTTACCCGGTGGTTATGCCGCTTGTCAAACCACAGGCCACACGTTCTATCTCAAAGGATCATGCTTTGGGGGGTCTGAATATGCATTCAGCTGTACAAGCGATATCACTGGCAACCCAGAGCATTGCCAAGTTGGTGGCGTAGATGGGGAAAGGCTTCTTGGAGAAGCAGATGGAGATACAAACGACAATTTCTACGGTGTTTATGTCACAAGCAATGGCTATTGCGGCACAAGATTCCCAAGGGCATTGGAGAGCGGATGTACACCAGATGGGGATTGGAGTGTCCGCAATTGAATCGGTCGTCTAAGGTGTGGAATGTTCAGGCTATCTCTCGAAAGATGGCGGCGGCTTCTAGGTCCACAGATCGCCGATCTGGCAAGATACTAGAAGCTGCAGTGAGCTTCGTGTTTCATCTTGGGAGAGGTGACTGGCTGGTGTCTAGCAGGTCCTAGGGTCGCGGGTATTTCTCACTGAACGACGCGGGAAATAGCTGTTCTGGAGCACACATCGGCCATATCAATGTCGCAATGGAGAGATTGGTCAGGAAGATATAGGGTTTGGTTCAGCTTGTTTGACGTGGGGAACAGGACTCGGGCGCGACGAGGGAATCCGCAGAAGAAGAGATACAAACCATGGTCCGAATGACTGTTGCAGCCTTGGAGACCAGAGCCCTCATACTGATATCCGTGCAAGTTATGAAGTTTCACGTGACAGGCTAAACTTGTAGAATGTGAGAGTAACATTTCAGGCGTCGTGGCCTCATCACCCGCCATACGCTAGGAATAGTTCCGCCTCAAGTACCGAAATCCACTCACATTCTACGACAGGAAGCGTCAAATTCAGTTATCTACAAGCAATATTCCAACTAAAGGCTTTTGGTAACGTGACTATTTGCATTTTGAGGATTTTAGGAATTAATAGTTCTGCAGTTCATTGGATAAGTACTGAATTTGCTATTCCCTGTAGGACTTTCTCATATTATGGTGGAAGCATAGGTGCCTGCAATGCTTGATTACAAGAGAAACAGTAAGAGGTAGCAGAAGGGCCGTGCGTTCGAGTTGAGTATCCTGCATATCGGGCGCCACCGCACCCCACAAGGACCTTCCACTTCAGGCAGTCCCAACCGACCTTCCGCCATCATACTAGCCCATACCACGTTTCGAATATGTCGAACTTGAGGTTTCAGCCATAGCTCTACCTGAGCTTCACTGCTCTCACCAGAGAGCAGTACACACGCAACGCGATCAGAAGATCCCGCTTAACATCTTTCCACAAAGACCATGTCAGTCACAATCGCTCCTATCACTCCAGCCGACATCCCAGCTGCAGTACAGTGCATCCAGGAAGCCTTCGACTCGGATCCCTACAACAACTGGGTGTTCGACAAGGCAACTCCGCTAGCCCAAGGCGGCTTCGACACAGCTCGGAACTACGCATCTCTCAAAGCGACATGCGACTGGGGCATGCGATCCAGCTACGCCCTCTTCTACGTTGCCAAGGACGAGTCAGGCCAGGTCGTTGGCGTGAGCATGTGGACGACGCCCGCGATGACAGCGCAGTCTCAGACCTGGGGCGATTGGCTTAACGACTACAGGCTGTGGGTTGAGCAGGGCGTTAATGTGCTGTGGTATCAGGGCTGGGGCGGCTTGAGACGGGACAGGTATTGGGTCTGGAAAAGGGAGCAGGCCGCATGCCAAAACGAGCTTTGGACTGACGATGGAGGATATTACTTTGTGAATATCGTTGTTGTGAGTCCGAAAGCGCAAGGAAAAGGTGTGGGTAGAAAACTGTTTGAGGTTGTGATGAACAAAGCCGATGAGGAGGGAAGGAGGTGTTATCTTGAGAGTTCGAGATGGGAGCCCAATGTGAGGATTTACGAGAAGATGGGGTTCGTGGTGAGTAAGAAGATAAAGTGTGTTGCTGGGGACGGGACTAATGAGGGGATCGATCTGTTTGCTATGATAAGGGAGCCACAGAGTGGACAGAAGTGAGAAAATGACCATCGTGGTCTTGCTGATCATAGCCGAGCCACCAATTAACACTAAACATCTGAGATAGTGCTGTACTGAACAAGGAACAGACCCTTTCCACAACTTTCACGTCAACAGCAGCACACTCTGCTTAAATCGAATATATGCCCACAACCCATGACATGGATGGCCTCTCCAACTCGCGAATCATCCCAGCAAGGCCGGTATCAACAACCATGTCGTCAATCATGTTTGCGAGCCCCCAGACACAAACAGCACAGCTGCGCTGAGAACGTCACAGCCGGAAACGCTCCCGAGATGTCATGAAGCTGTCCTTGCTCGCATGATCTCCTGCTTGTATGGTGAGGTAGGCAGTGAGCAGACTAAGCAGACAGAAACAGAACTGTGGCTTTCGCGGATAAGCTTGTGGTCCATGTAAGGCGCTAGACAGCTTGTAACCCCTTGAGGTTGATCAAAGTCATGGCCATGAGCACGGGTGTCTTCTTCCGCCAGCACAGGATCTGAGCTTGGTAACACACGTGTGCTCCGCGGATGACGAATTGTCAGGGCTGGAAACATCTCTGGAGCTGGGGATATCAGAATGGCTGCAGATCAAGGATATCACAGCCGCGGAAGACTCCTACTACTGAGTTGAGGAGTTGCTTCTGACAATCTCAAGCCATGATCAGCGCCAGTCGTTGACTTCTAGCATGTCTCTACGAAGCACTGAAATTGTCAGGATGTAGCTTAACAAGTCGAGGTATCAGCGTGGGAAGCATGCAACTCCGATGCATGAACAGATGGCTGGTTAGGCAACGGCAGTTGTAGAGGACTTATGACTCGTCGTGGATGGATGTAGTGTGCCAGGTGGACAGCAACGGGGTTGGGGGGAAAGACCGCTAGTGGGCCGTCGACGCACCGAACACAGTCTAGTGTATCCTGACGATCCTCCTCGAACCTCGTCTGAAACAGACACGGCAGATCGCGGCTTGTTTCAAGTATCAAATTCATCTTGAAACATTCCCGCCAGACCTGCAAAGCATTCAACGAGCGTTGCCATGTCAGCTTTGTAAGCCTGAACTATCGACGACGAGGCTGATCTCGTAGACTCTTGGACCAAACTAGAAAGTCTGGAAATCCCTGGAACATCGTCGGCACAAGCAAGTCGAAGCCGCGCGGACCACTGTTTCACGAATCCACTCTATTCATTCTTGGATGCTGCCACAAGGCGATCCGTGCTCACTGCTTTGATCGTGCTTCCACGGGTCTTCGCGACGCCGGGGCCCTGTGGACAGGCCAAATACGTACTTACGTCGGCGTCGGCGAGACTACTTTTCCTTGATCCTAGGCTAGTAGTGGCTTGACTACGGGCGGGGGCTACCGCACCTTTCCTGTTTATTATTTTCGGACTTTGCACATTCCGTGAAATCGTGAAATCGTGAAATCGTGAAATCGTGAAATCGTGAAATCGTGAAATCGTGAAATCGTGAAATCGTGAAATCGTGTATGCTGCTGCTGCTGCCGCTGTCGCTGTCGCTGCCGCTGTCGCTGCTGCTGTCGCTGTCGCTGTCGCTGCTTCACGAATACTACCGTGTGACTTGAGTAGATCATATGTTATAAAGGTTTCTTTTCATTTTGCTACCTATATGGTATATATCCTTAAACGCTGATTCTTAAACGCTAATTCTTAAACGCTAGTTATAACACTATAGCTCGAACTACTCTATTACTCGTAGGTTAAATAAAATATTAACGTAGAACGCTTAAGGCCTATCTAGCCGACTAGGGTTATAGTAATTACCTATCCTTAGTATCGTCGAGGCTAACGCTTTTCTCGTAGCGCTATAACCGGGATCTAAACTCTATCCGCAGCATCTAGGTTCGGATGCTAGTACCTTATACTTTCTAGAGTCGAGGCTCGAGGAGGAGGAGCTCGTAGTAATAAAGCTTAAGGAGAAGAGCCTTGTAATACTAGACCTTAAGGAGCCTAACTTTGTAGTATTAAAGTTTAAGGAGCCTAACGTTGTGGTGTTAGAGTTTAAGGAGCCTAACGTTATAGTATTAGAGTTTAAGGAGCAGGAGCTTGTAATGCTAGACCTTAAGGAGTCTAACTTTGTAGTATTAAAGTTCGAGAAGGTTGCGGCGTCTAACGTCTACTAGGTATAGCAGAAGCTGTATTAATATCTATAGCAGAAGATAAACTGCTAGAGGAAGAGCGAGTTAGTAGAGGGATTAGTGCTGGTCTTTAAGGTTAAGAAGCTAGTACCGGTATCGACGGCTAGGTAGAAGAATTAATTGTAGACTATCCAGCTAATAGGCCAGTAAAGGAAAGTTGTAATATACCTCCTGCTATCTACTCTTCTTCTAGAGCATCTCTAAAAGCAGCGGCTAATATTCGTACAACCTCGAGTCGAAGTTAACTAGTTAGAATATTTATTGCTAATTAAAAGTAGCGGGACTAGGCTTAAGCATTTTTAATCACCTAGAATCCGCAGTTCGCACCGTTAGTCTATTGCGGTACAATCTAGGTTGCTTATCGCCACTCTATAGACCCCCCGAATATAAGCTATACCTAGGCTGTTACTCGCGTCCTCTAGCCCTCGGCCTTAATCATATTTAGTGAGTTAAAGAGTCGGATTTCTCGTTAACGAGGATTAACGATAAATAAAACGAAGTGATTGCTTGCTTCGATAGCACCTAGAACTAACATCGAGATAAAGAACCGAGTTGCCTAATTAGATATAACTAGTAGCGTAGAAGGCCGACGGTTTAGATCTAGATCGGGATCGTCTAGGTTATTATACTATACATTAAGTATCTATCTATTAATTACTTAGGCCTAGAATCGATTATAGTTACTACTAGCTTAGATCCTTAGACGCGCGTTCTTAATGACGGTAGACGTATCTAGCTAGCTACGGAGGTTACGCTGCGAGTTATAGATGTAGTTATTCTCATCTAGTCGATCTAGCCTTATAGAGATAGTATATGTACTATCTCGCCCTAGCAAAAGTTCGTTTATATTTCGCCCTATTTAGCGGACTTAAGCAAGGACTTAGGCGAATAGTAGCTTAATCTTAGCCTCGTATAGCGATTTCTCGATCGAACGTTGCTACTGCGTACTCTAGAACGAGGATAGAGCATATGCTAAGAATCCTCTCTATTCGGCTATTGCTGCTTGTGGTAGACCGCCGGTAGTTTAGATCCTAAAAGCCATCTAGCTAAGGTTGCTAATAGCAGTCTATATCTCGGCGTCTCTATACTAGCCGAAGCTCTATTCGAATTCTCGAACGATAACACTAGGGTTATATAGCTATTTGTAGAATTAGACGGCCTAGGAAGCTAGCTTCTTCTCTAGGGTACTAGCCTCGAGAGGAAGAATAAAGTCGAACTCGCGTAGGAGTCTTTCGAAACTACCCTATAAGGTACTAGAAGATACCGTTAATGCTCTTAAGCCTTATATAGAAGAGTCTCTTATTCGTTATAGTAGATTACTTATACGTCTAGAAGTTCTCTTGCTAATAGCGGCGGTTACCTCTTATACTCGCTGTAGGACTATACTAGTAGGCGCTCGATTTTGAAAGCCTAGTGCTAGTCTAGTGTTAGGCACGTCGACTAGAGAGGCGCTGCGAAGAACTAGTAGATATCGAGGTATTACTAGAAGAGGAGATGCTGCACGCTTTATACCCGATGCTAGAGGCGAACTCGTTATCGGCAAGTTGCTCTATGGCCCTAAACCAGGAGTCCCTCTAGGTAAAGCCGGTGCCTAAGTCCCTCTAGGTAAAGCCGGCGCCTAAGTCCCTCTAGGTGAAGCCGGCGCCTAACTAGTAACCTCTTTAACCTCGGCTAGGATTAGGCGAGGTAGGTTGTATCCACTAAGGAGTTATTGCAGTAGATTTCGATAGTATAAGAAGCTATAACTATCTCTTATAATAAATAGTTAACGTTTATCTACTTGCTTACCCTAGTTAATATTACTAATATGCGCGTTCTATCTAGCGATAAGGTCGGCCGTAGCTACAGCGTTGTTTAGCATTCGTAATTCAGCTCGTTCTCTTTCCTGTGCATTAGTAAGACCAGATAAGCTATTATAAATATCCGCGGGTATAAGGCTGCTAATATAGTGTTAACCTCGTTTACCGCCTTGCATCGAGACTTCGAGTCGTCTTACCTAAGTAGACTATATTCGCTAAGTGATATGTAACGCTGCATTAGCAGCACCGTCCCTAGAAGCGAGTTCGTTAAGTTAATTAGATACAGTCTCTCTATTAAATGCATCGGCCATCGTAGTAGTTATATAGGGGTGAAAGAACTAGTCGTATTATTAACTACTAAAATAGTTTCGTAAGATTCGCTCTATACGATACATACGATCGTACGCCGTACGGCTTTCTTTAACGTTCTTTGCTATAGTCTTTAGATGATCGCCGAAGGTGCGTCGACGTTAGTTGGTATATTCTATATAGCCTTCGAGTGCTTAAGTAAAGGTGTACGCAAGGATCTGGTTTGCAGCGATAGCAGCATTTACGTTTTAGACGAAGTCTTAAAGGGTAAGAAGTATTAACGACTTAGTACTCTTTAGATTTAGGAGATCGTTTACGAACTCTTCGATAGTCTACTCTCGTCGTTAGAAATTAAAACGGCGACCAGCAATATCTAAGAGTTAGAGTGTATAAGATAGGTCACCTAGTATAGGCGGTAGTAGGATAAAGGGTTGCGCAACCTAACTAGTCTATATAGCAAGAGGTGCAGATGCTTAGAATCGCTGTGGGACAACTAACTATCTAGTTAATCGTCTAGTAGCCTAACCTTGTTAACTCTGCTGGCCTTGTTAACCTTGTTAGCCTTGTTAACCTTATTAGCCTTGTTGACCTTATTGGCCTTATTAACCTTGTTAGCCTTGTTAACCTTGTTAGCCTTATTAGCCTGTGCCTTTCTTAGGCGAGCTGCGTTTAGGGGGCATGATGAAAGTGTTAGGATACTTTAGGGAGGATGATAATTAAGGTTTAAAGACTAGAAATCAAAGGCGACGGAGTAGCTTTCTTATATAGGTAGACTTGCACTCTAACGTTTTATATTAGCCTATCTAACCGAGTTTAAGCGGCGGCATGTAGACACTGTTAGTTGTAAGAATACTATAAGTAGGACTATAACAATACACTAAGCTTAAGTAATAAGATAATAGTTATAGAAAGATGTTTTCACTTAGCTATAGATATTTTCACCTAACTATTACTGTGTCGATTTAAACGCAGGCTCGGACTAGTCTATCTAAAGTAAGTAGCTAGTAAGTATAACTGCAGGAAGATCGAAAGGGGGTAGAGAGGGTTAAGGAGCCGGAGCATTTGCCTAAATATGTTTAGGCAAATGGTCTTTTTTCTTATTAAGCAGCAATATAGTTAATTCTCTCTCGAATCTCTTTAAATAATACTAGTATAGCAAATAATACTAGCTAATACTATATCTTAAGCCGTCTAGCTAGATTTAATCTCGTTATAGAGTTGGATTTAGCTAAATATATTTAGCTAAATTAGGTCGGTCGGCGTTAAATGTTCCCGCGGAGCGCAAATTTATTATTAGCCGAGTAGATAACTATGCGGCCTACCTTACCTCCTTTAAATCCGTCTTTAACTTAGTACGCATTGTACGCTTTACGCTATCATTAAAAAAGATCCGATTAAGCAGTAGAAGACAACGGAGATATTCCTCCCTCCCCTAAATCTTTATCTTTAACGGTCTTATCTTTATCGCCTTCGTCTCGAGACACTGTTATCCTATTACCGTCTTGCTATTCTATTAACCCAGCATCTATTTTATCCTTCGTAAGCGTTAAGACGAGCTTATCCTATTCGGCAAAGGATATACGATTAGCTTGTAGTTCGACTTGTGCTTATAACTATACGTAAAGTCCTTATATACGAGTTCGACGTCCTTTAATTCGAATAGGAATATATCGAAGCTTTTCCTTTAATAGTACCTTTCTAGAGCTGGTTTCTGTTTTGCTCGGACTGCTTAGCTTAGATAGACTAGCCTGTATCTTGCTAGGACTGCGTAGTTTAGCAGGGCTGCGTAGTTTAGTAGGGCTACGCGGTTTAGATAGGCTACGAGACTTAGCACGTACCTCTAACTTTACTTCTTTCTTAATACTATCGAGCCACTATTCTAGAGCACTAATATTAGGAAGAGGACGGCTATTATCCTTTATAGTTATAGCATTAATAAATTACCTATCCTTATTATCGTCCGCCGCACGGGTTCTGCTTCTACTTAAGTTAGCCGCTTTGCTATCTCGCCTAGTCTTTATCTGCTTAATCGATATCGGCATTATAGTCGTAGCTCTTCGTTTCTTAGCCTTTACCGGCTTATCGACGAGAAAGATATGCCAAGTCGGCATTCCAGCATAAGCTTTGTCTTTGTCTTTGCCTTAGTTGCCGGTCCTTTTCAGCTCTTAAAATCCTATAATGCTTATTAATTTACCTGCTCGTACTTGGTGCGAGTATAGAATATCGGCAGTAATATTAATACTATCTACGGAGGGCTTGCTAATAGCAAAAAGATAGTTGCCTTTCGTATTAGCTGTAGGTGCGTACTTAAGGATGTCTTCTCTTTTATACTTCTATAGTATAAGGTCTATTATTAGCATTATTAGTGCCTCGGTATCTATAGGTAGGTCGTTAATAATAAGATTAACCTTAAACTCGCAGTGCTCGAATTTATTATCTTCGTCGGGGTTATGCCTTAATAAAGAAACCTTTAAGCAGATCTAGTGGTGGGTCTTCTCATCCTACTCGGATTTCTTCGCTCGTAGCTCTTTGCCGACGGACTCTTTAAGGGCTGCTGCGCCTGCTCCCTAGGCACGCGGGTGTGTTATAGGTTTAGCATTGTCGCGAAGCTAGCTAGATAGCTTAGTGCTTCGTTAGCTTACAGAAGTAGACGACTCCCCGGACTCGGTAGTTAGCGGTATAAATAACGATATCGACTTCTTAGGGGACTTAGCAATCGAATCCCGTTTAGGCTTAGTAGGTAAGTCGATCTTAAGCACAGTATCACCCGGTTAAGGAAGGCTTTTAAGTCTATCGTGCCTGCGCGTTAGATACGTTATAATATTCTTCTTTCGATATCTCGGGCATTTAAGCGTATCCTTTAGGAGGAATTTATGCTTAAGATTAACGTCCGCTAGATACTAACTATTATAATCGTAGTAGGCGGTAGCTATTTCGACTAGATGCGTAGCAGCTTAGATACGTGATAAGAGGAACGTAAGAGCCGGAAGGAGGGAAGAGATAGAGTCTAGAGCCTTAATATGCTCGTAGATAGAAGATAAAAGGGACGACATTAAGAGAAGAGGGGGGGAGGGGGGGCGCATAAGCGTTGAGGTAATAGACGAGCGGGTAAAGAGTAGGAAACGAAGAGTGTTAAATAATAGAGCAGCAACGATTATACAGGCTTAAAATAGTACTACTCGCTAGTATATACTGGTTTATAACCCCCTTAGTATGCATAAGCGAAGTCATCGTCTCTAGAGTCCTAATCCTCTATCTCTGCTAGTGCACCGTACTTACTATAACTATACGCTTAATTAAGACTATACGTGTCGAAATCGTTAAGTAATTCGTCCTTAATAGTAGTCTAAAGTTAATCTTTATTCTATCTTTGTTCGGTGAGCGTTGTGTTAAAGGCTAGATTAGGATATACATCTCTCTACTCTCTAGTAGTATCCGGGAGGGCAGTAAAGTCTAGCGTATTGCCGCGAACAGAGGTATAGTCTCGTGCTTGCCGGATTAATATACGAAACTATTTCGGGATAAGAATCCTTCGCTTAGGAATTTGTTAAATGAATTCATTAGCGGTAATACCGTCTTGCTTATTAACCTCGGCGAAGATCTAGTGCAGCGTTTTATCTAGCTATACCTTAGTGCTTGCAATAAAGACTTAGTCCTCGTCTTTAGCTATATTAGTGTACGTAACGAAAGAGGCGGTTAAGCTATTACGTACTATAGTCTTTAAGCAACCGCTTCTGCTTGTTTAATAGATTAGCATTAGGTCTGTAGCCCTTAGTCGGACGCTTAGCGTTAAGCCGATTATATCGAAGATAGTTGCGCCCGAAGTAAAGCTAGTTAGGAACTCTAGCAACGTAATATAGTCGATTACGCTATTTACGTATCCGATATGCGTTCTAAACTTCTATAAAGGTATTAATCTCCTCTCGAAGAAGCGATAAGAAGATGTATACCTATACGATACGATCTAACTTATTCTCGCTTCGATAGAACTATTGTAGTTGCAGATTCTTAAACAAGACCTAATATAGTATGCATTATTAGCTTTAAGAATAAAAAAGCGGTTAGGATACGAGGTATCCGGTAAACCTTCCTATAAGCTTCGACTTGCTAGGTAAGACGTCTTCTACCTATAATATACACATACGCCTTTAACCTAGCTAGTAACGTATATAGAGGATGCTAGATAGCGGGTATACTTATAAGCTAAGGTGCTAACTAATGCTTTTTAATCCGAGACTAGAAACTCTTAATTCGAATGTTTCGTATACTTATTCTATAGATAAAGCACTCTCGAAGGCGCTTTCGTATCTCTTCGTCTATAAGGGACTAATTACTAAGAACTTCGGTGTCTCGGAGGTGCTAAACGTAGAATTAAAACTGTAAATTAGTAATAAAAGATATCTTCGATTTACGATTAGAACGAATACGATAAGGGACGATATTATACTCGCGGACTATCTAAATATACTGCTTTACGACGGCGACCTGCCTACGGCTAGCGACCCTAACGTAAACCTAGATAATTCGTCTTAAATAAGCGTCTATCGCAGCGTAGACTTCGATACTAAAGTTTGCAAACTTCTTATAGCTATTAATAGACTATACGTAATCTAGCCCTTTATAGATAGCTTCGTAGCGTCGTATAACCTTATACTCCGGCTTTCGATCACGTCTATATGTATTATTAATATCGTAAAGGACCTTTTAAACGTAATCCTCCCGTACTCGAAGTGCTAGATAGCGTACCTAAAGATAGATATAGAAATGATTCCGGCCCTAGTTGCGTCTAATGCCTAACGTAATAGTTTTAAGGATAATAGCCTCTATGCGCTAAAGGCGCTCTAGTTGATTCTCGATAGCACGGTCTCTTCGAGACTAATTGTACTTCCGTTATATAGACTCGATAAGCCGAGTACTAACTACTGCGTAAGCGGGCTCCTGTCGTAAGCTCTATATAATCTTCTCGTTATCCTATAGGGTCTGTTTATAAGCGCGTTGCACTAATAAGATAAACCTATTATCCTAGTAGAGACCTTTCTTTATAGACTAGTTCGAGGTAATACCTTCTGCTTTAAGAAACTTCTTAAGTACGTTATGTCCGCACTTAATACTACGGACTCTATTAATCTAAGTAAGAATCTCTTTTTGCGTCTAACTATATTAGACGACGAAGTCGTAAATCTTAACAGCTAATAGGCTAAGATCAACCTTAGAACGACCGGCTGGCATAGCTACGTACAAGTAAAGAAGGTATTAAGCGATAGGTACTAGACCTACTTATACCTGCTTAGTCCGGAACGTGCATACACTGCGGGCATGCATTAATACCCAACTACTGACGCCTAAGCGACCTGCGGCAGCATATGCAGCTATCGGTAGCATGGCAAGGACGAGGATAGCGACAGCGACAGCGACAGCGGAAGCAGCATACACGATTTCACGATTTCACGATTTCACGATTTCACGATTTCACGATTTCACGATTTCACGATTTCACGGAATGTGCAAAGTCCGAAAATAATAAACAGGAAAGGTGCGGTAGCCCCCGCCCGTACTTGACCGACAATCCGCCGCGCATACGACTGCTCTTTAGGGGAGCACGTATTCGACTAGGTTCAGCGGCTGAGGCAAGCATCCGCAAACAAACACGTCCTGCCGCTTTGCACCACTGTTTCCATGCGCCTTGAAACACCGAGACTTCTTCAGGCTAGCATAACTTGACATCATGTCGAATCCTGCTCAAGAAGAAGCCGATCGGCTCTTCAATAACAAGGCAGGCCCTACCTCACATCCTGAAGACAGGCACGATTCACTCTCCGGTTCAGACGACGAGAAGCCTTCACGCCGAGTCATCAGATCAAGCAGAAGAGACGACGACGAAGAAGACCAAGACACAGACGACGACGAGACTGCCGCAAACATGGCCACCATGACCTCCACCAAGACATCCTACACCCTCCCATCCACAGCCCACTACGCAAACACCGGCCCCAAGGGTGTAATAGCAGACGCACAGAACTACCACAGAGCAAGAAGAGGCACATTCAGGAGAACCCTCAACAGCATATCAGACGCCTTTTCCTTCCCAAGATCGCGGAGCAGAGGAGGACACATCCCCGAGAAGCCAGCCACAAGAACGAACGGCAACGGCAACTCCTCCTCCTCAGACGTCGACCTCGACGACGAGGACGACGAATTCATGCACCAATGGCGCCAACAACGCCTCGCCGAGCTCCAAGACCAATACTCCCATGCCCCAGGGACCGGCACCCGTACACGTTCTCCAGGCAGCAAACGCACCTACGGTACTCTCGACCACGTCAACGCGACAGGTTATCTCGACGCGATCGAAAACGCCCCCAAAGACACCAACGTCGTCGTCCTTCTCTTCGATCCAGCCAATCCAGACAGCCGTGAGGTTGAGGACGAACTCAAGACCATGGCGTACCGCTGGTCGCACGTCAGATTCGTGAAGCTGCATCATCAGATTGCGGAGATGGAGACGGTGGACATTCCCGCCATCTTGGCGTATCGAGGTGGCGATGTATTTGCCACGATCAGTGGGGCGGAAGCGGAGGGATTGGAGGACGTATTGAGGGGCCAGGGAGTGTTCAATCGGTGAGGCGATTGGAGTGGAGAGGACGATGAAGGAACCCTCTTATCATGCGAGACGAGATTGGGCTTATGAAGTGAGACCAGACCATGTCACGAGTCACTGAACTGTTGCTCCAGCCGCTGGACGGCCAGAAAACAACAAAACAGGTCTCACCGGTGCATTAAAATCAAATGACGAGTCGTGTCGACCAGCAGAAGACATCGCCCTTTGCTCCATATTCGAGCCACAAGCTCGGCACCTGACTGCCTTACAAGCTCACCTCGCATCCACCGCTCACGCCTGCGGTACCCTCCCAGCAAGTCTCGTCCAGCGAACACACGCGTAGGGCACGAAGCGAACGTCACCACAACCGCACCGCACCATGCAAGGCCAACAACGCCGTCACTGGGCATATCTCCGCTATGCGGGCCAAACACAGTAGCACAGCCAGGTCTCATGGAAGCGAGAACCCCGAATGAGTGGATGCTCGAAGTGAAGCGAAGTGACGCACGGTCCTCATTTCTTCAAGAGACAAGACAAGATCGCCCCCCTCGAGCTTGGGCTTGGACCTGCACAATCACGATCAGGCACCCTGGCCAGACCTACGAATGGGTCATTTCACCTGCCGTCAGATGTATCCTTACAGTCTCGCCTTGAGGTGGGGAATGAGACAGGCGTTGCTCTGTCCTGTGCTGTCCTGCGGTATATATCCAACCACGCCATGCTATGCACGTCTAGCATGGTCACATTGGCACATTACCACAAGCACCAGCCGCAAGTTCGGTCATCGCCAGTCGCGCGAACCAGGACACAGGCATGATAGTCAAGATTGAGAGCCGTCGTTCTCGTGCATCAAAATGGAGGGATACTGCTGACAAGGAAAAGGGGGGAAACAGCAGCAGTTTTCCTGCTACAACCGGTTGATTCTTGTGATACATAGGCGAGCCAAGCGTGAATTCGATGCTCGTCTCATTGCAACCTCTAATCATGGGTATCGTTTCGCTCATTACTAGTATGCCGCACCGTGCCACTTTTAGTCCCACCCCATCGCAGTGCACCCGATGCCGCCGTGTACGCCTTCACTCGTATGACTATGCCAAAATGCCAAGAATCGATGGAAATGCGAGGAGCGAGAGCTGGAGCTGTCTGTCGGCTAAGCAGCACCCGAGACCTGGACCTTCTCGGTGGTGAAGTCCCAGAGCATCTTGATGAGGGGTTCGGGTAGGGTGTAGAGGTCGACGTGGAATTCGCCTTCTGCGCACCGGTTAGTATCTGGCGGGTCGTGACCATGTCTTGTGCGTCGAGCCACTCACGCTCAATGTCATTCCTCATCCAACTCTCGTCGCTCTTGTGGTCATGCACCATCTGCACGACCTGCAGCAGATCATCTTCGTTCAATTTTTGCAGTCCCTCGGCTAGCTTGTCCATGTCAAACGCCTTGCTGCTCTCGCCAGCCTTCTTTTTCTTGGGCTTCTCGCCGGCAACGCCGATGTCACTGGCTCTTTTCTTGTCGATTGCGCCGTTGGTGTCGCCGGGGACGGGACCAGAGTCTCGGAGGGCGGCGAGAAGCACGGGTTTGGGCGACTTGAAGGTTATGACGTGCTTGACCTCGTAGCGGGGGTTCTGGAAGTTGAGGTCGTGGAGGAACTCGTGGGTCTTGCCCTGGGCGTCTTGGAGGTCGATTTTGAGCTCGAACTCGCCCCAGCCATCCTCGGCTACTCTGAAAGGGGGGTTCTTGAGGACTGTATGGCAGGAAATGTTAGCTAATGGACTGGCGCAAGAGGACCAGAGGAGAGAGAGGACTGACCCTGCTTGGCTCGGTCACCAAAGGACTCGTGGAGGTGGTAGGTGGCCTGAGAGAAACATGTTGCGTCTATCTCTTGTTTGGTCTCAGCATGGACGAGGACAATCTTCATAGTCCAGTGTCGGAGTGGGAAGCCGGCGACACCACTGTCTGCGCCTGGTCTCGGAGGGTGTCAGTTCCTGGTCGTGTGAGAGGCCCTGGCTGTACGTACATCACCTTCTGCTCCGTTATAATCTTGATCGTTCTCTTGACCTGCAGGCGGTGTCAGTCTCGTGGTCTCGGGGACAGTTGAATTTTGTCTCGTACGTCAGGCATGCTTGCTAGATCTGATATGTGGTTGCAATGGAGATTAAATGGCGTGTCGCTGTGTTTAGATCGGAAGACGATCGATCGACTATGGATAGAGACCTCGTAGCTGAAGTCGGTCCTGGTCACGCTGATGCAGTACTTTTGTAGATGGTCGCTTTTACGAGCACGCTGGTTCACGGTCTTCTAAGCAGGAAGTGAGCTATGCGCGACCTTTTACTGCGACAGAGACGAGAAGATTTGCGAGCTCAATGATGAGTTGGTGGCTAGGCGCCTCTCGCCCTCAAGTTTGACAATTCACAAACCGAAGAACGAGGTGCATGCGGGGATGAAGATGAGGAACACTAGACTTGTTCGCACAAACTGGCAACTTGACTAGATCGAGCGTCTTCTGCAAACAGACACAGTGAGTTCCATGTCTGTGGCTTTGCGACCCTCGTGTACCATCTACGAGCGTGACTGCCGCCCAAACTCCAACCAATCTAACAACATGAACACCCGGCTGCGTAGGGAAAGAACTATACGGGAACGCCATGCCGGTGAGCCTCTGTCCCGGCGGTGGCTAAAGGACGCCATGCCTAAAGTGGTGACCTAGCAGCATCATCCTTGGTTATGCTTGGTGATCCTTGCGTGTTTTAAGCGTAGAATTACTTTTTATTGGAGAAATCTGACCTGGCTGCGGCTGGCTGAGAAAGGTTGCCCTGAAACCTGAAGGCCGCCCTTCCATCAGGAGTTGCATGCGCAATCCAACTTGTCCTGAGGTCACTGGCAGGATAAGCACGGAAAGGAAAGTTTCCACGACCGACCTCGACCGTAGACTAGTATCTGTCGTGTTCTAGATGTTGTCCTGAAACCTTCCATCCCTGCCTTCCCGACGTTCCTGTATCACCTCACGTCAACAGGAAATCTGTCTTCAATTCGGCACCCCTTCCTCGACTGGTGCGCAGGACGGGCGCTGTAAATCTATCAACCCTCGAAGGAAAGTCCAGGAGCAGGTGATGAGAGTGGAGGATGAACAGGCACGGAGCCTACCCCAACGGCCACGCGGGCAGTAGGCGGAAAGACGATGATGACCGATACGACCCTGAGAGCCGGTACAGCCCTTGGATCGCGAATTCGGAGGACATAATAGACGATGACAAGGATATCTTCGACCACAAGTGGAAGGGCAACAGGCACCCTCAATCCAACAGACGGCGACTGTTCAGGAATCTCGGCCTCGTCCTAGCCGCCATCTGCCTGCTGCTATGGTGGTTCACTCCAGCAGATTCCGTCCGGTGGTCTAACGACAACGGCTACGCCAACGAGCTGGACGAAATCGAGACGGTGCGCTACTATGATCTGGACGATGTGCAGGGCACCAAACGGGGCTGGGATCGAGAAGAACGAGTCTTGCTGTGCACCCCTTTGCGCGATGCATCTCAACACCTGGACATGTTCTTCGGCCACCTGAGGAACCTCACTTACCCCCACCATCTGATCGACCTCGCGTTCCTCGTATCTGACTCGAAAGACGACACCGAAGAGAACCTACAATCACATCTCGAAGCACTGCAAAATGACCCAGAGCAGAACATGGCTTACGGAGAAATATCCATCATACACAAGGACTTTGGTCAGGCCGTCGGTCAAGACGTCGAGAGTCGACATGGCTTCGCTGCCCAGGCTCCCCGCAGAAAGCTGATGGCCAGAGCCCGGAACTGGCTGCTGAGTGCTGCCCTCAGACCAACCCACAGTTGGGTTTACTGGAGAGACGCAGATGTCGAGACCTGTCCTTTTACCGTCCTCGAGGACTTGATGGCTCACGACAAGGATGTCATAGTACCCAGTGAGTACCCGCCCCCACCACAAAAAAAGATGCATACTGACTCTACAAGATGTCTGGCGGCCACTGCCAGATTGGCTCGGAGGCGAACAGCCATACGACTTGAACTCGTGGCAGGAATCAGACACTGCCCTCGGTCTGGCTGAAACACTCGACGAGGACGCCGTCATCGTTGAAGGCTATGCTGAATACGCCACCTGGCGCCCGCATCTGGCATATTTGCGAGACCCTTACGGCGATCCCGACGTCGAGATGGAGCTTGACGGTGTTGGTGGTGTCTCTATCCTGGCAAAAGCACGAGTCTTCCGTGCTGGTGTACACTTCCCAGCCTTCTCTTTCGAGAGGCATGCAGAGACCGAGGGCTTTGGCAAGATGGCCAGACGCATGAAATACTCAGTGGTCGGTCTGCCACATTACACCATTTGGCATCTGTACGAGCCATCTCTCGACGATCGCAAGCATATGGCCGAGATGGAGATGGAAAAGAAGCAACGCGAACAAAAAGAGTTGGAAGAAAAGGAACGCTTGGAAAAGGTCAAGGAAGAATTCAAAGATGTTAGTGATCAGTGGAGCAAAGACAAGCAGGCTCTGCAGGACTCGGAAAACGCCGCCTTGCAAGAAAAGCTGCAGAAGGCCAGAGAGAAGGCCAAGAAGAAGGATGCTGAGAAGATCTAGGAGGACTTTTACCAGCAACGAAAATGGGATATCAGGCGCCAACGCCAACAACGGAATAGACGCGTCGAATCGATATAGAGATGCACCCGGAAGTGATACTGTATGTCAGGAGTTGTTTGGCCAGGAAACAAAGGAAAAGCATATGTGGTGTGAGGTTATTGGTCTTGTCCTCCAAGCTGGCATATTTGGTATCTCACGTTGACGAGCATGACACGCGCATATGTAGCTATATAGGTAATATCCTCAGGCAAATTGTACAAACAGCATCCAATCAACGTACTAGGCAGAGCTGGTGAGTGCTGAGTGTTCCTCACCACGCCTCTTCAATAGACAGCCTGGGCCGACAATGAGCGGATAACAATCATCTACCAAATGCTTGCTTCGATGTTTCTGTTGCTTCACAACGTAACCTTGAGACTACCGTCCCAGATAATATTAGGCTTCGGTGTCAAGCTGAGTGACTCCACGTCCATGCCCCGTTGCGTCGAACGCGATGATTGGTCCATCGAACACTGTCAACATCAAAAGATGTCCAATCCCATCCTTCTTGCTGACATCCTGCCTTGTACGTGTTCCCTTCGTCTGACCGTGCATGGTGTTATGCTGCTGAGCTAGGGGTAGAAGCAAACCTTGCCGTGGTCGTTGCGGGACTCGAAGGGACTCTTGAGACTGGTCGTTCGTCCGCTCAGCAGGAACTTGAATTCCCCGGCCAGGTCCAAGTGGTCTAACACACAAAGACCACAAACCACGGTGAGTAGAAGACCTTCAAAGGCGTCGCCATTTTCCAAATAGCCAGCAGCGATGTCTACACAGCCCACAGGCTTCCCTCCCATACCGTTGGGCATTAGCCAGCCATTCCAGAACATCAGACTCCTCGAAGTACCAGACGAAGTGCTCGACATCATAACGAAAAGCAGCGAGAGCCTCTATCTCAGATCTTCTCCGTCTCTTGAGGAGAACGGTGCCACAAAAGAAGGCAATCTCCACCTCTGCTCCGACAAGAAAGCATGGTTGATTAAGCAGGTGTCTACCTCGAACAGTGTCTACGTGACCAGAGCTTCGAATCTGCCGGAGCATGAAGCTGAGCGTGAAAGTGATGGGGACCACACGATGTCGAATGGGCAGGAACCTGAAGCGTCCGCATCCAATCTCGGCATTACTGCGATCTCGAAACCAATGAGTATCCTCGAGCTCTACCCTGTGCCAGCCACAGATCACGAGACCACCATCTCAGAGCATCTCAATCATCTCATTCCCACAATCAGCCGCGCTACCGACCAATCGGCAACCTCGCAGTACTCGCTGCATGACCTGCACAACCACATTCCAGCACCCACGTCTATGATCAGACAGTTCCTCGCCAGGAAATGTGTTTTCGAGCTTCCCTGGTCACCTCCCCAACCTTCAGCCTCCGACCCGTTTGGTATGAAGCCAAACTCAGTAAAAACGGGTACTGGTGGCAGAGCATACATACCAACAGTCAAGCTCGTTCTTGATACATGGCTAAAAATCAATGAGGCAGCGACTATATCCGACACCGAGATTGCTGGCGACCTCGAAGCCGACATGTTGCTCGATGCATTCCCGGGTGATGACAATCCACCCAACGGCAGTGACGATGTATACAAAGCTGTCGCAAAAAGGATGTTCGGGAAGGACGGATACCTCGTCGCGCTGGGTCTGATTATCAACGCCAAGGAAATACACGCCAAGGACAAGTTACACGTAGTGGAAATGAGCAGATGGGTAGGTAATACTATGCTAGAGATGTACAGTGCCCTCGATGGCAATGGCACACGCGAGAAAGAAGCATTCGAGGAGCAATGGGAGAACGCAGTGCCGGCTGCTTGGGTCAAATATTGCTCTGTTGAGGTTCTAGCCAGCGCATGCAAAGTCACCAGAGACGGAGAAGGCAAAGAGCTGGTTAGCTGGCAGCCGTTCGTTATCGAGGCCGGCGCCACGTCGAGTGCTAGCGAGCAGGAAAACAGCACTAAGCCTGCGGCTGCGGCTGCGCCAACCGCATCGACCAAGGGAAAGAGGAAATGGCACGAGAAATTTGCTGCTCAGAGGAATGTCAAGAGGTGACCTGAGAGGCTGTATGTGGTCTGCCCAGGCATGACGAGGACACGCCGAACCGCAGTCAGCCGCAACCCATAATCGAAACGATGTGCACGACACTACATAGAGCCCTTGTTCTTGGACAACGCTTGTTTGGCCGCGGGATGTCCACCTGTTACACCTAGCGGCAGCTACCCCCATGGCTGTCCTAATTAATCACACGATCCACCCAGGTACGCAAGGCAGTGGGCCGCCTCACACCCGCGACACGTCCCCACGATACGATCCGATACGATCCGTCCTTCCAGCTCAAGACGTCGCCGCCATCTGCTCGTCGAACCCCGGTCCAAAAAGGTCGAACGTCGTCCCAGCAAAAACCCCCAGCACAACAACGCAACTCACAAAAACTTCAGGGCCAAGGACCCGGTCAAAGCGAAGCGTCAGATATGGCATTAGGACGGAGTCCAGCACAAGACAACAACAACGCCTGGGCCACTTTTCCCTTCAACCTCCGAAGCTCAATCTGCCCGGGGACCTGTTGCCAAACCCTCACCGTCGAAACGCCCCGCCCGATGTGGATCGGAACGCGATCGGCGCAAGCCTAAGCCTTTTCCATCCTGCAAAAACGCATTGTCTCGCGGTCGGCGAGATCGACCTTCTCCTGCCGAGGGTACTCGCTGGGTAGTGGGGCGGAGCTGCTGCTGCTGTTACGACGAGGAGCTGCCCGGTGTCGGCTGCCGCTCAACGTGGGACGTCGGGGTGGTAGGCAGGCAGGCCGGGCGAGACAACAGGCAGGAAACGGCGTGGTTTGCTAGAGAGTGCAGAAGAGCTCAGCGTGGGTGTGAAGGACAGATTGATTATAGGAAAGGCGCGATCCGATTGTGTCGGCGTGGCTAACGGGGGAGAAAACCCCGCAGATCAATCTGAGTGGTAGTGGTAGGATACTAGCTGAGTCAGGGTACCACGTCAGGAGAAACAAATGACCAACACTCGACGAGAACCGGAAGAACTTGACCAACACGATTTATTTGCTAGAACGCTCGCTACCTATTCCATATCTACCTTGCGTTGTTGCCAACTTTTGCCATATATATATACCTACCGCTGAAAACCAATGTATTGTTCATCATGTCATACTATCTATATCTATACACGTAACAGACAGAGTTCTCTCTATGTACAGCAGCGCTACCTATTTCTTACTGCCTATACGTCGCCAGCTCCGTCGGTGTCGGCGTCGGGCCCCGCCTGATCACGGTATCGACAGAACGTCGGCCCACGTCGTTTGGCGACCAGATGCTGTAGTCGTTCTGATTCACGTCGGCGTCCTCGTTGTCGTCGTAGAGGTTTGAGCTGCGTTGGTGCTGCGAATTCCGCTGTGACTGCTGGTGGTTGTGGTCGTACATACCCTCATCTGTCGCGAGAGCGGCAACGTCACGAACGACCACAGGGCCACGGTGCTTGTCATCGTTCTTGTCCTTATCTTTCTTGTGGCCCGTTAGACCCTTTAACATGCCGCCGATCAAGTTCTTGGCTGCGTGGGTGCGACTGTTCATCTCGTGATCTTGTGCTTCGAAAGCTCGCACTCTAGCGACACTAGGAGCTTCGGCCGCGTCCTCATCGTAGTCATCGTCTGCTTCTGCTCCTGCTCTTGCTTCTGCTTCTTCTTCTTCATCTTCTTCGATTTGAGGCGTCAGTTGGTCCACTCTGGAGAATGGCGCCACTATGGACCGGCGGTACCGAGCGGGGACGTAGTCTGGCTTTTCCGTGCTGGCGTCAGAGGCCCTCGAGTAGTTGTCGATGAAGGTATGTTCTTCCCCGTCTACGACCGGTTTGGGTGAAATACGAGCGACGTAATCGTGAGAGGCGCCGATGGGCGGCGGCGACCGCGCGCAATGGCGGCGTCCGGTAAAGTATTCCATATCTTCTTCGTCCTGCTCGGGCTCCCGAGTGGGGATCTGGCGGATATCTCGAGCCTCGATTTCAGGTAGCGATAACTTCTTGGGGTCGCTGTTCGCACTGTCTGGTTGGGTGTTCATGGTCACGCCTTCTACCTTTTCGAACTCGACAGCAGGCGGCTTCGACGGGCGCGATCTTGCGCGCGGGGCAGGTCTCGTGGGGAGAGAGGACAAAGAGTCGGCTATATCTCTTGCTCTGCTGGCCGAGGTGGCAGGACGCTTGGGAAGACTCAGATCTGGTGACCATGGCCGACTATAATTCGGGACTGGCTGTTGAAGTTGAGTAGCATTGTGATCGCGATGGTAGTCTGCTGCGCTTGCCGGCCGGCGATCCTGTGGCGGTAGTGATGTTCGAACCGATTGGTGAGCTTTAGGAGTGGTGCGGTCCTGGTCGCGCTCGTAGTGGGTTGCGCTTGCTGGCCGGCGATCCTGTGGCGGTGGTGATGTTCGGACCGGCTGTTGAACTTTGGGAGCGCTGCGATCGTAGTCGTGGTCGGGGGCGTGGTCATGATCGTAATCATTCGATCTTGCTGGCTGAAGGTCCTGCGGTGGGAGTTGTCTTGGAGATGACCGCTGGATGCGGGTGGCGCTGCGCTCGTTGGTCCTTACTGGCTGAAGTGCCTCTAGGCGAATCGGTTTGGGGATTTGCTGCTGTAGCCGGGAAGCGTCACGTTCGTTTGTTCTCACTGGCTGAAAGTCCTCCTGAGGCTGCGGAGATTCTGGATCAAGTATTATCCGTCGTGTAGCATCGCGGGGCTGGGGAGATAACGACCCTGGAACCATGCGTCGAGAACTCTTTCTCGGGACTGCTGGTGGGGGGCTTTCCTCCTGCAGTGGCCATCTCTGCGATTCGACCGTGTTGCTTCTGGAAGCGAACGGTCGAGGACGTTCCTTGTCTGGCGATTCGTCGGGAGGATCACTACTTCTAGAACTGTCGGTAGCTGGTCGAGCCATAGAAGGCGATGATCGCTCAGTTGAAGAGGTCAATTGCTGTTCCAATAGATCAAGCTCGGCCCTCATGCGCTCGATCTCACTAAGACCCTTGGAGCGTTGGTAAGGTAGCCATGAATCTGTCTCAACTGCTGCTTGGCCTCCACTCGAGCCAGACGACCTTGTCGTCTCGAAACTGGGCCGCGGCTGTGTCACCTCGGCATTGTATTGTGGCTGGCGCGAGACTGGTGTTTTCACCCGTCTCACCTCACGTGTAGGGCTAAACTCTTTCAACCGTCGAGGCTGTGCATTTCCATCTTGATACGAGAGCCCGAAGGGTAATGGGGTCCTGTACCGATTCTTGGACGTTTGGAGACCCACATTCATCTTTGAGACTTTGCTGGCTGCGATACCGCCCGCAGGGTCAAAAGGCGTCAACGCTGAGCGAAGCAGAAGCAGTAAGATGGCGGGTGATGAAGATGGGCAGAGAGGGGTTGACTTAAAGTCATATTTGCCTCTTGCTGGACAAGAGAGTGGGCATGTTGCGCGTGTCCAGCCAGGCTAGAGGAGATGGGATCATTTTCCAGTGGTGTCATATCGCCTGGGGATGGACGGATATCCCTGTTACATTACATGCAGCAGTCGAAAGTCTGACGAATGCTCTAGCGTAAGTGGCGGCAACCACCCACCTAGCCCATATTTTCCAGTGCGGTGGGTGGGCGGACTTGCCATAATACGGTGAACTATTCACAATTTAAGCAGCAGTCGCGTGGATGGAGTCCGCACTTGGGCCATCCTTATTGGCGCTCCCAGCCCCCAGATAAGCGCGTCATTGTGCGCTTGCTAAAATTTATGCAGTGGTCTGAAGCTCCAGCGACGAGAGGTCCGTTTCACGTTCTGCTTTGGTGGTGTGATATACATGTGTTTTCCATCATCTGGAATGTGAGTATTCTTGCTTCGTTGCCACGTAGATATGTAGGCAGTCGATGAGTTACTTCGGCTACTAGCTTCCTATGGCTCGACAGGCCATTGTCGCACCAAAGCAACAACCCCGGCATGAGCTTACCACTCGGTCTCACACTTACCAGGTAAGGCGTGATCGGTCGAACGATCGGGCGCAACCCTGTGGGCGACGAAGTGCATCAAAGGACACCGAATCACAGAGAGTGGTGGCACTCAACGTACAGGCTGACACGCACCTGTGCGGAGATGCACAAGCACGCTAAGCCTCAGTTTACCGGACTCGGAAATGGTGTGCTGTCCCCGAAATTCCTACGTGGTACTGTACGTGATGCTCGCGCTTCCATCGCTTCTGACTCGCGTAGAGACATCTCTCAAACCATGGTCTGATCTCGAGGGGATCGTGTAAAACGTTACCGAGGTGGAGGGTAGTATATTCCGCTAGCTAGGAGGTGCAAAACGTGTACCGGGCAGGAACCATGGCTATGACGAAAGGTGTACTTCGGTTCGTGCGGGCAGCGTTCACGAATCATGATTGCCCTGGTGATCACCGTTGGCAGCTCACTGGCACGTGGTGGAGGTCACCACTCGCGGCAAACGGAAATGGTTTCCTGTGATATTCCTGAACAGGCTAGTCCCTCTGGGCTTGTAGAGTTGATCTTGCGCGACCTACTCATTCGCAGACTCATACGAGGACAGGTTAAGAGGACATCAGAAGAACCAGAGTTCGCACCGTTGTCGCTTGATTTCCTGGGCTGCGACATGGCGGTGAACGTCGGTTGTAAAAATGACTCTGGTGGTTTGGGCATGTAGTCTTGTGGCTGTCATGCCCGGTTGTCCGCCGGCGTGGCCATAGTCAACCTTATTCACTTACTGCTAACTTAGGGCATTAGAGAGTTCTGTCAGGGTCCGCACGTTTTTCAAATGGATTCTCGTTGTTAGCTCCGAAATAGAATGCGAAATGAGTTTGAGTCAAAGTTGCAGTACCAAAGCTCAATTCACAAACCCGGCAGGATGGTACGCCAGATACCGATATCCAAGAGACCAAGCGTTGCAAAAGTCAATCGTGTTTTCATAAATCATTGCCAAGCCCTCGTTACAACGTTAATCAGCCCTCGTTCCTAGCTCCAAGACAGCACCTGGTTTTCTTGTTTCGGGGGCGCCCCAGTAGCCCTAAATCAGCCATCGGTTAGCGTATCAATCCCGTGGGCGTGCAGGAGCTGGCATTGTCTCTTCCACATCGCTGTCATCGATGGGCAACTGATCCTCGGCCAGGACGAACTCGTCCATGCCATCGTCGTCGTCTTCTACAACAATAGCATTAGTTTCAGGGTCTCGCTTTGTTGGTCCGAAGAGTTTGATCAGATCCGGGATGCTGAGCTCCGAGGTACTTCGGCCGTCAACGACTCGGTCGCATTCTTGGGCCTTCAGCTTCTGCAGGTGAAGCATGAGTTGGGTATCGATAGCGTCGGCAATCACGAACCGTCGCACAACACAGTCTCGCTGTTGGCCGATTCGATATACCCTGGAGAACGCCTGGTCTTCAGCGGGCTCATTCCACCAAGGGTCGACGATGATCACGTAAGATGCTTCGACGAGGTTGAGGCCTAGTCCACCAGCTCTCATAGACATCAGGAGAACTTTGTGTTCCTTCTCGGGGTCTTTCCATTGCTGTAGCGCTCTGTTGCGAAGCTCTGCTTTGACCTTTCCCGTGAACTCCTGGTAACCCCAGCCTTTCTTGGAGCAGACCTTTGCTAGCAACTTGACCATAGGGATGAACAGCGTAAAGACGACTATCTTAGCTTCGGGGTCTTTTGCAATCCACTGCTGCATCTGAGAGGTAACAGCTTGGACTTTAGTGCTGAGGTTTTCGACGTTAGGGTGTTCCAGCCAGGCATTCTCCATCTCCTCCTTCTTCTTCTTGCTGTCGCTTTTCGCCTTCGAGGGCGATTCCCTCGGGGCTCGAGGCACACCACCTGCTTCTTCGGCGATGCGTTCCATGGCTGTCAAATCCGTGGAAGAGGTGATCGAACCGTGACAAGCCAAACAGTCAGCTGAGTCTAAATCTGCTTCTCGGGCGGACTCCAGTATTACTTTGAGACACTCCTCGCAATAAAGATGTCCACACGGGACCGATAGCTTGGCACCAGCCTCGGGCACATCGTTGCAGGCGCTGCAGCGTGATCTCTGACGGATGTTCTCCCAGGAACCGTCTTGCTGAAGTCGATAGAAGAAACCGCGGAAGTCGAACTCGGAATCATCAATCGTCAAGTCGATGGTCTCATTTTCAACATTTCCGGAGGACGCCATGGGCGATGAGCGTATTGGTTGGTCTTCGTCGCTAGCGTCTCGGAGGATCTTCCTCAATATGGTGGCGGTTCGGGTTCCCACGTCGTTGGTCGGTCCCTGGAGCTGTCTTGCAATGACTTTCCAAAGCTTCTCGATGTCTTCTGCTTCGAGAAGCTCGCGTATTGTGGAGGTCACCATGAGCACATGTCCACACATTTGACGTAGTCTCAAGAGCATGACGAATATGTTCCGTGTGAGCTGATTAATCCGTCCAGAAGTGCTCCAGTCGTTGATTCTGCTGATGAATCTCTGGCGAACCACGGCATAGATTGCTCTTTCCACAGGATTAAAGCTGACTTGAATCGTTTTATGATCGAGTGCTGGTAGACTCGTCAAAGGGGCACCGAACAGCCGATCGGAGCCAGTTCTTCGCATCATGACCTGCTCGCCGTTAGCACTTCCAAGAAGCATATGAACAACCGACCAACCTTTCTCAAGATGGCATCCAACCGCTGCATGGTTACGTCGTTTCGCTTTGCATAGTTGGCTTTGAATTGAGGGTACGAGGCTGCTCCCTCAATACCTAAGAAGTCGAAGTATGGGTAGAGCTCTTCCATGCAGTTCGACAGTGGAGTGCCGGTCAGTAGCCACTTGTACTTCGCGGTCACCAATCTGCATGCCTTCGAGGTTCGTGATTCATGGTTTTTAATCATCTGCGCTTCATCCAGTACAATACGATAGAATGGCACTGCTCAGATATTAGTCGCTTTCAGTTCGTTCGGGGGTACTCCAGGGCTCAAATACTAGATAGCAATGGGCCTTTGTTCTTGTGAAAGTGGTCTGGCACGTCATGTCAGTACATAGCATGCTAGACTGGGAGTTTTACTTACTCTCCCACCACTCGTCCAAGGCCCTTTCGGTCACCAGGTGGGCCGGAGGCTTGCACGACGGGTAATTCCTCATTAACGAGAACGGAAGTTAGTTGTTGTACCCCCAAAAGGTGTCATGCACTCGAACTCACCTCGTGATAGGTCGTGATAACGACGCTGTACTTCCTCAACTCCTTGCATGGGTCATTAGCTAGAATGCGCGAGCCACTCTTGTATATGGTAACACTCTCCATAATGCCATCGTCCGTATGCTTGGCAATCTCTTCAAGCCACTGCTGTATTATGCTCGATGGCACGACCACAAGTGTTGTCTTGTTCTTTGCATCACGTTTCGGCTGGTTCTCAACCATTATTGCGATCATTTGAACAGTCTTGGAGGGATTGTCAGCTCCTTTCATACAACACATTGACTCACTTGACACTCACCTTTCCGTACCCCATGGTGTCCGCCAAGATGCCGCCAAAAGGTGCCGTTGGTCCAGATTCCCTCGCCACACCCCAAGAAGCTCCGATGAGCTGGAAGTGCTTCAACGAAGATGTCATGCCCTTCAGACGAAACTTACCAGTCATTGGATCAGGTTTCATGGACCCAGGTCCCCTCCACTTGAACCGCTTGCAAGCTTCATTAAGCTGCTTTTTCATACCATACGTGGTGTCCTGGTGTTCCTTCGGGATAGACGCTATCAGAGCGCTCAGAGCGTCCTTCTTAGTGGTAGCACCCTGGAACGTCGGTTGTGCTCCGAGTCCCTGGTTTCGTTGGGCATCCTCCACGATCGGGTTACGCATCAGGCTGCCTATGTTCAAATCCCCCATGCCAGTATTGCCACGGCCTCCACGACCGCCACGACCGCCGCGACGGGCTATTGACGTTCTCTTTTGGACTCGAGTCTTGCCCTGCGTGGCTGGAGTTGCATGCGCACTACAACTTCTGCCTCGATTAGTCTCCTTACCTGCTTTTGTGTTTCTGGGGGCACTCCCGTGGTCAGAATCATCGTTTGAGACATCGACTGAAGCTGCCGGCGTTGGAGTGCCCATAGCTTCGCTCAGGGTCGGCGCTCGAATCATGGGGATGTCTTCTTCCTCACCAGCATCCTCCGAGAAGAACATTGAATTTTCCTCAACTTGGCGTATCTGGTGGTCTCGAGCCTTCTTTTGACGCTTGTCGGCTTGATACAAGGCGTCCTCCAAGATTTTCAGCTCAATACGATCTTCGTCAACAGATCGTCCTAGAGACTCCTTGGTGGCTATTTCAGCATGTTTTTCCTCGACAGCCCGCGAGGCGTCCTCATATTCGTTATCGGTTGACTGTGCCCTCTCCATGCGGCTATTTTCGTTGTATTCTCTTAGCATGTTGACAAGGTCATTCTCAAAACCCTCAGTATACTCGTGGCCTAGTATTTCGTCTTCGGGTATGGCAACAGAGGGTAACCTCGGAAGTGGATCGACTTCGATTGATTCAATCTCTTGTGATTCGGATCGTGGCTCGGCTTTGACGGTGGGACCACCGCTGTCGGGAGGTAGAGTCCTTACATCGGAGTCGTTGTCATCTTCCATGGTGAGGTCAATGATCTCAGGGGTGACGAATTTATGCTCATTCATAGGTGGACTATGAAGACAGAAGGAGCGTGGAAGTAGAGGGTAGGATATAGAAGCGGAGAGGATCGTGCATGGTGGAAAAGGAGTTTATATATCCTGAAAACTTCCTTCGCTCAGCAGCAAGTGAGGTTGCTGTGAGAATGCTTCGCCAGGCGACGGTGAGGCGACGACGAAACGAGCTGTTGGTCAGCATCACTCTGAGCTTCGAAAAGCACTGCGACCGAACCATCGTCCTTAGCATATGGCTGTACGTCGATGAGCAGCGTTCTCGAGTGGCCTTGAGGAGTTAGCTATGATTGACGTGATTAGGCATCGCCGGAACGAAGTACTTGGTGGCAAGAGCCAACAGGGGTTCTAGCACAATCGTGAGAAACATGCGACCACTGCTGTAGACTGTCACTTTCCACGACTGTATACAGTATTCCTGGTGTAAGCTTCGCGAAACTTGTCTTGCTGCAGTATATATCACATACTCGCCTGGTATTTGCTGAATCACCAGACCAACTGTCGTTCCGTAGCATCATTCACCCTGTAGGATGCCCTGCTGCCGAGTTACTGGTTGTTCTTCTCACAGCATGTATCGGAAAGTAGGCGTCGTCCTCTGTCTGACCGACGCGTCGGTACTTCGTCGCATCAAAGCCTCTGCTTCTTCAACCGCATTCTCATCTCTGCCTCCCGTACCACTTCTTTCAAGTAGGACCATCTCATAGGCAGCATTCCCGCTCGCTACGCGGTTCATACATGCAAGCCTCCATTTTAACACACCCGCCAACACCACCACGCCAAGCATGAAGAACCCCGAGACCAACATCCCACTTACATAATGCGGCCCATGACTTCTAGGAAACAAATTAACACCAATCAACGGTCCACACTGCCCTACCACATTCATAACCATCATAGCTAGTCCCTTCTCCTTCCTACTCGGCTGGTTATTCAGATTCCAAGTAATAATCAGCACAACAGAGCTGAACAAACCCATCGCCGCACCATAAACAGCAGCATATCGCACTATGATACTAAGTTCCGCCAGAATTACATCCGAGGACTCAAGAAAGCCGAAAAGTGCGATGATGAAGTAGGACGCTGCGCTCAGCCCTGCACATGCCATAAGGCAGGTGCCGCGGGAATCTGGTATCGAGTCTGAGAGCCGACCGACGAACAAGACGAATGCGAAGGAGAGCAGATAAGGTGGTGCAGAGAGGATCTGGGACGTGAGCGCTGAGAAGTCCATGCTTCGAATTATAGTTGGGAGGAAGACGGGGAGGGACGCGAACGAGACATTGATGGAGAGGAAGATGAGAGCTTGTAGCCAGGGGATGGAGCTGAATAGCGTTCTGATAGACTTTGAGGACTTGAGGCGGGTCAGAGCGCTCCATTTCGTGAAAGCTGCCTTTTCGTCGAGAGTAGTAGTAGAATCGTTGTCGTGTTGCTGTTCTTCGTGGAGCCGCAGTCTTGCAACTTTTCTCTCCCGAGGCGTGAGATACCGCGCGGTATCAGGCGAGTCGGGAATGAAATACCACGCGAAAATGGCGGTGATAATGCTCGGAAAGCCTTCGAACAAGAATAGGGCTCGCCATGGCTCGATTGGTCCATTCTTGCTGAGACTGACGATGAGCCAGGCGAGACTGCTGGCGAAACTCGTGGCGAGCGGTGCTGCTGATATCTGGAGCCCTACACGATAAGCCAACTCTGACCTTCTATAGAAGAAAGTCATGTAAAATGGCACCTGGTGGATCACTGTCAGCCATGCCCAGGTCCACCTAGTCGGGCACTTACGCCAGGCCCAAAGGCAGCTTCCGTTACGCCGAGGCATGCACGAAGAGCAAGCAGTTGTTTGAAGGACGTGACGACGGATTGCAACGACGCAACAATGCCCCACGCCAGAACGCACAGGCTGATGTAGACATGCGCTGGGACCAGTCTGTATAGCAGTATCATCCACTCAAAAGTGATGTAGGTGATATAGAAAGCGATCAGACAGTAATCAAACTGGACATCGGACATTTGTAGCGCTTGCTCAAGCCCAGCGATTCTTGCATTGCCGATGTCTGCGTTCTGTCAGATGAAGCCATATTTCGTGGGTAGAGGTGCCTACTGGAACGATCGAGAAAGGACAGCAGGTAGAGCAATGCCAGGAACAGCACAAGTTTTCTGTCAAACTTCTTGATTACAGCGATCTCTTCATTTTCTGTGTAGTCTTTGCTCAAGGTGTTTGCTCGCCTCAGTCGCGTTCGTCTTTTATCTTCCTCCTCATGTTCGGACTCGTTGCTTGACAGATCGTGCTCGGAGGATGCACAAGGTTCGCTTCCATTTGCGATAACTGAATGGCTAGCATCATGTCTGGTGAGGCTCCAACGAGCTCTGTTGGCCTTCTCATGTTGACTCACATGACTTCTCGTCGCTGATGGTTGTCTCGACGTTGGCTGTGATGATGCCGGATCACCTCGGTCAGGGTACATGGCAGTCGCGTGATTCCAGGCACATTCCGTGGTTCTTGATCGTATTCATTAGCAAAGCAGCATAGTCACAGTAAGTATCATTGCGAAGATCATCGTGCATGGCATATACCTGGGGGTTACCTTCAGTGAGCAGCTAGCTGCATGTTGTCCGAGGCTTGTTGCTATCTGACCCACCAGCAGAACGCAGGGATTCCTTTAGGCGGGCCAAAGCGTTCGGCGGCAGGGATCAGTGCTCATCATTCTACCGTAGGGTTGTAGGTACATGGTTTGTTTGATTTATCAGTTACAACATGATTCACCACTCTGAATGTCATTATCAGCGTGCGAAAGGGTATTTCACGCCGATATCTAAACACGAAACATGGACCAGGAAAGCTCAGAGCCTATCGCGTTCCGTCTGGGGGCAGAAATTATGCTGCTTGCTGTTCGTCCACTGCTGTGAAAGGGACGGCCGTCGTTAGTCTACTTTTCCAGCAACTATGCAAACCCTGGTTGCTCCCAAACAATCTACCCAGACAGTTCAGGACTCTCGTGTATCGTTGCAAAAGGAAAGGATATGTGTTGTGACCATCCACGCCAGTGGTCCGGCTAAGCTGGATAGTACGAATCAACCTGTCGAGTATAGCCATACGGAACGCCGCTGTGTCCTCGGCCTTGGGATTTTTTTCGCTGCCTTGGGGCTTGGGCGTTTTGGGGAGATACTTCTGGTGCAAAAAACTGTCTCCGGTCTCTTGCTCTCTGGGTGTAGGCAGCATCTCGACCATAGCTGAATAGGGCTTGAGCTTGGATGTGTCCAGGAAAGTCGTGTCGTTGCGCTGTATGCTCCATGATTCTAGGTCGCTTGTCAGGCCTGGCGTTTGCTCGCGCGGTATCGATGGGATCTGGCCGTGGCTCTCTGCTAGGTAAGGCTGCCGCGATGGGCTCGTCGAATTTACGCTTTTTGCCCCCATGCAAGGTCATCGCAGTGTGTTTGGCAACGCCAAAAGTCGCGCTAAGTTCATCCAGCAGTCTGTGATCTACTGCCTTGTCCTGGAGATGGTGCAGGAGATTCTCAGCTGTGTCGCGTAGGAACTTTGCTGTTTCCTGTTTGCGCAAGCTGTTGGGATCGGTGACGGCAAAGAAATCCTTCTTGGCCTTGTCGTACACGGTCCACAGGCGAACCATGGGTCCTCCTACCTGTGCGGCTAGCGTTGCGAAGACAGCTGGGTTGCTTGCCATGTCGCCGTTGAAAAGTGTCCTCTTCTCTAAAGAGCTGCGATCTGGATCTTCCGTGAACGTTGAGCCGCGTCGAGTTTGGGGTGGGGACATCGCTTGTGATAGTTAACACTATTGACTTTGGACAGACTATTTGGCTTATGACTTACCTTCGGTCTTGACCGCAGGAACAACGAGCGCGTCTGATAGGATGGCTACCTTCTGGGCTGAAGCTGCGCCGCTTGGGATGCCGAGGTGTTCGTCGCAGAAGTAAGAGATGGCAGCAGCGGTGTCGAGCTCCTTGCCATTCTGCGTCAAGGTAAGGAGGACTTTGTCGAAGACCGTGATGTGGGAATCCTGGAAGGCCTGCGATCGCGACTTGATGAGTTCGACTCTACGGGAGAATGTGTCAAAGAAGGCGCTTCGATTGACAAAGATGAAGTCGTCGATTGCTGGGTCAAGCTGGTCAACCTTCTCAACCTGCGCGAGGATGGTATCGACCTCCTCGGCTGGGCCAGAAGAGTATCTTGTTGGTGAAGACGAGAAGAAAAGTCGTCCATTATCAGACGGTGAAGTCATGGTGAACGAACATGCCAGGGCGTTCTGAAGCAAGGGAAGGTGGCGATGAGGGACTCAAAGTGGTAGGAAGCAAGACAGGTACTACAAGTAGCAGGTGCGACTGCAAAGAGATGTTTTCTCGGGACTTTCATCTTCACTCACGAAATTGTTTCTTCACTACAGAAGATGCACCTTTCATTGTTCACATGCAGGTAGGCACCCGGGTTGTCATTAACTTTCTGCAGCTCTGCAACAGTGCAGGCGGGACCTGACATAATTCAGGAGAACAAATTATGTCGCAGTTCCAATTCCTTTGGATGGGATGAGGTGATCGCAGGAGCCTGCCATCGAACGCTGTGAATTGGACACCCTGAGCATACTTTGTATAGTAGGCCATTCGGAAGTGTAGTCAAGCTTATAGGATCGCCACCACATGACAGGTAGTTGTGCACACAGGCATATCATGCACAATGTGAATATAGTTTGTCCGCTTCTAGGCACCTCGTCACTGGATGTGGCCAGTCGCTTTGCACTACCTGCTGGCCATTCACAGTCAAGAGTGAGGCTCGGTGTCAGTCGAACACCGATCACGCGCCATAATCACCACCCACACGCCACGCAGCGTAATACCTTGGCTTTCGCGGCTGCTCGACATTGGCACAATTGTTGACGTGCGTAGGACTCTCCACGATGGTTTTTCGCGATACCAGTTGCTTAGGCCCCATAATGACACAAGCACGCAGAGACAACTGTTGCAGGCCTGACACCACTGGCTAACTGCAAGCCCAGACTGGGAGACCCGGACGCAAGTGTTGCAGAAGCCGCATCGTCAAGTGGTCATTACCGTAGTCTTTGTACAGTATGCATATACGAAATCCGGCACAGCTTCGAGAGACTCCTGCACAGGTTGCAGCGGTGTTTTGCTGTGTTCAGCACTATGTCGATCGTCCTGGAATTTGCACGCAAGATGGCAGGCTTTCAGTCGGCTTTTCTCGATGCAAAGTTGGACAATGGCTTAGCGAGGTCGCAATGAAACAGCCGAGATGCATGTACTGTTGAGCATCCGAGGTGATGTGCGTGCTTATCACTTCTCTCCCAGCGCAGCGATGGCGGCAGGGATAGGTGCGACCTTACTGAAACCACCACGCATCAGCCTCTCGAATCTGGCTTCCATCTTATTGAACATGTTTCTATGATCACGCCCAGGCATCTCGGGATTCCTCCAGCCTTCTTTACACCAATAGCTCCAACTTCCAATCTCTCGTGCCACTAGCATATCCGTAGCAAGTCGATCTCCAACAAAGGCGATCTCGGCTGGGTTGTCCGTCACACCATGTTCTTTGAAGAAGGCAAGCACGTCTGGACCGCACAGTGGCTTCTTCCGATCAGGATGCTGACGCAGAACCGGTATTCCTAGCTCGTCTTCGAGGTATTTGGCTTCCTCTTCATGCTCAGGTTTGGAAGAACTACCCGCAGTGTTTGACACGATTAAGATGCTAGCACGGTTGTGAGAGAACTCGTCGCTAGCCTTGAGCTTCTCGAGCTTCGCAATATATGCTGGATGCAGCTTCGAGGTTTCAGGCGGACACAGTGTGTTATCTTTGTCCAGGACCAGTGCTCGAATCTTAGGTCGCTCTCCTGAGGGCAGCTTGGGCAGCCCCGAAGACACTGGAACAGGCAGCCAGATCAGATTTGGGATCGTAGCATGAGGGAGTAGTGAGGCCGGGTCATGTATCGCGTAGGCCAATGCGAGACGAAGAGCCGGGGCATTGCTGAGGAAAGGCATGCCAATAGCCTCGACCGCACCGGCGCAGAACAGTCTACGTGAGTGATGGGAATGGAACCATTCTGTTCTGTGGTTCTGGAGTGAAAGTTGCGGGGAGATAAGCTCGGAGATAAGCTTGAGGCTGCTGTCGCATTTTAAGCCTGGCGAGTTTCATGAGACATCAACCTCGACAGAACACTCGATGCGCGCCGGACCAAACCCACGATAAGAATCACTCGCATCTTTCGATCTCGGCGCCAATCAGTCACGCACTTACCCACAAGATCTAAGCAACATTGACCAGTCGCAGTCGCCAACATGGGCAAACTCACCTCGACCATCGGTATACCCATAAAATTGCTGAATGAAGCACAAGTAAGAAGATACGACGGGCATGTACGTACCATGATGCGCTGACACTGTCCAGGGCCACATTGTCACCCTCGAACTCTCCTCAGGCCAAGTGTACCGGGGAAAACTGCTAGAAGCCGAAGACAACATGAACGTCCAACTGAGGGATGTACAGCAAACAGCACGAGATGGCAGAGTCTCGCATCTTGACCAGATATACATCAGGGGCAGCCATGTGAGGTTCTTCATTGTGCCCGACATGCTGAGGAATGCGCCCATGTTCAGAAGTAGAGGCACAAGAGGACGTGGTGTTGGTTTGGCCCGAGGACGAGCAACGGTCAACAGAGCTAGAGCAGGACGGAGGGGTTGAAATGTGAAATGAGAGAGTCAACGAACGTGCTATTGTACACAAGTGCATCGTCATCTTTACCAGCAAGCTCTCCGAAAACGAGGAAGGAGATCCACAACGCCATGAGGTGGTTGCGTAGATGCAGCTCCGTTCTCAAGGCAGGACAGAGATCACTCACAGTGTACAGGCTGGGCGCAGCGTCAGCTAGTCATAGGGAACCTTTCTCCGCGATGGAGAGTAGGCGCGACTACCTACCCATGGAAACAGGATCTTAGATATTGGGATGCCAAGCATCATCGCGATAGTCAGGAAGGCGCGTCTGAACATCGTCTTTTCTTTTCTTTTCCACCATCATGACAAAATTGCCCCAGTAATTCGTATGCCTTGACTACATCACGTCGTTGTTGACGTTTCGTCGGATATAAGTGCTAGTGTTAGCACATCGGATACGAAGCGCTTCTACCATGTCAAATAACATGGAGGCTAAAGCATCAGATCTCCGACTCCTCATACTCGCACCATCCATTGGGATAACCCAGAGCGAGGACGGACCTTCACGGACTCAACCACTACCCGACGGCGATACCAGAGCATTGTTTTCTCTTTTCCTCACCAAATTGACTGGTTCTGCGCCTTCTCAAGATCTGTCAACGTTCGCTGGCTACACGTCACACTCTCCCCTACACATAGAAAATAAATATTACTCCGCAGCTGTAACTCTATGGTGCGACGAGCTTCCGGCTTCAACGGCCTCCGCCCAGTCTAATGAAAACTCTGATCTTGCACAATGGACAAAACAAATGCTCTCATCAGAGGCAAAAGAAGCCAGAGAAGTGATCGGCGGTATTGTCATCATCCTTCCCTATGCTCATACCGCAGATATCACTCAGACCATGCAGAAGCTTAAAGCAGGAACGTTCATTCAGTACATCGTAGCCGTCAATGAGCTGCGAGATTTGATCGAGGATGAATCCGGACGAGATGTTGCGACGGTCGTGGCTGTGCAAGACATGACATCAAAGGCAGCGGCCATGAGAATTGCGGAGCGTGAGGCGACTACTGGTATGGACACTTTCACAGAGACACTCGAAGAGATGTGTGTATCAGATCACGGTATCTTTGGTTGGGATATTGTGGCATGGCAGCCTGAAGTTGAGCTATCCCCAGCGCCACAAGGTGGAGTCGAGAATACACTGAGCACACCACAAGACGACCTGGCTGAAAGGCCAAGGAATGAGTATGGCGAGCAGACCGGCATGGGCCGGGTTCTTGAGGTTCTCGAGCAGACAAATTGGTCTGCACCGCTGGCTGACGCTGAGGCTGACGAAGGCTATGGGCTTCTATCAACCGATGACATTCTTGGATCCGACGACGAGTTTGATGCACCAGGCCTCAAGCCCCGGTTTAGTCTCCGGCCCAAGGGCGACAGAGACATCGTTGGTCAGCAGTCGGACGACTTTCAGCGCGAGATTATGGGTCTTCACCTGGCCCTTGAAGAGCAGAAGCAGCAGCACAGTGACGTTCCTCTTGATGATGGCGACGGCCTACAAGTCGATGAATTGACTGGTCTGATGGATCGAGTCATGGCAACCAGAGAAGCAGCGGCCGAGCTGTCCAAAGAGGATCGGGAGAAATTCGCGCGGAGGGAGGTCAGTAGGATCATGCGCGAGATGGATATGGGCAGTTCGATATAAGACTCGACCAGTGCATGCGTTCGCCGACTTCAGTGCTAGCTACCACAATGTCTAGCTTTGCCGACATCAACGAAGAATACAGGGCGCCCTCCCAAATACTACTCTTAACCATGAACACGGCTCGCCACTACCACCAGAACAGAGAAATTTCCTAGGCTTGCGGACACCGAGAATAGCACGTTTCTCTGAAGTCGAACACTGAACGCCGTGAGTCTGCCCCGACATGTGGCGGATCATGTACATCGTGGTTGTGGATTGTTCCCCGCAATACTAGAACAGCATCTTCATCCCGACCAATCAGAAGGCATACAGGTCTGCTAGCAATGCTCGGTCCGAGGACAAACGAACAGTCATCAGCAACTGCTGCGGAGGCGGTCCATTGTCTTCATACTCTCCTCAAGACTTGCACTTCCACTTCGATAACGTATTTACAATGCACACAAGCACAGGCTGGTGGTCTTTATCAGTTTTGAAACGCTGACAACCACTCAGCCTGATACTCAGTCATGGCCTCTATCTCCGATGCACTGCAACAGGTGCTGTTCCCGATCAGGCAATACCCAGTTCAAATTGTTGTTCTACTTATTGTGCTCAATTTGCTGTGGAACAAATTCCAGTCTGGTCTTGTTGGCATTCCTGGCCCGACGGCAGCTGCATACACCAAACTATGGCGAGTCTACAGTGTCTGGAGAGGATCAGCCCATCTTGATGCCATCAACTTGCACAAGAAGTATGGCAACCTGGTCCGTATAGCGCCCAACCATGTCTCGGTGGCAGATCCCAAATGGATACCAGTTTTCTATGGCACGAAGGAAGAATACACAAAGGTCAGTGAAATGCGCATTGCGAGACATGCATATGACTGAATACTATCAGAGTGGCTTCTATCCTATTCAAACTATTTCCTGGAAAAAGAGACCTGAGATGAACCTCTTCTCCACACGTGACCCAGAATACCACCGGATCGAGAAGCGCAAAGTCGGCAACGCTTATGCCCTCCCACGCCTTCTTGAGTCGGAGGAGGCCATAGATTCCTGCATCAGCCTTTTCATGTCTAGGCTGGACGAATCCGCAAGCCAGAACAAACCAGTAGACCTCGGCGCCTGGCTTCAGTATTTTGCGTTTGACGTTGTAGGAGAGCTCACCTTCGCCCAGAAACTCGGCTTCCTCGAACAAGGGCAAGACGTCGATGGAATGATGCATGCCATCGAAGGCATGCTATCTTATGCTTCTCTTTGTGGACAAGTCCCCGAAATGCACCCCCTTCTGCTCGGCAATCCTCTGTTTGCTATGATGATGCCGGCCATGGAAACATGGAATCAGGTCCTCGTATTTACGTTGAAGGCTATTAACAACCGGGCTTCGATCAAACGAGATGGTGAACTCATCGATGCGGACAGCGAGGGCAGAGACATGCTTTCTAGGTGGGCCTACGTGAAAAGTTCGAACCCGGACAAGATGTCTACCCGAGACATCATTGTCCATCTTTCGACAAATGTCTTTGCTGGCTCGGACACAACTGCAATTGCATTGAGGGCAATGGTCTATCTTTTGTGCCGTCATCCGCAATGCATGCAGAAGCTGCTCCGTGAAATTGACGACGCTGATCGGGCTGGGAAGTTGAGCAACCCAATATCGTACAAAGAGGCATGTAATCTGCCGTACTTGTATGGCGTATTGAAGGAGTCAATACGGCTGCACTCATCAGTCGGGCTACTTATGGAGAGGCACGTTCCCGCTCAAGGCGTCGAAATCGATGGGCATTTCCTAAAGGCTGGCACTATAGTCGGCATCAACCCGTGGGTCACGAACCATAATGCAGAGGTCTTCCCAGATCCGGAGGACTTCAAACCCGAACGATGGCTCGAGGCGTCCGAACAGCAGCTCAAGACCATGGATAGTTTGTGGGAATTGAACTTCGGTGGCGGTGCCAGAAAATGTATCGGCCGTAATATTTCTTGTGAGTATCAGCGTAACAAAGGGCAGCATCAACATGGGACTGACTTTTCCTCAAGGGATCGAGATGATGAAGGTCATACCTGAGCTTCTCAGAAAGTATACCGTCGAGTTAACTGATCCCAAGAGAGAGTGGCATGTCGTCAACCATTGGTAAGTCTTGCTTGCTCAATTCTTCGTGGATCACTCTCAGATCGAAAGCCCTGAGGCGCTTTAGAGGCTCTTTGCTGTTGATACGTTCAAGAACCGAACACCACTAATCATGTTGTGTAGGTTCACTCAGCAGGAGGGCGTGATTTGCAATCTGCACCGAAGGAAGTAGCAGGCGGGACTTCATATCTCAGATCCCGACATGAAGCCCGGAATTAGCTGCGCAACATGCAAGCTTAGAGCACTCTCTTAGTTTGGCAGGACCAAGTCTGTAGGAAGTGTTTCGCTGCGAAGCATCACGTTACTGCCGTGCCTTCAGCTCTCGACTATTTTTTTGGTCTTATCAGCTCCTTTTTTCAAAGTCGAAACTTTAAGATTGCAGACGGGACAATCTTAGGATTAAGCCTTCGGGATCTTCGCCTATTAAATCCCGCTTTAACCAATTACAGATAAGAAAGATGCTGTATGCCGCTTGCCGAGATACTAAATCGCTGGTTTAGCCTAGCCGTAATACATACTCCCTATAGCACCTCGCTAGCTCGGCGACGGTGCGGGCGCTTGCGTACGCAAAGACCCGCACCTCTACAGGTAGTATTGTTAACTTTAAGGGAAAACTTCGTTCTAAAGGAAAAGTAATCGTATATATAACTATTCTATACTAGATATAGCGAAGCGTACGCGTATTAATAGCTTTAATAATAAGAGAATATATAGTAAGGTTAAGGATAATATTTAAATAGCTATTCGCTACTACTAACGCTATTCGAAGCTCTCGTTAACGCAGGTAGTAAAGCGATATAATACACTATATAAGAGAGTCTAGAACCGCGTATATAATATTAGAAGCAAGAAGGACCTTACTAACGTAAAAACCTTTATAGATAAGAAGGAGTAGGTAATTAAGAACCGCGTATACTACTATAATACTTTTAATCTTTAAGTAACTCGTAGTATCGTTAAGAGTATTATAAATAACGTATTTAACGTATATATATAAGATTTAAAGACTCCCTTAACTCCTACGAAGTAGAAGGTTAGTAGTAGATAAGTAACTAACTTCTAGCGTTAAAACGCGTTCGAGTTTATATTTAAGAAATAAAAGCCGCTAAGCGTCGCTAGAAATTAAATTATAGAAGAGATCGTACGTAATTATACTAAGAGGCTATATAGTAAGATTATAGAATATAAAATCGAGCTAAAGAATTAATAGAACTTTAATTAAACTAGCTTTCGTATTAGCGTTAGTAGTATATATAAGATAATAACTTTCGTATATAATAAGAAGCGTAAGTTATATATAATAGATCCTAAGAACTATACGTACTTAACGGCTATTAAATATATAAATACTATCGATTCGATCCTTTCTTTAATACTAGTAATAAAAAGAAGTATTATACTTTACGTTAATATTAGGCGTACGATACTAGGTAATTAGCAGTTATATATAAGCGAATCTAGGTATACAAATAAATAAATTATATACGCGTAGATCTAGTTCTTTAAACGCTTAAGCCGTAATTAGCGTAAAGAGCGATATCGACTTTTAGTCTTTAACGGATTTAACGCTTAGTGCGATAATAACTTCGTAATCTAGTATAAGTATTATAATATTATCTTATATATACTTCTCTCGCATAGTATATACCTTCTTTAGCCGCTTAATATAGAATGCTTTTAGCCGTTAAAGCATTAGCACTTATAAAAGGTTGCTACAGCTATTTATACTAAAGCAGATACCTTTTCGTATACGAACTTTCTCTCTATACTTTAAATATATTAGGTACTTTAGTTATAAAGTGATTAATTAACTAAGATCTAAAGATAAACGATCTATCGAGTATCTACGTAAACGTAGATTCTCTATATAACCGTAGAGAATCTACGGCTATACTACGGTATACCGTGCACGTAGAGGATTTACGGCTATACCGAGTATACCGTAATAAAATAGTACGAAGAGAAGCCTTTAAGCTAGTAACTATTCGTATAGCGTAAAGAGATGCTAGCTTATACTTGTTAAACCCTTAGATAATTTATAAGAAGCTATCTACGTTTAATAATAACTAGTTATTTAATTCTAAGTCGAAGATATCGAATAATAGAACGTTTAATTATATTAAAAGTTATACGCCTTAATCGTATAAGTAGATAAGAGAATATATAGTATAGCTACGCTTAGTTATATCTATATATAAGGGTATTATACCTTCTTAGCTACTAGAGAGCTAAGAGCGATATATTTAAGTTATAAGCGAGTATACTCTCTCTACTATACTAGTTAAGAAGTAGCTTAATAATACCTTACTAAATATTTTAATTCGTATAAAGAGGAAGTAGCTAAGATAAAAGTAAGTCGTAAAAGGACGTATTTTATCTATTACTACTTATCGTATAATTATCTTAAAACGCTTCGTCGAAAAGTATAAGCCGATATATTTAACTAAAGCTAAAGCATATACGCTTCGTCCTTAGTATATTTAAGCTATAGAAGTTACGCGTTAGGCTAGTCGACGTAGAGAGCATCCTAAATTTCTATCGACTTAATAGCTAAAGAAGATCTTTAAACGAGATATACTCGTATATAAGTATAAAGAGGTTTAAATTCTAAATAAAGTTATTTCTTTCTCGAGCGAAACGCATATTTAGAATTATCTAGTTAATATAAAAGATATATACTTTCTATAGAACGCTATTATTTTTTTATAAAGCAGACGTTATACGTTCTTCGATTTATATATACTTAAGAATAGAGATAAAGCTAAGAAAGCTAAGAAGATAGTAGCTATTAAGACTAAGATAGTAGTAGTTATAGTAGTAGTTATAGCGATTACTAAAGAAATAGAAGATAAAGTATAGTCTAAAGTAGATATAAACGAAGAAAGGTACGTACGCGTTACGTTATATATAAGAAATAATTATCTTTATATAACTCTTTTCGCTAGTTATAACTATAACTATAACTATAATTATAACCGTATATATTTACTACTTAAAACCTATCTTATTCGATATACTAATATTAGTAAATAGATATAGATATAAAATATAAGTTCGTATAATTAGAAATAGCTAAGAAATTTAATTACGATTTCTTAAAATTAGCTTTATTAATATATCGAAATCGATTTCTTCTTCTTCTTCTTCTTTTTCTTCTTCTTCTTTTTCTTCTTCTTCTTTTTCTTCTTCTTCTTTTATCTTACGATATACTCTTATACCCGAGTTATACGTATAGCTAATAAGAGTAAAGAAATAATTAATAAAATTAACTTATCGTTAATAATAATAGTGCGTTTTAGCTTATCGCTATATAGAATCTAAACGTGCTCTATAGATAAGGGCTATTACTTATAAGTAGCTAGCAGCTTAGTTTATATATATACTCGCTTTAAAGCTACGCTTTGCTCGTTCTAGCAAGAGTAAATATACGATTTAACTTTAGTTAGATCGCTTCGTACTAAGTATTAATATATAAACCCTTATATATTAACGCTATACTTATTTAGAGCCGTAGCGAGGTAGTATAGCTATACTAGTAGTGCGCTAGTAATCTAAGTATAAAGTACTTTTTAAAGTATCGTTATACGCTAGAATACTTTAGCGATACTTATAGAAACTATAAGTAGCTTAATAAAGCGCTTAGGTGCTTGTACTTAAATAATAACGAGAGAGAAATCGAAGCTACGGTCGTTATTAACGATAACGAGGAGAACGATAATAATATACCCTTTTTAAGGGTAATAACTATAATAGAGAACTAAGATAAGTTTATTTTCTATTATCGTACGCACTAGTATATATTTTCTTAAGTAGATAGGTATATATCTCTATTTTCTTTATCCCTTAATATTGCTTGTATCTTATCGTAGTATTAAGGCTTAGTATCGTCGTTAACGAGAAGCAAAGTAAGCATTTCTTAGGTATATAATGCGTACAATACTGTTGTCAGAGGCACTCCTTGAGACTAACTATATAAGGATAGTTAGAGCCTTGGAGATACTTTAGGTAGGGTTAGCTATTGCAAGGTATAGGGTATGGGTATAGCAGAGGGTAGTGATGTAGATCTAGAAACTAGCTGGGACTAGTAAGGGTAAGTATATAACATAAGTTAACTACGAAGAGTCTATCTAAATAAGTAGCTATACTCGAAGTGGTATATATCCTTTACGTGCTCTGTCTAACCTGTAAGGACTATTGGTCTTAGCAAGCAGTCCCTATAGTCCCAGCGTCGCCTATCTAGGCCTGGCTCTAGGAATGTCCCTTCTAATTGGTTTATAAGTCGTGCCAGCCGCTTAGCGGCCTTGTTTATCTAGTTTGTCTAGCTGTAATTAGACTAGCGTGTAACACTATCCCCCTTTAAGGATAGTTCTTGTCCCAAGAACAATTCTTAGCAATAATATAAGAAGTCGGCTGCGCCCATGTATCCTGTGCAGACCTTCTCTAACAATATCTTCTTCTCCTCCTCCTGCACCCTTAAAACGAAATCGTGCATTTAAGCGTCGCTAATAGTCACTTCGTATTGCCCGCCACGGTTCCGACGCAATGGCGCCTTGTTCGAACTGTTAGAGGCTAGGGCTAGTGTATAAAATGCTAAAGGGGAATATTCGCTATTAACATTATACTCGAAAGAACATAAAGTGTAATGGTTAGTTTTCCGAGGACGAGTACGGCCTTCTAGACCGCAAGAAGTCGGAGCTTTAAGAGAGGGTTCGCTTGGCTTAGAGCTAGGTGTCGGAACGGGCGCAATGGTATGCGTCCGAGATGGCTCGCCTTGCAACTTAGCAAGCGGCCGAAATGTTGGTGCAACAACGATCCTTGGCTTCCATTTAGCGTCAGCTGGATGCGTTATCTCGTCGTTAGAGCGATATAGTTATTCGTCACTCTTAGGTTCTTAATGCTCTGGATGCTGAGGAAGGTTATAAACCTGATAAGCCTGAGCCGTTATTATTTAGTGGCTAATCCAATGGCGAGCTAGTCGCCTTCGACGATGCGGAGTTGTCCTAGTTACTGTCGATAGGGTACAGTTAGGATTTTGTCGGTGAAACGCGGTAATAAACTCCTTAGGTATATGTTCTGCTGGTTCCTATGTGTTTTCCGTATCGTTATATCCTAACCACTTAACTAGATATCTTAGTTGCCCTTGTTGTCTCTAGCAGTCTAGGATTTTATCGAAATCATAGATCTCTTTTTCGTTATCTTCGTTCAACTATAGGGATGTCTAGAGTTTGGCGTTCTTTGGTGCTGGTTTAAGGAGTGAGATGTGGAACGTTAGGTGGATTCGTATATTCTTTAGTAGGTCTAGGATGAATATTACTAGTCCTTTCTTCTCCTTGATCTTAAATAGTCCAAGCTTTGTGTGATCCAATTTCGAGCTTAGTCTTTTTGTCTTGATGTTTTTTCTAAGTAGGTAAACGGGGTCCCCCTCTTCTAGGGTCGGTCCCGCGAGCCTTTTCCGATTGGCATATTTTGCAGTCCTTTCTGCAAGGAATTCAAGGTCTATCTTGAGTTCTTCGTGTAGTTCATGGAGTAATTCGACCTTGATAGTCGCCTTTTGGTTAGGTTGAGGTGACGGGATATCCTTAAGTCTTAGGTGAAATCCATAATTGGCATAGAACGGGGTCTTGCCATTCGCTGATTTATGATTGTTAAAGCAGAATTGCGCAACTAGGAGTAGCTCCACCTAATTGTCCTAGCGATAGTTAATGTATCCCCGGAGGTATTGTTTAAGGGTTTGGTTCGTCCGTTCTGTTAGACTATTAGTCTGTGGGTGAAACGACGTCGACATCTTGTGTTTGGTTGCTAGTAGCTTTATTAGTGATTTCTAGAATTTAGATGTAAAGAGCTTATCTCGATCGGATATAACTTCTTTAGGCATTCTATAGTTTGCGAAGACCGTTCGAAGGAATTCGTAAGCGAGGTCTTCCGCAGTTAATAACTTAAGATAGGGCTTGAAGTAGAAGTACTTCGTGAGTCGATCGCAGATAATAAGGATGCTATCGTAAGTCACGCCCGTAAGGGGCTCTCTTAACTTAGGTAGCTTCACAATAAAGTCTAACGTAATTGATTTCCAGGCGCCCGTAGGTGCCTTTAAGGGTTGTAGTAGGCCGTATGGCTTGTGTCGGCCGTACTTGGTTTTGCTGTAGACGTCGCATTCTTTGATCTATTGTTCGACGTCTTTTCTAATCCCTTTCTAGTAATGGTTCCGGGTGATTAGTTCGATTGTTTTGTCTACTCCTAGGTGTCCTGCAGTGGGGTCGTTGTGATGGAGTGATATGATTTTGTCTCGTTCTTCCGGACTTGGTTCTTCGTTTCCCGTCTTGGAGTTTGGTGGATAACTAAACGCGGCTGGGTAGTTGGCCTGTAAATGCGTCTAGCATTTGTCTATGCGTATATCGCATGGTGTTATCGCTAATTTGATTTGTCCCCCCTGAGGTGGGTAATGATACCTGGGTCCTAATGTTGCAAGGATAGGTTGTGCGTACGTGAGGTACTTGCCTTCCTGTTTTAATATTGTAAAAGGGTCAGGTTTAAGGTCCTTTATGTAGTCGGGTCGTCGACTTAAGGCGTCGGCTCGGCCGTTCTCTGTGCCTTTGACATGAAAGATCTGAAAATTGTAGGTAGCTAATACTTCGGCCTATCGTACTTGTCTTCGGTTTAGCTATTTAGTGGTGTTCTAATATAGCAGATTTTTGTGGTCGGAGTATACCTTAATCGTATGCTTTGGTCCTTCGAGGTATACTCTCTAATGTCGAAAGGCTTCGATAATAGCTAGTAGTTCCTTGTCGTGAATATTATAGTTCAATTCTAGCCCTATTATCTTCCTTGAGTAGTATGCGACCGGGCGGATTTTCCCGTCGTCGCAGACTTGGGTGATAGCGGCAGCAATAGCCCTATCGGAGGCGTCCGTTTCTAAGATCGTTTAGAGTTCTGGGTTGAAGATGGTTAACAGGGGGGCTGTGGTGAAGGTTTTCTTTAACAGCTTAAAGGCTTCTCGAGCCTTCTGGGTCATCGCGAATGCAGTGTCTAATTTCTTTGTTAGGTCTATCAAGGGTGCTGCGATTCGTAAGTAGTTCTTGATAAAGCGTCGATTAAAGTTAGCGAGGCCAAGGAAAGCCTGTACATCCTTGATAGACTGAGGTTCCGGCTATTCGAGCACAGCTGTAATCTTGTCTAGGTCCATCCGTATTCCTTCTCGGGAGATGATGTATCTAAGGAATTTAACTTCGGATTTATGAAATTCGCACTTCTCTAGTTTCACTAGTAGAGAGTAATCCTTAAGTGCCTGCAGCACTTTTCTGATATGGGTAACGTGTTCTTAATAAGTCTTAGAGAAGATAAGGATATCATCTAAGTAGGCCACGCAAAAGATATCTAGATAATTAAGCAGAGCGTCGTTGATTAGTTTCTAGAAGGTGGCTAGTGCATTAGTTAAGCTAAAGGGCATAATATAATACTTATAGAGTCCATATCGAGTTCGGAAGGCGGTTTTCCATTCGTCGCTATCCTTAACCCGGACTCGATAGTAAGCATCTCGGACGTCGATAGCTGTAAAGAACTTAGCGCCTTAAAGGCGGTCCTATAGTTTATCGATCCGAGGGAGAGGGTACACGTCCTTAACGGTAATGTCGTTAAGCTTTCTATAGTTAACGCAAAGCCTAAGGCTCCCGTCTTTCTTAGGTACGAACAGGATTGGGTACCCTACCCTAGCTTTCTTGAGATCGTATAGCGCGGCTCTGATATAGCCCTTCGCTAAATGCTTCTTTAGGTAGTCCCGGAGGGCTTCTTCCTCTTTACCTAAGAGCGAATATAAGGGTCCTACATAGGGGTGCTTCCCTTCTTAGATATTAATCTAGTGATCCTATAGTTTATGTTCGAGCAGTGCGTCGGCGCCGAACTTTTCTTCGAATAGTTCCTAGAATTCTCTGTATTCGGTAGGGCATCGCACGGGCTCGGCCGTAGCTAATGTCCTCCCTGCGGGTCGCAACCAGATGGCCTTTGTGAAAGGGGTCGCCCTTCTAGAAGAATCGCTTCTGTAGTCGCAACGGGAAAATAGGAGTTTGTTCTTACTCTAATCGATTTCGGGGTTGTAGATCTTCAACTACGACATTCCTAGAATAACATCGTACTTCATATCTACGATGTCGAGCGAGAGTCGCTCGCTGTGTCCATCGATTTTAAGGGTTATAGATCGGAGTTCTCGGTCCACCCTGGCGCAGCTTTCGTAGGTGATCCTAGAAAGGTCGTAAGGGTTTTCCTTACCCTTTTAAAATAGAGTTAGTTTTTTGGCGATTCGTTTGTGGATATACGTCCCTAAGGCTCTAGAGTCGATAAGGATGTTGATGCTCTAGTTATCGAGCATACCGCTTAAGACGATATATCGTAAGTAGCTTAGTCCTACGGTATTAAGTTCTTCCTCGAATATTGGTTCGAGGTGGTAGGCGGGCTTAGTGTTAAGGCTCGAGAATTGCCGCCTGGCGTCTTCTCTGCCTACAAGTTTTTTGGCTAATGCAGGTGTGCCTGAGGTGGGTACGTGCATTCTTCCTTGATGCATCCTATGCCCTGCTAGTGTAGTCGATTGGCTTCGTCTAGAGTTATCTCCTTTAGTGGGTATGCTGGATCATAATGTCTGACGTAGATGTGAGGGACATTCTTTATTATATAGGTCTGTTAGTCTCTACATGGAAACTGTCCCTTCACGTATTGGATCGGGGCGATTAGTAAGTTAAGGGTCTCTTCATATCTAGGGACCCTTACTCCCCGTTGCCGGCATTGTTCTCGTACTTGGTCGAGTTCCCTATTGATATCCGTTGCCTGGTCTTTAGGTTCCTCTTAGGAGTCTTAGGTCTGACCGATCGTTAGGAGTTGGAATTCCTCGACGTCGTCGTCTAGGTCGCACGGAATATTAAACGAAATGGTTCGGCAGTCGATCTTCTTTAGATCGCTCTATTAGTGCATGTGTTCGTCTTCTTCTCTATCCTGCGTTTTTACTGGGCAAGTTGCGTCCTTGCAGAATTGAAGTCGCAACCGTTTTGAGTTATGCTTTATTTCGGTCTCCGTGTCGTACACGAAATGATAATGCGTTAAGGATTAATCGCACTTTAGGTCCCCGCATATGGCCTGTCGCTAATATCGGGTCGTGATGTGCAGATGGGTAGAAGTGACGGCTGTGATTCGTGCCTTGCTATTGTCTAGGCAATAGTCTGGTTCTCGCGGGGTTCCTCCTGCTAGGGCGGCCGTTATTAAGGCATGTTCTGGGGGTGAGCCCCTTCTTGCCTGCTGACGTGTCTCCCTAGGTTCCGCGTTGTTAAGTTGTGCCTTTGCTCGGCATTCTTTTGCGACGTGTCCGGGCTTTCCGCAATATAGATAGAGCTTGTTCTTGATCCTCTCGTCTCGTTCTTTTTGCGTAAGTTTCCCTCGCTTTTGGAACTTCCCTTTGTTTTGGTAGTTCCTTTTCTTTTAGGCCACGTCGAGGTCTATAGGCATGGGCCTATAATAATTCTTAGGATATTATTTCGGCTTTCCCTGGTTAGGTTTGTTCGTTGCTCTAAACGCCGAATTGTCCCTTCTAGCCTTCTCTAGGCGTCTCTCATAGATGCGCCTATCAATGGTCTAGGACTGAGTGATTATAGCTAGTAATAAATTTGGTTTCCCTATTCTAGAAAGTTCATCCTTAATTTCCTCCTTGAGTCCTGCGTAGAACGCGGCCGTGAGGGCCGAATCGTTCCATGTGATGCGGGACTTTAATTGTTAGAATTAAGAGGCATACTAAGAAACCGAAGTGTGTTGGCGTAATGCCCGAATCTTAAGCTCGGCTTCTCGTCTCTCGTTAACATCCCCATAAATCCTTTCGAGAATTGTCTTGAAGTTAGCGTATGTAGAAAAGATCTGTATCGTTTCCGCCTTCCTGCCCCTCGGGCCTGGACTTATAAAATCCCGGAGGTAGGGTTTAAACCAGTTCTGTGCATCTCCCCTAAGGTAGGTAGAGGTATATACAGTCTTCTGTTCGTCCGACTAAAATGAATTTGCATAGAAGAGTAGGTTTAAGTCAACCTGATTCAAGAATTGCCGGAGCTTCTTCCGTTCCCCGTAGAACAAATCTAGCAGGGCTACCCTGAACCCTGCTGGTGCAAAGGTAGCCGGGGCTAGAGCTTCGGTAGTGGCTCCTGAGGTTATACTTAATTCCCCTGCTCGGCTTGGTGCTCGTAAACCCATTATAAGGTTTGCGAGTTAATTAGTTATTTCTTCGGTAGGGGTTTGTCGTAACTAGGGTCTACTCATACGTACCTGCACTTGCTGAAAGCGGTAGTTAAAGTGTTAGAGGCACTCCTTGAGACTAACTATATGAGGATAGTCAGAGCCTTGGAGATACTTTAGGTAGGGTTAGCTATTGCAAGGTATGGGGTATGGGTATAGCAGAGGGTAGTGATATGGATCTAGAAACTAGCTAGGACTAGTAAGGGTGAGTGTGTAATATAAGTTAACTACGAAGAGTCTATCTAAATAAGTGGCTATACTCGAAGTGGTATATATCCTTCACGTGCTCTGTCTAACCTGTAAGGACTGTTAGTCTTAGCAAGCAGTCCCTACAGTCCCAGCGTCGCCCATCTAGGCCTGGCTCTAGGAATATCCCTTCCAATTGGTTCATAAGTCGTGCCAGCCGCTTAGCGGCCTTGTTTGTCTGGTTTGTCTGGCTGTGATCAGACTGGCGTGTAACAACTGTTCTTTTTCCTTTAGAACGAAGTTTTCCGTTAAAGCTTTTAACACTACATGCCGAGGCATATCCACTTAAGGAACGAAGGTTAACGGGCCGACCAGGCTAATACAGTGTATATCACGGCTAGTTGTATTTTCGTCTCTTAATCACCTCACCATTCGCAACATTGTCCCACGACGGAGCTGTTTCAGATCATATTTTAGCATGTGTCGCTCCAAGCATGGGTTCGACTTTTCACACGCCCTCACGCTTATCTCAGATGTTGGTGGAGCGGCGAGTTCTCTGCAGGTGCCCTTACATAGACCTCTCGTCATTGATGCAACAACGGCGCGGTCTCTGATGTCGGTACCCTGGACACCGACTGCTATTTGCGGAATTGTAAGTCACAATGGATTTTTAAACCGGGCGGCTGCATAGTCCATGTGATGCTGCGAGACAAGGATGTAGTTACAGAAGGTGAGCAAGGTCATCTCAGTGTTCCATCCCATATTCGCTTCACCACTCTGTCGTGTGAGACGACGTCCACTCCTTCACCGCGCGTATATGTGAGCTGATAGCAGTGTCAACACTCTCCTCGACATCATGAGGTCATTCACGACCATTCTTCGGCTGGTCGCCCAAGCTCTACTGGCAGCTCTAGCAGTTGATTCAATCGTCACTCATTTCAATCCGAGATACACAGATTTCTCAAACCACGACAGAATACAAGATGAACTTGCAAACCTGGCCTATGGTTGCGATGCACAGGGGGGTTCTCCAACTAAGTACACCTCACGCGACGGTGGTGCGAGTCCGTCCTCGAGAGCCGACGGAGCATATACAGTGACATCTTGGTCAAATGCAGACAAGGAGACTGCACATTATACCCTCGAAAGGTCCTACACCAATCAGACCGTGGTTCCCTCAGATTCAGTGCTCTTCTTAACCATAACTCGAGATGAGAAGTCCTGGGGTCGAAACCCGGACGAGCAGCCGCGCACAATTTACTCCTTCCTTGACTTCATCACAAATACAACCCTGACTCCCTCCGCCACCTCATTGGCGATCTTGACATCCTCCCAGCATGAGTTCGAACAATATAAGCAGGTCTTGACACCCAGCCAAGAGAATAAGGACCTCAAAGTGTATTATGACTACCCTTTCCAACGTATAACTCTAGTCTTGCATACAGCCCCAACACGAGCGCCAATTGTCGATACCACCGAACAGAACCCTTCAACCAACAAAGCCACTCTAAACACCTCTTCCTCGCGTAAAGATCGTCATGCCATAGCCCAACACGAACGTCGGGCCACCCTAGCCAAACTCCGCAACTACCTCCAATCGGTGTCCCTCTCCCAAGAATCCCATCTCCTCTGGCTCGACAGCGACGTCTACAAGTTCTCCTCCCGCGCGATGGTCGCCCACATGATGTCCCGCACGACCACAACCCTCGGCCACGAAATCGGCATCCTCACCGCCCGCTGCCGGATGGGCGAGCCCGAGAAAACAGACGCCTGGCTATCTCAGCACCCAGAGTACATCATCCCGCCGCCGCCGTCCCACGCCGACGAACCCGAAGACGCACGCCGTGGCGTCGAGGGCGGGCCCTACGAGGTCATCGCGCACAAGCTGCACGCAAACGGCCACTACGACCTCAACGCGTGGCGCGGCCGCCGCACGCGTCCGAACGACGACCAGCAGGAGGCCCTCTGGCACGACCTTAGCAGCTGGGAGCCGCACCCTGCGCCCGATGGCGCCACGCAGATGCTCGACCAGGCGATCGCAGGCACGGCGGACGACGAGGTCGTGCGGCTCGACAGTGTCGGTGGCACGGTGCTGATGATGCGCGCGGATCTGGTGCGCATGGGCCTGAACTTCGCGACGGGCTATTTCGTGGGCATGACATTTGAGCATGGCGAGGGCTTTGACGGGATCGAGACTGAGGGTGTGTGTTTGTTGAGTCGGAGTTTAAGCAGGGATGGCGCGAGTATGTGTTATAGTCTCGGCGGGTCGTGGAGGTGAGTTTTGTTTTCTTTCTCCCTGAGATCGTGCTGAGTTACGATCGTGTGTTGTGTTTTGTACATGTGTGTTCTTCTGCAGAGATGGTACTGACTGATCGATCGTGATAGTGTTTGGCATACTGTCTTCTGAGCAACAACGAATATCCTATGAGCTTCTGGGAGTTGGTTGAGTGAGTATTTTGTGGACTATTTCCTGTACAAGGACTTGGAGGATGCCTAGACTTCCTTCTAGCTTGGTGTTGATGGGGTTCTACTTTAGACATAGATGGATGGTGGATAGTTATGTACACGTCCTTGGATATGTTGCCACGAGCATGATGACAAATTATGGGAAGCAGATTGAATCCATGCCAGGCTGCTGGCATGCTATCAGTGGAAGGATGTAACATAGAAATGGTTAATTGGGGCCGGCTCAAGTACTACTACACTCAGATGCACATATTTGGTGGACCAGATCATTGCTTTGCGTTGATAATGTCGACAAACGCCGGCTTCAAACTGGCGCCTCCAACCAAGAATCCGTCAATGTCCGACTGCGTGGAAAGATCCTTGCAGTTCTTCTCGCTCACGCTACCACCGTAGATGATCCTGGTGTTGTCACCAGCGGTGGATGAGACAGAGTCATTGAGCCATTTTCGGATAGCAGCATGGACCTCTTGTGCTTGTTCTGTTCGCCGAGATTAGCACCCCAAGCTTCGGGAGATCTCTTGACAGAGCTTACCTGTTGTGGCAACCTTGCCGGTACCAATAGCCCAGATAGGCTCGTAAGCGACGACTACCTTCGACCAGCCATCCTTGCCAATGACCTTATTGACAGCGTCAAGCTGCTTGACAACCACGTCAACGGTCGAGCCAGCCTCTCTCTGCTCTAAGCTCTCACCACAGCACAAGATGACGCCAATACCACCGTCAAGAGCAGTCTTGGTCTTTTGTGCCACAAAGTCATCCGACTCCTGCAGGATAGTCCTTCGCTCGCTGTGGCCAAGAATTGTCCAAGTGATATTGCTATCTTTCAGCTGGCTGACAGAGATCTCTCCTGTGAAAGCGCCATTCGGCTTGTCAAAAACATTCTGTGCAGCGACCTCGATTCCCTTGGCTAGATGCTCTCGTGTCAAGAGGAGGTAGAGAGCTGGAGGAGCGACCACGACTTCGGTGTTTTGGTCTAGCTTAGCTGAGGACAGGTTGTGGCAGATCTCTTTGATGGACCCGATGGTTCCATTCCTATAAACCCGATCAGCTCATGCTCAATCGCCTAGCAAAAGATGGGCTGCAGAGGCTCCGTTGCGCCATCTCAGTACTCACATCTTGAAGTTCCCACCAACGAAGAACTTTCGAGCCATGATTGCGATTTGCTTTGCTTTGCTTTCGAAGAGTTTAGAGGGGATGCAGGAAGCTTGTTCGGTGTGATTGGCGAGAATGAAGAGGTGAAGAAATTTATGTTTTACTTTGTAGTCAAGGAGTTGTTTCCATTGGCATGCCGCGTCGGGAAGCTGCTACGAAATGTTTACATGAGGGGCACTCGGGCAGTCGCACTTATCGATAACACTCGGGTCCTTCCGGAGTAAAGTGCCAATCGAAGGTGCCTCAGGTTCGCAAAGGCTGTTCGATCCGATTTCCTCCTTTGAAAGCGTTCCTTCCACTTCCTGGTCCCTGCCTCAGCGTCAAGCTTGTGTATGTGATACTCCATGCCTTTGCATCACATCAAAGATCGAAAGGTAAACGACAGACCCCCGGCTTGTCGCGACACACACGGTTGTGATGGGGCCATGCGTCACCGGTCGCGTCCTCGCATGCATTCTGTACACAGCTAGACCTTTTCGAATCATGTCTCGGCAATCATTGGCTGAGCCCAACTGTAGCCTGGCATCTCCGCTGTGCGACCTGGAATTTATCAGCCTCACTTGCTCTCCAGACAGCACAAGGCATGAACTTAGTGGGATGCGAAAGTATTCGACGAAGAATTCGTCCTTTCCAGGAGATGATGAATGTCTCTCCAAGTGACTCCCGCAAAGCCCGCTCTTGACAGTGAAATCTGCTCAACCACAAGCGACGATACGAGCTACATTTTGGCCCTGTTGTTCCTTGATCCAGACTGACATAAGACTGGTAGTGCGGGACCACATCATACATACTGATACTTAAGGATTTGGCTCACTCACTGAAACAGGACAAATATGGATGGGAGCTTAGAGCCCACTGGACCGGTTCAACGGAACCGCCGCATGACACCAGACTGGTTCAGAGTCCCTCCGACAGATTATCTCAATGTGTCTTCGGTGACCTATCCGCGTGGGTCGCGAGCCACGGTGGCTGAGCTTGAGAACGACGTTCTGGTCGAGGTACTCTTCTACAGAAACAACGGGCGCCAGTCCTGTCGGAACGGAAAACAGAGTGACGACTGGATTGTTCAGCTTTTTGTCGACACGGACGATGGCAGTGACGCCACTGTAGAAAGTACCAAATATGCCGCTATCAGTGTCGTCAGCAAACCGCTGCTTGATGCATTGCGACCAGCCCTGACAAGCGTGCATTGTCCTTTGTCGGACAGTGTCACCGAGGAGCACACCTTCCTGCCCCCATTCAACGATCTGTTCTTCGCGCAGGGTCGTATACTTGAAACGCTCAAACATGCAGGACTGGGTGCCGCCAAGGAAAAACAGCTTCGCACCTTTGTGGCAGTCATGCAAGCTGTGTTGAAGAAGAGAAACCACCAGCTGAGAGAGTTGGCCGGCAAACGCATCGTTGACTATGATAATGTTTGGACTCTCTTCCCGCCTGGCTCCTTCGTAGTCACAGACATCCACGAGACGCCTCACATTCTACAAGTTATCTACAACCCGGCAAAGTCAATCTTACCAGATCTAAAGAACGAAGAAAAGCACATGCCCTTCACTTTCATATCTTACGGATTCGATGGGTACAATTTTGGGATGTACGAGGACAAGGTCAGTTGTTGCGATTTTCCATGAAACTATGCTAACAACATGGTCGTAGTGGCGGGCTTTGGACTGGAAGAGCCATATCGGGGTGTCTAGTTTGATGTATCGACCACTTGCCTACTACGAAAGGTTTGAAGATGCCACCGTCGTCAAAAAGGCCGTTGAAACAGGGCGCAAATCCCTCGAGTATCAGAGCTACCATTACTGCTCATATCAAGGTCTTTGCCCTCCCACGACGTCAAGAAAATTCCTCGGAAAGGTCAAAATTGACGGTCGGGTCATTGTAGACTGCCTACAAGCACGCAGATCCGATCCGGAATTTGGTGTCTTCTTCGCTCATCTAGAATATCCGATCAGTCCGCTCCCAGGCAGGACCAAGGAAATTTATGACACTGTGCGACCCCTGTACCTTGCCTCTTCCCGGGACCGTAGACCCAATCGCGAGGAGCAGGAGAAGAGGAAGCACTTCTTTGGATCACACGAGGAGTATCTCATGCTCATGAAACCTCTATTGCCGGCCTGGTCCCTTGATCACCAAGACTGGTTCCTGGTCAACGCATCTCTGCTTGAACCAGTAACGTTCCAAGAAAACCCCATGGATCGGCTGGTCGATAGCAGTTCGCGACAGCTTGGTCTGCTCAATCTGATGATCAAACGAAAATTACAGCTAGCACCGTCCAGATGGTGCAGAAACTACTAAAAGGATGAAACAGCGCGACCTACTGATGATCATGCTCTCAGGCCATTCAGGCACTGGGAAGACTGCAACAGTAGTGGCAACTGCTGAATTGCAACGACGATCAATACTTCGATTGGAGTTTCCAGACGCGGACACCAAAGTCGCCAACATGAGATGGGAATTCTTGCAGACCTTGGACAACGCCGCTGCGTGGCAAGCTTTTATACTTGTTGACGATGCGGTACGCGTCTTTGAGAGCAGTGACGTACCAAACCTCTTCACCGCTCGGTCGCACCTAGCTCATGATATCGCGAACATGCTCGAGCGGTTTTCTGGCGTAGTGTTTCTGGCCAAACAGGATGACCAGCACTTGATCGACGAACTTACCAAACAGGTCCAGGTACACCTCCAACTTGGCAAATTCAGCGCGGAGAAGAGACAGAAGATCTGGACAGCCCGTTTCACAGAATCAAGCTTTCCTGTTTCCAAGGAGACCATCAAGGACATCAGTGCTTGGGAGCTAAATGGCCACCAAATCGAGCATCTATTCGAGAGCTTGCAGCTTGTGTACCCTTCTGGCCAAGATCGAGTCGTTTCGATCGCTGAGATAGAAGAGATCAAGTCATTGATGTATATCGCAGAAGAAGGGAGTCGTTGCCGAGAATCCGGGAATGCATTGGTTTCTCGGGAGGGTTGTCGCGCGCCACTTCCGAACGACAGTGTCGTGAAGAGAGACTGGTAGCTCTCGAACTATTTACCGGCCGTGTCGCCAGTATCTTGCTGGAGTGGTTTCCACTGACACCAGAGTCTCACCTTAAAGAGACATTAGTGTCGACGCGTTGGGATTTCATAGTGCACTGTCAAGACAGCGCACCTGGCAGGTTGAGTTCGAGAATGGTCAGATCAAGAGGGTATCATGTTGTGTATGAACAATAGCTAGCGAAGTACGTTTGATGCGTGAATCAACTTCAAATACCCACTAGGCCGCCCGTGCACGTGACCTCTTGCGAGCGCCATGACCATGGTACTGTCCCTCGCAACCTGCCCAACCACAGCATTCCTCTCGTCCTGCACCGGTGGCACAGCTGTCGAATGCTGACAGGAAAAGCGCGCAACATCTTGCTGCTGGCTAGGCTCGATTTTGATGTCAGACTGCTCCACGGCTTTGCCATCGATGAAAATGTCCAATTGAGGCTTAAACTCATCTTTGTCGGTCGCCTTCACCAGTCCTTCGATTTCCACGGTCAAGGTATCCCCACGGGGGCTACTACGGGCAACGCACCGTGTCACACTGAATTCCGGCCTTGAACCAGACAACTTCCGCGCCTCCGCCGAAATCAGATCCGACTTCAACAGCGGCGTCAACGGCGGTGCAACCCTCCTCTTACTCGCCTGTTCGTACGCATACGCAGCGCTCAAAATGTCGACGTCCTCGTACGCGCGCCCGAGGATCGTCAGCCCGATAGGCATGTTCTGCGGCGACAACATGCCCATAGGTACCGTGACGCCAGGAATACCCAGATGACGTATCGCTCGGTTGCCGTGGCTGTACTTCACACCGTTCTTCCATGCGTGCTCAGCGCTGCTCTCGTCGATATCTGCGTTGGCGCGGCCGACGTCGCCAACGGCGGGGAACGCGACGTAGTCGTACGCACGCGCTGTGAGCCAGTCCTCGAAGTAGTGCTTCCGCATCTGTTCTAGTGCTCTGACCGCGTTCTCAAGCTCGGGGACGTCGTAGATGGGGCTTTTGCCGGGATATTTGGTGCTCGTAGCTGGTCGGTCGGCTATGTAGCTGGAGAGCTTGGTCCATTGGACCATGTTTGCGGGTTCTGTGAATTTGAGCTGGGGGTCTGCCCAGGGCAGCTGGGGGAAGAGCTCGGCGGGCGAGGCTGTGGCGAGGGAGTGAGTGGAAGAGCATGAGGCGAGGAAATCTTCCCAGCCGTGCGCGATCAGGGCGCCTCGTTCGGTGGCGTTCCAATTGTCTGGGAGATGGGGCAAGGTAGTTGTTGCATGGGCTGCGTGTTGGAGTTGTTCGTAAGCTTGCACTGCTGGGAAGTCGTTGACTATCTCGACGGTTGCTCCGGCGGCCTCCAGGTCGGCTTTGGCCTGTCTCCATACTGCCTCTACGGATTTCGAGACGAAGGGGTCGTCGGAAGGGGTGATGTACATCTGTGGTACCGCGATGCGTTTCCCTTTCAGGTGGTCTCGGTCACAGATAGAAGTGAAAGATTTATGCAGCTTGGAGAAGGGGTCTGGCACAGGGACGAATGGTTGGTCTCGCCAGAAGTCACTGGTCGTCGTTCTGTCCTTCGTCGTGATCGTATCTAGTAGAATCAAGAGGTCGTCGAGGGTACGGGTGTGAGGGATGGCGACGTCACAAGTCGGATAGAGCGGCCAAGACCCTCTGACTGATATCAGACCTTTCGAAGGCGTGTAACAGACCAGAGCATTATTGGAGGCGGGTGATCTGCCTGATGAGACTGTTTCTCCACCTAAGCCGAAAGAAGCGAACGAGGCAGCTGTAGAGGCACCACTTCCGTTCGAAGAACCAGATCCGAAGGCAGCCGCAAGATAGTCCTTGTTGTATGGGCTCTCAGCCCTACCGTATGCACCGCGAAGCATTCCACCGTATGCCATGGGACACATGTTCGTCTTCCCAATGAGGATAGCCCCGGCTCTCCTGAGCGTGGCAACAAGGAAGGCGTCTTCGTTGGCAGTCAACTCTTTGAAAGCTTCTGAGCCACTTGCGACGGTCATGCCGTTGACTTTGTAGCTATCCTTCACAGTGAAGGGGATTCCATCCAAGGGACCTACAGCCTGACCTCTCGTCCGACGATCATCTGCTGCTGCTGCTTCCTCAAACACGTCTTCGTTGATCAGTGGGATGGAGTTGAGTGCTGTGCCCCTGCAATCGTACGTGCTGATGCGAACCAGACATTTGGCGACGAGTTCGACGACGGTTAGCAAATCTGATGATAGTGCGGCTGCGAGCTGTTCAATTCTCGCTTCCACTATGTTTTCTGGTAGTGCCATCGTGGATAAATGAGGCGATGTGATTAAGTATCGATAGCGAGATGCCAGGCGCGGACGCTGTTCACTCTTACTTCTGGCTCTGGCGAATTCAGAATTTATCACAGTTTAAGACCACGGTTGATGCGCCCAGATGAGTACGAGTGGGCGATGTTGAGAGACGCCTTGTTAATTCAAAGAGTCAAGATCCAGCGAGAAGAGGTAGTAGTACAGCCAAGACGCGTAGCCGTGGTTGGCCGATGATGCGTCGGGTTAGGAGATCGCAACTCAATTTCCACGGCGGCAGAGTCCGTTCTACGGTCATTGTTGTGGCTTGGCAGCATCAGCAACGGGCATCACCGCAGAACGCTGGAAAGATGCTCTTCAAGGAGAGTTCGTTACGATAGCGCTGTAAGCATAGAAGGCGCAACAGGACTTGGACACGATGTGGCTTACAGAACACGCTAACAGCTTGAACGTGTAAAGTGGACATCACTATACTGAGTTTGGCAAGTCCAAGCGACAGATTGGCTTCCTTGTTCATCCTGCTCCCTCCGTCTCTTTTCATGTCCACCATAGACGACTATGCACTTTCTGTGGACACCGTGCTGGCGTCAGTCATACCTGAACGGGGTATTCCGCCAACCATATATGATCCGCCGCTGTCCTGGAAAGCAGAGTGGCCGCCGAACTCGCCCATAATCGTGCTTATAGCAGCATCTTAGTTTCCTGGTCGAAGTCCCCTTCACAGCATATCAGTTGTCAGCCACTGGCTATTCAGAAATCAACAGCAAATACACAACGCATATTTACTGAGCATTATCCACGATGGGTGATGTAGGCGCGGTAGATCGCCACCAGGGGCTCTATTCAATGCCGTTTGAAGGTGATCTTCATTCTCATACTTTGATGGTATTTCCTAGTCTTGCTTCAGTGTATTCGGAGGAGGACTTGAACGCCTCGCAAGAAGAGGTCATCGACATTGCCAATACCATAGCAAGATTCGAACCTGTGCATCTGTACACGCGAGAAGAGCAGATGGTCAAAGCAGTGTCAATGGCTGCAACCAATGTGCATGTCAAAGCCGCCAGAGTCGACCAGCTTTGGGCACGTGATAGTGCTCCCACTTATGTCTATGACAAGCAGGGCTCTCGTACTGCCGTCAACTTCAACTTTAATTATTGGGGAAAGAAGCTTCCTTCGACAGGCGACGAAGACTTGGTAGCACAGGTGGTAGAGCAGGAATCTCAACCAACTGTAAGATCACGACTTACTACAGAGGGTGGGGCCATAGAGCATGATGGCCAAGGCACTTTCTTGGCAACAGAGAGCAGTCTCATCAACGACAACCGCAACCCAGGAATGTCAAAAGCCGAGATCGAGGATGAACTTAGAGCCACGCTCGGTGTATCGAGCTTCATCTGGATACCTGGTGTCAAAGGTCACGATATCACAGATTACCACATCGATATCCTAGCACGATTTGTTCGGCCTGGCGTTGTGGTACTAAGCAAGCCAGCCTCCAGCGCGCCAGATTTTGTAGTCAACGCTTATGAAGAGGCGAAAAGGGCCCTCTCGAGTAGCCGAGATACTCGAGGTAGATCGCTGACAGTGCATACTTGCCGAGAGCCCGACACAAGCCTGCTAGGACCGCCGGATGAGAGCAACGAGGTCGTTGCATCATACGTCAACTACCATCTGGTTAACGGAGCTGTCATATTACCTAGGTATGGGCAACAGGAGCCTGACAACGAGGCGCTGGAGCTTTTCAAGCTGTTGTTCCCAGAAAGAGAAGTGGTGCAAGTATATCTTAACATGTTGCCGCGGTCTGGGGGTGGGATACATTGTGCGACGCAACAGGTCATTGTGCCACATCTGTCGCAACAACGCTAAGCAATTCCGCAGCAGTGATCTGGGTAGGCTGTTGCGATGAAGCTCTTCAGTGCGTGCCTGGCCTACTGTTAGCACCCTGGATTGTGAGCACATTGCGATCCGCAGCGAATTCAAGTTATGGTCTGTGTACAGCCCGTTTCGAAATGTGTTAGTCAACAATGGTGTTACATCGATCCAATGGTCTCATGCCGCGCAGCCTCGCCCTACATACCACACTAGCCTGGCAGGTGATCCACCTTGTACTTTACTTAATAGTCGCTGCGTCTGACACATGGCTCCTTCGTGAGCAAAAAAAGCTGTGAAACAACGCGAGGTAGTGGGTCTTGTAGATGACTGTTTTAGAAAGTGATAATGTCCTAGCTCTAAGCGCCTTCAACCTTCTGAGTCGCCATGTTGCCTTGTTTTCGATGCGGGTGTGCCCCCAAAACCACTAAACGCTACTGTCTTCAGCTCTCGAAAACCCAATGATACTGGACCCATCGTTTCATAGAGCTTTGTTGCTTACGGTCGAGGCCTGTGTTAGATCCCGATGGCATCACCCATGACGCTGCCTTCATCATATGTCAGTTCCCAGTACGCGAGCTGCATTCCCGCCCAACAGCTTCTTAACGTCTTCGTCCTTGACTCCCAACCCTTCTATGGCGCTGCGATTACTGGTAACACTAGACCACTTTCCGTCTGTACCCTGATTGATCGGGGGAAAGAATGGATGATCAGTCCCAAAGCAGAGCCTGTCGATGCCATCATGTCCAGCAGCTTCAATCGCCGCTTTCAGACCAGCCCTGCTGTATACCACAGCATCGAGCCAGATGTTTGTCTTCAATACATCCCAGAGATCCCTCTGCGGACCCTGCTTATCCCCACCGTTGCTGATGAACTCTCGCTCGTGCTCAACGCAGCTCTGTATCCGGCCCGCCAGGAAGGGGAGGGTGCCGCCGCTGTGGGCGAGGAGCATCTTTAGCTTCGGGAAACGGTCGAAGACACCAGCCAGATACATCCTTGTAACAGCGATTGTGGTCTCGAGTGGGAAGCCTAGAGCAAGTGGTAGGACGTGGCCGGACCGAGCGATGGTTTGCGGACCGCCGAAGGCCGAATCAGGCAGACCGTAGTGCGGGTGGAGGAAGATCATGGTGGATTCTTCTTCGAGTGCTGACCATAGGGGGTCCATTGCTTGATCGTCGAGTCCTGAGCCGAGGCCTGAGGTGCCGAGGATGATTCCTTTGACGCAGGACAACGTTCTGAGTCTGTGGATCTCCGTAACGGTTTCTGCAGGTGACGCCGAGAGCGGTAACGAAGCAAAAGCATAGAGTCGCTGTGAAGCATCGCGCTTGGCGTTTTGTGACTCGCAGGCTGTATTGAGGTCGTTGTTGATCTGTTGAGCTGTTTGCAGGGCCGTCTGCGAGGGGAGGAAGTCAAGCCAAGGGTTGGCGAGAGATACCACGGAGATGGAGATGTCATGGGTCTTCATGAATTGCAGCTTTTCGTCCCATGATGAGTAGGATGCGTCCACGGGTCGACCGCGCTTCTCAACGGGTTTGGAAGGATCATCGTCTGACGAGAGGATGATCAGTCGCGGATCTGAACCATCTGGAGGCCGATGAATGTATGGTACCTCGGTCCTAGAGGCTAGTAAATCTATATACGAGGGCGGGTAGGTATGAGTGTGGATGTCGATGACGACCGGCTTCGATGTCAAGGGCGCCTCCGCGGACAGGAGGTGGTGATGACCCATGAATGTTTGGTTCGGATGTGGTCGTAATGGTTGGGTTCACCTTTCGTGCTTGCCAGGAGATAACGAGACATGCAACCTACCTACCTATCTATCACGTCTCACGGCGAATTCCGCAATTTGCTTATCTCGACCAACCACCATACGCATGTTGCGACCCACATTGGCATTCGTGTCACGCTGTGCAGTGTACGTAAATCAGTCGCAGGTCATTCTGTTTTTCTTGAAAGCTTAGAGAGTGGTGTGTTCTCGTGGACTAGAGAGCATAGTACCGCCGTTGACCGCGAATCTGAAGAGGCATCTACAGTACAATATTTACCTATCAGTATCACCAAGTGGAACATCGCTGAGATCTCGCCTATCGAGTCATACGTTCTCCAAGCAAACAAAGGCCATGACTAGCATTCCAATGGAGCCCTTACAGGGGGTCGAACAGGACGGGCTGAAGATGCCGGTCGGTAATTTTTTACTGTGATAGTGCTCTGCTAAGCCTTGCAGGTCATCGACTTCTCCAGGTTCCGTCTTGGAGATCCCGTGCAGCGCGAAGAGACTGCTAAGCAGATTTTGGAGGCCTTCAAGAACTCGGGCTTTCTGTACCTGAAAAATCACGGCATCCCACAGGAGCAGGTGCAGACAGTGTTCGCACGCTCTGCAAAGTTCTTCGAGCGTCCACAGGCCGAGAAGGACAAACTTGCTTGGACCACCCCAAGGTCGAATCGTGGATATGTCGCGTCCGGCAGAGAGAAGGTCACTCAATCAGCAAATGCTGAGGAGATCGCGAAACTGCGAGCCTCGAACCCAGACCTGAAGGAATCAATGGAGATTGGCAAAGAAGGCGTTGAAGGTATGTCGAACCAGTGGCCTGACCGTTTTGCTGACGAAGACGGCATCTCTTTCACCACGACGATGAAGCAATTCTTCTTGACATGTTCAGATCTTCACAAGAATGTCATGCGAGCAATTGGTATTGGCATGGGACTGGAGGAGGGCTTCTTCGATGAGTACACCTCTGGCTTCGACAACAATCTGCGGCTTCTGCACTATCCGTCCGTTAGAAAGTCGGTGTTCAAGGAAAACCCAAATCAGGTTCGCGCTGGTGAACACTCAGATTATGGTAGCGTTACCTTGCTCTTCCAGGATAGTGTAGGCGGCTTGGAAGTAAAATCCCCTAGGGGTACCTGGGTGCGTGCCACACCAATTCCTGGCACGATCGTCATCAATGCTGGAGACCTACTAAGCCGCTGGAGCAACGACCTCATCAAGAGCACGAAACACCGAGTTATCCAGCCTCCACCAAGAGAAGGGGAGATGGCTGACGCGGAGCAGCCCGATGCAATGTTTCCCGCCCGGTACTCGGTGGCTTTCTTCTGCAACCCCACCTTCGACAAGACCATCGAAGCTCTCCCGGGAACTTTCGAGAACGAAGCCGCCAAAAAGTATCCAGCCGTCAAGAGTGGTGATTATATAGAGATGAGACTGGCAGCGACGTATTGATGTGACCATGAGCCCTCATGCATCAGAAATCGTAGTCAGCTCTAAGCCGTCAGGTCTGTCTAATAAGATGTCCCACCCAATAAGCTCCCAGACTTGACTCAAGAACCAGTCCTCGTCTCCAGTGTTCTGTCTGATATTCTCACATAATTGTGCAGAATCCACGTTCGGAGGTCGTGCGCCCGTATCACTGCTACCAGCTCCTGCTTCGAAGTCATCACCAAAAATACCACGAACCAGCTGGACTTGCAGCCTATACAGAACGACAGAATTGACCCTACTCTTCCGTATGTCTTTGGTATACTTGTCGGGGTCAAACGTATCATCCCCGGAAACCTTACTGTGCATCAATGCCCTCAAAATGCCGACCAGGTATGGCGCCTCAAGTTGTGTTGTCAAAAGAGCATCTTTTATCTCAATATGGGACACGTCTTCAATTCCACGTGGACAAGCCAGGTCTTTCCCATCACATGCACCATTGGGGTCGCCGAACAAGTGAAGTGACATTGCGGAACCCAGGTGCTTCAGAAAGATGGATGTAACAGCCTCGAATAGACACTGATGGCTCTGATGTAGGGTAGTAGCTATGGCTAGCATGTAAGTTAAGACAGACGTGACAAGGCCGCAATTGTGCTTGGATAGCCGAGCTTTCTCAAAATCGTCCTCTGCCGGACCCTTGGTCTTTGGTCTTCGTGTTCTTGTGTTTTTGTTGCGTAATTTCATCCTTCGATCCGCTTCATCGAGGCAATACTGGTGCAGGCGACCTAGAAATGTTTCGACTACTGCACAGATCGCAGACAGGACTGCAGGATATGGGTTGTCGGCCTTCTCGAGTGAAGAACTGTCGGAACGAAGCTTCGAGAGCAGGATTGACCATATGTTCTTTGCTGCAACACAGACCTCGTTAAGGGTTGGAGGCTGAGATTGCTTTGCTGCCTTCGAGATCGTTGTATCTTGAGCATTCCTACAGGTTTCGATGATAGTGTCGCAAGCTAAGTGGATGATCGAATCCGTCCTTTCATCGTCAGAAGGTAGATGATCCTTGATTCGCGCCAGACCAAAGATCACTCGCAGTAGCAATGCACGGTCTGCATAAAATCAGCTTGAAGGCCAACTCGAACATGACACAATGATTACCTCGATGCTGCTCTGTCGTGGAGACATGCTCCGCTTGAGCCCCGAGGCCAGAAACATCGAAAGGCTTCCGGCGCTTTGCCTGCCTGTTGTCCCCAATTGCTGTTGAGGACGTTGGACGCTTTCGCTTGCGTGGAGTACACGGTATACCACTGCTCGTATTGTCCTCGTACTGTTTCACAGCACATTGGGTTTGTAGATCAAGGTTCGCACGCTGGGTCTGCAGAAAAAGATCGTGCCAAAGAAGCGCGGGGTCTAGAATGGATTGCGCTCCTTGATCCGACCGGTTTTGACAAAGCAACGACTTCCGCAGAGCAAGTATGTATGCTGCTTTGATTAGCCCAATATCTCGTCAAATCTTCTGAATAGACACCTTTCGTCGAAACACTGGTTGGCTTAGAGTTGAGCACAGCCATGGCACACGCCAGGCGGATATGCGCATGTCTGTCAGCGGAGGCCATGCTGGTTGTTCCTAGTGTTCATGCTCCCTGGCTGGAGGTGCGTGAAGACACACAAAGCCATGCCTGGTCTACTGTCGTAATATGTGCGAATCCGGGTGGCACCTTCCATTTTTGCCGCGTGTTAAGAATCTCAAGGTGCTTCGTCCTTGCTCATACTGAAACCGGTAGCTCTTTCCAAAAAGAATGGAGCTGCGGTGAATGACGCTAGCTCGAAGTGTTAGACACCAAGGCACCAAGGAGTTTGGTCCCTTGTTCAAACGTGCGGTTGGGTGTGATGCCTGAATCGAAGACCACTCGTGACAGACAGCATCTTCGTGTGTCGCATCCTTGAACCTTCAATCGCATACTGTACGCACCACTGGGCAAGTCGCTCTCAACATGGCATCCACTACGGGCGACGTAGATCTCTCCAAGATCGATCTGTATGAGTTTCTGGGTCTGGCGGGTCCCCAAGTGACAACCAAAGAAATAAATAAGGCCGGACGGCAGACCTCTTTTCGCTACCATCCAGACAAAGTAGCTGCCACTCCTGAGAATCTCGAGAAATTTCACATTGCTCAGATCGCCATTGGTCTACTCTCGGATCCAGCAGAAAAGACCAAATATGACCAACAACGAGAAGCAAAATTACGGCGGAAGGCAGAAGTAGATGCCCTAGATTCGCGGCGGCGGAAAATGGCAGAGGATCTGGAGGCGCGTGAGAAGTCTGGCTTGGGTGGCAATGTGGTCGCCGGGCAAAAGAGAACGTTCTCAGAGCGAGAGATGAAGATACGGCGCGCACAGGAAGAGAACAGGAGGAAGATTGAAGAAAGGAATGCGAGAAATAAGCTAGACGCTGAGCAGAAAGCTGCACAGGAAAGGGCGCAAGCAGCAAAGGCAGACACAAGTGATGCCACCCCGAGTGTACCGGAGACAGCTTCTGACACTAAGCATGGCTCCGGACGGGCCCCAAACGGTGGAACGGGCATGAACACATCTATCAAACTACGTTGGCTGCGAGAGGAGGAGGGTCAGACATATGACGAGAACTCCATTCGTCAGGTTTTCGGCGAACAGAACGTCGAAGAGGTTATTTTACTCAGGGACAAAAAGAGGAAGATCGAGGGTCGAAAGGTAATGATGGGTGTCGCAGTGGTAATGTTTGTAACCGCCGTGGCAGCAAACGAGGCCATGGGCCAGATGGGCAGATTAGCTGACAAGTTTGAGAGCTTTGAATGGGTAAAGACAGGAGACAAAGATGAGACATGAGTGACGAAGCGGACTTCCCAATCACGAGTTTCGGACTGAAGAGCTTACTGCATCAGGAGAGGTCCTATCTGGAGCTGTTGCCTTGGGTCGCGCCACTAGTCAAGATGACCGTTTGCGCATCCTCTCCACCCTTACAAAGCTCCTTCGGCCTGCCTGTCTGAGCACTGTTTCCAGTTTTTTCAGCTCCTCGAGTCGACGTCGTTGAGACGCTCGAGGGCATTGGCTCTCGAAAGGGACATGAGCGCAGAGTATCTACTGATTCAGCATTGGGAGTAAGGCTGACTTCTAGCAGGCAGACCAGATGAAGCGCCCGAACTTGACCTGAGTTGGAGACGATCTTCGCGGGGTGGAGACGATTGTTGTCTTTGTTGCTGAAGCCCTTGGGGAATCGAAGAAGACTACCAACTCATGATCGGTATGCTCGCCTTCCGTGTTGTTTGAACGCTCAACGCACCTACAACCTTCCGGTGTGCTGGTACCGCGGTCGCATTCGTCGCTGTGGTTTGTCAGCCCTAGTGCTTTGTCCTTCTATGACTAAACATCTAGAGATGGCTGTCACGAGCTTTGCCAAATAGAGCAGGTCGAGAGCATGCAGCTCGAGGCTGGACCAGACTCGGATTGTTGGCGATCGCGCAGTCTCCAGCCGGTCTGTGCTGAGTCGTTTGTTTGACGTGACCAGCGAACCCTGCCTCGTAGTCTGAATTTCAAGACCCTTGCTCCATATTCGGCACATGGACTAAATGAATGGATAGGCAGTCCACTCCTTGATGATTCCGAGTATCATGGACATTAGCACTGGCATTGCAACCACAGAAATTTGTTTGTTTGTATGCACTCCTTCATAGTCACACTGGTGTAGAAGCACAAATGGCTTTCGTTGATTACAGTAAGTACGACTGAATAATGCTAGTACTTCCAGCTAGACTGACAAGCACTCGGAGGCCCGGTACGCTGATATGTTGGGCCTCACTTTGTACTGTGAACAAGGACGGCGAAATCCATGGACGATTGTGACACTGCAGTTCTGATCGAGTCTCAGGGGCGAGTCTAAGCATGACATAAGAATTACAATTTTATGCCGACGCAGCAACAAGATACCCATCAAGAAAGATAGCATGACCACCAGGACTCGCTGATCTAGCCAAAGTTGTCAGAATGACTCACAAGTCCTCACGCAGAGCTCGTCTCGATGTTATGATGTGCATCTCGTAACAATGCAGCGTAGGTATTCGCTTGTCGAGGTGGTAGAAGAGCGGTTGCTGCTTACGTAAGTCGTCGAACGCGCGGTGATGGGAGTCGCGGAAGGCGCAGCCAGTCCCTGACATTGTCGGCCAATCAAAGATTACCAACACCGTTAGGAAACCGCGAGGCTCAGCTGTCGTTTAGATATCTTAAGGCACTTGTCTCATTACTCGGCTACCACCTCAGAGCCACTGTTGGCTAGCAAACGACCGAATCAGAAAGCTCACCGAAACGTGGTCGATCGAGACACCTGCGGGCAGGGAGGATGAAAAGATGGGCGCTGTCGCTGGCTCTGCTGGGTTACCTAGCAGCCTGCGTAGCCGGCAACGAAGTCAGCTTAGTACGTCGTTGAATATACCTCCTAGCAAGGGTCTTGCTGATACGGCGAACAGAAACAAGATGACGAGCACCGACAGAGATGCGCCGGCATGTACAGCAAGAAGTCATGGGGAGGCTCCGTTGACCCTTACATACTGGTCAAGTTCTTGGGTGACCGCAGCGAAGACGACACGGATCCTCTTGCAAGTCTAGTGGTGTTTGAATGGCAAGACGAGGAACTCATAGGGCGATACCCACCCAACAGCGACCAATTCGCAACGAAGAACTACATATGCGACCAGCAGTCAGTAGACCTGAGTCTATGCAAAGAGGAGGATATTGGCTCGTTCATCCTTGTCTCGAACGCAACGGACGTGTCCAAGAACCCCATCTGGAACGAAGGTCCCATACACCTCAAGACCCCGAACGCCGTCAACTATCCCATCAAGAAGACCGGCTACTATTGTGTAACGACCTACCCATATTCTGGCCACGAATACACCGCTGTGGTGGAGTTTCGAAACGCATACGGAGAGCTGCCGGCTGCACAAATTGCGAAGCTACCTTTCTACGGAGGACTTGCCATCACCTATCTGGTGCTGGGCATCTTCTGGGGATTTCTCTATTTCCAGAACCGACACGACATTCTTGCGGTCCAGAACTATATCACGGCAACCTTGATCTTCTTGATTGTCGAGCAGCTGATGACCTGGGGCTTCTACGACTACCAAAACACGCACGGAAACAATGCATTGAACAAGGCGTTCATGGTTTTGGTATCGGTCTTGAATGCTGGTCGAAACTCCTTGTCCTTCTTCTTGCTACTTATTGTGTGCATGGGATATGGAGTTGTGAAGACGACACTAGGGAAAACCATGATCTATGTGCGTATTCTGGCCATCACCCACTTCGTCTTTGGAGTTATCTACGCAATCGCCTCGCTCTCAGTCACGCCGGACAGCGCTGGGCCCCTGGTACTCCTGGTCATCCTTCCCTTAGCAGCAACTCTCACCGCTTTCTACGTCTGGACACTGTCTTCGCTCAATCTTACCATGAAGGACCTCGCAGATCGGAAACAGAAGACGAAATTCCTGATGTACAAACGACTTTGGTGGTGTATCCTGGGCAGCATCATGGTAATATTCGGCTTTTTCTTCATCAACAGTATATCGTTTGCGGGACGTTATGAGGTCGACTTTGTGCCTACCCACTGGCAGACGAGATGGTTCATCCTCGACGGGTGGTTGAACTTGGTGTATCTTTTCGACATTGCGTTCATCGCATACTTGTGGAGACCGACGGCGAATAACAGACGATTTGCGATGTCGGACGAGGTAAGCAAATCGCCCCAGGACTTGCACAAGGAGTATGCTAATTGAACCTAGATTGCACAAGACGACGATGGCAATTTCGAGATACGTTCTATAGGCGGCCTCTCGGATGACGAGGAGGACGACCCCGAGGCCAACGCTCAGCGGAAGCTCTATGACAAGGCCGTGTCTCCTTCAGGCGAAGCATCGACCTCGATGACAGACCAAGCATACGCACGGATGCCAACCGGAACGACAGGACCCTCGAGAAATCCCCCGCCTGGCCGACCACGTGAGTCACTGGATGGTGAGACAATTTTTGCCGTAGGAGAGGGCGAAGACTGGTCTGATGCGGACGACTCTGATACGGAAGAGCACGGCAGGCTGACCAGGAAGATCTGAGCGAGACTGTACGTGTACAACAGTACTTGTACAACATTAGATTCAAAGTCCTGCGTCGGACATCTTCTGCTTTGCATGTATTGCTATTTAGGACCATCTACACCCATTTGTGCTTGTACGCCAGCTGCGAGCTGAGGCAATGAGAAGCCTTCAATACTTTTTATGGTGCGTGTACCTTGACCTGTAAGCAAAGAAGAGAGTTCGACGGACATCGGAGGTTTTCGTGCATCAGGTACCGCAATTTCCCAGCCGGGGTGCACCCTTTTAGACTCCACATGAGCATTCGAATTGTTGACAGTGAGAGCTATGTCAAGCAGTCAAGATTTCTTCTGTTGCGAGGGAAGTCGTGCAGCTAGTTGTAATTTAGTTCATCTGTCAGCGGTGGCCGCAGCAACTTAGTGTATTGCATTGCTTCTTTGACACTGGCAGCACAAGACGGTCGTGAGCGTGGTTACAACCAAGACAATCTCCGACTACGATTCGGGACGCACTTGCAGCTTGAGCGGTCTGTCCGAATCTCTCATGTGATTGGACGTCAAGCCCTTTAGGTTGCGCAGCGCAATTTAGAAGTGCCCCGAAAAGCCACAAGGTTCCTCAAAGCACCCATCGGGGCTCTGCTAGGGTCTGGCTCTTGACCAACGAGATCGTGTCTGAGCCACGGGACTTTCTGAAACCTATCGCCATGGCTTCTTAGCTTCACATTGTCTAGCAAGGCCTCTGCCGATCTCACGCCTAGATCAACCATGTTTGCCATACAGTTATCACCCGTCAAGCTGCTTTGGTCCCCGTCTTGGTTTGTGTCGTAAGCTTGCACACTCGGCTGTTGTTAGGTCGCGCATCTGAGTGGTAGCTTCCCGCTCGCCGTTGCTATCGTCCTGATCTTTCCTTCTGTGCTGGAATTGAACTTTATCTCTGTCCTCGACACCTGCTACAGCGGTGCTTGCGCGCCTAGCTATCTTAATACCGCAGTGTCCTGACAACAAACCGACCCCATTCCCTCGTTTACAGTCAATTCACACTCGCTGTTCGACGCTACAGAGAAGTCTTGCGCTGCACATAGTCAACTTCCTTCCGCCACTTAATCATTAATAATACCTCCTCATCTGGTCACCGCTCCACGACCAGCTTGGAAACCTCGGAAAACTACGTCTGCTTGGATACGTGCGAGTGATTGGTTGCCACGATTGTCCTGTTGAAACCTTTGGAAGAGGCATAATCGCAGCATGAAAGTTCTTGGGAGGACAATACGTGGAACATCGCACGGACCGACCTCAAGGGCCTGAGCCCTCCCTGACATGAGAAGGACTGCTTTGGTTGCTGCATCGGCAGCATTGATCATTGGTACACATGGACAGGATTGTATCTCACTAGCAGGGTCAACAACTTGTCCAGCATTTGACGCGGCGTCCATTTCAACAAACTCGTATCTTACGAGCTTGTAGTAAGTGTTCTCCAACGAGGCCTGATCACTAAGCTGACACTTGCTAGTCCGTTCCTGCAGAATGTCTCGAACGTCCAGGAATTCGATCAACAACTTTCCACATACGTCTCCAACGGCTATGTACAATCAAAGTACGTCAACTTGTTCGGCTGCACCAATATAGATTTGAGCAATACGACGGATTACTATGCCAGATACACTACCAGCTTCCTTTGCAATGGCATAATCCAGAACTCTCGACAACCCTGTGACCTACCCGATGAAGCTGCGCAACCGTTGTGTGCCGACTCGTGCGCAGAATTTGCACAGAGCGAAGAGACCATTATCTCGAGCACCGAACTATGCTCTCCTCGTAGTGACAACTATGCCGCTCAATTAAGAGCAGACTTCACCAACTGTGCACTGCCTGCTGATTCATTGGGTGGTCAGTGCATCGAAGGTGTCGCAAATGAACCTGACGACTGTGGGTTCAGCGACAACCTGATTGGGCTCTGTGACTACTGTCGGGAGAGTACCCAGAATGCTACCGATTCGTGTTGCTTCACGTCAAACACGGAAGGACGATGCCAGAATGTGGACTTACCTGTCTTCTCCTCGATCGCGGACGTTTTCACCTCAACGGCGACCGCTACCTCCTCTCCGAGCAGCAGCGCTAGCGCAGGCGCGGGTGCATCAAACGACGACGGACAAGGCCTCAGTGGCGGCGCGATTGCTGGTATTGTGATCGGCTCCATACTGGGGTTTCTGCTGTTGCTCGCCCTGATCATTTTTGCGTGCATTCTGCTACGCAAACGGAAGCAGCGACAGAGTTCAGGCACTTTCCTCAACCAACCGTCGCCGCAACGACAAGGTATGACAGCCGCTTCTTATCATCCTCCTCCCTCTTCGTCACGACAAGGATATGAAGTTCTGCCTGGTGGTCGTGTCGCACGCATGGCGGCACTCTCAGGTGATGACAGTGAGGATCGAGGGGGCTACACAACAACCTCCGACCCATATGGCGACAGTCCTGGATCATCCGGCGAAAAGGCCGCCGGTGTTGTCGGTGGCATCAAGACTGATCGGTCTCCCGGCACCGATACTAACTATGAAAGCAGTAACGAATATTCTTCACCAGAGGGTGTTGCCAGCGGTCAGTCAGAACAGCTACCTTTCTTCAAGGACTATTACTCCAATGACGACATCCATCCGGGCGAAAAGGTTTCTGTATTATGGGCATATCAGCCACGAGCAGGAGATGAGTTTGAGCTCGAGCGTGGTGACATGTTGAAGGTGGTCGGCATCTGGGACGACGGCTGGGCCACCGGTGTTCGGATAGGCGACCGAGCGGAGGACTACGAAGGCAAGCACAAAGCTCAGAGAGATAGTGGTGTCTCGAATGGTACGGATACGCGCGACGAGTCAACTCCTCCTCCGGGTGAGATCAAGGCGTTCCCACTTGTCTGTGTATGCCTGCCAGAAGCTTGGAAGAAGACTGTTGAGGGTGATTCGTCGACGGAAGGATCAGGCCCCCCTGCGTTTTGAAGAGGCCCAGCAAGGTTCCCTTTGCTAAGCTCAGCCAGAAAATAGTGGTTGACGACTGCAACACAACAGCACGAGAAGCGACAAACTCTAGTATATTTAATAGGATACCCAACAGCAACGTCAGTCATTTAGAAGCAAAATTGAGATACCCCTTATGTACCCTTTCCTAGACGATAATCTATATAGCAAGGTTCGGCATCGCTGCTTTTATTTGCGCTCGATGGAGACCGCGCAGCCTCACGGTGCGAAACCCATAAAAAGAAGATTGATAGTATGGCGGTTAGATCCTCCACTTGACTTACTCGAGGAACGGCCACCATCAACAAGGATTGCAACCACAGCTAGCATTTGGCAGATCGTCAACAGTCTTGTGGACACGATCGACGTGGATGTTTAGTCACCCCAGGCCAATTCATTTCTGCAAGGTTGGCACTTTCAATCTGGTGATAACAGGCAGAAAACCCAAGATCCCGTTTTCATTGGGCAAGGAAGTACTGGTGTGGGCGTGATTGAGCGCTCAGGCGTGCAGGTGAAAGGCCAAGGCGGCAAGAAGACCACGAAAAATCCCTCCTGGTGGTACTGTTACTATCGAAAACGACGCTTAGGCCCGATATCAAAGGATTGAGCGATCTCTTGTCGAGGAAGCATCTTAAGCATATCTACACTCCGATGTGTATGTATGTAGAGAGAGTGTGTTGGTGCGGGTCCGAAAGCATTTCCACCGATTTCCCCGGCGGGTTCTCGGTGGGTTTTCGGTGGATTTCGACATGTACATTCACGAGCACATCGATGAGGCTGAAAGACCGATTATTGAAAGGCAGCACTAGTTATGCCCTTGTGCAAGACGTGCAAAGTCGCTCCGAACGTGTGATTGTGATACTGAAATGGGTGTAGACTACCTGAAGTCTGCTTGTGGTTCGGCTGGAAGTCGGGCCATTTGCGAGCCGACTCCGACGCGCCATCTGGTCAATCTCGACCAATCACCAGGGCTACCTGTCGGTCAAGCAATTGGCTCAGGCACTAGGTGTAGGTCCCCGCTGTGCCAAGCGTTTGGGGCTAGCCAGCTGCCTAGCATTGCTTGTGTCGCATCTGGGCATAGAAGTGTTTACACCTTGTGATAACAGAGCAGCAGCATTCTCTTCGGTCGCTTCTGCATCTGGCAAGAGGAAAGGATCTGACAGGAAGATAGAGACATGGCACCAGCAAGCGAGTCAACAGAGAGGAACATCGTTATCATTGGAGGCTCCTATGGCGGTGTTTCTACCGCTCACTATCTTCTCAAGCATGCCATTCCGAGTGTTACAAACAAGGACCGTTTGAAGGTCATTCTCATCAGCGCGGCCGCCGAGGTGATGTGCCGTCCTGCATGTCCTCGAGCGTTAATCTCAGATGAGCTCCTGCCCCAGGACAAGCTATTCGTGAACATTGCCAAGATCTTCGAACAGTATCCGAAGGGAAGCTTCCAGCTGCTGAGAGGCACAGTGGTAGACTTGGACCACAGTAAGCGCACCGTCACGGTCGACACTGCGGACGGACATACCGAGACGGTGGCATTCTATGCAGCTGTGATAGCGACAGGAGCAAGAACCCATTCGCCCCTTCTAGGCTACACCAAAGACGAAAGACACCTCCGCGAGACCTGGGCTGCCTTCCGTAAAGCTTTGCCCGATGCTCAAAGCATTGTTATCGCAGGAGGTGGACCTTCCGCGATCGAAACCGCGGGCGAACTAGGCGAGTATCTCAACGGCCGCGCCAGCATGTTCAGCTCCAAGCTCGAGAATCCCAAAGTCAAAATCACAGTCATCAGCGGCGCCGCCAAGATCCTCCCTCAACTCCGCGAATCCCTCGCTCGCACGGCAGAGTCATACCTCGCCAAAGTCGGCGTAACGGTCCTCAAAGGCTCCCGAGTCGCATCAACCTCTCCAGCCTCTGCAGGCACACTCGACGTCGCATCCCCCTGCACAGTCACACTCGAGCACGGTGACAGTCTGACCGCCGACCTCTACATACCAGCCTACGGCACAACTCCCAATTCGTCTTTCATGTCTACCACCCTACTCGAAGCAGACGGCCGCATCAAGACCAACCCGAAGACTCTGCGCATCGACAACGCCGGCCCCCGGATCTACGCCATCGGCGATGTGGCATCCTACACCCGTCCCGCCGTGCACCACATCCTCGAAGCCGTACCGGTGCTCGGCGCAAACATCAAGCGCGATCTCCTCCTCGACAATGGCGACGACAAAGCAGCGGCACCCGCAGACAGAGAGTTCAAGGCCGACACGCGCGAGACGCAGATGGTGCCGATCGGGAAGAGTAAAGGCGTGGGCGCGGCCATGGGCTACAGGATGCCCAGCTTCCTGGTGTGGCTGATCAAGGGCCGGGACTACTGGTTGTGGACAACGGGGAACTTGTGGAGTGGGAAGCAGTGGGCCAAGGAAAAGTGAGGTTGCAGTGGCGTTCGTTGTAAAGGGTTTAATGTGGTTTTTCTTCACGCGACTGACTGGCGATGATGAGAGTAGTGTCTGCGCAGTATCGTTGATATCAGAAATGACTTATTTCTTTGAATGTTCCCCGGATCTATGGCCCTGCCTCCTCTGTCGTGCAGTCCGTAGAGGGCGACACACCGGACAGATGATACTGATGTGTACTTGGCTAGAGAAACTGTCGTCATTCAGAGCCAGGGCATCTTGGTACCGCTGTATGCTATGTATGAGTAGCTCAGCGGCCGCGCCACGTCATCTGACTGGTCGTAGACAGGCTGGCGTGTTACAACTGTCTCTTTTACTGGATTCTGTCCGTCCTCTGCAGGGGCGACCACTTCCTAGCAGTAGCTGAATCTTTGATTTCTCGTGGTCGACTACTGTCAGTCTCTTCTCCAAAGCTAGTATGGATAGTGGCCGTGAAAACCAGGTAAGTGTATAATATGACACAGCATGTACAGTCTCTTGGTTGTATGAATCAAATGATCACGACAGTCATGGTAGAAACCCAAGATATTAGCGGCTATTCATGCCTGCCAAAGACCATACTACCCAAGCGCACTCGATGCCGAACCCGCCGCAGAAATTCAAGAGATATCTATGCTACATGTGCCCATACTGGACTGGAACCTCTTATCTCATGACAAGAAGGCATTCACCATCTGCGCCATACTCTGCATGCTTCCACCAGCATCCATCAATGTGAAGTGATTGACGCCATTAACTATGCCGACGCTCAAATTCCGCCTTCCCAGGAGAGACGCCCACCCGTCGGCAGAGAAATCCGTTCGGTTGTTGAGCAACCAGAGCATCTCTCGTGGATCTTCCGGAAATGTTTCCATCGTTGGGCCGTTCTCGTCCTTGCAAACTCCATCTCGCGCATACAAGATCAAAGAGCGAGGTGCGTCCTCTAGGACGGCTGGCTTGTAATCGTCGAGCGTTCGAACAAAAGCATCAAAATGCGCCCGGAGCCACGGTGGGGCTTTGTTGCCATCTTTCGCAGACTTAGTGCTCTTACTACCGAAAATGCCCAATGAGTCGAAGAAATCGTACATTCTTTGAGGTGGGTTCTGGAGGCCAATAGGATTGGGAGAATCAAGCAAAAGAAGGTGGCTGACAAAAGTCGGATCAGGGCCTTGACGTAGTTGCCTTGCTGCTTCGAATGCTAGGATCCCACCAGCAGACCAACCGCCTAGGATGAGAGACGGGACTTGTGAACCAGCGTCCTGTATGTCGGGATTTGTTTCAGATCGCGATTGCTGCTGGATCAAATTCTTTATTTCGGGAATGTACCTGGCGACCATAGTGGGAAAATCTATCCCCGAGCGGGTCATCTCTTCCGCAGTTTTGCGCCATGGACAGTTCAAACCATATACGGCACGTTCGCTAAGAGCCACAGCTTGCGCAAAGTCAACGTAGGATGAAGCTGACCCTGAGCCGTCCGGAAAGAGGAAGACAATTTGCTCAGCATTTTGGGGCGGGCCTGAGAGTAGTATGGATGTCGCACGGGACGTGGACACGGTCTTCGTGTCAGGCATTGCTCTGGTTTTGCTCTGATGGTTGAAGTAATTTGTCGTGACTGACCGTAGTTGTGGACGCGGCCGATGTGATACATGTGAAGCTGTATCCCGCTCGAGATTGCTGTCGATGACATCGATATTTTGCGTGTTCACAGTTCTCGCGTCTATGGCCTGACAAATGGCATTTTCAATCTCTTGCATGGTTTCGTATTCGAGAAAGATGCTGCCCGAGATCTGGGCACCAAGTCCCTCTCGCATCCTGCTGCTGATGTTCAAGCCGAGGAGGGAATCAACTCCGATATCTGCAAGGCTCGTCGATGGTTGCAAAGACTCCTCGTCCACCCCAGTTTCCTCTATTATGATTTTGCGGAGGAGCAATATCGCGTGTTGTTCTGCCGAAATTCTGTTCTCCCGCTTGAATGGGACAGCCGCGGCGTCATGTATGGAGATCGGCGTTGGTGGCGTCTCAATAGAAGAATTTGACATGGCCTGGGTATACGAGCTTGTACGGCTCACTGTGGTGGACGTCGTATTCTCAACACTAAAAAGTCGTTCAATGTCACCCACAGTCGGGTGATCGGTGAAAAGTGTTTGCGATATGTCAAAAGCAAGCTGTTCTCGGATCTTAGATACCAACGTCAGCGAGAGGAGAGAATCGACGCCAAGCTCAGCAAAGTCGTGCTCTGGTCTCAGGTCCGATAACGACATGCCCACCTCGTCCGCGATCATAGTCAGAATTCGGCTGGAAGGAGAACTGGAGATGCTGCAGACGGTCTTTTTATCTGGTCTTGTTGCCAATTGCTCCGAAGAGTGGATTCTGGACGGAGAGGTCGCCTTCAAGCTTGTGTTCAACGGCTGGCGGGAAGACTGACTGACTGATGACTTGACGGTCTCAAGCTTGGACTTGCCTGGCAAAGCATGATGAAGAGCACGCCTCGACACACCTTTGAATATTACGCCCTCATAGACCGCAATGATGCGATCACCATCTAGAACATAAGTATCGCCAGCATATGTCGTCTTCTCAATGTGGTGCATACGATTGTACGCTCTGTAGGTCTTTCTTGCATCGAGGTGCTCTGCTATACGGAGTCTTTCCCATCCATGATTGATGAAAACATGGTCCGACGCATCGTGGTTATCGTTACCATTCATTATCAGCCTATAAGGTGTTAGTAACCTTCTAACAGCGAGTCCGAGGTTGAATAAGGGGATTGGTATAGGATGCCTTGCCAGTCGTGCCGAAACACCTTTTACGAAACGTCTCAAATAGTTCCTCAACACAAAGTATGGTCAAATCGTGGTAGGGTAGGTAAGAAAGTGGACTCACCCAGCTACTTGTCCAAGGCTATCGATCCATCGCGGGTCAATGAAGAAGCCACTTTCTGTAACCTGGAAGCTGACTTTCGCCACAGCTTCCAGCCGGCCACTGTCGATGGTGACTTCGGACATCCCTCGATATTCGTCACTGTAGTCGACAAGCGCGCTAAATAGCTTGTATATCATCTTGCGCTTGATGGTGTTACAATCGTTGTTCGCATCAGTGTCAAGTGAGCTTTTGATAAGCGCATCGATGCGCGAAGTAATGAGGTATGTTCCGCGTTTCCATTCAGCGAGCCAACGCTGTTCTGACACGATGTTTACATCGAGTTTCACATGTGAAGTTGTATGCTTGCCAGCAACATCGACACTGAAAAGCTCCATGCTAACCACATGTCTGCTCCAACTCGCTGTGGCTTCAATTCTGAACAGGTGTGATGTTTCCAAATGACCAGCGATGAGAGGGTTCTGTATCTTGACGTTAACGATCTCGAAGCCCGATGTTGTGGATGCTCGTCCTCCATGTTTCTGAGAGACGAGATATCTGGAAAGTGTCATGGCGACATCGGCGTACATGGACTATGCAATATAATTAGTAACTTGAGAAAGAATTGGGAGAGAACACGGGGCACCGGAAGGTATTATAACGAGACTTACCGACGGACAGAGAGCGGTATCGTTCACTTGATGTCCTCGGAGAACAGGTAGGAGCCTGTCGTCGAATAGGTCTGACTCGACAGTAACCGAAGAGTGGTCAAGACCATGCTTCTCATCAATGATGCTCTGCGCCGATGGTGAAAGGTATTTTGGTAGCGGCGCTTGTTGCTGTAGACCCTTCACGGCGGTCTCAGGGTTTGTAGACTCCCCCTTCGTCAAGCAAAAGTTTTGGCGGTAGTCGATCCAATAGTTTCTCTGATCCCATACATACCGCGGAAGATCCAAGACCTCGTGGGATGCAGGGAAGGCTCTGTGGTAAGTGTTCCAATCAACGTCTATGCCCGCCAGAAACAAACTTTGCACAGCAGCTGTCAAAGTCTTATATGCGTCCATGGACTGGCGGAGGCTTGCAACAGCCTGAGATTGTGTGCCCAGCGTACTCTTGACCATATTAGAGCACACAGAGTGAGCGCCGATCTCTAGCCATTGGAAACTGTGAGTTATGTCGGAAGTCAACTGTTTCCCGGCACATAAGACTGATATAGCTGCTCGAAGAGCGCCACAAAAGTCAACCCTGTTTCGACTGGCAGCCCGCAAGTATGACGCGTTGAGTGTCTCGCTGTCGCCGACAGGTATCACGCAGGCCAACAATGGTGATAGATATGCGACCTTAGGCGCATGGAAGGTTGCACCATCGGATGCCAGCTGCTCAAACTCGCTCAGAATCGGATCGACCTGAGCAGAGTGGAATGCGTATGGTATGTTCAGAAGTGTGCTCTTGATGCCTTTTAGGGTTGCAGTGCGAGCCAACTCAGCTATTGCCTGCCGCGACCCGGAAACGACATGACCACTGGGCTGGTTGAGACACGCAAGCTCATAACTGTTCTCGTCGCAGTTCTGGTTAAGTAACTCATTGACCACTTCCAGCGTTGCCTGTAGTGCGAGCATCGAATGGGTGCCTGCTGAACATTTCGCTTCTAGGAGTGTAGCTCTAGTACCGACGAGGTAAATGACGTCGGCCGCACTGAGGACGCCAGCAGCGTACAAGGCTGCATACTCGCCCAAGCTGTGACCGATGACTGCTGCAGGCGATATGCCCCAGCTCGTCCATAGATCGACCATGGCGATTTGCACGCACACAAGCGCAAGATGTGATACGACTGGTCCACAACTTCGTACCTCGCCGTCGGCGATTGAGCCATCAATCAATCCGAGGAATGAAGGGAAGTCCGAGGCCAGGACCAGGCGATCTAGTCGTAGGATGGACGCCGTGAATGAAGGATTAGTATCAAAGAGTGATCGTGAAGGCTCGAAGGAGACATTTCCTTGACCAGAAAATACGAAGATAACCCGGGCTTTGCCGTGTACTGCGGAAGGAATAGGCTTAATGTTGTTTGTCGTAGCCTGGCAGACACGCAGTCCCGCCTTGAGGTCGGACAGGATAGCCGCCGTATCGGTGCCCGACGTTGCTATGCGGTATTTGTAGTGCATCCTTCGTGCTGTCACAGTATACGAGAGTTGGGGCAGGATGTTTCTGGTTGCGGTCTTCTCTAAGAAAGAAATCATAGACTCGATATTTCCGGTCAGTGATGCCGCGGTTTTGGCCGAAACAACCACAATGTGGGAAGCTCGAGGGTCAACATCGTGAGTGGGCATTCTGGTAGGCGCATCTTCGAGCAAGACGGCTGTGTTTCCACCAGCAGCACTGAAGTTGTTGAGGAATGCCTGTCTCTTTTTGCCACTTGAAGCATGCCATGGAGTGGCCTCCATGGCAATATGTACTCCACGCTGAGCAAGGTCTTTAGGATAGTTGTGATTGATTCGTGTTTTGATACCGCAGTGAGGAGGGATCTTATTGTGCCTCATCATCATAAGCACTTTGATCAATGAAGACACACCTGATGCGGATTCAGCGTGACCTATGTTCGCCTTTGCCGAGCCAAGGTAGAGCGAGCGCTCTGTGCGAGGCTGAGTTCTTCGATGGTCCGGTGCGAAGACTGATAGGACAGATTGCATTTCCGTAGCATCACCAGCTTGTGTCCCAGTCCCGTGCATCTCAATATACCCGACGTCGAGTGGATCAATGTTTGCATACCGTATAATGCGGTTGAAAACACTGGCCTGATCGCCTTCATGGGGGCGGGTAATACTGTCAGTCTGGCCACAGTGGTTCGTGTTTGTGCCCAGGATGACACCAAATATTGGATCTTGATCGGCCTGAGCATCTTGAAGACGTTTGAGGACTACCGAGCCCACTGCATCAGAGCGGCAGTACCCGCTTGCTTGATCGTCGAAAGCATTACAGTTTCCTGTGATAGAGTGTCAGATAGCATTCATGGTGAGGCTGACACGAGCGTCATAGAGTCAGTACTGAGGTTCCGACACGTACCTGTTGTTGATAGAAAATGACCTCTGTCCAGCCCTGCAAAGTTGTCCGGATTGGTGAGGATGTTGGTACCACCAGCGATGGCAGTGTCGCATTCGCCCCTCCATAGGTATCCACACGCAGACTGGATTGCCGCAAAACTCGAGGAACAAGCTGTATCAACGCTCAAGCTTGGGCCAGAAAATCCGAAAAAATAACTAATGCGCCCAGGCACAAAAGCTCTGTTGCCCCCAGGAATGAAGTAGGTACCGACGTCCTGGCCACTATTCACTTCCCTCCAGTCATCGCTTGTAGTGCCGAAGAAAACACCTATCCTGTCTTGCTGGGTGCTTGGAGTCCGGTTGCGAACCATTCCTGCCATTTCCATCGCTTCGTAAGTCGTGGTAATGGCAAGACGCTGAGCAGGGTCAGTATTCTCAGCCTCTCGAGGTGACATGTTGAAGAAGCGTGCGTCGAAGAGCCCAGGCTTGTCAATGAAACAGCCATGTTTCACTCGGCTGGAGTTTTTCTTTTTGCCGGAGGGGTCAAAGTGCGATTTCCAGTCGAATCGATCTGGTGGTATTTCACGGTGAACGTCACGACCATTCATCAACAAATCCCAGAAAGCCTCGTTCGAGGCTGCTGATGGGAACCTGCCGGAGTACCCGATAATAGCAATTTTAGAATGATCAAAGCGACCGGATGCCTTTTGCTCGGTACCTGGAGTCTGCGTGGGAGGTATATTCGCTTCTTCACCACTGATCTCGATATCAAAGTCCTTCATCAGTCTCGTAGAGACCATGGCTGATGCACTGCTGGAGAAACTGACGACCTTGCAGCTCCGTATTTGGGCCTCGTTGAGGCTCTTCCCAATCGCTAGAAGAATTAAATCCCAACGAATGGAGAGTCGTAGGGTTTCCGTTGCTGCAAGTTCCAGAAGTGACCGCAGATCGTTATCTCTGACTTCGTGACCACTCGCTGACTCAATTAAGGGGAGGTATTGTTGCTGCTCGACGTTGCATGCCGAACGACCGCCCAAGATGCTGTCGATTATTTGCGACGCTATTGATGGATCGAAGATGTGTGGTGCATGGAATGGTGTACAGATATTGAGAGACTGGCACCTCAGGCTGTTTGAGTTCGAGGAGATAAAGTCCTGTAATGCAGGTGGAGCGCCGCTGATTGTAACCGATCTTGTCGATGTCGCAGCACTGATCCAGAGCTTTGTCCTATATCTGACGCGCTGTATTCAATCAGCAACTTATCCACAAGTAGGCAGAGCTCATGCTGGTACTCACCTTCGACCCTAAATAGGTTTGCAGCAGCTGAGCTGGGTCAGCATCACCTCCAGCTACAACTAAAGCCGACCATGATTTGGAAGCCTTCCCGCTGCAGGCTTGCAACGAGAGAACTTCGCCAGCCAGATGAGACTCGAGGGCAGTCGCAAATGCTGCAAGCACTGCTATTGTGCCATTCGAGACCAGATCATAGACGCTTTGCGAGCAGCTGAGCGCTGCCGCGGCAAAGCCACCAGTACATGGCCCAACGACCTTGGTAGCGAGGCAAGAAGGGAAAGAGCGGGCTGAGAAATATCTGTTGCTGAACTTAGCTGGTGCATACTAGCAAAGAAGACGCGCAGATGATCTGGAGCGGGCAGTTGCCAACTTACGAAATTGCTTGTGCTACCTGGTGGACGCCGAGGAAGAAGAACTGCAAGACAGACGCACCAGTTGCATCGGCACGTCTCGAGAACAAGTCGATGAGAGATGTGAAGTGAGGAAGCAGACTCTGCTTCTCTCCCGACAAAGACGCGATGAAGTCTCGCAACTTTTGATTGACTCGATCGAAAAAGGTGCTGAGAAGTGGGTTCGACTTGGTGTGCAACGACCTTTGTAGCTGCTGCTCGTAATTGGTGCAGGCCAGGTCACCAAAGAGGAATAATTGGGCTTGGCTCAGACGCGCCTCGTGGGCGGCGGTCGAGTTAGGCATGCCTACGAACCTGCGATTCCAGCTTGCCGAGCCTTTTCACCTTGGCTCTCCAAGCTTGACTTGCCCCACACCTTCTAATGTTTAAGTCTCTTGTTGTTTGGTCATTAGCAGATAAGCTTTGCCACGAGGCCAAGAACTTTGGTTGCCATGTTCGATCGTAATTGATGGTCTTTATCAAGTAGGTAAGTGTTACTGCGTTGCATCGGTACGGTGACTACCCTCGTGGGTACGCGCAGAGGAATTCCCCGAGACATCCCAAATAAAGCCTCGGTGGATTTTACAGAGGCAACGCTCGGCATATTCACCCCTGAGTGCCTCGAGCTTAGAGATCAGCCCGTGTGTTGATCGTGGCTAGCTCCAATGAGCGCCCCGCGACGAGATAACAAGAAACGGTGTCGGCTCCGATCTCTTGAGAAGTGTTTTTTCGCTGGGCAGGGAACGACAGTCATTAGTACCCACAGCACCATGGCGCCCTCACAACCTCAGACACTCTACGGTGTGACCATTTTCGGATACAGAAAAGCTGGCATGGACGTGACCAGCTACCATGATTATATCAGTCGAACTCACGCTGGCCACCTGAAGACTTTGCTCGCCAAGAATGACATTGTTTCATATACTATGGTGTGTTTCCCTGCAACCCAAGCGGTTGTGCTGTCTTGACACCACATCGGACACCCGAGGCTGATGTATATCGCTGATTTGCAGCAACACAACACTCCTGAATCGAATGAGGCGTTGCTAGAAAGGGTCTACAATTCGAAGCTTTCTGGTCAAATGATCTCAGATTGCGATGCAGTTATCCAGATTGTGTTTAAAGATATCGAGGACTACCTTCGTGTCCGTCAAGATCCGCATTTTGTGAACGTGGTCAATCCGGACCATACCAACTTCGCAGACCCCAGGAAGACAAGGTTCTCTATGGGCTGGTTTGAGGTTCACGTCGAAGATGGCAGGGTGATTTCATAGCTGCCCCCAGTGGACTAAGCAAAACTGTCGATCCACGCAGTACGTTGCCTTTCCCACAAGCAATTGAACGTCAGCCACCTCAGGTTTGATGGAGTGAGTTCAAAGTCCGCCAAGTCACCTGCATCTAGCTAAGGCGCTTTCGTAGTGTGCCCACCTACAAACAAATTCTGTTTCTATCTTGCCATAGTTCATGCGTTACGCCTGTCTATCGGGTGCTACTAGTACCTGCAAATGGCTGAGCTCTTCGATTATGTTCTGAAACGCAGATTCTTCCTACTTAGCACATGATGCCAAGGAGAGCTGCCACAACCCCCGACAACTATGAGAAGAATACCGCTCTGTGTACGATATCTGGAACGCAGAACATTGTTAGTATGAGGGTTCTGTACCAAGCATGCTCCTATCCGGCGTTTAACATACCTTGAACTGCGGATGCGCACACTTCATCAAAGCATGCCATTCCTTAGATGTCCGCTGTTTGGCATTGTGCATGGTCATGAGCGTGACATCTCGACGTCTGTATATTCTTTCCACATCAGGCGTGAACGTGCCCCAGCTTGGAGACACTAGGTCGCACACTAAGATTGTGGAGTTTTGTTCCAGGACTGGAACGAAGCTCTGCAGCATGGCAACGACCTGAATATCATCAAGGCACCACAGTAGGCTCCGCAAGAGGAATATCGTTGGTCTAAAAGTGGCACCAGTCTTTCCTTCCGTTTCAATACTATTGACAGTCAAACAATTGTCCACTGTGTTCCTTTGCGTGATGCATGGTCGTTCTGTCGTATCTAGCGAGGTCTTTCGGCTGTCCATTTCGACAAGCTCCAAGGTTGGATCTCGGACATCGAATTCCACGTTGGTGAACAAAGCAGCCGCTCTCTTCGAGAAGCTAGCAGTCTTGCTGCCAACTTCTATCACGAGGGGTTTCGGCTTTCCTCGTATTGCCTCTTGCAAGCTTGCCAGGTAGTCGACAATCATGCCATCACCCGGGTCGAGGTCTGCAGAGCGAAGAAAATCAGTACCGTTCATTGACCGTAAGAAATCATGGCTCAGCTTACTCTGTGACACACTGTCCATTGCCTCGGCGAAACGGTTCCCCTTTTCTGGATACCCCTTATGCCACTGGTACATGTGCAGACCCCACCTATCAAGATTGTCAGCCTGCATGTGTCTGGGATCCATTGTGATATGCGTACGCATGTTCAAATGCACTCCGGCCTTTCCAGAAATGATGAGCTTCCTGCAACGAATCTGCCAGATGCGCACTGGCTACTCTGGTTTCGAACAGTTGGAACTCAATGAAGCTCCTGAAGCCCTGGTTCGTGGCAAGCTCTGCAGAGATCGCTGTATGGGAGAAGAACTCTTCCATCGGTTCTTTCAATATACCAACGGTTGAGATCAATCGACAGATACGAAGCAGCTTGTCATAAGGCATGTTCGTCTCGCTTGCAAGGTCTTGGACTGCACGAGATGAGCCGTCAAGCGGCAACTTTTCGAGCACATTGTACTGAAGCAATGCATAAAGTGCACCGTGTTCCCAATTGACGGATACATACTCATGAAGGAACCCTTGTGGGCCTTCTAGTAGAAGATTCAGACGTCTGGTCAATGCAGTGATTGTGGCGCGTAGCTCTTCGATCTCTCCATCGTGTGTTGTCCAGAGCTCAGTCGTTGATGTCGCTGCGAGGTCGGACGGAACGAGTATCGAGCGTTGACTTAGAAGGTTGCATAACTTGTCCGTCTGAGCTGCAATTCTCTGCGCTACTTGAGCGGGACCTTGCTGAGATTCGAGAGCAGTCATTGTCACGACTCGTCTGGCTAATTGCGCACGTCAATACTAGTATCGTAAGGTGTGAAACACAAGAAGATATGTCTGGGTGCAACACAAAGTAAAGGTCATCAATCGTAAAGACCTTATGACTTCTAGCGGCTGAACGCCAAAGAATTCCCACTGAGACAAGCTATGATAGTACGATACATCACATTCTGGGACAAGCACACCCGTTTCATTGCTTCGTCAAGCATACAGCATGCTCGGAAAGCTCCATGAGTGCCGATGTAGTTCAGGCAAAGCGAACGATCGGGCGTCGGCGTTCCTCGGCGCATTTGAAGAGAAGGTCCCAAACACTTCTCGAAGCGTGAGAGTAACATCGAACATCTGCCAGAAGGATCTTTTGCTTGGTCACAAAGAATCGACCGGGACTGTGACAACAACGGACCACACGAGATGCTACTACTATTGTCCGGCTGACGGTAAACGCCGCCCTTTACCCCATGGTCCCGGCTACGGTTGCCAGTGACCTTGGCCAGAAGTGCAAAAGCGCACATCTCCTAAGATGTCAAGCCCCCACTTCCATGGCCTTCGGCTTCCTATCTTCAAGTCCATCCATAGGCTTGAATCCACGCCGAAATACAGGACTCTCCTGGATCTTGTTCCAATCATGAAGCAGCAGACCGTTCTCTACCGAGCATCTCACTTCCTCCGCACCACGTGGAATCAACTCTTGTTCATACGCCGTGACCGCCCCCTCGAGCGAGCTTTGACCCTGAAGAACGCTTTCCAAACCGCACAACAAATTCGACACGTCGCAGATACAATGATTTAGTCCCTGACCTCTGTAGGGGGGCATCGCATGAGCAGCGTCTCCAGAAAGAGTCAGCCGACCGCCTTTGTTGTCCCATGGCTTACTTATCCAATAGCTTATGTCAGCCTTGTGAACCTCTGTGTTTTCAGGCAACCACATGAAGGCGGATCGAGCTGGTTCGCCGAGTCCTTCTGCCCGCGCCTTGACCAGAGCCAGTCTTTCTTGGTAACTTAGGGAATTGTCATTCTCCTCGAGCCACGCCATAGCCATATGGAATGTCCACGTCTCCGGGTGATCAGGACCGTCCGGCATACCCGAAACTGTATGGTTCATTTAGCATCCATCTGTGTTCCTCGAGCGGCCACCAAGGTAATCGGGGTGGTGGTCTGATACTCACTTGACTGGAACGCGTGGAATGACCGCTGGCTTAGAGCTAGATAGCTCGTTGGGAACTTCTGCCGCACAAATCGAGCCTTTTCAGCATCGCCGTAGCAAACAGTCATATTCGTGTGGAATATAGGGAATTTTGCTGGTGCCGCATCTTCAACACTTCCCATCACGATCTCTCGTACTCTAGACCTGCTTCCTTCGGCTCCGATTATTACTGAGCCGGTTACCTTGGAGCCGTCGGAGAAGATGGCAGTGACATCCTTGTCGCCGTCGTGGCAGATGGTGTCTACCAGTGTTTTGCCGTACTGCGCGTTTGATTCTGGTCAGATTAGAAGATCTTGAAGCAGTCCATACTCGGCAACATCAGTAGGCTGAAAGGTCACGAACCTGTACGTCGACACCTTCAGCACAGAGCGCACGCATGCGGCTACGTGGCACCCGCAGACCATTTTCGTAAGGCACACCCGTGATCATGTTGCCTGTCTCACCATTGATGATTGGATACAGACCGGAGTGAATCCCCACTTGAGGATTGCAGCCGATTTCTGGGACCTTCTCATACAATTCAAGTGGCAGCAGCTCTTTCAGCTTTGGCAACGCCCAGTGGATCGCCATCGTCCATTCGTTGCTTCGATAATTCATGGCAACATCTTTCTCGACTATCGTGTAACTGATACCCAGCTACGCGAGGAATCAGTTGCCGCTCCTTGTGACATCCTTGGCCAGATTTGAGGCAGACCTTTTTCAAACCTTGGCATATAAGAAGCCCTGTGATACCTGAGGGTCTTGTAAATATCACTTCCTCAACAGACATCTCTGGCTTACCGGCACCAACGACGATGACATGGAGATCGTTGCCTGCCATCGCCCCGGCCTTTCTTACCTCACAGCGGTTGTGGGCTCTACTTATGGGCTCGGGGGGATCTTCGCCCTGATCAGATCTTCGTGAAGATTGTCGTACTTCTGTATATATCAGGGTGCAGCGAGCTAAGAACGCCTCTAAGTGAGTCTTCCGTAGACCCCTCGATTCGTGTTTGTGATCGAGCTGCGCGAGTAGCACTAGGAGCACCAGGTCTACGCTAGACTTATATGATGTAGAACCAAGAAGATCGTATCGTCGAAGACAAAAATGGCCCGAGAAACTGATAGGGACGGATGCTGCCTACAGCCTCAATATTCATTCGTTCCTCTCACCATTCTGATTCTTCGTACATGTCGAAAGTCCGAACCACATTATTGATGATCATGCTCATTTAGCATTCATTCAAGGTTCGATGACTCGAACCCTTGTGTCTTGCATACCTGGTCTCATCAGCCCATGTCAACCATCTTCCATTCATATATACCACCGAATATTCGCCGAGTGCGACAGTGCAGCGTTTGCTTGCTGTTTGAGCCTCACTGACTGCGTGCCTCTTCCATCCCGGTGCTGCTCAATAAGTACATATCGATAGTGAGCCTCCGTTCATGAAGGAGATATACTGGATCATACTTGTAAGGTACTATATTTCCGACAATGGGCACTATGACCAATGCCGCACAGACAGTAACATCTCAACAGGAGCATGATCAGAATGCTCAACCCAACAATAGGATTGTCCTGACCTCCGACGAATCACCAAATGGAGCGTTGTATTGGTCGCGCACCAGCGGCAACGATCTCGACAGAATGCTTCAAGAAGCCAGCTACCCGCAAGAAGTACGGGAAAATTTCATGACATGGTATCGAGATGTGATCTGCCCACTACTAGGTGATAAGCCTCAAAGTGACTCTCAAAAGTGCGGCATCGGCTGGGATGGAAACCCTCTGGAGTACAGCTTCGAGTTGAGAGGTTCGATGCAAAAGCAGAACGTCCGGTTCGTCGTCGATCTTACACAGCTCCGTCCAGTAAACACGAAAAACTTGCTGAGCATCAAGAATGCACAGAGTGTCATTGACACGCTGGCGCAGCAGACACCAGGCTTCGACGACACATGGTATCGTGCTCTGAAGAGCTACATGATGTATGACCATCGGCCCATCGAGCAGCAGCAAGCTCTGGTCGACCATGCAGGACAACAGACGCAACTGATTCTAGGATTCGACATAGCACGTCATGTTCCCCCAACAGGAGGTCTGCCTGTTATGGGGAAAGTCTATTTCCCACCTTGCTTTGCAGCCGAAGCCAGAGGGTTGACCCGCTGGCAGGCGTCACGTCAGGCCATCCAGCAACTTCCAGGAATCGAATCATTCCCAAACGTACTCAAGTCAGCCGATATGATCAACGACTACCTTTCTGACAAACCCCAAGCGTGGCAGATGGGTGTACGCTGGTTGGCTACGGATCTTGTTTCGCCTGCAAAGGCTCGTTTCAAGGTATACATGCGTTGCTTCGGAACCGATTTCGATGCCATTTGGGATTACTATACCTTGGGAGGGAGGATACCTGACCTCGAGGAAGACAAGCAGAAATTTCGTGACTTGCTGGATCTTACCAGCGGGTCTTCGTATGCCGACACGAGGAACGATAAGCAGATGAAGATGGCTCGCTTCACGTCTGTCACCAAAAAGCTAACGGCCATATATTTCTCATTGTCGCCGACCAACCCATATCCTGCACCCAAACTCTGCATTTATCCTTCCAACTTTGCGCCGAACGATCAAGTCATTGCACAAGGTTTCGACGCTTGGCTGAAAAAGTATAATTGGGCGAACGGCACAAAATCGATGGAAGAGCAAGTCAAAAACGTCTTGTAAGTGCTTCGCGACGATTCAAAGCGATACTGACATGTGAGTTCTAGCACACACCGAAAGCTTGAAGAGAGGAATGGTATCTTCACTTTCATTGGCATTGGGCGCAAGGAGGATCCTTTGAAGAAGGAGCTGAGCATTCAGACATATTTGACACCAGAGTTGTACAAGGTACCACGCTGCTAGGCGATGATGTACGGAAACATTGCAGTGCGCTACTACTACTATATCTCATGTCGGGACCTCGTTGTTGCGTTGCGTAACATCATGATAAAAGCATTGACCGTGATGTACGAGGTCGAATATTGGTGACCGTGCCGTACTTTGTTCTTTCTTGACATACTAGTACTAGTACTATGTGGCGATAGTGGCTCCATACTTACTAAGATCTGCAAAAGCGGTGTAATGCACACCGTACCATTACACATGGAAGTAGATGCAATAACGCAAAGATGGATGGATTGACTTGAGGCTTGACCTTTCCGTTGTGCTGAGCGTACAGCCACCACTTGCTGCTAATGCCACTAGTAAGATGCAACAGACTCCGAGTTCTCTTTAGCAACGGCAGAAAATCAGTGAATGACTTTCACCCATTCGGCCGTATCTTAATTTTGTGTCAGCTTGCAACACCCTGCAGAATGCGCCTTTGCCGTGTCCCGCATTTGCAGCGAATCAAAAACCCGCCGAGCACATGGGCATTCCCCACTACCAGTATTTTGTCGACATACTACGTAGCAGCTGATGAACCGTATTTCGGTGACTTGTGTTTTGGAAGGCATCCTTTCCTGGCTCAAAGTTATGCTAGATGGCCTGTAGACCTTCTTTGAGTCCCAACAGCTGACATCTCAATTTAACAAACTGCACACGTAAAGCTATCTAAGCGCCGCCAACATGGTCTCTGCCCTTGTTCTTGGCAGTACTGGACTCACAGGCTCGCAAATCCTTGCTTACCTCAAGACGCTCTCACACAAGGACATTGCAAGTATCGTCACCCTTGGTCGCCGCAAACCCGAAGCACGAAGCTCTAGTGTCACTAGAATCTCCAATAGTACGGCTAGCAGCTCTGAGGCGCTGCCGAAGGTGACTCATCTCGTCGAGCCTGATACAAGCACCTGGCCGGCCCAGATATATTCCCTCGCTGAACCGCCAGAAATCATTTTCTCCGCGCTCGGCACCACACGCAGCGCCGCCGGCTCTCTCGCTGCGCAATTCACGCTCGAGCACGATCTCAATCTCTCCATTGCTCGTGCCGCGAAGGAACGAGGCACAAGCGTCTACGTTCTGGTGTCTTCATTCGGCGCCACCTCAGCCTCGTTCGTGCCCTATCTGCGCATGAAGGCACAGATTGAAAAGTCTCTCGCAAAACTGCAGTTTGATAAGCTCATTGTCTTGCGTCCAACTTGGATTCTGGGAGATCGCAACTTGGACGGTAAAGGCGCTAGAGGCGTCGAGAATGCAGTGAAAAGGATGTTCACGGCGGCGGGAGATTTTGGCTTGACAGGATTCAGAGACTTTTGGACGCAGGATGCAGCGGTGATCGCGGTTGCGGCTGTGAAGTTGGGGTTGAAAGCGGTGGAGCAGGAAGGTCGCGGGAATGAGGAAGGAAAGACAGGAACAGCGAAGCGCGCACCGCGGGACAAGTGGGGCAAAGCCGTGGTTGTAGAAAGTCGGCGTATTGTCCAGGTAGCCAGAAGCTAATAGTCATTGGTGCTTGTGCAGACTGCTCGCCAGAGTTAGGTCTAGGTTAGTTTATGATAGTTGTTTTGCGGTCAACTTGTTTCCACTGTTAGCTCGTCGAGTCAGAAAACCAATAGCTGAAAGAGAATCAGCCGAATTGTGAATATACTCGATATCTCCAAGCAGTCCTACATGCGTGGCTTCTCGTAGATGCCTATTGGCTTGCTTCCGGAGACAAATAGACACGACTGCCATCTATGAGTGAGGTTGCTTCAAACGATCAAGGACGTAGGACTCATGAAGTGGGGACCGATCATTATTGCTCAAGACACACAACGCTACAAACAGGTACTAGTATGCGCAAAACAGCCAAACGCCACTGAAGACAACCTCTCTTGCAGGAACCAGCAACCAGAACCAAAAGCCTGAACGCCTTCCGTGATGAACCTCTGTAGATAACATCACATGTCTGCGGCGACAACTTCCTTCGCTACCAGCTTGCTTTTCGTTACCATCGTCCGTGCCAATGTCGCAATCGGGATATTGCTCATGATGTCGAAGATTGAGATGTCACTCTGTAGTTCTCGGAAACTCCAAGCTCGAATTTCGACTGCGGCAAGAGAGTCCACGCCATATGTAGAGATAGGCTTGCCAATATCAATATCATCCGAGGAGACCATCATCAGTTTCGCTAATTTCTGGGCGAGCGCTGCCGCAACGATCTCGCTTCCTTCGGATATGCTGGCCGCTTCGGTCACCTGTGCCGAAACGCTGTTGGCAGCATCGTGCCCACCGTTCGCTGCAGAAACGTCAACGAGCTTGAGATGCTGCATCTTGAAGTCCTCGAGGTAGAAGGGCATCTCCCATCCCTCTGCAGCGACGAGGCCTCCAGTGGCGAAGCCAGTAACCAATTGTCCAGGGATTGGCTCCCCAGAGACGGTCTCGCCAGTGATAGCAGCCTGTATCAGGCCGATGAACTCTTCTTCAGCCAAGGCGATGTATCCTTGCTGTCCAAGTGATTCGATCAACTCGCTGTGTTCGGCGACATAGCCAGCACCAAGAACTGGACCCACGTCCACAGCTACGGCAGCCAGGCCTTGTTGACGACGATGATGAGCCAAAGCATCCTGGAATGTATTGCCTGCAGCATAATTACCCTGACCACGGGTACCTGCAGCACCGGAAGATGAACTAAGCATCACGAAGAAATCAAGATCGTTTGGTGCGTGTTGATGTAAATTCCAAGTCCCAGGGGCCTTCGGGTTGACGGAGAGCTTCCATTGAGCGTGCGTCATATTGGTGAAGGCAGCGTCGGCGAGAGACATGGCCGCTTGGATAAGGCCGCGGGTTGGCGGCATTTCGGACGAGATTTTCTCGAACGTCTTTCGGACCTTAGCCGAATCGCCAATATCACAGGCATATGCCCGCGCGTTGACACCCTGCGATTCGAGTTGGTTCAAGATCTCCTGTGCTTCACGTCGGGATGCACCAGATCGAGAGATGAAGGCGAGATTCTTGGCGCCGTGCGCGACCATGAAGGAGCAGAGCGATCGACCAAGTCCGCCCAGACCGCCGCTTAGGACGTAGGTAGCGTTGGGGTCAAGCTCCGCTTCGCGGACCTTACGAGGAATGCTCTGTGAAATGAATTAGCACAAGATGGCTTGACAAGCAGGTTTTTGACTGCATACCTTCACGATGGCGCCGGGGTTGGCCTTGAAGACAATTTTGCCCATTTGTTTACCGCTCTGGAGCAGTCGGAAACCACTCTCCACCTCGTCGAATCCCAAGACATTGAGAGGAGTGACGGCAGAGCATCTTGAACCCTTGAAGAACCTCATGGTCTCCTTGAACAGTTTCGAAGCTCGCGGGATACTCATACGCAATGTACCAATAACATTGACGCTGTGGAAGCTGATGTTTCGTAGGAATGGAGACATCTCAAGGCCAGTGTTTCCAGCTGTGGAATGTGGTCAGTATCTATTTGGGGCATGCAAGAATTTTGCGACTTACTGATATCTTTCTTCCCAAGCTCGATAAAGCGGCCGAACCAAGCAAGGCAATTCCAGCTCTCTCTGAGCGCCTCTCCTGCCAACGAATTCAAGACAACGTCGACGCCCTTTCCGTTCGTCATGCGCTTGATACCAGTAGCGAATGACAGATCACGAGAATTGAAGATGTGATCTTCTGGAATGCCGTACGCTTTCATGATATGGTCCTTCTTCTGTTGAGAACCAACCGTAGCATAAATCTCGGCTCCGACCTGTTGAGCGATCATGATAGCAGCTTGACCTACACCGCCAGCAGCAGCATGAATGAGGATCGTATCCTCGCTTGTCAGACGCGCCTCATCGATGAGCGATGAGTATGCCGTGCAATAGATCATAGGCAGCGAGGCCGCCGTCTCGAAGCTCATGTCGTCAGGAATACGCTGGAACATAGATTGATCGTTGCGCGCGTAGTTGCTGAAGCCACCAAGGAGCCAAGTCATTACGCGGTCACCGACTTTGAATGTGCTGGTTGAGGACCCTGTGCGTGTAACGACACCAGAACACTCCAGACCTATTGCAGGCTCTTGGATTTGGTCCATAGCTACCATGACGTCCATGAAGTTCAAGCCCGAGGCCTTGACCTCGATCTCAACTTCGGTAGCCTTCATTGGCAGCGCCCAGGTCTCATCGTCCTTGAAGTAGAGTGTATCGAGCATACCTGGAACCTCAACGGTAAGCGTGAGGGCTCTGTCTATCTGCTTGAAATATCCCGGTTCGGGGGTTGGCTCGCAGTGAAAGGTAGCGATCAGATCGTTGGCTCCCTTGTTAAGATGCACTCGGGGGACATATAGGTTGCCGTCTCGAGAGGCAAACTCTTGATCGGTCCGATCAAGTGAGTGAGACACAACAGCCTTTACGATGGCTTCGACATTGACAGCTGCGTCGAGATCCACACTCGAGTCAAGGTCGAGGGTGGCCAGCTTGATTCCAGCATTTTCCTGGCGGATGGTGCGGCTGAGACCTGTGATCAGAGCTGATTTGGGATCCCTGCACTCCATGGCGCCGCCTCGGGTGATCCAGGTGGTAGAACCAGAGTCGAGCATGACGTCTCGGATAGCATCAAACTCTTGTGGTCGAAGTTCGAACAGAAGCGGCGATTCTGCTTCTGCCAGGACGATGCATGATTTGTCTGCAAGATCTAGATCGCCGACACCATCCAGGTCTGTCACGAACACATTCGAGTCCTGGGAGCGCATATGGTCCGCCAGCTGTGCGCTAAGACTCTTCAGGCGGCTTGATCGAGTCTTAGGCTCGATGATAATGGTATCTGCCGGAATGCTCTTTTGCGGTGGCTGTGTGGACGTCGAGACCAAGAAGCAGAAGAAATTCTCTTCTGCGTTCGTAGCATCAGGCAGTCGGAATTCTACCCCATCAAAGCCTGCTTCACGTAGAACCTTCGTCCACTCAGCTTCAGATAACATACGCTTCATGGTTCCGTCGCCTAGAGCACTGGTGATCATTGAGAACCAGACCGACTCTCGTATGTTCTCTCCGAGTATCAGCTTGCCACCAGGCCGAAGCAGTGCTTTGATGTTCTTCAGCGCTGACAGAAGGTCGGCTGTCTGGCTCAGATAAGGAGCAACGACCACATCATAGTCAGCTTCTTTGAAGCCCTGCTCAACTGGTTTCGCACAGATGTCAAGCTGCTTGTAATTTGTATGTTGCGCGTGAGCATCCAGGACTGAGGCGAGATCTTTCGATGGCTCTCTGGCCTCACCGGCGCAGGTATAGGATTTGAACCACGGCGTAGCATCATCAGCCTGGAAAAGTAGATTCATAGCGCTTTCAGTAACGGCCGCTGTCTTGCAGCCCAGCTCCAGGATCTTCATGCCAGGGGTCTCATGGCCTAATAGGCTCATATATGCGGAGAATTGCGCGAGAGCGAACGGCTTGCCATGTCCGTGGCGGGCATACCTTGGAAGGAGGTCATCCTCAGACACGACCTCAAAAGCGAGCAATTGTCCATCGAGAATCTCCGGTAGCTTCCTTCCTAGTCTAGAAAGCAACTGACCTTCGACAGAACCCGCTGCGACGGCGCCGAGTAACTTTGCCTCTTCCATGTGCGTCTTTGCCAACGACGCTTGTTCCTCAGAAGAGGTGGACTTTTCGATGAGTTCCAGGGTAGCTATTATGTTCTTGAGCTGAGGAGCTCTGTCAGTGCTGGCCGCTCGAGAGCAGTGTTGCAATGCCTTCTTTGCGTATACCATTGTGGCTTGATCTAGATGAATCGGGTTCAACGTAGGCTCGCTGAGATATGGCGGTGCAAGCGAGCTGCAAAGACTGGTAATTTGCTCCGGGGACATGCTCGAGACCAATTCTTTCCAGACGAATTCTCCAGTGATTTTGCGCAAGTTCTGAGTCTCAGCTGCTCCGTTGACGCCATCCGTCATAGCCGATAACCGAGTCGCACGGATACGTTCGAAAGCTACCAAAGGTTTGGACCATCCGTCGGTGGAAGCATAGACAGAGGCTTCGGCTTCCTTCAGACCAGTGTAGCCGGCAACCGAATAGGTGCGAAAGACTGTGCCAGGTTCACTGGGGATCTCCGACGAGACAAACAAACTCTCAATGAAGGTTGGAATGGCGGCTGTCTTGAGATTTTCGTATTGTCCCTCCACAGTCGGTAGCAGTGTCTGAATAATGGCGTCCAACGTGCAGGGGTGGATTACGTGTGGCGTGATGTAGTTCATCGGCATTGTAGATGCCATGTCGGGGATTCTGACTAGGCATGCACTCTGACCATCGCCTTTGTTGATTTCGAACAAGTTTCTGAACGTGACCCCGAGCTGGAGACCGATCTTGCGCTGATGGTCATAGAAATGTGTGGCACTTTCTGGCGTCGTCGACACAGCCCGTGCATGCTTGTAAGCTTCTCGATGGGCGGCTTTTTTGATTTCTGTCTCGTTAGTGAAGGAAGGGTTGGCGTCGTTAGGCTTATAGACCACTCGAAGTAATCCAGAGCAATTCAATGACCATTCCTCGTTGCCTGGCCTGGAATAGATTGTGAACTCATTCCAAGCGGTCGTTCTGGCCTGAGATCCCATTCTCCAGGGTTGTAAATGTAGCTGCGTTTCGACACCATTGTCGTCGCGGGGAACGATGAGAGCGTTGCCAACAAGGACATCCTTCAGCTCGTAGCCTTCGATCGTCTTCGAATGGTCTGCAATCTGTGACGCTGCTTCGAGCGCCATACACATCATTCCTGCGGCTGGATACAACAAAGTATTGTGAACAGAGTGGTCTTCTATCCACGGGTTTTCAGAGAGGCGGAAGAAATGCCTCCACGAGGGCATTTCAGTATTCAGCTCAGCGTTCAGTGTTCCCAGCAGGTCGTTACGCGGAAGCTCCCGGAATCTGTGGGCTGCGCCAACCGCAGATTCGGACCAGTATTTGTTGGTATGATTCCATGTGTAGGCTGGCATGTCTGTCAAGATCTGCTGTTTTCTGAGAGTCGAGCCAAGGCTATTGACACAGTTTAGATCAATGTTGCAACCAAGCTGGAATAGGCTGCCCGCAGTCTCGAGCGTCGACTGCACACAGTTCTTGCCACGAGAGAGTGCCGACATCACTGTGCAATTCTTGATTCTTTCTCCTAGAATCTGCTTGATTGGTCCTTGGAGAGCGCCGTGCGGACCGCACTCTAGGAGAATGTCGACGAAAGGCTTACCACCTGCTCTGCGTCGTCTTGTTTCCGAGTGGGTCATGAGATTGTCGACTGCATCAGAAAACTGGACAGTGTTGAGCATGTTGTCTACCCAGTATTGCGCACCAAGGTCAGAGCTGGGTATGAGAGAACCAGTGACTGAAGAGAACATCTTAGCCATGCCTGCAGTCTCCTCATTTGGTTTGATATCGGCCAACGACTCAAGGTAAAGCTTGCTGATGGCTTCCATCTGGAAGGAATGGTAGGCCGTTTTGACCTTCAGCTTCCTGGCGAACAAGTCGTCCGCGACCATGGCTTCTTCGATCTCGAGTATTGCCTTACGGTCGCCAGATATAGTAACGCTCGAAGGGCTGTTGATGCATGCCACAGAAGCCTTGCCTGTGGTAGCTTTTTCAATGTACTTCTGCGCGGCCTCTGGGCCGACACCAGCGGCAAGCATGGCACCGTCTAGAGCGGGAGCGAGCTCCTTAATCTTGGCAGATAGTCGGCCACGATGGTAAGCGATGGTCCATGCATCCTCTTTAGAGATTGCGCCCTTTGCATACGCCGCAGCGATCTCACCGCTGGAATGACCGACTACTGCAGATGGCGAAATGCCCCACCTCTTGAGTAGATCCACGAGGCCAATCTGTACAGCTGTGCAGAGAGGCTGGCTGAATTCTGGGAGGTCGATACGCGAATTCTCGGCATCTCTGAATAATTCCTCGACAACTGACCAGTTGCAGCCAAGCGAGCGGAGGTAGGCATCAGCCTCATTGAGGCTATCAGCGTAAATACTATATGCCCAGAGCTCGCGGCCCATAGCAAAATGTTGCGCGCCCTGGCCAGTGAACACGAAGCCAATCTTCGGGGCTTTGGACGATCGGAGAGGCTTAGGTACTTGTTCGAGCTGCTCGCAGGCATCGGTGAGGGAGGACGCCACGACGTAAGATTTCCAAGGTAAAACACTTCGCCTTGTTCCGAGGGTGTATGCGAAGCGCGACAACAAGTCCTGCTGTCGTGTCTGACCAAAGGCGTCTTTCTTAGCCTGCAGATAGTCGCGCATCACAGCCGTGGTTCGTGCAATGCCGCTCTGCTCGTGCGAAGAGAATACTGCCAATTTTGGGGACGCTTCCGATAGCTTGGCCTGGAGAGCCTGCCAGACTTGGAGTGACGAAAATGCAGAATCTTCGTGAGCCGGTGGCGTGCTCATCGAGATCGCAGAGTCACCTGAGCTGGTCGAGTCGGGTGTTGAGGTCCCTGCAGACGTGTTTACAATTGTGGTGTGATTACCAGAAAGTCCACGCTGTTTCAGATAGTGGTAAGCGTCGTCCAGGATGCAGTGAGCGTTTGCACCACCAAAACCAAATGAATTAATGCTGACACGTCGTAGACCTTCGTATGGCCATGGTGTAAGCTCGCGAGGGAATGCAAGGTTCCACTCGTCTGCTAGAATCCGGGGGTTCAGCGTCTCTAGCCAGACCTGGGGTGGAATGTAGCCCTTTTCGATGACGTGGATCGCTTTGACAAGACCAGCCAGACCACTAGCACCTTCCAAATGACCGATGTTAGCTTTGACCGACCCTACCCATAATGGCATGCCAGCAGGTCTTGCTTTACCGATGGTCGCGCCTAGAGCACTTGTCTCGATCGGGTCACCTGCGGCAGTCCCTGTACCATGAGCTTCAAAGTACCCAGTATCTGCCATGTCGAGCCCAGCACGTGCGTACGTGTTGCGAATAAGTTTCGCCTGGGCGTCTGATGATGGTAGAGTAATGCCAGGAGTGTTGCCGTCCTGATTGGTACCGGTGTTTCGGACGACAGCTCGGATGACATCGTTGTCACGAAGAGCATTTACCAAAGGCTTGATGACAAGAAAAGCTGCGCCTTCTCCACGAGCATAGCCGTTACCCTTCTCATCAAAGGACTGACACTTGCCATCAGGAGTCAAAAAGTGAAGTGCAGACATGGTGAAGTTGTACTCTGGAGTACACATGAAGTTGACCCCACCGACCAGAGACATGTCTGATTCACCGTCTCTCAAGCTCTGGCAAGCAAGGTGAAGAGCGATCAGAGAGGAAGAGCACGCTGTGTCGACAGTCATACTGGGACCATGAAGATCGTAGAACCATGAGACACGATTGGACAAGCATGAAGGAGCGACGCCAGTTGGGTAGTATGCAGGCATGGTCTCTGTGTCGTGCGAGATCATGTCGTGATAGTCTTGGGTGAAACAGCCGACATAACATGCAGTCTGAGATTTTACCACCTTTTCCATGGGAATACCAGCTACCAAATTGTGAGCTCGAATCGTTGAGATGAGGGAGACTGCTACTTACCGTTTTCCATGGCCTCGTACGCGACCTCCAAGCACATGCGCTGCTGGGGGTCCATAGCCTTGGCCTCGTTAGGAGTAATTTGGAAGAACGGGGCGTCGAAAGCTTCAGGGTCGCGTTGCATGAAATGAGCTTCTGTGAAGTTCTGGGCATTGGTTCGCTCAGCATGAGGACTGGAAGAGGTTAGCCTGAAATAACGAAACCAATTCCGTTAAGACCACTCACTGGTAGAAGGCATCAACATTGTATCGATCCTTTGGAATTGGGCCACGCGCACTTCGACCTTCAGAAAGCAACTTCCAGAGTTTGTCAGGGTCGGAAGCGTCACCAGGAAAGCGGCCAGCGACACCGACAATAGCTATAGGCATAGTCTTGTCGCCGCCTGGGTGCGCATTTGTGACATGGGGCGTCCTGGTGGAGCCCCTGGTGGAGGTCCTTGTTCCAATAGACGGCCGCTGCATCCTGAATATGGCTTTGGGGTTCTTATAATGATCCTGCTGAATGTTCGGTAGCGATTGTGCTTTATTGCGTATGTAAGCTTGGTCTCGTGGAGGATGTGCCTGGCGGTCGGTATCAACTATGGTGAAGCTAACGAGAGATTAGAGTAAACACAGGTGCTCTATGATCGGTCCCAACGATCTCTTCGAGCGTACTGAGAGAAATCAACTGCTAGCGAGGGAGGGTGAAGGTACTTTTAAGCATGTTGCTTAACCATCGCGACAGCCACGCATGGGAATGAGGCTGAACCGTTGCACCGAAAGTTATTGCCCGTCGGTCTGTAAGACATTCATCGAACACTAGCGCTAACTACCATACATGGCTCGGAGGCCAAGATGGGAGGTGCCACACCGTAGACACGGGTAGAGGAATGGTGCACAGATTGTCTCGCTTGCGAGTCTGCGCTTTGTCGGAGGAGTGGGCCTGACCAACATGCTCGGCAGATTGTGAGATTAGGATGAAGAGACTCGAAAAGCGGCATTGGGTCAAGGTTGATGCGACCAGAGCAGCAGCTCATGGTCAAAGAGTTCAATTAGATCCCTGTCGGAAAGGTAGCGAACGTGGTTCTCGCACGTGTTTGCAGCACCGTTCTGTCCTTCCATTACTTCGTACCTGCATACAACACGCGAAGGAACATCTAGTGCTGAACTCTAAGCGATGCTATTCTCTCAACGACGATACTTGCGAAAACCGACATTGTCGGGGGATTTCGAGAGCATGAGGTGACTGGAAGGACACTACGCGAGCTCGGCGGTTTACTGCTGGTGCAGCTACGGTGGAGCGGAGCAACGCGAGGTGACTGCTGCATGTGACGCACCGTAGTGCACATCGCGTCCGCACGTATTCACCCTCGTCTCCTCATCGTCCAACGAGGTGGTAAAATTCGCCGGAAGTCTAGTATGTTCATGCTAATCATGGTGTCGGCGATTGAAAGTGTTGAGTACAATGTCGAGATGCTATTTCTTCTACATGCTCGGCGTCAAGTGGCTGGATGCAGTAGCTTCATGACAACGCAGCTGCGGGTCAAAAGCACTTGAGAGAGCACTTCCTACCGTTGCTGCGTGGCATCTATATTGTCTGTTTGTCTGTGCGTATCGTGCGGTGTAATATTGCCGAAGATCAAGAGAGAAGCCAAGATGCGTTTCCTCTGTATCCATGGCATGGGCACATCCGCCGGCATTTTCGAGTCTCAGATCGCTCAGGTTAGGGCTAATCTTCCAGGCCAGCACGAGTTTGTGTTTGTTGATGGCATTGTTGAAAGCCGTCCTATCGAAGGTAAGGGCTCCTCGAGCACGCGATGGGGTCCTGACTGACCATTGCATGTGTACAGGCATCGATGCGTTCTTTCCTGGCCCGTACTATTGCTTCTACGAGCTGCCAACCCCTGACCAGGTTCAGGAAGCCTACGACTTCGTCACGGAGACGATTGAGGAGGAGGGTCCATTTGACGGAATCATCGGCTTCTCACAGGGGGGTGCTTTGGCGTCAAGCTATATTCTGAACGATCTTAGCTCGCCCAAGCCACAGAACCCATTCAAATGTGCGATTTTCTTCTGCGCTAGCATGCCTTTTGACAGAATGTCTCGCACTTTCTGCGTCAACAAGGATGGCACTTGTCGGTTTGCCGATGATGGGCAACCTATGACCGGCTTTGATGTCACTCAATCTATTCCAGAGACAGCCAGCGCAGGCTGGTCAGGCACGTACGATGAGAAGACGGAATTTTTGCACAGATATACCAGCGTCTTCGCCAACCCGCGGAAGACAAAGATCACGATTCCGACGACCCATATTGTTGGAGCATCTGATGCTTACCATGACCAGGGCTGCAGTCTCCGCGATCTTTGCGCAAAACAGGGAAGGCACTTCTTCGAGCACCGAGGTGGACACGAGATTCCGACAGACCGAAACACCACTTCAAAGATGGCCTCTACTATCCAGAACATGCTGCATGATGTTCTTGTTGGTTAAGGCTTAGACCTTGACGTTGCGCTAGCAACCATAGCATGTACTTGAAACGATACACTTTCCACCTGAGCCCAGCCTAGACAGCCCGTGAACCCATCGCTATCATAGCAGGTCCTCTGTTTCCTCCCTTTCCTCCCTTCTAGAAGGCTCTTCGTAGTAGTAGAACTGTGATACTTCTGCCTTTTAGACTCCGCGACGCCGATCGTGATATACAACTCGCATTCTCTAGAGAGGCACCGTGGAGTACATGAGCTTGCATATTGTGCAAACTATAAGCTTGACAAGAAAGCTGTGTAGCCATTTAGGAGCAACTTCTGGAGCTATAGATGCCTTCTTAGCAGGCACAACTCGCGAGTTGTCCCGGAGTAATTGCACAAAATCTATTCTATTGAGTAGTCATGTTGACTCTCACACCCCACTAGCGAGTACAATGCTAGACACAACTAAGCTCTCCCTATCTGCCATGGTCAATCGCTAGCAGCGTGTAACCGGACTAGTACTTGCTTAGGAGTTGTGGTTACAGTATAACTATGTCGGATGGTAGGGTCCGGATCGACGTTTTCGAGCTTATCGAAATTCTGAAGAGTCCTAATCGCCATGAAAGCGGCCTCTGTCAACGCGAATTGTTGTCCCACTGATGTCAGATTAGTATTGCTGCCCAACATTGATTTTGAAGAGCACTCACAGCAAATCCGAGGCCCTCCATTGAAAGGTAAATACTCCCAGCCTCGTTTTCTGCCCTCCCATCGTTCAGGAACAAATTCTTGAGCATCTTCTCCCCAAATATCTTCACGTCGTTGCATGGCAAGGACGTAGTAGTTCACTTCTTGGCCCTTGCGAATATAGACGGGTGCCATGCCATCGTGGCCTCCTCCTCTGGGAAGGGTGGTGTCTTTGGTCGCGCGACGACTATTCATGCTAACATTGGGATAGAGTCTGAGCGTCTCGTTGATGACGTGTTGCAGATAGGTGCAAGCTTTCAATGCTTCGAATGTGACGGGCTTTGGCTTAGACCTGGTTCCGAAGTCGCGAAGGACCGAGTCTCTCAATTTCGTGAAGACTCGTGGATGTCGAGCGAGATTCAAGAACATCCAGCTCATGGTTCCAGCCGTAGTGTCACGACCCGCCAGCAGCACGTTCAGTACTTGGCTGCGTAACTCGATGGGGTCGCGTGTCTCCTTCGTCAATTCGTCGAGGAAGACATATTTTGGCTTTCGGTCCGACGCTTGCTTTTCGACATCACCAACCTGGGTACCGTTGGAAGCAAGGGCCTTGTACACATAGTGATCCATGAACCGATGCACCTCCTTGCACTGCTTGTAGAATGCTGGGGGTGAATATAGGTAATCTATTCTGTGAGCATGGTTCAATTTGGATGTGAATGACTAGTAACAACTTACATCGTTCGAACATGCGAATACGCACCCCAAGAGTCTTGGTCGCCTGGTCGAAACAATCGGCAAAGCGAGTCCAATCGAGCGCCCCCTGTCGGAAGCTTGCTTTGAAGACTCTATTCTCTGGTGTGTCTGGAAGAGCCAATACCTGAGCGAAAACGCTCTCACCGCATAAGAATTCAGTGGCGGCATCCAACACCATTCGCGACAAAAGCGGTTGCATGTTCAAGGTCTCCGTCCAGCCGTCTTTGCCAGTAGGGAAGTGCATGAAGAAGTGCTTGGCATGGAACTCGAGTGAGTCGAGGTCAGCGATCTGGTCTCGAGCAAATTGTGGTCTAAGCATTGCCCTCGAATGCTCCCTTAGCAAATCACATGATTAGCAATAGCTTGAGGGCCGATCGGCTTGAGATTAAGTTCACTCACCAATCTTTCCCATCATTTGTGAAGATGCCATTCCCAAGCAATGGAAAAAAGTTTCCTCTTCTGGTCTGTCCGAGCTCAAAGTCATGGAACTGTGTTGCAAGGACAGCCTGGACGTTCTTGGGGTCCACAGTCGCAAACGCATTCACACCAAGGAAGCTCTGCTCCCATGTAGACACTCCCATCTCTTTGTAAAGCTGATATGTAAAGGGCGGCAGTTGGTAGTCGGCATCCCAGCTGACCAAACGATAAAGGAAGTCGAGACCCAATGGCAGCTTCGTAGGCATCATAGGAGCCGACTTGCATCCCCGTAACGCAGCCTGACGTGCGTGACGACGGTTATCCAACAGCACAAGAAGGAATTTCGTTACTAGGAAAAAAAGGAGAAAACTCGCGCCCAGCGACGTTACGTTACTGAACATGGCTGCGACTAACGATCAACGAGGCGACGGTCAGGATTCAGCTCAGAGCACGGAGTGAGGCACCCAAGCAAGGGCGAAGGCGAGAGCTTATCAACAGCGCAAAGCTTCTGGGTTGGACAGTATGTCCACATGATGTGAAATCATCTCGTCGCAATTCCATGATGCCCGAGCAGTTGCTCGACATGTCTTCGTCGTTCTTCATTGATACGAACAGGGCAAATTGCTGGGGTGGTAGACAGTTCTCAAAGGACGACTCAAATGCAGCAAAAGCATAATAATCCACCGAAGGCGAGCTCACGCGACACGCGTCCCACTCGGCGCATATCGTCTCGGCTAATCTTGCTCAAACTTTCAGCAAATCCCCAGGTTTCCTGGTTCCTCCTCCGATCGAGCCACCATTGTCTTGAAATGGCCCGTAGATGAAGCATTGGAACATTTCGACTTTGGATTGTGCGGAGCCCAGGTGCAGACACGGTGCTTCCAAGCGGCAGTGTATCACACTCCGTTGCCGTGTTTGCCGCCGGAACATGAGCGCGATTCATCTATACAAATGGGTGGTTTCTGGGGACTCAGTAGTGTCACATCAGACTGTACGGGTCTCCTATACCTGCCCTTCCTCGATGCAGATGTTGCGGATCGCGTTGATTAGGCCAGCACAAACCTTTCAGCTGAATTTAGTCAGACGTAAGATCTCAAGCCTCATCAGTCTGTCACAAACAGACATCACCTCACCACGCATCAAGGGAGAGCCTGGAATATTGACTGACCTGAACCTGCGCACCATGCCGGATGTCAGGAATAAAGACAGCCACTACAATGACTGGCCCAATGCAGCTGGAGTAAGCCACTGAAGCCCAAATGGCACCAAAGCATCTAACAATGGATACCAGTTCGACGTGAAGTACGAAGAGCTCGAGCCTAGGGAGCTTCAAGTCAGCGGCACTATCCCAGTGTACTGCGCTGGAACTCTCTACCGCAATGGTGTTGGCCCAGCAGAGTTCACAACAGACAAGAAAACGATCTACAGGACAAACCATTGGTTCGATTGTTTGTCGCAGGTACATCGATTTCAAATCTTGCCACCGAGCTCGGAGAGCGGCAAAGTGAGGGTCATTCACAATTCAAGACGCACGTGTGATGGCCTCGTCGAACGGGTCATGCGCACCGGCAAACGTGACGGATATACCTTTGCCGCCAAGTACGATCCTTGCCAGTCCTTCTTCAAGAAACTCCAATCACTCTTCTCGCCAACGCCTACTGACACAGCCAATTCCATCAATGTCAGTGTTACCCTGTCACCAAACTTTCCTGGTCTGTCAAAGACAGGCGGCCAGAAACAAAAGGCCCACGAAAGTGGACAGATCGCGACGCTCATCAATAAGTCAGACAACTCCATGATGCAAGCTCTTGATCCAGAGACATTAGAGCCCATCGGAATGGCTCGACAGAGCGTTCTCCATCCAGACCTGAAAGGATCTGTTTCGGGAGCCCACGCCAAGGTCTGCCCGAAAACTGGTGACATATACAATTTCAATCTCGATTTTGGAAAGACTGGCTGTTATCGAGCCTTTCACGTTTCAGCTTCCACGGGCAGATGCAGTGTGTTAGCCACTTTCCCATCCGTGCCGGCGTACCTCCATTCATCCTTCCTCACGGAGAATTACTATATTGTATGCGTGTGGAACTCGCACTTCTCGGCAGGCGGAGTGTCTATCCTATGGACCAAAAACTTCTTGGATGCTTTGTCCGATTATGACCCGAAGAAACCAGCAACGTGGTACGTTGTGGACCGCAAGCCAGTGGCAGAAGGTGGAAGGGGCTTGGTAGCCACATTCGAGTCAGACCCGTTCTTTTGCTTTCACACGATCAACGCTTACGAGGAACGCTCTACGTCAGACCCAGACCAAATCGACATCATCGCTGATCTGTGCGCTTATGACAGCTTGGATGTTCTCAAAAGGTTCTACGTCGACAATCTAAGGTCGGACTCTGCCAGTGCCAAGGCATATTCTGATCCTAAATACGACAGTGCCAAAGCATACTTCAGACGTTTCAAGCTTCCAGCCGCAGACAGTTTGAAAGCGACCATCTCCGGTGGTGGACCGAAGCGAAAGAACTCGAAAACTACTGTGGCACCTAAAGTCAAGCAGGCCGAGAATATTTCTCGCGGCTCCAAAGGGTTGGCACCGGAGCTCCCATCGATTAACCACGCCATACGGGGAACCAAATATCGCTACGTTTACGGAGTCACAGACACTGGCAAAAGCACATTTTTCGACGGCATTGTCAAGTACAACGTGCAAACAAACAGAACAGATGCCGTCTGGTCTGAGTTCGGACAATCTGCAGGCGAACCGATCTTCGTCGCAGACCCAAGTGCTGATCCAACCGATGTGGAGCAGGAGGATAATGGCGTGCTGCTCACTGCGGTGTTGGACGGGCCGAACGAGAGGAGCTACCTATTGGTGCTCAACGCCAAGGACCTGACGGAACTAGGAAGAGCTACCATGGTAGATGGCCCAGCACCCATTATTGGCTTTGGCTTTCATGGAGCTCATGTGCGTGACGCTACCATCCTCGACGGCGCATAAATGTGTGCTTGCAAAAGTCAAAACAGACCTCTGCATGAACTTTGTGACGTATCTTTTCTGATAGGACCATCAAATTGCTTGGAAATGTTCCGTAGAAGACTTGCCTCTCTCACGTCTGGCTGTTGGCTTCGGCGAACATTGAGAAGCGGCATAAAGCTGTGATCTACAACAGAGACAGAAGTTTAGTCACTTCAGTAATATCATACATGCGGTGTGGATTCTACCATGGTAGAGCTGTCTCCAAGGCGTGTGGGATAGCTGAGGTAAAGAAAAGTACCAAAATCATCATCACTCATATTGTCGATCCTCTTGACTGGTCACTGAACAACCGCTCCATATCCGCACTAGTATCTTGGTCCAGCAATCGCATCAGAAACCGAACCTTTCTCAACCTGAACCTCAGCAACCGTGACATGATGAACCGAGTTTCCTCCTCGTCTGCGACATAGTCACCGATCCGCACACATGCTGACGGACTCGCATAGATTGATGTGCCCCAAGAGCTGTCCTCATGCATGTTGGCTAGCCATGACAACACGACATCCGACTGGTAGGAGCCAGCATATCCCTCAGCAACCGCGAATTCTGCTTCATTGCGCGCGATGCTTCTCCAGACATGTCCGTATGTGTCCACTATTTGAGCCATCATCGCCATCACAAGCGGCACAGCTTCCTTGTAGCGGCCACACTCACAGTCTAGGGTAGCCTCTGCGTGTTTTACTGCTTCTCTTGTCTGTGCGAAGATGCGACCATGTGTGAACAAGTCGAAGCAGTGAATTGTGTTCTGCTGATGTTGCAGTAATTCTTCTAGAAGAGTTCTGCCTTGTTCGAGGCATTGGCAGGAAAGCGCTGAAGTGTCGTGATATCTTACAAGATCGTCCCAGTCGACATTCTCGAGCTTCTGTGAAGGGGATGCGATAAGAATGGAATCGTAGAACGAAGGCTGCTTAGAAGGTTGGGGGTGGTCATAGACCGAGAAATTTTTGGCAATGTCTGTGAAGGACATAGTCGAGATGCTCGAGGGGACTATCACATCGCCCATGTTGACATAAGACAAGTCTCAGAAATGACACAAGCTGAGCGTTGTTGTTGCCTCGATATGCTCCCGCTTCCTCTGCAAGCTCAATGCTGCGATCATCCCGCGACAAGGACTTCGTAAGTAAATCACGGTTGAGGACCCTCAGTAGGTGTACGCAGCGCATAAACTGCTCCGATCTTCGAACCGATGGAATCATTACAAGGACTGCCTTCAATCACCCGAAAAGAAGATATTGGACTGATAGTCGGTAAAATGCACAAGACGCTTGACCGTTTGAAAACCCGCCGAGTCCGTTCCTTCTCGTTCATTATGGGTCAGGTACATATTCGGTACATTATGAACGCGGCGTACCCGACATGGAAGCGGCTACAAACTAAAGGGCGGTAGCAGAGTTACTCTCCGAAGGAGCTGCACCAAAGAAGTTTTGCTAAGACAAGGATTGTTGTGGAACCTAGTAGTTGTGACGCAGGCATGGAATCTTAGACATAATGAGTCTCTGCGAGCATTAACGAGGCTCTTACCCTGTCTTCCCTGAGCGCCTTTCTCAACTATGCACAATGGTAGCAGAATTCGGCCCAAGATCCATAGTTAGCTTCAAGTTGTCTTGAGTGCAGTAAGGTCATCGGGATATGTACTAGCAGGACCTGACTCGATTTCCCACTTGCTTGATCATGCCAAAGGACTCTCGTAATAGTCGTGATCAATAATTGCGGGATATTGCACCGCGACTTTGGCTGCTCCATGTTGCGACAATATCTTTGCCCCCACATCCAAGGGAGGAATAGCTGCGAGCGGTATGTCGCTGGCCGCGACGACAGTGTGGGCGTCGGGGGGAGTGATTGCTTCTGAGATCTCTAGAGGAGAGCTTGAGCCAGAGGAAGCAGTCGATAGGCCAAGGCTTGAACGAGTGTACGAAGAGTTCATACGGACGAGGGTGGAAGGGCGGGACTCCGGACGGCAGTTCGATTCGACGGCAGCGGACGTGCTTGGCAGCTGTTGGACCTGAGGCGTTTCAGATGTTTGTGCCTTCTCTTTGAGAAGGGCTTGTGCGGTAGGAGCAGGAAAGTTGGAAACCATCTCGGGCAAGCCAATACCGAGCCGTCGCCGATAAGTTGCGATGCCATTCTTGGTATATATCGCATTCCAATCAGTAAACCTCGGGTTCTTGCATCGATATGCAAAATGGATCTGAGAGCGTGGATACACAGTGGCATTCCAGCCGTCTTTGTTGTACCAGCTGCTGCATCCTCCAGACAGCCAGACGCTGCGCTTTAGGCGTGCCTGTATATCATCGGTCCACTGGACTTCCGCTTCCTTCTTCACCTCGCATGCGTCGATATTGCCATTCAATATGTGAGGGATGAAGTGAAGTGCATGTTGTATCATCATCTCCGACGCAAGAATGACACTTGAATGGCCCGTGATGGTGTTGGGGCCGTGGATGATGAAGAAGTTAGGAAAACCATCCATAGCTTGTCCAAGGTAGGCTTGAGGCCCTCCACGTTCCCTCCAGACATCGTGGAGCGAAGCTCCTGCGCGGCCATAGACCTTCAATGGATGGAGCCAATTTCCTGCATCATAACCATTTGCGAAGATAATAATGTCTGCGGGATATTCACATTCGTCGTTTGGGACCAGGCTTTCTGTTTTTGATTGAGCGGGATACATCCTCCCCGGTCCTAGGACGGCGCTATGTTCGCGAAGGCTCGTTAGTGGCAACGTGCTGAGCTCAACTCTGTCATCGTGCAAGCTCCGAAACCAGTTCTCACCCATAACCCGTCGCTTGCAAAAGACTTCATAGTCTGGGGTGAGCTGTTCGTGATACTTTTCGGGAACGGCCGAACGCAGATAGGTGAGGAGCAATTCAGCCTTCTTTTGTCGGTTCAAACGCGCCTTTTCGTCGGTGGAGAATATGGCGTTGAATTCGAGTTCCATAGTTGCAAACACGATTTTCCGCATTATTTTTTGGTATCCAGGAACGGTTTTGCAAAGGCGTGGTATCCATTTGTCCCAGAAGGCTGCGCCATCTGGGTTCATGGTTGGCTCGACCCATGGTGGTGATCTCATAACATTCAACACTGACTTCGCGCCGAAGTCAGGGTTGATCAATGCCGGAACAATCTGACTAGCCGTCGACCCGGATCCAACAACAATGATATCCTTGCCTTTCACGTCGATGACAGGATCCCAGTGAGAGGAATGGACTATCTTCCCCTTGAATGCTTCAGTCCCTGGGATCTTTGGCACGTCCCTGGCTTCTACCAAAGCACCAACACAGCTGAGGATGATCTTTGCTCGAATCTTCTCTGTCGAAATGCAAGTCCCTCCGAGGCTATTACGCTCAGCTGGGGGCAGATCTCCGACGCCTGCGACCAGATGAGCAAGATCAAGTTCCCACTCATTGTCACTCTCAACCCAGCGCACGGCTGAAATCTCCGTATTGAGCTGCAGATTTCCACGAATTCGGAAATTGTCGATGGTGTCCTCGAGATACTGTCGAATCTCATGCCCGGGAGGGTGAAGATCTGTCCAACTCCTCTTCTGAGCAAAGCTGAAAGAATAGCATAAAGCTGGGCTGTAAGCTCGAGGTCAGTGTTCTGTACGATTCGATTGTGGTTGACCACTCACATGTCACCTGCGACGCCGGGATACCGGTTTGAATACCATACACCACCAGCGCCTGCCCGACGCTCAAAGATACGAAACTGGTCGAGCCCCAATTGCTCCTTGAGCTGACATCCAGCTGCGATACCTGACTCACCTGCACCGATGATCACGGCAGGATAGTAGATCAGCTCTTCGTCATTGTAGACCTTGCGGCGAATTGTGTTTATTTCCGACGCCATGACCACATCAGGGTCTCCCGACAGAAATCCTCCCGGTGCAGGACCAGTGGCTGTTGTAATTCGTGCTATGAGTTGTGTATCACTCTGTGCGGTCTGCCCTCTAGCGGTGGCGCAAGCTCAAGGATACTGTGAAGCGGTTAATGGGCCTGGCGTGAAGATACCTGTTGTCTCACTGTTGTTATGTAATGGTTCGATCGCGGTAGCTGTGATAGCGTTGATGTGGCTTGTGGACCAGGACCGACAACGATATGCTCGTCTAGTGATGGACGAAATCCAGTACTTGGGGCTGATCCCAATACGGACAAGCCTCAGGCAACGAACACCAGCATAGCATGGAAGGAAGCGACATCGCTGCCAGAACGACTTCAATCCTGGATCTTATCATCGCAACTACGCAAGCATGGCTCATGATTTGCGCTGTTGGTATCAAGGGGGTGGACAGGCAGACTGAGACTTAGTAAAATGCGCCGAGCCTTTCAAATATCATCTTTGCAAGGAGAATCATTCCGCTGGGCACCAGAGAATATGGTCCGAAAAGAAAGGAGAGTGCTTGACGCTCGTGCAAACAGAAAGCCCTTCCGGAGGACAGGCGTAACCAGGTTACGTGGGGATAGCTTTGACACTTCTACACAGTTTATCAGATATCTTTACAACACTCGCTACACGGCCTTGCTCAAGCTTGTGCTGGTGGATTCAAAATGGTGTGTTGAAATGAGCAAAAACTAATCAGAATGCCAGACTTCTTTCAGCCTAGGGGACAGCGTTTCGACCTTGACCGAGATATCCCGGACTTAGCAGGACAGGTGAGCCTAAGGCACCAGTTGCTTGCCTCAAACAGGCATCACGAGATCAACCATAACGCTGACACGTTGGAAGGTCTACCTCGTCACAGGCGCTAGCACGGGGCTCGGCTTCGCCATTGTCGCCCATCTGTTGAAGCACAACGCTGCGAAGATCATTACCCTTTCTTCACGCAAAGATGCTGCGCTAAAATCAATCGAGTATCTGCGTGGTTGGGGTGACAATTCGAGAGTCACATGGCGAGAATGCAACCTAAGCTCACTAGAACAAGTCGACCGGGTTGCTCAAACAATCTTGAAAGAGGAACCGAGGATTGACGCTGTGAGTTTGCGCAGAAGCAATTGCACGATTGAAAGTTAATTCTCCGTAAATATACTGACAACCCTTGAAATGCAGATGGTCCTCAACGCTGCCATAGGCATTATGCAATCACGCCTAAGTCAGGATGGGATTGACGATCATTTCCAAGTGAATATGCTTTCGCAGCTCCATTTAGCGTTGACGCTGCTGCCAAGGCTCGAAGCCACCAGCGAATTGACCGGGGTACCTGCACGCTTAGTCTTCATGTCCTCGGCGACCCATTGTTATGCACCTGGAAACACCCAATTCAACTCCCTCGAGGAATTGAACAAGGATCTCGGAAAACAGGCACATTATTACCGATCCAAGCTTGCACAGATACTCATTGTGCGTCAGCTGGCTCGTGCATACAACAGAGATTGGGCCGTTGATGCTGATGGAAACTCTGGTACAAACTTTGAGGCTGCCCGTTTGGAGGCCTTGGACAAGAAGGGTCCCTTGACACAGACAGTCAGCGTTAAACGACAGGTCCTCATCAATGCCACGCACCCCGGCGACTACAACAGGACACCCCTGACAGACAATTTGAAGAATGCTTTCGGCATCTTTGGTTGGATCCTTCTATTGGTCCTCGCGCCGTTCATGTCGGATCCTATGACCCAAGGATGCCAGCCAGCATTATTTGCATGCACTCCAAATGCAGAATTACTTAGAGAAAATCCCCATGGATCTTACATCGTACCCTTCAAAAGAGTTGTTCAGCCTAGTCAGCCAGGTAGGGACGATAACGGGCTGGGCGAGAATGTCTGGAGGTTGAGCAATCGTCTTCTCAAGGAGAAATTACAGAAGACGGCCTGATCGGCTCCAAGGACTGAGCGTCGCGTTGGTGGGTGTTGTGTCCATAGAGCGATGGTGCGACACGGTTAGGCGGTGTTGGTACGCGTAGATGATACTTTCAACCGGCTATGTTTGCTGTGGTTTGTACTGTGTGGGGATCTGGAAGCAACTGGTTCTGGTTGCATACGACTTGCATCTCTGCAGTGTAAAAGCAAGCCGGAAGGTTAAGCCTTACACACACGCTACACGCTAGAAAAATCCTTGCCCACCGTGAACCATCAACGCTACACCCAAATTACACTGATATCTAAGTAGCGCATAAACGTGCGATTACTAATGACGCGTACGTACTCGTAGGATCGTCTACAAGCTCTGCGTAATAGTAGTTCAGCAGAGTTACTGGCTTAGGCAGGGTTCACGCAGCAGAGCAGCGAGTTACTACGTTGGTAGCTTGCGAAAATGTGCCGATGGGTGTCTTCGGCACGTTTCTTGCCCAAGCAGCGCAATTCTGCTGAACCAGGCAATTTTGCAAATATGTGCCGATGGTATTTCGCACCTAATACATTTACTAGTAACGGGCGAATAGAGCGCTGGTGTCTCATACACACGAGTCCCATTCGCAGTACTAACCTACCACGCCAGAGGAAGAATTGGGATTAAGATCTGATGGTCTAAGATACTAGCTCGATCTTTTACCCACACCAGAATTGCCATAACAAGTAGCTGGTATTGAGGTTTGCGCTACATGATGTCCATACTTTGGAGTATGGACAACGTTGGGTTGTCGTCGTTCGTCATTGGCTAACACGACTCTGCAATTCCTGCCAGACTTTGACGTCGCGCTCAATGTTGCTCGTTGTGCTGCATGCTCCAGTCTCTTGAATTCAGGTACCATCCCTAAGCTGGTTAAAATCTCAACACACGGCTCAGAGCGTTTCTCTCTATCCTGGGGTACAAAGTTTACCGGGGTGCATCCCACTGTAACCAGAAATTAAAGCTACCAGTAATCTTTTCTCCGCCTGAGGGAGTAAAGTATGCAAAACTCTGGCCTTACACGGATTGCCTGTCCAACAGCCGAACGTTAGGCGTGTCCACAGACGGGCGCCTGTGCAAGTGCCTGGAATTACGTAGTTCTGATATACTCGCATGGTGTCATGGTACTGCGTCTCACCGCCGTCTATTACTCTTCTCTCGACAATGAGGACGACAATACAAGCAGGCCCAAGTGATAACGACAGCAACGGCGGCGGTGGGGACGATGCCTTCGTTTCCGTGCGCTCCCGAGCCAGTAGTGCTTTGGGGCCGAAGGTTTAGATGGAAGAACGGCCAACGTCACTGCTTATAGGCCACCTTGTCCCAGTGCTTAGCGGCTGAGTATGACGCCATTACGCGAACTACTGAAGCCGGTGGACGGCCAACGTGGGCACTAGACTAGAGCATTATGCATGTTAGACGATCGCTCTTGGCCACAGCTCGATCTGGGGGGGTGGATATTCACAAAGTAACCTTAGCGAAGACGTGCACCGTGGCGTACAAGCATGACGGCGGAAGCAAGGGAGATACATCACTTATAGGTACGTGTAAGCTTCTAGCAACTCGACTGGGACCATTTTTGCCCCACACGGCCACATGCCGATCAAGCACTTTCTGGCTGTAGTTTTCGCCGTAGCACCAAACACCTTGCTTGCTCTCCCTGTAGCGGCACAGTCTTTCATAGCCAATTATTCGGCGCTGGCGATCATCGTTCTCCTTGTCTGGTGGAAGACCTATGGTAGAAAGTAATTGGCTTCGGTTTGAAAGCACATCTGATGATGGTAGAAATCTACTCGCAAAGACAACGATTGTGGATGAAGTCGCAGCCGCAAAATAGACACAACGCTGTGGACATTGACTTCCTGCTTGTCACCGAGCTTACATGCCTTTCGCGGTGGTCATCAACAGTCGTATCTCCTCTCGCATTTGGTCCAGCTCAGTGCCTACAGTATCCAGCATATTAGACAGTGAACCATCAGCTTTGGTTTTGATGTTTACGGTAGTCGGATCGCTGGTCATGTTCTCGGCCCTCCCAGTCAATGATCCTCTGCTGTCAATGTACAACTTCGTCCATGCAGATTTGATTGACTGCAGTTGGGTAAGATGAAAGTCGATGGTCGCAAGACTCTTCACTGCTTTGAGACGGCGGACATGTTCTGTTGGTGATTGGACGGAAGGGGTCTCTTGCTGGAGGTTATCGCTGTGTCTGAGACCGCCTCGAGCCGTCCCATCGTTTGTCTCTGCTAAATCTTCACTTGCGTCGCAAGCTTTCCTCTTGCTAGTTTGTGCAGACATGGAATGGTCCCAGGAAACACTGGATCGTGTCATCGCCGGCTTGCGTGGACCAAATGTGGTTTCTGCTCTCATACTCGATGCTGACGCATTCTGTTGTTGCGGCGGGCTGTTCTCGTACGACTGAAAACATGCTCTATTCGCCGCATGCGCTAATTTCGTCTCTGATGGAGATCTTGGTGTGAGCGTCGTCTTATTCAGACTTACCAATGCCGCATAAGTGTCGAGGACTAAGCCCAGGGTCATGAAAGACATGATGATCGTTTGGAGAGAGCTCTTGCCGTGCAATGGTACGTGATGGCTTGCGTCCTCCACCACACAGTTCATAACTGCGCATCTGTAGAATTCCTGCACATCGTTTTGTATTTTCGCGACCAAGTCATCCGAAGCTTCCTCACCCGAGACACAGGTCTTGCACAATGTTGCCCAGCTTGTTTTAAAGTCGAAGAAGAGGCTTGCGATACGTTCAGTATGGTCCAGGCAAGTTGAGACAGTGTCTTGCACAGTCTGATGTTTATCACCGTCTTGACTTGCCTGTTCCGTGGTGTGGTTAAACTCTCTGGCGCGCTGATTTCTCACCACGAGAACCGGAGATCCAGCTTGGCCGATCGCGCCTCGGGGGGACATGGACGACAGCTTGTTGGTATTCCTCTGGAGTCCGGAAGAAGATTGAGACGCGAATGCTTGAAGAAAGCTCATGCCCCGTGCTTCGATCCCGCTGTCATCGCTCAGCGCACCAATATATTGCGTACTGGAAAGCTCCGGCAGCGGAGGAGCTGGCTGGTGAGACGACCTTTGGCCGTCGTGCCTTTGAGCATGGAGCAGATGTTAGCCGGCACCATTCCATTCGGCAGCTTTGCCAGGTGGTGAAGTACGTACGCCGCTGCTTCAGCTTGCGATGAATACGCCGCCTGGACACCTACCCAGCTGTTGCAGGGCGTTTGTAGGTCGGCGAAGTAGATGGGTGCCATGAGCTCGTCACAACCAGACCCACCGTTCTGCAAGTGATTGTACTCATGATTCTCGAAGCTGTAGTGAAGCATTGGTCCAGAATCCATGATTCGCTTCGCTTCCCGCGATTACCGCAACGTTGAAGGTTGACCTGATGTGCGGGCATTAAAACGAGTGACCTAGATGAGCGACAATTTGATCCGTGAGCCCTCGGACCTTTTTCAGAGGGACAAGGAAGCATACTGTAGACAGCTCTGTGAATATCCCCCGCCAGTGTTACCAAATATAAGCTGCCAACGTCGAACCAAGTAAGTCGGTGATTGGCTCCAACGAGCATAACTGAGGCTCCTCTAACATCTCGGCTAAGTCTTGTCGTGGATACAAAGCGGTGCAGGGCGCATGCTTGCGTATGCAGCTGGATCTGCCCGTCGCTTCGAAGCGCGTGGTTTCATTGTTGTTGCTTGAGGTTGGGTCAGGTCACTAGCGTCGATTGAGTTTCCCCACCAGATATCTGTAAATGGTGACATAACGCGCCGACGACCATTCGATGGTCCCCACTTTCTTCCATCGCTGACTGATGATAGCGCTAGCGAACCTTTCCGTACGAAGGAGCTGTACTCGTAAACCAATGGCGCGTAATTTTCCATGGTTCAGCGAAACCGCATTTCTAAAGGTTGATTCTAGTAAAGGCGGATTGCCTGGAAGCTTGGAACTATCTGCATATCCGCTCCAAGTGGCTTTGCGGCTGAATGCCATGCGCTATCGACATACAGGAAGCGCCGCCTTGTGCGTCTCCTTGTCGTGCTGGCAGGAAGTCGGCCTATTTGATAAACCTTACGCTTAAGGCCTGCACCATCCTGACTCGCAGATCAATCAACTGATCCAGTCAGCCCACACTTGTGTAGAAAGATGACCTGAAGTAGATGACATCCTTCAATAGGTACCTGGCTGGCCTGGCCTCAAATTTGATCTCGATCTCGTGCATATTGCTGTCAGGCTGCTCATGTAACAGTTTCAAACCACTGTGAACGTGTATATAGCTTCTTGTGCTCTGTTATCTTTGTAGATGCCCACTGCTCCATGAATTTGACAGCGACTTGTTAAACTTTGGGTATTTTTCCGCCAGGTGTCAAGCAGGTTCAGTGTACTTGTGCAATCTGGTCCGTGGGGTGCAAGGTGTAAAAGGACGTGCTCGGCTGCCCCAGATACCACCGCAACTTAGCACTGTGACCGAAGATTAGGTTGAGGGAAAGCTTTGCTCGGCTGGCACGATACTAAACCTTGATCGAGTCGGGGCAACCCCCCACTAACGACCGTAAAATGGACAAACCGCCAGGCCAAGCATACCAAGGCCACAGAGAAGCATGTGACGAATGCCATCAGCGCAAAGTTCGGTGCATTCCATCACATGGAGCGTGCAGCAACTGTATTTCTGCTGGAACAACCTGCAAGTATAGCCCAAAGATCCCCGCCGGCAGACCAAGAAAGAAGAAGACACCAGCGTCGAGATCCTCGGAGGGCAGCAAGAAGCACGGCCAGAAACTACCCCCACGAACCAAAAGCACACCTGCTGAGCCGACGCAAGTCGACAGTTTGGTCGACGTTACACAAAATGCTGGGGCCACGACCGGTGTCAGCAACGTTGCACCCTTCCCTTCCTTTCCTATATTACGCCACGGGCAACTGACGCCTCAAGAGAAGTAAGTGTCGCTCACTTGCTCTGCATGTCACGAGGCTGATTCGTAGCAAGTAGGTTCGATGCGAACATGTTCTTGACTGGACTGCAGACCAACGGAGACCAACCGCATACGCTGGACGATCTGGACCCAGACTTCTTTAATTCAGTCCTCGACAACGACAATATGGAATTTGATTTTGAGCATGACGGGTCTTTTTGGCCCGGAAGTCCTGCAGTCTCAGTTACTCGCCTTGGCAGTGTCTCCTCAACACAAAGCTTTATACCACCATACTCTGGGAGCATAGCGACAGAGAGGAAAGATCAAACCGTTGCCCCAGTGCTTCCACCGGAAATGTTCAATGTACTGATGGAGCTTGTTATTGCGCTTCGTACATCATCGGCAAACCTCAAATCACAAGTCGGCACGAACGAGGACGCGTGGCTGCGTGACGACAATGCGGTCTTCGTCTCTTTAAATTCGTTGTGCGGTGTGGTCGAGCAAATTGTGACTGACCTGCAGAGATGTGAGGTCAATCTCTCGGAGGGTAAAGTGTTTCAGGTTCTCTCACAAGCCCAGATGGGATTCTATTTTACCCAGGAAGCTTGCAATCACATCGTCGATGCACTACACAGCGCAGTTTCCAAGGCAAAGTCGATGCATTTCTGCGAATCGAGCCGTCAGCAAGACGACGGTTCCAAGCAATCATGGCAGGGACTCGTCACCGTCACCTCACAGCATGATCACTCAACACTGGCCTTGTCTCCGGACGCGAAGGACGACAAGGTTGACCTCGTTGATGTGCTAGCAGAACGATTGCAGCATACGGTCCATCTCACAGCATCGAGCTTTCAGGTTGGGAGACTTCTCACGCTGCTTGAGCGCATCATTGAATTCATTCAGACAAAATCCGAAGCGGATAAGTTCTCGATGTCGTCATTCTCGGTGCTCGATATGAAGACCAATTGCATCAAACTACGATCTTTGATGCATGTAATGCAAATGATGATTGACGCGTTGAAGGTACCGATGCGGTATTGAACCTGGACAAGGAAGGCATAGGTACCATGTGGGAATAGCTTTTGTTTCGGTACGAGGCCAGGATAGGCGCTTACAAATCTTGGAAGCCGCATTTCTTCAATTACTGTAGGTGTTTAAGTTCTGGAAGGTCTGTCACGGCACCGGCAACTGGAGTCCAAGGGTGCATCTATCAAAACCTTAACTGGTTCCAAACACAGAGCTGATTTCGTCTAGTCAGCGCCTAAAGGCGCCACCATGCAAATAGAATGAGCTCTCACGTACAGGGCCCAGCGAGTACCTAGGTAACGAACAAACAACCATAAGTTGAGGTATTTAGTAGGCGTGGTGGGAAATGGCATGTTTTTTTCCCGATAGACTTCTATGGTAGGTTTTACCTACAGTCAGGGCTTAAAATGAGCTGAAGCTAGGACCTTTCAGCCATTACAGCTACCTACCTAGCTTAGACGACGATACTCCTTATAATAGTTGTTTGCACCACCCGTTGTTCCACCACGCATTTGTTATTTATTATCGAAGCCCTGCAGTCCAGCCGATTTGAGTGAATTTGTATGTGAAGAGATGTGCACGGGAGGCCCGCGGGGCGGGTCATCCCGCGTTCGGGGCGCGCCATCTAGCACAAAAGGGCCTGTCGTGACGCTCATGACGTTCGGGATGCCGCCGATTGCTGCATTAACCCGATGCTAAACCTGAACCATTGGTGGTTGTTACCCACGCAGCAGGCGCACACGAGCGATCAGAGACGGTCTCATTCGCTGACATGAGTGTGCTGAAAGTGGCTGACAAACAAGATATGCACGAACACCAGAGAATCATGCTGCTACAATGGTTGCAAGACTCGACGACTTGCGCAGAGACCACTCTCATCATGACCATGGAGGCCTCGAACTGTTAGTAGGACTCGGCATCCATGGGAACGGTTTAGTCCGCTTCGCAGCCGATTCACCCCCTGTGAACGCCCAGTCTTGACTTATGAATACATCTCAGATTTTCAGCAAACGATTCGACATTGCGAGTTCCTTCTAGCCGCTCTCGTCCTCAAACAATCTCAGTGCGAAGAACCACAGTGGGGCATCTCGTCACACTTCTCAACGTCTGTGCCATCGTGCTTCACGAAGGCCACACGAACGCCCTCTTCAGGTGTAGCTACGATGCCATATTTCAGTATAGGGTCTTCCTTGCCCCTGGGATTCAGGTCATCGATTCTCTCGTAGGTTTGTAGCAGTCTTACTATGGTGTACCCGATTTCTGTAACGGCAAAGTTTTGCCCAATGCAGATTCGAGGGCCACCTGAAAAGGGGATCAACTGCCACACTTTGGGCTGCCATACGTCCCAGCGTTCTGGAGACCAAATCCGAGGATCTGGAAAACCGAGACCCTCGTCGGGATACAGGTCTCGTCGACGGTGCATTAAAAGTGCGGAGTATAGCACGGGTGTGTCTTTGAGCACAGCAATTGGCGACTTGCCATCTGGACCACCGCCCCTTGGTAGAGTGGTATCACGGAGCGCTTGTCGAGTAGCGAATGGCATTGTTGCATACAGTCGCAGTGTCTCATTGATGCAATTGGACAGGTACTTCATCTGCTTGATCTCCGTATACGTCGGCAGCCGGGTAGGAGCGGTGGTTCCCAAGGCTTCATAAATTTGTTCGCGAAGCTTCTTGACAACGTGCGGATTCCGCGAGAGCTCAAAGACAAGCCATGTGAGTGCAGATGCGGTCGTATCGCTTCCCGCGAAAAGCACTGACGTGAGCTGATCTCGGATGTCTTTGGCGTTGTCAGTATAGGCGACCAGCGCATGCAATAGCGTGTTGCGCTCATCCGCAGCATTCTTGCTAAACATCATGTCGCCTGACTTATCTAGCAGCATGGCATGTTCGATGGAAGGCCTGATATAGCTCTCGACGACTCTAATACCTTCATTGTAGGTCTTGCGTGGGATGAACGATCCGAGAGGTCCTGCTCGCATGATGACTGACTGGGTCTTTTGGACCCTGTTGAAGGCGTCTGTGAAGTGATTGCTCTCATCGTCCAGCGTACCAAATCCAGTTCCGAGAAGAAATTCCGATACATTGTCGAGCGTGTACCGGAAAATAAGATCGTCTACCTCAAGAGGTTCGCCATTACCCAGATACGAAAACAGCTTTTGTGCGTTCCTTTCGAACAAGTCCAGATTAGTCACTCGTTCACGCATGAAAAGTGGTCTCATGGCTTGCCGAGCAGATTGCCATTTGGGTCCGTCCGTGGCTAGGATACCATCGCCAAGAAAGTGTTTGAATGCTTCGTGCCTAGAGGTGTATTAGCAATTGTCAAGATGGGAACATTTGGCTCTACCTACAAATCCTTGCCTTTGCCCCAAGAAACAAAGTCACCTGCCAGCATATGCTTCACGTTCTCGGGATCTGCAGTAATGATATACCGCCTACCGCCCATGACATATGTCTCAGCGGTATAGTTGGCTTGGTCTGTACAGCCGTTCCTTGCGAAAATGTCCTCCCACCACTCCAAACATTGATGGGCTCTCCATGTTCTGATCGACTCATAGAAGAAGCCAAGCCCTAGCATACCAGGTCAGCGGACGTGTCTGAATGGGTCCTCTTGTCAAACTCACCTAGCGGTCCTGGAATCCGAATGCTGGGCGCAGAGAGACCCAAAGAGGCCACCCTCCTCCGTGCTCGCCATCTATCGATGTACAAGAGAAGCACGAACGCCACATAGAAGGCGAGAGGCAACAGCAGGAAGGAAGTAGCTTTGGCCATGATGACGGGGCGACGGACTATCGAACAGATGTTGGAGATCTCTATTCGTGAAGTACGAAAACCTAGAATAAGCTCAAGATTCCTGCTGTTTCTATGCTCAAGATCTCACTCTCTCACTGCAACCATGCTGTCGGAGCAATTGGCAACGGAAGCAACTTTTCACGCCGATAATATGCTCTTACCTGACCCCACAATATACCACAAAGGTGTTCATCTAGTGACGGTTTAGAAGAGTACGATAAATCCGCCGAGCATGGTCAACGACCTTTGGCCACGTGCCAAGTGGCTACTACCCTGACAGGATTTGATGGACGGCCCGGTCAGAAATGTGAAACATTCTATCTGGCTACAGAATCACAGATCATAAGTTAGTTGGCTCACTCTTCCAGGGTACTTTGGAGAATTGACGACTGGACATTGTTCTGCATAGTCTGACGATGGAGCTACTCACTAGCATCGATGTGATGCAGAACTCTTCGTCCTTCTCGTTAACGAACACCGTTCCTGAGCCAGTGTGGCAGCAGAGCAGATATGCGGTGCTCTTAAGCACGATTGTTATCTTTGTCGTCTCTCTCTGTTTTGTTCAGATCATGTCTCGCCTCAAATCGATGTCAACGTCGACGCCAGTCAGAGCTAAACCCACGATCGTACGTGAATCAGCCTTCAGACCAGACATGAAGAGCGCAGACGCCAGACATCTGCGCAGCCAAATCGAGGGCACATGGGAATTGGTCTCCTACCAACTGGCACTTCTCGGCCCAGTGACAATCTCGAAGTATCCGCTTGGTGCGGACGCACGAGGGACTTTGATCTATACATCGAACGGGTATATGGCAGTCCAGATAATGAAGCCCGGAGCGCCACCTTTCAAAAGCCCAAATCCACATTGGGGATCTTCAAAAGAGAACAGCAGAGCCGCATCTCACTACATGGCATACGGTGGGCGTTTTCGGATTGGTCGCGTACCGGATGACACCCTCGTGATCGAGCACGCTGTGGACTACACGCTCTATCCGAACTGGTTTGGACAAGGTCAGATACGCCTTTGTGAATTGGAAGGAGACAAACTTGTCTTACGCCCATACAGCTTACCTACAGTTCTGGTAAGTGAATGTTATCTGTAATGAGAGCAGACTTTTAGTGTTCGAAGCTAACCACTACTTCATTGGACAGGGTGTGCGTTCAGAGGCTTCGTTGACATGGCGAAGGTTGAAATGATGCTGGTAATTGTCAACGTAGGGTCAAAGAAGGGCATTTGAAACAGCGCGGATCTGGCACAAGCTTACCAGGCGGTGGCGAAAGCTTTTTGCATCGTGATTGTATTTAGTATTGGGACCGATAAGACTGTTGATTGAAACGCCTGTATTCCCTCTTCCCTTGCAAGTACTGCGTGATAACGTATGGCATCTCTAAGCTATTGAGCTTTCCAAAGAATGCTCATTCTCCCTCTCATTGATGCGTGGATAACGCACTAGCGAAGAGGCACTTCACCTTGAATCTTTTGACTAGGCCTGAATACGTCGCGTTCAGACCGCTCTTCGAGTTTCTGTGGTAAATTACAAAATGCTGCAGGTGAATTGTGATTGGTGGACATACTAGAAGACAAGTCACCAAGACACTCCAGTTTCGAAGGATGCACGAGGCAGGTAATACATCCATGCCAACGGTTCCGTTGGGAGCAGGAGGTAAGTCATCTCTGCTGGTGTACTAGATAATACCCAGGGTTGGTGGGCACGAACTAGTAAGGATGAACGCGTATCGCGAATGGAGGGTAGCCTCACCAACTCACGTGACGATGGCCAATCTTGCTTGAGTTGGCGTCTTGGCGCGTAGGGAACAACTCTAGCGTTTTCAGTCTCACATCGTTCAGCATCTTCCAAACCTTGGGATGTAGTGTTGGATGCGTTCTCAGCATGCCAGCGCGTCGGCTATCGCGGTTGCGCAAGTACCGACTTGATTGAACGGTTAAACGCCCAGTCTAGCAAGCCATTAGAAGCTTTGCCTCATGCATTGTCATTAATCCGCCGAAAATGCACCGGTGACTGACTTACCTGCCACAGGTATGTAAGATCGCCAAGTACCCCCCTCGGACCTCTGGACAGCTCGGCAGAATAAAGATGCTTGTCCAACCTATCGTGTATTGTGCATGGCATGGCGTGTCAGGCGTCGGAGTCGCGCCTTAGACACGTTAAAGCTGACCTTATTCACTCTGATATATGGTCTACGTCCTTGATCATTCATTGAACTCTCAGTCCAGCCTTTGCCATCATCGAATCCAAAAGTACTTTTTCCAAGTCGATTCATTTCCTTCGTTCAGACGCTCTTCGGGATGGCTTCCATCCGGGACACCCCAGCGGGCGAGTTTCTACGATTCGTAGGCTTCAAGGCGCGTCTGCGCTTCCCAGAAGAAATACCTGGAAAGATCCTTCCATCTCCTAGACCGAACGACCTGGAGAAGCAAGCAAGGGGATCAGGATCGGATTCAGATAGCTCAGATGCAACTCTCACGAATGGGACCGCAATCGATGGCCTGAACACGGTGCCCAAGGAGGAGCTTGTGAACAACGAATCTGCAGATATGAGTAACATCATTACGAAGACAGAAAAGAAGGACCCAGAAATCACCTTGGTAGATTGGTACGACAACGGGGACATGGCAAACCCTCGAAACTGGTCAGCAGGAAGGAAAGCGTGGGTGACATTGGCTATCTGGTACGCAAGCGCTGTCGGTCCTCGTATTCGCAAACTGATCCGTGGTTAGCTTGTACACTTTCGTCGTGTATTGCGCATCCGCTATCTTTGTACCTGCCGATCAGTAAGTTACAAACCGTGGACCTCGAATGTGTTCTGACAGCGGCAGATGGGTCATGATGAGGTTCGGTGTTTCGCAGGAGCTGGCAAGCCTGGGTTTGTCTATGTATGTGGCAGGCTGTAAGCAAACCGATACCCAAACCGCGTGTGTTCCAACTAATGTTATCGCAGATGGCCTTGGTCCTATGCTGTTTTCGCCCATTAGTGAGATCGGATACATCGGCCGCAACCCTCCATATATCGTCTCTTTCGTGCTGTTCTTCGTCGTCTCGATCCTCACGGCTACCGTTGGAGATCGATCCTTCGCGGGCCTGATCGTCCTGCGATTTTTGCAAGGCTTTTACGGCAGCCCGATCCTAGCTTCCGGTGGTGCTAGTTTGGAAGATATCTACGACTGGTCGTCAGTCCCGTACGCATTCATTTTCTGGATTGCAGCCATGTATTGCGGACCTGCACTTGGCCCTCTGCTATCGGCTTACGCAGTCCCACACGACTGGCGCTGGCCTCTCTGGGAGATCGTCATCATGGCAGGACCGGTCCTGCTGGTATTTCTTCCCTTCCTACCCGAGACTTCTGCGCCAAAGATCCTCTATCAACGAGCAGTGCGGATTCGAAAGCAAACAGGCAACAGCAACTTCCGATCAAAGACAGAGCTGAAAAAACTGAAGCCGATGGAGATTATTGTTGACGCAATGATCAAGCCACTTCAGATCGCGATCCTCGACCCAGCGATCGGCTTTGTCTGTGTCTATGGGGCGCTGCTGTACGCAACTTACTACAGCTTCTTCGAGGCCTTCCCAATTGTCTATATTGGCACTTACGGCATGACGCTCGGCTCTTTCGGCCTCATCTTCCTATGCGTTGTCGTTGGCTGCGTCATCTTCGCATCAGCCTACGCTCTATACCTCTATCTCGTCTTCGGCCCAAAATCACGCCGCGGAGAATTGACACAAGAAGCACGACTCCGTCCCGCGCTGCCAGCCGTGTTCCTACTGCCTGTGGGCCTCTTCCTGTTCGCTTGGTCAGCTCGGTCGAACGTCCACTGGATCGTTCCTACCATCGGCATAGCAATATATTCTGGAACATCCTTTGTGATATTCCAATGTATAGTATGCTATGTCTCGCTGAGCTATCCGGACTATGTCGCGAGCTTGTTCGCAGCGAACGATTTTTGCCGTTCCATGCTTGCAGCGGGTTTCGTGATGTTCTCGCGGGCCATGTATATCGAGCTGGGAATTGCGAAGGGCGTCACTGTTCTCGGAGGTCTGTCAGTGATGGGAGTGCTTGGGATGCTCGTGCTATACTATTATGGTGACAAGTTGAGAGCCAGGAGCAAGTTTGCAGTGTCCTGAGACCTTATCATCTGCCGACCACAATCAACATACACGGTGGCGTGGGGTCTGTACACGTTCAAGGCTGCATTTGAAGGATAAGATCTGGGCGTAGGTTACGAGTTAACATTCGACCGAGACTGTAGGGCGTCATCCATAACGGTGATAGGAGTACAATTCAAGCATCTTAGATTCTACAGTATGTAGCATGAGAGCCGCCTTCCCGAAGCTCGGTCTCCAAAAGGTTTCATGTCTTTCCAGTTTAGTTAGTCCCCGAGGTTGTCACTAAACGGGTTAGAGGTATTGGACCCAGGAACATCAGCATGTCTATCATCAAGTACTTTCGGTAATCTCACGGGCTCGCTATGCGGAAATGAGCGAACGTGAGTGTGTCACTACATGGCGTGTACCTCGTAAGGGAAACCATGAATTAATGGCCGACTCGTTGTACATGTCACCGTTTACCGCCATCCGATACAGCGAATAAAGCATCGGGAGCGTTGTTCCTGTCGGACGCTTCCAATCTGTCGATCATTCTTAACAAGCAGCAGTCGGATCGGGAATGTAGAAATTCAATTTGCCTGAAAGAGCCCCTAGCCTTCTGCTATATACTATGGACTGAGGCGGCTGGATTATGCTTCTTTCACTAACTATCCGGAAGCCACCTATGGACGATCTTCGGGCGTTCCCATTATACATCTGTGGTACGTAAACATGCAGTGCTCTCTTCGCACGTTGTTCGAAGCAAACAGGCAAAGTATCTTGTCCACTTTGAACATCCTGACTTTCAGCATTACACCACCCCGAGACAGAATCGACCATTGGAGAGCCTATGTGACAAGACCATAGCATATGCCACGCAAGCAAAGCCATTAGCATACCATAGCGGAATCAGAGGCTGGTAGTAACCGATCTTCAGATATTTCCAGCCTCCAATAAACCCCATGACAGCAAGGGACCAGAATACCAGCTCTTCTTCGAGAGAGCCCGGACCTTTGTTCCCCGCCCATCGCCAGTTCAACGCCGCTGTATAGCACAGTGGTCAATTGTACCGTCCCAAAGAGGCTTTGAGCTTGGCATGCCCGATCTGGTGTCGTACCTGCGATAAAAAAGGTGCAGTTGGCATAGTTCCATACTCCTGAGGAACCATGTTTAGCGAGCTTGTTTTCGGGCTTCTCAGGGATGACGTCTAGAGCACGGTAGAAATAATCGTAACCGTACTTCGTGTGGCCGGGTATGGATACCTGGGGCGGTCATCGGTCAGAATACCATTGCGGCTGTCCTACAGAAAGGGAGAGACCCTACAAGATGGGTGATCGCGGCAAGCTGGAACATGCCCTCGACGGTAAAAGGGTCGGTCAGTGCTGCGATATCCATGGTGGTGGAACAAAAGAGGGTCGAAACAGTCATAGAAGGAGGTAAGGCACAGTGTTCGACGGAGCGAGGCAGATCGGGACGTCCACGTGTATTAGTGTTCTGTAGCCGTTACCAATAGCCTTCTACGAGAGCATCATCGCTCAGTTTGCATTGTTGATGCGCTCTTCAAGCGACCTACCACAACTTTCAAGTTGGGCTCACAGAATCTGCCGGCCGAATGATGTGGTCAGGCATCTGGCTCGTGAGTGAGTGGTCAAAGCACGCTTGACAATTATTGCTCGGCGTATTTCAGGGGGTGATGTGATTGGATAGCAAGAGGCTGTGAGATTAATTGCACCGAGCGATTCAAAGCTGCACTATCTGGGAAAACGAGCAGAGTCCTCGTCGCTCTTGGCCGTTCATCGGAACGAAAGTTCATCTTCAATAGCAGTGCGGCGAGAAGAGATGTTCGGAGGAGTTCGTATTCGCTAATTACGCGTCGTCGCGCCTCTGGCACTTGCAGCTTCGCGTGCAGTGTTAATATGCGCCTGGATCGGCTTGCAGGCTGAAATCTAGGAGTTCATGCTTGAGCTGAGCGGGGTGAGTCACCAGCGCTTGACCTGGGATACTGTAGTTACGAGCGCGCGGCGGTTGTCCGTCGGCTTGGCATCAAGGCAATTTGCACGCTGTGGCGGCTGCCTACCGTAGCATGCAGCAATGGTGGACGCTTCTCTCTCGCTTACTTCCCGCAAGACGGCTATGTACGTGTCGGAGTCACGGAAAACGTATTGTATGTTTTAGGTGCTGTAGCCATCGGCAATTGAATCATAGCCGCTAGTGTATCATATGAGGCTCTTACAGCTATCGATCTTGCGATCTTCCTCTAGGTACAGTAGCCGGATCTGAAGGGTTGGTATCCTAACGCTAAGGCACAAGCCTGTGGTCCAATGAATCCGAACGTGCACGATGCCCATCTCAGTTCATAGTGTCTGCCGGGTGGCCACTGTAACGGCATGCCGGTTTTACGGTATCCTCGTTCCTGAAAGTAGTGTTTAAATTCCCTAGTGTCGACATTGTTGGCATCCTGCTCGGTAATAAGAATCAAATCAAGCTCCAGTTAGATACTTTGTGCGTAACGGAAATGATCTCCGCGACAAATCAAACACCTTTGCAGCGTACGATAAGCAGCACAAGCCAAGCTCATACTAAGCATATCCCCGGCATCATCGGCTTGTGCGAACGGATACCTTGGGTGACGTAGATGCTGCCGAGGCAGGCGTGCCAAATGCAGTGACAACCTCAGTGCGTCGCTCTTTACTGGAGCGATCACTTACAGCCTGAGACATTGTTGCCTTAGCCGGATTTATGGAAGGCAAACGATGGAGCTGCGTTCGTCCCGGTGTCCGGAATTTTCCTGGCAACAATGTTCTGCATCTTGACTTGCCCTTCCCGGGCCTGACAAACCCAAAAACGGTTGAGAACCCAACTTTGAAAGGACCGACTTCGTACCCCTCGACTTTTTGGTACAAAGCATGTCGATAACTCTGGAGTAGCTGGAGTAGCTGGAGTCGCTCGGGCAATACTTTGTCATCCATCATCCTTGAATCCAGAACTATCATGTCGAAGCGCTAGAAATGCACTTAACACAAATCACCTTCAGCCAGGAGGGCAGCGCTGGGCTTCGGCACCGCAACACATCACCACTTACTATGGACCATACAACCTTAGCCATGGTCCTTTGGCTGCACACGATGATGGCGGCGAGAACACTAAAAGAGTAACTCGGCAGAACATCCCTCGTCTCTGCCTCCAAAGGGCTGATATGATCTAGGCACTGTAGCCATCCCTGATGTAGACATGCACAAACCACTCAAGTAATGACTGCGTGGCAACTTGGCCTTCGGGTTAATACGAGGAGGAGACGGCGACTGTGTCGCTCGCTTACCCCCGCAAAACATCGCTAGAACGGACCAAAACGTTCTGCCTCTGCATAACATACGCATAATTATTGATGCCTCGGCGGCGATGCGCTTTACGACATTATGATTGGCGGTAGGGCATTGCCGCTTCCTGTAGACAGCTTGTACTCTTTCACGCTAAGAAGGTGCCTACAAGGACAAGGTGGCTGACCCAAGCTCTCGTAGGGACTTGCTTGACCATACAGGGAACGCCTTGGCCTTAGCCTACTTCAACGATGCAGGTTACTACCTGAGATCGAAACATCTTTACCTTTCCGAGCAGTCTCTCTACCTATCATCTGACTTTTTCATGATCATCTTCAGATCAGATCGAGCTTAATTGCTGCCAAACCCTGAGATATTCCTACTTCGCATGAACCGGGAGCTGTGGGGCCACAATCAAGGACCACATTGCCAACCGCTGTTCTCAATCTGGATCTTTGCATTCCAGGATGACGAATTATGTCTCTCCTCCACTGGCGCGCAGCTCAACAACATATCCGTGCCTATACGCTTCCATCGGCCTCTGTGTGAGAAGGTGAACGCTCACGTAGCTTCGACAATGGTCCGAGCCATTAGTCCAGTAGAGAACCTTCGATTCACAGGAGGTACGTCGCCAAGTCATGTCTTCGTAGCGCTTTGCTATACGATCTGTGATCGTAGATCAGTGGCAACAGCCACAAGGTGTCGTCTGACCATCGACGACAGTTCACTAAGTCATGGCGTCGACATGGCCTCTGCTGCGAGAGGCAGACTTCTCTCCATTCTGGTTGCCGAAGTGCCGCTCAGTGTCTCAGCACTTGCAGATTCCGTCGTTGATGCTTTCTCCTAGCTGCTATTCTTGTTCGACCTCGCAGATCCCCAAACTTTGTGCAAACCGGAACTTTCACGCTCTGACCTCATCAACATATAGAGTTTCTCCATGTGAATGTCACTACGCTGGTTACGCTTTTCACCTTTGCAGGTCTGTTCCTCTCCGCTTCCTCGCTTTGCCGAGCAGCGGTCGCTTGTTTGTGCACACTTGCTTGCCACTTCAACGAATCATGCCGAGACTGTGGGCGGTATGCGTGCGTTAGCCTCGCAGTCGTGCATGTCACCAAAGACTCTTCCTCCAGGATGAAGCTGGGCATTGGTGGTGCTGCCGAACTGCCCGTACGAGTACATGGTACTCCATCCGTGCATTCAACAGACCTGGATATATACTACGCCTCGACCCCCTCGATCAAAGCTCTTTTCCATCATCAGCTCATTCGATTTGCACCATCAACAATCGTTTATCGACATCAACAGTTATCCTCATTAACCTTCGTTAAGCACACCAGCACATTTTAAAAATGAAGTACAGCATTGCTTTCATGGCCGCTGTGGCCGCCGTGCAGGCCTCGCCAGTCCCTCAGGCTGTGACCGCGAAGATCTCTCCTAGCGCCACTGCACCTTCAGGTTGCTCGCCTACCTACTCCGGATCTTTCGGTATCGTTGCTCAGGCCGTTACGGCTTCCTCCTCTACTGCCGCTGTCTCTCAGATCAACGACGGTCAGGTGCAGGCTGGTCAGGGTGCAGCAGTCACACAGATCAAGGATGGACAAGTGCAGGCTGCAACTGCAACTGATGTTGCCGGCGCAGCAGTTACTCAGATCAACGACGGCCAGGTCCAAGCCCCTACCGCCACGAGGACCATGTCAAACGCCGTTACTCAGATTGCAGATGGCCAGATTCAGGCTATGTACGTGACACCAGTCACTCAGATCTCCGATGGACAGGTGCAGGCTGCTACCGCTACCGTTGCCCCAGTATCCCAAATCGCCGACGGCCAGGTCCAGGCTACTACCGCCGCCGCAGCAGTTACTCAGATTGCCGATGGCCAGGTACAAGCTGATGTCAGCGCTTCGCCAGTCACCCAGATCTCTGACGGTCAGGTCCAGGCTGCTACTGCCACCGGACCAGCAGTTACCCAGATTGCCGACGGTCAAGTCCAATCCGGTGCTGACTTCAACGATGTGGCCATGGTCGCCTGCAACGTCGACGGTGCTCTCAGCCTGATGCTCGACAACGGTGTCATCACTGACAGCAAGGGCCGAACCGGTTACATTGCCTCCAACTACCAGTTCCAGTTCGATGAGCCACCTCAGGCTGGTGCCATCTACACCGCTGGTTTCTCAGTTTGCGGAAACGGTTCGCTCGCTCTCGGTGGCTCAACCACCTTCTACCAGTGCTTGAGCGGAGGTTTCTACAACCTCTACAGCAAGAACACTGCTGCCCAGTGCGAGGAAGTCACCCTCGACGTTGTCGACTTCGTTGACTGCAGCGCCTAAACTTGTCACCTCCTAAGACGAGTCACAAACAAGTCACATGCTGAGAAGCATTGAATCGTGGTCGTATGACCTCAGCCATCTGCGATTGTACGTTCAAGTACCTACACACACGCACCACCTTACTAGTAATGACTCTGTCACACTATCGCGACATGGTCGGCACGACAAAGCACAAGATAATCATAATTATTAAATAATCACGATCTTTACGAATTGACGAGATCATACGATCGCACGGCTGCAGAAGTGTGCAGGGTGAAAGAACCCATCCTACCTACTTTTCTGATGGAGACATTGGGCTCGTCACTGTACTAAGAGTTGAAGCGTGGAAAATGTGGTTGAACCTTTTCATAGTCCACAATCTGTTGCAATGAAAAGTTTGAGAATAAATCTTAGGTGCATGTCTAGGCTCTCGTGTTTGTGTCACCAAGCATTTTACAGCGACAATTTACCATGATTTTGCTTCGCTATGATTTGATTCTTTTCGGATTCTTGGTGTACATTACACAAATACTAGCATGTACCGGGATTAAGGATTAACAGAAATTTACCCACATCTGGCTGCACTGTGTGCTCATCATTTGAGAGCAACCTTCTAATAGGTCTTGATTCCAGTCTGCGATGTCAAGCACTTGTCACCGTCGGGGTTCGTGCCAACAAAACCCCGTGTTCATCAAACCGAAACTGCCCATACACGCGTGGCAGATGCCAGACAGGGTAGGTACCATTGCGACCTAGAATTTTATACTGGCGTGCATATGCGCCGTGGCCTTGCATAAGGGACGAGGCTTCCGCACAATCTGTTTAGGACAGCGTAGAAAGGTCTCCAGCAACAGCAAAGGGTTGGCTGTCTACCCTTGTTTTAACGTATCCATATAGCTCCCAGACGAAGACTACACGTGATGTCATTGGCCGAGTAAACTCTCGATAATGTTGATCCATACAAAACTCCAGGTCCCGATGGAACGTGGTACGATTCGCATGCACCCCTCACGCAATGTGGATTATTAGGTAACGTGCCAGCAACACAAAGCTGGGTTGTGCTTGCGAATGGATTTATCCGATGGATAGAACCAGGTTGACAGCATCGGGAGCCCGCTCAGTTTTCCTCGGACAGCTTATCCTGTTCCACACGACTTCCTGACCTGTGATAATGACCGCTAGTCTTACATGTCGGGATACCCTCGTGTACCATGGTCATCATATTCACCGAAATTCTATGGTCCACCAACCTCACAAACCTACGTTGTACCACTTGCTATCATGCCACGACTACATCGGTACGGGTCTCATAACGGACGACAGACAGAACGACACCCGATCTGACTCCATCACTGATAATACGTAGTTCCACTTGTTTTTGAACGCTTGAAGCATCCCCGAACCCTGCGGTACCTGGAATGCAACAGACATGCCATAAATCTCCTGGCGTCAGTGTAGCTATGCTCATCTAGGTCGTTGTGAGGATGTCCGCGACCCTGAACTTGTCGGTTTTCTGCTCTACCCAAGTACCAACAGTGACGGCTAACTGAGTCAGCAGTGGCTCATAAAGTACGACGAATCCCAGACTGCACAATCGACTAGTACGTCCTGCTATCACAGATCCCAGAAAGGAAGGTTTGCCATTCATCCATTACTGTATGTGCTAGAAACAGTCGTGCTCTCAGATATCATACCTCATGTACTCATACCACAAGTTCTCCAGCTCACCCAACGTCTCAATTGTAACATTAGCAACCGATCCAAACCCAAGCGAATCATACAGCGGCCAGCCTGCTGGCGTAGCCATCAGTGTGGTCGGCACACCCATCTCCCTCGCCATATCCATGCCCCAGTGACAATGTGCAGCGCCAAAGCCGTGTCCGTCCCAGTCGGGATGAGTGCCTAGCAAAGCCAAGTACATCTGCTTCTGCGGCAGAGACCAGACGTAGCGCTCCATAGCGGCGAGGAACTGCCGGTTGTAGTCTAGGGCGCGGGTCTGGTTCACGTTGAGCTGGTCTGAGCATTTTGCGCTGCTAGACCAGGCACCGAGTGTGTCAACACCATCGTGGTCGGCATGCTCAGCACCCGGCTCAATAATCCTCCAGTATGCAATAGCGACGACTCGTTCGTTCCTCTGCCTCTGCGTGTCTGCTGCGTCGTGGCCAGTGGGCACAGAGATGACGTTGGCAAATGTGGTGTTGGACGCGTGTCGGAATACATCTTCGACCCCCTCGCGCGTACAGTTCCACGTGTACTCCAAGTACTCGTCCTGATGCGGAGAGACGTAGCGCCAAGTGGGACCAGAGCGGAACGCGTCGACGAAGACTGTTGTGATGTCGTCGACGTCTGCTTCAGTGGCTGGCCGGATGTGGATCTTGCGTTCGCCGAGGTAGGTTTGTTGTTGGTGTTGGGCTTGCGTTGGGTGCGCCCATATCTGGCAGTACGAGGTCAAGAGTGCTATGGTAAGGATCAGCAACCGAGTCATGGTTGGCAACGCCGCCCACTGAGTGTCAGTCAGTAAAGGTATGATATATCAACAGTCCTGACGAGGTGCGCCCCGTCCTTATCTGTGATTGTTCGCCCGCACTGTTGCATTCGCTTATAAGGGTGCCTAACAAACCTGATGTCATCGTGCAGATGTCAAGAGCTCGGTACTAGCCCTGCAGACTGTACACCTCCGCATTTAATGCGTCTTCAATGTGAGCTAGAACACAACCAGTACAGAACCTGTCACGACGCAGACAAAATGCCTTGAATACAATAGTAGCTACTATATCCAAGTACACAGTGCTTGCAGATATCTTGTGACTGTGCATACGACCATTTCACCTCCTCTCGATCTTGACCTCTAACCCTTCCTGTACCACGAAGAAAGTACTATTCTTCTTCATTGGCCGCCCCGGATAAGCAAGCTCGAACTTGTATCTTCGTAGTATCTGCGGCAATACCTTGTTCATTTCCAGTATCGCCAAGTTCCGACCGATGCAGACATGAGAGCCTCCACCAAATTGGAACATGTGTCTGTCCATGTTCTTGACTCTTGCTTCATTCTTCTCATCACCCTCCTTCGTTAACCATCTTTCAGGTCTGAACACATCAGCATCGTCACCGAAAATCGCCTTGTCCTTGTGCAGCACATGCGCATTGACGGCAAGCTCTGTCCCGCCTGGCACGAACGCGCCGTCGATCTCTGTTCCCAAGCCAGGAACCTTCCGATATATCGCCAAGCCGACAGCAGGTCCAACGCGCATAGCCTCCTTCAGACAAGCCTGGAAGTACGACAAGCACTTCTGACTCTCTTCCCATGTCACAATCTCTCCGAGCTGCGAATTCTGATCGGCGTTCATGATTTCTTCTGTCAGCCTCTCATACACAGATCTGTTGTTCAGTACATTCCACATAAAGGTCTGCATAGTACTCGCTGTACTGTCACTGCCGGCAAAGATAGCACCGTGTGCTACCGCGAACACGCTGCCCTTGTCGAACTTCTCCGGATCCTTCTCGTGCGCTTCGAACAATTGACTGAGCAGATCCCTCCTATCCACAACTGCCGTTCCGTCTTCTCGAGCAGCGATTTGGCTGAGCGCTGTTCGTGTAACATGGTTGTTGGCCAGAGGCGTCACAAAAGGCAGGTAGTCCCAGAACGGCGACCTTCTAAGAAAGTAGTCGAGGAAAGGAATTTGTCCAACGATGCCATCATACTGCTGCACATTGTCGATGAAGTTGATTGCGCCATCAACGTCCTTTTCTTGCTCAACGAAGCCGAAAGACGACGAGAAGGCCATTTCGCCTAAGACGTCGAATGCAAACCAATGCAAGAAGTTACCTAAATCCACAACCTTCCCTGCTATCTCCGCTTGATTGTCTAGCTTGTTCGTCAATATCTCGATTGTCTTGTCGATCCATGGGGTCAGAGCCTGGAAACTGGCGAGGCTGTAAGGTTGGTTCACGAAACGCTTTTTCGTAGCATGGACGTGCTCTCTGATCTCAGTGAAGACGTCAGGGTTCTCATACGGTGGGAAGACCCAGTAGAAGTTCGTCTTGTGGAAGCCTTTACCTGGTGAAAGGATCTGGCGTGCAGCCTCGGGAGATGAGAAGCTGAGCTGGTTTGGTTGTATCCGGACGATAGGCCCATATTTGCGATGTAGAGCAACGTGTTCTTCATGAGTTCGGCCACGTGCTGTAAGAATGAGGGAGTATAGGCGGGTGCCGGAGGCAAGGAACGGACCCGGGTATTTGCGAAGAGGCGAGACATAGCGGCGGAAGAGGAATCTAAGGGCGACGATGCAGAAAATGACTGTCGCTGGCCATTGGCGAAGCAAGTGAAAGAAGTTGATGAGCAGCGTCTTTGTCAGAGGCACTTCGTCTGCTACCACCGTCTTCGCCATCTTGGTTGGCGAGCCAGTGCTCAAGCTTCTCCGACTGAAGGCAGTCTTATCTTTGCTTGCCCAGATATACTTCAATACGCTCGTAGCTGAGACTCCTGACCTTGTAACGCCAGTCAAGGGCGCCGTGAGCTTTTTGGCCCAAAGATGTTTAGAAAGAGAATGCTGAGTATAGATTTAGGGAGCATGACAATGAAGAGTTACTAGCCATGAGTATGAGGTGGCTCTTTATGCTGTATCGTGCTTGTTGGATGATTTGAAATGGCCGGTCGGCAGTTAGTGGTGCAACTGATGCTCGCGCTACGGCAGTTGCGGGGTGAGTGCATCTTGTCCAAAGAAGGCAATGCTTACCATCATGCAGCCCGACGGTGCTGACCCGATTGGCCCGTCGCATCAACCAAAATGGGCCAGGCAAACATGCCTGGTCAATCCGCTACTATTCGTGCTCTTGGCGATACCGACTGAGACTATCATGCTTCCAGTGACTGACCGCACAGAAGGGCCGCCTGATTGAATGCCCGATGGCCACGAAACATCGTAGGGCTGCAAGCTTCACACATCGGCCTAACAGACGGTCAATGACAGTGGTTGTCTTACGGAGGATCAAGTGCGGAAAGTTTGTGTGTCGGAGTCGGACGATCTTCTACCCCAGTTTCTAGACCTGAAAGTTCGTCCGGTATATGGTCTCTACACGTACAACACAATCGTCCGTCAAGTGAGCTTTCGTTGCCAGCTATTCTTGTGTCGCCACATGTTCCGGACACTGGAAAAAGGCCGCTGTTGGCCATGCAGACGGTTGCCGACGTAGCCGTGAATGTCGTAGTCAACGTGCATATCAGGCCTCAAATCCCATGCCTTTGACTTCTTCATCATTGACCAAAGCACTTTTGACCTGGTCGTCTGCAATTTTGAGCCTGACCTTGCCAGCTCGCTCGCCACGACTTCTCGCATCCATGACAATGATGCTAGCATCGACCAACTCCATGGCAGCAGCACCCATAGCTTGCAGCCTCGGACATTTCTGGTCGATCAGCAGGAAATCGTGAATAGCACTGTTGTCAGCGACATCCGCGATACGCTTCGACTCTGTGAAAACATCGCCTAACGTAGACTCGGAGACACCAGTCCGACGAGCCCGCGCGAGCAGAGCTGCAAGGAACAGCTTCGAAGCTAATGATAGTCCTCGTAGGCATTGCGACACTGGTGACGAAGTCGACTCGTTGATAGCAGCTTTGATGGTCGCGATCGTTACTCGAGGTAGAGTCTTCCTGTCAATCTGCTTGGCAGCATCGCATTTCGACGGGTCTTGCTGCTTCTTGCGTCCAGTCCTTGATGGCGTGCCAACAGTAATTTCCGAGTCGGACTCGTCGCCCCTCTGCTGCAGGTCTTGGTCTTCTGCCTGCTTCTCTGCTATTTCAACAGCACGACGGCAGATATCGAGAGCTCGCCTGGCATCTCCTGAAACAGCTGCGACTTTACGGCTTGCAAATTGGACAGCATCAGGATCGACTATATTACCTGGCACATCTTGCAAGCGAGATGTGATAATCTCCATGAGCTGCGTGTGATTGTAGCCCGAAAACGTGATTCGAGTCAAGCCCAGTCTGGAGCTAATCTTGTTGGATAGTGTTCGCTCGGGCAGATCCATAGTGTTGGCTACAGCGAGGACGATAAGTCGTGAATGTCGAAGAGCAGGCCAGTTGAAGAAATTATACATCACGCTCTGGTTTCGTGTCACTAATTGATCAAGCTCGTCCATTAGTACCACACAAGGTATGCGACGTGGGTTCGGATGTGAAAATTCGTGCTCTAGAAGGTTCAGGGCGTGACCGGGGCTGACACGGTCGCCCTTCAGAGCTTCCCAGAGCAGGGAGTAAGATTGGTGAGGGTCGGTAACCTTCATGCCGTTGATCTCGACAAAGTTGAATCCGTCAAGTTCGTCTTGGAGGACTGCTTGATGCAGTGATGCCACGACTTCGCGCACTGTGGCTGTCTTGCCCGTGCCAGGTGTGCCTGAGATGTATATGCAGGTACCCGAGCCATCCGTGATGGCAGAGTGAAGGTAGGAGTAGACCGATTCGAATTCCGTGGATCGGCAAGGCATTGAGGTTGGCACTGCCGAGACATGCAAAGTTGTTCTTGCATGAGCATACGGAGTCGACATAACCTGTGATGGAGACAGGACTCTTGTGCCAAGCGGCGTGATCTCGAGCGGTTTCTTGATCATGATACGCTTGTTGGATGGAGTAATGAACCTGGTGGACTTGCTTGTTGACTTGGGGGTCCCAGCTGTGGACGCGGTTTTCCGCTTCTTGGGAGTGGTCGGTACCAGACCTTCGTCCAGGTCTTTCTTTTGCGAATACTCGAAATCCTCTGCCTTCGTTTTCGGCTTTCGTTTCGTTTGATCTTGCAGCCAGTCTAGAAGCTCCAACAAACTCTCTGCTCCTTTGTAGAGTTCATTCCAGTCGAACTCCTCAGAAAATACCATGTTGCGTTGCTTGACTGCTCGGCGACACATGATCGTTTTGGCGAACTTGGTAGCGGCGGTCTTCGATTTAGGTGGCGCTCCCTGTGGATAAGCGTTGACAAAGTCGTCCTTCGACATCACAATAGCTTTGCCGTTGATGGCTGTAAGAGGGTTCATATTGAAGTCAGCGGTGATGTAGGTTTCGTTTGGCATGAACTCTGGCATTGATTTTGATTTGCGACCAGCACCACTCAAGAGTTCGTCCGGGGCGCAGAACCACTGAATGTGGGCACACATCTCTTCCTCGTCGTCGTCGTCAGTGTCGGAGAAAGCACAGATTAGTCCAGCCCAGTCTTTGCCCTGCTCGGGTGACTTTAGCAGAACTGCATCTCCGATCTTGACCATGAAGGATCCCATACGAGCGCCGATGATGGCCCTCTTCGTGTCTTCGCCCAGCATGGCGCTAGCTTTGCGTTTCCTTGATGGAGTGTCGCCATCTTTGGTCGGCTTCGATGCTTCCTCGGCATGAATCCATTCCCAGGGGAGATCTTCGTATCCGAGTTCATCGTCGGAGTCTTCTCTTGCGAGACCACCCTTGGTCAACCATTTTTTGGAACGTGACATAGTACTATGGCTCAAACCTCTGATCCACGATGGAAAGGGGTGTCCTGGTAACAGCCAGTCCGCATAAACTGGATCTAGCCTGCCCTTGTGTTATTGCAGCGAGAAGATCAACGCGACAAAACACGCTAGCATCAGAGACGCGTTGATTACTCGCTTAGCCCTGTGCAGAAGGTGAAGCGAGTGTCTTGTGGTGCAAGGACTTTTCCGCAAGCCATGTCACATTCTGAGGAAAGAGGGACCCAAGACTGTTTGTTCGCTGATGGATGTGGAATGATGCAGTTCGCGACGAAAGCGTTGACCCCACTCTGGGTGTAGACGTCAAGTTAGACCAGGATCGAGCACCTTCATGAAGTGTTGAAGCTCAAGACGTACCTTTGTCCCTTCACCAAAACGTGTCTGCTGAAGCTCAGACAAGTTTCAAGTGATTCGTCCCTGCCTCGCTGTCAACCAGTGAGGTAGGGGTGAGACAAGTAAGGACAGACACACTTGAATATCGGTGAAGCGATTTCAATTTGAACCAGAAACTGTTTGCAGCATTCGACGTTGTCGCGCACGGCAAGTAAATTGACAGAAGGGCACCACATCAATTCGGGTTTACCTAGGAGGATCGCAATTGAAATTCTACCACGCTACCAACATCTTTTCCACCGAGTCTCTGAGGCTCGAGTGAATCGACAGTCGTTTCCAGGCATCACAACGAGCTTGTCCGATTCTTACAAGGACTGCAGAATCATCCTTCCGGCAGCCACCTTTGTCCGAAAAGTACGACTCCTTGATTGCTGCTCGATACCTTTTATTTCACAGACTTCACAAACCACCTAAGCTCTCGGAAAATTCCAACCGTCCATCGAGCAGCTAAATCAGGTACAATCATCCATACGGCACCGAACAGGGGCCGTCCAGCTACCTGTAGCAGCAAGACAAGAATTGCTCGCCGAGAAACACACTCGTCCCTGGTGACGTCGACCACGTCAGCGAGGTCCCTATTTCGAGTGGTGAGATCTTCCATATCGGCATCAGTAGCCTTCTCAAAGCCATCGTCCACCACCAAACTTGCCTCAACCATCGCCGTCACGCGTACAGGGGCTCGAGTATATCCGACATGAGCGAGTCAGTTCCTTACTTTCGGGTTCAACCAGCACTTAGAGCTAACCTGTTTCCAGCTACGAAGGTGATTGGGAGCCGGCGGACTGGGAGCCCGTGAAATCGCAGGTCAATACACTTGTCCCTAGCATACCTCCCGAACCAACCCACAATTACATTGTGCCAAAAGGTACTAGTCTTCTCCAAGCCCAGGAAGCGGCGAGACAGAGACCACGGCGAGCGCGACAATCCCCAACGAATGATCTACCTGTGGAGTATCGACCTGGTCTTCAAGGTATATTGTCAAAGTCCACTTTCCACCGAAATGGCCACCATGGCTCTCCACAGGTCGCACCCAACGAGCAAGTCCAACTCAAAGCCCTCAAGCTCGACGCTTACAAAAGATACCTGGCTGCCCAGGATGCGCCCGACTACAAATACTCCATGATGCATTCTATCAAAACCGTGGCAAAAAGCCTCCAAAAGCACCAATATCTCTCGCAAACAGAGGTTGTAAAGGATGAGTTGGCCAAAATGTGTTTAAGCACCAATGCTTTTATTGCAGTGCCTCCAGAGGACGACAACGTCCTGAGAATCTGGGGCACACCTGAACAAGTTGAGAAAGCCGGCAAACAACTGCATGCATGGGAAATGCATGTCAAAGGCCCCGGCAAGAACGATGCCAAAAACAGAGTCTGGACGAAGCAAAATGCACTTGACGGTCGAGAAGAGGATCGTCTCCTGCGTAAGAACATCCAAGAGCATCAACGCGAGATATTTCAACACTTTGCCAGTGATGCTGTATTCCCGTTTGAGGCATACCTGGTCTGGCCTGACGGATATGACCTGCAAAACTTCATAGACGACTATGAAACGAGCGTGTTGGCTGATATGAGCCAGAAATTCAATTGTATCATCAGCCATGAAAGAGATGGACTCCGAGCAACGAAAATCTCGTCCGAACACGAGCAAGCTGTGTTGCTGGTCTATGCTCGTCTTGTGGGTCTTGTGAAGGAGATGGTAGCCAGGAAGAAGCGAGGCATCCGCACACTCCAGTGCCAGCTACCATCTTTCGACGAATGCCAGCAACTAGTCGCACTTCGACAATGCCTCGTTGGATGCGACATGGTTCACATCCCACAGCTCACTGGGAATCTACTTCCTGCCACCGAGGCTGAGAAGTGGTCCCAGCTAAGCACAACTACAAACAAAAAATACCGCACCGCTACCAAGAGCGCGCTACGATCATGCATCAAGTCGTTACACGTTTCCCAGAAACATGTTCGCATGAGGGTATCTTTCGGTACAATTGCGTTGACCCAGTTCAAGCGCGCAGCAAATGGTCAAGCCCACGAAATCGAAGAGTTCATCACCATGCTGCAAGATCCGCTTGTGGGCACCAAGCAATGCCCGCTCGCGGGGGACGCGTCTTTTGACTTCATCGACAAGCTCAACAACTCCGATGCTCTGGGGGAACCAGAATATTCGTGGGCGGTGCACTTTGCGTTCGCTGGAGGCCAGGCAGAGCAGCTGCGGCTCGAGAGAGAATTCTCGTACAATCCCATCGATCCAGAAGAACCGTCCGTCTCTGCAACGCGTTGGATGAAGCACAGCTCCAACACAACCCAGGACGTCACTGAGCTTCTAGAAGTCAACCACCTTGATTTGGAAAAGATCGGCTATCAATTCCACATCGGAGCGATGACAATCTACTCCAACCAAAAAGTATCTCAAAGTCTTCGTTCCTTCGCGGGCAACGTTGCCTTCAAACCATCGTTGAACGGTCTCCGATTCAAGCCAAGCAAGCACGCGATCTACCCATTAGGGAACCGTGAGCTGGTAGAGGTCAACGAGGTGGCGATTGCCAAGTACCAGTTTCGGGACACGAAGGGTACATTGGAGATCAGAAGAACCGACACCTTTCCGCAACAAAGCGGCGAATCACGTGCTGTGCCAGTGCGAACAGAGTGGCGGGCCAACTACTATTATCAGGAGTGGGATAATCTTATGGCGCAATTTGCCAACATCGACGCCGGCGAGGACATCGGATGGAGCCGTGACCTGCCCGCCTTCTTCCCGAAGGTCGTCGACGAAGACTACCCCAAATCACTACCGCAAGGATTCACAAAATTCATGAAAGAAGTGGAAGAGATCCAAGTGTTGCTGGACCAGGCTATTGGACAGCAGGCAGGCACGAGGGTCGCCGGCGTGGACGGAAGAGTGGCGTCAACTAATGGTGTGAACGGGCGCTAAGAGAGGGTCAGCGAGTACTTCAATATTAACCGGGTTCTAGCTAAGCACAACTACAAACAAAAAATACACGGCCGACTGCCAAAGGGCAAACAGGGACTTAGCTAGGAGTCAGTAACGGCAATTTGTGCTAGGGCTAGCGGCGTAGGACTACTGCCGCCTGCCCTCCTTGCACCTTTCGACCGCCTGTTACTGCTCCAGAGCTTGGTCTTTCATAGCCTAGGACCGGCCGAAAAGAGGAGTGCGAAACCGAACACGACGTGCGGCGCTGTACATGTGGAAATGCGAGAATGTGATATGAGACAACGAACGATCAAGGAGTGGAGGTCCTTGTCCAACGCGAGAGCTGTCTGCGCTTCTCGATATCCTTGGCCGATTCAGCTGAGGCTTGTTAGGGGTCGACGTGCTCGGAGAGCGCGTGATGTCCCATGCTAGATGACTGGGAAGTAACCAACGAGGCCCATAGACTATGAGAAACAAGAGTGAATCGGAAAATGGTTCCTGGAATGCCGCCGTGTGTCTTCCTCTCCCTGCCGTGTCAGGATGTCGACCAACAGACTGCTGCTGGTCCAGCTCATCAGGCTTCTGTGATTTCCATTACAATACCACGTTGTGGCGCGCAGCCCGCTGCTATGGTCCGGCGGTGTATACCACATTCTACCGCTTCAAAGCAACAGCGTAACGCGGCGCATGCGTTCGCCTATAGTTGCACAGCGACAGCGCTCACCCCGTACCAACACCCCATGCCACGCCACCCCATTTATCGTAGACCGCAACGTTCTTGCATCAAACACGCATCTCATCGCCTCATCTCCTCATTCCCTCAATCCCCTTCCTTCCCAGCACCCTGCCCCTTCTGGCCGCCCTGCTCACTCAACACCTTCCCCCTCAACACATCCTCCACCATCCTCAGGTCCTGATTCTTGCTCCCGACGGCCCTCTCAATATCTCCCAGATTCTTGGTCAAATCGTCGACTTTGCCGTTATAGAACACTATGGCATCGGCCGTCTTCTTCTCGACGTAGTAGCCCGTGCCGACATCGACGAGGACCGTGGCGGTCTTGGCGGGGCGGGCGGGCACGTAGAGCGATGTTGTGAGGGGGACGAGGAGCGGGGTGTCTGTGGCGCGCGCGCGCGTGTTAGCAGCGCCAAAAGGAGGTACGACACAGACAGGATGCGACTTACCCTCGGACTTGCCCTCGACGCCGTCCTTGATGCTCCGTATGCAGTCTTTGAAGCGGGCCTGGGCGGCGCGCAGCCGCGCGTGCGAGTCGGACAGGTGCTCGAGTTCCTGGCTGAGACGCTGCTGCAGCTGCGAGAGTTGTTGGACGGGGAGCGTCGTTATGTCGAGGCCCTGCTGCTGCTGGGCTTGTTGCGTGGACATGGTGTGGGGAGCTCAGCTGCGCTTCGAGGCCTCTGTAAGAAAGACAGAGGGGGGGATGGAATGTTCGAAGTGGGTACGGAGCCAGCCCGTTGTGGCTGTGTGTGTGTATATATATGCGAGTCTTGGGACAGACGGTCGATTCGGACTCTCTTAGCGCTAAGACTCGGACGTCGTCGAAGTGTGTGCACGGCGTGTCGTGGGTCTGCCTACTAGTATGTCGCGGATTGTATCTGGAGACTACAACGGGATAAACGATGGAAAGAGGAAGTCACGGCCCTAACTTCAGGCTATCAGGCAGCAGTCGTTGCTGCGCATGCTTGGGGCGGAAAATTGACGTGGTCGGGCCGCTTCACCTGCTTGATTCGCTTCGGAGGATGATCTGCATCGCAGCGCCACTTTGGTGTGAAGTGCTGCAATCCGTTCACGATGGTACATGAGCTTGAACTTGATACCTTGGCTGGAGACGTGAGGGGTCCTAGCCGGTGCCTGCCTGGCATCCAATCTTCAACGAGATTGTCAATGTGGTACAGGACAGTACATCATACCTGGTATGTCCTTGAAGAACGAAGGCGAGACAGGAGCAAGGCTATTGAAATGAGCTCGACATGGCCCATATTGGCGCATTGCTGTCTCTCTCTCTCTCTCTTTATCTTATTCCTAAAACACGACTCTGGGTCGCTCACCACCGTTAAAGACCATTTTCTTTGGTTGCGCCATTCTCCTCTGCTCAGCGAATTGCAAGCGCTTAGCAATTTTCTCCGCTACGTTTGATGATGGTTTCCCGTTGTGGCGATTCAGACCTGCGCAGCTCTAGTCATAATCATATACCGAAAACCCATTTCCCACGCTCATAAACATAAAAGCCCGTAGCAACCATAGGCACGGTCTTGATATAGCCAATAGTCAGCCCGGCGAAGAAGCCCTTCACCCCTCTTTCTAGGAATATCCGCCGTGCAGTCTCAGGGATGCCCGCCCTACGACCATCGCCGACGGCACCTCCAATCTGCATTCTGCGCCGTATGACCTCGAGCGGATACGACGACGTCTGTGAAACTAAGCCTGCCACCGCGCCAGCCGTAAGCTGGGCGGGCGCAGTCAGCTGTGCTCGTTTCGTATTGGTTCCCTCCTCTGTAGTTATCGTTGTGTCGTTGGAGCCGCGCATCACGGTGTAGGGCGCAAACCGAGGTAGACGGAGGAGGTCGCCTATGGCATCATGTGTGAGGAAGGACATGCCTGCATAGGGTATCATGCCTAGCATTGTGGGAGAAAAGCCACGGTAGAAGTTGGAGAGGCCCGAGCGGGCCGTCACCTTCTGAACTGTTTCCGTGACCGCGGCTACGGGGTTGCCACTGTTGCCATGGCCGTTTGTGCTTGCGAGGGCGAGTGCTTCCGGGGGCTGTTCGTGGTATATCTGCCGACATATTCGGCTCACCGAGGACCTCGAGTCGCGTTTCGTTTCGAATGCAAGACGGACACGGATCACTTCTAGCGGGTATGTGAAGAAGACAGAGGTTATGCCGGCGAGGGAGCCGGACGCAAACCTGCGGACGCCGGTCTCTTTGGACTTGTCGGGAATAAGCTTGTTTCGTATCTGTTCGTAGGCCAGGAATTTGATGCCAGCATATGGGAAGATGCGCAGTAAAGTGGCAGAATGGCCTCTGAACAAGCCCCGCATGCCATCTGCCCGGTTGATATCACGCAGCGCTTTGGCGACACCGAACCAATGGCCGGTATATTTCTGAAACTGTGGGTTGGAGGTTTGGAACAGGATTTTCACTCGGTCGAGAGGCCCAACCACGGTTTTGGCCTACCTAAGAGTTAGCTAGCCCTACGTTTGCCGCTCGTCGTGTCATGCTTACGGCGCATCCAGCCAGCCCGCCTGCCACGCCAGACCTGATGATATAGTCCAAGCTCTTCTTGTCCACGCGCTTGCCGTCCTCTTTGGTGGCTCCTGAGACTGCTAGCGAGGCTTCATCGACCGCCGGAAAACGCGGTCCTGCTCGCGCTTGAGGCCCAGGCTCTTCGAGGAGCCTGCGAGGTGCAGCTTGTTCCATCTGCGATGGTTGTGAGGGCTGTGATATCGTGGCTGCATGGCCAGCTGAAGCTTCTGGCATTCAAGACCCCAGTACTGTAGAATCAGAGGTCGAGAAGGAAGTGCAAGTGCTTGTCAGAACCTGTAACCCTTCTGGACGAGGGCCAGTGGAAGCTGGCCGAGGTTGATGTGGGCCCGGGACAATGACGATTTCGCCGCTCCACATTTGTCCGTGCGTCAGGCAGGCATGGCAGGCACGCGACCGGCGAAGAATCTACACCCGAGCCATTATCCGAACCCGCATGTGTCAGCTTCAAGTCTCTTGTCTCGAGTCATGTGCTTCTCGAGAACGAGGCACAGTGTTACCATGTGGTACTGAAATCTATTATGATCTATTATAATCTATTTTTGGTCGGCTGACGCCCTGCGATCGACTCCCGAGATGTCTCGGTCGCCCTCTTCTCCCTCTGAACGTGGATCTTCGTGCACGACGCTAAGAGCACGCTCATCCTCTGCTGAGGGGGAAGGGATCAAGGTATCCTCCCCAACAGAGGAAGACGATCTATGTCCACTCTGCGATGAGTCAGTGCCCAGCCATACGCTGTCTTTTCTCCTCTTACCCTCAGCCTCCCACCAATGCGCACTAGTTGCTCGACTTGGATGGCCCGAACCGGGGTCTCTAGAAGCACGAGCACGAGCACTCCCCCCTGCCTCCAAGTCTGGCCCCGCAGCGATTGAGTTGTTCCTGGAATTGTTCGGTGACTGCCGGTCATGGCCAGCAAATGAAGCGCGCAAGCCATCCACAGAGAACTTATGGCCCTCTGGTATTCGTCGCCATGGCTTCTCCCGCCACGAAAATACAATGCAGTCAATACCAGCCTGAAGACTTAACATGCATGTCCCCACGATGCTCACCCCAAATACAGGGTGCATGACGTAGTAGTCACTGTACTGAAGACAATGTGACACGAATGGAATGGTCCACATAACGAGGTAGATTGCCGGATAAACAAACATGTACCGTAGCTGTTTTCTGATCGCCTGGCGTGTGCGTCGGAGCGGATCTTTGGCCTTCGCTGGCGGTGCTTGATAGGCCCTGGGCAGCACCGTTTTCTTTTTGCCAACTTCGGCTTTCTCTTGCGCCTGGACACCTGCACCTGTTGTATTCGTCATCGTGTCGCCCGTGTACTGAGAGTCCATAGTCGCAGAACTCGAACCGTTCCAACCGTTCCAAATCGATGGCGACCCGGCATCATGCTGACGAAATGAGCTTGGGGTGCTAGGTCCACTCGCTACACCTTGGTTCCGTGGATCCTGTGACGTCCATGCGAAGTCTGCCGCCTGAACGCCTGGCTGCCCCGCCGATGCATTTTGGAGAGGCTTGGAGGTAATGAAAGAGACCTGGTCCCAGGGGTCGAGCGCTATCTGAGGATTTTCCTTGTTGTTGTATGAGTGGTTGGATCTAGACATTCTCGGTCTCTCAATAGGTCGATCAGGTTCATCAGGAGCAATCCCGTCCTCCGATAGTCGTCGGGATGAACGCCCCGAGCTGGCGTAGGGTGTGGTGATCGACTCAGAATCTTGGAGATTGCTGAAGCTGCGAAACTTGAGCGTGACATAAATGTATAGTGCCGCGTACATCACGATGATCAGAGTGATGATGAAGTATCGTGGTATCCAGCTCAGCGCCAACCTATACCAGAATGGTCGTCGCGGGAGATAGCAGTAGGTTCCCGCAGTGGTGTATGCGTTCCCATCATTGACGAAGGCCAACGAGGCCGCCAAGATTGGCAAGCCGATCCAAGCAGGATAAGCAAATTTCCGCCAGCGGTAGAGCCCACCACTCTCTCCAGAGCTTGCTGGTGGGTGGAAGATGTACAATATTGAATGTAATGCGATCATGAGTATCGCAAAATCCGACGCCTCAATGCCGATTGCAAGGAAGAAGCCGGTGGCTTGACAAAGTCCAGAGGAACTTGCGACTGGTCCCCGGCTGAACACCACCACGGGAAAGATGAAATACCATAGTGCTTTGAAGGTATCACTAAGTATTAGAAACATGACCAATTTGTGCCGAAAAGTGCGCTTCATGAGGATGAACCATCGTAATGTCACGAATGTCGCCAAAACACTGAAGCAAGCGCATGTTAGTCCAGCTATCAGCACCGCCCTGTTCTGGTCTTTGGTGAATGAGGCTGTGTTTGCCGCGGCGTGGGCCTGGCCAAGGGATCTGATGAATCCATGCATGAGAGAGTCTTGATCGAAGTTGAAGTGAGGTGGTGTGACTTTGATATGAGATCTTCACTCGCCATCCAAGACAGTGCCCGAGGTCGCTGGTCACAAGGTCGTGGTCAAGTTGGTCGTCAATCCACCGCCCGAGACTTGCTGACGCGTTGACTTGTCTGAAGTACACTTCGACTCGAGGGGTGCTCGTCGTCTACAGGGTGGCGAGTATAGACAATCTCTAAGTGCTAGGTAAGGATACGAATTGGAATGTGATCAGCGCAAAGAGACGTCAAAGCTGCAAAATTAGACGAAGCGTTGGTCCAAGCAGAGAGGGCCGCAAACGTAGAGAGCATTGTTTGGTGAAAGGCCGATAGCTGACAACCACAAAATTCCGCGAGATCGTCATGAGGTCCATGCTGCGCTTCTACATTCTCGAAAAGGGTAGACGTCGGAGGACGGTCGGTACTTCGTTTTGTCGCCCAAGTAGGCAAACGATAAGCTTTCGGCGTGGGAACCCATGGAGCTATCGACTTTTTGGGCGCCCTCGTCTGGCTTCCATGCAAGCTTCGGCAGTGGTCTAGGAACAGAATGAAGTTGAAAGTGCGCACGTCGTCTAGTGCGCTGTTGTCGTGATCACATCTCGCAACTGATACATGAGCTCTACGTTGTTACCCAATCTGTCACATTCACAGGATCGTAAGGCTGGCTCGGCTGACTTTAGTTTGAGATGGCTTGCATTGTGCATTGCACCCTTGCCCCAGTCTGCTGAGATCTGCCAGTGCTCCACCTCGGATCCGTAAGCGTCTGGGCAGTGGGCACTGGGAGAAGCAAACACGGTGCACCGAGATTCAAGCTTCACTTGACATCTCGGCCATATCCATGGCCCTTGTGTATACGAGTCGAGACCTCGATATTTTCGTTGTGGATATCCCAGCGTCTATCGAACATGCACACGGTGGTGGTCGTACATACTCCTCTCAAGCGTTAGAGACACCCTTCGCGACGCCTGAACCGAGGGGAAAGAAGCTTAGCGCCTTTGTCTCCAAGCTTCCCGCAGACCATGTCACTTACCACAATGTCATTCAAGCCTATTGCGAGGTAGCTCTGAAATCGGTCGACTGGAGCTTTGACTCCCAAAAATGGCACCTGCCTCGGACGCACAATCTAGGAATCGACGATGTGCCGATTGAGCGCGCAGTGAGAGGGGACGAACGAGCATGTCTTCTCCCTATCGTGCTTTCTGCAACGCAGAACGACTTCGCGTTTGTGCGTGACGTCCAAAATGAATTGGTTCACAATGACTACGCAAGAACAGCATACCTTGTGTTCATGGACAACGTGTCAATGCTTGTGCCGGGTCATTGCACGTTTATGTGGGGCAGCATCAAACGTGGGCTGGGAGCTGTGTCCGAGCGAAGCACAAGCACATATGGTGATCCGCCGCAATTCGACGTTATTCTGATGGATCCGCCTTGGGCAAACAGGTCGGTTCGACATACTCAAGGATACCACACCACGGAGGAACAGTCGTCTGACCCGTTTGAAGAAGCACTGACCTTTCTCGATCATTTGCACCCCGAGGGACATGTTGCGATCTGGATTACCAACAAAGCAGCAGTACGGTGTCAGGTACTTGCGTCTATGGCACGACTTGGGTTTGACCTTGTCGAAGAATGGATATGGCTGAAGGTCACGACGAAAGGTGAGCCGGTTACGCCTCTGCACGGTGTTTGGAGGAAGCCCTACGAAGTGCTCCTAATCTTCCGGCGCGGGCATCTCAGTGCCGTACCAACGCGTCGGGTGGTGATTGCAGTACCAGATTTGCACTCTCGCAAGCCGAACCTCAAGACATTGTTCGAACAGCTGCTGCATTCCCAACTTGTCCTGGAGCTGTTTGCACGAAACCTTACAAGTGGCTGGTGGTGCTTCGGAGACGAGGTATTGAAGTTCCAGGACACGCGATTCTGGCACCTACACCCACCATAAGCATGGACCACTGCATTTCCAACTCATGGTTGAGATGCCTGAGGCAATCACGGGTTACCCCTCAACGCGTCTCTGTTCCTGACAGATGACGCCATTGTTGCAGCAATCTTTGGAGCAAGCCGAAGCCGATGTACGAAAAGAGCCAATTGCAAGACTACTTTGCGTGCACTACTACTACCAGAAGTACTCTCTTTTCACAAGGCTACCTACACTTTCCACGGCATAACAGTACAACGCCAACGATGTCCGTAGACGTACCAGATACAAAGAAGGCCTTCGTGCCCCTGGGTGAGTCAGCCAGTCCGACGACAACTGTAAACAACCCACTCCTAACACCGTCCAGAGAATAATCCAGAAGTAATGACCCGCCTCGCCCACGAACTTGGTCTCTCGAGCTCTCTCCAGTTCCACGAAGTCTACTCCCTCACCGAGCCCTCACTCCTCGAATTCCTCCCGCGACCAGCCCACGCCCTGCTACTCGTGTTCCCCATCACAGACACGTACGAAAAGTTCCGCGCCCAAGAAGACAGCTCGCGGCCAGACTACAGCGGCAGTGGATCGGAAGAGCCCGTCGTGTGGTTCAAGCAGACAATACGCAACGCCTGCGGGCTGATAGGCCTGTTACACGCCATCACCAACGGCGAGGCACGCGAGCAGATCCAGGCCGGCAGTGATCTGGAGCAGCTGTTGAAGCAGGCACTGCCGCTGGACCCGGTGCAGAGAGCAGAACTGTTGTACCAGAGCAGGAGTTTAGAAGCTGCGCATGCGACCGCTGCCGCTACTGGCGACAGCACGGCGCCCGATGCCAGCGCTGCGATCGATCTGCACTTTGTAGCCTTCATTAAAGACAAGGAGAACAACCTGTGGGAACTAGATGGGAGGAGGAAAGGCCCGCTGAATAGAGGCAAGCTTGACGCTGAGAACGATGTGTTGAGCGAGCAAGGCCAAGATCTCGGTGTACGAGCATTTCTGAAGAGAGAAGAGGAAGCAGGCGGCGGAGAATTGAGGTTTAGTGTTATTATGCTCGGCCCGAGTATGGACTGAGGTGAGACAGCAAGCTGCGTCCCGGGCTGTCTCGAGCACAAAGGCTTCCAAGAGTAAGACACGACAACATGCAGCAGCAGGTGGTCTCCACGACACGATCAGGCTGTCCTCAAGGGGGGGCAAAAGGCCGAAGAAAAGCGACCAGCCTCTCGAAGTCCTAGTCCTGGTCCTCGCACCCGTAGTGCTGCACATAGGCAGACAAGGGGTGTGAATCATTGAATAAAAAGTCCAGCGCTCCGAGGCCTTCGTCCTAGAAACCTAGAAAGCTCAGACAGATGAACATCCCAAGCAGGCAACCTGCGTGCCGTCGTCCCCTTCAAGTCGCTACATCGCCTGTGAACCTTTCATCCATGCGTGCCCGTGTACATATATGTCCAAACCATGACCCGCGTGGTGTCGTCCTCTTCGCACACGTGCCTCTCCACAAGCACCTACTGCGCCATCGATCGAGTCTGGCTAGACGTTATGTAAAACGCAGTTATGCCTGCGTCTTCGGGGATCCGATGCACAGAAGTTTCTTAGTTGAGGGGAGAAACTATCGAATATGAGGATGAGATTCAACTACACGGTCAAGATAGCTTGTAATGAACAAGGGCTAGCTGAGTAACAACGTGGACGTGGAAACGAACTCGGCGCGCTCGCTCACATAGCTTTCCTCTTGAGCTTCGCAACGAGATCTCTGACCTCGCTGCTTCCGTCCGCGCGACTCTGCTTCTTCTTGTCCTTTCTCTTCGCGGCTGCGTCGTCTGCTTCCTCTTCTGGCGCAGCTGACCTGCCACCGACTGTGCCCTTCTGCTTCCGTTTCCTTCCCTCATCCATCAATTCCTTCATGCCTTTCGTCTGTCTCAACTTCTGGTTCGTGGGGTCGATGGCAAACTCATGGTTCTCGAACAACTTGCCGAATCGAGGGTCGCTGGTGTCCATCTTGAAGTCATCGGCCGCAAGCGTGTCCGCATCGGCGGCGACTCTGTTCTTCTTCTTGAATTTGTCCTTTTTGCCCTTCCTTTTCTCGGCCTTTTCGATCTCGGCCATGTCGAAATGACGGACCGTCCTGCCCTTTCCGGCTGCACCGGCTGCATGAGCGTTTTGGTTATCGTCGTCAGCCATCATGAGTTCAAGTTCAGCACGCTGCTTCGCAGACGCCGCTTCCTCGGCTTCGCGCTCACGTTTCTTCTTCAACCGCTCCTCCTTGCGGATTTTGTTCTTGGCGGAGGCGTCGTTGAGGGCATCTTCGTTGAAGAAGGGGTCGTCGAAGCCCCCATCTTGGCTTTGACCCTGGTCCTCTGTTGCTGGGACTTGATCATCGCTATCGATCTCGTTGGGGTCAATGGTCGTGCCAGCGCGGGCTGCCTTCATTTTCTCCTTTCGTCTTTGCTTGCGTTCTTTCTCTTTTCTGGCATATTTCTCTGCTGTTGTTTCTTCTGGCTCCGGACTGTTTTCAAAGACTGACCGCTTGCTGCCGCCCTCGTTGGCGCTCCCGGCCAAACCAGAGGAGAAAGTGACCTGAATATTGCCGAGGGGACCATCTTTGGTCTTCTTGCTGGCGGACTTCTTGGTGGGTTCCTCTACGAAGCCGAGCAGAGCACGGGCTTTCTGACGTTCGATCTCTTTCTTGGACTTCGGGTTCGCTTCGGCTACTTGGGGCTCAAGTTCGTTGTTGACCTCTTCTGCCTCATCGTCAGAAGTGTCAGAACCTAGGTATGCTTTAAGATCGTTCTCATCAATCTCCTTCTGACCGCCTTTGAAGGCTCGTGCTTGGGCCTCCTTGCGGCTTCGGTCTTCTTGATCCCACGTCAACTTGACTTTGCTGTGCTGAAGGGCATCCGTCACGAACTCATTTGGCTTGTAATCGGCTGATAGTCTGTCGCATTCATCTCGTGGTGTGTCGTCGGAGAAATCCATCTCTTCCGGGATAAAGCGAAGGTCGAAGAAGTTGGCAGTGGTCAAGTACTCTGCACCGTCGACCGAATCATAAATGGCTTTCGCAGTCTGCTTTGTGGAGAAGGTGAGAACGGCATAGAAGTATCGTAATCGCTCCAGCTGGTATTGACGTAGAGCCTGAGAGTCGAACTCGGAGCCGTCGTCGGGCTTGATGATTGAGGCTTTGATGTCCTCGTCATCTTCTTCAGCTTCCATGTCTTCGTCTTCGGATCCCTCTTCACTGTCATCTGTGACTTTCCGCGAAGCAAAGATCTCCTTGGGAGGGCCTTCCATCTCTTCCCGTTCCATGCGTTCCTTGCCAAACTCACTCGGATATACTGCGACTTTCAGCAGACGTCCACCAGAAGGCAGGAAACTGGAGAAAACAGCCATAAGATCATCAGCACGGATGTTGTCCCAGTCCAGATTGACGATGGCTATTCTTGTCGACACTTCTCCTACTGGCACGCTCTCCTTCTCAAGTCCCTGCTCCACTTGTTCTTCCTCCTCGAGTTCACTATCGGTATCTTCATCTGTCGAGCTGTCTTCGTCTGACGAGCTAACATCTAGCCTCCCTTCTCTCAGAGGGTCATGATTCTTCTCCAGCCTCTCAAGCTCTTTTTGTACCTCATCGTCATCATCTACATCCTCGCTGGTTCCTTCCTCGTCTTCTACGTCGAATTTCTCCTTCAGTCGCCGAGCTTCAGCGTCATCCTCAATGGGTCTGCCATATCGGTCGACCTTTGCTCGTCTCGTGTAGTCTTCGTTTTTGAAGGCTCGGGCAAAGCGCTTGTCAAGCTTCACCTTTTGCTTCTTGCTTGGTAGGCGATACCTTGGATCGGATTGGATGTTTGCAAAACGGGGATCAGTAATGCGAGCACCGTTACTACCAGCATCGGCAGTCTTGCGCCTTTTGGCAGACGGCTCTGACATATTGGACCTGATACAGCGCCAATTCACGACTCTGTGTATTGATCGACCAAATTACAAGCCAATAGCAACTCCTTAGTAGCGCTTATGCGACAATGTAGAGTTGATGTGGCAGTCGCAAAATGCGTTTGGGACCAGGAAAAAAGTTCGCATGGGTCTCCAGCTGCGATGCTTGTCAGCGGGTGGGTACACCGATCTGGTTAAGCCTGCCGCCGCCACGGTTCCTGCTTCTGGGGGCGGCGAATCGAGCAAGAGCCGCCTACGCAGGGTGGCACGAGCAATGTGGGGCTTCAAGTGTCCATGCGAGGCAATGACGACGTATTTTCTAGTGGGCTGAGAGCGAGGTAAACAATAGGTAGGTACCTGGGAGCACAGCTGATTTCTTCTTCTCGAGCTTCGATTCCTGGTTTCCATACTGTCTCTTGCTACTCAGAACTTTGCAAATCCACGCTGAAACCTCAAGTCGTTTTAGAAAGAATACACCGTGCCTCTTCTTCGCTCCGAACCGCCTCAGTAGCTCTGTACCACGACAAGTGGAGGCCAAGCAAGATGGTTGTTGGCTCTTGTCTGATCACTGGGTGAGTCCCTCCCAAGACGCAATACCATGGCTTCAAACCTGATGGTTCTGCAGTGGCGCTGGCTACATTGGCTCCTTCACAGCACTTGCTCTACTCGAAGCTGACTACGAAGTCATCGTGGTGGACAATCTCTACAATGCCTCTCCTGAAGCGTTGAACAGAATAGAGCTGATCTGTGGGAAGAAGCCCAAGCTTTACGAGGTGGACATGACGGATCAAAAGGCGCTAGAGGACGTCTTCTCCAAGCATCCCGCCATAGACAGTGTCATCCACTTCGCTGCCCTCAAAGCCGTTGGCGAGTCTGGCGAGATCCCGCTCGAATACTTTAGGGTCAACGTCCAGGGCACCCTGACACTGCTCACAGCTGCTGCGAAACACGGTGTCACAAACATCGTCTATTCCTCCTCAGCCACGGTCTATGGTGATGCCACACGCTTCGAGAACATGATCCCCATCCCGGAAGAGTGCCCACTGGGACCGACGAATCCATACGGTAACACCAAGTTCGCTTCCGAGCTCATGATCACAGACCACATCAACGCAGAAAGAGCAAAGGCCAACAAGGCCGGCAAACAGGATGAAGCCGCAAAGTGGAACGCTGCGCTGTTGAGGTACTTCAACCCGGCCGGCTCACATCCATCTGGCATCATGGGCGAGGATCCTGCTGGTGTACCATACAACCTGCTACCACTGCTGGCGCAGGTCGCAACAGGAAAGAGGGAGAAGCTGATGGTCTTTGGTGATGACTACTCTTCGAGCGACGGGACTGCCATTCGAGACTACATCCACATCCTTGATCTGGCACAAGGCCATTTGGCTGCCCTGAATTACCTGAGGAAGCACAACCCTGGTGTCCGAGCCTGGAACCTGAGCACGGGGCGAGGTAGCACGGTCTTCGAAATGATCAAGGCTTTCAGCAAGGCTGTTGGACGAGACCTACCATACAAAGTAGTAGAGCGAAGACCAGGGGATGTGCTTGACCTGACCGGCAAGCCCACAAGGGCCAACAACGAGCTGGGCTGGAAGACGAAGAGGACGATGGAGGACGCATGCGCCGACCTTTGGAGGTGGACCGAGAACAACCCAGAAGGTTACAGACAGCAACCTCCGAAGGAACTGCTTGATCGACTGGAGAAGATGAAGGCTGAGGGTAAGGTCGCCATGGCCGATAATTAAAAGTATTGAGAACGTTGTATGGTCACGAGTAAGAGCAGCATGGAAAGGGGTTGATCGATGTGGTGGTCAGCATTTACGATGGAATAAGGTCAGGTGCCCTGTTGCAAGCAAGTAGGACCAAAAGTCGGAAGCACAATTCAGGCAGATGGGCGGCCTCAAGACGAACTTGAGCATTGCAAACGAGTTGATGTAGATTTCCTCCCAGTTTCGCCGTAGGAGCGCAAGAAGATGTTTGGCCTGTATGCTTGAGGTATTAGGGTGTCTATACCTAGGTAATTAACGATTAGTGCCAAGAGGCTAGCTCGTGACTTTGGTTGACGCGACCGCGACTGCGTTTTGAGGCGCGTCTTGGACCGCATACACCACATTCGAAGTACCGAGCCCTCGCAACACCTGGGAAAGGCCAACACCACTTGTACTTCCGTGTATGTCAGTGCTTCATCTCGCCTTCCGCTTGCCCTCACCCAATGTTGCCTTGACCAGACCAACACTTGCTTTTTTCGACGCCACTATGCTGAGCCGGGCACTCAGCACACATGCCTCGTCGAATCGACCGAAGGTGCAGCAGCCGTTGAATCTGAACAATTCTGCTAGCAACATCCAGAAGCAGCCGGCCAACGTGCCTGTGAAGCGCAAGTTCGAGCGGTCGATCAGTACCACAAGCAACCTGGGAACCCTCCATGAGAATGTCTACTTTGACGAGAACGATTTTGATGACGATATTGCAATCGACCTGATCAAGTCACCACCGACGCAGCCTCAGATCAAGTACCCCTCTTTACCGCCCACAGCCGATGCTACCCGACAGTCTCAAGGCCACCATGCGCCCTCGAGTAGTGCACCAGTGCCGTGGTCCTCGTCGCCGCCCGAACACTACAAGAAGCCATCACCGAAGCTGGTTAAGCCCCTGCCACCGGTAGAAGAAGAAGCACCAGCAAAGAAGAGGCGGACCCTGCCCTGGGATCAGACCAAGGATGCTGAATTACAAGCAGCCACCGGCCTACAAAAGTCTGCGAGCACACAATTTATGCCCTTACCAAAGGACAAAAGCGATGGAGAAAAGTACCCCTGGAATAAGTCAGCCTCGGCGGTCAAAGATGAACAAAAAGAGTTGAGGAAGAAGTATGGCAACAAGCAAACTGCCCTGAAGTTGAAACACGCCCCAGGAGCAAAGCCTGTCACCAAGATCGCAGCCACACACCTGAGTGACGAGCAGAGGGCCGTGGCCAAAGCCGTTGTCGACGAAGGCAAGAGTGTTTTCTTCACCGGTTCTGCAGGTACCGGAAAGTCAGTCCTTATGCGAAGCATCATCTCACAACTACGATCGAAGTACAAGCGAGAGCCGGACAGGTTGGCCATCACAGCATCTACCGGGTTGGCAGCGTGTGTGATTGAGGGAACGACCCTGCACAGCTGGGCTGGTATTGGTCTAGGCAAAGAACCGGCCCCCGAGTTGGTCAAGAAGATCAAGCGCAATGCCAAGACCAAGACGAAGTGGTTGAGGACCAAGGTTCTGATTGTCGATGAGATATCCATGGTGGATGGAGAGCTCTTTGACAAGCTCGAGCAGATCGCCCGAGCCCTCAGAAACAACGGCAGACCATTCGGTGGCATTCAACTCGTCGTCACCGGGGACTTCTTCCAGCTACCACCAGTTCCAGAGAAGAACCAGGTTGCCAAGTTTGCCTTCGATGCAGCCACGTGGAATACCTGCATTGAACACACCATCTTGCTCACCCATGTCTTCCGTCAGAAAGACCCGGAGTTTGCAAACATGCTGAACGAAATGAGACTGGGCAAGCTGACTCAGCCATCAATCAACGAGTTCCGCAAGCTGGCACGACCGCTACAGTTCAACGACGACGTCGACGCGACCGAGCTGTTTCCGACCCGCGGCGAAGTTGACGGGGCCAACAACACTCGAATGCAACGTCTATCCGGCCAAGCCATGACATACGCGGCGACCGATAGCGGCGTGTCTGATTTGAACGTCAGAAACAAGATTCTGGCCAACTTCATGGCCCCCGAGAACCTGACCTTGAAGAAAGGTGCGCAAGTGATGCTTATCAAGAACATTGACCCGCAGCTGGTCAACGGCACGTTGGGCAAAGTGCTTTCTTTCATGGATGAAGCGACATACGCAACGTACAAGGACGACGAGGAGACGTATCGAACAGCTTATCGGGAAGGCATGAGTGACGATGAAGAGACCAAGACAGCAAGAGAGAAGTTCAACCTAGCTCGATTCAAGAACAAAGAACCAGGAGCGGTGACGAGATACTGGCCCATGGTCCGGTTTCCGTTAGCAGATGGCACCACTCGGGACATGCTCTGCCAGCCTGAGGAGTGGAAGACGGAGTCTCAGCAAGGAGAGATTGTAGCCAAGCGAGTGCAGGTGCCGTTGATCTTGGCTTGGGCACTGTCGATTCACAAAGCTCAAGGACAGACATTGTCGCGAGTCAAGGTCGATCTGGGGAAGGTGTTCGAAAGAGGGCAGGCTTACGTCGCGTTGAGTCGGGCTACCTCGCAGGCTGGCCTGCAAGTCCTGCGGTTCGACCCCAAGAAGGTGCTGGTGCATCCCAAGGTGACCAGCTTCTACCAGAAGCTAATAAGCGTGCACGAGATAGCGGCCAAGAAGCAAGCGACTTTGGCACCAGCTAGCACGAACGCGCCGGAAGTTGACGAGGATGAGGAGCTGTACATGTATGGTTAGTGGTTGAAAGTTGAGAGTCAGCGGCCTGTTGACGATGTTACTTGTGCATGGCTATGGTAGCGCTAGATATTGCACAGACACGAGAAGCATAGCCTTGAAGTTCCTCTGGCCAGTTAGGTGTAAGGTACCTGAGTAAATCTGCCAATGCACTCCCTATGACGTCGCGTGGCTTGGGATGCCGCAAGAAAATAAGGCCCAGCGCGGATAAGTTTGGTGAGTAGTAGCAGGGCGATCCTTGACACTCTCCATGCACACTGCAGGCGGGCTTGTTTACATGAAGACTTGATTCGAAGTGACTGCCAGAAGTTTAGCCTGTCTACACGCGCTTGACATGCAAGCACCCTAAGTGAGACTCAGAGAGAGACCAAACATGGCGGCAGAATTCATTGGCTACTCGATCCTGGTGACCTTGCGCACTCCGCCGGGCGCCCAGATCGAGGGAGTGGTGTCAGATGTGATCAACCAGAAGCTGTACTTGCGCAATGGTAAGCAGAAGGCTCGAACGTTGGCACGAGGTCTAACACAAGCAGCACTACTCAGATGGAATGGCCAGCGGCTCCCGTCTTATGCCCTCGATGCCACAGCCATAGCAGACCTGGAGATCGCACCCGCACCATCGGCACACGAGGATGAATTGCCTACGCCTACCGCACCGCCGCAGCAGGAACCGCAACCTGCAGCCTTCGTGGACCCGGCTATTCTCAGTTACAACCGAAACGGCAGACCACCGCAGTCCCAAGCAGCTGCTCAGCATACCCCCGTCTCGCCCATCATGATCGCTGACGGCGCAGTCCCAAGCCCTTTGCGCACAGGTCAGCAAAGTCTGCGTGGTCAGAGTTCGATATCGAGCATTGCTACCGCGAGAAATACAGTGAGGAAGACCAGCAGGCGAGACTCGTCGGCTACGGCCACTCTGACAGAACCGTTTGATGCCCTGGCTGTTAAGGATGACAAGGAGAACTTGGCACAGTCAGAAATGGCAGAGAAGAAGAAGTCGCAGACAGCGCCAGGGATAATAGACTTGAAGGATGTGTATCAGCTGCCTGCGAAATCGAACAAAAAGCAGCCGGGCAAGGGTCGAGGATGGAGAAACACACCGCTGATAGAAGAGAAACCCAGGTCTGGGCGAAAGCCGAGAGGAAGACAAGCTGTTGTCGAGGACCAGAATGGTTGGGCCACCGAGGAGGCGACTGATATCGCCGACTTGGGTGAATTTGACTTTGAGGGCAACCACGCCAAGTTCGACAAGCGGAAGGTCTTTGACGATATCCGACGCGACGACACCACCGCCGATGAAGACCGCTTGGTCAGCTTCAACAGGACCAAGCCACGACCGGGCACCAACGGAGGCCGCAATCTGCACTTCACCGAGAATGTCCTCGACGTGCCCGAGACGCCCGACATGAACAGGTGGAAGTCCGAGGCTGGCGAGACCGAAGACGAAATCATCCCCGAGGAGCATTATAGCAGTGGGAGAAACTCGAGGAGAGCTGCATCAAGACGCCCCTTGCAGTCGAGGAAAAGTAGTGTCCACCCTGCCCACCTCGACCGGAAAGAGCTTTCGCCACGTTCCTCGACCAGGATGCCCGCCGGCTCCCCACTCAATGGCTCAGTGTCCGGCATCCGTGCATCCTTTAGGGTCGCTTCGAACAACAAGCCGTGCCATACAGTGTCACCGCTGCAGATGCTTGAGCTCGAACAGCTTTGCACCTCTGAACTCGGCTTGACTGAGGACATGCTGACCGAGAACGCTGGCAGGTCGATAACCGAAGCCATTCTTAAGTCTTCCTCCTTAGTGGCCGCTTCAACACTTAACGCCGCTCAAGCACAGCCTTCAGAGGTGAAGAATGTCCTCTTCCTGCTTGGCAACCACAAGTCCTCGGCACGAGCACTCGCCGCAGCCCGCCAGCTTCGCAACCGCCGACTACGTGTCACTGTGTGCCTGCTCGGTCTAGAGAGAGGCGAAGACCAGCTACTTGAAATTGTTCGAAAACAGCTCAAGACCTACAAGCTCAGTCTGGGCCACGTCGAGCGATGGGACGACTATCAAGCCAAATTGGCCAATGGCACGGCAGGTACAGGTGCAGGCGGAGCAGCACAAGCGTCGGTCCTACCACCCGACTTCATCGTCGACTCCCTTCTCGGCGTGCACCATGCATTCGACGAACTACGGACCGATGATCAGGCGACGGTCTTCAGCATGATCAAATGGGCCAACCTAAGTGCCAGTAAGCTCGCTGCTCGGGCAAGTCCAGCCAGCTCCGTACCAATCCTCAGCATCGACGTTCCGTCCGGTCTCTCGGCCACATCGGGCATCACGGCCGAGGCAGATGGACAACCACTTGCCATGAGTAGCACCTCCATCATCTGTCTTGGCGCGCCCAAAGCAGGCCTGTTAGCCTTTATGGCTGGCGATCACCACCACGTTGCAATCGACACCAGCGCTTGGGCTGTCGGTGTTGCGGACATCGGGATCAGTCTTGTGGCATGGCAGAGAAATGGCAGCCGACGGAAGCAAGGCATCGAGTTTGGTAAAGAATGGGTTCTGCCACTGAGGGTGGTACAGTAGTAGGTGAGAAATGGGGGGCTACTGACTGGGTGCAGTCACGCTGTAAAAGAAATACTAGTGGGGAGAAAAGTGGTTCTTGTGACTTAGTTTTGCTGCGTTCAAGCGAGATACCACCAGTATCAAAAGTACTTGCAGGCTGTGTTCTGTACCAATACCAAGCAGTGGACACACTGAAAACCGTTTTCATGAACGAGTAGGAGCTTTGTCTTATCGTAGATCTCGAGAGTACAAGTCCAGAGGGACGAACACGCTGCAATGGATTGAGACGGACTCTGCTGCAGGCCCTTTCAATCGCGAAGTTGTTGCCTGAGGCACACAACCCATATTTTGAGCCTCACAAGTAGATTGCGGAGTCGCGGTCGACTTCTTTTTGAACAGCAAGAACAACATTTCAATAACAGCAAACACTTCACACAATGCCGGTATGGACCTCAAGAACCTCTCGAGTAACTGGAAGAAGCTACAATCCAACATCGCAACAGAACAGACCCCGTCCAACACAGACACCAGCGCAGCCCTAAAGCGCAAACGCTCCCTCGCCGTACCATCTTCCCACCCTCCACCACGCAAGAAGACAAAACAACTCGCACCCACCCCCCACAAACGCCGCCACGGAATGGAACCTCCAACCTCCGCAAGACCTACCTCGGACACACCACCGCTATCGTCCCACCCCGCACCCGCCGCCGTCAACGCCGGGCTCTCCCCCACAGTCGAGATCGGGAAATACATCGCGCTCGACTGCGAAATGGTCGGCGTGGGCCCGCACGGCCACGAGTCGGCGCTGGCCCGCGTCAGCATCGTCAACTACAACACGCAGCAGGTCTACGACTCGTACGTGCGGCCCAAGGAGCCCGTGACCGACTGGCGCACGCCCGTCAGCGGCATCCGGCCCGCGCACATGGCCGCCGCGCGCAGCTTCGAGGACGTCCAGGCCGACGTCGCGCGCATCATCAAGGACCGCGTCGTCGTCGGTCACGCGCTGCGCCATGATTTCACCGCCCTCCTGCTGGATCACCCCGTCAGGGACGTGCGCGACACGAGCCGCTTGAGGGCCTATCGCAAGGTCGCGGGCGGGACCCCCAAATTGAGTCTGTTGGCGAGTGAGTTGTTGGGCGTCGAGATTCAGGGCGGCGAGCATAGTAGTTTGGAGGATGCGCGCGCGTGCATGCTGTTGTTTCGCAGGGATAAGGAGGCCTTTGAGGTCAAGAGTATGGGGCAGAGGGGGAGGGGGTCGAGGAGGTAGGTAGAGGAGTTGGTTAAGGGGAGGGGCAGGTGCGATCGGTGAGATCGGGGATGAATGTGGATGTGGATTGGACTGGTTGATAGAAACGTAAATATCGGCTTGGACTATGGGAAAGGCACTTGTGAAGCGTTCTAGCATGGTGTTTGGGGGTGTGTAGTTACGTTGGTTGAGCTTAACAGCAGCAGTCTAGCCATTTGACAGCCTCTGCTCGATCGTGAGTGAGTGAGTGAGTGGTCGCGTAGTCAACGGTCGGTCGTCTTAGTGTCAAATCCAGTAATGCATCTACCAACACATCGGATCTAAGTCCATAACTGCGCCTCTCCCACGATATCATCTTGTCCGTCATTGAAGAGCGAAACGAAAGAAAGAACGGCAACACTCGATCCAGCGTCATTCTAAACCATATAATACATACACATACTTCTCCTATCCAGTGCTTTGGTGGAAACACGTGAAAAGGTCTGTTTTCAGGCAGCATCATCTCTCACTAAACTAGTGGGATGATGCCGAGCAGTTCACAGCTGATTGTGGACCTGGAGAAAGCTCAGCTAAGAGTCAAAGCTGGTCGGACATTGCAGGTACGTGTTTGTGCGCAGGAGCAAGGTGAGCACTTCGACGCTGACGCATAGAACACTGCCATGAAGGTTCATCGCCTTCGTCGTAGCGCAAGACACGTGGGGACACTGCAGCATGATCTATTTGGATCTTCGCTGGCAACTCACTCATCTGGCATGGGCGTTTCCCTGGCCTTGTTCCTTCTGCTGACCGATCGATGTCGTTGCTTCGTCACGTGAAGCGGATGCATGTGTAGAGTAGGCGAGCGCCTCTCTCAGAGACTCATCGCAATCGCAAAGACCGTCCGTCTATGCCCGGTTAATGATTGAGGGCTTCATGTTGTTCTCATCCGGTGGTCGATCCACTTTCGGCAACCGAGTCATGGTGCCAAGAGACCGGCCCGAGACGCGTCGCGTCGCGTCGCAAAACAGCCGCGTTTACTGTACATTGCTTTCCGAGCGCAGTTCGCAGACTACCAAGTCACTCGGAACCAGACTCGTATACCTTCCCCAGTGAATTGCAGAAATGTTAGCAATATCAAAATCTTCTGTACCTGACACAACAAGCGTCAATATCCTCCCCTGCCGCATCAACCATGACGGCCCAAGCAAAGTGACCAAGCGGTATTGGCAACCACGGACCGAGGCCGACAACACCAAGACTGCGCATTTTCGAGGTCGCCGACTGCGAGGAAGAGTCGTCAAGCTGCCGGAGCAATATCAGGGTCTCGTGCTCAGAGCCAGCGATCGGACGATCGTCGACCCCGTGTTATCGGTAGAGGATGAAGACGACGACGACGACGACGATGAGCCAGACCTTCCAGAACCAGTCAAGGTCGTTGAGCAAGTGTCGACCTTCGACGAAATGACAATCTGGGGCCACGACCACACCCCGTCGTCAGACGACAGCTTCGCAAAGGGCGTCGAAGAGTGGATCAGCTTCGCAGAGGCAATACACGGTCGCTAGACAGCTAGCCAGCTAGCTCTTCGGCTTATACTGCTTCTTCTCTTTCTGCCACTGCTTCTTCAGCTCGAGATATTTCGCATCAGCCGTACATCTGCGCCAGTACCCCTTGAACAGCTCGGACGCCTCCTCTTTCTCCTTGCGCTTCCCGTCGGCGTCATCATCCCCGGCCCACTTCTCGAGCTGCTTCCCGTCCGCGCCGTACTTCCTGCACGCATGCATCAGCACAAGAGAAGAACACAAGGGGGGATCATTCTTCAGGAGGCGCACCTTCCGCCTTTGTGGTTGGCATATCTCTTCGCGCGAGTCATGCCCATCTGGATGTACTTGCGCGTCATGTCGGCGCCCACGAAATCGTCGCGTTGCACGTACGACTCGAAGATGGCCCAGAGCACGTCGGCCGAGTTCTGCGCGATGGGAACAGTGCGAAAGGCCCAGTAGGGGAGGATGAGCGACTTGTAGGGCTCGAAGCTGAGCACGCCCATCTCACCGCGCGCGATCTCGTACGAGTAGCATAGCTCCGCGTCGTCTAGAGCTGGCGTGTCGAGGGGCGGATCAGGCACGGTCAACGAAGGCTTGTTGGACTTGGACGGCATAGTCGTGACGCCCCGGATGTGGAGGGGAATCCTGGCGTTAGATACCTTCAGTGATCGATGCAGCATTGTGCTGCGCTCTGCCACTTAGCGGGAGAGCAACGACACTGGGATGTGATAAGCAAGTTGACGTCACCAAAACATTCTCGGTTAGACATGCTGTTAGGCGGCGCTTCAGGCGAGTAGCGCTAATGCGGTCTGGCATGTCCGCCTATTGCCACGCCTTCTCCATTTTACCTACGCTGTCAAAGCAGGGTGTGTATCTGCTGGCTAGACTAGACACAGCTGGCCTCCTGCCTTGATCTCATGCAATCCGTTGGATCTTCTTCATCGACGCGCCATGTAACAACGCACCCTGCTCGTGTCTCTATCGCAAGCATAAATCCTCCAGTAACCCGTGAAACCCACTGGCATGTGCCTGGATAGCTTAAGTTCGGTCGTGCCTCATCACTACTCACCCTGGCTGCTCCTCTTCATATAACACGACAGCGCGCACATCACTCATGCAAATTCACCTCTTCCCCACGTTTCAGCCGCTGAAAACACTTCTTCCACAATTCACTCTCCTCACCAACGAAGTACGTCAAGTCCACCCCCTCCAACCCAGCCTCCTCGTCACCCCCCATGGCCTCAAGCTGACTCACCAAATTCTCCAAACTAAACGCCTTGCCAACAGCCTGTGTCCCGCCCGCCTCAAGCATGACATGCACAACATGGACGTGAAAATGGTAGTACGTAGGCTGATAATGCACATAGCACTTGAACTGGTCCTCGTCTGTCTCCGCCGCCTCCCCACCCTCCTTCTGCAGCCGTGTCGCGACTCCCGCCGCGGCTCCCACGATCTCTGCCCGCAGGTGTTTCAGCCACGCGACGTGCTTCTTCTTGAGCCCGCGCAGCGACCACAGGTCTCGCCTCTCCACTAGCGCGAGCAGATGTAAGCCCGTCGCACTCCGCCGATCCCAGTTGAGATCGGGCAGGAGCAAGAAGCCCTTGGAATCGCTCTTGTCGTCGTTTGTGTACTTTCCAAAGGTCTCGCTGCGGTACACGACATCTTCCTGCTCAGTGATGCCGTCGAGGATGTTGTAGATCCATTCTATCCGCTTCGGCGTGCGTTGCGTGTTCGCGATCCATGGCTTGATGTGTGTCGCATAGACTGCTGGCGTCTCGGTCACGTAGCGCAATTGCTGAGCGGTGTATTTGCGGATATGGGAGTCTGTGCACGGCCAGATGAGATTGACTTTGAGAGTCGGGGTAGTGGGAGATGAGGCGTTGGACATGTACCATCTGTAGACATCATTTGCGCCAAGGTTTGTTGTGTCGGTGAGGTTTGAGATGAGGCCTGCTATCGATGTGGCTTCTGATGGGAACGCCGCTCTCTCGAGTGTGAGGAGGCCTTGTTCGCCTTTGATGTTGCCAAGAAGGGTGATTCGGCGGCCATTCTGGTCTTGGTTGAGGATCTTGGTGAATTGGAATTGTGGTATCAGGGCTTCGGCTGCTGCTTTTGACTCTGGCTGGCGGTCATCGGTGGTTGTGGCCATTCTGTTTAATGAGACTCGAGTTGGATTGGTCTATCTGTTAGCGAACATGTCTTAGTATGTGCTTGGCAGAACAAGCTCCAGATTCTTGTTGTCCCGTTGACCCATTGACCTTGGCAGCTCCGAAACCTGATAAGTCGTGCTTGACAGTCGTCAAGCTTGAAGACGAGATGCGCTTGTACGACTCTAGCTAGTATTGCACTGCCGTCACCTCAGATGATATCTAGAATGCAGGTACGGCCTGCCAGCGAGGATGCTGGATATCGTTGGGCAAATGTGACTTTGTCATTACATCGATTACTGACTTGGTCCACCAATGTTACCGACCTACACACTACTTTACCTACATGGGTAGTCTGCCGATACCACATCTATTACTGCAATGCTGCTCTACGAGATGGAATGGCTAAAACATACCGGTGACAGAACGTCTCAAGCCACGTCACCTCTTTCCTTCTCCAGGCCAGCTTATTGACATGAAGTCCCACAATGCTGTTATCAATGTTTGAACCCCTGGCAGACTATACGCACAGTTGGGTGTGTACGAGAGCGTGAAGACACTCCGTTTCATGGATTCTTGCCTTTCAGCCTCAGGCATTCGTCAAGTGGTGGCCGCTTTTCTTAACCTGAAAACTCCCGACTACTCGGCTGGTCCAAGTGAGGAAGGGCCGGATGAGGTTCAACGGAGACGTAGACGTGGCTGGCTTAACATCACTGACAGGCCGATTACAGAGATCAATACTGGATCTGGTCGTCTACTTTGACAGCCAGCTGCCCGTTACAAGAGACGACTTCGTCCGCAATTTCAAAGGCTCATGGGTCTGAAGCATTTGGATGCGGAGAGTTTGCTCATACTACAGCAGAGAGCGAAGAGAGTCGATGGAGATGGCCAAAGTGAGAACACGAGATATGAATGTCCGACTGAGTAATCTCCCAACAAGTCCCACTGAGTTGCAGGTCAATCACGCCTACAGGAACATTGAGAAGCCCCTCGGCGAACTAGCAGAAAATGTGAAGAAGTGGTTGCCAAATTTGAAGTTTGTGCATCTTGATCTCAGCTGCGATGAAGGGTCTCCAGGGTAGACAGATCAAGACGTGCCTCGCGACGCGCATTTGAGAGATCTCTTTGAGCGTGTATCGACGATGAGACGCTCAATGAGAAATTGGATGGTGAGTGTGAGGATGACGAGAAATCTGAGCTGGCAAATTCGAAAGGTGAGAAAATCAACATTCCTCAGCGGTTTGTCGTTGATGGCGACTACAGCAAGTCGGTCAAGAACTATCTTGTTCAGGGCGCAGACATTCGATGCCAACCCGAGGCGTGGCAGGAGATCATAACCAGATCAACGGTGTCGGCGTACGTGTCAAGATCGATGTAGGTGTTGCAGGTCTGGTCGGTTTTGACGATGAACAGATGGTGAAGTTTAATTGGAGGACACAAACACCTAGACCAGGAATCAAATATTGAACGGCCACATTCCTCTCTGAGCCGAGCAAACATAAAGGGAAGGGTGAGGGAAAAAGTGCGCTCCAGAAGCTATCAGTTTGTGCTTCAGGCGCTACTTTTTCGCCGTAACGGTTTGTATCTGGCAAGCGACTTTGGTCGTAAAGTGTGAACGTACATTAAACCTGTAGCTTGTCGGCAGTTATGATTGCAGTCGATCACCAGACTCCGGAGAACTAGGATCAACTGACAGCACATACGGAGCACGCTATCCGCATGACTACAATACACCGACAGCTAGCCGTCGTAAACGTCCTTCACAATGGCAGCTTCATATCGCAGTTCACTTGCTCAACAATGGCAACGACAATGAATAAGTAAATCTATCCTCGTCACTATCTGTTTCGGTGCATGTGCCATGAGGTCCGGGGTAACGAGTATCAGCTTCGTAGTCGCTGCCAAGCCTCTCCGCATCAACCTCCTCCACCTTTGCCAGGGACGTGCTAGCAACCTCTCCCGGTCGATCCCCCACCGGAATACCAGCATAAAAGCACTTCGCTACGGCAGACGCCCACTTGTTGCGGCCAGCAGGATGATCCAAAGTAACCATGAGTACTGGAGCCCGTACTACATCGAGCATGGAGGGGGAAGTTGCCCATTATATTAGAAACATGACCTCGGCGTAGCTTCGTGCTGAGCAACGGTTCTTGCATGCCACAGGCTCCGAAAAATTTGCTGCTCGTGCGGTTGCAACTATGAAGCTTAACATTGCTTTGACGTGCGCCTTGAGCATTAGTCAAGCCTATGCTGCCTTGGATGCTGCACGGATCACGAAAGAGCGGTATGGCAATGACTCCGCCTGGTTTGTCGACCGGATCCCCCTCTTCGAGTCGAGCGACGAGAACATCACGGATGTCTACTACTACAGATGGGGTATATTCCGCACTCACCAGCGAGACCTGGGTCAACACGGGTTTGTGTCCACAGAATTCATCAATGATGTCTCATGGCAGACTGAGCCGTGGGCTACGCTCACCGATGCCGCCGGCTTCCATCTGAACGAAGGCAAATGGCTGCGCGATCTTCGCTTCAAAAACAACTACGCCGTCTTCATGTACAGCAACAACTCAGACCCCTGGCGATTCTCAGAGAGCATGGCAGCCGCGGTGTGGTCAGGGTATCTGGTAGATGGCGATTCAGACTTCGCAACATCTCTCCTCGGGGAGATGCAGACTACGTGGGAAGGCTGGTCGAATCGGTCATATGCAGCCTATGTCGACGACGCTGGTATGTACTGGGTTGAGCCGTTGCTCGATGCCACGGAATACACAATCTCGAGCATTGATGCGTCGGGTGGGTACGACGGCTTCACCGGTGGTGACGCTTTCCGACCGACCATCAACAGCTACCAGTACGCCAACGCCTTAGCCATCGCTAACCTTGCAGACATGACCGGCAACTCGTCAGCTGCCGACATATACCGGCAGCGTGCAGCTGATCTCAAGGAGAAGGTACATCAGTGGCTGTGGAACACCACCTTCGAGCACTTCATCGATCGTCATGCCGAGCACAACAATCCAAACGTCACGTACTTCCAGCCCATCCGCGGGCGAGAGCTCGCCGGATATCTGCCATGGACACACGACCTAGCCGAAGACAATGCGACGTACGCACAAGCGTGGAAGCACATCCTCAACAGCAGTCAACTAGCAGCACCACACGGCTTGAGGACCGTCGAACCCAGTTACGAGTACTACATGAGACAATACCGCTACGAAGGCGTTCAGCCCGAATGCCAATGGAACGGCCCAATCTGGCCATACCAGACCACCCAAGTCCTTACCGGACTGGCCAATCTCCTCGACCACTACCCGAACTCTCAGGGAACAATCCATGTCTCGGACTACACCAACATCCTGCGACAGTACGCGAAGCTGCACTACAACCCGGAGAGAGGCGGCATACTGGACATCGAAGAGGACTACTATCCTGACACTGGTTCTCCGATCGTCGGGCTGGCGCGTTCGCCTCACTACTTCCACTCAGGCTTCAACGACCTCGTCCTCACAGGCTTCGTCGGCATCAGACCCCAAGCAAACGACTCGCTGGTGGTCAATCCGCTAGCAGACCCGTCCCAGGTTTCGTACTTCCGTGCCGACCATATCATCTACCACGGCCACGAGATCGCCGTCCAGTGGGACGCGACAGGCGAGAAATACGGCAAAGCAGGGTTGCAGGTGGAGCTCGACGGCAGAGTAGTCGCCGAGGCAACGAGCTTGCAGCGTCTGACAGTCGACATCGCGCGACAGGCGGCACCGGCATACGAGTCTCCAGTCGCCAAGTCGATCCAGCTCAACGCGACGTACGAGTTCCCGCATGGCAACGTGTCCGAACCGAATGCGGATATCAACAGGGTCCACGATGTGATCGACGGGCGCATCTGGTTCTATCCCGAGATCGTCAATGGATGGGACACGCCCGTCAACGACGCGCAGGAAGTGTGGTATCAGATCGACTTTGGACAGGAAACAGAACTGACGCGTGCTGAGATCGCTTTTATGGCTGGTGTTGGCTACGATGTCCCGGCCGAGTATAGGATTCAGGTCGCCTCTGGTGGCGGTGATAGTGATGACGGTGGTGTCGACGACGATGCTTTTGAGGATATCTCGGGAGCCAAGTATGACGAGCCGGTGGCCAACGGCATCACACACGTGTCGTGGAACACTACCGTGACAGCAAGCCTGGCTCGGCTTGTCTTCACGCCGAGACCAACTGGCAGCGTACGGCTGGTCGAATTCAAGTTATTCTAGAGCTTTATGCGGGCCCGCTGCGAACGCGGAGAAGATCGATGTTTGCATCGAGGTCACGGGCTCATTCAAGCGCAGGCTGAGGTGGTTGTTTCAGATCACTCGCTGATCGTGCCGGAGCAGGCGCTACTCGCGCTGTCTTGACAAGCTCAACGTGGACACACTTGCAATCTTAGAGCGAGCTGTCTATCAGGGTGCAAACACAGATCCTCCACCAAGCACCGGATCCTTTGCAACTACGACAAGTAGTCTTCTGGTCATAGTTCGTGTGGACCACGTTCCTGCCCGGGCTCCTCTACCGTAGGCAACTGTCGTCTACCTTCGGTGGCAAGATAGCCGTGGCCCAATTCAGGTCTATCCTTCTCAGTATTCCCGAGCTCCGATTGTGCTTGTTTCGTGTCCTCGTGTTGCTCTGGATGTGGTGTAGCTTTCTGCCTCTTCGGTTTCCTGAAGCGGAAATACCATAGTGCCACTACAACCAAGATCAATGCCACTACCCCTGCAACTGCACCTCCTGCTACAGCACCGTTATTCGTGCTACCGCGCTCTGGTGTAGATGATGGCACTGCTATGGCCGGTGTGTCATTTTTTGGCGCTGCTGGTGGTTTGATGAAAATATCTTGCAGGTCATCGGTATTCCATCGCGCTGGATATGCTTGTTCGCTAGCATAGTGATCTTTGACGAACGGGCATGAAGCTGAGGACACAGGTGTGTCGGGGACAATTGATGGTTCGTGGTCGGCGGGGGAAGGGCGGTATGGTCAGGGTACCGGTTTCATGACAGATCACGAATACGGCGCTGAAGCTGGAAGGGACAAAGTCTAGGGTAATGAGAGAGGATGAGTTTCCCGATAGATCGGACGACCGCCTCAGCAACCACACGCGCTCAGCACATCGAGCCATCTATCTTCATCCAGTTGTAGGACGCTTCTCATTTCCTGCTCTGCTACTTCCTGCTGTCCTGCCATCGCAGTGCCACACTTTGAATCCCCTCTCGGCTCCTCCCACTTCTTCAACAACAGTACAAAATCTTTGGCCGCGGAACTCTCCAATCTCCTCCTTAGGTCAAGACAGACCCTTTCCCTCCAATACCCTAAGCTGGTCTTGCTGAGTCCTCGTGCTGCGAGGTTCCGCAGCGCCTCTCGGTGATTATTTACCCCACCCGAAGAAGATGCAGATACGTCCAACAGCGCATCGAAGACTTCAAGCAGAATGAACATGGTTCGCACATCACACGGGTTATGCTTCCCTTCGAACCGGTAGGGGTAGACCAAGAAGTACAGCCTCAAGCAACTGATGAGCGTCTGGTCGAATGCGCCAACGTCCAGACTGTGCCCCATGAGGGCCCCGCACGCTTCGGGAAAAGTGCCGGTTGTGTAGAGTGGTGGCGTGTTCAGGAAGCTCCGGATGCAATCTAAGCTTTGAACCGCTTCAGCGAATGCGTTGCTACGGAGTCGGAGCTGCTGCAGATTACGATGAATCTCTGCTTCCCAAGTCCGGAACCGGGCTGTCATGTCGGGTTGATGCTCTCGAAGCTCGATCTCTACTTTGCGGTCACTGATGCAGCTTTTGCACTGACATTCGAAGTAGTAGTTTCTCTTGTACTTCGCATTCCGTTCGTGGACGGAGGAGGTAGGGGGGTGGTAAGATATGCACAATTCTTCGCCTTCCCGCAGATTTCGCAGTGGTATCACCTTCAGGAAGGTCATTCTCTCCTCTTCAGACAGCTCCGTGGAGCTCATCCATCCGCTTGACATGGTCCATTGCGGTCGGTAAACCATGACATTTGCTGCGCAGCTGTGATTGAATTTTGACAATAGAGGGTCGACCATGATTCCGATGGCGCCAAACATGGAAGTTGAAAGCTCAATTTGATTGGTTCTCATGATGAAGATGAGCTTCTCAATCATCTCCACGCCCATGTTCGACTTGGTAAGGGAACGAACATCTTCCGCCATTGTTGTGAGATTCGTCTGACCATGTTTTCGTAGGATATCCTCGTGGGACGTAAGGTCTGTGATTTTAGTCCATTCTTCCTCTGAGAGCACACCTTTGTCCCGGAGCAATACTATACGCATCACTACTCTTACGAAATGTGGTGGGAAGAAGTTCCAACAACGGCTCTTTCTGAAGATCTTGCATTCGTATTTGTGGTAGGCAGCCCAGGCTCGTGTCTGGCAGTCTTTGTTGCAAAATCGGACGACCTGACAGCCTGTGCAGACTTTCAGAGCGTGAGGCTCGATCCCGCTGCGAGGCAGAAGTCGAGCTGGCGAGCTGACGGTCAGACAAGAGTAGCATGTGGTTGGCAATGCCTCTGTGTCGATCGCCATCATGATGGGGTGACCTAGCGAGCATACCGTGTCATGCGTGGAGAGGTCTTTCGTCGCGAATAGACCCTGGCCTTGGCCGTCAATTTCCTTGACGTCGATGGTGTGTCCTATACCGGAGTGAGATCGAGGTTCCATTTTGCCCATGAATGGTGGGCTTTCGACGGCAGTAGGCTGGCTAGGAGCTGATTCGCTTGGCGATTGAAGTGGTAGCAGCATTGTAATCTGGTGTGAAGAGGAGATATGTGGGAGCTATGGATCAGCTCAGTCAAGCACTATGGTGTTTCTGAGCTGGATTGATTATTGTTTGCTGATCGCACGTTGAGCAAGCAATTGGTGTTGTCAAGCAAGCATCCGACAATGGCGACTCGCCGTAGCGGTGTGGGTTGCAAATTGGTCCAGTCAGGGTGAATAGCCATATTACTTGCCCTGTTCGTCGCCGCTTGCAACCGCAGTCCATGTTTGACAGCGAAGTGTCCAACGTGAGGCACCTCAACGTGGAGCTCTTCGATGTGCACCGATAGCTCTTTCTTGCCACCTTGTTCGGGGCTGCACGTTCGCTGCGTGCTGTAGCAGCGCCTGCGGCCACCGGATGTATGATTCGGTGCATGGTGAGCAAACTGGGTGCATGAGAATTCGGACCGTGACCACTCTCTCACACCATGACTCTTCGGATCCCGCTGGTGCCTCCTAGCACTCTTCTACCGGTAACGGCACATCTACCGGCACCGTTTTCCCAGTGACCTTCGCGACTCTTAGGCTGCTCGTCTTGCTCGGCTTGGTCTTCTTCCCATTCGTTCTTCTCACCCTTCATCCAGGCTTCCTGCCTCTCGTGTGAGCCCTCGATCCACTGGAATATGCACTTGAAGTCGAAGACATAACCAGTTTGGCAAGCAGCCGCCGTCTCGATGGGACGTAGACAAATGGGACACAGGTCAGTGGAGGAGGGTGGCGGGACGGTAAAGATGGGAAGGTAAGTGGTACTTGATACGGGAGGATCACGTTTGGCGGAAACATTGGCACCACTTTTCTCCTTCTCTTTATCCGCCTTCTCTTGTTCGATACGGTGCTTTCTCACCAGACCTTGGCCGCTCACTATTGGGGGTGGAAGTTCGAGGGCTTCATTCGCTTTCCTGCTTAACTGTTTGGAGAAGTCGCTCTGGTACCACCATTCGAGGAACTTCAAACCGAAGATGCTGGCTGGCAGCAAGAGGCGCAGGCTGCTCAATAGACGCGGCCAGAGTGTTCTAGGATGGAAAACCCCGGCCAAGCCCTGGCCTGGTCGGCCGGAGTGTCCAGCGACAGCTGCTAGGCTCAATTTGCTGGCCTCGTCAATGGCCCTATAGTCGGAGGCGTTCATCCTTCGTACACGGGTGCCGACCATCCATAAGAAAGGACTCGAGTATTTGGTGCCATCAAACAGGTAGCCGAGACTGAAAGCAAGGATGCTGAAGTAGTAGGCAGCGTTGACAGAGGGATAGACATGGCGCAAGAACCACTTGTAGGCATGCATGATCCTCTGCTTAGCGGTTGGATTTGGCGGCAGGGCATCCCGATCCAAGAAAGTCCGTCCTTCAACCCCACCTAGGCCAACAGACAGACTGGCCGACGGGGCAATGTGTATGTCGTAGCTCTCGTCCAGCTTCCTCTTGAGGTAGGGTATGCCGACCATGACCAAGACGTTCTTCCAGACATCCCGAGGGTGGTTCTTGAGCTGTAGTCTCTCCCCAACCTCGACGGGCACGCCCAGCGCAGTGCGTGGGATCTCTCCACCGCGTAGACGCAGCACCTTCTCCCGCTTCAGGCCGTAGAAGTTCTCAGTGAAGCCACCTCCAAAGGTGTCGAGGTAGTACTTCTCGACCAGGATCGAGAGCAGCGCGTAGAGCTCATCGTAGTTGTTGAGGATGCGAAGGAGGTAGCGGGGATATCGGTGGGTTGCGACGGCGAGCAGATAGCGCAACGAAGGTGGGATAAGTCCTGCGAGTTGCTGTTCTGAGAGAAGCTCGAAGAGCGATGGTTTGCTCTCGTCCAGCGGGTTCAGTAGTGTGGGCAGGAACTCCATCTCAGCATACTTGTCAGTGGTATTTGCGGATACGCAAGGGCTTCCAAGATTGTCGTGTTCACGCGTCTGCCCAAAGAATAAAGCATGTAATGGCTTCTGACCTGCTCATTAATCGTAGGCGCGTTCAGATCACTGGAGCAAATGTTCTCAAATGGCAGTCGCGGTACTGTCTGGAAATGTTCAAATGGCAGTCGCGGTACTGTCTACGAGCACATGCCTCGGCCCACTGGTGCCTTAGAGCCTGAGACCAGCACCGGACTACACAAGCCCGGGCAGTAAGCAACGTCGAGCAGAAGGCTCAACGCTCTTTTCCAAGAGCAACAAATTAATTGATTGGCCCACAATGACTGGATACTATCGTATACCTTAAAGTAGCACGCTTTGTGAGCTTTGGACTTAGTAAAGCAAGATTGTCGACCTGGATTCAAACATACTGATTCAACACCATCCATTCAGAGAACACGCAATCTCAACCACCTCACCTGTAACCACCGATACCCTTACCGCCCATAAACTGCGGCAGCTCCTCTTTGATGTACATGTCCGGCTTGAAGCCCGTGCAACTGAGATCCATCCCATCTTTCGGCGTCCCTGTGAAGTCAAGCAGGCCGAAGCTCGGCTTGCCCTGCGAAGGTGTGTCTTCGTCCCAGTCGACATAATAGAAGCCCGTGCCATCCCCACGGAGAATCTGGCAGCCCACGATGTTGTAATAGTTCTGCGCGTCCTGGTCGGTCGCTCCGTGAATGTTCTCATCTTTCTGCGAAGCTTGTCAGCCTGGTTCAAGCCGGTACTACAGACCGCAAGGTGAGCACTTACCTGTTGTGACCTGGCCCATCCCGTCTCTCCTAACCAGAGATCTTTACCATATTGCGCAACAGTCCCGAGAGTCTGGTTCGACTGGATAGCTGCCATCTCCCAGGCCCCACTGACAGTGGCATTGCCCCAGTATGGGAAGATGTTTGCGATGACAGCCTGGTCGCAAGCTTCGATAACCTAATTACATATTAGTGAAGCCTCAATCTCAGGATATCCAGACATACCTTGTTGACGTTTGGGTTGTCTTGATTAGTCAACTCGTTCCAGGTGTCGGTATGCGTGACTGGCGTGCCGCAGCACCCCTTATCCCGCAACATCTTCCGAACCTGGTTCATCTGCTGGACCAATAGATCTGCCGTCGCGATCTTGCTAGCCCTCAGGTCATCAGGACTCAGATTCCCAACTTTGTTGACATCGTTGAGATCTTCATTGCCCACACTCACAGCCGCAAAGCTGCCACAACCATATTTGTCTACGACCTGCTCCAGTGCTTGCGTCTCTGCATCGAAGCGGCCAGTGTTACTTTGTCCACCACTCCAGACGCCGACCAAGATGCTGAGATTGTTCTGCTGTGCGGCAGGAACAGCGTTCATCAGATGGAGAGTATTCCCATCCGCGATTGCATACATGCGCACAGCATTGGTCTTCGAGAAAGTATTCTTGATCAGCTTCAATGCTGCCTGCCAGTCGCCTCCGTTCTTGAAACCTTGTGACTGACCAGTAGGGTCGAAAGGTTTTGTGTTGACCACGTTCAGACCGAAGTAGGGTGGCATTGCGGTGTAGTTTGTCGGCGAGAAGGCTTCGCTTGGACATCCCGAAGCTGATGAAGGCGATGTTGGATAGGGCCCTGGCGCGGAAGAGGTCGATGTCGATAGTCCTGACAATGGCTCTGGTGGTTGCTGGGCAGCGAGTGTTGAGGAGGTGGTCACAGGCCGAGAACTAGTACCTAGCAGTAGTGTGCTCAATGTTGACAACGCCGAAACCGTTGACAAGGGCTGTATAGACGACTGGATGACCGGCAGAGAGGAGGAAGTGACTTCCGAAGAGCTTGAGGCTGCCAACGGAATGATCGCGGTTTCAGGATATTGTGTCACTGTGACCGTCTTGGTGGACGTCGAATTTCCACAAGGAAGAGACTCAGGAGGACCGTTGGTAAAGTTCCCGTCGGGATTCACCCATGGAGGCGGGTTCGACAGCATAGTGGGAGCCTTGGGGGTTCTCTTCTGGTGATGCTGTCGCTCACGGCGGCGATCAGCAGGTGTGGCAGACACGAGCTGTGCTGTCAGCACAGCAAAGACAATGGCCTTGAAGGAGTGCATCTTGAGGTCTGAGTCGGTAAGTGTAATTCAGATGTCGATCAATAGTAAGATCTGTTCCTTACTGGATCGAATACACAAGGGGTCGAAGGATCGCTCAGATGTGTTGATCGATTTGCACAAAAAGGTGTTTAGAATTGATTGCACTGGATCAAGGTGGAAAGTCCAGAAGTCGCTTTATGTTCGCTTCTGTCAAGCTCAGCCTCTTTGTAGTGACTCTGTCACTTTGTTGTTGTTGTTGCTCATCATCGCCGCGCAACGGCAAACGTGGCACTGGTCTGTTTCAGATGCGTGTTTGTTGGTCTGAGCTAGTGACATCGATGTTTAGCCGTGCTTCGCTATCAAGTTTCATGCGTAGGTGACCGGTGACAGGAAGCAGCCGTGGGGACGGACTTGTTCTCGGAAACATGTAGCGTGCGGGAGCACTTACAATGTCTTGGGCTATGAAGGCCGGTCGGGCTTTAGCTATTGGTGTATACTTACAAAGCATTCAGGCGAAATTAGATACTGAGGTTGGTAACTGGGTGCTCTTAGGTTGCGCCACAGCCTTGGTACAAGTCGCTCGGTCACTTACAAGAAGCCCACCACAATCGATTTCAGCTCGTGTAAGGCACACAATCCCTTCTTGTGTCCGCGTCTTCTAAGTTACAAGCCTGTTGGACCTCCTGCGAATTTGGGTAGCCAGATTGGTGGATCAGGTTGAGGGCTAAATGCTGCGCACGTCGTATCGATGCCATTGAGTACATTGCCTGCCACGTCAAGCAGCCCGAATTGAGGTCTGGCAGAGGCAGTAGCATGTTGATCCCGATCCACATGATAGAAGCCGCTACCATTACCATTCAGAACTTGACAGCCGATGGTATCAAAGTACTGCTTTGCATTTTCTGGACTCGCGACATTATTCGGGTTTCGATCTGCGACGTTCGCATCGTTGCTTGGCCAGCCTGTCCCACCTAGCCAGATGTCTTTACCGTACGGTAATGTGCTAGTAAAGACTTGTCCGAAGTGGCTGCGGAACACAGAATAGGCATCTTCCAATGTTGCTACCTGTTCCCAATACGGGAAGATGCTGACCATGATGAATGAGTCGACCGAAGCAAGTAACTAGACGTGTTAGCTTAGATTCTCCAGACTAGGTTTCCCCGGCACAGTGACACGACTTACTTGCGATACCCAGGGATTGCGTGTATCCCAAAGCTCTCTCCAAGTATCTGTATGGGTGACTGGTATGTCACAGCACCTATGCCGACGAAGCAGACTCCTTGTCAAGTTCATGCTTGCCACCAGCGTGTTGACCATGCGTACTTTCTGATCCGACGTCTCTCCCGACTGATTCAAGTCCTCTAGATCTTCGTTACCAACACTTACGGCTGCGATGCTGTCACATCCATGACGGGTCAATGCGAGCTCTAGAGCTCCCAGCTCCGCCAGGAAGCGAGCAAAGCGATCAGGAGCCCCGCTCCACAGTCCGGCAACGATTTTCAGGTTGTGGCTCCTGATAGCACTGAGGGCTTCGTGTAGATGGACCTGTGCATCCTCGCCAACGAAGTCTATAGCCGAGTAGAGGCGCACGGCATTAACGGATGGAAACTTGGCTTTGATGTTCGCAAATGTAGCATTCCACTCTGTGACATTCTGGTACGGACAAGGTGCTGCAGAGTTGTTTGTCATACAAGGAATCTGATTAGCCACGCTGAGGCCAACATATCTAGCAATGGAGAAATTTCGAGGGAAGTACGTGTCGTCTGGGCACAAAGTCGATGATGACACTGGCCTGATTGCCTCCTGAGTCGACCCGGATGTAGTAGTTTCCAGAGGTAGAACGGGCGAGGCTGTCTCTGCTGTAGTAGGAGCAGTACTCATTACGACTGGCACCAACGATGTACTGTGTACCTGAACTGGTGACCCAACCAGAATCGAGGGTCCTGGCGAAATCGCAAGTTCTTCCAACCCTCGTATACCTGAACCCACGTGTCTTCGACCATGAAGATAGCCGAAAGCTACTCTGGGTGTGAAGCCGAATATCAAGATAAGATTGGCTGATTTCATTGTGTTCGGAAATTTGGATGAATTCCACGGGTATGTCGACAATGCGTTGGGTCTAGTAACGATCTCAGCATATGTCGAAAAATGGCGTTTATGGAGTGAGGACTCGCATGTTCTTGTAAAGACCTGGTTTGGCGAGATGAGTGCGCTCAAGCAGCTTGTGTGTCGCTCTCCTGGAACATGGAGTCAGTCGCAAGCTTTGACTCGGATTCACTGTACATATCTGTATGTCTTGTCAACATCGAGGTCAGTTACGCAGACCACAAAACACCTCATGTTCCAAGTCTGTCCATGTGTGCTAATAATACATATTATGTGTCGACAACAAGTGTGTCAAAGCTCTTAATAGAGTCGGTACCGTGTGTATGTACAAGTTTGGCCCTTTTCCCGTTCGCTCAGAACAACCGCCGCTATGCAACTAGTGGAAATATGAATGAAGTTCGTTTGAGGTGTCGCAAACAGATTGAAACGTGTATAGTCATGCTCTTTGCCGGAAGCTTAAGAGCAAGTCATGTCAATCAATGGGTTATAGTCGTAGTCGACAACCGCAAACTGAGGCGAAGCTGCGAAGTCATCTAGGTCATACCAGAAGTAGTTCATCTCCTTCACACTCGTACAAGTGACCTGCCACCAGTAGATCTGTGTAGCTTCGATACTCGGCACGGAGCTACCGAGGGTATCACCAGTGATGGGGTTGCCGGTTTCAGTTGTCCAGACGTCCTTGCCTTGGCTAACGGCACGCACCTTGTTTACTGCTTCCCAGTACGCACCGTTGGCAGCACCGTTATCAACGCCGATGCCTTGCCAGTATGGGTAGAGGTCATTTCCAAGCCAGTCAACAGCCTCAATCACGGCGGTGTTGGCGTCGTCCACCCAGGCAGTCCATGTGTCGACATGACCGATGGACTTGTCGCTCGCACCAACAGACCACATCATTCCCCTGACATCGTATATCTTGCTCGCGAGAACGTCGGCGGTTGTATCTCCCCTGTACAAATCCTCTGATCCAACAGAAACTGCGAGTATCCAGTCCTTTCCATATTGCTGGACAGCTTGGAGTAGTGCCTGCTTCTCGGCATCGTAGTGTGCATCGTCTTCGGCCCATACACCGACCAGTAGTTTTGTACCAGTTCTGATGGCAGCAGGGACTGCGTTTGCCAGAGTGTTGCAGTCGCTTGATGCAAACAGCCGAGCATTTCTGAACTCGCCGGGGAAGCTGGCCATCTTGTTGAAAGCAAATTCCCAGTCTGACTCGGTCCGACAAGCTCCGGAAGCCAAGTTCGCAGCGATGTTGAAGCCTTGATAGAAAGCATTTGTGCCAGTGATGGCGGCTGCCAGGGTAAGGAGCGTGAACTTCATGATGAAGCTATTGTCAAAGATTGGCTATGAAATGAGTGACTGAGAGGTGAGAATGATGGTGAACAGAAGAGTCTATGGTATGAGCTCTCAAAACTTGAATTTAAGGCAATCCATGTTGTCGGCATCCTCGCGGATGGGTCTGTCGAAGGCTCCATGGTGGGTTTTGTGGCGTCGGCTAGAAAGGGGCCGTTGACGGTATCCGGCAGTATGGGTGACTTTATTGGTCTGATTCGCGGAGAGCGCTCGTGGCTGAGTTCAGGGATTGGTGGAGAGTGGAAACTCTGCCGAGATTGGCTCCAGCTGTTGGCCTGCCGTCAGATCACAATGTGGGCTGATGGACTGGGCGTCAACAATAACACACTTGTCGATAGACGTAAGCTTGATAGCTTTTAGGCATGTCTCGCAGTGGCACTGGGGTTCGAATCTCCTGAAGGGTGAATTGACCACTACTTAGAGAATGGCGCAGGCGGTGGATGTCCTACTCCCGCTGATCTTCCTGCCTATGCTTGGACTTGTCAATCAAACGTCGAGCAAACTTGCCAGACTAGCCGTTCAATGCCGGGAGCGATCTAGAAGTTGGTTGAAGGAGCACTGACGACGACATTGTCCCTTTTAGTGCTCCACGAACCTGTGGCGTCGAAGCGTTAGTGAACTGCGTCACAAGTAGCTACAACTAGTGGTGTGAGCAGCTTGGGTTGCTCGCGATGCATGAGTGTCATCAGTACGTCAAAAAGCTTGTTGGATACTTCAGTCGTTTCCCTGCCTAGATCGTATCTCTTTAGTTGGATTTTAGAACATAAGGAGACACAGCTAGCTATCCTGGAATGTGAATGGATTGAAAGTCGATGCACCATGGTTATTCAAGAATACACTTCTACCGTGAGCAAATGCTTGCAACGTGCTCCCAGGTGGATTCGGGGTGAGTTGTGGCATAGAAGGAAACATGATCCAGTGAATGGTAAGAAGGCAAGAAGAACAGTACAAGAGTACTGGAAGCGTCAATGCGTGAAGCCTGCCCACGTTGGGTTTCTGTCTCGGGCCCTCTCTGTCTGAGTCTCTGGCCTCGCGGAAGTCGTGACGGCCGATGTGGTCTTAGTCACACACGCGCCTACCCTTCGAGCTGTTGGCCGTGTAAAGGCAAATAGACGTTTCAGTGACAGATCTGCTTATCTAAGCTGCAGGAATGACGGCATCGTGCATCTACGGTAGACGCCCTGCAACATCTCTACGTCCTGCAACTTATCGTACTGTCGCATTTGTCCGCTAGGATTATACCTTCGCATCTAATGATCATGGAATTAGTACTTGATCCGTGCAGCTACAGAGCAGAGCATAATATCCAGGCCGTTGGCAAACGGCACGCTAGTGAAGACACAGATGGCAGCTAACATGGTCTCTACTCCAAGCCAGAATGGCATTTCAGTCAACTCTGAGATCGAAAAGACAGCACAAATTGCAATTGAATCAGCACCGGACGAGATGGCAGACGTGATAGACAGTAACGCGGTAATGCACCGCTCGCTACACGATCTACCTTTGCGTGTGGTCGGCTCCGAGGGACTATATCTGCACCTCGAGAATGGACAGAAATTCCTGGATGCAACTGGCGGCGCAGCCGTCGTCTGCCTCGGACACAATAACCCTGTCATCAAACAAGCGATCGTCGGTCAACTTGACAAGGTGGCGTATGCACCAACCATGTACTATTCCACATCTGCCGCCGAGGAGCTTTGCTCATTATTGATCAAGGGCACCAATGGCGCAATGAGTCGAGCCTTCATCTGCAGCTCTGGCAGTGAAGCAAATGAGGCTGCGATGAAAATGGCCAGGCAGTACTTCGTTGAGCTCGAAGGACTGGAGACAAAACGACACCGATTCATCTCGCGCAAGCAAAGCTATCATGGGACGACACTGGGCTCACTAGGTCTGGGTGGACATGTAATGAGAAGGAAGATATACGAACCAATGTTGTCGCCCGCAATCAGCCGCGTCAGCCCGTGCTATGCTTATCGAGGTAAAAAGGGGGGCGAAAGTGACGAAGCATATGTAGCTCGACTGGCAGATGAGCTGGATGCCGAATTCCAAAGAGTAGGGCCGGAGAGTGTTTGCGCATTTGTAGCAGAGCCCGTGGTTGGGGCAGCGCTAGGTTGTGTGCCATCTGTGTCAGGCTATTTTGCTGCCATGCGCAAAGTATGTGATAAGTATGGCGCGCTCTTGGTCGCCGACGAGGTCATGTCAGGAATGGGGAGGACGGGCTATCTGCATGCCTGGCAGTCGCCGCTCGTTGGCACGACGCCAGACCTTCAGGTGATTGGGAAAGGCCTCAGCAGTGGATACCAGCCCGTTGCAGGTCTTCTTGCTAGCCCAAAAGTGGTTACGGTCCTGACGAAGGGTACTGGAGCTTTTTCGCATGGCCAAACATATCAGGCTCATCCTGTTGGTTGTGCTGCAGCTGCAGCAGTTCAGAGAATCGTCATGAAACCGAGTATGATGGAGCACGTCCGGGAAATGGGCGCGGCGCTTGAGGCCGGACTTCACAAGCACCTTTCTGACAAATGGTATGTTGGTGATATTCGTGGCGCAGGACTGTTTTGGGGCGTGGAATTCGTGCAACAGAAGGAAGACAAAACGCCATTCGAACCATCTCGGCAAGTGGCTATGGGGGTGCACAGGCTGGGGATGCAAGAACCAAACATGATCAGTCTGTATCCAGGGACAGGATCCGTCGACGGGGTAGCAGGTGACTTTGTGCTGTTGGCGCCGCCGTACACCATCACACTGGAAGATGTCGAGTTGATCGTTCAGAAGACTGCGAGCACAATTGACGCGTACTTTGAACAAGAATTTGGACGACATCAAGGAGTACCGAGATAACAGTATGAAAGGTCGGCCAGAGGATGCTGAGCTTAATCTGCGAGTACAGACAAGAGGACAGCGTACCTTCTTCGCATCTCTCGAATCGTTGCTCATAAAATCTGCGAAAGAACCTGCTGAACTTGGGGATCGAAGGGTTTGGCGGGCTTCGTCTTGCCCTCACGATCTTGCGCTACTCCGTGCTGGCGCCATATCCTTTGCACATCAGCGCCGTCTTCATGATCTTGTGCCTTTAACTTCCTCTTCTTCTTCATTCCCTCGAGTTTCTTGCCCTGCTCGACACCCTCGACATACGCTTGAGTCTCAGCAGCGATCTTACGTCTTTCCTCATCCCTTCTACCTTCGGCTTCCCTCCTTTCTTCCACTATACCAGCCATCAGTTCCTCCCACGCCATGCCCTTCAAGTACTTCATGTTCCACAGGTCGTCGTAGTAGAAGCCACCTTTCTTGCCACCGACCTGCTGCGCGTTGAGGGCCTCAGCACATCGCTTCGCAGTCTTCTTGCTGGCAAACTCAATCCAGCCTTCGGTGTACAGCTGTCTGGAATTCTTCTTGGAGCTGTGCTTGTGTTTCGAGACAGGTGTTAGAAACAGCCTCGTGATTGGTTCGAAGCCTCGCTGGGCCAGAATGTTGCGCATCGCCGAGGGTTTCAGATAGGGTGGAAGGGACGACAGGTATACCACTCCAGGGGTCTTTTCTTTTTTTTCTTTCTTGGACTTTTTCGTCGGTACGGCAGCACTCTTGATCTTGTAGTCTATCTCTTGGCCTCGCATTTGGTCCTCCTCATCCTCTTCGTCTTCTTCGTGTGTGGTCGGCTCTTTCCCGGGCGGCGACGTGTGCTTCTGGATCTCTGTGGGTGACGCTCTGCCATCTTCTGCCGAGCTGACTGAGGAATGCGACAATTTTCTACGCTTCACACTTCGTCTTTCAGTCCTCGAAACTTCGGCAGCTTCCGAGTCATAGCCATTCCCCGTGCCCGAATCGTCTGACAGTCCTTGATCTAGAAATTCGTTTCGACGTGACATTGTGCTTGTTTGTCTAACAGTACTCGTTGCAAATCCCACTCTTGATCTATGACGATAAAGTTGTAGGCGAAGAACAGTCGACCATAGAGACATTCCATGCACGTCAGCAATTGCACTACGGTCACGTATGAAGCCAGTAGGGTTGGGGTGGAGAACCAGAATAGCCTCCCCTGGGCCAGTATCGTAGTCGAGTCGATGTGTTCCGCTGCTTGCCTACTTCCATGGCAAGGACACTCCCATGTACATGCGACTGCTGGGTGAGACCCTCGATCAGGCTTCGGATACTCAGGAACTTGTTGCCGGCATGCAGTGATATGCTGAAAGTCGAACGACCACGACACTTCTATATTCAGCTACGCGTCTCTAACATGGACGAGCTGAGGTTGAAGGAATGCAGTCCTATATGCCCAGCCAATCCCGGCTGCAGCAAGATGCTTGAGGCGTAAGTCTAGGATCACAGTGTGTATGAGACAACACTTGCGCAGATTTATGGTAGTCAGCATAAGTATCCCATCCGCCCTACTTTCTCCTATTCTCCTTTCCCGTCGACGAGCCACTGATACACAGTTCTTCATCATTGCTCGCCGCAGCAGCAAACACCAACGTTGTTGTTCATTGTCTGCATGCTGTGCAGCGATGCTTGGCCTTCTTCGAGGATACCATGGTTAGTCAAACTCATATCGACCAAAACATAGTCGCGGATCATCTCCATGTTCTAGGGCAAGATACATCGACCTCCAAGACAGGGCGGAAGGAGCCAACTGTCACTGAGATAAGTCCTTCACCAGCGGTGCAGAGGTACAGTGGCTGGGTGAAGTCGCAGGGCGACTACGAGCGCTTGATGGAGCGGGTCTTGGCTACGTATACGAAGGAAGCTAGCTTCAAGATGGTGCAGGAACAAATGTTGGAGAGCAAGCGGAACCTTGATGGATATGGTTGCGGTAAGGCCGAGGGATATGTCAAGGCAGATGGATTCAAGGTGCCTGAGGTCTAATGGATTTTGAAAAAGGGACTACTTGTGTTGTAGGTCTGAGTACGACAGAGGTTTTTGTATACGAATCTCTAAGTCTTACGGTCATTAGGCGTTCTCTACGGAGAGGAAAGGTTAATGGATGTACATGTGGTCATAACAGGGGATAGGCATGCGAGACATTGAAGCACATGCGAATATCTACATGTACTAGTAGTTCATATGCTCAACGAAAGCCTTGAACCTCGTTGCTCTTGATCCGTTCTTCTAAAGGTCCGCGCCTACACCAAAAAGTCAACCGTTGAAGTCGTTGCCATTTGTCTTGACAACACCATCACATATCGACGCGCCTGGCACAAGCTTTGAGCGAGAACTGAGACTTGGTCATTGTTATATTGAACATTGCCTTGACTAGGTTGAGACATATGCAAGCTACAAGCCTCGATCGTGAACCGCAATGAGTTGTGGAATGATAAGTCGCGTAAACGAATGTTTCATAAAGCAATCGTGTCGTGGCTCTAGGTGGCCGTAACCATCTGAATCGCCCTAATTCTGTACTGGCACCCCCCCCTGAAACCTATAAATGCCATTGCCTTCGGCTTACAGATAACGAATAATACCAGACCCACGATTCCACATATTTTTGTTTACGATCGAGGCCTGTAGATCGCATCTGTCGTGGTATCTGCTCGTGCACGATATCTAGCTCCACTCATAGATATGTGCGGCGCTACCCCCTCTGCGATAGTATACTTCAGGCCACCCACCCAGTCTGCTAAAAGCTACTCAAGCTCGCATCAGGACTGGTCGCGCGTCGCGAAGGCGATGCGCGAGACTCTCGACAGGGGTGAAACACAAGCTAAGCCGCTAATGGCGAACCATTCGTAACCACATTATACCACATTATCCCACAAATCTAAAGGCCGGTCAGCCAGGATGAATCCGTGCAAATAGAGTAAGCGCGACAAGCCAGGTTCGAACCCGAGCTGCAGCAAAAAAGCAAAAAGCTCAGAACCCCCGGGTTCGCAGGGGCGTTCTGGAGTAAACCCCAGCTGTATGCGGCCGAAGCCACAGAAGCGCGGGGGTTTTGTTCGTTTCCACTCGTGTAGCTGGCGCCCCTTGCCCGGGTGCAAGTTTGACCTGACCAGCCATGCAGGATGTTGCTGTTGCTGTTCTGTTGACAAGGAGGAAGGAAGTTTGTCGTCGATCGGCCGTGTGCAGCTGACGCCTTCTTGCTTGTCGGGTGCAAGTTTGTCACAGGTTGGCCAGACGGGTAGACCAGCCTGCCCTGACAGCTGTACGACCGATGTTGGGATTATTTGTGAGAATGATAGCTATGAACCTATTTTTGCGAGATTCGGTTTCGTGCGAGGCCACCTGTAGACCTTGGCTTGGGTTGGGGGGTGAGGACCTGTTCTTGGCTCGGATAGGCTGAGCAGGGGATGGTTGGATTTAGAGTTTGAGCCGGCGACAGGGCCATCGCGCATGTGTCCAAGCGGTGATTCATGCTTGCACACCTTCGATCATGACTTTGAGCACGTCCTCGCCGCCCTTTCTGACGGTCTCGAAAGCCTGCTCGGCCTCTTCAAATTTGTATCGATGTGTAATAAGTTTTTGTGGTTGAACCTTACCGCTTGCGACGAGGTCGACGGCTTGGGGGTAGACGCCCGCAGTGTATCTGATCGACCCTCGAATAGTCAGGTCGCGAATGCATGCAACAGTGATCGGGAAGACGATGTTTTCTTTACCCATCCCGGCTTGCACGTACGTGCCTCCTTTCTTGCATAGGTGTACGCCCATCTGGATGCAGGATTGTGCCCCAGTCGCGTCAATGACCACTTCAGGCCCTTCGCCAAGTTTGAATTGGTCTTTGATCATCTGTGCAACTTGAGCACTGTACTCGCTTCCCTCGTCGGCGGTGGGAGTTGAGCCGTCTTGCTTCTTTGGCATAGGAGGCGGCATGAACACACCATCAGCACATTTGAGCACGTCGCTGGCAAGGTCGAGGCGGCTCTGGCTGAGATCAATGCCAATCACAATGTTCCCCGCCGCCTTCGCGACGCTCTGAGCTAGCAGACCTATCGTTCCACATCCGAACACCACGATTTTCTGGCCCGCTTTCACGTTGCCGACCTTGCAAATTTGAACAGCCACTGCAACGGGCTCACAGAGAGCGCCGTCTTCAAGATTCAGATGTTGTGCTAGCGGGTAACAATAGTCCGCGGCGGTCTTGTAGAACTTCGACAACGTTCCGTTGTGCGGCGGTGTGGCAGCGAATACAGTGTCGGGACACAAGTTGTACGATCCAGAGCGGCAGTACTCGCAGTGCCGGCATGGCACACCAGGCTCTATAGCGACTTTGTCGCCGACTTTGAGGTTCGTGACATTGGACCCTATTTCAACGACGATGCCGGCGCTTTCATGGCCCAGCACGATAGGACTGTTGAGAACGAAGTCTCCGATGCGACCGCGTTGCCAATAGTGGACATCCGAACCACAGATGCCGGTTTGCCCGATCTGAACAATCACATCGTAAGGTCCGTCGATCTGAGGTCTGGGGAGGTCGCCAAGGTGTACATCTTTGACGGCGCGAAGGATGAAGGAGGGGTTTGTATCGGGCATATTGGTTGGTGATGGAAACTCTGGTGTAAGGTCAGTGGGAACGACGATGTGTTTGACAAGGAATGCTGCAGGCGAGGAGATCAGGTTTACGTCTTATGTCATATATGTTATCCTGTCCTCCATGACTGCAAAAGCTTGAGGTGGAGTAGCGGGGCTTATACGGCTGAAGCTTGAGAAGGGCGGATCCCGGAGGTGTGGCCCGATGGCGGCCTGGAGACAGCGGACTTTTGACCTCCGCTCCGCTCTTCATGGCCGCGAAAAGTGGGAATGCTTGTTCAACCGGCCGGAGACATCCCCGTTCATGGACTATATCAACGGGCACATATATGCCGCATGTGACGAACGAGATGTCACCCGACTCACAGCCTGAAATCAACGACAAACAGGAATTCGACATGGTCCTCCATAAGCCAGAGAACAAGCATGTGCTCAAAGCATTCGACCTCAGCGGCAAGGTCGCAGCAATCACTGGCGGTGCTCGTGGTATCGGACTTGAAGTGTCTCGGGGACTCGCCGAAGCAGGCGCACATGTCTGTTCAAAACTTCTCGCTGACAGGATTTGGAGCTGATTGATCTTCAGGTAGCCATCATATACAGCTCATCCAAAGACGCTGACACCACGGCTTCTGACATCGCCGAAGCCAACAACGTGAGATGCCAAGCATACCAATCGGAAGTCAAAGACTCAACAGCTATCGAAGCAACTTTACAACAGATTGCCAAAGACTTCGGTAAGCTTGACATCGTGGTGGCCAATGCTGGTATTGCATCACACCATCCCGCTGAAGACTACACCAATGAGCAGTGGAGCGAAATTATGAAGGTCAACCTCGATGGTGCTTTCTACACCGCGCAAGCAGGTGCAAGAATCTTCAAAACACAAGGCTCTGGCAATTTGATCTTCACAGCTTCAGTAAGCGCTATCCTGGTGAACGTGCCGCAGAAACAGGCTGCATACAATGCCTCGAAGGCAGGTTTGGTACAGCTGGCAAGGTGTCTGTCAGTGGAATGGGTCGACTTTTGCCGGGTGAATTGTGTTTCTCCTGGTTTCATCGCAACAGACATGCTCTCGGTGCATCCGGAAGAGTGGAGGGAAAAGTGGTTTCAAATGATCCCAGCCCAACGGTTGTGCGATCCATACGAATTGAAGGGAGTAAGTAAGGCTCTCCCACTCGTGTTCGCGGTTGCTGACTTGGTACAGGCATATGTCTTTTTGGCGAGTGACGCGTCAAGCTACATGACCGGCGGTAACCTGGTAATCGACGGTGCATACACACTACCTTGAACAGCTTACATTGGAGGATTTTCATGGGGCACCAAGCTGCCCCATAAAGTCCATGAAGCTTGGTTCCTGCTGCATCTGCAAATCCTGCATATCGAACAGCTGGTTATCGCTGATTGGCCCGAACATGTATGAATACAGGGTGTTCATCTGTGTCTGAGGACTTTCGTTGGTGGGAGACTCCCATTGATTGATGTCCATAGCGAGATATGCCCCACAAAGCTTGGTGACTGCGGCATAACAACGAGCAGCTGCTGGATTGAGGCGACTCATATCTGACATGCTTTCGAGGGCGACGAGAATCTGGTCACGCCAAGTTGGTGCAGATTTTGAGCGGCTATCATTGCGCAAAGAGATGACTGGGATGAGAACTGCTTGAAACAAGAAGTACAGTGCATACCAGCAAGTCAACACATTCTGTCGCTCACTTCGCCAAAAACTTGCTATCGATTCGATTGTCTCCCTTGCTGTGTCAAGACACAAAGCAAACGCTGTTTCTTCTGCATGATCAATATCGCTCGGGCCGATGGCTTCTGGACCGTCATGTCGGCGTCTCATGAAGCGCCGCATCAGATAGGGTCTTAGCATGAGAATACGAAAGTTCCTCCAGCGCCAGTGCAGAATTGCATGACAAAGGCGATATCGTGAAGGCTGAGGCTGTGCCTCAGCAAAGTAGCCTGGGAGCTCGGAGAGCCACTTTTGTAGATGGGCTTGATCAAGGTGAAGCATCTCCTGTGCTGTAGGTAATACCGAAATGAGCTTTTGGTAGATATCATTTGTAGCTAGATGGAACGAGCTTTGACAGCGAACGTGCGTGTAGAGAGTGGTCGATTGGCTTTCTGCAGGAGACCGCGTCGTGGAAGAGGTCAGATCGCTATCGCTAATGTTGAGCGGCAGTCCAATTTCAATGCCGTACGCCGGCATATCGAGAGGGCGGCTGAAGGTGATAATTGCTCCTACGTCGAAGATGTAGAGGCACCACCAAATCCTTCTCCGGAGCTCGAGTCGGAACGGCTGATCTTTCCAAGCCGGGTACTCCTTGTGGAGCGCCAGACCCCACGCCATTCTTTTGGCCAGAGCCATGTACACATAGCCGGAATTGGGACGATTACGCTTCTGTATGTAATTGGATATCAGCGTTAGCGCTTGCACCAAGGTCAGATTCCCAGTTTCAAGCATATCAATGTTCATCCTCTGCTTTGCAGCCTCAAACAGGCCGACATCTGCCTCGGGCGGAACTTCGGATGCGGCAAAGCATCCAATGGCGGCAATAATGTACAGCAGAACCTGCCACGACTGTCCATTTGGCCTCGGGATGATGTCCATGAACTGAGCTCGAAAGGTCGGTTCATGTAAGATAGGGTAAGAGATATGGTAGGTGGCGAAATATGCTTCGATGAAGGGTTCCAATTGCGCAAGTGAGTAAAGAGCTGGGAGAATAGGCGGCGTTGTTCGTGCAGAAGGCAGTGGCATAAACTGCCTTTCCTCATCGTTCTCCCCGGCTTCATCATCTGCCATCCTGAGAAGAGCCGCACCTGATGCCACGCCCATGTAGGATCCGTTGCGGTCGATGAGACTGGCCATGCCATCATTGAAGCGCGTCACATTCGTACCCGAAGCCCGCTCATCCCAATCTAGATCGCCTGCAGGTGGTGTCTCGAGAGAGAACGCAGGACTGGTGTTAATGCCCGCAGTGGCACCTGTATAGCTTGGTACAGTGGTACCGGGAGGGCATCCTATTGTTGTGGTTGGAGCAAAGGGGGTTGCAAGCCCATCAGCGCTCTGCTGGGTCGAAGGTGACGAAGATGTGCCTTTACCCGTGTCATTGGAAGCTGACCTTGAGGTCTCATATTGGCTCAGGAGAGCTTTCGTCCTTGCGAGTTCAAGCTCTACTTCTGTCAAGTATCTTCGTGTCAACGGCGTGCGAGACACTCTCTCATAGGTGCAGCGAAGTTTTGACTTCACACATGCATTGCAAGGCTGACCCCTGTCGCATTTGGCCTTCTTTTTCCTACAACTGGCGCAGCTCGGCGGCACTTTCTCGATGCGCGGAGCCTCATCCATTGTCAATGTGGTCGTTCGGAAGTGGTTCACGATGGGGACACCGCATTGCAACCAGACACGAAGCACTACTTGACGCTCCTATTGTGAATAAGAAACGGTGCTCTTTGATAGGCTAGCGGGATGTATTGATGAGAAAGGTGAGGACATGCCAGTAAACGAAGTCGCTCCTTGGCGGGCCAAATTTTGATTGTTGGCAGGTGGAGGGAAGGTATAACCGAAAGACTTCCCCAATGGAAGCTGCTGCCGCACGACTTCTATAGACGGACTCTACGCGACGCTTGGTCGTAATCTGGCAATTGCCTCGTTGACTACCTGTGCTCTGAAGATGGTGAACGGCCGTCGCTGTCTGTGTTCTTCGGCTTCTGCATGCGGTTGCGTTTTCTTCTCGTGCCCAGATTGTTTAGCTTCGTCCATTCTAGGTCGAAGCTGCACGTCCATCGAAGCATTTCGTGCCCTCAATTCCAAGCACCCTCTTTGCCGGGATCAAGACTCGAAGGAGACTGCCGATTAGTACATAATGGGTCTCTACTCATCCAGGACGACGATTCCGAATTCGACGTTAATTCGATGTAGGATTAATCAATTGTCAATTGCCTACTAAACAAAAAACCGTATCGTAGATATTGTCCTTACGGCGAGCACTTGAGACGCAGAGCCGGCCCTCATCGCAAAACACATGTTGTTGTCTCCATGTAGAAGACAGTTCAAGGTTCTTACTATCTGCCCATAGAAGACGGCCTCCTCATCGTGTCCTACATCCTTGTCAGACATGTAAGGCCTGCCGAGCCGAGACAATATTGTCTATCGTACACTTAGATCATTCCCAGAGACGATAGAAGGCCGGGACGCAAAAGTCCTGCACTTAGAAAACCTTAACATCAGACTCTTCTCCTATCGAGCCCGATGTCTGCAGAGTGTGTATGATCGGCATCTTTCTGTCCAGGCCATGGAGGACTCCCGGTGCAACGACCGTCACCTGTGAAGTACACTGAGCTTTCGGAGTATCCACTCCGGCTCAATGTGCTCGTTGATTCGTTGTCGGCAGACAGAAGTCCGGCCATCCGACTGCTATCCCGCTCCACACCCCGGCTTTTCCAGCATCACTCCAGGTTTGTAGGACTCTCCACATGCCACGAGAAGCCATGCACCTCGTGATCTGGGCGGGCTATGGATACAGCTACCAGTGCGGTGCACGAGGCATATCCTGGACTGATGATATATAATCTGGATGTGTTCAACTCTCTCCCCGAAAATTCTTTTCAGCATCTCCGCGACCATCAACATCGCTAGTCACTATGGTTAAGGACTCAGAAATCGTCGGCGAGGCTCTTGCTAAGGTGCTGCCAAAGTATGGCAAGTCCTGGTACAAGGTGCCTCACCTGCTGCAGCTCAACCTGGTTTTACTTGTACCACTGCTGTCCTCATCAGTCGCCGGCTACGATGGTAGGCAAGCACAAGCACAAGCCTGGAAAATGTCTAATGTTTGCAGGCTCGATGATGAATGGTCTCCAATCAACGAGCTCCTGGAAAAGATACTTCAATAACCCGGCTGGTTCGAAGCTCGGCGTTGTCAACGCGGCACAGAGCATTGGTTCGGTGGCGTGCCTGCCATTCGTCGGCTACCTCTCTGACCGACTTGGACGAAGATGGACCCTCTTCTCTGGTTCCGTCCTTGTTGTTGTAGCGTCAATCATCCAAGCAGCATCCATCAACTACGCGCAGTTCGTCATTAGTCGACTTCTTGTTGGTGTAGGAGGAATGCTCGTCACCCAACCCTCTCCTATGTTAATCTCTGAGCTGGCTTTCCCAACTCACCGAGGAAAGTTCACCTCGCTCTTCTGGACATGCTACTACTTCGGGTGAGTCGAGCATTTGACTGTGTGCCGAATGGAAAACTAACGACGACAAACAGTGCTATATTAGCTGCATGGAGTACATACGGCACGCAGAAACACATTGGAAACGACGACTGGGCGTGGCGAGCGCCCTCCATCCTGCAAGCGGCATACCCGATCATCCAGCTGTGCTTCTTCTATTTCCTCCCGGAGTCCCCCCGTTGGCTCATTGCGAACGGCAAGATCGAGCAGGCTCGACACACCCTGGCCAAATATCACACTGGCGGCGACGCTCACCACGAATTGATCGAGTTCGAGATGACGGAAATCGAGAATGCGATCGAAATGGAAAAACAAGCGTCCTCGACCAAGTGGTCCAGTCTTGTCGCGACACCCGGAAACCGCAAGCGAACTCTCATCGCCGTCTGCGTCGGCGCCTTCGCTCAATGGAATGGCGTCGCCGTCGTGTCTTATTACTTGACCCTCGTCCTCGACACCGTCGGTGTGAAGGATCCGGATACTCAGACCTTGATCAACGGAATTCTCCAAATTTTCAACTTTTGGGCGGCGGCGTCGGCAGCGTTCCTCGTCGACCGTCTCGGCCGCAGGACGCTGTTCCTGTGGTCTGGTGCAGGCATGCTCGTGTCGTTCGTGATCTGGACTGCCTGCTCGGCAGTATTCGACGTCTCGGGATCTCATGCGGCAGGGCTGACAGTAGTTGTCTTCATTTTCGTCTATTTCTTCCATTACGACATCGCATACACGCCTCTCCTGTTCGGGTAAGTCTAACCGACATCCTGCGATTTGGAAGCGTGTCCGTACTGACTGTCTGCAGATACCCGACTGAGATCTTCCCGTATAGCTTGCGAGCAAAGGGCCTCACCGTCGAGATGATTTCGATCTACGGCTCGCTTGTCATCCTCGCTTTTGTCAACCCGATCGCGCTCGAGAACATCGGATGGCACTACTATATCGTGTTTTGCGTGCTGCTGGTCATCATCTTCGCGACCACTTGGTTCTTGTTCCCTGAGACCAAAGGGTACAGCCTGGAGGAGATTGCTGAGATCTTCGATGGCCCAGATTACAGGCGACGGGTCGAGTCGGGAGTCTTCAAGGAGGACATCCACTTTACTGGGAAGGGTGATACGAGGGACGCCGAACATGTTGATCGAGCTGTTTGAAAGTGGCTAGGCCGAAGCTGTAGCCATTGGCAGTAGGGTGGGATCATAGGTAGTCCATCGATTTCCACTTGAACTTCTTGGTCGCGCGCTCTATCGGGCGAATCTCTAGTTGGTCGCCATGTAGCTCGAAGACCAGCTGCCTCTTTGTTAGCGTGCCAGATGCCGTCGGTTCTCGTGCGTCTACCGCATCACTGCTGCTGCTCGCAGGAGCTTCCTCTCTGCCCGGCAGATCGAGCACGACGCGAAAGACGGTGCCCTTCTTCAGGACCATGCGCACCTTATCTCGCCTCGCACTAGCTTCCGCACCCTGTCTGTCCTCATCTGCCTTCTCCGCCCTCCGTCTCGGCACGCGATCCTCTCGCGCATCACACACAATCGTCAGCGTCGACCGCGTCTCCCTCACCACGATCCCCTTCAACCCCACGCGCCCGACGTCCACACACCGCACCACCTCGACCTCCATCCCGTGGAAATCCGCGCCCGCAATCAGAGCGCCCGCGCCGTTGCTCGCCGTCGCCGCACTCCCCACTTTCCCCTTGACCACTTTCCCGCCGCGATCCAAATACCCCAGCGCCTCCAGCACGTAGCGCCTCCAGAGCGCGTTCAGACCCCTGTACACCTCGTACCGACACTCGTCGGGCCTGAGCTCATAGAGCGCCAGCGCGCGCTTCTCCTTGGCTGACAGAGGGCGTGGGCGCGCGTGTTTGAGTGCGTACGCTTTCTTGCGCTGCCGGATGTGGCGGCGGGCGGCGCGTTTGTCGGAGTCGTTGTTGTTGCTGGTGGTGGTGTTTGGATTGAGGAAGAGCGGTTTGTGGGCGATCTTGTCGGTGAGGATCTGGGTGGCTTTGGCTTGGTCGGTGGGGTGGGCGCGCGAGAGGAGTTTGTGGGCTGGGTGGGTTGGTGTTGGGTCGGAGGATGGAGTTGGTTTGGAGGGGGTATTGGTGCCGGTCGATGGGGCGGACATGGTGGGTGAGTCAGGGTGTTGTGAGGAGGATGGGGGTAGTAGTTGGTGACTGGTGGGATCGCATTACCTTTGTTCGTTTTGGAGATGCATGATATGGGACAGTGGTTGTGCTTGTGGATGTACGATGGCTAGTAGTACTGGTAGTGCTCGGCTGAGGTGTTGATGGTGGATACAGTGAAGCCTTTTATGAACTTCTTACTAGTCAAGTTGGGGGTGGATTCGACCAGCGGCACAATTGGGTGTGTTCGGTTGATGCCTCAGGTTGAAGCGCTGTCGTAGGAAAACAAAATCTTGATAATCTTTATTCAACTCGTGCACTATGCGCTGCGATATAACACACCAACAGCATACAGCACTACCCCTACAACGACAACCTCGCACTGTCTCGCTCTCACACCACCGTCGACAACGCATTATGACACAATAAACACAGGCCTCCTCCTCGTCCTCGCCAACAACAGCGTCCATACCGCATCCAGCCTACTGTCCCACCCAGATCCTTCTCATAATGAACGCCTCGGCCCTCCTCACCTCGCAAGGCTGGCTCGGCCCCGGCCACGCCCTCGACTCGCGCCTCACAGACTACGGCGCCCCGACCTACAAGCAAAAAGGCCATCGAGGCCTCGCCTACGACCCCAACGCCAACACCGACGCCAGCGCCCCAGTCAGCAGCGGCAACGGCCTCGTCAAACCCCTCCTCGTCTCGCAGCGCGGCACCTCGCGCCACGGCATCGGCAAGAAGGTCCACGAGCCGCCGTCGGGCACCGAGTGGTGGCTCAAGGGCTTCCAGAGCGCCCTGCAGAACATCGGCAAGAGCGAGAGCGAGCGGTCGAGTGCGGTCAACAGTGGGACGAGTACGCCGCGGAATGGCAATGCCAGTGGGAGTGGCTATGTGGGCAAGCACAGCGGCCTGTACGGCTATTTTGTGACGGGCCAGATGATGAAGGGCACGCTGGAGGATGAGAGGCACAACATGGCTGCGTCGAGGAAGCGGAAGAGCGATGTGCTGGAGGAAGAGGCGGCGCGGGATCCGCTGGCGGTAAGTCCCGTGAAGAGGGTGCAGACGGCGGGAGAGTTGGAGGCGAGTGTCGAGTACTTGAAGGAGATGGACAAGGGGAGGAGGGGGACACAAAAGCAGGCGCAAAGTACGGGTGCTGAGCAGTTTGCTGTGGTTGGGCGCTTTCTGAACGCTACGGACGATGCCACGAGGCGCAAGAAGAAGGACAGGAGCAAAGAAATTGTGGAGACGCTGGATACCGAGGGTGGCGTGCGAGGGGAATTGAAGGAGGAGCGGAGGGCACGTAGAAAGAGGCGGAAAGAGGAGAGGGGGAAGGGAGATGGAACTGGGAATCTGACGCTGGCACAGATGGTCGAGGAGGAACTTGCCAGATTGAGTTCTATGAACAATACCGAGGATGATGTCTCAGCTGCCGAGCGGGACGTGAAGACGGCGAAGAAAGTCGAAAGACACAAGAAGAGGCAGAAGGAGAAGGATTAGCAAGCAATGAGGGATTTGACTAGTACTTGTCACTTCCTACCGCCATGAAGATCGCCGTAGAAGTGATTGTTCGCAACGACATGACTGCTTGCGTGAGACAGGCTTGGTGGACGAATGCCTACGCATCCTTCTCTGGGTAACGGATGCCTGTGCTGCGAGGTAGCACTATCAGTTTGCAAAGCATACGGCGCGACTTTCCAGCTTTGGCGAGCGACAGCTCACGTTGGACGGGAGAAGCTTCCAACGTGTGCTTGTACCACCTCCTTACGAGCAAGGTCAAGCATGCTTCGCCGGAACCAACGCCCGTCTGCGTCTGTGTAACATGTCCCCGGGGCTTCGCAAATCGCGGCCGCGTTGGCGATGTTGCATCAGGTGTGACCTCATCTTGCTCTTGTACGAGCCTGCGAGGCTGGGAGCGCAACGCTGCCAGGATTGTGCGTCTGGGTCGGTGGTATAGATTTGGGCCTCGTTAGCAGTCTCGCAAGCAGGGGAGGAAGCTGAATCTTTCTTGCGATCATTGTAACATTGTCGGTGACATTTTCTGGTTCGCGGATGAGCATTCGAGGTGTTAGATATTCTACGATCACCAGCACAAGCGCCACACTTGGTACACGCTCGTATCAAATGCTTGGCTTCAACATCGACTTGATCGCTCTTCTGCACGAGGCGCTGTCGCGGGATGCAAGACCTGCAGTGCAGAAAGCAAAGGACAACTCCAACGTCGGGCTATTTGAGAGCGGACTGGAGATGCAGACGAGCTTCATGCTGACCGCCAATGCACAACATAACCGTAACAAAGACTTTTGGGGGACGGTCGCATTCGTGCTCATGCGTGTTTAACGCTGGCCAGGGTTCTTTCCCCTCAAGCTAAGCGAAACCATCGGCACAAAGAACAGCTTTCGTGGTGCTGCGCAAGTAGAGCTGAAACGAACACCACATCGCATTGCGGCGCATGCGCTGCCGAAGAGTGTTCGGCTGCTGCCGAGCTAGAGACCTGACTTGCCCTGCACTCTGACTCCACGATGCCTAACCCGCCTCCTAGTGCGGATGAGCAATCCTTGATATTATAATATACATTTCGCCTGCTTGAAGCCAGACGAAAGTCAAATGCCTACCTTGAAACAAGTCGGATCGAGGTACATACGGTACATACGGTACATACTCACGTGAGGCAAACTATCTGCCATGTTCGCAGCTTCAATCCTCCGACACGTTTCTCGGACAATTTGCACATGTCATTCTGGGGTTGATGACAATGCATACAAGTGAGTGTGACGCGGCGGAGCTTTCTGATCGTGGTTGATGGTCGTGATCGGGCACAGTGATAGCAGATTCTATAAGAGAGATCGGCCACGGGCGAGATTGAGCTGCGCAAGCAAGACATTCCTGGTGGTGGGCTGCTGCCAATGTGATGCGGTGAGTAGCCGCTGAGGAGTTCTTTAGTGAGCGCTTCGGACCAGGCTCAGGCCCATGTGGGACGCCCCAGCAAGCCACTAGTACCTGCATGGAATAGGTCACGCAGCCTCGAAGCCAGACCCACACGCGAGCGGTGCGTGGCAGAGATTAGCGTGATAGGCATCTACCAGCGAGGTTACATATGATGGTGTAGAAACTACATACTAGCGCGCCACCAGCGCGCCACTAGCGTACCCCACCCTTATGTCTACTCGTGCGCACTCGTACGCACTCGTAAGTACTCTTAAGTAGATATAACTAATTCTTTAATAATTTCTAACCCTAATCCTAGCCTATAAATATAACTATCTAAGTCCTACCTAATAGCTAACTCTAAGCCTAGCTAACCCTTACCTAACCACCTAATCCTAGCCAGTAGGGCCTAAAGACAAAGAAGTTATAAAACTAGTATATATAAGTAGCTACGAGTAGCTACGAGTAGCCATATAGATAATTACTACTAGGTGGCGCTAGGTGGCGCTCTGCTAATGCACGCTAATGCAAGCTAATGCTGTCGATCTCCTACACCATTATCTGACACCTCATCTACCAGCATAGGTCGAGTGATTGGTGACGGCTCGTGACAAATGCTGCATAAGCGTTGGCGCATGCAGCCAATCATGGCTTACGCTGCATCGCAGACTCGACAGGATTGCTTCGTGCCTGCCCGTTCTTCACTGTCTTTTCCCAGACGACACTCCATTTCGCAGTGCTTGCAGCATAGTCGCGAGTGAAGCGCTCGCAGACTGGCTAGCTATGTCTTCGCGACCCTGGCTGCTATTCTGGCCATTGCGGGGACGCAATCAAGCGCCGAGAGCCAGTAGAGCTCTGCTGCTCACGATGCTCAATGTCGTTGGTACTTGGTGAGATGACCATTTTCACGCTTCCTCTCACCACATCGTCGCTCTCGCGTGGTATTCGATCGCATCATCTTCTGCTTTTCTACTCAGCAGGACCCTCCTGCTCAGCCTGCCTACGCCCCGTCATCCACTTTTCACGCCATATTGACCGCGTTTGAGCGTTCGGGTAGACTGCTATTGGAACTTACGGTAGCAGGTGTACTCCACTTGCAGAGTTGACTCCCCTGGTTGCTACTTAAGTTACTGGACTGCAAGTACTGCGTCCAGCGCGGTTTGTGTGATACATGAGGCAGGTCAAGAACGTCGGAAAGAGAAGGGTCCATTAAGCGCTCAGGACATTGCATTGCGCTCTGCTGCGCCTAGCCGGGTGTACAAGGCATCGGAACTGAATAGTCGAGCACCAGGTCCCTGGATCCGGAGAACACCCATCTCCCGACGTTGCTGTTCTTGTTCTTTGCTGCATGCGAACACAGATCGATCAAGGTAAGAAGGACTGTTTTGAGCAGCTCGTCGCTCTTCTCGACCATGACTGGGCACCGAGCTAACACTTGCTCAGTCGCCCTGTAGTGGCGCAGTGTCCCATTCACCATGGCCTCAGGGTCTCTGACACGGCAAAGATCGGTCTCGAACAGACAGGAGATGCCACAGATAGTCCTGTCCAAAGGCAAGGACACCGTCACAGACACCCCATTCGAGCCATGTGCTGCCACTGCCTCACACTTCCTCTTCTCGCAAGGACCTACTGTGCTCGTCCTCGCCCACGATACCCTAGCCCTCGAACGGAGATTCCAGAGTCACAACGACAACATCACGTTGGTGTCTTGTGACAACGTCAGCGAAAGAGGGGCTGGGAGATTGGTCGTTACGTATGACGTTGGGAAGACAGCAATAATATGGGATCTCTTCACTGGTGAGCAGATTTCGAGGTTCGCTTCCTACGAGCCGTTGCTGGTAGCAGCGTGGATGAGGAATGGCAACATTGCCTTTGGTACGACAACTGGACTCTCCCCATCGATACCCACTGACATGACTAGGTAACGAAAAAGGCGACGTTATCCTTTTCGAGCCATCAACAAGCGAACACATCTCTGCACGGACCATATATGACCCGATAACAGCACTAGCTCCTTCCTCAGACTGCAAAACATATGCCATTGGATATCGCAATGGCTCGATACTACTGGCTGCCTTGCAGCCTCAATTCACCATACTGCATACGCTCAACACATCACGCTCGCCCTCGCCAATAGCTATGCTGACGTGGCATGCCTCTTCCTCCAAACAAAAGTCTGACATGCTGGCTATCCAGAATTCCGACGGTGATTTGAGAGTGTGGAGCGTGCCAAAGCCCCCTACAGCAGGTCAACCCAGAGTCATCCGCATTCTAAAGCGCGACGATAGTGTTCTGCAGGCTCGAAACTGGGTCTGCTGGTCGAGAAACGGCCGCATCATCCAGTTCTCCGAGGGTGAAACTTGGGCCTGGGATGTCCGAACGAAGGATGTCAACTATGTGCCTGTGCCAACCATCGAGTATGTCCGGGGAATTGCAGCTCATGGCCCCACCGCTTCACTTTTCACCCTCGGTCCAGACTATACTATTCAGCAGTATGATGTAGATGCTGGCCAAATGATTGCCAACATTCGACACACGCCAATCACAATTCCACCCACTCCACCCGACGATCATGTCAGACAGTTCAATGCTAACTCCTACGAGGAGGAACTAAGCTCGCCATTAAAAGCGAGCCGTTACGACGCCGACGCCCCGCGACGAGCAGAAACACCAGCATCTGGCCACAGTGCTTCACATTCAACAAGCTCGCGGAAATCGGCCGACAAAAGGCCAGCCAACAACAATTATGATGTGGCTTCACCCGCAAAGACCGCTCAGACAGCGACCACGTTCTCAATGGGCGCATACATTTACGGTCATGGTCAAAGCCAAAGCGCTATACCGCCCTCTCCAGCGTCGGCCAGAGTGGCTGGTCTCAAGAAGGGCTCCCGCCTACGGCAGGAGGTAGTCATGAGTCCTATGACTCCAGAGGATCCTTTGACCATCGACCTGTTTCCCTTTGTGAGAGCACGGCTCAGTGAGGTAGCTCAGCAACCTCAAAAGCCTCTCAATGAGGGCAACTTGACGCCAGATGACCTCCGGAGACATATGCTCTCCACTGTCTTCGGCTGGGAGGATGATATCTATGCCCTGGTCCAGGACGAACTGTCCAGACACCCCGCAGAAAGCTTGAATGCTTTGTTCCTCACGAAGTGGCTCGACTACGGTCCCGAAGCTATTGGTGACATGCTTGGTGCGACATCTGCGGACCCCGCCTTGGATTGGGTTCGACTCGCTCTGGGCATACTGGACAGCCGACCCGAAAGCAAGAAACTCGGTCAAATATTCGTTGAGAAGATGCTGACCAAAGGCGAGATCCACATGGCTGCTGTTGCCCTTCTGGCGCTGGGTGACAAGAACGATGCAATCGAGGTGTACGTATCGAATAATTGCTATCTCGAAGCCATCCTACTCACCTGCTTGCTCATGCCTCATGATTGGCAACGGCAGTCACATCTGGTCAGGAAATGGGGTGAGCATGTCGTCGAGAATTCGCAACAACACCTGGCAATTAGATGCTTCTCGTGCACGGGTGGCGATCTTCCTGATACCTGGATGTCGCCAACTGCCCAGATGTACTCTCGCATGACAACTCCTACCAGCACAATGCTGGTTCAGCAGCAGCTGCCAACACAAATGCATCTACCAATGGCACAACATGCTCCACAACAATTGCCACAACAGCAGTACCAACCTCCTGCAATACAAACATACACCACTGCCATGAACCCCAACGTGTCTCGCCTCAGAGGAGGTCGCGGTTTCGACGCTCCGACTCCTGTTGCTTTAATGGCGCCGCCTACCCCCTTCCGTACAGCTGCAGCAAAGGGGACACGTATAACGCCGCTGACGGGAGGGCTGAAGCTGATCACCTCCTTTGCACCGAAACCGAATCAGTTCAAGTTTCCGGGCTTGAGGACGGATGATATGACCCCAACTGCAGCTAATAATGTTACGCCAATCGCAGAGTCAGCTATTGACCGGTCGGCCCTTTCACCGGGAGGGCTTGGCTCGTATAGGCTAAACAACATCGCAAGTCTCAATAGCGCGATATCTGCCGGAGGTGGAATGTCGAGGGCACGGCTGCCAAGTATAGGAGAAGCGCCACATGAGAACGGTACGCCCACATTCCCTCCGCGAGGCGTGACTGCGCCGCGAGCACCACCTACACCGGCTGACTCTGGCTCTGATAAGGAGAAAGAGAAGCGGGCCGCTGCGAAGGCAGAGAGTGAGAAGCAGGAAGGACGCAAAGAGAGAGCCGAGCCTGCCTTGACTCTACTAACGGCGGCAAAATACGATCCTAGCTCAACACCTGTTCAGAAATACGGCGCGGTTCTCGAGCCACAGACAGCACTGAGACCATCGTCAAGCAGTTCTTGGCACAATTCTCTGGGTAGGCTACAAGAGGAGTCGAATGCACCACCTGGTCGCGGTGGATCCCGCGGCAAGAAACCTGAAGGGCTTTCTCTGCAATTGCTACAGGCTAATGGCTTGCAAAATCCTGAGGACCCCATCAGCCGACCTGGCACTGTTGAGTCGACTACCACGAACTTTACCATGAGCCCAGCCGAGGCTCCCAGTAGTTATCGTGTCAAGAGTCCGAGTGTGAGCGGAAAGAGCATCGACCAGTATATTAGCAGCCTTGAACAGGCTCAATACTATGGTCGGACCAAATCTTCGAACTCCCTCCGCTCCAACAAGGAGGAGAAACCTGAACGCAAGAGGAGCAAGCACCGAAAGCCTAGGCGCTCTGAAGATGTCAATGATAGACCGGATTTGCCAACGGGCAAGAGGTCACCATCATCTCCTATACCCATGTCGCCAGAAGAAATTAATGCGTTCTCTGTTAGTGCTGAAAGCTTCGACTCAGTCTATAACTCGCAGGATGTGTCAAACAGCGATTTGCCGTTGCCGAGCAGCCGGCATCACAGACGCGAATCTGGCTCGACACAAGGCACTGGTCGTGTCAGACATCGGTCAAGATCGTCACAGCCCAAAATGAAACGCAGAAACTCAGCTAGAGGCAGTAGGAAACAAAGCCCCGGCCCCGATACCGAGGCTGGCCGCAGAGGTCGCAGCAAATCGAGGAACGAAGCCTCCGGCGCGAGGTCGCCATCTTCACCTCTACCAATGGTACCGACAGATGAAGATCTTGTCGGAGGGTCAAACATGGACCCCGGCGCTTTCAGGTTTGTTACGCAGAATCGGTCCCGGATACAGAGAAGCACAAGCCGAAGACCTGAGCGAGGCACGAGTGCGAGAAGGGATATGTCTCCGGATCGTCGCAGGGGACGTCCACGATCTCCGAGTCGCCAACGGGACCAAGAGCAAACCCTCTCAAGAAAGACCAGTGTCAGTATGAAGCATGGCCGTCGCAAGAAGAGAGATCAGTCAGAGGATGTTCATCGAGACGAGAAGCTCGTTCTCAACTCTATTGAGCAGCTCGATGCCTTGGCAGATTCGATCAGGTACAATTCTCTGAGCAACCCCAGGTTGGGCAACCGAAGCAAAGATGTTGCGCAGGCTGAGCTAGAGGCTCGCCGAGCATCTCTTGCTCGAAGGCCGTCTGCACCGACCATTCCTGTACCTGGCCACAGCAGCATGCACCTAAAGTCAGCCTCCGAGGGTGTCGCCCCACCTTTCAACCGAACGCAGACCGACTCTGGCCTACGACCTTTCCTACTTAGCTCCGCCAAGTACGAAACCAGCGAAACAAGAGGAAGGCCGGGAACTCCTCAGGCAATGGATAGCGCTGCTGAAAGCGCCCAGCAAATGATGAATGGCCACAGTGAGACACTCAACAATGATGCTTACCAGCTTCCTGCCAGAACTTATAGCGCCAATGCCAACCGCGAGGACGACGACTTCTACGCGCCTGTCGAGCCACCACAGAACATGCCTCGCCATCCAGCCTTTGACCATCGCGTCTGCACTAGTCGCGGTAATAGCCGCACAAGAACAAGAACTGCTTCTCCTGGTGGTGGACTACGCGGTATGTCGGTTGAGCGACCACATACTGTGCCAGAACAAGAATCGCCTCCAATGGTCTTTGGCTCGATCTCGTCGCCTGAGGAGCCTGCCTACCGAGTGTCTCAGGATGGCCCGACACTCATTCCTGAGCTACAACATCTCGCAGTCCCTCCCCCTCCGCCTCCACCACCAGCTCCACCGAAAGACCTACGCATCCAGACGGACTTGTCTAACATCGCAACGATCCCTCTACCGAGATCGGCTTATCCTGCTTCAGGTGAGTTGAGCGCGACCCCAGACAAACATCACAGACGAGTGTCAAGTCGCAACGAGGGTCAGTTGATGGGCAAGATTCGTGGTATCACGGATCGAATGAGAAGTAACAGCAAGCCCAGAGACAATATCTCACGGAGCCCTAACATGGAGGAAGGCATCATGAGTCCATACGAGACTGTCACGATGATGCCACCGCCACTCACATCCATCAACGAACGTCGGTACTAGTCAATTCATTCAGGAGAAGGAAATACAGTTCAACCCCCGTCAATCCTTTGAGCATCTGTTCATAGTTTGTTCAGCGTTCAAGCGCCATCATGTCATCTTCACAGTTTTCGAATTTGCATCAAAAGCAATGATTTCCCCCACACAATCTTTTTCGGCATGGGCAACGAGATGAATTGAAGAGACAGGATGGGGGCTCATAGGCAGTGTAGGAACGAACGGAACGCGCATCGTTCGAGATGTGTGTGTGGTTGTCTGTTGGAGAAGGAACTCAGCATGCGTGCAAGGATAAAGAGCACAGCGGCCTCGCGGCACCTGTAACCAGTACTTAGCTTTTTTGCCCGTCGCCGACCTGTTAGACAGGTGGATATCCTCAATCTCAATCTCAGTCTATCAGTCGGTCTATCAGTCGGTCTATCAGTCGGTCTATCAGTCGGTCAGTCAGTCAATCAGATCCCGTTCGTGTCTGAGATTGATGAATGGCCATGTCTGGCATTAGTGTTCACACGGTACCGTTCTTCGACGTTCAAACTGCACTGTATGACTGCATTTGTAGGTCCGACAGAACAAGGCTTGAGGTACTTCGTTAGTGGGGTCCACTCTGCTCCTACATGCTGTGCCAAGCGTATATCTACGCACTTAGTCCGCGCTCGAAGTCTGGAGGCAGGGTGCGCGCCTGGCGTTATGCTACGGTTATGTTTCTGTTGGTGGAGTGAGAAGGAGGAGGCGTAAAGGGCTATTGCGGGCGCTGAATTGGTCACTTGGTTGTGTCTCGTCTCTGTCAGGAGCACAGTGTGAATGGGTATTGGTCTATCGAGCGGCTGGACGGGCTTGGGAGGGATACTAGGAAGAGAAGGGCAGGGAAGCAAAGCAAAGCAAGGCGCTTGGATGTGTCGGTTGTGATGTGAGGTGAGGTGCGTTTCGTTTGGTTTTTCTTTCCTGGGTTCTTTGGGTCATTGCGAGGTAGCTAGGAATGGTGGACTGGGACATCTCCGAAACATGGCTCGTTGATGTGACCGAGCTCGTGGAGTTCTCGTGGTCCTAGAGCCAAGGCATGAGATTGATGGCCGATGGAAAGCCTCGTAAGACAGTCACGGTTCGACTTGGATTTCTCTTTTGGGTGTTGTGTCTTGTGCTGTGACGTCTGCTTGTTCATCATTCTTCTGGCTTCCACACATCTAGCATACGTTCGTCCCGAATGGCGGCTTGTGGTTCGTAGATGGGCGACCCTTCTCGTTAGCATGTCGAGGTTTCGACAGTGATGGTCGCGCGATGGACAGCAGGTAGTGTTCATGACGAAACGTAGTTCTCTGTACGATGAATCAATACGCAGCGACGAGTTGGAATAGCTCCGTGCAGGCAGGTCGCCGACAGTCATTACAGGCAACACTGAGAAGTGTTCGTCAATCAATCTTCCACCATCTATGCCGGGCTGCGACAGCTGTAGCATTTCCGTCCGCACATCAGCACAGGGTATTGTCGCTGGGGGCTATCGAGGATGGACGGGGTATCCAACGTCTGCCCTTCTTCACGTAGCGGAGTCTCAGCAACCGGCAAAGTCGCTGTTTCGCGGCCATTGAGTTTGAGCGTGGCAAGATCTGACAAAGAGCAAGATACCACTCTACAGCTTGACCGCAACAAAGGACTCGGCACGCTGCACAGCAAAAGATGGTCCAGGGGTTTCCGAGAGCCGCTTCGACAATCATACCTTACCTTTCTGACTCGAAGCACACCGCCAATATCGCGTAGAATTAGCCACTCCCTGACAGATTGATCAGCATCCTATCGGTTCGTTGTTCTCGAAGCCATTTGTCCATCCCTGCTCTAGCTTCCGGGGACCAGAAGCGAAGACATCGATGCCTACGCTTGATCACACCCCTTGCGCGGCGCGTTGCGCTGTGCCGCGCGCCATACCTTTGCTGCAGACGGCAGGGACAGCTTACCCGTCGATAGTGAAACGGCTGACTTTCATGATATGCAAGCCACTTAAGCCCACTAACTGCCTCGCGAGTGCTTAGCATGGAGGCGCGTCAGGGGCTTAACGGGGCACCGGGGATCGGTCGATGATTGCTTCGTGCTGCAGTCACGTGCTCTAGAGGCGTTCCGGGGGGGCGCTCCCCACGCGGAGTTACAGAGCACATGTCAAAGCATGACTTCAAGGTCAGCGTCGAGCTGGAGAATAGCATCCGAAGCTGACGTTGATGGCGTCTTTGAGGCGAAAACAACGAGGTGAAATGTACCGACCGCATTTGAGCCTCAGAAGCGTGTCATGAGCTAGGATCCATGAAGAAACGCTGATCAGTCTTGTCGGTCACACGCTCCGAAGCAAATCGCCTTCGGTCGCTTATCAAAAATCAAGCTCGCAGCAAGCTCGGTGACCCGAAGATGTGGTCGACTGCTGATCGCTACGCTGCCAGCTCTGGGCAGCAGGTCGTACCTTGCGCTACCTTGTATCTGATCACTGCGAGAAGTGAGTCGTGCAGCAACGTCTACTCACAATTACCGTGTCCCCCATCGCTGGTGCATTTGTCCAAATTGTTACGCTGCAATCATGATACCTTGCAGCACAAGATGTAGCCACAAAAAGCAAGGATTAGATTAATCTCTTTCGGCTAAAAACTTGCATTTCGGGGGGGAAAAGTTGTCGGGTAAGTGGTCCTTGCATGTGCTTTTTCCGGCGCTTTCTAGCTGCGACATCGGAAGTGGTGACGCAATACTTGTGACTCGAGTCGGCAACATCGACCAAGTTCAGCCCTTGCTTCTTGCAAAAGAAAAATTGACCATGTCGCCGATGTCACAGACAGGAAGCTCCGGATGTCTACACCGCGGCGGCAAACTTCACTAGAGGTCAATGGCCTTGGTGGTAGCTGCAGGAAAATGTCACCCTCATGCAAGACGCAGTAGGTATTCCGGAAAAATTATTGATTGCCTGCGGACATATTCGCATCGGTGCGCTGCTAAGCGTCGATCGCAATGCATGTTTCAGGGTGTGAATGCTCACGGACCATTAGAGAGATGCAGGCAATCTCGGTGTGATAGGTGCAATTTGGACTCGGTGTGAGTAAATTGTCTGTGCGATGCATTTTGACAGCCGCTGGCATGCACCTTCAGAGATCGGTGAAACGTGTGTGGTCCAGGAAGGTGTCTGAGTTTGCTTTTGAGGGCAGACATGGTGGCTGGTCGAGGCTTCATCTGGCAGCGGTGACAGCGTCCCACCTGCAAGCATGCAATCTGTAGACTTGGCGTTCATGTCGCAAGCACAGGCCATTGTCTGGCTGCCCTCGTGTCGGCGGCGTTAGCAGTGGACACTGAAACGATGATGGGAACAGAATGTGCAGTGGTAAATATCAATAGTATGGTTAAAATCCTCACCGATTAGGTGGTAGCTATCTGAAAGTGCAAATCGACAATTTATGCTCGATTGACTGGGGTAACCCCCGGGTATCATTCATTAAGTAGAGGGCCATATGTACGACCATAACGCATCGCTTGCTGAGGTAGCGTCGCTTGCTAAATTCCAAATCAAATCCAATAGTAAGCCAAGTCAGCCAAATAGGCAACCGGGTAATCGTCATATGATTATACAGTCCAAGGGTAGGACGACTCGCGATCGCAACTCGCCACTCAAGGTCTTCGTGTAGCAGTGCTGCGTCGCGTCAAGTTGCTCGGTCGCCGTGGCTTTTTGTGCTCTGTGGCAAAGCGCACGGTTCTTTGCTGTTGTGCCCTCTGCCGCTGCTGCTGTAGCTGAGCTTGTTCGCGTTCTTGCGTCTCCCGTAGCATGGCGATCTGTTCCTCTGTGGTCATCTCTCGCTTGGGCTGTTCTTGCCGTAGATCTGAGGTCGGTGATGAGATCTGCTGTGTTGGTGGCATCGGGAGGTCATCCAACGCCAGCAGGTCATCATCGGAGATATATGAAGATGACGAGTCATAACCTTGTGAAGACGAGGAGCTGTGCATCATGCAGGATCTGTAAGGAGATGGTATCCAGCCGGAAGAAAAGCTGTCTCTCTGCATGCGCGTAGAGCACATCTGTGCTGAGTTACTACTCCGGTATGTAGCTATCGAAGTGCTGTATGAGGTTTGTATTGGTGCTGATGAGAAGAATGAAGCTGATGCGGTCGAATCGCGTGAGTCTGAGCGCGACATGGCGATCGATACGAGCGCCGGTGTTATGTTTGATGTTGGAGACGAGTAGAGCATTTTCGTAGTAGTGGAATGTGCTCAGTTACAATGGAGCGAGGTGGCAGCAGTGAGTATATGTTTTGACACAACTAGCGGTGGCGTCAAGGACGTATATGGATGTTTGCAGTATGCAAAACAAAATACCGTATATTGACCGAATTTCTGTGTTGATTTCTCGGGAACGGTGCAAACGCACATGCAAAAGCGGGACGCCGGCGATGGTATGGATCGGCAGACGCGTTTGGTAGAGATATCGCCGTAATGGACGTGTTTGATCGTCGATCTCGACTGCTAGCAGGCTTGGCGGTCTGTTACGTAGTTGCCCAATGACGAGAAGCTGGAACTTGTTGCGAGCAGAATTCGTTGGTCGGACGGGATCCGGGGTGATTATGTAGAAGTTAGATGATAAGTTTGCTATCGCCCCTGTTTTGCCGTTTCCTTCTCGCTTGTCGCAAAGCTTCGACGGGTCTGCTAGAGCCACCAGATGTCACCTCGGGAATACCAAGTCGGTGGTTTAGCGGATTTCACGGAGTCGTGGAAGGTGGGCCTGAACGTTGTGTGCTAAAGCTCTCCCCGGGGCCGCAGACAGAACGAATTCTTGCCGCGACAGAGATGTGGCTTGCAGGCGTTGTTTGATCTGCAGTGACGAGGGTTAGAACTAGATTGCTAGTTGTGTCGACGTCGTCGTTTTGAGGATGATTAGTTGTGGTAGCAGGAAAGGGTGGAAGGGAAAAGCTGTTCTTTTGACGCAGGCTGCAGTTGTAATAGTACATCAGGCGGTCACAGTCACAATCAAGCTGACATGTTGCAGTGCAGTGAATCAGCGTCGCAGCAGCTGTTGCTGTGCTAACATGCGTGGCACGCGCAGCTGACCTAGGCGACTGGCTACAGAGTCGAGTCGGTGTCTTGACCGCCACACCAGACTCGTGAATCACAGGCCAGAGTTGGAGTTTCGTGCCCAAGATTGGTGCGTTGCGACGACCTCGATTTGGCATGCTTAGTCGGCTGGCCCGTCTGATTCGGGGGCATCGCGGAATGGGCCTTGCCTCTCACTAATCCAGATCCTGGTCGGCCCAGCATCCTGATCTATCCCTGATCTGGCGCGTGGACTCTTCTCCCATCGCCCGTCGGGAACAACCACCGAGGCGAAGCCTCGGAGGACAGGCGACCGGCTAAGATTTCTGGCAAATTCGAGAGGTCAAGAAAGGCCGCCTTGTAGCCAATTGCAAACGCGCCTGCCAACACTGGTTGCTTCTTGTGAGGCGCACCCAGTCGAATGCATTTCACAGATGTGAAGCAAGCCGTGTCCTTGTCGGCGTGGGATGGTTGGCCGCGATTCACACTTGATTCAGACGTGGTCTCCAAAACAATTCTTGTTTGGTCTGTGAACAGGCTGTGCTTCGGTCTCGCCAACACTAACATTTCGCGTGCGGTGAAGCGGACCGCGGGGTGCGATTGAGGCTTAGGAGCTGATATGTCACACGGATCACAAACAATATATTCTTGGATCTAATTGCTACACAAGAATGATAGCCAGGCCATTGGCAGCTTCCAAGCCAAGCTGAAGTGATAGACTCATCAGCTTGATTTGCAAATATGACATGTTAGGCCTCATCGTTGGATGTGAGTCCTACCATCTGAGTAATATCCGTCATTCCTTCTTCACATTGGTCGCCCGTTCTCTGGCGTCTTTACTCGCTCCTGGCACTGACCTTGGCGGGTAGCTAATCGTTTGCATTCTACCGGTACGCACAAGTTCTCGTACGCTGCCGCCGGGGTTGCGATTAAGCTCGCGAAAAACAAAAGTATGATTTGCTAGTTTATTATTCGCTTTGGGTCACAAGGATGCGTACAGAAATCAGCAGCGACTACACTGCTGTGGTTCGTGCCCACTAGACAACGAATCTAGGTGCCTACTGGAGACCATGCTGCGAAGGTCAAAACAATGCTTTTGGCTGCCTCTCTGATTTGTGTGCCGCAGGTGCCCTGTCGGTCGCCTCTGCAAATGCGACTTCGCAAGGTTTGGGGCGACAGAATAATGCGAATGTCGCTGGATATTGCCACTCCAGGGTTACGCTTACAGATGCTTCAATCCGTTGCATTCGCGAGCTGACATAACGAGCTGACATAACGAATGATCGACACTGCGAAGCTTAAATGCACTTTCACACAGGTTATGGATACCATTTCGAGCCTGTACACGGTAGCAAAGGATGGTAGAACGGCCAAGCCCAACGTAGGCGCTGGATGATAATGCAGGTGCATTCGACTCTCAAGTTCTCGGCTAGTCGAGGTTGCTGCCCACGCGGCCATGCAGAGTGAGATTCTTCATGGACGAGCGGAGTATCGGCCCTGGTGATTCAAGTCTCGTTCAGCATCAACCACAATGCGTTCGCCATACACCATCGTCAAATAGGCAACTTGATGCTTTGAGCCGAGAATACTCTCCGCAGGTCCGAGTTTTGGCCGTGGTGTTTCAGGAACTTCGTATGCTGGCTCCATTCGCCTCGATGCCACAGAGATGTTTCGGCAAGCTCGGTGAGCTGCAATATCTAACGCTTGGCAAGGTCACTGCGACTGAGACTTGCCGGTCATTAGATGGAGACGAGGCAAAATTGTTTCTAGAAGAAAAGCTTTGTCATCCACCTTGTTTCTGAAGGCCACCGATCAGCCAATAAGAGTCATCTGTCTCACGTGGCAATGGCGATGAGCCAAATCCACAGCTTCTGGAATTGCAAGTCGTCGTACGCGTAACTGCTTACTACCACGGAACAAGCCGCGAAGGGTGTATCCATCGTAGTGTCGGCCACCGTGGGCGTCTGTGCAAATTTCTAGAAGCGCAAAGAGGAGCTCTTCTGGAGGATCACCTCCGGCTGTCGGTCTGATCGCTGAGGCAGTCGGGCCCCGTTGGAGAATCTGGCCAGAAACCTTTGCGGGTGCACCGAGGCTGTAGTCATCCTTCCAGCACATGTGGCCGAACGACAACGCGGTTCTCAAATTACCCCTCTGTCGATGATCAGCCGCACGGACTGCTTACACTGCTCGAAGCGAGCTACAGCACCGTGCGGAACAGCACACAAAGCGACCCCCCACCAAAGGAACTATGTAGCCATGGGACCACGACAATTGTTCGGGCTCCGGGCGTGGGGAGACAACAGCGATCGTCCCTCAAGATGTTGAGCTCTTGGGTCATGTGCCGTAGTACGGACAGCGGCCGCGATGACTGACACATCCAAGTCGTGGTCAGAGGACTATCTCGGCACGACTGGCCTCATAAACCCAGACTAAAGTGTGACGCTAAACGACGTGAATGTCGTAGAGACGCACTTGAGCAAGAAAGCTCCTACCAAAGGCCAACGCCATTTCGTTCTCTGCAAGCTGAGCCCGAAACGACCTGTTGCTACGAGGCTATGTTTCCACATCCACATGGTCGTATAACCTTGCCAACACCGCCTAGATGCACTTGATATCATGAACAGCGTAAGCCGCTGAAGCGATCGTGCATGGGTGTGCACTCTTTGCATTTGGTGAAATGTAAACAATGATGGGTAGCTCCAGGCGTGCAGCCAGTACGGTCAACATGCGACTCAAGCGACTCGACAGGAAAGATCTACGCCCGCAGACATGTGGACTCTGGAGTGCCTTGGCAAGAGCTACGTCTGGCTGTAAATTTGTCCCTGTAGCCACTTCTAGTCCTCCGTAGTCCATACCTCTGATGCATGCGACTGCCCGGGCGTTGGCTCAACAGCCAAGTCGACTCAAACTCATCAGTGACATTGTCAACATCAGCAAGGGCACCTTCTACAAGGAGTATCCCTCACGCACAGCAGTCGCGTCGTCCAATCCTCCCATTTTGAAGGACTTGTCGTTCCGCCTGCAGGCTACACAGCGCAAAGATGTTGGCGAGCCAGTCAAGCAGTTCCCCCATTGGGCTGTCATAGGCACGAATCCCACCTCGTTCCTCAATGTCTTGAAAGGAGACTACATCTGTGATCCTCCAAATGCTCGAACGTACCCCTACCTCTCTTCGAAGGAGATCAGAAAGAGGGATCCCAATTTAGCTATCCCGTCTCGAGCCATACAGTATGTCGGTTTCAACAGCACTTCTGGTGGTGGTCTCACTGCATCTGCCGGTGTCCAGGGCGCCTATTTGAGCGCGAGATACGAGAGCAGAAGGGAAGAAACGGATTGGACTGTCGCGCAGTACCTGCGCGGACAAACTGAGCTGAATCCTTCAGAGGAGCTGGCCGACGTGGTTCAGGATGATGCTTTATTTACCCGTGTGGTCAAAGACCTGCGCCTAGAAAGGCTTTTGGACATGCCTGTGAGCAATCTCAGCAATGGTCAGACTCGCCGCTCAAGAATTGCCAAGGCTCTTCTCAACAGACCTGAAGTATTGCTGCTAGACGAGCCGTTCATGGGGCTTGATCCGCCGACATTGGTCACCCTGAGTCCAATCCTCAGAGAGATGGCAATCAGGTCATCGCCTCTTGTAATGCTTGGCCTGCGCCCTCAGGACCCTATTCCAGATTGGATCACTCACTTGGTCATTCTCGGAAAAGACGACAACGTCGCCATTATGATGCAAAAAGAGAACGCCCTCTATACCCTCTACTGCTGGGCAAGAGGCCAGCGTGACCCAAAGGTCTCTGACGACGACAAAAAGATGGCCGCAGCATTTACGAAAGCTTACGGGCCCCCACCTTTCGAGGTTGCCTCGTTTCTCACGTCGGACGGCATACGGCCGTATACCGCCGTCCAATCCGCTTATCAGATGATGAAAGTAAGATCGAAGACCGAGAAACTCGGTTCGCCAGCTCAGAAGACGGCACACTTGAATGGCGCGGCGCGACGCCGTTACAAACAAGCACGCGACATTCCAGAGGATGAGAGGACAATCTTGCAGTGGATGAACGTGACCACTCTGTTGAACGATCACGCTTTCAGGCGTCTGCGCCATGAACCTGCCAAGTCCGCATCCTCAGCTTCGGACACAGTACCTTCGGCGAAATCTTCAGAATCGACTACCGCCTCACCACAACCGGCATCAAGGACCAAGAACAGCAAGTCGACCACACCCGGCCAGCCTCTGATAGAACTCAACAACATCATCGTGAAGTACGGCGACAAAACAGTCCTCGGCTACCCACCACCACAATCAGGTCACAAATCGCCAGGTCTAAACCTCACCATTTCTCGCGGAAGCCGCCTTCTCCTCCTCGGCCCCAATGGTAGCGGCAAAACTACCCTCTTGTCTCTCCTCACCTCTGATCACCCTCAGTCATACAGCCTGCCAATCAAGTTCTTCGGTCGAACACGACTGCCGTCTCCTGGTAAGCCTGGCCTCTCACTGTGGGAGATACAAAGCCGGATCGGTCACTCGAGTCCCGAGGTCCATGGATTCTTCCCACGAGGCTTGACCGTACGCCAGGTCCTTGAGAGTGCATGGGCAGAGACATGGCAGTCTAAGCCAGAGCTAGACGGCGAGAGGCGCAGGATGGTCGAACACTTCCTGCGCGTGTGGAAGGGTGAGTTATGTCAAACTTCGACCACGGCAGACGGCAACGATCTAGGATGGGCAAACGACAAAGAAAATCATCCCGCCTTCGGAAGACTTCCATTCGGCACACAGCGGCTGCTACTGTTGCTGCGAGCTATCATCAAGCAGCCGGACATCATCATTCTCGATGAAGCATTTTCCGGTCTGCCGACAGCAGTAAGGGACAAAGCGCTCGGCTGGCTAGAAGCGGGGGACACTTCGTTAAAGAAGAAGCTTGACGATGGTGTCTCGTTTCCCGGCTTGACGGGTCAGCAAGCGCTTGTTGTAGTTTCGCATGTGAGAGAGGAGGTGCCAAGTTGTATCACTGAGTATGTCCGACTGCCGAGCGAGGAAGAGGCTACGGAGATGGGGAAGCCGATTCTAGTAGGGAAGTCGGAGCACGGACGCATCAAGAGCGCTGAGGGGTGGAACCAGGTCTGGGGGTTGTAGTATATCGCGGATAGATTTGTCTATAGGCAGGTCAATCCCGGGTGATGACCGATCTACAGGGGTAATTGTACTACTATTGTATAGAAACGAGCTGCGATGTCCTATAAATGTGACATCCGAATAGACAAGAAAGTGAGACCCATGTGTCAAGGAGTGGTCTGGTGATGTATATGGCAAAATGCCGTCTGTGGGTGCAGGCTGAACCGATCAATATACTGGGCACTTTTTATTCAACAAGCAACAAGAACCGCCTCACAGGTTCGGTCACTGCCCAGTGCCACTGCCAACCTGCTCAGCACCCAGCCAAAGCACGTGAACCTAACATCGAGCAAAAACACGTACCGCAAGCATGCAGGATCGATCCTTCCCTCCCGCTACGTAACCACCCACACACCAAGACACAATATATCAGAAATGAACGCCGCGCTAAGATCGCCGATGTCCACTCCCATAGTACAGCTAATTCCCGTAGCATAGCATAGCAACACCACTAGAACCAGAGGCAAGCCGTTCGTGTCTCCCACACTCGAAAACCCTCGCAACAGGCACGTCCTCAAATTTGCCTTGCCATGCCTTGACTTAGTTTGACTCAGAGCAGGTCGGGATAGGATGAACCTGCAGCGCACCGCGCGTTAGCATTAACATTCAATTCAAGGTCTTTTACCAGGGACATGGCTGCTTGGCACACTGCGACGCTTACCGCTGGGTGTAATGGACACTTGAGAGTCTTCGTTGTTGTCTTGCTCGGGATTTGAGTCGGACTGCGCGGGGACAGGAACGGGTGGGGATCGTGCGAGGCCGCTGCCACCGCCACTACTAATACCCTGCTTCAGGCCCTGGAGCATCTCTGCGATCTCGAGCTCGGACGCGGTGGCAGTGGCTGGTGGAGCCGCGGAGCGTGGTCGTGTAGTGCGAGTACTACTGTGCTGACTCTGCGCTTGAGGGCTTGGGGCGTTCGATTTTGCGGGGCCCTCGGTCGTGTCTTGGGCGTTTTCGGGAGCTATCTTTGTTGCGCGTGGGAGCTGGCGGGAGCGTGGTGCTGGGCTTGATGGTGTTGGTGTGGGCGTAGCCGTCAGTTGTGGGTCGATGTTTGCGTCCGCCTGCTTGTGCTGAACGGGCTTGTGGTGTGATTTTGGGACGTTCCGCTTCGTGCGGCCTGACTTGGTCGATGATGGCCCGAAGCGAGTGGCGACGTCCATTGGAGGCGAGAAGTTGTCGAAGACTGAGGCGACGTCGTAGGTGTGGTGAGGTCGTAGATTATCGGGGTCAGCATCGTAATCGGGATCCTCGAATGGAGAGAGTGAGGGTAGAGGCATGTGACCAGCACTGCCGTTGTCTGGATCCAGTGTTGACGATCGCCTAGCTATAGCTGGAACAAAGTCGTTGAGGGGATTTGTCTGGCCTAATGGAGAGTTGAACAGGGGTCTATTGGCTTGACCATGACGAGCGAGGAATTGTCGGTCCCGAGCATTGAGTTGTCTCATGCCGGCTGATGATGTACCTGGAGGCTTGCGACCACTATTAGCGATTGGATTGGCACCAGTGCTAGTATTTCGGAGTCTGGCAGCGTGCCCTGACCGTGCTCGGCTGTCGTCTTCTGGGCTAGGCGCGTAGCGACCAGAAGCAATACTGAGAGCATAGGCGGATTCTGCGGCATTCGCTGCGGATGCCTTTCTTCGTGATGCTGAGCCAGCAAAGGTGGTGTCGTCAAAGTTCTGTAACGCATACTGTGGACGTTGTGTAAGGCTGCCTCCACGAGCTCTGCGACGGTCCAATGCAGTCAGCCTGCTAGCAACACTGTCTTGCCGATCGGGGTCTTCTGCCTCCTCGGCCTCCTCAACCTCCTCAGCCTCTTCATGTTCTTCAGCTTCTATATCGCTGTCACTGCGCTTGATCTGCTTGGTTCGCCGCGTGGCCCGAGAAGTGTCGGCATAAAACATCTCTGAATCATCATCTTCGGACACTACGTTTGAGGCGTGGCGCTTCCTTCGAGACCGACCACCAAGCGAAGTTGATTGAGCATCTTCTTCATCCTCAAGGTCACTGGCGGAAACCTTGGCTTGAGCATTTCGCCGTGGCCTCGTGGTGCGACGTGGCTTCTGGTTGCGACCAGTGGCAGCAGCGTTGCCAAGTCTGCGAGATTCAGGGTTGGCGAGTGCTGCTAGTTGTGGCGACGTAGCGGTTGGTTTACTACTCAGTGTTGCGCCTTTGAAGAGACCCGCCTCGACTGCTTTCTTGAGTCGAGTGTAGCGCATCCGCGCAGCAGCTGGATTGAGGTCTGTAGCCTCGCCGATGAGTTTGTAGTCGAGCTGTGGAGCCAGGGTCAGTAATTCGTGCTGTGAAATTTAAAGAGTGAAGACTCTTGGAGTTGAAGACTGGTGAAGTATTGCCTACCTTGCAGCCCGATGCTTCGATGCACATGAACAAGAAAGCGAAGCTCTCATCCACCTGAAGTTTTTGAGGCATCTTAGCCACGAGTCTTCAGTCATTTAGAGTATGCGGTGTGGACGAAACAAGAACAAATGGGATCGTGAACAACAACAGAGAGAGGTGGAAGACGCTGAGACACTCACATGTATGTACATTGGCTACTAGTGCCAGTGAACGATAAGTGAAGCAGAAGTGCAAGCTTCGATTCATTCCGTTTACTGGTCTTCGAGCCGTGTTAGTGGGCTATACCGCACTGTCACCGATAATTCAACAAGCCCAACACTATAGTCGCAGTGTTCATTCGACGTTGGGGAACGGGAACACATGTCAATCCTTTCACCGTACCATATATAAGGCCGTCAACTGGTTGAGCGGCGTCAGAGCTGATATGAGCCTGCCTGCATTGTTCAAGACCACAACGCTAGCACAGACCTAAGGAGTAAGCCATTATAATGCTCGTGGGTTAAGCACTGATGTTGGCGTTTGGTTCGAGCAGGTGTTGGACTAGCCTTAGCCTGGTTGTCTTTCAGTCAAGGTAGCGTGTGAAAGCAATCGCATTGTGGGTATCATTGTTCTGTTCGTAGCTTCATGTCTTCATTTCGACGTCGTTCGTCGTTTTGTTGTTGGAGCCCGACTTCGTGTGGGCCGAACGCTCCAATGACTCCTTAATGACCTCTGCCAGGATCTTATGCGAGCCTCGTGCCGCCTTGATGGCTGCATCAACCATATCCGCCGCTACCTGCTCCGTGCCTTTCTCAGCAACGGTTTTTGACCAGATTTCTACCACCTCATCCCTAGCGGGCAGATATCCTACTACACACGCACAAGCCAGTGACTCGTGCTCAGAAGGACACGGATCCAGTAAGTCAGTCTCAGAACCTGCAGCTCGCGCGGCAACACCACTGGAGAGGAGATCCAGACAGTCAATCTTTGCATCTATCAGTGCAGCCACTGCCACGTTGATGCTTCCTGCGAGCACGTTCATCAATCCGACCCCGCCGATGCCACGTTCTTGGCCATGCTCTTCGTTCCATAGGCAGTCTTCTTCCCCTTCTAGTACCATCACTGTAATGTCTAGAGCACTTTTCGGATATCTGTCAGGTATGATGACGCCGTTCAGTGCGTTTTCAAGATGGCTGCCCAGGTCACGCTCGACGTTGTCGCGCAAGTACCCATGCCTTTGCCTCGTCGCGAAGGGAGCAAACTTGATCGAAGCGGACAACTGCAGATTTGGGGAGAAACTCGAGTTCCGTGGAAGAGGTCTGGGGCCCTGGATGGCACAGGACAACTTGATGGTCGACGTGGTGGGAACGAACGATCGGGTCGATGTAGGTGTTTCGAGCTCGAGGTACGCCGAGCCAGCAGCAGCAGGAACAAGGCCCGTCTGCAAGACTGTGTAACGTCAGATCGGTCGGCAAAGACATCTTGCCTCTCTCATACATATTTTCCTCAGTTCATTAGCTTTGCGCGAGCGTTGCGGTCTACTCAAGACCTGAGATTTGTTTTCGAAGACCACTGCGTGGGTGCCGCTTGTCGGGCCATTGATACGTCTTCGGTCGCTCATGGCATGCTTTGGAAAGGAGTGGACGGCCTTGTATTGACCTAACAAATCAGGTGTGCTTGACACAGCAAGAACGACCGAGCACAACCGTCACTATAATTGCGCTCACGCCTGCCCGCCGACGTAACAAAGTTGCGGAGCCTTGAGGGTAGAGTGCCAAGATACGCGAGGCTACGAAATTCGCGCGTCGAAACTTCGTCAATCTCCAGAATTCTTTTCATGATGCTTTACTCTCACAACAATGTTATGAATGAGCGGCTTCAATGCACGAGCGCGACCAATGCCAAAGCCTGCAACATCTCCTTGACTCGGCGAACCTTTTGCTAATGTCGTGGTAGAATACCGACGTTTGTCGACTGTATTGTAAGCACTTCTCCGAACCTCCAAGCTCACATGAGGAAATCTCACATACTTCTGTTCTGGCGAATTCTATGAGCCATCGAACTAACATGCACTACCATCTGATTCACAAAATCCAGCCAATACCACACGCTCGTCCAAGCTGGAGGATTCTGTGCTAACGTGTCAAAAGGACGATGTACAAGCCCCGTCAAAAGAAATAATCTACTCCATGCGTGGTGAGTTCCCCCATCCCTGCCCAGTGGCCTATACCATGATGATCAAAGGTTTTAATAATCAGTTCTGCTTCTGAAAACTATTGAAGAAACTTTACCAATCTTACCATTTTGTCTGATACCGATCTCCAACATCATTCTTCATTGTCGTTTTGCCGAGGAACACATATGCTAACCCTCTTGAGCAGTTTCATCGTGTCGACTCGATTAGCTCAGCCTCAGCTTCTTCTGGTAAGCCACACCCTCGATCCTCAGAGTTTTCCCTACCCGTTGCACCTGATGACACCTAGTCTATCCATTCTCAGAAGCCACTCTGTGGCGCCCTCCCACACGAGTCCGAGCTCCTCCTGATACCGGACCTGCACACTCTCGAGTGAGCGGGGATGATAGGTTGTGTGGATGTCTCGCATACTTGTGGTCTGGCACTATCGCTCAGTGACGGCAGTCTTCGTTATGATGCTGCTGTTCACCTGAGTGATTGAGCTGGGGGAAGGGTTGATGTTACCGGCTTTTCTGACTGTCTTCTAATCACGAATCTTTCCCTCGGCGCTATCGAGTTGCGGATGCTGACCGCTGAATAGTTTTCTTCCCTCGCTTTGCTTGTAATGCGGCTTTGTCGGCATCATCCTTGAACCTACCATCGTGCCAGTGTCGTTTTGAGAACTTCATAGAGGGGGTTGTAGATACACTACAAATGTTAATTATCAGAAACGTACAACCGCTCCTTCTACTCCGTAGCCTGGCCTCGTGAAACGTCGAAACTCGAACGCTGACCCGCCACGTGAAGTAAGCGAATGGATGCCGAGTACGTACATACCCATTCTGCGAAGAAAAAGACATCGACGCAGGAACCGCCACCATCAATCCATGTCAGCCAGCCAGCCAGAACTCGCTACGAAAGCAATGCACTTCCATTCACAACCTTCTAGTCTACATTCCATTTTCTCTCTCTTGTACATGCGCACCGCACCGCACCGCACTGCACTGCGCCCAAGCATGCCTCATCCTTCAGGCTGCAGCGGGCGGCAGTAACGAGGCTTTGGACCATCGACCCTCGTGTCACTGCAGCAGGGTACGACTACTGGCAGGAAAGGCCGGCTGTGTCGGAGTGGTCCTGGAGACCGAGAGAAAAGCATGTGGGACCTGTCAATTCAAACTGACTGACAGACGAGGCATGACTGGTTCATGATCGGGGCGGAAGAAGCAGGGCTATCTACTACTACCACTTGGGTTGCACAGTGCGAGACCTTGTGCCTGATGTGCCTACTCCATAGCTAAATCTCTGGTCAAGGGTGACGAGGCCATGGATGGACGCAGTTGGCACCCATGCATCTTGACGAGCATGGGGTCAAGGATATGATGAAAGCCGTTAGTGATGGTCATTTCTATACCTCATTCGTAACAATAAAGCACATCAATTGTCCTCGGTATCGAGCAGTGCAGCTTCAAGCCTGTTTTTCTTCTGCACAGCCAGGAATTCTAGCTTCATCAGCAAGCGGTCCAGTGTCCTTGCCCTCCATGGTTCGAAATCTTCGTTCTTTGAGGCAGCCAAGTTCAGACTGGCGACGCCGCCGGCCATTTCTGACACGTCTCTTTGTCTCTCTGCGTCGTGTATTGCAGCCACCAGTTCATGTGTCTGAGTGGTTAACACGTTATTTGTCCTCCTCATTTCTGTCATTAGCTCCTCCTCCTCCTTTGCGTGGTCGGAGAACGCATCCATGATGCCTTCGTCTTGCTGTAGATCCAGGCCTTCCCAAACGATGCGCAGGCGTTGGAACAGGGCGACGAAGTGGTCGATTGTCGTGAGCAGCTCTCGTAGGATAGAGACATAGGATGTGTTGTCTACGAGTAGAGCGTGATAGAGTGCTTCGATATATTTGTGGTGAGCGCGAGCGATGACTCTCGGGTCTTGCCTGCGAGATCTTGCCAGACTCTGCTTGGGGCGGTCTGAACCAACCCCCGACAGGTCGATAGGTGCCTGTTTTGACGACGCCGTAGCTGGTCGAGAAGAAAGGTTTGATGACCCGGGTCGGCTCGACTCATCGACGTCCAGCCAATCGTACAAGTGTTCCCAGCTCTTCTGAATTACTTCCCCATGGAAATAGCTCCCAATCTCGGCGAGAAGAAAAAGGGCTCGGCTGGCGCAGGCCCAGTGAGTGCGCATTTTCTCACTTCGTCGATTTTCCCGAGCCCTTCTCGATTTCAGAACCTGCTGACCTCTTTGCGAAGCACTGAAAGGGGGACCAAGAGGCGTAGGGTAACACCTCCTGTGAGCAGACACTTTCCAAAGCTTTGTCAGTTGAGCCTCTGCACGATGTAAAGAGATAATGTAGGCGCTGAGGCTCTGGTATAGCTGAGTGTCGCTTTTAGACAAGAAAATATGAAGCGGCGAGTCAAATGGTAGGTCGATAGTCAGGCTTGCCTTGTTAGGCAACAAGGTGCTAATAGGCAGAGAAGGCGAGCTCATCCTCAGCCGTAGCCAGGCTATGGCCTCCTCACGCCGTGGATCATCAAGTTCGTGATCTGGGAGCAGCACTGCTAGCTCTGACCACGTCTTCTGCAGTATTGCCGCGGTCTCTGCTTCATTGATTGTAAGGGCTTCGAATCTGCCTAGCTTTCGTACCGGTCTAGTCGCACTCCTGTTTGTCTGATGAGAGTGCAGATGTTGATCTGCTTGGTCAATCAAGGTCAGTGAGAATTCGCCCCTGCGAAAGAGCAGATAGTCTTGGATGACTTGCAGCAGGTCGAGGATCATGTGAGCGGGTAAGAGTCGTGTAAGTGCAGCCTGAGAGATTGTGTCGTTGATTGAGGCAACCACATCGGTAAAAGCATTGCTTTGCAAAGGATAGTCAAGCGACTTGAGCAGCTGGAGTGAAGTGGGCAACAGAGCGGTGCAGACATTGCCTGAGACAGCAGATTTGTGGAAGAACCCTTCACGTGACCTGATCTGATTGAAGGCGTTGCCAACGGCGAGGACGGCGTCGGCAGCATCCTCGGACACAAAGTAGGGCACGAGTTCTGGCCTCAAGGCATGTTCTATGCTGCTGTCTGACACAGACTTGACGATCATGAAATCGTCAAGACCAAAGGCGGGCAGCTGGCCGTACAGCAGCCAGGGGGTCAAGCCCTGCATCCATGCTCGCTGAGCTGCTACGAGGAGATCAGTTGTGAGCATTTTGATGTCCATATAGCCAGTGTACCCCTCTTTTCTTAAGTAGTCCAAGGCCAGGGCTGCAGAACATGGTGTCGACTGAAGCAATTGGGTAGTGTTCCAAAGCCATTTCAGCGGCCTCGACCAGGGTTGGAACTCTGTGACTATTGTGCTCAGCGGCACGATCTTGTATGCGCCAACATATTTAGCATCTTCGTGCAAGACCAGGGTCTCGACTTGGATGATCTTGTCTGTGAAGGCCTGCAAGTGTTTCGTCTTAATTCGATCGCTCACGGCGCGACACGTGGGAGAGGGATGGGAGCTAGATATCTGAGCAGTGGCTTCTCTAAGCTTGAGGTGAAGGTCAACGAGCTCAGCAAGGATCCCTAACATTGCCTTCTCGGCAGGCGAAGTGTATGACCCAAACGACCGGTCACTATTACCACCAACATCCTGAGTGTCCTTCAGCTCGTCCCAGATTGGAGAGGGTAGGCCAGACAGGGAAAGCAAGATCTCATGAAGCATGGCCAGGGGGATGCGTGTTCAAGTGGTTCGCTAGGAGCATCTAGAGGGTCGGTACACAGTTCATCGGGCACAGCCTTTTCCCAACCAGTGTTAGCTATGAATAGAAGGAGACGGCCGAAGAGTTCATATCTGCACATGGTATTGATGGATAGAAGAGATGTGAGAGAACCATGGACGCGCGCAGACGCGTCGGGCTAGGACGGGAAGGACGATCGCTTTGGGCGCCTACGTTTCTAACGTTTCAGCTGTTGGTGTAGCACTTGCCTTTAGACATAGGATTGGCGCTCATTCTGCGTGCCACTGACAGTGACAGCATCGTCGGTGTCGTCCAGGCAGGAGCAGGCGCAGCATTGGGTGAATGGGCGATTGCAAGTTTGCCGAATCAGCGTGGTGCTGCTCTAAATTGCCTGCACCTTCTTTAGCCACACCCATCTTCGCGAATCTTCTTTCTTTCCAAGCACACAGGCAGGCAAAGCTCCATCGTTGACACCGATCACGTCCGTTTCATTGGGTTTGGACGAGTTATTAGTCACTTGCAAACCCATTAATCACCGGCAAGGCGTCAACATCCAGAGACTAGAGTTCAACGAACGCTACGTCACCTTTTGTCATTTCCACTGCGCATATTGCCGTCTACCAAAGTACGCATCGATTCTCAGGTCTTGCTCGACGCAAGGCCACCGTCACCATTACTCCCCACGCAGAATCCACCACTTCTCTCCGGGCTGGCACCAAAAGAAAAGCATCATCTGAGGATTTAGCCCGGCCGGAGAAACGCAAGATGGCGACTCAAGCCGACTATGTCATGGACGTCGACCATCCTGAAGCCGCCATCGAGCAATTGAAGAATGGCGAGATAGACGAGTCGCTGTACAGCAGACAGCTGTACGTTCTTGGTCATGAGGCAATGAAGCGTATGGGCTCGTCGAATATCCTCGTGTCTGGCTTGAAAGGCTTGGGTGTAGAGATCGCAAAAAACATCGCCCTGGCTGGCGTCAAGTCGTTAACCCTCTTCGATACCCAACCTGCAAACATAGCCGACCTATCCTCGCAGTTCTTCCTCCATCCTGAAGATGTGGGCAAACCAAGAGCCGAAGTCACCGCTCCCAGAGTCGCCGAGTTGAACTCCTACACGCCTGTCTCCATCCACGAATCCCAATCCCTTACAGACGACCTCAGCCAACTGAAGAAGTATCAGGTCGTCGTCTTGACCAACACCCCACTGAAAGACCAGCTCAAGATTGCGGACTTCTGTCACCAGAATGGGATATATGTCGTTGTCGCCGACACCTTTGGTCTGTTTGGCTACATATTCAATGATTTCGGCAAGAACTTCACAATTGGCGACGCCACAGGCGAGAACCCTATCAGTGGCATCATTGCAGCCATCGACGAGAGTGGTCTAGTCTCGGCCCTTGACGAGACGAGACACGGCCTGGAAGATGGTGACTTCGTGGAATTTGCTGAACTCAGAGGTATGGAGGGCTTGAACGGTGCTCCACCAAGGAAGATTACTGTCAAGGGTCCTTACAGCTTCTCCATTGGCGATGTGTCTGGCCTAGGCAAGTATCAAGGAGGCGGTCTCTTCGCACAAGTCAAGATGCCCAAGATTCTAGACTTCCAGCCGCTGTCGGAACAACTGAAGAACCCAGAGTTGATGATTTCAGATTTCGCCAAGTTCGATCGACCCCAGCAGCTACACGTTGGTGTTCAAGCTCTTCACAGCTTTGCCGAGTCGCATGATGGCAGATTCCCTAGGCCCCACAACGACGCTGACGCCAAGGAGGTACTGGAATTGGCCACCAACTTAGCCAAGGAGAGCGGCGCCGAGGTCGAGCTGGACAGCAAGTTGATCACAGAACTCAGTTACCAAGCTCAGGGCGACCTCAGCCCCATGGCTGCCTTCTTCGGAGGTCTGACTGCTCAGGAGGTCTTGAAGGCCGTGTCTGGAAAGTTTACCCCTGTCAAACAGTGGATGTATCTCGACTCTCTGGAGTCTTTGCCTACATCATTGAAGCGCTCCGAAGAGTTATGCCAGCCACAAAATTCTCGCTATGATGGCCAGATTGCTGTATTCGGCCAAGAGTTCCAAGAAAAGATTTCAAACGTACGGAATTTCTTAGTCGGTTGTGGTGCCATTGGTTGTGAGATGCTCAAGAACTATGCAATGATCGGTCTTGGGACGGGCCCGAAGGGTCACATTACAGCCACCGACAACGATTCTATTGAAAAGAGCAACCTCAACAGACAGTTCTTATTCCGGTCGAAAGATGTCGGCAAGCAGAAGAGTGACTGCGCAGCTGCAGCTGTGCAAGCCATGAATCCAGATCTCAAGGGCAAAATCACTACCATGACTGACCGTATTGGGCCGGACTCGGAAGATGTCTTCGGGGAGCAATTTTGGGGAGAGCTCGACTTTGTTACAAACGCTCTGGACAACGTTGAGGCTCGAACCTATGTCGACCGCCGATGTGTCTTCTTCATGAAGCCTTTGCTAGAGTCCGGGACACTTGGCACAAAGGGAAACACCCAAGTCGTCCTACCTCGTCTCACAGAATCATACTCGAGTTCGCAGGATCCACCGGAGCAATCGTTCCCCATGTGCACACTGCGCAGCTTTCCCAACAAGATCGAGCACACGATTGCATGGGCGAGGGACCTGTTCCAGACATATTTCGTTGGTCCACCAGAGGTTGTCAACCTATATCTTACACAACCCGATTACATAAACACCACGCTCAAGCAACAAGGAAACGAAAAGCAAATCATCGACAGTCTCAGCGAGTTTCTTGTAACAGACAAGCCTCAGGGTTTCGAAGACTGTATCGCCTGGGCTCGCATGCAATTCGAGAAGCAGTATCACAACGCCATCGAGCAGCTGCTGTACAATTTCCCCAAAGATGCAAGGACATCATCAGGTGCCGACTTTTGGTCTGGACCGAAGCGATGCCCGACCCCGCTTAAGTTTGATACCTCCAACGAGACTCATATGGGTTTTGTCATTGCTGCAGCTGCACTTCATGCGTACAACTACGACATCAAGGTGCCAAAACTAAGTTCACAGGACTATGAAAAGGTCATGAACAGTATGGATATTCCCGAATTTAAGCCAGACGCGAATGTCAAGATTCAGGCCGACGAGAAGGAGCCGGATCCAAATGCCAACGCTCCGGCGTTCAGCGACGAAGACGAACTCAACAACATCATTCGCTCCCTACCGGATCCCAAGTCCCTACCAGGTTTCCGACTGAACGTGGTGGAGTTCGAAAAGGACGACGATAGCAACCATCACATTGACTTCATCACCGCAGCTAGCAATCTCCGTGCTCTCAACTATGAGATTCCAGTTGCTGATCGCCATAAAACGAAGTTCATTGCAGGCAAGATCATCCCGGCCATCGCCACTACTACAGCTTTGGTAACCGGTCTGGTCATACTAGAACTGTACAAGATTGTCGATGGCAAGGACGATCTCGAGCAATACAAGAACGGATTCGTCAATCTGGCTTTGCCGTTCTTTGGATTCAGTGAACCCATTGCTAGTCCGAAGGGCACGTATAAGGGCAAGAACGGCGATGTCACGATTGACAAGCTTTGGGACAGATTTGAGGTGGATGACATTACATTGACAGACTTCCTCAAACACTTCGATGATCTTGGTCTTTCTGTCACCATGGTCAGCTCTGGTGTAAGCTTACTGTACGCCAGCTTCTATCCGCCAAGCAAGACGAAGGATCGAATGCCCCTCAAGATGAGTAAATTGGTTGAGACAATTAGCAAGAAGCCAGTTCCAGAGCACCAAAAGAACATCATCTTCGAGATTACAGCGGAAGATACTACAGAAGAGGACGTTGAGATTCCTTATGTCATGGTCAAGAGAAAGTAGAGCAGGTTGTTCGATTGCATTTTCTAGAAGGCATTCAAATGGTCTACCAGAGGAGTCCGTCCTGGGTTTGAGGTCTAGGTAGGTTATGCGAGCAAGCGTGCAAGCATCAGATGCTCGCTCATCATGCAGATGTAGGCTAGAGAACCCCCCCTTTTGATATAGAAGCAAGTACGACGAATACTACATTCATTCCCCTGTTGCATTACACTCATCGCCTCCTTACACCTTCTTTTTGAGCCACTTGAGCCGTGATTGCTGACGTGCTTGTGGCACGATCTAGTAGACGGTGGTTGGTGTTGAAAAGCGCCTTATCCTTTGAGGAAATTTTGGATGCTATATCTACGAAGGTGACCTGGTAATTGTGCATGAGTTATGTGAGGATTATTTGCCTAGTCTAGCTTGCCTCCTGCATAACACATGAATGGCACTACGGCAGATCAACCTTTGCAACATTATCTAATCATTTATCATCATGACCTCACTGGCCGATGAACACGAGAATTTCCTCTCCACACCATTACAAGTAAGCAGTTTACTGCCAGAAAGAGTATAAAACAATGCTGCGACCCTAGATCCACCATTGTAACACCCTGGTAAACTCATGTTCAGAGGATCTATCAGACCTGTCACACGCCTTTCTCAGATTATACAGCAAATTCGCGGAACTTCGGTACCGTTCGCAACCGGTCGAGACTTGACTACTACATCTAGTACAATGGCGGTACGTAGTATCTCGTTCTCCATTGCCTTGCTAGGCTCCATACTTAGTGGACTGTGGCTAAGCGGCATGTTGCAGGCAGGTGAAGGTATAACGAACTATGCCAACAAAGAGGGCGAGTTCAAGCGACAAAACTCACAATTCCGGAACTTCATCTCAAAAGAGCCTGGCGCCGAGTTTCCCCCAGAGAAGGATCGCTACCACCTGTATATCAGCTATGCGTGTCCATGGGGTAGGTTGGCTCGTACCGAAGACATGAAACATAAGGACTAACATCCAGCAGCACACCGAACGTTGATCGTGCGGAAGCTCAAAGGGTTGGAGGACATCATCAGCTTTACTAGTGTACACTGGCACATGCTGGAAAAGGGTAAGCAACCCGACCACGTAAGTCAAGAGATACCACCATCACTGACACCCTACAGGCTGGCGTTTCGTCGAAGAAGGCGAGGATGTCCCTGGTAAGAACGTAACCAAAGACCCCCTCCACCCAGACTACACCCACCTCCGCCAGCTCTACTTCCAAATCGACCAAGACTACGGCGGCCGCTTCACAGTGCCCACGCTCTGGGACAAGAAGAAAGAAACCATCGTCAGCAACGAATCCGCCGAGATCATCCGCATGATGTACACGCAATTCGACGACCTGCTGCCCGCGCAATACCGCAACGTCGACCTGCTGCCCAAGGATCTCGAGCAGAAAATCGACGCCTCCAACGACTGGACCTACAACGACATCAACAACGGCGTGTACAAGTCCGGCTTCGCCTCGTCGCAAGAAGCGTACGAGAAGAACGTGCACGCGCTGTTCCAGTCGCTCGACCGCGCCGAGGCCCATCTCGCCGAGAACGCCCAGAACGGCAGCGGCCCGTACTACTACGGCGCCAACATCACCGAGGCCGATGTGCGCCTGTACACGACCATCATCCGCTTTGACGCCGTCTACGTCCAGCACTTCAAGTGCAACATCCGCGACATCCGCTCCGGCTACCCGTATCTGCACCGCTGGGTGCGCGAGCTATACTGGAACGTGCCGGCGTTCGGGCCCGAGACGACGCAGTTCGAGCACATCCGGAAGCATTATACCAAGAGCCATAAGCAGATTAATCCGTTTTCGATCACGCCTGTCGGGCCGGTGCCCGATATCTTGCCCTTGGACGAGGAGGTGCCGGCTGTGAGGGTCGCGAAGGAGAAGGGGAATTGAGAAGGGTGTTTCTCGCGTGGCCCATGGGACAAATGGACGCGCGTTGATTAAAACAGGATGCTAGTATAGCTTGATCTGGGTATGGTGGAGAAGGTTTAATCCCCATTAATTTGAAGTTACTCATCTATGCCGTGCTGTTTGTCGAACATGAGGCTTTCACTCTTCACTTCACTTCACTTCGTTGTCGAACCTCATGCCTACCGTGCATATCGTTTGATCTAGGAGGTTCCTACAGTCGTCGGCTAAGACAGATGGTATCTAGCCTTTTCTCTCTTTCTCTCTTAAGTGTCCTCCACACCCCTCTGGTCTACTCAAGCCCCAATGGAACCCCAATACTCGCTCGTAGTCACGAGGAATCCACCTCAGTGGTCGCGGTTCGGCAAATCCATCCATGCCCTGCTACTGCGCCCAAAGCTGCCGCGAGTATGTTCCACCCAGAAGGGCTGACGGCGGTGTCAGTCCGAGCATGATCTTACTGTTAACCCCGGTCGCGCAAACGACCAAGACCAGCTCCTGTTGTAGCTGAGCTGACGCTTGCTGTGACTGATGTGATGCAACAATCAGGAGTCTAGTTTGCGTGAGGAATGGCTTGGCTTCGTTGAGATTCGTCGTTATGTCGAATGCCACGCGCGACAAATCGCTGGGCGTATACGGTGGTGACATTGGACACGGATGAGAAGATGTACCACAGGTCTGCGCAGATGACCGCGTCGACACCAGGCTCATTGTCCACATCTCGAGCAAGATCTGTGGTAAAGCGGACCGGTTGGGCGTACGGTGCAACGCGGTGCAATATAGCACGTTTGTCGTTGTTGAGTCGGTGGGTGCTTTGCCATAGATATCACGCGTCGTAGGACCAATCTCCGAATAGAAGGACCTGGAGAATAGTTGCGCTTTCAGGCAGCGGACGGGGATGCCAAGATGTGTTAGTCTTGAAAAGTATGGGATGTGAGGGCGCCGGAAATCACCAATCACTTCGGCTGGCCTGTCAAGATGGAGTGCGCGGAAAATACTGTGCAATGGCTTGATCAAGCTTCTTCAAGCTTACGGGTTTCACAAAGAAGTCATCGACTCCAGCATCGAAAGAGTTCTTTCTGTCGGACAGCGAGTCTTGTCCCGTGATCATGAATATTGTGGACGGTTGCAAGTTTCGTTGCCTTTCAAACTGTCGTATACGCTTGCAGGCTTCGACACCGTCGCACTCTGGCATTTGGAGATCCATCAGAACCAAGGTGTAGGGCTGGTTTGATGCTGCAGAGCAATAGTTTGCGAAAGCTTTGTTCCCATCTGTGGCTGTACCGTAAGGTATCTTGCGTCTCTTGCAGAAGAACTGAAGCACATTCAGGTTGATTGCGTTGTCATCGACTATCTGTGCCCGCAGCGCTCGTGGCGATGAATCGACGAATATCTCCAGCGCGGCATGTTCGGCGCGTGGCTTTGTTGACGCCGTGCAGGACGAGGTGATCTGTAATCCGTTCAATCTCGTTGCTAACGGCGTTTCCTGCTTCCATAAGGATGTGGGAAACTGCTTGCAGTACATCGCAAAATCGTGATCGGCCTCGGCAAGAATCCCTTGGAGGCGTGCGGTATATAGTGGACCGTTGATGTGATATCCAAGGTTCGGCTTCAAGTCATCATGTAGACATTGCTCAGAATAGTCGGTCGCAGCCACGTCAGAGACCACCATGATCATATGTGGTCCATGAAGGTTGCGAAGCTCACCTTCGATGATTTCCTCGAACGGTTGCGGTCGGTTGGTTATGATCAAAGCACCTTGAGCAACGTCGCTTCGGACCAGACCACATTGTTCGAGGTACCTTTGCAGGTGGGATAAGAGATGTAAACTCTCTTTCGACTTGGGAGCCATATGGTAAGTTGAAGGTAAATGACGCATGTTTCGTGTCTGTTTGCGATTAGACGCCGTGGCTGCCGAGACTGCGCCGGCATATGGAAGCTCGAGTCTGAAATGAGAGCCCACTCCCGGCTCTGAAGACACAAGTGAAAGGGTGCCTTTGAGCATGGAAGTCATCTGAGATGCCAGGTTGAGTCCGAGGCCTGATCCTTTGGAATGCAAGTCCAGTTTCTCGAACGCAAGAAAGATTCGCTGCTGGTCTGTGCAGCTGATGCCAATACCGGTGTCGATGATGTCAAACCTCAGAGTCTTTCCGTCTGGCAGTATGGACGAGACCACCTCGATACTACCATCTTTCGTCGCCGCTATTGCATTGGCAACGAGACACTTCAACAACTCCTTAAGGAGATCTGCATCGACCCGCACGGTAGTCAAGGGCTCAGGAATTCTGTTCTCGAAGCATAACGAAAGTCCTGGAAAATTGTCGGGACACCAGTTGGTGAATGACTCTCCAAGCACGTCAGCCTCGAGAGACCGGAGATCGTAGTCCGTAGGATAAGAAGCCATGTTATCGTTTGTTAACGTATTCATTCTCAATATATTGTTGACAGTCGTCATCAGCTCAGTGCCCGAAAGTCGAATTGTACGTAGGAGTAGATCCAGTGATTTGTCGCTCTCCTGCAACATGTTGCGTGCAATCGTGCTTGACCTTAGCATCTTCTGAGCCTTCATCTCTTCACTAAGCAGCTCTACGCTGCTGAGTATGCCGTGAATTGGTGTACGCAACTCGTGCGTTACTGTGCGTAAAAACTTCTCTTTCGCAGCGAGCGCCTCCTTGAGCGCACGAGCTTGCGAGGCACTGTTGATGATTTGAGCACACTGGTCTATGAACCAAGAGTCCAGGTCGTCGAACACTAGTCTTAAATCGGCAGACGTCACGACCAGGACTCGATCTTTAGGATCGATTTGATGGACAATGGCTCGGACTGCATGTTGGTGGTCAGGTACTTCCGATGGCTTCGACTCTGTCATGGACCTGATCAACTCTGTGTCCTCCCAAAGTCCAGCGTTGACACTCGGAAGCGATATCAACTCTTTGCCTTCTACCACCACATTGTTGTCTTGCATTTTGGTTATTGCCACGTGAGATCCTGGGTAGCGTTGGAGTACGGCCTGTACGGTAACTTCTTCGATATCGGCAATATTGTCGTCTGACCGTAATTGCATAAGCATATCCATCATTACCTGTCGCTCACGTAGACGTCGACTTCGAGTCCTCGTCACTAACTCCCCGGTAATCATGTCGGCAGCTCGGACCAAGGACATTTTTTGTTCATCGGTCAGGGGCTTCTGTACAGTGCCGGATGCAATGCACAGGCTGCCGAAAACGACGACCTCACCATTAGGAAGTGTAAAGCGAATAGGTGTTCCTGCATAACTTCGTAGACCACCTTCGCCCTCTACGGCCGGTGAATGTTTAAACCGCCAGTCTTGAGACATATCGGTGATCATGAAAACCGTTCCAGGAGTCTGATTGGCTGTGTGAGAACATGTGCTTTCTCTGCGAGGTATTGTTGCAAGAGACATGTTCGCGGCTACAAGTCGAGTAAACGTCGTGGCATCGAGCATTCCGATGATCCCGATGTCCCAGCCAAGGCTCTGTTTCGTCAGCTCGAGTAATTGATCAAGCTTCTTGAGCAGTACGGTGTCCTCGTTGAGGCCTCTGGTATAGTACCAGAACATTGTGAGCCGGGTGTGCTCATTTTGTGTCAGCGTTGGGTACAAGTAGGGATCTGAAAAGGTGTCCGGACAAGCCGGTACGCATGCCTCGCTGTCTAAGTGTGACCGTCCACCAAAGGCACCAGCATGTGTGAGGATGTCGAACGCTGGCAATGGCTCGCGACATCTGACAGGGTCGAAGATGGGACCAACGTGATTTGGTTGATCTGGCAGTGGCGGAGCATTGTTGTCGACGTGGTAGAATGCGTCCAATTCGTTAAGAAACAGTGGTAGTGTCACCATCGTGACTAACGACGCCTACCAGGACATACGAAAATGCAAGAAGATCGCCTCTGCTCAGAAGATCGTTGTTGGAGAGGTCGTCAACAGCGTCCATCAATCAGCGAATGTCGGAACGAGAAGCCATGTGGAGGCTTGTGAGCTTGTGTACGGGAATTCAGCCACATGGCTATGGGGCATACAAGCGCCACAGTTCGAGCTCTGGACCTATGAACAGCGAATTTAGGGCAGCATCGGGAAAACAGTTTTCAGGGTCTGCAAACGAAGGGTCCGCAGACGAAGGATTTAACAAGCGGCAGTGCCTGTGCGAGGCGAGGCTCAGCTTGGCTGCATATCGTGGAAGCGGCTAGCCCGCCGCGACTGCCGGACTCTAGACTTCTCTATAATCCTTACGACCTTCGACTCTACTTGCTTACACAACACGTCCGCATGGTATGAAGTATCAAAAGACTGCTGCTGACATGAACGTTTCATTGTTTCACACGTTGGTGAAGTCGGTAGTGGAGAAGACGGTGGAAACGAAGTGTTTTGGTCCACGATCCAGCAGGTTCCTACTGCGGCATATTTTCTCGATTCTGTCGACGACGCGCACACAAATTACACAGATTAGACGCATTAGGTAGCCTGTGGGGAAACTCAGTTCATGTGAATGATGATCGAGGCCGCCAATTGCCGTTTGGCTCCAGCATTGTTGGTCAGCTGTCGAGATGTACATAAATTGCCAGTGGCAGTATCTTTTGCTACTTGTCTCGGATTAATTGGCTTGATCATTGCGCGATGCACCTGCCTAGAAGAGGGCATTATTAGCCAGAGACAGCATGCGCGGATAGAGAGTACTCCAGGCGAAACAAAGTATAGTCCCGAGCTTGCTGTCTCAATAAGAACGGTTGGGCGTTGCTTCCCTCGCGAATTACGAAAGCTAGCTAGCGATCAATTGGAGTTCAGGGAGCAGGCCTCGGATAATTAATAGGAAATTATCAGGGTGCCTCATTTTGGAATATCCCGTGCATACAGGGTCCAACTTGATGCGACTGTTAGCCGTGCGAGCCTAAGATCTTCACACGCTTGGATGACGTGATGTGCGGCCTGAAAGAGGTGCAGGTGCAGGTGCAGGTGCAAGCGCACTGGTTGGTGGCGGGCAGTCTCGGGGCCGTGTCTCGTTGGAGTGCTTACCGTATGCACGGGACACACCGAGAACATACCAACGACCTGTCTCCCTTATCATTAAACCGATCCATTCATTCTGACCAAGCGATCTGAATGCTTTCTGGACGATTGAGCAAAATCACCCTTCACAAACCAGCCTGCCTGAGTACTTTTGCGAGACCGCAGTCGATTGCCAGTAGAGTAGTCGCACCCTCATCGCCATCTGGATTTCTGCTCAGCCGGGCGACACTCGAACGAGTCGATCTCAAATCAGCCTGTCCACCCAATACCGCATACATTACCCGCTCCTTCGCCACTACCTTCTCCAAAATGGCAAGCGCCACAAGCTTCTACGGCTTCGAGACAAAGGACAAAAAAGGCAAGCCTTATCCTCTCGCCCAACATCAAGGCAAAGTCATCCTCGCAGTCAACACGGCCTCAAAATGCGGCTTTACCCCCCAGTTCGGCGGTCTCGAGAACCTCTGGAAGAAGATCCAGTCGAATGAGAAATACAAGAATGATTTCCTCATCCTCGGCTTCCCCTGCAACCAGTTTGGCGGTCAAGATCCAGGCTCAGACGACCAGATCCAAGAGTTCTGCCAGGTCAACTACGGCGTCACTTTCCCTGTATTGGGTAAGACTGAGGTGAATGGCAATGATGCTGAGCCAGTGTGGGAGTGGATGAAAGCCGAGAAGCCGGGTCTCATGGGCCTCAAGCGCATCAAGTGGAACTTTGAGAAGTTCTTGATTGGCCGCGATGGGAGGGTCATCCAGAGGTGGGCCAGCACAACGAGTCCGGAGAAGCTGGAGGCAGATATCATGAAAGAGCTAGAGAAGTCGAAGCCAGCTGCTAAGGCTGAGCTATGATACCATGAGGCAGAAGAGACATGATACCCAAGACGATGAGTTTCGGACGAATGGAGGAGAGGCGCATACATAATTCAAGCATAGCACTTGCATAGCACTTGAAATGGTCGTTGGAACAGCACGAAGCAAGTAGCCTGCATTCAAGACCAAGAAGTCATTACTTATATCACAAGACTGATTTGTTGTAACATTTCTGTTAACAACACGCGATCAGCGATCAAAGGATATCATTACCAACACACCAACAAAGCCTTGTCTGCCACATACCTGACATAACCAAGCACCACATTCGGACACAACTCGCAGACTTAGCGCTTCAAGCAGTTTGCACATCCCCAAGGATCGCCTACCCCACAACCACCTACATCTGCACCTACTTACTCCCCTTCATCTTCCGATACAAATCACCCGCCAAACTCGTGCTCCCCCGCCTCTCCTGATCCATGTTCGTGCCCGCCGTGGCCTCCATGCCAAACAAACTATCCCTTCGATCCCCATCGCTCGCCACAACCACGCTCCCCTTGCGACTGTTCACCGTCGCCGCACCCCCGCTCGCATTATACATTCCACCCCCAACACTGCCCTTGCGACCTGCGCCCGCGGCCTGCTCAGCCTCGACGTTCGCGACGGCCTGCGCGGCGATGGCGCCGTTGTCGACGCTTGCTTGGCTGGCGCGGCGGTCGCTTTCTTGCGCGTTCGAGGCCGCGCTGTGCCGGCGGTAGAAGCCGCTGTGTTTGCGGAGGAATTCGTCCGAGGACGAGTTGGCTTTGTAGCCGGCGCCGCCCGTGAGGGAGTGGGGCATGGCGAAAGTGCCGGACATGGTTGCTTCGGATGGTTGGGTTGAGCTTTTGGTGGAATACGTTTGGGTGGGTAAGAGTATGGATGTGAGTTTGTGGTTGGGTTTGTTTTTTACTGTGTGAGACGGCTGCTGATGTCAGTGGTAGTGCTTGCTTTTCAGATGCAGGGTGTATTGGACAGATATGAGATCAAATTATAGGATTGCGAGAGTAGATTAATATATAGTTTGTACATCCTTCACCGTCTAGGCACACCTCATTCGTGTAAATCTTTGAGCTGACAGAGGTGGCTTGTGAAGCTTGTCGCGTGATCAGCACTGAGTTCGTGTGTTCATACACAGCTTCGTTTGGTGCGCCTCGACGTGATTCGCTTTTGCGCATCGATTGTGTCAAGACTGACGGGATGTGCAGAGTCGCTCGCTTCGGGATGCCCTCTCACACGAACAAGCACCTTAAACGCGGTCTACCCCGCATGAACACCCTCACCAGGATGACGGCTGCTAAGTGCCTGCAGGCGGCGAGCTAGATTCAGCAAATCATGATCAGGCTGGGTGAGGAACATGCAGACTCATGTCGATGTTTGATTTTTGGCGGCTGATCTGGCGTGGGAGAGTGCATAAATAATGCTTGGAATGTGGGCTGCACGTTCGCTAAATTGACTTTGATGTTGGGCTTGGGTTTGGGTTTCGTGCATGCATTAGAAATCCTCCGCCCAATGTTGTGTTAGCATGTGAAAACGCCTCACTCCCCATCACCCTTGCTGGCCTACTGTCATAGCGATATTGAGATAGCTCTTCCGTTTGCTGTTCTCAGGCTGACATGACAACCAGCTGTCGCTGCTGGTAAGAAAAAGAACTTTCAAGAATTCGGGGCCTTGGTCGTATATGCGTATAAGCGTCGCGTTGCTGCTTTCCTCACGGATGGTTGTCCATGATAGAACGTCCTCGATGAGGGGTGACAGCATGCAGGGCAAGTGGTATTGCCTTGTACTCTTTTCTGAGTACTGTGTGCGCTCGATAACGCCTCGACAGCATGAGAACAATTTCCCCGAAGTGTCTACCGTTATCGAGTGGTATTAGATATTCGAGCAGCGCGGCGCGCGCAGAGAGACTTAGAGCTTGGAGCACCAACATTGTCTCTCGCCACCCCAATGCCTAACACAAGACATTGCTTCGGAGCCCACCAAAGCCTGTGTAGGCTATAAGCCGAGACGGTGTTCTAACATCCTTGAACATCCGGCGGCGCAATTAATCGTCGTTGTGATTGGGCTCGTCGGCAGATTGCTGCCTGCGCGTGCGCACGCTTTCATCATGTTCTGCTTCCTCAGTCGGATATGCTCATATCTTGTCCTACAAGATGAGCCTGTTCAACTGCTTCTGAATCAGAATATCTTGGACCGACTGCATCGTGGCCTTGAGCAGGTTCGTATCGGTCGCAGTGGTGTAGTGTATGTAAATTTCCCGGTTAGCATTTCTATTGATTGTCTTGAACTTCTCAGCGAAGAACTGCGTTGCGGCAGCCTCGTCGCCCTCCGGACCATTGTAATCAGGAAAGTGAGCTCTGACCGAGGATTTCTTCAGCTTCTCCCGAAACAAGTCGACTTTGTTCAGGAACAAGATGATTGGCTTGTCCTTAAACCACTCGCCGTTGATAAGGCTCTCAAAAAGCATGAGCGCTTCGTGCATCTGGTTCGCGTTCACGTCTTCTAGCAGGGATTGATCGTATCCGGACAACGACGCCAGGAAGAGCAGGCACTGGACACCTTCGAAGCAATGAATCCATTTCTTCCGTTCAGATCTTTGCCCGCCAACATCCATCATTCTGAAGGTCACTTCTTTGAGGTCGAAAAACGTCTCGGTGATGCCAGTAGTCCTTAGCCTGGCGTGTAGCATATCTTGGTCGGTCGGCACCCAGTCCGGATCGAACATACGATCGAGATTCTGGAAGTAATAGTGCATGTTGTCGTTCAAGGCATATTCGTGGCCCTTGGAAACAGCCTGCTGGACGCCTCCATCGTTCCAGAAGACTTTTAGAGCCTCCTTGACCTTGTTGTCCTTGAAGACGCCTTCAGCATCGCTTTCTGCGCTGAGCTCTTCTAGTTGCTCGGCATAAGCTTGTGTAGCTTCGTTTTCGAAATTTATCCTCTGGTTCTCCATGATCTCTAAAAGCACCTTACAGGCTACTACCACGTTGGAGAATATGACGGCGCGTGTCTGCACCTTTTCGTCCTCTTGGAATCCATTCGAGTGCATAATGCGCATCTGCTTGATGATGGTCGATTTGCCTGATTCGCCGGCCCCTAGATGTTTCTGTTAGCGGGAACACAGTTCAACACTGGGTGTTGGATGCATACCTAGCAGCAGTATCTTCACAGTCTTCGTTTCCGCTCTCTTGTCTTGCCGCAGTTGTTTCTCAATCTTGTCATTGCGAGCCGCGGCCTCTTTGGCCTCGGGATCGACCTTCGATGAACCGCAACCCATTTTGACAGTTCTCGGTCTGACCAGACCTCAAATTGTGCCTTATCTCGTTCAGATCTAGCACATGTCCTGCACACATACGTCCATCTAACTAGCACGTGTCGACAACAGCGTTTCAGGCTCTTATGTTAGAGCACAGAGGAAGATCGAGGAGGGACCGTGTTCGTTTGCAAGACTTGTCAATTGCCGAGAGCGTAATATAACATGGATGACGAGACCTTGTGTGATAGGCAAAGACGCACGGCGCGACCACGAGCGGCGGTCTGCGCTACTGTCGATCGCGGGTTTTAAATGGTGCTAGGCCTCCGCCGTCGCCGGTAGTGAGCAGGAAACAAGTCTGCCGAAGAGGAGCAGGAATATCACGTAGCGAACAGGTCAACTTTAAACACAAGGTTGCGGACGAAGATCGTCAGAAGCTCGGAAACAACCTTGCAATAATGCTTCCACACGTTTTGCCTGGGCCGTGGATGCCGGCGCATGGAAACCCACTTGGGGCGGTATCTAAGATGGGTCGACCAGCTGCCAAACGGGCTAAAGCGTCAGTCATCAGAAACCCATCAGCCGACGATGACTGAGCGCAGGTTCTTGGAGTGCAATCTACACAGTGTGATATGTAGGCTGGTAGAGGCTCAATGAGGAAGGCAGATATCCCCTAAAAAGTTCTGCGCAAGATTCATCTTTCAGAGCTTCGACCACGAGGTGGCCACCACATCCAGGGACCAAGCAGCTATTGGAGTGTTTCTGTGAAACATGAAGTTCTGCCCCGTGGCATAGGAACTCGAAGCACTACGGTAAAACGAAGAGGCTTCTCTCGGTAACGAATAGAAGCTCTTAAACATGTACCGAGGGTTTGGGCTTGGCGTCAAGGTGGCTCAAACACGTCAGAAACAGACCTGAAAACAGGTGTTGAACAGAGCATGTCCTTGTCGCGCCCGCATGTTCTTACGCTAGATAAACCTTACCAACAGACCACGTTCGACATAACCTTCCCTCTGAGTGCAGCATCTTGGGATCAAGTACTATCGTATCTACGCCAATCCCGATCACTGAAGGTATAGATACATAGCAAATGGTCTACGATGGCAGACCCCCTGTTCAATGGAGGTTGTTTGAAATCAAGTTTTTCAAAGAGCTTCCGACTCTGGTAGGTTCGCGTCAGACATAGTGCCAACCTAATAACCGACTTGACGATCTTTCTCTTTGTGAGATTGTACGCACCACGATACATATACTGTTACAATCTCGGCAGTTTTTTTGGCCATGATCGAAGCAACGTTGGTCTCCACGGGTCTTGCAAAAGAACCTACATGTCTTAGGGCATTGGATCACTCGACGACCATAGCTGCAAACACTCTGTGAGCCTTGATAGCTGCTTGTGACTGCCTACTAGGAACTGCGGCACACCGATAACAAAACCCGAATGAGCCATTACGGCCCGTTACCACTTGCAGCAGACCTGTGTATCTTACCATCTGAAATGCCGAACAGAAGAGCTTTGCTACGAACCAACGTCAGCAAGAGGGCGCATGCTCCTCTTCGCAACCCAAGACGCCTTGAAGGATAATTGACCAAGCCTCAAACCATCGGCGCCATGCGCCAACGAGGTCGGTAAGTGCTGACTCAGGAGAGTGATTAGTGTTGCCTCGATCAATCTCAGATCGCCATCAACAGAGAGTTCGACGCGGCTTTTCGACCTCAGTTTGAAATCGTGTTCAAGGAATATTGATACCGCAGAATGACTCGAGTTCATGCTCGAGTACACTCGGCACTGCCGCCTCTTCCATCTATTGGACTACGAGTCTGGAATATCTAGTCTCAGTCGACGAGCAAGTAGCACCTGTTTGCTCCTCGTGTGAAGAAGGTAAACCTAACATTCTGCTACCCTCTGCTCGCAGTGTTGCTGGACGACGCAAGAACAATTTCGGAGAATGTGGTGCAGCCTATTAAGCGACGGTCGGTCTGCGAGAGGCCAATGTGACTTGGTATATGACTTTGAGCATGTTCCTGTTCGATAGTTGACACAATGGCACGATGACGCTGCAGAAGAGTTGCCAAAGTGTGTGCTCGAAGTCGTGAGATTTGTTGAGTCTCGCTCTGATGCGTCTCGCCATGGTTGTTTCTTGGTATTCTGCAGATACGCGCCGATGCTCATTGAGGGTGAATATTGTGGATTCCTGGCGGACCACTCAAGGCTGAACGATGATTGCACATACCGGACGACAAGAACAATCTATTGTCAGTATTCAACAACGCGTTGGCCTCAGGTGTGTTTGCTAAAGAAGCTGTTCGGTCGCAGTCGTGTCGCAGACTGTATGCAGTCATCTCTTTGGGGTCAACAGCATAGACTAATCAGCAGTTCGTCAGAAATTTTATTTGCCACTCGATGCGAGTACCTTGATAGGCAACGGGGTATTGAGCACGGTCGCTAGCGGAATCTTCTCCAGCGAAGCAAATCATCACGGTGCATGTCTTCAAATGTACACTCTTACAAGCTGCTCAATCAAACCTCACTAGCAACAGGCACGAGGCATCACTTATCCTTTGCGCCTCTTACGAGAAGTCTCGTCAAGCGGAAAGACTAGTGGTTGAGAGCGAGTGGATATGATTATGAAGACTCGGTGACTTGGTCTCACGGGCCTGCTGCATGCCGCTACAAGCACCAATGAGCAGGCATTGTATCAGGTAAGCAGTTTGTGGACAGGCTCCATCTTAGTCGATCTGGTAGAAATTCTTGCAGTTCGAAATGTCGCCCGGCTTTGGTGGTGCAAGATGTTAAGGGCGCTGCAGCAATGGTGCCTTGACCGTTATCTGACAGACCCCGGTTAGTGATTCTTGCGATGACTCGATAGCCATGGCTGAAGGTCCGCAAACAGCTTCATGGTTGACTAACCTACTTTCGGAAGTCGGCCACATCTAATATGGTGGACGAGAAAGTCGCCTAAGAGCTAGCCCGACCGTGGTCATTATTTACTACCAATCGTAACCGACCAGGTACAGGACGCTTTCTTTCCGTCGGTCAACAATCCTTGCCGCGGAACTACCAACTGCGTTGACAGCGTATGGTAACAACCTAGCCTCAATGTTTGGATCGCGGCTCATTTTCACAAGTACGAGACAAAATGGGTTATAACATTGCTCGATCGTTGTTAGCATTCAGTCATTTTCGGAAATCTTTGCTCGAGCCAATATCAGTTCAATACCGACACCTCTTTGTTGAGACGTCTCGTACCTCCCTATACTCAAGTCGGATACCTCAACACATTTACAGATGGCATCGACATACGCAACGATCAGTTATCACAGCTACATGAGCTCGCCTGCAGCATCACCGGGCAACACAGTCTTCTCTACGGGGCTTTACTTCGAGAGCAACTCCGACTCCTCCAGGCCAAGTTCTCCAGTATGTCTGCCTTGATAGACAACAGCATGGTGACTGATCTGGCAAAGCATGTCGACCAGACGACATTCGATGGCTCCACATCATACGAGGTGTACCAACGTACCGCAACGCCGGCCAATTCCTACGCTGTACAAACATCGAACAAGATCCCTGTCGAACTGACGTTCAGCGCATGGGACGAGAAGGACAGGAGAAGAAAACGAGACAATGGTTCCAAATCTGGTGCTGGGAAGGAGACAGTGCTGGAACCGCGCACGGTATGTGACTCGCTTCTCGTTTCTGAAGCACAAAGCTTATTACGTAGCAACGAAGAAGAGCACAGAACCGTGCATCTCAACGAGCATTCCGCGAGCGCAAGGAGAAGCATGTCAAAAGTCTCGAACATCAATTAGAGGAGCTTCACGAGAAGCACCAAGATCTCCTTCGGTCCTATACCAAGCAAGCCGATGAAGTGTCGCGACTCAAGGGTTGGATAGCAGAGCTCTTCACAGAACTCACTACCATGAAACAGCGCCGAGACTCCTCGTTTCACGACCACATAATATCGGATAAGTTCAACAAGTTCGATGCATTCTCTTCGACAGACACTATCGTCTACAGCATCAGTGATACCTACTCAGGCAAAGGCCCATTTGATCTCTAATGATACAAGCACTCATCGAACGGACGGCTATCTGACCATCAAGACTTCCATGAGTTGAAATGTGTCAACACCACCGCCATTGTTGTGTTTGAGAACAAGCAGGTTGGGCGTTGTTGACGATTTTGGGAGACCAGAGAGGCTTTGGCGGACTGACTTGCCTACGCAGGATGCCGGACGGTAGAAGCTTCTTTCCGAAGCAAGGATAGTTCTTAGTGGACACCAGTCCATAGGTACAGTTATGCAATACCCTGCTCAATTCACTAATACCGCCGAATCAGAATGCACATATCTAACACCCTACCGTGAAGTCTACTTGTGCCCAGAGATCTGGACACTGGAACTCCGCTTGCCAGGATAGGAAAGAGCTCTGCCTGGTACCAGGGATGCTACCCGTTGCTAGCGCGAACGAAGGTCCGAGGTCCCAGTCAGGCTGCTCTAATTAGCGTGCGTTGTCGTTCTCGGCTGTGCTTCTGACTGCTTATGTCTCGCCTGAATGCCCTCGTGCTCGTATTTAAACAAGTGCGTTATCTCGTTGGGCGACCCCGAACCTCGTGCAGGCTCGATCTATATTTAGCAGCGTGTTAAATGTTATCGTGGCCACGTGGGATTCACAACGAATGTTTTGGGTCCACCTGGTCTCAGCAGCATTAGCACTTCCCTCGTTTGGGTCCGTGGTCCAGAACTCGTCTCGCATGATCAGTACGACCTGATCGGAATACTAGACTTTGTGCAGTATATGCCATCACTGTGCCTGTCGGCGATGCTGCTTTACTGCATCGTAGGCTGTAGACGCTTCTAGTTCAGCGAACGAAGCTGTGGTCCGACATTGGTCGCGCGTTTTGAGAAATGCTGAGGGATGTTCTTCGAATAGAGTCAACAGCGGCAACGTGACACGTGCAATTGACAGTAGGCAGGCTTCAAAAATGTCGTATCTGCACTCATGTATGCGATCTCCTGCATCCGTCGTGGCTCTTTCCAATCTCTCGTTCAATCTTTCGTACATTCTTATGTAAGGCGTCCACGCACCCTTGCAGTTTCTCAAAAGAAGAGATACGCATACTATCTGTGCAATGGCTCGGGAACTGATGAAACCCTCATACCGATATCCACCAGATGCTTACACTTTCGAGGGAGGCCTACTGTGAATGCAGAGAGATGTCTCGCTGTCCGGACGCTTTCCAGCTTGCATGGACCAAGGCGCATGTCGATGAGAGGCGCAAAGAATGATGAACAGGCTCTATTGCAGATCTGCTACTCATGTTTCGCTTTGGCTGTGACACTTTGAAAGCTACAGGTGGATAGAGAACCATGACCTCCGCAACGAGATGGGCAGAGTTCCAGGTTCAAGGCAGGTCATCGCTTCGAAGCCACATTCATCGAGCACGGCCTGCGCCGTGAAACTCTGGGGCAGCGGGCATAGACAGCCAATCATACATTGGGCCCTAAGGCGCCGCGAAGAGTTAATCTCGAGCGAGAGGGCCGCTTAAGATTAAGGCTTGGTGCTTGGACTTCCCGGGCAAGCTTTACCTAGAACAGAGAAATAAACACACAATGCGCCCGAGGCAGTACTCGTCCAGACTTGCCTTACACGAAGGACATGCTTGTTGTCGGACATTCACAGCTCAGAGGCAGCAATATTGTAATTTACCAAAACAGCAGTTGCGACTCTCAACATCAAGCTATATCGACTCGCTGTGCGCCGATCACATACTCTTGCACAGCATAATCGCATCCTCTCGAACCACAAAGACGTAATACGTACCTTGAGACACCAGCATTGTCCCAACAGTATGGACATATAAGCGAAGAGCAACGTCGGCGCGGACTTCGAGCATGGAACTAAAGCTGCCGCCCACGACACATCTTCAACATGGCCACGCATCCATATAACCTCCGCAGCCGAGTGAACAGCCCCGCCAGTTCAAGAACCCCCGGCACCACGCCGACATCGAAACCCTTGCTGAACGCTGCTCACAAGCCTCAAAACTCGTTTGTCGGTCTACAGCTCGACCATGTCATTGGAACGACCACCAAGAACCCGAGCGGTCTCTCTACATGTCCCGAGCATAATACGTTCGCATACTGCGCCGGCTCGGTGGCTGTCCTAGCAGCGCTTAACTGCTCGGATACTGTCTCGCACCGGTACTACCGCGCGAGGCCAGCAGCTGTCGCCGTCAATCCGTCGAATGCGTTCTACTCTACCCCTACCGGGACGCCGACACGCAAAAGAGCAGCATTGATCACACCGAGGAAGGAGCAGGAAAGCATAACTCCAACCCGAACTCTACCAGAAGATGACGGCGTGAAGACGTGGACTGCAAGAGAAAGGATAAAGACTGTCAGTTGTGTCTCGCTGAGCCCAACCGGTAGATTGCTTGCAGTTGGCGAGACTGGGTACAACCCACGAGTGCTGTTGTTCTCGACCGCAAAGGACGCAAGTACGGAAATCCCTCTGGCGATAATCAGCGATCATACCTGGGGCGTCAAATGTGTTGCCTTCAGTCCGGATTCGAAGTTTCTGGCAACACTTGGTGAATCAAACGACGGCTTTCTTTTCATCTGGAGCGTCAACCCCAAGACTGGAGCTCTAAAGTTGTGCGCGACGAACAGGTGTACCAGCAACATTTGCCATATGACATGGTGTGGTCTGAAGCTTATAACCGCCGGCACCCGTCACGTCAAAGTATGGCAATTACCGGGTTCCGAAAAGGCTTCACCAAGCAAGAGGTCGCGGCTACAGAACCTCGTAGAACCATCGTCAACCACCGGGCCCACACCTTTAGCCGGCCGCAATTGTCTCCTCGGCGATCTGGTCGACGTGACATTCACCTGCGCTGTCCCTGTAACGCAACACGATGTGCTCGTCTGCACGGATGCCGGCAAAGTCTGCCGGGTCGATATAAGCAGGAATCCTGCAGAGCTGTCAGCGTTGAGTTTGGGATCTTACCCTACAGGAGCGATGGGGTTCCGCGAGGAACCACGGCGCCTAGTGTGGGCTGGTGGAGGTGGTGAGATCCAGGAAACTAGTGTTGATGTCTTCCTGGATCAGCAAGAAGCTTCAATCTCCCCAGCGGGATCCGATACTGCTCGTGAAGAGCTTGCATCTCCTACACGAAGGAGCTCTGCTCTTCGACAGTCGCTGGGTCTTAGTCAGCTGCAGCCGAGCGGCACGATTGCTGTCTCCTGTCTGGTGAAGCACACTGTCTGCATTGACACCGAGTCAAATCTCGTGCTATTTAGAATGGATGTGGACGATCGTCATGAAAAGCAGAAACCTTTGTTATCGCACAACGAACCGATCGCAGGCGTTCAGTCGCTGGACCCAGCTGCTGGACTTGGTTCCTTCTTTACCTGGTCCAGGAATGGCGAAGTGCGATTCTGGAGTAACGACGCGCAGCTACTGCGCGTTGAGCAAATAGTATTGGACGAAGGGTCAGATGCAGAGAATGCCGGGAGCAACGAGCTGAAAGTGCTAAGGTGTTCTCGACGTGGCGCCTTTCTCTCTGGTGACCGCTTTGGAGTGCTCAAGCTCACAGGTTCTGAGAAGTGGCAATTTCTGCATAGTTCCCGAGCCCATAGCGCTGAGGTCAACGATATCTGTTTGGACAAGACAAGTACATTCGTGGCAACATGCAGTCGCGATCGTATGGTCCAGGTATTCAGGCTAGCGGACACGAGTCTAGACTTGATTCAAACCGCTGACGACCACATCGCCACAGTCAACCAGGTAGCTTTTAGCCACGCCGGGACCGTTCTGCTTTCCTGTTCATCTGACCGAACGATTGTGGTGCGAGAGCAGGTAACTCGCGATCATGGTACCGAGAGGCTTGTCGCTTTTTTGCAAGTTAGAATCATTACCATCAAAGCATCACCATTGTCGATGTGCTTAGCGCCTGGCACAGATGATGTTGTGTATGTCTCAGCCCTGGACAGGCAGGTCGCCAAGATTGATTTCACGACGGGGACCATTTTAGCCAACTTCAAGGCTACAGAGACAGAATCAGATGATCATGCTGTGCTTAGCAACATCAGAGTAACAACAAACCTGGAAATGGGTAAGTTGCGCGACATCTTGGTCGCCTGCTCTTCTACAGACAAATCTGTTAGACTTTATGACCTCCAGAAGCAGAATCTCATCTCCAAGGAAAATGCGCACACCGAAGGCATCAGCGACATCGCTCTGCTCGGAGATAGCATAGGTCAGTACTCGAGCGGTCAACCGAGTTTCGTGTCAACGGGTCTCGATGGCACTATTATGCTGTGGTCTGTGGTTCGCAATGCCAACGTCACGTTGACACCTGCTGTTGAGTTGACGCAGGAACAGGCAACGGCCAAGTATGACTCTGACTCCACGCCTGCGAAAGCTAGCCCAGCGACTCTTCCACCACTCAGAAAAATGCTAACCAAGCTCGACATCGCTGATTTCATCCAAGATGCTCCGCCCCGGTCATCCTCGGTGCGCGACCCCTCTCCTGCACGACCCGGATTGAAGAGGAAAGGATCAAGGCTCGTTCTAGTCACACCAGCCATTGAAGGAACCGATGAAAATACCCCATCAGCCCATCGGCGAGGAGCATCAGCTGACAATCGTGCGAAGATGGAGCGAAGATCACCTTCTCCGCCTGCTTATGCAACTCGGCGGCAGAAGAAGCCATCGGTTCGAGGCGAAATGCCGAAAGACTTTTTTGCAAGACAGTCAGAGTGGCTTCAGGATTCGCCCAAGTCACCAGTCACACCCAATAGTGCAGGAAAGCAGGAAATCCAGGCGAACAAGTCAAGGCTTAGGCGACCACCATCCGTACCTACTGAGCTACGAGCTCGGGCACTGACACAAGAGAAACAGGTGAGCTCGGTGGGCACGCTTAGTGAGCCGGGCACGGTAAACATGGCATCTGAACAGACATGTCGCATGCTGAGGACGTACAGAAAGAATTTAGGACTAGCTGGCGTCGATCTCGAACTTGATGAGATTGAGCAAGAGCTTGAGTCAACTCTGCAGGTCGTGAGGCAGAAAGTGTCGCAGAAGAAGACAAGGGCTGCAGCCATTTCCAAAGTTGCAGCTTCGGCTTCAGGACCAAAAAGATCGACTACGTCGGTGTCAACGTCAACATCAAGCTTGTCGCCGACATCGAGCACAGTACCGCTCATTGAGCGTAAAACGAGCACAACGAGCACAGACGGGGGCGAGGCGAACAGACCGGCATCAGGTGCTCCGCTGGTAGACACAAGACAAAAAACGGAACCAGAGCAGCCGCTAACTAGTGACAACATTGGTATAGGCGTCGACGGCTTATCAACACTTCTGCAACGGACAAATCTAACGGGAGTGTAGGATGCTCTTAGTTTATGGATTGCTTGGGCATTCGACATGAAACTTTTGCTACCCGCATGTGCGCTGGGAGTTACGGTTCTACTTGTGGCTGTCGTTGGGTTGGTCAGATCAGGAAGCATGGGTGCCGAGGAATGAGGGAGATTTGGGAGTATCATATACCTTTGTACATATGCTTGTTCCCGTTTTTGTGGTTCAACAAGGGTTGGGGTTTGGTGAAGCGGCTTTCCAGAGTGGAGCATTGTTTGATCGTCTTTGATCGTCTACCAGGGCTTTACGATGAATTCAAGGACGAAGACTAGTGACTTTATGCTGCAGGAAGGGGATAGAGTTAACTGGTAGCATTGGTCGTCCCAAGCATGCACGAATAGCTCAAGCAGCGGCTCATTACTGTATGAAAATTTACCATCTCATGCCGTGTCTTGCGGTCAAGCTGGTCGTGAGAGTTCAGCGAGCTACTGAATCATCAGGCGACTCAAACAGTCGACTAGTCATAGACTTTGCACCTCATCTCTGGCACGTAGCGATTAAGAACGTGATGACAGTAAATCAATCGCCGTTGCCGCTGCCGCGATGTTAGACTTCAGCGAGTGGAGAGGGTAGCACGGCTGCACGTGACTATGAGCGGCGGCGAACCTCTGGCGGGCCTGGTCTCCGACTGCCAAATCTTCAATGGCGCTAGTACATTGCGTCTTCGACAGCCAATCAGCGTTGGGCCGGAGTGAATGACGAGAAAAAAGATGGATGGACATGATGGCGAGGGTCGAATTAATGAGATGGTCCAGACATGGGGAGCGGAGATGGAAAGATCTGAGCGCTAACGATGGTGTGCTACCGCCTTGCGATCTGTATTTCTAAATAGCTTCTCGTCGTCGTTGTTCTCACACTGCCCATTCCTTTCAAGTGTTTCCTATCAGTCGGCTGTCTTTGCACCCCGCCGGCTCGACAACATGGGCTCAATCACAAGCCCTGCGGAAGCTGGTATGTTCTTAAGCACGAAAACGTAGTGTACAATAGCTGACAGTGTGGTCCAGTGGCAAGAATCGCCTACCTTGCCAGTGATGTTGTTGTATCTGTACAACAGTCCCTGGGCAGCGACTCTGAGTTCTCGCATTACCTCTCCCAGTACTCGAGCAAGCAGATCAAGAACTTGACTTCGAGGACAACACCGGAAATCTTACGACTTCGCCAAAATGCAGACCCTCTTCTCTCAGCATACAAGCCTCTGCAGGAGGGCAAGCTTGTATCTGCAACGACCTCTTCCGCCGTCCTTCTGAACTCGATACCTCACCTTTACAAGCTCGCTCAGCTACCCATTGTCCTCCACGTTATCCTCGCCACACCTCATGCAGATTTCTCAGATATCAGCTCGATACGGCAGTGTGGCTTCACCTTCCTCCAGTCAGAGACGTTGCAAGATGCGCAGGACATGGCAGTCACTGCTCATGCTCTGGCAGCTAGAAGTGGCAAGGGTGTTATACATTTCTTTGACCCGTCCAACTCACTAAACGACACACCAATTGCCTTGGAGAACAAGGATCTGCTACAGACATTGTTCTCGAAATATGTCCCTGGACGAGGCCAGGCTGGCGAAGATCTGCTGTACGTCGATAGCGGAAGAGCTGCCACTACACTCGACCAGTCAGTGTCTGGCACCAGCCCTACGGCATCAAGCACGGCAGCCGCACCTCAGCCGCAGTCGGCTCGAGACGCCTCACCCACCGCCATTGCTACCGGAACCACGGCATCCAGTGTGTCTTCGCGCCGGGACAGCAGCACGAGCAGTGGCCCAGTGTCGTCCGCAGCTACCAGTGTCGACGCCCCTGTTGCTCGACCCATTAGCGCTTCAGACATTTTCTCCTACGTCTCAGAGATATGGCAAGTCGTCAAGCAGGCAACGGGCCGCGATTATTCCGCTATCGAGTACACTGGTCCTCAAGATGCCGAAGCTGCTATTTACATCTTCGGCTCGACTGGCGTGTTTGTTGATATCCTCGACAGCGACGACTGCCCAGCTGATCTGTCCAATGTTGGTATAATCACTGCACGACTCTACAGACCATGGCTTGGCAGCTCAGTCCTGCTTGACTCCATACCAAAGAGCATCAAGAAGATTGCGGTGCTCGAGCAGTTGCGTCGCAAGACCACAAAGTGGGGTCCAGCTTTCATGGACCTGCTCTCAAGCTTGAACGCCGGTGCAAACGGACGAAGTGATATCGCTATTGTCCAGTACAGGCTCGGCCAGAGCGATGCCTCAACAGCTGCACAGGCTTTGCGTGGCATCTTCCAGAATCTTGCTCCAGCTAGCTCTCCCAGATCACACCAGAAACGACGAGGCCACCAACGGGATGCGTCTAGCTCTATTCAGAATCTCAGCATTGGGCACGAGATTGCACCGAGAGCAATGGACTTTGGTTCCGACCAGCCACAGACGGAGACTGCATACATGAAGATTCTCAACCAGATCTTCGGCCAGAGACTGTATGTTGCTAACCAGAGCAACGCAGCCAACGCTGGTATCTCTGCCTCCCTTGCAGCCAGCCCAGAGTACGGCTTCGGTTCGCTGCTCGCTCGAATTGAGCACCGCGAACGCTTCGTCCACGAAGTCGAGCAAGCGGCCACAAGCAAGGCTTTCATCACCGAGTCGCCAAAGCAATGGCTCGCAAGATGGGCGATGAGCGCGCAGGATACAGCAAAGTCCACTGAATATGCCAGTGAGGTCATCGCGAGACTCTCTAACGATGGCTCCCAGATCGCAAGCTCTCTGCTCGACAACAAGGCTCTGTTCTTCAAGGAATCGCAATGGCTGATCGGCTCCGATGCTTGGGCTTACGACCTGGGCAACTCGGGTGTGCACCATGTGCTCCAGTCCGGTGCCAACGTCAACATGCTGATCATCGACTCGCAACCATATTCCGAGCGAGCTGCCGCTGACGCAGCTAGACGCAAGAAGGACATTGGTCTGTATGCCATGAACTATGGAAACGCCTACGTCGCTTCTACTGCCGTCTACAGCTCGTACACACAGGTCTTGCAGGCTATGATTGAGGCCGATAAGTTCCAGGGTCCTTCCATTGTGCTAGCTTACCTGCCGTACAACAAGGAGAACGACTCGGCTTTGACCGTTCTCCAGGAGACCAAGAAGGCTGTTGACCTTGGATACTGGCCTCTGTACAGGTTCGACCCGTCCAACGAGCAAAAGGGCGAGCCAACATTTAGCCTCGACTCCGAGCGCATCAAGCAAGAGCTGGAGCAATTCTTGAAAAGGGACAACCAGTTGACTCAGGTCATGAACAGACATCCTCAATTCGCTGCAACCCTATCCGAGTCGTATGGTTCGGAAGTGAGGAAGCTGCAGAAGAGACGAGCGAAGGATGCATATGAGCAGATGCTGGAGAGTCTGCAGGGTGCACCGCTCACGATCCTGTTCGCTTCAGACAATGGCAACGCTGAAGGCCTGAGCAAGCGTCTTGGTACTCGTGGTAAAGCCAGAGGTCTCAAGACCATGGTCATGGCTATGGACGATTACCCAATCGAGGATCTCCCGTCCGAGGAGAATGTTGTCCTGATGACTTCCACTGCTGGTCAAGGTGAGTTCCCACAGAACGGTCGTGCCTTCTGGGAAGCCATCAAGAGTGCTACAGACATGGATCTCAGCAACACACATATCACCACTTTCGCGCTTGGTGACTCACATTACTGGCCACGAAAGGAAGACAAAGTCTACTACAACAAGCCCGGTAAGGACCTCGACAATCGGGTCCAAGCTCTGAACGCCAAGGTCCTTACGCCAATTGGTATGGGTGATGACCAGGATCCAGATGGCTTCCAGACTGGTTACCAGGAATGGGAGCCACGTCTATGGCAGGCGCTCGGTGTTGCAAACGTTGAGGGTTTGCCCGAAGAACCACCGCCAATGACCAACGAAGATATCAAGATTGCATCTAACTTCCTCCGTGGCACCATCGCTGAAGGTCTGGAAGATGTATCAACTGGTGCTATCTCGGCGCCTGACCAGCAGCTGACCAAGTTCCACGGTACATATATGCAAGATGACCGTGATCTGAGAGATGAGCGAAAGGCACAAGGTCTTGAGCCAGCCTACTCTTTCATGATTCGGTGCAGACTTCCTGGTGGTGTCGCCACGCCGTCACAGTGGCTGCAAATGGACGAGATCGCAGGCGGTCTTGGCAACCAGACCATGAAGCTCACCACAAGACAGACCTTCCAGTTCCACGGAGTCATCAAGTCGAAGCTGAAGCCCGCCATGCAGGCCATCAACCGCGCCCTCATGACCACGATTGCAGCCTGTGGTGATGTCAACCGAAACGTGATGTGCTCCAGCTTGCCAACCATGTCATCCTACCACCACGATGTTCATGCCGTCGCGCAGAAGATCTCGGATCACCTGCTGCCATCTACAACTGCCTACCATGAGATCTGGCTCAAGGATGATAAGACTGGTGAGAAGACTCAAGTTGCTGGCGACGCAGTCCAAGACTTTGAGCCGATGTATGGGCCGACATACCTGCCAAGAAAATTCAAGATCACCATCGCCATCCCACCACACAACGACACCGACGTCTACGCTCACGATGTTGGTCTGATCGCCATCAAGTCCAAGGAGACAGGTCGCCTCGAAGGCTTCAACATTCTCGCTGGTGGCGGTATGGGCGTTACACACAACAACAAGAAGACGTATCCTCGTACCGGTTACATGATGGGTTACGTTCCAGCTGACAAGGCTCACCTAGCCTGTGAGAAGATCATGCTTGTTCAGCGCGACCACGGCGACAGGAAGAACAGGAAGCACGCTCGACTGAAGTACACCATGGACGACATGGGCAACGAGGTCTACAAGAGCAAGGTTCAGGAGCTGCTGGACCCTCTCGACATCAAGTTTGAGGAGCCCAGGCCATTCAAATTCCAGTCGAACATTGACACATTTGGCTGGCAGAAAGACGAGAAAGGCCTCAACCACTTCACCTTCTTCATCGAGAACGGTCGCGTTGAGGACACGGCCGAATTCCCGATGCGAACGGGTCTCAGGGAAATCGCGAAGACACACAAGGGCGAGTTCAGACTTACCGGTAACCAGCATTTGATTCTGTCAAATGTGGCGGAGGAAGACTTGCCGAAGATCAAGGAATTGATGAAGCAGTACAAGCTTGACAACACACAGTTCAGCGGAATGAGGTTAAGTTCGAGCGCTTGCGTTGCATTCCCGACCTGTGGGTTGGCAATGGCTGAGTCTGAGCGATATCTACCTGAGCTGATCACCAAGCTCGAGGGTTGTCTCGAGGAGAATGGTCTAGCACAAGACTCGATTGTGATGAGAATGACGGGATGTCCGAACGGATGTGCCCGGCCGTGGTTGGCCGAGGTTGCGTTCGTGGGCAAGGCTTACGGTGCGTACAACATGTACCTGGGTGGTGGTTACCATGGACAGAGATTGAACAAGCTCTACCGATCATCCATCATGGAGGAGGACATACTGGAGATCATGAAGGATCTGCTCTCGAGATGGGCGAAGGAGAGGAAAGAGGGTGAGCACTTTGGCGACTGGACAATTCGAAGCGGAGTCATCAACGAGACAACGGAGGGTAAATACTTCCATGACAATGTGGCTGAGGTGGAGAGCGACGAAGAGTAAGGTGGGCAGGAGAAGAGATCTGTTCGGTGGATGGTTGCATCTGCGAACCGTGCGGATTTAGCGTCATGGTTTGGTGTTCAGGTCCTTTGTTTCGATATCGGCCAAGTGCATGGCAGTAGTACCAGGATATCTGTTTTCAGTTCTTTGACTTGTTTCTCAAGATATTACACGATCATGTGTATGATTTAGTGGTGATTCAAGCAATCAAGTTGTAATGCCATCTACCATCGGGCTTATCCTCAGGAGTGCCACACGTGATTAGTCGATGATGCCTGGCAAGTTGTTGCAGGCACCCCGGACAAGCCCGCAGGCGCGTGGTCGGCGCAGCAAATCCCCGAGCGCAATTAACACAAGATTCAGAGTGCACCATGCTCCCTTCAACATGTCCATTCCCGGCATACCTGGTCTCGGACAAGATGAGCCAGAGCAAGAGCCACGAGAGCTGCAAGTCGGCCAGACCAAGATCGTCGACCTGCGCAAAGAACAAGAATGGCGCTTCGAGGTTGCGCTGTCGAGATCGATCGAGGTGAAGGTATGGCATGGCATGGCAGCCCACGCTTGGTCTAGGTGGTCTACTTCGTCTACCACATGCTGACAGGCGGCAGATTCTGACAGGCACGGCCGAACTCTTCGGCACCGAATTAGTCCTTAACAAAACTTATACCTTCATCAGCACCAAGGCAGCCGTCTACACGTGGACAGGATGCACTCTCGAAATTGCACACGACCATGGCGCACTGGCGTCAGAGTACGTTGCGGAGGAACACACCGTGAACGAGGCGGTCAACATACATCTTGCCCTCGAAGCCATGCGATCGAGAGATGCAACAGGGCCGAGGGTACTCATCCTGGGCGCAGACAACGCGGGAAAATCCACCCTCGCAAAGACGCTTACCAGCTACGCTATTCGCAGTGGTCGTGCGCCGGTCGTGGTCAATCTAGACCCGGCTGAAGGCGTGTTGAGTCTCCCCGGCACGCTGTCCGCGACAGTCTTCAAGACTATCCTTGAGGTTGAAAGTGACGCTGGTGGGGGCTGGGGCACGTCACCCATGAGCGGGCCCAATGGCGAGGTCCCCGTCAAATTACCGTTGGTATATCACTTTGGCGGTACAGATCCGAGCGAAAAACGTGGCGCAATGTACAAAGCACAAGTGGGCAGACTGGCACTGAGTGTCCAGGGGCGTATGAAGGCCGCTGGTCAGGAGGAGGTGGAGAGGAGTGGCGTGATCGTTGATACACCTGGAAGTTTGTTGAGTGCGAAACAGGCTGCGATGGGGTATGAGCTTGTTGGCCACATTGTTAGTGAGTTCGCGATCAACGCGGTGGTGTGTCTGGGAAGTGAGAGGCTCTACAATGACATGCTGCGCAAGTTCGACCGGCAGCCGGTGAGCGGAGCAAGAACAGCGGGAGAGACGATCAGCGTGGTCAAGCTGGCGAAGAGCGGCGGCGTTGTGGACCGTGATCAGCCGTATATGCGAGCGATCTGGGAGGCACAGATCAAGAGTTATTTCTATGGCAATCCCAGGGTAGGCGCCAGTGTCAGTCTACAGCCAAGGCAGCAGCAAGTGGATTTCGATGCATTGCCTACTGTGTGGAGGCGCATCTCGGCTGGCTCGAGCTCATACGCCAACCCGTCGAACCACGTCGATGACGAGGACGAGTTCCAGCCAGGAGACGCAGAGTACGAGCCGTCAGCCACGATAACTTCGGTACCACTGCCCGAAAACCAGCTGTTCGAGAAGCTGTTCAACCCTACACCTGCGTTGAGGAACTGTGTGCTCGCGGTCATGAATTGTCCGCCCGAGCCGGATGATGCACAGGAGACGCTTAGGGATAGTTCGTGTATGGGGTTTCTCTACATCACCGACGTCGATGAGACGAAAGGCAAAGTCAGTCTGCTCAGTCCTGTTGCTGGACGGGTGCCGAACCGGGCTCTGGTCTGGGGCGAGGGCATGGATGCGGTACTCAATGTTGTTGGATAACGATATCCTTACTGGGGTGACTCGTTAGAGCTAGAGATATTACCTGCACAAGCCAGATTCCGGAGAGGACATAATCAGATCTACCACTTTCTTGACTCCCGACCTTCATGTGAACAGCCTCTACCATCGCTTGAGCTGCCGTCTTGCTCGGCAAACGCGATGCTTGGCGGCAGCAACGTCAATCGTTCCGCCGGAAATACAGTGACCAATGATGGGAACCAATAGATCTAGCCATGCCTCGATGCATTCGTGCCTATTGGTTGAGCGAGAGTGCTGGGGCGACCATGCTCACCGTTGCCTAATACAGTCTGGCGTGGTTCGGCGAATGACCTCCGAAATATTTTCTTCCCAAGCTGCAGGCGTGCTGATCTTGGAAAAAGTCCCCCTACCTTAACTTGTTGCTGAGCATTATCATCCTACATATTTACATCCTTCGCATCCATTTCTCCCTGCGCATTCGATCACGTAGCATCGTTGATCGTCTTCTTCGCGTCTACAGCTTGATCTCAACTCTCCCCCATATAAATAGCCACGATGTCAGGCACAGCGACGCTTCCTCCAACCAGCACCGGCAGCACCAAGCTGGATGCTGCCATCCAGACTGCAAAGGCCAATGAGCCCGCAAAGCTCTCAGGTTTCGCTCTCTACGGCAGATTCGTAAGTAGCTACACGTGAGTAGGAGAGTGCACTGGGCTGACCATGCTAGGCCTTCGCTGGCGCAGTCTGCTGCTCAGTCACCCACGGTGGTCTCACCCCCGTCGATGTCGTCAAGACCAGAATCCAGCTTGACCCCGTCACATACAACAGAGGTCTCATCGGTGGCTTCCGACAGGTCATCCAGAATGAGGGTGCAGGTGCTCTTCTGACTGGTGTTGGCCCAACCTTCGCCGGTTACTTCCTGCAAGGTGCTTTCAAGTTCGGAGGTTACGAGTTCTTCAAGCAACAGTGCATAAACAACCTTGGTTACGAGGCCGCATCCAACAACAGAACCGCCGTCTATCTTGCTTCCGCCGCCGCCGCCGAGTTCTTCGCCGACATTGCTCTGTGCCCTCTCGAGGCCACCCGTATCCGACTGGTCTCTGAGCCCACATTTGCCAACGGCCTCATCGGTGGTTTCACCAAGATCGCAAAGACTGAGGGTTTCGGTGCTTTCTACTCCGGTTTCGGCCCCATCCTGTTCAAGCAGGTCCCTTACACCATGGCCAAGTTCGTCGTCTACGAGAAGGTTGCCGAAGCCATCTACAAGTCCGTCGACAAGAACACTGCATCTGACGGCACAAAGACCATGATCAACTTGGGTTCCGGTCTGATCGCTGGTTTCGCTGCTGCCATTATTTCTCAGCCTGCCGACACCATGTTGTCCAAGATCAACAAGACAAAGGGTCTGCCAGGTGAGGGTACCACCAGCCGATTGGTCAAGATCGCTAAGGAGCTTGGTGTCCGTGGTTCATATGCTGGTATTGGTGCTCGTCTGTTCATGGTTGGTACTCTTACTGCTGGTCAGTTCGCCATCTACGGTGACATCAAGAGAGTGATTGGTAAGTTACAACTACACGAGATGTGCAACAAAGGCTAACTTTTCTGCAGGTGCCGTTGGTGGTGTCGAGATCGCCGCAACCAAATAAACATCCTGTCCGATATCCTCCTTTCGACTTCTTCGCGATGAATCACTTTTCTCGGAACGCATTTATGGGGTTTCTAGGCATAGTATAACACTTCTTCAAACATTTCCATTGGAGGGTGAGAAGAGGTAGAGCATAAAAGTTAGACATGTGGTTCTCCGGTTGCGCTTTGGAGGCGGGCCGCAAGATCTTGCTGTTGTGCCATAGCTTCAGAGCATATCCAGCACCTCTGGAGATACGTTTGAGTGTACTATCAATGATGAAAAGTTGTTTTACTATTTGTCGCATAAGCTCTCGATCAAAATGGTGCTTGCAGTGTTTGTGACAGTTGAGTTGTGCCAAAGCCTAGGACTACAGAATGACGCCCCTCGGACAAACTCGTGCCGAAAAGCCAGCGGTCTGTCTTGGACATCCTCTTGACTGCTTCGAGTCTGTATTGAACAACCTTTGCCTCGTTAGCCATCACTGTAAGCCTTGAGACTTGTACGCAAAGTTGACTTTTATCCTGACGCCCCACCCTGGTTAACTCAAGCTTACCCGTTGTTGGAAACCCGCTGACCTCGTCACGGCACTCCAGTTTGTGGTTGCTTGATCGTCAGGCTTCACAGCTATATCTACACGGTCGACACCCATATATCTCACCTCTCAACTACTTGCGACACGATCCAGCCTCCCAACCAGCACAACACGACCTGTTCTTCACCTTCCACAACTAGCCCACCATGGCCACTGAAAATCCCGGCCCAACAACCCTGGACCTCTCCGACCCCAAAATTCAAGCAATGAAAACCAGAGTCCAGACACACATGACAGCCGACCACGCCGACAGCCTCGCGCTCTTTCTAAACCACTACTGCAAGGTCCCTATCTCCCTCCATCCCACCCCGCCAGTCGGCACCCTTAAGCTCGACGACATCGCCCTCGACCACATGGTCATCACCCACCCGACCGGCCGCAATCTCGTGCAGATCACCCCGCCCATGAACCACCTCGGAGAATCCCGCGAGCGCCTGGTGACCATGCACAACGAGTGTCTCCAAGCGCTGGGTCTCGCACCGTTCAAAGTGGAGAGCTTCGTCGCGCCGAGTAAACCGTGGCAGTGGATCACGCATGTCGTCTGCGCGCTGTGCTTCCTCACGTACGGCCTTTACCCGGCCGCAGCGTTTCTGCCCGAGGCGAACACGCTGGCAAGTCGGATATGGAGTGTTGGCGGGCTGGCGCCGGGTTTGGCGCGGTTCACGAGCGACGTCAAGGATGTGGTGCTGGTGGCGATGCTGGCGATACACCTCGGCGAAGTGGTGTGGTTCTCGAGGACGAGGTTGAGGAGGTATTGGGTCCCGCGGTTCTCCGCAGCGTGGTGGATGTGGACTACGGCTGTGTTCAATGGCGGTATTGCTGGTGTCTTTAGGTTCGACGAGATGGTCGAGAGTATGGAGGCGGAGAGAGCCAAGGGCGGGAAGCATTAGTTGCTAATGCCGCTTTACATGGCTGGACCTGGGGAGATGTCCAAGACGCCAAGTACCAGCTGGCTGTTCCAGCGAGGCAATGTCTTCACTGTACGGTAAGCTGCGCTCTAGCTTCAAGCTGCCTCGTTCGCATGGTCTCACTGCAGAGCTCTGCGCTGCCATTCAGGTTCTTCGTCATCGGAGACCGTAGGCTAGAGTCAGGCCGTAAATGGACGAAAGGACACGGGCAATAATCGAGCGTCTGATCGCATCTAAGAAAGACCATGTCGGCTGCAGAAGCATCGAGCAAGCGGGCGAGGAACCTGAAGAACCTCGGGGCTTTGTCGATATGTAATAGGCAGTCGCCCGCTTAGCACAACAATCATTCAACGACAGGAGCATAGACACGTGCGGGGGCGTCAGGTCGTAGTCACGCAGATTGCCAGGGCAGCAAAGAGGAGGTTGAGGGTGGTGTCGTCAAATCGTCGTTATCGTACGAGTATCATCATATCAGTACTAGTGTCGACGTTGATGGGGGATTTCTTCCAGTGAAGGCAATGTCTCCTGGTCAACGTTAGTTCGAGGCGTTGCTAGAACGAAATCTGATGAGTGGCACTGTGTTCATGCTTGTTTTGTTCATCGTAGTCCGAGCTGGGGTCTATTCAGCATGCACGTCGTGGTATGTCACTGCATAAAGAGCTGCGTAGAGATTCACCCTGGTCTGTACCTATAACGGAGTTTCATTGCTGAGATATAAGTCGCTGTGCAGAAGAAGCATTGGTAACATCCACAAATACGATTCTCAACAGTCATTTGTATTTTTCGTCCTCTCTACTCCGTTGTTACGTTGTTCACTTGAAATGTCAGATGGTCCCAATACAGTTTATTTTTCTTCATCATCCAAATGGCGCAAACCACCATTGCTTCACCATTCACTCCATGTATTTGCAAAGGCGACCGTGCCGTGTGTGAGAGCTCCTTCGATCCAAGCACTGTTTAAACCCAGGTCTGGTGTCGTGGAACCATGTTCCTGTTCGAGATATCAATAGCTCTAGCCTGCCGAATGTGCCGGTTGAAGAGATTCGCGTCTTCCAACGAGTATGAATATGAACACGTGTTCGACACGACCAGTATCATCCACCCTTCTGATAAACTTGTCGGACTCAAGCCATATGTCTTAGATGATACAACAGTTGATCGGTATCGGGCAAGGAATGACGAAGCAAAATCGTCCAGGACACATTCCACGGCCGCCGTCTCCGCCGCGCAGCCTCACAGTGTCATTCGTAGAGTCTGGTGACTGCGTGTTTTGTGCGACTAGCATTGAAGCATTGTCAGTATTATTACAGAGATGACTTGGAAAGGCAGCGAGACGTACCCATCGGCTGCACGTTCCCCGGCTGCGTTGTTTGCAAGTATGGGGACTCGCTCTGATGGAGGTGTGCTGGGGCAGGCCTTGTGGTTGACATCGTGAATGTAGCGATTTCCAGATGAATTGTAAAACGACTACTAGGTTATCGCGAAGGGGAGTGCAACAGTAATGTAGTTGGTGGACCAGAAGTAATCACGAGAGTAGACATCCTGCTTGCGACGAGTGATAAAGTTATGATGCTCGACGTGACGTAGTACCATGGTGGAGTCGGATTTGTGCAAGTTACCTGATTACAGGATCCGTACTACCTTTAGCGTGTAGTCGTACCATAGCTGCCACGTAATTTAAGCAGCTATGATGAACGCCCAAATTCAGACTGTCAGTCAGTATTGCGAAAGGGGCGTCACTGCCATGTGTGATCAAGCTGTCGCGTACGACCACAGAGCGTAGCCCTGGACACACGACGTAGCGTATACCTCGGCATAAGTACGAAGTCCGCCAAGTATCAGTGGTCTAGCCTTGTGGAAGGTGTTCCCGCCTGCTTGCGCCGCACCCTGTTCTGGTTATTTCTCCTTTGCGGCAATGCTAAAGCACGTTGGCGGACATCAGCCTCGACTTCACAGCGATAACTCAAAAGCAACGCACGGTCTTTCTTCTTCACATCGCTCTTATACTTTTCACTAGTTCCTCCGCGCTACCAAGGCGAGCAGAGACTTCTTTCTTCTCGGTGCACCATCAGGTCTTACTCCCGGCCATCGGTATCTCTTGTTCTGCTCACCTCTACTAACAAAGCTTACCGCACTTATGTATCCCATGAACTTCCGTCAGGTACGTCCTCGGTACGCAAGGCACGCAACGGAGGCTGCAGGACCCCTCACATAACCCCTTGTTCACACCAAACACCATATCTTGAACCGGAACATCTTAAAGGCAGCCGCCGGACTCAGTTAAGTATGCTGTGAAACCCGCGCGTCTAAGCCCCTTGCACTTGATCTCGTCTATTTTGCAAATATGGCTGTTCACTTTTACATATTCTGTCCCTTCGTTAGTCAAGCAGACAAGGCGATCACGCACGCATACAAGAGATGAAGCCACGCAGTGGTGGTTGAGGTGGCTTGCTGAGGCGTTGAGAAGCTCTGACCTCTGGTTGGGTCGAGTATGAAGAGGGCCCAATTTAGGCTGAAAACTTGGTGCATCGCGGGGTCTAGATATTTGAAGACAAGGCCGAGCCAAGTCTCTTCGCGCGATTTCAGAGACTCTCAGATCAGGCGGGGCAGCTAGTCCAAGGACTCATAACCACGAATACGCTGGCTGTGAAGGACGTGAACGATGATGTTGGGGATGCAATGAGAATGATACTAAGAGGGGCCATACAAGCTCGTCAGACCGCTTGGCTAGGCTAGAAGCTTATGGAGTGGGTAATGGTCAGTGTATTGTGGTCAAGACAGTGCAGCAACACATTTTGACTGCTCTCTTAAGAGGTATAGAAACAATCTTGAGGGTGTCTCACGATCAACCCGAACCTTGAACGCCACACTATCACCAATAAGTACCTAGTGTCAAACAAAGAAATCCCATTGCTGTTCTGGCAGCTCATGACCGATGGCTCGACCCGACAAAGCTCTTCAACGACTGGCTGCGCAGATGGGACCAGTATCCAACTAGGCCACATACTAGCCTGGAAGTGCTTCAGATATCCGAGTCAACACTACCGCAGAGATTCTTCGTGACTTTGAGATTCCTTCTTATGACTGTCTCCTCATCGTCGGCAACAAAGCGCAGGCCATGCAGATGAATACATGGGAGACAGACCAGGAGAGTAGTATGTGACTCAGAGATAAATGGATTTCATGGCTAGCTACATGGTCCTCCACTAGAACCGTAAACTGTCTTCACTACCCAGATTTCTTCCTACATGCAAACCACTTCCCATGAACCTTGCCAGCGAAGCTGAACCGTCCATTGTCGTATGTCCCAAATGCCCTGGCCGCTTTGTCGCGAGCATTCCAGTCATTGAAGATCGCCATGTACTCTGCCGTTTCGACCATGGTTCCAAGGCGGGGGAAGAGGACGTCCGTGGCGGTCCTGATCAGGTCGTTGGCGTCCACGGAGACTGACATTGCCGTGTAGGGTAGTGGTAATTGGTGCTGGAAGAGTTCTGTGGGCTATCGCAGGTGCGCAGGTGTGTTTCTGACTCGATGAGCCTTGTTGCGTGAGGGTTGTGTTTTGACGGATTCAAGGATGAGCAAGAGTATACTCACCCCACAGTGATGAGGAGCTCGGATGATGACTTGAACAGAAGAGCACTCAAACGAGGAGACTCGTCACCTTCATATAGGCTATGTTATAGACTGTTCAAGCACCGAAAAGGCGCGTCATCGGCTGTTTTGTCCACCACAGGCAAAGCTGTGGTGACTCTCCATACATATCCAAACAAGGACGAGCTGAACACGCAAGTGCCGAAAGGGGAGCAAGACCGGGTCTCTGTCTTGATGCTGCGGTTACAATGTGAAGAGGGAGAATGCCTTAGCTGAGCATGGAGACTCAACAGGACACGAACGTCCAGTCGGGTGCAAGGCGTTTTTCAGCGCTTTAAATAGAAAGATAAGCCCAACCAGCTTGGCTATTGGCTGATAAGCAGAGCGTGGACCCGCGAAGAAATCTGCCTTGTTGGGCTGAAAAAATCTTGTATACTCTTGCCAGGAACCACAGTTTCCGTGATTAAAGATAAGTAGGAATTTCCGCACTTTCGCTCTTTGGACCGGGCTACTGTGGTATATCCGAGATGTCAGACGCAGCTATAGCAGACCAAGATCATTACATCCTGAGCACAGGTCAGTATCAGCTGGAATGGTTCTAAAGTTTTGCATTTGTGACTGAGTTGCGGCGGGTTCCGAGCTAGCCTCTGAGCTCAACTCTGCTCGAAACTCTACTACAACATGATTGACGTTCGAGGGGCATTACATGATACTGAGTGTCAAGGCTTCTGACGCCTGGCAGCTGTGCCCTTTTCTAATGTTCTGTCCCCTCTGATAGAACCTGACTGCCTGGTGGTCTTCGTGTAGATCCGATCGGATGCGAATGCTACATAGTAGTAGTGAAACTGTCCACGAGACTAGTACGCTACATTTGCTCGAAATCAGGCGACAAGGTCCCTGTAGCTATGGGATCTTTGACGGGATAGCTTTTGTCTCTTTGCTCAGGCCCCAGTCGTTCAATGGCACGGAGGGTGTAGATGTTGAACGCTGGCAACTTTTTCCGTTTCAGCCGTACCGTGGAGGGGTTTGCGGTGATATACCATCGCCCTTTGCCCGATAAGCGCGAGGATTTAAGCTCTCGCTAAGAGATTATTCAAGTAAATAGCTTGACCCCACGAGTTCGAACTCTAATATGGATACATCTATAGCTAAGTAGTGAGTAAGACACGTACAAAGTACCTCTGTCCACTCGATCAGGTAGGGATGACCGCCTTCAAGTTCTCTGGCGTCCTCTCCGGACGACCAATGTATTTTATCCACCCGTATGGGTCTGAAAACTCATCAGTGGCACCAGAAGCACCAGAGTACTTACCCTGTACCACGCTTTTATACTCGCCAGCGAGGCCCACCACGCCCACCTCCTTCCTGTATATCTCCCACAGTGCCAGGAGCTCCTCGAACTTCGTAGGCTCTGCCTCCCGCAGATCGTGGGTCTCACCTGGGTCGGCCTTGATGTTGAACAGTTCCCATTTCTGCGGTCCTCGGGGAGCAGGCACAAAGGTAATCTTCCAATCGCCTTGCCTCAGGGCTCCCGATCCGGCAATCTCGAATCCGACTGCGTAGTCCTCATCGTGAATCATGGGAGGCGTTGAACCATTCAGGGCTGTAGCTGAGCCGGAGGACATACGTTGGAGGAAAGGAACCCAGCTCGAGCCTCGCAGAGGCGCGATCTGCCGTCCACGGTATTGAGTGCCGGGGTGTTCGACGTTGGCCAGCGACAATATTGTGGGTACAATATCCATGACCGTGCAAAATGCGTCTGTAACCGAGTTCGTGGGCATGGACCCGGCGGAGGCTTGGGTGTCAAATGACTTTGGGAGCTTCATGACCAGTGGCACCCTGCAACCGCCCTCGGTAGAATGCATCTTGAAGAGTCGCGAGGGCGCCGTCGCTGCCTGCGCCCACTGAGAACCGTACCAGACAAACGAATTGCCCCGACCGATGTTGTCGAGAGAGTTGTCGTAATACTTGTCAATGTGCGCTACAATGTTGTCGCCGACGAGTGGCAGAGCTTCATAGGAGGCGCCCTCTGCCCCGTTATCCGACATGAAGATTATGAATGTGTTGTCGTATTCACCAGTCTTTCTCAGATGATCAAGGACCCGACCAATATTTGCGTCCATGCGATCGACCATACCCGCGTACACTTCCATGGCGCGAGATGACTTGGTGCGAGTATCTTGGTCTAAGTCGGCCCAATCTATCGTGTCCATTTCAGTAGTTACAACAGGGTGTGGCTGGACATCCTGAGGTACTAAGCCCATTTCCTTGAGGCGCTGGAGGCGAGCCGCCCGGAGCGCAAAAGGTCCATCGTGATAGAAGTTTCGGTATTTCTCGACATTCTCGTCGGGCGCTTGTAGTGGCCAGTGCGGCGCAGAGAATGGAAGGTAAGCAAAGAACGGCTTCGATTCCTCCTCCGCTGATCTACTAGTGAGGTATGACAAGAGCTTATCAGCGTATCCGTCAGAAGAGTACCAGTCATCTGGAAGTGCCTTGACGAATTGATCGTCTTCAACATGCAGCGCCCTCGTCGCAGTCTCAAAGAACCTGTCAGGCTCCGTCACAGGGTCATCATATTCTGGCTCGTATGCTGGAGTTGCTCAAGTTAGTCTTGCTCCTTTCATTGGCAACAGGGATAGAGCGTGGGGAATGACTGAGAACTCACCATAGTGATTAGCACACCCTGGAAGTAACGCGAAGGACTTGGCGAACCCCCTTTTCTGCGGGTGATGTTCCCTCTTTAGACCAAGGTGCCACTTCCCAGACATCATCGTGTGGTAGCCGCCCTCAGTGAGCAACTCCGGAAGACTAACCACGCGCTCATTGAGGTAGCCCTCGTGGCCAGGCTGGCCGCGATGGGCCGCAGAGCTGCGGGTGAATTCCGCCAGCTGGCCTAACCCCGCAATGTGGTGGTCGGTACCAGTCATGAGCATGGATCTTGTCGGTGAGCATGCTGCCGCGACGTGAAACGATGTGAAGCGAAGACCACTGGACTCGCTGGCGAGGCTATCTATGTTGGGCGTTTGGATCTCTGAGCCAAAGCAACTGCAATCGCTGAAGCCAAGATCATCAGCGACAATCACGAGAAAGTTTGGCCGCTTCGTGCCTTGTTGTGCGCTCCCTTCAGACATTCTGGTGATATTGTGAGTTTCGGCACCAAGATCTGCTTCAATTTACCCAGCCTGCCGCGTACCAAGATCTGTACCTTCCAACGTCGTCGTCGTGCGGATAAGATCTTGTCAAGTACAGTGTGAAGCCTGAGGACTCCTTTTGATCAAGCGAGCCACGTGAGAAATGCGATCGTCTTTCGATGTCGGCGTTGTCGCCAAGAGTAAAGCTCCGCCACGCCGGTGCTGGATAAAAGAATCGACCACTAAATGTTTAGGGGCAAGCGGACGCCTAGATGTGAAGCTTGTAGACCAAGAAGTGCCTATAGCTGTAAAGACCACCCACAGAAATCAAGCCGACACTCACGTACCGCAATAGTTCCACCGACTACGTTTTTCCTGGCATCGATTCGCCGCGAGGTGTTAGACAATGGTGTAGGAGATCGACGAGCTTAGCTTGCATTAGCCCAGCGCCACCCGGAGCTACCGAATAATTAGCTAAAACCTCTATCTAGCCTATTACTAGTCGTAATGCTATTACAGCTGCGGCACAATGCTCCTAAGTACCCGTAATTCTTCGTAAGAAGTTATTCTACGGAGTTGTAATTAGTAGTATTACTACTCTACTAAAGTATATTCTAATCTTGTTCTCCTACATTTAGTATTACTACTAAGGCGCTATAGAGATTTTATAACTACTTACAAGCCTTCCTTAGGCAGCGAGTAGTGCAAGTTTAGCTAGGTATAAGCCTATACTAGAGCCGATAGACGAGATAGACGTAAGGAAAGCTACTAGTACTTACGTATACTTACGTTTACTTAGGCTATAAGACTTATACCCGACGACTATAGGTTATAAGAAGGCCTAAGAGACTACTTACGGCTATTTAAGCAGCCTGCGCTTAATATATCTCCTCTATTATATCGTGCGAATAGTAAAAAGGCTAGATATATCGAATACTACGATCGTTATTCTCCTTAGCTTATAATAGCAAAAGATAGAGTGCTTTACTTAATAGATATAACGTACCTACCGACCGAGACTAGTTATAAGTAGTTATATTAGGACGTAAGTACTTATAGCTAATAATAAGTACCTATCGCTAAGCTTCTATACTTAGATTAAATATAGAAAAGATATAAAGTAGATACGAACTGCTAATAGTTACTACTTCGAATAGCTTTATAATAGGCCTATTAAGTATATAATTAGCGAGTTTAAGTGCTTAGGAGTTCGAATTTATAGTAATGCTAGTTAATAAATTACAAGCTATTAATACGCGTAAGTAGACTATTAGAAGTAGTAATAGCTACTTATAACCGTTCGCAAGCAGTTAAATACGCAAAGACTACCTTTTAATAAGGCGCTAGAGATAGAAAACTATTTTTCTTAGCTATAAAGATAATAGGCTTTAGGTAAGTGCTATACATAATGCTTAGGCCTTGCAATTAAGCCTAAAAGGGGATTAGTAAGTCTTATAAGTACTAGATAATACTCTAAGCTAATAAGACTAGACTATATAAATACTTGCTATTTATAAGAACTATAGAAATATAATAAACTCTAATTATTAGTACTACTTCTATCGAGGTATACTAGCAACTATAAATATCGAATACTTACGAGAGCTCGTTAGTAGTTAGATTAAGGCTAATACCTATAACTATACTAGTATCTATACTCGACGATTAAAGAAAGTATAATATAGTTAGTAGCTACTTATACCTAGTTATATATACTTATAATTACTTATAAGTACCTATTCTTAGTAATCTCTCGCTAATATATTTATAGATAACCCTTATTTTAATAATAGTAGAAAACTCGAAATCCGATACTATAAGGTTCTACTTATTTAAATTACACCTACTAATCCTTTAGTACTACTTATTAAACTGTTTTCTAGCGGGGTTTATATATACCCTCCTATCTAGAGCGAGAAAACACCTCTATATATTAAAATAGACCTAGAAAAGCTTCTTAAGTATAGTAGTAAGCAAAACTTTACGTTTAGTAAGTAATAAGAGTTACTTATAGGTTACTATAAGTACTAAATCTATAAGTTAACTTCGTAGTAGTTCGCTAGTTAAAGAGTAGTTCGAGAAATAGAATATTAACTATTTTCCTAGTATTTATACCTCGCTAACTAACCCTAATCGCTTACGAGCGATTATATATCGTTATTAAGCAACGGAGTTTCCTTTAGGAAAGGATTTTATAGGTAAGATATAATTTAACTAATATAGTAGTAAAAAGTACTTATAAGGATTAGCGGTTAAGATTAAGTACTTAAGACTACTTAAGATTGCTCTCGCGCAGCGATAGGTATAGTATATCTTTAAGAACGATAAGTTTTTCTTAATATACTATTTTCTATAAGAGCAAGCAGAGATATTTAAGCGAGTAAAGGTAATATATATTAATATATCCTTTAAATAAGTACTCGAGAGCGTTAGCGAGTTAATATTCGTTGCTTAAGAAGACGTTAGAGGCGTTAAGATAAGTAAGTTTATTTTCTTTAACTTTTATTAGGGTAATTAACTATATATAGTAATTCCTCTTACACGAGTCTTTATAAGTACTAAGATAGCCGACTCTTTCTATTACGCCTTTTATTAGGTTTTTATCTATATACGCAATGCAACTAGGTAACTAGTAATATTTTATTATCTCTATAAAGGCTACGAGATCTAAGTAGTTGTAGTAGATATAGATACGAAATAAGCAGCAAGCTAGTACTTATAGCTATATACGAGTACTCGTAGGTACTATCTACTACGTATAACTAACTATAAGTAGGTTTTAAGCGGTATCTAGTAGATCTCGCTTAAATAACTCGATTATAGGAGTAGTATATTCGATATTTATTTATATATTATCTAGTACACTATAATCGAGGGATCGAGTAGAAATTTAGCAAGCACCTATAGTATTAGCAAATGCGCAATCTACTATACCTTAAGGACTTAAAAGACGTTATAAGTCTTCTTAATTACCTCTTATAAGACTTAGCTACCTTAGACTAGGTAAAATATAAGAGGATAAGCTAGGTGCTTTTTAAATTAAACGTAAACTTTAGTTCGATACCTAAAGGAGTATTTATAAGTACCTATCGAATAACGAATATCGTAGAATCGGTATATTAACGAGGATATCTAGAAGGGCAATATTAATAGCTTCTTATAGCAATCGAAAGATAAATTAATTACTCTTAAGTATTCGCGATTACTAACTAGGTATAGTGCTAAGACTATAGACTCTAAGATACTAGAAAAACGAAGGAATACCTTAAAGAGATATCGGATTAGCTATCGAGATCTTATCCCTCGAGGTAGCCTAGCGAGAAGTTAGAGTAGGTATAGTAAGCACCTATAGCCGCTTATAAATAGTTATAAAGGCTAACGATTACTTAGAAGGCCGTTAAACGCTATAAGTAAATAATAATTCGATTCTATTCTCGAATCTTCGATCTACCGGTATCTCTAGCTAGTCTCTCTCTATATCCCTAGAGAAAAGAGCATAAGCTAAGTCTTTCGGAGGGCCGACGATTAATTATAAGCGCTTAAAGGCTCGGCTAACCTAGCTGCAAGAGGAATTCGAGCTTAGCTAACGAATTAATAAGCAGTTAGAGGAAAGACTTCGACTATAGAACTAATTAAAAGAAGCGAGGTTATCGATAAAGGCGAGTAAGAGGTTACGCCTATTAGTAAACTTCGATATATAGCTATAAGCGTTTACGGGTATTTATAAGGATTCGTCTCTCGTATATCTCGATAGTCGTTATACCTTCGTCTTTATCTTTATATTCTTCCTTTTCTTCTCGCGTCTTTAATACTCCTCTAAGCGTCGGTATTACTTATTCTTCGAGTCTGCTATATAGTAAGTACTTATAAGTAGCTATAAATACTATAAACTTACTATATTCTTTACTCTTCTTCTTTTTATAAGCTATATATCGGCTTGTTTCTATTCGGATACTAAGGTTTATCTTATTATCGCCTAAGAGCTTACGATCGCTCGATTTATAGCTATCTAAGTCGCTATTCTCGTATTATATAGTTTAATTCTTTAGAATATTCTTTTCTAAGCTTCTTAGGCTTTCTAGTAGGATAGACTCTACGTTAATTAACTACTTAGGGTTATTCGTAAGAGATCGTTCTCGGAGCTTATAAGGACCTAGGCGATATAGAAGAGTAATAGTAGAGGTAGTAGGCTCTTCGTCGCTAGAGATATAGATAATAGAGAACCTAGTACTAGTTAAGATTTATAAAGGTTTAAAAGGGCTTAAGAGTACCTATTTATAGAGCTTCCGCGCTAAATAACCTCGATTAGAAGTTGACTTTAATCGTTTTAATACTAAGGATTATCTAGATCTAGGATATAATAGTAACGAACATGCCGTCGTAACTTTATTTCGTTATCTACTTCTCTCTAGTCGCGAGTAATCGTAAGTAGATATATATAATTATAAATACCTATATATAGATATACGCCGTAGTATTCGCATATCTTCGTATATAGAAGGATATTAACCTTATTTCTTAAAAGCTAGGCCTTATAATAGGTACGGTACTAGTAATCTCTATTTATTATTAGTTATAAACTATATTAGAAGAATAAAAGCGTACGGCTTAGTATATACTTATCTACTAAACTTTATTATACGATTAGCAGCTATTATAAGCACTCGTAGGCACTTACGAGTAATAACTAGATAAAAGAGATAGAATATAAAAGAATTATATATAAATACTTTAAAAATTAAGTTTTACTTAACTACTAGTAAGTACGACTATCGTCTAATCGCTTAATATAATAACCGTAAGAGCGAGCAAGAGCGAGTAAGAGTAGATAAAAGTAGATAAAAGTAGATAAGAGTAGATAAGAGTAAAAAAGAGTAGCTATAAGTATTCGCTATATAGGGTATTATTATTTAGAAAAGCATAAGCCCGCCCTAATACTATACTGCAATTAAGTAATTATAAACTATTATAAGTCTTTTATCTAGAATCGCTATAAGTAGTTAGGAGTATTTATTAGCTAGCTAAGCTAGTAATCGCAGCAGCTTACTTAGCTTGCTTCTTCTCTCTATTCTAAGTAATTCTAAGTATTCGTTAGTATATATAAGGCTCTAATAGAACTTTTTAACTTATAGATATTCTCGGCTTATCTTACTAGTTAACGGACTATAATACGTTAGTTAATTTATTAAATAAGTACTTATAAACGTACTTAAACTTCTAGTAAGTAGTTATCGTATTTACTCGAGATATCGCGACTTTATTAAGAATATATAGGCTATAAGTATTTATAAGCAATTACAAATAGATCCTTATAAGTAATTACTTACTCTTTAGCTATACTAAGCTTAGTTAAGATAGCAGCTCGAACTATTAACTCCTTAGAGTTATAATTTAATAGAAATCTATTACTTATATTAGCTCTCGCCCTACTATAAATAATTACTATTACTTACTTAAGCTAACTACCGGCCTTTAACTTATATAGATAGTCTATATAAAAGACTTGCGTATTATATAAGAACTCCTTCGATATATCTTTATATCGCTCTATTAGATCGAAGCTAATAAGTACTTATTAGTCTTTATAAATATATAAGTATTTATAAGTACTATACTAGTAGTTATTAAATATATATCGGTATAAGTTCTTACTATATTTAGCCTATACGCGTATAAGTAACCGTAAGTAGCTATAAGCAATATTATTTATACTATAAACCTTATAAGTCTCTATATATCCTATTAACTAAAGTTTATAAGTCTCTTCTTTAGTAAGCCCGAAGTTCTAGGCTAGGTAAGTATGCCTAAGTACCTATAAGCTATCGAAAAAGTATAAATATTCGCGGCTACTTACTTGTTATAAGATTTAAAGATGTTTCGACCTAGTAAACGGAAAGCTCTAATCTTCTCTTTAACGTCGACTTTAAAGTCCTTTAAGTCGTCTTAAGTATTTATAGGTGTTTATAATGTCTTGTCTTTCGGTTCGGCAGGCTCCTTTCGAGTCTTAAAGCGCTTTAGAGTACTAGGAGCGCTAGTTCGCTTACGAGAAGCTATAACTAGGGCGGCTAAGTAATTATTAGTAATTATAAGCAGCTATAAGTATTATATATGGTTTTTTTAAGGATCTTACCCCTCTTTGCGCAGCGCGAAAAAGTCGATCGTAATAGCTTAAGGGTATTGCCGAGCCGTTATTTAAGCCTTAGATAGAGTTAGAATAGTTAAACTTACTAGATTATAGTTAGTAGTTGTATAAAAGAAAAGATCGAAGAATTATAAGTTATCATGGAGTTACAGGCACTAGTAATCAATCGCAGCCTTATAAACTACGCTAGCTTATACAAGGCTAGCCTCATGCAGGCCCCATGCACTAAGTACTCACGCTAAGCGGTAGTTTCTACACCATCATATGTAACCTCATTCGCCGCTAAGGTAGAGAGATCAGAAGTCAAATGTAATTAGAATTACCACTAAAAGCGACTCCCGGTCTCCACTGCAGCCTGTTCAACCCATTTTTAACCACGTCGCGATGGTCCTGACCTAAGATGATGGCCGATAGCCGAGCGAGAACCGTCGGAATAACTGTCAAGTGCGAGCTGCGCGCCAATCAGGATCTGGTCCGGAATTCGCTACACATTTGAAGCACCCAGGTGTCGTACCCATGGCACCGCATCTCGCTGTGGCGAGATCATCTGGTCTCACCCAGTGCAAGGATAGCTCTTTGGAGCCCCAGACCCTGTACTCCAGAGGTCGTTCGCATTCTACATCTGGCCATGTCAAAAGCGGGGACACTCTTCGCTACGGACGTGAGTTGTGGGAATGATCGTGGGGTGCAGACTTAGAGCCTACAAGACAGTGGCCGACCAGGTGATTCCTGTACTATGAAGTCTCGAACCATGTACCGAAATGCGCTCTGCCCGACGACTCCGCCGCGTGCCGAAGTAATTCCTGCAGGCCGGTAAAAGCTCAAAAGACGGCCATCTTCTCTATATGCATACAGGCTCTCGATCTCAACCTTGACATTCTTCAAGCTTTCTAGTTGACTACCCCGACGCGTTCAGTCGACTTTTTGAGCACTCCAACATCATGGGGACCTCCGACACTCCGGCGTCCGGCTTTCTGGAGCGGTTCCGCCTCTTCTCGAAAATCACATTCTTCATCATGATGTATGTAGCAATACAACACCCTGGCGGTGTGCTGCTTGGACTTTCTCTGACGAACATGCAGCTACACTGCCAGCTGCGCCTTCAACTTTGGCTACGATGTGGGGAATTTTGGCGGCGTTCAGGGCATGCAAAGTTAGTCGCGCCCCGTCTTGATACCACCTTGAAGAAGCTTGTGAAGAGATGCTAACGACGCTGGGAACATCGCAGGTTTCGGCAAAGTCTTTGGAAAGTACTACGAAGCCAAAGGTGTATATGCACTTCCGGCCTCTCTGTCATCAGTCATGACCTCGGTTCCGTTCATCGCCAAGGCTGTGGTGCGTACTCTCCCGTCGTCCTGGTCGCGAGGCCGTCACTGATGCAAGATACCAGGGCGTAGCAATTGGTGGTTGGGTTGCACAAAGGTTCGGCAGAAAGATTGCCATCGCCATATTGATCGCCCTCTGCTTCATGTAAGGAGAAGCGTCCATTCCACACCTCGGCGGCACTGACAATAAAACAGCGGTGTGACTTTGCAGACCTCAGCTACGACGGCAGCACAATTCACCCTGGGTCGTTGCCTGAATTTTGCAGCCACTGGCCTGACCATCGTTGTCGTACCTATCTACCTCGCCGAGACCAGCCCTCGTGAGCTTAGAGGCATGATGAATTCCACCATACAGCTCATGATTGTCCTCGGCCAGGTTGTCGCCTCGCTGATAAATCTCAGAACGAAGACCATTGAAAGCAATGCGGGCTGGCAAATACCAGTTGGTCTTCAGTTCGTTCCTGCTTTCATCTTGGCGGTCCTCTGGCCAGTCCTGCCGGAATCGCCCCGATGGTAAGTCTCCACTGCGATACCCGCTCCATTCAGTGGGCGCAAAGCTTACACCTTTGTTAGGTTGTTGTCGCAAGACCGCGCCATAGATGCTGTCAAGTCCATGCAAAAGCTGTCCAAGAAAGGCAAACCACTGGAAGAAATCGAACAAGAAGTTGCAGCACTGCAACACGATCGCGCAAACGAGGCCAAAGGCACATGGGCCGAAGTTTTTGACAAGCAGAACAGGGTAAGCATAGATCAACTTCTGCGGGGTCCATGACATTTGCTAACACATAGACCTAGCGACGTACCGCCGTGGCTGTGCTCGTGATGTTTGGCCAACAAATCACCGGCCAGGCCTTTGTGTCACAGTACTCGGTGATCTTCTATCAACAAGAAGGCTTTCGAAGCCAGGCTTTCCTCTTCACTGTGATCAACAATGTGGTTGGCCTTATCTCCCTCCTGTTTACATGGTTCATTGTCGACGCTGTTGGCCGCCGACCCATCCTTCTTAGTGGAGCAGCTATGATGGCCATCTTTTTGTTCATCTTAGGAGGACTATCGACAGCATCCAACCCATCTGAGGCGGCAAGACACATGAGTGTAAGTACTATATCGCCTGCTATCATCTACGTTTTCGCTAATACTTTGACAGGTCGCTTCCGTTATGCTTTTCGGTGCTGGTTACAACATCTCGTGGGCACCTGTGTAAGTTGACTGAGCCCTGTTGTTGTATCAAGATCTCTCGCTGACATCTTCATTCCAGGTCCTACATCGTGGTTAGTGAAGCCGCATCAACCCGTGTCAAGGAAAAGACCAACCTCCTGGCCTGCGTTATATCTGTACTCACCACCTTCCTCACCTCCTTCACTATCCCTTACCTCATCAACGCGCAGTACGCTGGCCTAGGTGGAAAGGTCGGTTTTGTGTATGGATCGATCTGTGCAGTAATGTTCGTGATGGCCTTCCTGTTCATTCCCGAGCTCAAGAACAGGAGCTTGGAGGAGGTCGACCAATTGTTCGCATCTGGCGCTTCGCTGCGCAAGTTCGGCTCGATCAAGACTGAGCGGGCCGAGCAAATCTACGTGGAGGAGATACATGAGGCTAAGGCGAAGGGAATTGACAGCGTATAAGCACCAGGCGAGGAGACGCTCGGGTATCTCTTGGTCCGTCTACTTACGCCGATGGTCCATAACCACCCCGTAGATAAGACTTTCAGGTCATAATCACAATATGCTTGATTCAATTTTGGTTGATTTGTCCCCTGGCTCAATTTGGCAAGCTGAAACCTGAGCCTCGATTGTAGCAACGGCAGAATAGTCAGTTCCTCTTCAAGACGTGGGAAATCAGCCGTTGATAAGCAAGGCTTGTGAAGCCATTTCAGCTATGACCGGGACATGACCCAAACGAGCACCATCTGTGAAGACCTCATTTACACTGTATACTCAGCTATGAGTCCGGGCCAAAAATGCCGCCATTGTTAACTCTCAACAGAGCTTCTGGGACGTTCTCCCACATACCTAAAATTGAGGCTTCTGGTGGCGGCCTCCTAGCTGCTCCAATCCTGCCATCTTACAGCGTTTATGTTCCCACGAAAATAGTGATGCTGGCACGGATGCAAGAGCCGCAAGTCAAGGAGGTTTTATGTGAAGTGCCAATGAGGTCACCACTAACAAGGTTTGGTCATGCTAGTAGTTCTCATTCTGTGCCGCTTTGCTCGAGAAGTGCCCAATATGGGCTGACTGACCTGATGAACACCCTACTGCTTGCTATTGAGCGTCACAAGTACTGCCTCGGTTGAGGGGATGTTCAGCTTTGCAAGCCCGTCACTACCGACTTCAAGCCACTCCACGCAGTGCTTTCCTGCCTCCACCAATCTGCCATCGGTGTAGTTCCAGCTCATGCCGGCCCATTCAATGCCCTCGTCCGCACTGGCACCGTTTCCCGTCAATCTCTCGACTTGGATTTTGTTCACGCCATTGGGCACTCCGAGCACCACTTCCTGGACCGGTCGTTCGTACGGCGTAGTGCTATTCCACTCGTCGAAGTTGATGACGACGTATTTTGCGAGCTCTCCAGCCTCGTACACGCCGTAGGCGGACATATTCCAAGGAAGATTGCTGTTTAAAGGCTGGATCTGAACTTGGGGGTGGTGGCCAAGAACATCCGCGGCAAAGATTTGCCCGTACAAGGGAGGACGGACATACGGGTCGCGGCCTTGGCTGGGCACCGGCACCCAGCCTGAGTAGCCGAAGGTGACCCCTTGAATCAAGTTGTAGCGTGTGATATTCTAGTAGGCAGAGAAGAGCATGTCAGTATGTGCTGCTCTGTGTTCAAGGTGATTCGACTCCGGAATAGGGGTCAGGACTTACAAGTGACATGCCTATCATCAAGTGATCGATCAACCACAATGCGGAACCAAAGACGCCCTCGATTTGCGACATGTTCAAATTGTAGGAGTTGCTGTTTGTTTCGCCCAACACAAAGGGAATGAAGGGCTGGTACTCAGAGGCAAACTCGATCTCGGGAAGATATTGTGTTATGTTGGCTTCGTTGGCGGTATGGTTCATGTACGAGTTCTGCAGTCGCACCCAGGGCGAGTTACCGTTTGCGTACTGGTGGAAGGAGACAGACTTGACGTGGTCGCCTCGGTCGATACCGAGCTGCCATGCTTCGAGGCTATCAATGTCTTCAGTCAGCTTGTCTATCATTTCGTCACCCGCTGGGCATGGGGACGCGGACTTACCCTGTCCAGGGCTCTTCCTCTCCACCAAAGGTGAAGGCCTGGAAGAACCTCGTCTCGGCCAAGCCATAAGGATTTCCTTTGAGGACATTCTCGGACACGGCGTCGGCGTACGAGTTCCACTGATCGACATACTCTGCAAGCGTGTAGTTTTCGGGGCGTTCTCCGAAGAGTGACATCAGCTCTGGCTCATTTCCGATCTCGAACGAGTCCAAGTCGCCTTGCACAGTATTCATGACCATCCTAGCGACCTCGAGAGCGTTATCTAGTCCACCTGGGGTATTGAAATCCGAACCCATGTTTACCTGGAAGGTCCAATGCGACCCAGGGAAGTTATTAAAGCCTTCGAACCAGACAGAGCCAACGCTGACTGAGGTTGCGATTCCATATTTGTAGATCGGACTAGAAGGATCATATTCGTTGATCTGAGACGCCTGTTGAGTGTCATTGTACCATACTCGATCCCTATATATAGTGTCAGCCTGACCTCGGACACCGTGAGATCGACAGGCCGCTAATTGTACTTACGTTGAGGTGCCTCCCACGCGGACAAAGGGATGGGCGCCGCTCTTCTGGTACAAAAGATCGAAGATGTCTCGTGAGAAAAGGTTTGGGTGAGAGTTGTTTCCTGTATTGATTCTTAGACCCTGAGTCCCTCTGGTCTTAAACAATGGTATGTATACATGTACCTACCTGTGTAATCGGCGAAGAAGTGAGCTGGCAGAGAGAATGACGCAAAGTCATGGGGAACATCCCATGATGCACCTGGAGGCACCGAAGCCGGGCTGGAGATCTTGATGCTATAGTCCAAGGCCGCAACTATGGAGCTGTGCGCTACCACCCCGAGAGATAGCGCAAGGGAAGTCCACATGGTTGAGTCTGCAAGGCGATGAACTTGATAAGTGCAATGGGAAGAGGAGACAAAGGCAAGAGCAAGACCACCGTGCCGTCAGTGCTGAGCTTGTCGTTTCATTTATGGTTTCTCGTGCTCAGAGCTAGCTAGGAGCTGTTACTCTCCTCTGTCAAAATCCATGCAAGCTTCGTGGGGAAGTCAGCTTCCATACCACACTATTGACTTGCCAACGGAGTGTATCGACCTAAACCATGTGTCATCCAGATGTGGAGTAACCGGGGCATTTACTGTGTCCCCAGCACCGGCAGAAGGGTGTATGGGGCCCCAAGCTCTAGTACATTCACTTGAATATAGGCCAAGCCGCTAATGCGTACGAAGCTTTCCTCCCAGTGCCATGTACCAAGTAGACTGCGTTGTCGAAGCAACGGAGAACAGATCGACAACGGCTCGGTGGGAATCACGGACTTCGCTGTTATATCACGTGATTACCGACATGGCGAACTGCCGGCAGCCCCGCTTCTTGTTGATCGCATTGTCAATGATCTAAGCCGTCAAAATGTGCACTTAGCCTGCCTGGTAGCTAAATTTCATGGGCGCTCCAACCTTCTGCCAACCTCGGTATCAGGCCTTCCGGCACCCGGAAACGATGTAGATGGTCTGACCGAAGTCCATCGTTAACCGCCACACATTCGGGAGAGGTGTAGCGGCAGTTCAAGGTCAATGAACAACCTCTCGATCTAGCGCCGTATCCGCCCTCCCATGTCGGCTCATCTTGAGTCAACACCGTCGTCCGTCACACGGCCACAGGCCCGTGAGTCTCCCCTTTCTCCACGTCGTTGAGGCTGCTCCCTTCTGACCATCAACAAGCCTGCTTAGTCTGCCGCTCAAGAAAAGTTCGTCGGTACCAATCGTCGTTGATGTGCCGGGCTGGTCGAGCTTCGAACGACTGACTGTGCGTGCGCTACAGGTCAAATGCGATCGCACCAGACCCGCATGTACTGCGTGCATCCGACTGAAAGTCCAATGCCCAGGCTATGATGATGCCACAAAGCCACGCTCGCAAGCTGAGGTAGGTTTGTCCGCCGACAGTATCTTAAGGGCTTCGGGTGTGGTAAAACGTCGTATTGGTTCGTGTGCCGAATGTCGCCGGGCCAAGACTCGGTGCTCTCATACGCATCCAAAGTGTGACCGGTGCAATCAAAAGGGCACTCGTTGTACCTACCCAGAACGACGCGAACGTCTCCGTCTCGAAAATCCCATATCTCCTTCTCAGTCGCAATCCACGACAGATGTTGTAGACAGTAGCCCGACTGCTCGGGGTCGATCCAGCAGCCACGCTATCATTGCTGATGAGCTACCACCTTCAGACACTGGGGGTCTGGAGTGGTGAGTCTGACTGAGTTGCTTCGTCGGAAGTCCCGCATTGTTGACGTCTCTCAGGCTATATACAAGTTCAATCCCTCAGAACACTCACCATTTCGAGGCCTTGGTTCATTCTTATTTCAACCACGTTCACTCTCTAAGGTGTCTAGGCTTCATACACAAGCCGACCTTCATGCACGCTCTTGAGAGAGGAAGTGTACACGAAGAGTATGCCGAACCACTCATTTACATTATATGCGCGTTAGGCGCGAGATACTACTGGTCGAGTCGTAGTTCAAAACTAACTGCCCAACACCTGCAAGACGGTCTGCCTGGAGGGCAGTGGGCGACGTTGGCGAGAAGAATGGCGATGGAAGACATGGTCACCCCCTCAGTACAGACGCTCATGGTGAGTCATGATAGAGCTCGTCTCTCAGAAGGCGGTCACTGAACTAGTCTTAGGCTATTGTCCTCATTTGCGAGTATGGAGCTAACGCTAACGAAAATGCCATGACATTTCTCCTCACGGGCTGTTGCTACCGCATGTCGAGACTGCTAGGTTTAGATCACGCCCAGGACGGCCACCAAGTATACGATGCTTCTCAAGCATGCGACGAAGAATCGCGCAGAAGGCTCGTGTGGTCTTGTTTCATCCTTGATAGTATCGTCAGTTCTGGTGTCGACGCGAACAGCTCTTGGAAAGACAGCTATCCCAAAATCCCACTGCCGGTCCCCGACACCGACTTCGTATCCCAAAACGCCTCGCGGGTGCGGAACTCTCTTACTCTTGAGATGTACAGCGGGCGCGAGAAGGAGCTCAGCCTTGATGTCCGATCTCAGACCATTTACCTTGTCTATTTGCGGACTCGGGTGCTGGGGTGAATGCAATATTTGCTGCTTCATGACCATTAGTATCGCTAACTTATTCGGCAGGCTCATCCGGCGAACTGTACCCCCTGGGTTGATATCCTCTCCCAGTTCTCCGCTCATCGGCCTTATCGCACAGTTGGATATGTGGTACGCCAATCTGCCCCATGAGCTACAGATCACAGAGCTCAACATGTACATTCAAAAAGACACGAACATTCTGGGGGCGGTATTTTTCATTCACCTGGCTTACCATGCTGCCGTCGCCGACCTTACACGAGTATCACTTCCTGGGTTCAACTTTCCACTTGCATCATCGTTCGCACAGGTTCCAGACGACTTTAGGCGACAGTGCCAGGAGCGCTGCCGCTACCACGCAGACGAAGTGTCAAGACTTGTTAAGATGGGTTTCAAGCACGGTACTCGTCCATTCAATGACCCGTTTTGCTTTATCGCAGCTTACGAAGCGACCAAAATTCAAATCGTCTACACAAACACAGTGGCAGCCGGGCTGCATGCAGAGAGGTCGCGTGCAGAAGCCAATATTAGAGTAAACACGAAGCTGATGAATCTGATGGGTCGAGATGGTTCGCACGTTCATGTTAGTTATGTCCATGCTGTTCTTATCCAATGAACCCCAGACGTTGGACCGCAGCTAATCTCAGCAGACGCGCCCGCTACTATCGCTACTTTCTCGCTTTGGGTTTGACCAGATAGTTTCTGAGTGGAATCCCGCGCACCTTTGGAATCATGACGAGAACGCCGAGATCAGTGGCCCTGCGGATTCACACTACCTCACGGCTGTTTCTACGCTTCGGATGGCTCGAGCTGAGATGCAGGGTCCGCAGCTCGAAGGCCTCTCAAGTTCACCACACACCAACTCCATATCAAGTTATGAAGGCAGTGGACGTAATCGCGCGTCAGTTATAGAGCAGCAGCAGCGGCAGGTCCCACCCAGGATCTTCAGCGTTCAGCCCGACGCGGTGCCGCACTTTACGTCGCAAGCTACCCCAGTGCCAGGTTTCAGTACTGGAGACCTGCCTGTTGACTGTGGCAGCAATGGTCTCACTAGGCAAAGTTCCTCACAACAGGCTACTGGCGGCCATCTCTACTGTAACAACCCACAAGCCGTCAATCAGCTTGTTGACAACACCATCCCCATCGGCCGTCAGCAGATCACCAACGCAGCTCTGCCATCCACCGCAGAAGATTATGCCAGACTCGCCGATGAAATGTCGGAGTACTTCATTTGGAATTCCACAGACTTTGGGCCTTGGTCGGCCTTCCAAGGACCTTGATGGTGAAGTGAAGAGTTTTATGGGGCGCCAATGAATAATCGTGGTAAGTTCAATATAATGCTCAATATACTGTGTGGACCATGAGCTATGGCCTGGGGCTGCGGTAGCCACTTAAGTTCTAAGAAGGATGCGCATAGCTGCGGAGGCTCGAGTCAGGACACAGCGCTCTCCCTGGATGGTCATGCCGCTTTTTTTTGCAGCTCATTCTACAGGTCAACACATCTTCCAGTCACCATCACTGACAAATAGGCCGAGAGGGGTGGCCTTGAACAGTCACTGCCCAACGCTGTACGGAGGTCCCACCTTGCCAAGTATTACTACTACTGGTTCATACATCCTCCCCATAGGACGCAGCGCCAGTTCAAATGGCTGGAGTCACAGGGACGGTAATGGGGAAGAAAGCAAATACACATGTAATGATCAGCCAGCACAGCGAGATGATGTTGATGACAAGGAGCTTTCCCCAGTTTTGGACTTCACATCCCGTGTGCCATAAGGCACATTAGGAGCGAAGGTATGAAGACGGTGGCTGGTGAGAAGGATGAACAGGTGGAAACATGATCAGAAAAGATCAGGAGCCGAGGAATGGACATATGAAAATGTACAAAAAGCTTCTGAAGGTCTAGAGTAGCTAGAGTAGACGAAGTAACTAGGGTACAGTAACTTGCAAGCCTTGCTAAGTACTAAGATCACCGTCTACCTAGGGCTATAATAATGAGCTATCGAAGAGATGTGTCCGATACGCAACGATTGAGCGAACTAATCTGCGCCATTCCGATCATCGGAGATTGAAAGCATGTCTTTACAGCTTTGCGGCCACTCTTTGCCGGGGCACTTTGTCCCAGTCCAACGTCTTTTGTCCTGACTGAAAAGCCTTGAGACCAGTTGTAGCCTCACCTTCTGAGCTCATCATTCTGTCAAACAAGTTTTTGATGCCTGAAGCCTGTTGCTCACCGCCAGCATCACTCCAGGCTAACTTCACGAGCTCTTTGCACATCGTCGACGCTTCCGTTCCAGCCTGTTTCAGCTTGACAAGGTAGTCTTCCAGAGCGCCAGAAAGGTCACTGGACTCGTCAACAACGCGTGTGATAGGACCAAGACAATTCAGCTCCAGCATGGAGATTGGACGAGTCGAAAGCATGGTTTCTCGCGTGAAAGCTATACCCCATTCTCGGATGATGTACTTTGAGATAGTCGTAGGACATAGCCCAAGCTTGGCCTCGCTCAGCGTCACCGTCGCGCTCCTGACAGCTATTCTGATGTCACAAGCGAAGGCCAGTCCTACTCCTCCACCGAATGCAGGCCCATTGATGCAGGCTATAGTAACTTGTGGAGCATTGTCGATGAGCTCGAACAGCCTCGTCAATCGCTTGAATTGTGCATGACCCTCGGTTTGGAACTGTGCAACTGGAGTTGAGCCCTCGGCTAGATTCATACCAGTACAGAAGAATTTACCTTCGCCTTGAATGATGATACGAGTAGTGGTCTTGTCGTTTTGTGCTTGCTCGAAGAAATGTGTCAAGTCCGCAATCATCGATGTGGTGAGCGCATTGCCGTTCTTTGCTCGATGAAGAAGAAGCTTCACGTTGACTCCACAACGATAGATTTTCAACCCTTCCGTGACCTTGAATAATGCCCATTGCATTTGGGATGCTGTTGCAGGTTGGACTGTTTGCAGTCTTGGTATGGGCCCATGCTTCACAGCCAAAGCTGCACCAGCGCGGCTGTCGTTGGCCTTGTCTAACTGCCTCGAAATCCAGACTCCAGTTTCAACAAGTTTCATCAAGTCGACGCCAGTGTGCACACCTGCCTTGTGAAAGAGATACACCAAGTCTTCAGTCGCTACGTTTCCCTTAGCACCAGGTGCAAACGGGCATCCACCCAGACCACCCACACTGCTATCAAACACTCTGAGTCCGCATTGACATGTTTGCCAGACGTTGCTCACTGCTTGTCCGTAGGTATCATGGAAATGTCCCGCCAGCCTTGACAGCGGCACGCCAGAATGTCGAAGAAATTCGAACAGGGTTTCCACATCCCCGGCCGTGCCGACGCCTGTTGTATCGCCCAAACTGATCTCATAGCAACCCATATCTAGCAACTCACGCACAGTTTTGAGCACTGCTTCCCGTAGTGTGGAGCCGTCGTATGGGTCAGCAAATATGCATGAGACATATCCTCTAACCGATGTTCCAGCTGTCTTCGCCTTCTCCGTCACACACCTCGCTCTAGCCAGTCCCTCATCGACTGTGGCGTTGATGTTCGCCCTGCTGAAGCTCTCTGTAGCGCTGACGAAGATTGCCACTTCACTTACATTGTTTGCAAGCGCGATATCCAGTCCTTTCACGTTGGGAATCAAAACGGGCAACCCTAGCTCTCTATTGCTCATCATAGTCTGGATCAGTCCATCGCCAAGGACCTGGCGACAGTCGGCAAGCTGCGGAATAGCTTTTGGAGAGACGACTGAAGTGACCTCGACGTTTTTCAGCCCTGTGTGAAGTAGTCAGTTGATGAGCTCGAGCTTTGTGGCTGTCGGTATCAGAGTTTTGACATTCTGCAGGCCGTCTCGAGGACCAACTTCGACAATACGAACGGTAGGCGCATAAGTGGTATGAGTGACAGCCATTGATTTTGTGGTACACAGCCGCGCAGAGAATATCAAATAAAGAGGGTTGTGCGACAAGTACTTTGACCTAATACTTTATTGCACGTGTCTTACCTGTTCTGAGGCAACTTGAAGTGCGTCGCAACAGGATGAAAGGCTCGGGATGTCAGCATGCCAAAGATCGCAAGACAGCAGATCCATCTTCAACAAGCCTCGTGCCAGCGTCCGCCCAAGTCGCAATTGATGGTATCACGTTCCGGTCCCGAGGTGAACAAGATGACAGCTCTGGGTTTCTACTATGCTCTAGCGGATTTTCATGCCATGGCTTCCTGCAAGAAGCAGCTACTGTGGGGACGGCCCGGTGCCGTATGGTGGACCCGGCTCCGGGCGGAAACTCAAAATGGCTGCGTTATAGGTACCAACGGGCAGGTGAAGCGATCACCTCGAGTTTGATAGACCCAGCCTCTGGACGACACCGATGATACTCACTAGTGCTAACATTTGACGAGCCGTCTTACCATGCCAGAGCACTGCGCAATATCTGTAACGACAGTATAGACCATTAGTGGCATATGCTCTCTCTACTGTCTCTCTGTGTCTATAGTACCGTGCCTTTAAGTGCCTGTAAGGATTACTGAATGGTACTAGCAGGAGCCGTGGAGACGTCCGATATTTGAAAAGCGCGATTCATCAAGATGGTCAAACTTGGTAGATTTATGACAGGCTTAATGATATGGTCGTCGAGTGTATAGGTCGAGGTCCTTTGCCGCATTTGCCTGCAACACCAGCTCAAATTTTTACAAACTCGCCCGCACAGCCCGCTTCCTGGCCTTGACTATTTGATCCCCTATGTCTCGGAGGATATGCTTCTGGTACTTTCCACTGCCCGTCTTCGGGAAGTCCTGAAAACCTTCCTCGCCGACCCAGAATACATAACTTGGAGCTTTGAGAAAACCTAAAGTCTTCCGAGCCCACGACCTTATTTCACTGAAGTCAACTCTCATGATCTCAGGCTGTTCTCTGGGACGTAGAAAGGCGCCGACAACTTCTCCATATCTCTCGTCTTTGATTGCTACGACACTCGCCTCTGCGATGCAAGGGTGCTCAAGGAGTCGCTCCTCGATCTCAACGGGGAAGATGTTCTCGCCTCCTGTTTCAAGTCAGACCTGCACGAGCCGTGTACCACATAAGCAGAGAATGATAATAACGCACCTCGAATGGTGAGGTCTTTGATTCGACCAGTGACACTGCAATATCCATCACTGTCAATAACACACTCATCACCAGTATACATCCACTGTCTGCCATTCATATCTGTCCTCATCACCTCGTCGGTCTTAGTTTGGTTTTTCCAGTACCCTTTCTGCAGTGAATACCCACTAGTGCACAGCTCGCCTGGAACCCCTCTTGGCACAATCGTACCATCCCTATCTATTACCTTAGCAGCCGTATGCGGCATGACTCGCCCCACAGTTTTGAATCGTTTCTCTTCCGGATCTGAAAAGACCGTCATGAATGTGACAGGGCTGGTCTCTGTCATGCCGTACACAATCAGCATATTCTCCAGTCCGAATTCGTGCGAGAGCTGCCGCATGAAAGTCACGGGTACCGACGAACCAGCCGCTAGTCCAGTGTGCAGAGACCCAATCTTGTATCCCTTCTTCTTGTTCGCTTCAAGCTCAGCCACAAACATGGTTGGTACACCGTCGAGAACCGTGCATTTCTCCTGGACAATCGCATCGAGTACTAGGTTGGGCTCGAATTGATAGCAAGGGAAGACGATCGTGCTGCCATGTGGGAAGGCGCCAAGGAAGCCCATTACTAGACCAAAACAGTGAAACAGAGGCGGTGGACAGCAAAGAATATCCTTTGGAACAAGTCTTATTGCAGTGCCGACCAGATAGCCATTGTTGATAAGGTTCCTGCAGAGTGTGAGTATGTGTCAGGAGAGTCAGAAAGCTCAAGGCTTACGAGTGGGTAAGCATGGCAGCCTTAGGGGATCCCGTCGTCCCTACGTCTTAGTTAGATTTGCAGGAAAGCTATTCGCAAGCATGCTTACCAGAAGTGAACTGCAAATTCAGTACGTCACTGCTCGAGACACGACTTTCGGCTTGCTGTAGCACAGCATCATCTACAGTTCGTCCTTCCAGAGCAAAGACCGAGTAGCTCCTGCTTTTGACACCTATGATGGTGGTCACTGCCTGGTCTGAGAGCAGAATAATGTGCTCGAGTTGTGGCAGGAGACCTAGATTGTCACTCACAGCTTCCTTATGTGCGGACATATCTTTAGGGCCTATGTTCGAAGCAAGGAGGAGCATCTTGTATGCTGGTTTGCTTGTCAATCTTCTAGACAGTCAACGGTTCTGGAAGCTTACACGTCACAGCATTTGCAGTCGTTAATTCCCCGGAACTGTAGGTGTTGTTAAGCACCACGAACGGACACCCTATCCGTGCGGCGGCCAGAAAAGTCTCAATATACATTCCCTGCCATTGTTGCGATGCAATCACCATGCTGTAGTCCGCTTGCAAGCGTAGACCTTGCCAGGACTCGACTTCTGCGCGCGAGATCATCGTAAGTGAGCCGGTGCCTCTGCCACGTAAATATTGTAGCTATCTTACCTCGAAACTGTGTTGCATGGTGCTCGACTAAGTTGCTCGTGCTTCCCGTCCATAGCTGAGGCACTGACGGCCCAGAAACGAATGACAGGGCGGATGAAGCCTTCGTTAATGAGACTGTACCCTTGGAACTGGTAGACATCTGACTGATCGTGCTATGTGACAGCAACGAGGTGCAGCGTGAACCCGCTCAGTAGTACTAGTCATAGACCAGAGTAGGTCGTTGTCGACACGTTCTAAAATGTGGGTCAATCCCGGGCCGCCCAGGGGGACGACGGTATTGAGAAGGGATTTCGGCGTGGGAGAAGGCCCCTGAGGTTCGTCGTACAGCTGCCCCTTATTAACTTTAGCTAGACATCGAGACCTATGACTCGTAAGTGCACACATCTCGTTCCTGCTTGTTCAAGCAACAACTTTACAGAGATTTCTTCAGCGACACCTTTCAGAATGGCGGGCATAAGGGGGTTCTCGGTGATCAGGTCTGTTCTAGATCTAGAACAGAGTCAACACCACTCGAATAAAAAGGCATGTACATCTGTTCTCGAGTAATTCGAGAACAACCTGAAAAAGACAGTAGTCGAGGGAAATCCGCACTCGATACAACGACATCAGCAAAGAGGACAACTGCTGTCGCGGGGCAGAATAGCTTTATTGCTTGATACTGGTTCCGCATTACTCGAACTCGGTGTTTTTGCTGGCTTTGGATTGGACGACCAAAGCGCCAGTGCAAGTGTTCTGGCAGGTATTGGTAGCGTGAGTGGCAGGCAATGCATGATGATCTCGCATATACCAACTCTGAGCGGCGGAGCATGGACCGAATACACCATTGTGAAGCACAACCGCATGACCGAGATAGCCAACGAGAAGGATCTGCCAATTATCGCTCTTGTGCAAGCAGCCGGCGTGTTCCTACCTCAACAGTTTCGTGTATTCCACAAGGCGCGACAGATGTTCCGCGATCTCGCCCTGCGTAGTCAGAATCAAAAACCATCCTGCGCAACCGTTTTTGGCTCTTCGACAACCGGTGGCGCATACCAACCTGCACTGTCAGACTACACGATGTTCGTTGACGGTCAAGCACAGGTGTTCTTGGGAGGCCCGCCATTGGTCAAAATGGCTACTGGCGAGGTAGTTAACGCTAAAGAGCTGGGAGGAGCAAAAGTTCACGGTACTGTTATCGGACTTGCCGACCAGATCGCTGCCGACGAGTTTGGCACCATTCGAAAGGCCCTTACATGGGTAGAAGGCCTAAAGTTAGTACAGTCTGCAGTACGACAACCATATACGCCTCTACCTCCGCGTTATCCAGTCAATTACATCTTTGCTCTGGTGAATCCAGACATCCGCAAGCCATTTGACATGCGAGAGGTGGTACTTCGCATCGTGGACGACTCACGGCTTTCCCTTTTCAAGCCTGCATATGGCCGAAACCTGCTGACAGCATGGGCTATGATAATGGGTAAGTCGTGATCGAATTTTCGGGAAGTGAACGCTAATATTCCTTAGGAACACTTGTCGGAATCGTAGCAAATCAAACTCCAATCATCAATCCAGACGAAGCTTCCAAGGGAGCACAGTTAATTCGTGTGTGCAATCAGCAGGACATACCAATTGTCTTTCTGCATAACGTGAAGGGCTTTATGGTGGGCTCCAAGGCCGAACAAGCGTCTATCATCAAGAAAGGTGCACAGATGGTATCAGCTGTAAGCTGTTCTTAGCCATGTAAACCCACAGTTAACAGAAAGACATCAGCAGCTAGAAGGACCCCAAGGCCCATGGCGGTTAATCATCGATGAAACCAGCAAGGGTACAAAGGTGTAAGGCAAGGTTGAGGGGAAAGTGGGTGAAGAATGTGGAGTGTACAGGGCCGTGGACTAGTACCGTCCAATCCTTATCGATAGGTGCTCGGAAGTTCTGTGGCCGGGACCAAGGCGCAACCAAAATGGCTTTGGATGGAGTTTACACAATTCCAGCCACGATCAGTATAGGAGTCTTCTCATCACAGCGTCCGAATATATGTATCACTAAGATACACGCCACTGTGCGATGCGGCTCGACAGTTGTCGCCAGTGTGTACGACGTCGTATACAATGTGACGCTGGAACACCAAAATGTGCCAAATGCGTCAAGAAAAACATTGAATGCAGCGGCGTAGGCAAGCAAATTCGGTTTGTTGACGGCGTTGCAAATCGCAGGAATACGAAGGCCCCTCCAGTGTTCAAAGCGTCAAGTGCGCCTAGGACGAATGGGCACGTAATCGTCAGCTTCCTCGAATCAGCCATAGCTGGAATCCCATCTGCAACCAGATCGCAGGATGTGTACCAATGGGGCACTGAATCCTTGACCGACAAAGATGAGCGATTGCTTGGGTCTAGATTGGACAGCATCTCACTGTGCTTAGCAGCGGACAGCAACGATGTGGCTCGCCGTGATAATACTACAGTGGCCCTGACCAATACCCGGCAGCTTCGTGCGCTGGAATGTCTCAGTCCCACGATGCGCATGCTGTTTGATCATTGTAGGTGATCTGTGCTAGAAGCATGAGCTCTCGTTCACACTTAACCAGTCTCTAGCAATATCGCACCTGCGATGGTGGTAATTGATCACCACTCCAATGGTTATCGAAACATATTACTCCCACTAGCAACTCAAGACCCGCTTGTTCAGCGCGCCGTCTCGGTCGTGGCGGCACTCCATCTTGGAAGAAATCAGAATGGGTTGCTTCAAGCGGCTGAGAAAGGCCGATCAGCAATTATTGAGCGTCTACGAAAGGATGCTTCTTACGGACAGCAGGACAAGATCTTCAACATGTCTACGTGGGCAACTCTCCTTCTTCTACTTGTTGGCGAAACCGTCACCGGCGATCACGAATTCATACACATCTTCGCCATGCTGCGAAGCTTTCTAGAAAGGCCTAATCAGCTCATGAACATCCCTCCGGACGCTGGCCGGTTCTTACTACAGCAAAGTCGAATGTAAGTGTTGTTAATGCCACTCTGATACCATCGGACGGCTGACACAGAACAGGTTCAACTTGTTCGCACCGCCATTCTTAGGCCCCGATCATGGTTCGTCAGCTTTGCAGCAACATTCTACCATTTGCCTTGATTGGATAGAAGATCCGACATCAGGAAACAGCAGCTCATCTTCCGTCTTGTTGCTCAAGAACGCAATCCACGTTGCCAGAGATCTGTACTTGCGGGAAACTCAAGACAGGTTATCTGGTCTTGATCGACAAAAGTTAACCGAGGACCTTTTACAGTTTCTGGCGTCAATCAACGAAGATACTCCTGGGATGCATGCATTCGTTTGGTGTTACTTCATTGCGGGAGCTTCCAGCTCGGACCTAAATAACCGTGACTTTGTCATACAAAGGCTGGGACAAGTGTACACGCGGACACGTATGCGCAACATACTATCTGCCATTGATATTCTGGAACGGTTTGTTTGGCTGTTGCCCAAAGGTCAAAACTGGACTCATTGTCCTGGCGTGCTCAATCGAACACTCGTTATGTAATACCTACGTCTATCCCGACAGCCCAGGCGAAACAGCGTGGCTGGACGATCAGATTAACTATGCCTGCCACAAATTTGGCTCATAATTTGGCTGCGCCACAAGAAGGCGAGGCGGTGTTTCTCCTCAACGCCTGGACCACATCTGAAGCTGCTCTTGTACCTTCCTCAATTGCGCCATCGATGAAACTTCTCCAGCCAACAGCCCAGTCTGCACTAGCAAACAGCACATTACCATGAGAAGCGCGCATGTCCTGCAGGTGGTTTGTCACCATCTTCGGCGGAGAGAAGAACCTAGATCACCAGTCAGTTTCAGACAGTTCGCAGGCCGAGTTCACCAACCAGGCGCCCTTTGCAAATTCGTCATTTGCCCAATTGTGGAAGACCTGGAAACACATGTCAATTGCAGTCGTCTCGAGGGGATCGTCATCCACTCACAACACGCTCTAGATTCATGGGTACGAGTGTTTGTAAGGCTTCGATGGTCTTCTCGATGTCCTTCTCAGGATCCAGGTGATTATGCGACGCGCCGAAAGCCACAATATGTGTGTTTCCAGTAGGGGTAGTGCCATCCCCGAAGGCATACATTAACTTGTTGTTTGGATAGTCAATGCCGCTCCAGGAGCGCAGCTCGCGGTCAGTACATTCGGCATGGACTTTGCTACACTTATTAACGTGGCCTATACTCGCGGCGGCCCTCTTCCCTTGTGGCAATGGGGGCTCGAACGAGATGTCGTTAAGCACGTTCAATGGTATCGCACTGATAACCCTCGATGCTACGAAGGTTTTCTCGGCGGTGACCACAGTAACCTTACCATCGTCCCGGATATGCGAGACACGACTGTTGAAGACGTAGGAGAGGTTTCCTGTGGATAAAGCCTCCTCGAAGAACTTAATCGCAAAGCTCGACTGGCCAGTCTTGAACTTGTACTTCATGAGGTATTCCACGCAGTACTGGTAGGAGTAATTGCAAAGGGCCCACCAGTGCAAGAATTCGTAGAAGCTGGTGTTTTCGAGGTTTCCACAGCTGCAAAGTAGCACGAAGCCACAGACAGCGGTGTATTCATCTGGGGAGAGATTATGTTCGATCTGCTTCAGGCGATCTGCTGCTGACAAGGAGTCGTATTCCTTACATTGCGGGTTGGCGAATTCGTCATGTGGGAAGGGTATCGCTTTTCGACCATACTCTCCATCGATGTTGACGAACTTCTTCAAAGCCGACTCGACGATTTGATCCTGTTATGAGTCAGCGATATATAGTAGTGTGAAACGTTGGTGAGCTAACATACCTCCTCGTCGTGGCTCATGATTCTCGTGCCGGAGGCACTGGCGAGGGAGAATCTGTTGACACCATGAGAGTACTCCTGTGAGATCTCCACTTTTTGGCGCATCCCGTATCGTGAGATCTCTCGCCAAACGTGAGGCTGTCCCCACGTCACCCATGTACCACCCATTTCGAAAGGATAGCCGTTGATGCTGGAGGACCATGATCGGCCTCCAATGCGGTCACGGCCTTCAAGCAGTAGGACCTTAAGGCCTAAAATCGTCAATAGTCTTGCTCGGCCGTGTGGGGTTTCACAAACCTGCTACGCTTGCATCTCGAGCAGCAGTAAGGCCAGCATATCCGGCACCAACGACGATGACATCGAAGTCGTCACTACTTGTGCTTTCGAGACGTGTTGGAGGTTGAATTACACCTATGCTCGGCACACCTTGGGTCAGTCCTCCATCCTTTGTCCATTGATAGCCGTCGCGAGAAGTCATCGTGATAGCAATATTGCTCGCAGCGTGGAGTCTGGACCGTTCTATGTCGTGAGCCTACTATGTTTCGACGATTATCAAAAAAAGTAGTGAGGCGGTGCTTACATTGATAATGCTTGAATCGGGTATCACGTAGCGGAAATTTGCCTGTCAGTAAACACACGAGCCTGAAAAGCGATCCTGATTCTCTACCCCAGTCTTTCGAGCGGCAACTGAGAAAGCACTTGGCACCATCTCACAGTAGTGGCGTTACGTGGCGGAGTGGGGACGGGTCTTGTAGTGAGCGAAGCTTTACCCTGAAAGGAAATGGATATGAGAAATTGAGTTTGCGTCTACGCCCCAAGCGGCAATCAAATCGAGAAAATCCACTTCTTGTCTTACGGTATCAGCTCCAAACCAGGACCAGATAGGAAACAAAGTAGAGACTCTGTAAGCCTCAAATCTGGGGAACAGTCTCGCTAGCTGCACGCCTGTAGCAGAGTTCGGGAGTTTATCAGCGACTCACGAGATACACCGGGACAGGATGTCTAGACATTACCACGCCCCTCAACGGAATCGGTTCTGGATCATAGCGAAGAGCTTATAAACGCATTAATTCGTTGTGACAATGATAACGTATTTAGCATTTGAAGCCGATCCTAAGGTACAAGTACGACTGGGTCCCGACTTCTGGATTCTCCTACACAATCTTCCGGATACTTGAACAATTTGACAATGGCCGACTCAGAAGAACTTGGGAAGCGCCATACCATGGAAAAGTTGAGGGATCTAGACTCATCGCTTGAACGATCAACTACAGTTCAAGAATCCCAGTATCACCTCCTCGGACACAGACGGGATTTCAGTCCTCTAGAGATTATAGCTCTCGGCTTCAACGTCTCCAATAGCTGGGTAGCGATAGCTGTCAGCTTCGCAGTCGTTGTCGCTGCCGGTGGTCCAGTGACGCTTGTCTATGGCGTCATTGTTGCGTGTGTCATGTACACCGCAGTTGCGATATCCCTGGCTGAGCTGGCCAGTGTCTACCCGACAGCTGGAGGACAATACCACTTCACCTCCCTTGTGGCCCCCAAAGCGATATCAAGGAGCGCTTCCTATGCCTGCGGCATGATAGCAACATTTTCCTGGATAGCACTCTGCACTGCTGCAACAATCATCGCGGCTCAACTTTTGTTGGCCCTACCTGCATATTTCATCAACACCTATATTCCCCAACCGTGGCATTACTTTGTTGTCTACCAAGCGATCAATATTGTGGTACTGGTATACAACTTGTTTGTGCTCAAGCGTACTCCTTGGGTTCACAACATCGGATGTAAGTCTTTGATACACCTTGGTTGCGCAAGAATACTGACTGCTGCAGTCGCACTCACACTAGTCACGTTTCTACTCACGGTCGTCGTATGCCTCGCTCTGTCTACGAAACAACCCTCATCGTACGTGTGGACACAACTCCAAAATAGTACTGGGTGGAGCGATGGGGTCTGCTTTCTCACTGGACTCGCCACCCCCTGCTTCATGTATGCTGGAATTGATGCTTCGTTGCATCTTGCAGAAGAATGCACCAATCCCAAGAAGACCGTTCCTAGGGCTCTTTTCTCAACGGTGATTATCGGTTTCGTTACAGCTCTCGTGTTCTCGATCTCCATGTGCTACAGCATTGTCGATCTGGATGCAATGTTGGATACTACGTAAGCAGAACACATTCTTCAGCTCGGCCGATATTAATCTATCTCCTCAGAATGCCAATTTTTGAGCTCTGGCGACAGGCAACCTCAAGCGTGGCCTCAGCGACCGCCTTCCTAGTATCCCTCGTCGTCATCCTTTTCTTCGTTATCAATGCCATGCAACAAACAGCGTCTCATATGATCATGGCTCTCGGACGAGATGACGGACTCATATTTCACAAGCAATTATCAAACATCCACCCTGTACTGGAGGTCCCCGTCTGGGGACTGCTCGCTAATGCTGGCTGCGTGCTCATCACGGGATGTCTATATCTTGCATCTTCTGCAGCTTTCAATGCATTGATTAACAGCAGCATCATACTGCAGATGTTGTCTTTCGCCATACCATGCTTCATGCTGCTACTTCAACGACGCAGCAAGAGCGTCTTGCCGGAGGACAGAGTCTTCAAGGCACCAGAATGGATTGGTTGGCTATCGAACGTAATTGTTATTGTGTCGGCTATTATCCAGACAGTGTTCTTCAGCTTTCCAACCACTTACCCGGTTAGCGGATCCAACATGAGTAAGTCATCGCTCGTGAACTTGACCAGAAGAGGCTGACTTTTGTGAATAGACTATACGTGCGCGGTACTCGCAGTAATGGGCCTATTCACTGTGGCGAACTGGTTCCTTCATGCAAGGAAACATCATAGTGGCCCACTGCTCAATTTGATATCTGATTGAACTCCGAGTGCTGCAACGAGATTCGCCTTAGTCATTCGAAATGACACTCTGTTGAATTACCAATCGATAGCTGAAAAGTCTAGTGAACCATAGTTCAGAGAGTTTCTACTGTCTAGCTCCATTCGGCGCCATCTGGTTTCGCGCGGCCGGCTCGACCACAACTGAGTTTGAAGTTATTTGGCTATGCTACGTGTGTGAGATGATGCAAAGATAGATTGCCGGCATCATGGCAAAGGACGGACCTGACCAGGAATAAGCTGCTTTGCGTCAAGACGTTATGGACACAAGCATGATTCTTGGCAGTATTTAGAGAACAAAGAGGCGTCGAGCCTGACTGGTCCCGGCGTCTCTAGATCTAGAACACCAAGAGAAGATCTCTCATACTGGGCACACTACTGAATGGCCAATCTTGGTTAAGGACAGTCCCTAAATTCCGAGATCTGTTGAAGCTGTGCTACAGTATTCTAGCTTCTTTGTGCTGAAGTGTCGGCAAATTTTCCATTTGTAGTTGAACTGGTCTCGTCTAGAAGCGCCTCGACTAATACTATCATTAGTATCTGCTTCCCCCATACTTTGTCACCGCTCAGCGTCTTGATCTCAGTAGCGGAGTCTTGTGGCAATGACTAACTGCGGCTAACTGAGGCCGGGGCGCGACCAAGGCTAATAAATTCCTGTGAAGGTTATCTTATGAATCCGTAGACAACCCACCATATCGACTTCTCTTTTTCTCCATTCGCTGTTTGCAGGCTATTCTCGGTCTTACAGCTTATGCATGTCCGCGTCAGACAATTGCTCTCGTCCTCCCCATTGCGCTCGACAGGTGGATTTTCTGGACTGTAACCACTCCGATCGCCATTTGGCCTAGTATGTGCCGTTTCAGTTTGCTCAATGCAATGGGTTATTCAACACATCCTGTCAAACTTGAAGATGCTGTATGTGACGACTGCTGCGAGGCGCCCGCTTGACCTCAAGGCATCAGGCGTTGGACAAGTTCCCCAAGGAGTTAGAAGCTGCGCCGAAGGAGGAGGGGGAGACCGATGCCAGAAAGAAGGTAAACAAGATAAGCACGTCCTTGGTCTGAAAGCTATCTGTTGCGGCAAGGACGGAATCGAAGCGCCTCGATCGGTATGTTGTGGCAATGGATATGGGTCTCGAGGCATGTATGTCCTCATAAGAACAGCAGTAGTCCATGTGTCGTGAATCAAAAGAACAACCCAAAGTAAGGGATGTACCTTGGCACAGCTTTTTAAATCTGTTCCTGTTTACTATGATCTCCTTGATACAACAACGAGTTTTGCGCGTAGCCGAGGTCGATTTCATGTGACATGTATGAATTTGGCAACCGCTCTTTGCGACTTTAGCTACTAGTTTTTGTGGACGGGAAGTGGCTTGGCCGTAACGGCGGATTACTGACCTCCTATACAATCTTCACTGATTTCTTATTGAACGGTCTGAATGGTAATAGGCAATAGGCGGTAGGTGGTCCGGAGTCAAGTCCGTAGAAAGGCTCGCTGCGAGTTTCATAGACTGCAGACATCCGAAAGGTAGCAAAAATCTAAGAAGCATAGTACTATCGATTATTGCAGCCTAGAGGCCGATCTGCAGCTATCATGTGCAGGAGTATATGTATGTTCTAGGGCAGAAGCTGTGGTCGAGTCGTAGCTATTTTTATAGCCGTTGTTTTGTGCCCCGTGCTGTTTCTTTGCACCCGGATCGCCGGCCAACAACGGTCCGAGTTTCGAAACAGAAGCACCAATCAACTTTCTCGAAACGAGGGAGCCTGGGTTACATCGGTTCAACGCTTGTTGTCTCTTATGCCATTCAGACAGCAGCAGGCGCCAGCGTTTCTCATGAGTACATATCTCGCTTGATGTGACAAGCCCTTACCACATGGCTGATATTGCAGTAAGGCGGCATGGCAGAGGCCAGCACATACAAATCGACCATGGCTAAAGGGACAGCCGACGCCTCAACAGTGCGTGGCAACACAGACCACCCTAGCCCTCAAGTCGTACTTGGCCGACCAAGCTCACCACTCGAAGTACAAGATCCTCCAGATACAGCAGTGACAGCAGATGATGAGAATGTGGTCTATCCGAAGGGTCGAAACCTATGGCTGACCGTCCTATCGATCATGCTGGCGTCCGTCATGTTTGGCCTCGATCTCACGATCGTTGCGGTGGCAGTCCCAAGTATAACGGATCACTTCAAGACTATAAAAGATATCGGCTGGTACTCTGCAGTTTATGGACTTGTTGGTTCGTCCGTAACCTTCTTCTGGGCGAAATGCTACTCTGTCTTCTCAGTCAAGAAGTGCTACCTGACATCGATGATTATTTTCGAGCTAGGCGCGCTCGTTGCGACCGTTGCGCCAACATCCACAGTCTTCATTCTCGGACGAGCTCTCTCTGGCTGCGGGGGTACTGGTATGAAGAGTGGGCTGTTCGTTCTGCTGACACATATGTTCCCGAATCCGAGCAGACCAATGTGGGGTGGGATTACGGGATTTGCACAGACGGCAACAATGGTTACTGCGCCGCTTATTGGTGGTGCTCTGATCAATAAGTTGAGCTGGCGAGCTTGTTTCGGGATCAACATACCCGTCGGAGTGTTTGCTCTTGTGCTTGTATTCTTCGGCTTCAACAGTCCAATCGTGAATCAGGACGAGAATTTGCCTCTGAAGCAAAAGTTGTGGAAGCTTGATCCGCTCGGCACGGTCGTATTCATTGCCTCGATAACGTGCTTGCTAATGGCACTGCAATGGTGAGTCTGGCCCCTGAACGTTCTCGATACGTCACTGACACGGCATAGGGGTGGTACCACATATAGTTGGAGCGATTGGCGCATCGTCATATTGCTCGTCCTGTCCTCCATACTCATCGTCATCTTCGGCTACATGCAACATCGACTACAAGATAATGCCACGCTTCCACCAAGAATTCTGAAGAACCGTACCGTCCTGGCAGGCTCATTATTCGAATTTTGCTGTGAAGGCTGCTTAGTCGTCACAGAATACTACATATCAATCTACTTCCAGGGTGTACGTGGTTACACAGCCTTCAAATCAGGATATCTGTACATGCCGTTGATAGTGGGCGTGAGCGTTGCAGCTCTACTGGCTGGCTTCGGCATCACAAGAATCGGCTACTACGTTCGTAAGTCTGGAATCACTTCTGCCTTAGAATAAGTCTAACGTTGGGCCAGCCTTCATGCTCGCCGCCTCAATTCTTGGCCCAATCGGCTCTGGTTTGCTAACCACGATAAATCTGGAGACGGATCTTGTCAGTGTCCTTGCTCTCTTAGGTCTGATTGGTGTAGCGATAGGTCTGGGTATCACTGTTCCGACCACCGCATTGATGAATGTCCTTCCCATCAAGGACGTCCCACTCGGGTTAGGTGTCGATGGCTTCGCCGTACGACTTGGCTCAGCTCTTCTCATCTCTACTTCGGCAACGATCTTTCAAGACAGACTGAAGAACGAGATCAGCCACAACGACCCAGGCCAAAATGCCACCGCGTTCGAGGATACAGGTTTGTCGGACCTCCGGCGCGTCATTGGGCAAAATCGCTTAAAAGCTGTCCTACTAGGCTACGATAAGGCTGTCATTCAAACGTTGTACTTGCCTGTGGCGTTGATGGTTGTGAGCCTGCTCCCAAGCCTTGCCATGGAGTGGCGAAGTGTCAAGAAGAAGCGTGAGTGAGCAAAGTCAAAGCTGTAAGCGGTAAACGTACATCCATCAAGTGTTCCTCGCCGGCATCCAATCCGCCGGACAACTTGATACTAAGTAATTGTGTCTTGACCTATCGGTGTTATCCTTTCGATACAGACCTCAAAGATGAGCCCGATCTCACGTTGACACTCTCACGGCTTGGCCTACTCGATGCTCTGCGTGGCAAGGATACGGTATTAGAAAGCCAACAAGGAAGCATAGAATGTTTGCAGACGTTATTGTCGCTGGCCGCGATAGAAAGCGGATCCGTCCGCGGTCCGAGTCAACTGTGATGACGGACATGTGAGCTTGTTCAAAGTGACAGACAGGTGATGAGGACGTAGATAACCTGCAGTAGTCTTGGGACAAGCGCTCCCAGTAGCAGGGCAAGACTGCACATGAGTGCGGCCAAGGACCGGCAGAGTAGAAGTACCAGTTGTCTAGACTTTGCAACAGAGCGAACGGACCGATTCGGCAACCAACATGTCTTCGACGTCTAGTAGTATTGATATATCTGTTACAGATATATTTCGATAGTTTTCGACTTGTAAACAACTACTTGCTACGATGCTCCTCTTTCAGCCGCACTTTTAGCTATTGCAAAAACAATGATAGCCTGACCTTGATAAATCTGCTCGTTGTATGTTGTGGTCATATTCCCTGTGGACATTGGTCTATTGTGACTATAACTTGCGTGCCTCATGCGGGCTGTGGAACGAAGGTCAAGTCCACGCTCGCCTTCCATTTCTGCAATAAAAGGTCGGCAGGCTGAGCTAGCTCACTAGTAAATGAAGTTCACCTAGTTCGACGTTAGTGGAAGCCTCAGATTCAGCCTCAGCGAGCTACGGTCTGCTCGTTATCAGTGCGTACACTGCTTCTATGTTTTAAAACTTCGCACATATACTCCAACAGCCAGCTGCTATTATTGAATCAAACTTAGGGTAGTATCGTTTCCCTAGATCTCTGGCTGGACGGCTTAAAAGTTGGGTGGTGTTCTGAACAGTCTCATTCATCTCAAAGCCAAGCCTAAGCTTAGAGTCATAGGTAAGTAAGGCTAGTATAATGCTTAGCAGCCTTATACGATCTAAAATCCTAGACGTCAAGCTAGTCACAAAAAGAATGCGGACCGCAAATACATAACAAATATTGTGCACAGATAGGCGTCTGCTTGTACTCACTTTCTTGGCGGTCGACTTTTTCCCCAGTACTACCAGTGGTTGATCAGGCAAGTCCCGGACGTATGAGCACCCCTCTTCCCATCTAATCTTTCTGCATCAAGCAATACCACTAAGGTCCTGATTTCCAACTTCTTCGAGCTTGTTGGTAAATCACATTAACACAAACGAGCCGCTCACATGATGAGGGTGGAGGGTCTCAGTGTCTGTGGCGTAGAGCATGGTATAAAACGTTCCGAGCAGCTACCATTATTCAGACATAGCCGGGCCGCGGCTTCGAGACTATTCTAGCCCTCGGTGAACCGCACAGCAGTCGCGTGCACAGTATCCCGCGCAACACATCTCCGAGTGAAGCCCCAATCTGCCCCCACGGTCCCAACTCAAGACCATAGCTACTTTCTGCGTCGACGAGTTATCTTCGCACCTTGCCGAGCTCGACAACCATTTAGTCTCCACAGTCTTGCCCTGAACAAAGAGGAAAATCATTCTATTCGCCCACTCATAGACACTATGAACACCGTCACGGTGAAACGCTGGAAGAGAAAACTTACAACTCCTGACATGCTCAAGAAAGCGAAAGAAGACCCGCATAGATAAGAAGAACATTCTGCGAAATGATAGAATTTGTCTTGCAATGATACCACTACTATAATCCATCTGTAGTGCGTTACAAGGGATCCGTACCCAAAAGACTCACCCACTCGCTAATGCTCCGGATCGCTTTTTTCGATTCGCGCTATGTACCGCACCCACTTCTGACGCCTAAAAACCAGATGATCACGTCAGCTAGTGCTCTACCGAATATCTTGCCTCACTCCCTCAGCATTCCGACCTGAATTCTCAGACCTCGTATGGTTCTGCCCCTCTGTTTACGGCTTGACTTGATGCCAACAACTAGGCGCTCCAAGCACATACTTACTCATTGCCTGAACCTCCGCTTGTACTCCCACGGACCAATGACAGCTGGGCGATTGTAGCCTTCAGGGTCCCCACTTCCTACAACCCCACTCGCCTACATCGCCGCGTTAATAAACCCGCGGTCTTTGATCTAGGACTTGTTCTGCTTTGTCTCTTGTCAATGCCTACCTGCTGCCTAGTCCACATCCGAGTTCGAAGAGCACAGAACCCTCGTAGGTAAATATAGCACCTTGCACGCTGAAATTCCATGATTGACCAAATCGTCGCTCCAGATAGGGACTTCACTCCAAGACTTCTCACATCACACGATGGCAGAAACAGCGCCAAAAAGACAAGCATGCCACGGGTCGTGCCACTGCGGACTGACACAGTACATCGTGTTCCTCACCCTTCCACATCCATTCTCGTCGTCCCGTCCACCACAACCGATCCAACAAGAAGTCTACCGCTGTAATTGCAGCACGTGTTACAAAATGAATTTCTTCCACGTTCATCCTGCCAATCCTCGAGACGATTTCATGCTCCTTTCGCCACTCGATCCAGACCATGAATTGAGTACCTATCAATGTTGCGACAATAAACGGAAATTCTACTTCTGTCCAAAATGTGGAGTGCGATGCATTACGTTTAGTGGTGTGGGCGAGACCGGCGTCGTGGATTTTACAGGGTTAGGTGTTAACAAAGAAGGGAAAAGAGAAGTTTGGCGCGCGAAGTGGGATGGAGAGAACGATACGAGACCGTATGTTTCAGTTAACGGCACTACAATTGATTCTAGAGAGGATTTCGATTTACGTGTCCTCACTGAGGAGAAGAGAGTGCAGTATTTCGATGATCGAAGTGAGCCCGAGGAGAAGAAGAAGGACGCAAGATGGAACAGACCACATTATGGTGGAAGTTATTGATCGGTTGAGAAGGGTAATACTATACTTGCAGTTTAGCTGGAATGTCCCGTGCAAGATTGGGTTGGCGGGATTTACACTTCAGCTCGGATTCGAGGACCTCAAGGGAGGCTGCACAAGGCTCACCATACAGTATTTTGGTGTACGGTCACTGTGTGGGTGATCAAGACTGCTGATCAGGAACAAGATGGAAGCCGCTTGTGAAAAGTCTCTCGGATTTCACCGCTTTTCGACCGTTGCCTATAAGGACATCTGCACGGACTTTTCAGCTTCGAAGTCAACTTGTAGTACTAGTACTATCCTCTCCTAACGACGTCGTTGAAAATTCCTATCAACGAAGCGGGGAAGGCTAAACGATAATTACAGATCAAGGAGCACATGAAGCCTCATGATGGCACTGGAGTGCAGCACAGTGCGATCGTCTATCTTAACTAGGGCTCGGGAAGTGGGGTTCATCAAAGCTGCTGATGCATACTACGATGTCGTGTAACAGAGGCTCGCCCGTGCGAGAACGAGGCTGAATGAGGACTTTGACAGAATGAAAGCACTCGATGAAGAACCACTTCTTACCAGAACGATCAGCACACGTGCACTTGAATATACATCGTCATCATCATTGAAGTCATGCGAATCCTGGGGAAGTTGCACCCAAAATAGCTGCAACCCGATTAATGAAAACAGAGCAGCATTCAGCATCTGCAAGCTCCTCGACAGCATCGCTGTAGGTGCTTGACGGACCTACTTCAGCGAGAGTGCAGGTGCCCCATGTGAGTCCACTAAGTACAAGCACGAGATATGTCTCCATAGTCGTTCTATAGTCGTTCTCCAGAGCTAGGGTCTCAGTCTTCTCAACATTGACGCGGCTGTCGTTCTGGTCGAGAGTCGTCGCAACATGCTCAAGCTCTGTGCTAACAGCCTCCTCCACGTCGATCTTGATCCTAAAGAATTCGATAGAAATAAGTTGATATCCCCAGCACCAGCACTACTAGAAGCTTGGACTGCTTGGTTGAATCTTACGGTCTTGTCTTACCCTTAACTTTGGTGCTCGCCTGGATCCCGATCCAGGTCAACGCCGTTGATGAGCAACGTGCATTTGGGCCGCAAAGAGGGGATGCCATTCAGCTTGCTGCGCAACGAACGCGTGTCTGACTGGATGGGAGCCGCACAAAACTGACCTGATATCTGTCTCTGTGAAGGAAGAGTAGTACTACACCACCATCTATTATACTAGTATTCAATCCCTGCTTTCGGTGCAGCGAGGAACCAATAGACGGCTGCTATAGTCTCCGCCATACCATATCTTCACTTCTCCGAAACTATGCGAGGGTCCCTTGAACTGGGCGAGGTTTTTCGGGTTGGTGAAGGTATTACCTTTGATCGCAAGACGAAGAGTCTCACCGACCTACCAATGAGTGCTGCTTGGCCACAATGCAATGTCTACTTCATTCACGTCACCTGGGCGCAGCCACTGTCTGCGCTGGTGACTATGAACAGAACGCTCTGGTATGCTCTGAGAGGGAATAGGCTCTCGGTGCGATGCCCTGAGCCATCCAAATGAAGCCGACGCCTCCAAATGCTGCGTTGAATGGTAGAACTTCACTTCTTGTCCGTCGTTGTCGAGCTTTTGCATGGCCACAAATAAGTCGACATCTGGATATTGCAGCGCCTGGACGAACAGCTCCACAGAGGAGCATCCCGTAATTTCTGTAGCCTCGCGAAACACATAGTCAAAGGTCACTCACTACGGACTTGGGACACATGCTGGGCATCTTTTTGACCAGCTGAACATGTCAGGCTTAGAGTAGCACTTGAGTCCAGAAAGTATTCAGTCAGCTGAGCACTTGGGGGGAATCAGTTTCCGCTCGTCGAGACCTTTGGTCAGCTGTAGTCCGCACATCAAACTCAACTTTTGGCCACTTGTCCACGTTGTTGGATATATCTTTCAAAAAACGATTCCAGAATTGGAGTTGCTTCTGAATATTAACTTCTTTGTAGTACTCGCTCCGCTCTCGGCCGCCCTGGGATCGTTGTTAATATCGTGACCGGCCAAAAAACCCGAAGCCATCTACCTACATGTATTTGGAGGTACTTTCTAGAAGATGAGAACTTTTTCCACGCTGCAATGGTCCCACGAAGATGCAGGCCCAAAGATGACCAGCCTGTTATCAAAAAGGCCGGAATGTCAATCAAGCGCCAATCAACGACTTTTGACTGCCAGTACTGGTCAAACAATGGATGCTCTACGCTTGCAACTGCGTGATCCTCGCTCCGGCCTAGGCCGTTACCCGTCATATCCATCCAAAGCTGCTGGAAGGCAAGGTTCGGGAGACCACCGACTGTATTGACCTCGCGGTATAGATCAGGAATTCCTTCCCAAAGCATGGTAGCTTCTAGATGTGGTGGGTTCAGCACAGCGGTTTGGTAAGCTGACATAGCAAAATAGGACACGGCTCCCCAGCCAACATTGCCCGTTGACCTAAGACACTTAGCAATTGTAGAAACGAGGTGTGGGATATTGCTCACCAAGACTGCTTCGCAATCCACTCCACAACATCATAGCCATCACGGCCTTCCTCAGGGGGCAAGTAATTAGCCTCGCTTCCTTCTGACCACCAGGTTCCTCTCGGATCTGCAGATAGAAAAGAGTAACCCCATTCTCCACACCATCGCAAAGGGTCTGGGAGCTCCCAGAGGGCGTATTTACTAAGTTCGCTGAAGTCGACATCCATGTTGGCGAACTTCTCCCTCGGCACAGTACCGTGTTTCCCGAATGGTGCGAAAAACACAAACGTTGGAGTCTCAGCAATCAGATCTGGGATCGGACGATACAAGTCGGCGTAGATAGTGATCCCCATCGCGCATTGCTATCGGAATGTCCTTCCCGAAAAGTACTTTCTCCCGATCGAGTACAAATGATTCGTGCTTCAAATCAGGAGCTGGCCGCAACGGAGGTCGAACCCGACAGAATATCAGCTATCGCTTACCGAACTACTCTCCAGCCATTGACCTGTTGCGGGTGGACTGACTTGCGGTAAGTCGCGCCGAGCTCTTTAGTATAGACGGTCATTCCGCTGAATTGATTGGAAACAAGTAGTGTTCCAAAGGTGAAGCGCAAGGGTAAGACAGCTGTTGTGAAAGTGCAGAAGACGGGTTGCTAAGATCAGGACTATCAACTGGATTTGGACACTGTAACTAGCGCAACAGTGATGCAGCTGTTCATTAACTGTGGAATTGCATGCCGAGAGGGTATACTGAGGGAACACACGTGAACACGACACATTTGCTTAGCGCACAGCAGCTGGCCAGTAGGGATGGTCCGGATCATCTTTCGATAAGTCCGGGACATACAGTTCAATTTACCTTGCTTCCTCCTTTCGCGAAACTCTCCCACTTGATAAGTCGGAGCTAGGGCCCAAGTTGCGGGCCGCTCGTTCGGTTAATGGGAAGTCGCACAGAACAAACTCCGGTCCAGTAGGGGCGGCCCGAGGATTTTGGTGTGGTAGCCCCACGATTGTGCTCGAAGCGGTCCGATCAACTCTGAGGGATGCCGGCCCTGGAAGCTCTAACAATTCCCCTGACGTGGTAACTGTTTGGGTAACCAGCGAAACACTAAGTGTTGGCGCGATCCTCACCTTCGCCTCATTCATGGAATAAAAGGTTTCGTTGCAACATTCACGTGCAAGTCCGGTCTCTACATTTCTTCGTTTTGATAACAGCTTCGTACCGGGCGACTCGGACGAGTTTACCGAATCGTTCTTGACTTCACTTCTATTTGATTCACGGTCTTGTCAACAGAATGGCGCCGGTCCACGTTGAGACTGCCGAAGAACACTTTCAGCAGGATATACCAAGCGACCTACCTGTGTTGATTATCGGAGGCGGCCCTGTCGGCCTTTGGCAGGCGTATTGCCTCGCCAGACACGGCAGTAATATACTTTCGAATCCATTTCACGCTCTGCCATAGCTAAGGTTCCATAGTACCGACTATCGTATGCGAACGATACTCCAAAAGATTAGCCGCTCCGAAAGCTCATGCATTGTCGCCTCGTACGCTCGAGATCTGCAGACAGTATGGTCTGGACACAGCTGAGATTCGACGCCTTGGAACCCCGAGAAACGAGGCATTCTGGGTCAACTTCGTTACAAATCTTAGCTCAGAGCAAGTAGGGAGGCTGCCATATGAGAGAATGGACGCTGGTGTCCTCGACGACACTCCAGAAGTGAAGAATCCCGACGAGACTTAAGAGATCCTTAGATTGACAAGGCTTTTCCAGATGATCCACAATGTTCCACAGCCTGTCTTCGAAGAACTGTTGACAAGGAAACTCTCAAAAATGCCTCATGTCTCGATCCACCAGAACATGTCGTTTGTGAGCCTGAAACAGGTAGGTTCGTCGTCTTGTAGTTCGTGCTAGCTAACAGTGCACAGAGTCAAGGCTCCGTTTCGACCACAGTTGAGCATCGCATTACGGGTGATCAGATCCAAATCAAATCACGATATGTTCTTGCCTGCGACGGAATGCGAAGCAAAGTTCGTAAATTTCTAGGAGTCCAAAATATTGGAGAGGAATCTTGTGCGTACCAAAGTCCGTACATGGGAACCAGCATCATAAGCTAACCTCTCCGAAGACGACACGATGATGACCATCCACTTCAATGCAGACCTACGACCAGTTGTCAAGGACCGTGTGGGAATGCTTCATTGGGTTATGGACCCTGAGGTGTCAGGCTTCATCATCGCTTATGACTTAGCTGGCAATCAAGTATTGATATGCAACTTTGATGTTAGTCGGGGTCCATTGGAAAGACCGCACTTTCGTATGCTGACGAATTCCAGGCGGAGAAACACCCAACAGCTTCCTGGAATGAGAAGCTTTGCAGGCAGAAGATTGATGCTGCAATCGGCGGAACGGTCAAGTATAGTGTGCTGAGTTGGCGTCCATGGGTCTTGAGTCGTCAGGTTGCCGAGTCATACCGTGTCGGCGATATCTTTTTGTGCGTGTGCATTTGAAACAACCCTTCCCTCCTTTCCCTACATCAAGCTTACTTCTGAACAGAGTTGGAGATGCTGCCCACGCGTTCCCACCGACCGGTGGCCTGGGATTGAATTCTGGTCTCGCTGATGCGCACAACATCGCCTACAAACTCGCCGCTACCTTGCAAGGCTGGGCCAAGGACTCGCTTTTGACAAGATATCAGCACGAGCGTCAGCACGTAGCCTTTGTCAACTCAGAACAGAGCGTTAAAAACGGCCAGAGAATTTTCGGCTTCCTCAAAACGCTGGGAACTACGGAAAACGACGTAACGCTGGCTCGCCATAATCTGTACCAAAGCATTCACGATACACATAAGAAAGCAGGAATAGACGCGCATATCGAGGGACAGAGGGAACATTTTGATAATGTGAGGTCCACCTATTCTCGTGAATTCATGCGCTGTTCGACTAATGATGCTCTTTCCATAGCTCAACATTCACATTGGCTACATCTACGGTGATAAAACGTATCCCTCCAATGCCTCTAGATTTCTACCTTCCGTCCGACCTGGTGCGCGACTGCCTCACGCCTGGATTCACTTCGCCAAGCGTACGACAGAGCCGAGCTCGAACTCCTTGCTGCCTGTTGACGTGTCGTACATCCGCGAACTTTCGACACAAGATATCAACGCACGTCAATACTCCGCCCTCGATCTATGTCGTCCAGATGCTTTCACTGCGCTTGCCCACATGGACTCGAAGATCGTGCTCTCGGGTACGCTGACGCAAGTGCAGCAAGAGCTGAAGGACAGAAAGGTGCCGCTGGAGATGTACCTTCTGGGCCGGGATTTTGATATCGAGCGCAGCATTCAGAGCGGTAGCAAATGGGTGGATTTACTCGGTCTGGAGAGGGGCAGGGTGGTTGTGGTTCGGCCGGATCAGCATATCTTGGGCGTTTGGGAGGAGCGGGACTTGAAGCATTCAGCAGACAGTCTCAAGAATAGCGTCCTATCGCACTTGGGTCTATGAGGAACAGCAGCTTGGTCGCTATATGGTGAGGTGGCGGACGGTACTGCGGTTTCCCTAAAAGGATATGTCTTTTCTGTCTATTGGCATGTATCCGTCAAATCCTTGGAACACTCTAGCTAGATCACTTTTGAATGTCGATTGTGTTCGGCACTACTACGTTGCCCCAAAGACCTGATCTGTTTAACAAGCTCGATGGCATCACTCCTTCGTAGAACTTCAATTCTCTTCGCAATTACTGTTGAGCATTGCGCCAATAAAATCCAGTTCAGTGACGCATCGATGGAGTTCTCTACTCGCAGCCTCTGGATCTGCCAAGGGGGAAGTATGGCGTACGCTGCGAAGCGAGTCGGGCGTTGTTTGATGAGGCTGGCAAGCTCGTTGTTGACTTTGATGCACGTCACAGCATCGATTGCTATGTTGTTAGCGATATGGCTGATGACCTGAATACTGATACCGCCTGCGTCGAGCGATCGCATGCGGTCTTCTCCGATGTCCATCAGCACGAACATGCCAACGACGCCATCCTCCGAATTGGGCTTTGCGACGCCTTTTATGGCATAGACAGCTCTAGCATAGTACTATTGGGGGAGCCAGTGCTCCTCTACGGTGATCAAAGAATATGGAACACACATTGAGATGTAGACGTCGAACGTTACATTGCGTGCCCGACGGCTCATACGTGGAGATCACTAACTCCTATGTCCAGAGGAGGCAGTGCCCCATCTAGCAACCGATTGTAGCCTTTGAGTTATGCAACCTGACCATGTCGAAGCACGAGGAACATATCGATTGACCAGATACTAGCAGCCCGCGATTTTGTCCGGTTAAGTGGTATATCGTGAGATTCAAGAGTGCAAGAGAGAATGCAGTGACAACAACTGGAAGGACAGCCGAAGGCGGCCTCGCACATTTTGAAGCACAGGAGTAGTCGAAGACTACTCAGACAAAAGTAACCACTCGGACTTTGACAGAACTTTGGTAACCAGGTCAAGTCTCCAGTGGAAACCGCACCTGAGTGTTTGACGGGCAAGCCAGTGAAGAGCTTCTGCAGCCTTGAGTCGCTCATTCAAGCCAAGCACGAACTTTGTTGTGAGATTCGGCGCCGTACTCATCGAGCTGGAGTTAACCGAGCTTACTCGAGGTAGCCAATATCTGTCTTCAGGACCTAGAGGATGCATCGCAGCTGACATGTGACACAACCTTCTAAAAGGAGGAGGAGTTTCGTCCGTACACGCATTGGAGCGATGTTGAACAGGCATAATGGCCGGTACATGGCTTGAAAACGAGCCAGCCTGTTGCCTGGAGGCGTGGGCTAAACCAGCGGTCGATCAATGTTGAGAACTCATGATGAGTTTGAGCTTAGCGTACTGGGTTTTCGGCTGTAGTGAGAAGGCAAGACATCTGAGAACGCAGGACATGTAACAGAAACGAAATCGCTCTGACATGGATGGCGCGTTACGCTTGAGTAAAAGGTTGGTTGAATGAGCCGATAATGACTACTGCCGAGCTCTCAGATGTCACCAGGGATGCTCTGTTCCGTCCCATCTCCAGAAAGTACCACTGACTCTCGCGTCCTTGTCCCTGAGCACCCTTAGCATGTCACTCACGCTTTCCTCAGCAGTAATGACACCTTCAACCTCCCAACCAAGATCAATATTTGCCATCTCGGTGCTGACCTCTCCGGGATGCATTGCAAGCACACAAACCTCAGCTTCCCAGGGTCTGGCGTCGCTTGCGGCGTTCCCACCAGACTGCCAGTCAGACTTAGCATCCTCTTGTTTCTTTGTAGCTCTCCTCCTTAGCTCAGCAGCCATATGCCGTATCATCATATTCAGCGCAGCCTTTGACGCCCCATACGCCGCGAAGCCATCTTCATACTCCCTGAAGTCAGCCATGGAGCCACTATCACTACTCATAAACATCGTCTGACGGCCAACGACAGACGCTTCGTCGCGATCTCTAGCCAAAAGTGCCTGCTCACGCCGTTGGAGTAGAGCAGGTGAATCATTTAGCATGAGCAGCTTCCGCGCTAATACCACATTTCCAATGCAATTGACACGCAGGTGGCGCTCAAGTATCTCGAACTGGACGTCCAATGCGCCAAGACCGCGCTCATATTCGAGAATGCCTGCGTTGAGAACAATGGTGTCAATGTGCCCACCCCTCTCAACGAACAGTCGCATTCTTAGGGCAAAAGCGTCGATGTCTGATGGTAGCGAGACATCACACTGCTCAATAATGCAGCTACCCGGTCTTGAGGTCAAGCCGCCAGTGACCTGCCATAGTTGAGATGCAGTGGAGGGGTCGCGGACCACAGCAATAACCTGGTGTTGTTGTATGAGTAGCTGGCGGGTGAATTCAAGACCTATACCCCGGGAAGCACCGACGATGAGATATGTTCTTGGCTGTGATGGCGGTGGTGGAGTCTTGGCTAGAGCTAGACGAGCTTGTTGTGCTGTGTTGGTGGTACCTGGAATGATCGGACTTGGTCTTGTCATACTTGGTGCGGACCGAGTACCTGACGAAGCCGTCGCCAGAGGCGCGGAAAGTCGGTCAAAGTTCGTGACGATATTCTCTAGTGATGGCGAGGTCAGATGTTGACGCCGAGGACTGTTTGTCGAGATTTGACTCAGCGGTGTTTCTTGCTCGTCATCCATGATGAGCCGCTTCTTCGACGAAGTAGACGCCGGATGATGATAGAAGGAGCTGTTGCCGTGTGCTGCCGTGGATGGTTTTCGTTTCATTGGCATTAGTGACGGATGACGACGAGTTGTGGTACATAAATCTTAGAAAGCGACAAGCCTAACCCAAACATTGGCCTCATTCGGTGATCAGGTCATGGTGCCCGCCAACGCGACATTCTCTCAATGATGCGTACAATTCAGCCGTTCTAAGCTCTGAAAGTCAGAGGCGGTTTGATCTCTCGAATCACTTCAACAAATTTCAAGGGTGTACAGCTTTACTCATTGAAGCTCGAAATCTGCTGCTGATATCCTGCATCGTTCAGACGCGGACACACGCGGAATGTCAAGACAGAAACTTGGTTCCTAGGTGCTCGGAGGAAAGAGAAGGGCAGCTTCGTTGTGGCCCTAACTTGCATGACGACCTGTGACTGTTGACACGCTAGAAACCTTACGCCATGTGCTTCGTCTGTACATACCATCCGACCCCTTCTACTCGTCTGTCCTTGCACGTTCGGAGCAATTTAGAAGGCGCCACGCCCCGCTCGATCAAACGTGGCCGCTAAGGCTGCCTACTCGAAATTGTGCTTAAGGCGCCACGCTGCTCAAAGGGGTCGTGGGGGCCTTGGGACAAGCACGTCACTGGGAATGCCCCCACAGGACTCTACTAGTTGCAGAGCATACAAGGTAATCAACGATTTGCAATTTTGATTCATCAGCTTCATTCACCCGAAGGCTTTTCAAGTGTTATATCTAAGGTCGTTTGCCAAGATCCACTTAAAACACAACCAGTCGACACTAGTCTACAGGAGCTGCTGGAACGCTCTGTTGACGGGCGATCGTGGCTTGATGCCCTTGTAGAAGTCAACAGTAGCCTTAGCTCGCTTGGCAATACCCTCTGGAGTGAACTCAAACTTCTTGTAAACATCCTTGTATGCACCAGATGCACCGAATCTGTTCAAGCCAAACTGCTCGTGCGAGTACTTCTCCCAACCATACGTGGACATGGCCTCGACGGACATGGCTGGAATGCCGTCCGGCAGTACCTTGAGCTGGTACTCCTTGGGCTGCGCATCAAAGACTTCTGTGCACGGCATGGACACAACACGGGTTGTGATGCCTTCGTCTTTGAGCTTCTTGACTGCCTCAACGCAAATCGAGACCTCAGAGCCCGTCGAGACGAGAGTGACGTCTGCGTTCTCAGCTTCGATCAAGGTGTAACCACCCTTGATGCCGTTCTGGACCGTGGAGTTCTCCAGTTGTGGCAGGTTCTGTCTCGTGAGAGCCAGGATGGATGGTGTCTCGTGCGAAGTCAATGACATGTAGTAAGCAGCCGAGGTCTCGTTCCCGTCAGCTGGACGCCATACCATCATGTTCGGCAAAGCTCGGAAGTGTGTAAGGGTTTCGATCGGCTGGTGAGTTGGGCCGTCTTCACCAAGACCGATGGAGTCGTGGGTAGCGATGTAGATAACTCGTTGGTGAGAGAGCGAAGATAGTCGGACTGCACCGGCAGCGTATGAAACAAAGTTCAAGAATGTGCCACCGGCTGGGATGATGGTACCATATGCGGACATGCCGTTCATGATACCAGCCATACCGTGTTCACGCACACCGTATCTGAGGTATCGACCAGCATAGTCACCAATGCCGAGGTTTGGTGGCTGGAAGTCAGTAGCCTTCTTCCATCTGGTGTTGTTCGAGCCAGTCAAATCGGCCGAACCGGAAAGAAGCTCTGGGACAACTTCGTGGATGGCCTCAAGGACGGCCTCCGACAGTTTTCTTGATGCCACGGCAGAATCCGTTGGCTTGTAGATTGGTAGCTTCTTTTCCCAACCCTCTGGCAGGGGCTTCTTGGGATCGATTCGTCGCTTGAGATCGGCTCCAAGCTCCTTGTGTTCTTCTTGGTACTTCTTGAACAAGTCATTCCACTTCTCCTCTGCAGATGCTCCCTCAGCTGCATGCTTGTGGTACATCTCGTAGACCTCGTTGGGCACAACGAAAGATTCCTCAGGGTTAAAGCCAAACTTCTTCTTGACTTGTTTGCAGTCATCCTCCTTCAAGGCGTTACCGTGCACACCACCAGTTCCTTGTAACAAGGAGCCGAAACCAATAGTGGTTCTGAGCTTGATCATCGATGGCTTGTCCTTTACCTCCTTGGCCTTTGCGATGGCAGCCTCGATAGCCTCGAGGTCGTCGTCACCGCCTTCGACGTACTGAACGTGCCAGCCGTAGGCCTCGAATCGTTTCGAGACGTCTTCGGTGAAAGCGCATTTGGTGTCACCGTCTATGGGGAGGTTAGTGGTCGTGTCTTTCGCGGATGTGGCAGCACTTACCAATGGAGATCTTGTTGTCATCGTAGATGGCAATCAAGTTACCGAGTTGCAAATGGCCAGCAGCGGAAGCTGCTTCCGAAGCAATACCTTCCATAGCACAGCCATCACCAAAGAGGCAGAAGGTGTGGTTGTTGATAAGCTCGTAACCTGGCTTGTTGAAGACTGCGGCGGTGTGGGCTTGAGCAATGGCAAGACCGACTGCATTTGCGAAGCCCTGACCAAGGGGACCTGTGGTCACCTCGATACCTGGTGTATCGTGGGCCTCTGGGTGACCCGGGCAGATGCTGTCGACTGTCTGTAACCCAGATTAGCACCACTTCTCGCAGAGACGCTGCTAACACTTACTCTGAATGCCTTAAGGTCATCCATAGAGATCTTGTAGCCGAACAGGTGTAGCAGAGCATACTGAAGCATGCAGCCGTGGCCGTTTCTGGTCTCTTGTCAGCGTCTGTGTTCCTCGTCTTGTTTGGAGCATCTCCAAAACACCACTCCTGGGAGTTTGCTCCATGAGCGCAGGGTAGGTACATACGAGAGGACAAATCGATCTCTGTTGAGCCAGTCTGGGTTCTGGGGGTTGAAGGTCATGAACTTGTTGAACAGGACATGGGCAGCAGGTGCGCAGCCCATAGGGGCACCCGGGTGACCCGAGTTGGCTTTGAAGGTGGCATCGACCTATTCAAGCAGTTGTGGTCAGCATGGGTTGTCTTCTTTGTCTGAGCCGGACAGAAGTGGGAGGAGTACGTACCGCCAACAGCCGGATGGTGTTGATGGCTTTCCAATCAGTCTCTCCGTAACCCATGATTGCGGTGTTTTGGCAAGGTTTAAGAAAAGATATGTAAGGAGATAGAGTACGTAGAGGAGGAGAGAGTGAAACGTATGTTGAGATTTTGAGATCAACAGCCCAGCAAGCAAGTTTCGACCTTAGTCACTGGAGTTATCCTATTTGGACGGCTCAAGTCAGATAATTTGTTGCGGTAGCAATGAGGTAATGGTGATAGTGGGGCTGCAGGTGGGCTTCAAGCCCGACGCTTCAGAGTTTTGGTGAGTGCCTGAAGAGGGGAACTCACCCGCGGCCGATACGCCGATATCTGGAGCCTGGTCCAATTGAATCTGCTGGCATTATGACAATGTATCAAGCTCTGCTTGTTCTTGCAGCATCAATGTTTTTGCTTTACAGTCTCACGATGAGAACGTTGATAAGAGAAGCGTGAAGCGGTCTCCAACCGTCGCTAAAGCAATTATTCCTTCTCTATCTGCTCTCTGAAGGTCTACCGTCGGGAGTCCCACGGCGGTATTTCCTTCCAAAATCTCAATAGCCGATCGTACTCTGGCACTCCGGAGGGTCGCTGTTGTTCTCCGAAGAACCTAATTCCTGCTACTCATCTGCACAGAAAATGTGCCTGGCAAGCACGGGTGACCACCGTACCAGCACACTCCCTTGCCGTGATTGCGGCTGATCTTGAGATGATCCAAAGGCTGTCTGCCATACCTCTCAGCGGTGCGTGCAATGTCCAGAGCTGCGCCGGCTGCGATCCAGCTGACTTCAAGATGCTGATTCCGTGCTGTTGCCATTTAGCCTGCCGCCTCCCTGGAGTTCTAGTGGTAGAATCTGCCTACCAAATCTCCCGTGATGTCTCTGTCTGTAGTGCTGTGCCTATAGTACTGCTCGAGAGCGCACCTGCCCTGCATGATCCTGTTGGTCATTCCAGAAATCTCAAGAAACTGCTTCAGCCATAGATCTGTCCCGTTTTGTGCCACGCCTGTCCCAGACGCTTTCCTGATCAACGCCCGCTATGCGTGAAGCAATCCTTGTAGACATGTTGCACCTAGTACCCACCGTAACCGTTTTGCCCATATGCAGTGGCACCGTAAGGTGTCGTCCCTCCTCTTCCATACGCATAATCGTCCTCAGCAGGCGCAGGCTCGTAACCGTCAGGGCTCATCCCGCCATTCATCCCCTCGTCACTCCTAGTGAGTCCGTTGATGATTTCTGCCAACTTTTTCTGTAGCACATCAACGCCTTGATGTACAATCTCATCCGGCTCCAGTACTCCCGTCGCCTCCAGATCGAAAAAGAACGCGCTCGGCTGCGCATCAGGGTTGAATGTGAAGTCCGCAGCGGTCTCCTCTGATTCCCATTCCGCATTCTTCTGGTTGACCGGCCACTCGTCTTTCGCGTCGACCTCGTACCAGTAGTCTACATGCCGTAATTTGTTGTTGGGATCGTACTCAAAGCCTATGGCAGCGGACGGCGCCCATTTGGCGTGTTCCTTTGCTATGCCCTTCTTGGCTATGCATGACAGTTTCAGCTCTTGACCATTTCGGAGTTTTGCGAGGAGAGGGCCGTTGCCTGCACTGTCCCTTATGACAGGTTTGCCAATGTCGTCGGTTCGGCCGTCTACCATGATCAGATCCTTTGCAAACACCAGGAGGTTCTCTGGACTGGTGCATTTGACGTGTAATCTCAAGGTGACTGAACATTGTTCGCAATGATCATCGCAGTTACCGCATTCTCGAGTGTATTGAAGATCGGTCGCCACATTCATGCTGTTGAGCGGTATCATGCCCAGCCTGTGTGCAAGGAACTCGTCTGGGAGCACGGAGGAGTTGGATTCGACTTCGACTAGGTCTATCGCTATAGTGGGGATTTCGGCGAGCATGACACGACGTAGGGAGTTTGCGAGCGAAAGGGAGCAATTCTGAAGGACAAAATCGCATCGGCCTGATTCGACCTATATAGTTCAGTCCACTATCTCGCCTAGATCGCATATTGACCACCATACCTCCCGCACAGTGACCTTTGGGCCAGAGGATTCCGTGTCCATGGCGTCGTCGCCATATCCATTGGTCCCGTAGTACGCCATCTTGGAAGCGTAGGCGATGGCGATGAAGGGAACTGACAATGCGCTTCGAAGAGCATAAAAGCAGCAAGGGCAACAACTGGGTGTTCGACGCTCGCGACGCAGGTACTTCTTGGAGCAGAAAGTCGGACGAATGACACTCGCTCAAATGGGATTAGTGCATGAGCCGGCTTTTGCCTCAGATTGTGATCGCTTCGAGGTTCCCAAGCTTGTTGCAGCCTCAAATGTCACCAAGTTGATGTATTCAAGAACGTCAAACAAAATGACACACATGCAATCGTTCTGAGCCTCCTCTACGAGATTCTCTCGACCTGTGGTTGGAATCATTCCTTACGAATGTACATCCTACAGATTGTATAGAATGGGAAACCTTCGCTACTCTGCTCCTAGAGTCAATCACTGTTGAAATCCGTCAAGCTTAGAAGGCTTCTGACCATCTCGGTGATGAACCTTCTAGTTCTTTCGTAACAGGTTCGAGGTTGGTAGGATTCTGGTCCGGACCAGCTTCACCTCCACACACAGGGCTCCGACAAGCCTTGCCCGGGCTGGACACAATAATGAGTGACCGTAGTCTCAAGCATGTGCAGCCCATAAGGCGGTTGTAGTTCGCTGGGTTTGTAACATTCCTGATTTGGCAGCCTCCCTACTACTAACTTGGCGTTGCTCCATGAACCAATGTTCGATGAAGACGGGCTGCTGTTTACCATGCAACGGCCTGTGAGCTGGGTGTTCAGCGCCGTGTCCAGCACTCTTGCTGTGACGACAGAGACCCAGCCGGAGGAAAGTCTGGCTTTTGAGCAGTACTGCAGACAACCACTTCTTCGATCTGCCGTGCAGTATTGTACTTGCCCCACAAACACGGTCTTTAGCGTCTGACACGTCCGTAATTCTGGGGCGGGTGCGCCCTGCTGCTGGTCTGCGCCTTCACCGCATACTTCTGATTGGTGAGAATTTCCTTTGGATGACGACGAGGCTTCGACGCACGTGTTTCGAGTAGCCTGTGTCCCGTATAGTATTTGCATGTTCCCTCATTTCGTCTTGGTTACACTGGTTTACCGTGCGCTGGACATTGCTGCTACTTCTCGACACTCGCTTCCTATACACGATCGTTCAATTACTATACATTCTACACAACGATATTTGCCCTTTCACCAAGGTCGCTACTAGCCGGACTCAGAAAGCCTCACCTGCATCTATCGCGATCAACGTTTACCCTCAGCTGCACTGCAAGAGTCCAGCTGAAATCTGCTCCGTCTTAACAGCCTATACTTAAGAACACCGCTCCCTTCTATACGGATCGCGATTTGAGCGGTCGACCGCGTTGAGGATGTGGATATGACAGGAGACCTGAGAAATGTTTCCTTAGCCGCTTTCGCCTTGATCGCGAGCCTGTTGCTTGCACTTGCGCAAGGCCAATTCCCTCAGTACAGTGAAGATGACATAACGACGATTGAGTCGCCGATCAACCCAGACATCACAATCAGCTATAAGAGTCCTCCCTTCGGTACGTGCACCACAGTCTTCGAGACACAAAAGCAATATACTGGCTATGTACATCTGCCACCGAATGTCCTTGCACCGTCGCAAGGCGACTACCCGATTAATACCTTCTTCTGGTTCGTTGAGGCTCGTCAAGTACCCGAGGATGCGCCCTTGACAATCTTCATCAACGGCGGCCCAGGTAGCAGTTCCATGGTGGGACTGTTTCAGGAGCTAGGGCCATGTCAAGTCGTGGAGATTGACCAAGACACTCTGGGGACGATGGCAAGAGAATGGGGATGGGACAGAAGTAGCAACATGCTATTCATTGACCAGCCGACACAGGTTGGCTTCTCCTACGATGTTCTCACAAACATGTCTCTAAATCTTTTGGACGAGACGTTATCGGATCCACCTTCAGATGTGCCTGTATCGCAGCCACCATACACCTTTCTGAACGGGACATTTGGCTCAAACAACAGCTCGGCCACGGCGAACACCTCAACAATCGCAGCCCAGGCGCTATGGCACTTCTTGCAAGGCTGGCTTGCCACTTTCCCACAGTACAATCCTGGTGTTCGTCCAAGTGGGGATGGTGATGGTACTGTGGGCATCAATTTATTCACAGAGTCCTATGGTGGCAAATTTGGCCCTGCCATGGCTTCCTTTTTTGAAGAGCAGAATGCACGCCGGCAGACTGATCCTACTTTCTCAGACAGCACCCTTGATGTCAAACTCACCTCACTCGGTATCATCAATGGTTGGTTCGACCTGATCGTTCAGGCTCCATTCTTTCCACAATTTGCATACTCAAACACCTACAACATACAAGCTATCTCTCAGGTCCAGCAGCTCAATGCCCTCAATGCTTGGAGTGAGCCCGATGGCTGCGAGCAGTTAACAAACACCTGTCGGGCACAGCAAGCGGCGCTTGACCCTGAAGACAACGGGGATAATGAAGTTGTTAATGATGCCTGCTCAGCTGCACAAGTCTTCTGTCAGGACAATGTACTTGGCCCATACACATCATCAGGCCTATCACTGTACGACATCTCACAGAATGTGCTCGATCCCTTCCCATCCTCACTATACCTCGATTATCTCAATCAGCGGGATGTCCAGCAAGCTGTGGGCACTCCCGTCAACTATACTCAAGATTCTCTAGCAGTCGCTGGGGCTTTCCTACAGACCGGCGATTACGCCAGGGCAGGCATCTTGCAAGACGTCGTCGATCTGCTCCGAGCTGGCGTGCGGGTGGCACTGATTTATGGTGATAGAGATTATATCTGCAATTGGCTTGGTGGCGAGGCAGTCTCATTTGCTATCGCAGGAGCAGCAGGGCCAGAATATGCACCATGGTACTCTGCGGGTTACGCACCCATCGTCACGAATGATACCTACATCGGAGGAGTGGTTCGAGAACATGGCAACTTGAGCTTTGCACGAATCTACGATGCAGGACACCTAGTCCCCGCTTACCAGCCTGAAACAGCCTTCACAGTCTTCTCTCGCATCATCGAAGGCACAGGAATCAGCTTTGGTCTATCCATCAACAGGTCTGACTTTTCGACCTCTGGCGACGCGAATGCTACGCATACGAACAATGCGCCAAGTGTAGCGGAGCCAACATGCTATCTTCGAGCCATGAACTCGACTTGCGACACAGATCAAAAGAACATGATCGCAAATCGAGCAGGTGTACTTATTAATGGCGTGTTGTACAGTGATTCAGCGAGCTGGTCAACACCGGCTGGCAGTGTAAGCAGTGTTGCGGGGCAACCGACTGTGCCTCCTTCGACTGTGATGGTCAGCGCGCCGGTTTCCACAGAGACCGTAAGCTCGGCCGAATCCACCGCGAAGGGTAGCAAGGCTTCGACAACAAGTTCGATACCTACTGGTGTGTTTACAGCGACTATGGTGCCAGTATCGACAAACACGAACCTGGCTGTCTCTGCGAAGTTTACTACTAGCGAGATCCTTGTTGTGGCACGACACCCTGTCGCTCTCCTCGCAATGGGATTGTTAAGCTACCATGTAATGAAGGTATCTTGAGCTCATGCCCATTTTAATTTCTGTTGCACACCTTGAGCCTTTCTGTCGTTTGCTAAGCCTTGCATCTTCTTGAAGAACTGTGTATGAATGACGAGCACAGAAAAGGTGCGGTTGTGAGCCTTACCTACGGAGCCAACCGCTGCGTGAGATCATGTATCGCGTCCTAAGCACGTCTATCAGCACCACGACCCCCAGTGTATTCGAGTCGTGTTCTGAGTATTTTCACTCTTCATTCGCTTCACAGCGCAACAGAGGTCACACTGCGTTCTATGCTGACCGCTAGGCAAAGCCACCTTAAGTATGCCAAGGATGCTTTTAATTCCCGCATAGGGCAATGGAAATGGCCGCCACTTGGACACGTGGTGGACAACGTCAACCTGCCGGCATCTTAGCTCTAGCTTGAGTACCATTGGATGCCTAACAGTCGACCCCTTCTTATCTACGTGCCTGAAAGGTGATGGAAAATAAGCTCGCAGAGATTTCTGGACCATATCTGGACCACAGGCAAGATGCAGGACATGGAGGCTAACTTATAGGCAGCCTATACGGACGCCTTGGGGCTTCGAGGTAAAGTTCCAGCTCTTCGCGGGCACTGGAAGGAGTGTCTGAAGGGGGTTAGACTAATACCTCCACGAAACTTCACGAGTTATACCCCGGCCCTTCATCTTTATGGAGGTTGAAAGAAGATGATGGTTCCATAGGAGGAGGACATGGTAGCATCGACTTTACCAGATATTGGCATGAACGATTGTCTCCAATTGGTAGGACCGTGGTGGCAGGGTGGTCTATCACCGCTCGGACAGTGGAACCGGCGGTCTATGTGAGGCTCGGATGGGTGTTCTGCAGAACCGTTTAACCCTGGTCCTAAGCCAAGGCTACGGGACACATCTTCGGTAAGAAAAGAAGGTTGATTATGTTTCAATGTGGCAGTTGCCGTATCATTGTTCAATCAGCAAGTCGCCGCAAGCTTCTGCTCAGTAGTTGCAAGCACTTGTTCCAATATCCTCTTGATGGCTCTTATTCCCTTTAATACATTCTCATCTGGACCCTGCCCAGGTGTCCAATGAGCATGGGCAAAATCAATCATGACCACTTCATGTATCTTTTGCCTCAGCTCCTCGTCTTCATCGTCAAGCTCCTCTTCATCATCTTCGGCGTCTATCGTGTCGGGTTCCTCCATCTCCACGGCCTCGATATCCATCACCTTCCCGTCCCGCTCGGCATACTTGACGACGCTTTCTAGCGCATCTGGGTCGCCTTCGTACACCATGAGTACACTAGCACTGTACATCCTACTCTCTTCATTCTCCAGCACGTACTCGATGCTGCTGACCTCCCTGCGCAATCGTTCAGCCATGAACTTCCTTCTCAGCCATGCCTTCCTCTGCTCCTTCTCTTTGCTCGCACTCGTCCTCGGCGATAGACTCAGGCTGTGCAGGAACGCATCGAACGCAGATTCAACGTTGTCATTACTGATGTTCTTCCGTCCATAAAACTTGTCGTACGTCTTGTACCCATCGTGAACCTCAGTATTGACCTCTCTACTCACATTCTCCGCTTCCTCACTCTCCCCGACAAAAACTTTCATCCCCGCAACCCTGAAGCCCAGACTCCCGCTCGTCGTGCTCCCGGCGACTTCATCCAATCTCGCGCGCTTGGCCATTGGCGCGTCGTCATCCCACAGTCGTGATCCAAGCTTGAGGTCAATCACGTTCGGCCGCGTGAACCCCGCTGTCGCATTACTCAGCACAATGCTGAGGTCTGAAGACAGTTTAGCGCCGCCACTAGGCGTCCACTCCTTCGTCGCACTGCGTGCGATCCGCGGCTCGGAGACGATGTGGCCCGTTGATGTTCCCCGCCGGTGACCCCTTTCGAGCCCGCTGCCGCTCGGTCTTGGCGCACCACCGTCCACCGCACCACTAACACTACTCTGACTCACACTCACGCTACCAGTTGCGTGACCGAAACCCCCAGCGTCCTCTCCGCACTGCTGCGCCTGTAGCGCCGCCGCCTGCTGCTGGATCTCCGCATCGCCGAGTCTTAGTTTACCCATGAATACAGGCATATGGGCTTTGAAGGCGGAGTGACGTTCGGCAGACTCGTAAAAGTCGATCTCCGCTTGTGTGCACGGCTTGATCAGGAGGCTGCCGTCTGTTGAGGTGCTGATGCCTTGATGGCCGGCTGCGCCGTGAGCGTAGGGGATTGTGGCGGGTCGTGAGATGCCATTTCCATCAGACTGGGGCTGCGGAACTGGGAGTTTTGTGGTCATGGTACCGGTTTTGGTGTCGGTATCTTGTGCGAGGAGGCTGAGGTGGAAACTGGAATTTTAAAAGCAATCAATGGTTGGAAGGGAGGCCGTTTTTATACTCCGGCTTTCCGCACGTGTTGGTGGGTTTTCTATCCTTTGACTCCGCTTGGCTCGGATCGTGGAACGGGCTAAGTTGGAAATGTACTTAGGTGACTTCCAAGTAGCTGGCTGGATCTTGGGCGTACAGAGGTTATCTAGGGTTGTAGTGCGCGTTATGGTGTGTGAGTCCGAGATTAGCTTGTGAACATTTTGAGGTGGATCGTGTCTTATCATGTCAGTGTTCTTTCGTTTGTCGGTGCGGTATTTGAAGATGACGCAGCGGTTCCGGGGAGGTGTGGCTCATCCTCAGGGGCCGAAACGGAGGCTTATGCGGGATGCGCCAGGGATGGCAGGCTTGCAACGACGAATCGTTGCTGCCTGAGAGAGCTTGAAACAACCGACACCCTAATTACCGAGGCGGAAAATGGGGTTTTGGCGCCAATGTCCGGAGGTCGCTGCGTGTCCGCTTGCACGGTATTTTCTTGGCCAGAGATGAGCTTTGTGGGCTTCCTTTTGTTAGTGTGCATTGTTAATGTTATAAGAGGTACAGGGACAGCAACATCCCAAGAAGCACAGTCAAGATAGACACATCTGAGGTACGGTGTCGTCATTCATGAACTCATTCCAATCAGATTCTAAAGCCTTAAGCCTCATGTTCTCTTCAAAAATATTTGCTTGGAAAATGCCAATCACAACTGAGCCATGAAAGAGCGATGTGGTCAAGAAAGAATACATTGATTGATCCTCCGCAGCCAACACACTGATGCTGTTTTGTACAAATGCCTTGAGTCCTGAGGAGGATTTTGTCTGGGGAGTCTTGATGTACGGGCGAATAGATTTCACAAGATAATCCCAGGCGCTCAGAACCCAACTTTACTTGAACATTTCTTATCTTCACTACTCAGACTTTGAGACCTCGCCATCACCATCGCGACAAGCAGAGGTTTTCGAATCCGTCGTACACCTCGCCAAGCGTTCGCCTTGTCGGTCAAGCACAGGTACAATGAGTCAGGACGGCCAACAAGCTGCGCCGGCGATGGTCGCTGAGCGGGAGCCCGTTGCCCCAACACAGCGGACAGACTATGGAGCCGAAGTGGTTGAGCGAGAAGGCCATCTTCAAGCAGATGGTCAGGACGATCATGTGTACGGCTCCAACGAGGATGGCAGCCACTCTGACGGGGCCAATCACGCCGAAGGCGCTCAAGGTGTTGTGGTCACTGATCCTGCAGACTTGCCCAAAGAAGAGAAGAAGAAGAAGAAGAAGAAGAAGAAGAAGAGGAAGCCTGCAAGCAAGCGAGGACTTGTGAGTGCTGTCTGACATGTAGTCGAGCAGTAACGACTTACAACATCATAGGGCAAGCCGACAGGAATGGAAACCTTTTTTGCCGATAGTCCCATGACGCCCGCAGAACACGCCGAGGAGCAACGACTCTATGACCTGTAGGCCATCCCGATCATTGTTTCTGGAACAGTTACTGACAGCTTACAGGGAGATCTCGTTCCTCGAGTAAGCGATTTCATCTGATACCGGCCACGATCCAGTTTGCTGACATCAATAGCCGACTACTCACAGCCATCCAGCGATTCGAACGCACCCGCAAACTCTCAAACGAACGAAGAGACATCTTCTACAAATGGCTTCACTACGGTGGGATCAAAGTCAGCCCAAACGTTGGCGTAGGAGGACAAGATCAAACAGAGATGGACAAAGATCAAGTCGCGACCGCCCTGTCTCGGGTGCAAGTCCCTGACGAGTTACGAGAAGCCCTCGAGAGCACTGCAAATGACGACGCCAAATACGCCATCGACTTTCCTGGTTGCATGAAAAGCTTTCTTTCTCGATCTGCGCCGGTGCTCTTCGGCTTCGACATACGAGACAAGGTCGAGTTGGTCACTACAACCACTGAACGATTCCTCGACTACCTCATGCAACACGATGTCTGTCCCGAGTTCAACGACGAGGTCCTCGAGACGCGAAACCTCTGCCGGGAGGCTACTGACGAGATGTGGTCATGTGCTGAGGCACAGAGATGGTTGCCAGGTCAATTCAACATGGCGTGTTCGACGCTGTATGGGAGCCTTGGACAGAACTTCGACGGTACTAGTGTTTGGGGCGGTGACACGCAGGACGGCAGTGCAGTGTTTGTGGGTCTGACAGATGAAGAGGCCGATACGATCATGCGCTATGCTGTGGCCGGTGCAGCTGACCAGGACGTGTACGAGAGATATTTCCAACTCAGCCTGGCGGAAGATGACGAAGAAGGGCTTAAGGTCGTCAAGGTGATCGAGGGTCAGGGATTCGAGATCATCGACATGCAAGACCCGACTGCCGACTGCAAAGACTTCTACAAGACCAACTGTGTCGCTTACCGACCCCTCGGAAGAGTCCTTGCGAGAGCATGGAAAGACCCAGAGGCACCACCTGAAGATCTTACCGAAGAGGAGAAGAAAGCAGCAGAGCCAGAGCAGCCTGCATCAGAGGTGTACGTCTTCTTCGTGGAAGCGATCATCCTCCAGCATCTGTCCGTTGGTCAGAAACTGTTGGCCACAGTCCGACAGCTGAACTGCGGCATCTGGTTCTTCGACGAGTTCACCAGAATTTACCCAGAGTTCGATCTGTTCCTGCTCAATGAGTTGATGGAGGACTACAAGGAGCCGAGGTATCTGCCTGATGCATACGTGCCAGGCGCGCCAGGGTTGAAGGTGGTGCAGAGGGGTGGTATAAGAGCCGAGAACTGTGACGATGACATAAGGGGTCAGAATCATGGCGCTGATGGTATCGTTCAAGACGTCGGCAAGGAGCAGGTCGCATGCGAGGGTGATCAGAAGACAGATTGAGCTAGGCTGCGGCTGCCAGAAACATGGCACGACGAGACAGGTGTAAATCAGCGAAGAGTTATCGACAGAGATTTCTCCATTATCGAATACCTATCCTCAACTGCTGGGCCTGGCTGATCTGGCAAACGAGTAAGAGTACCTAACCACTCAATATTCTGACACCTCGAGTGCTGTCTGAAATTTCTTACTTGTACCTGGAATCTGGCCTTGGCGTCAAGTACTTAAACAACGGTGGTACGTGTAGAGCACTGAATTCGGCGGCGGTCACCACTGCCGAGAAATTGAAGGCGATTGGCAGGTGGAGACCGAACGGAAAGCTTCCCCTGACCACTGGCAGTGCACTGCACCGCATCCCTGACAGGGTCCAGGTAGAACGTCACGTGACTGTGATCTGCGAGTCGCATCTGGCGAACTTTTTGTTTCAGTCGCAGTCGCAGCATCGTCACAATGTGCTGGCTGTTCTCAACCTGTTATCAACTTCACCACTTTCTCTTCGCTTCACCAATTTGTATCTTAGCACCCATTTAGCGGCTTACTTTTACGTCTTCCACCCTGAATGACAACAAGGCCAGCTCCGCGAACGCCACCAAGGTCGAGAATCTGCAGCTTTGACAGTAGGTCATGCTCACGCGAGCTGTCCGTCGGAGGCAAAATCTTCGTTACGCTCACCATGCGGTTGAGCACCTCCAACTACCCTGGCTCTGCCCAGCCCTACGCTCGTCGCACACAACATTCACGAAACCCGGCCGTGGACAGGTAGGGCTACCATCTAACTTCGACCGAAGCACTTCTGTTGCCTGTTTGTCGACGAACTCGAGAAAGCTCGCATCCGCTGCGCCCACACCGAGCCTCTTCAATCCGAAAGATGGCTACCCTCCTTTCGAGTACCCCAACCAGAGACCATCTCCGCCGCAACAACATATAATACCACGACTAGCACCTGAGCTTTCCGATATCCTCATGATAGACAATACCGTTACTGTGGATCACGAAGCCTCGGAAAGGGTCAGAAAGCATGCTTACATCAGAGGAAATGTTTGGGAGGTCGAGACAACGCTGGACGCTTGCCTACAGATCCACCGCTGGGATAGAGCCTTGGCTATACTGGAACAGTTACGCTCGGTTTATGACGGCCGGGAGTCAGAGTTACAACGACTATACAATAACGTATTAGAGGCCATGGTAATCGACCACATATGGAACAATTCTTCCGAGAACATTGTAACAATCAATAAATGGGTCGAACGCTACATGCAAAAAGCCGGAGTCGCCCCAAATGCCCAGACCTTCGCGTTGAAGATCAAGGCCGCCATGGCCACACTGTCAGGCAATAGGAGGGACCGCACTGTGCGGAGATACTGGGATATGGCAAAAGAACATGGCGTTAACTGGGAGGTTGCAAGCTTGAGAGAGATCTTGTCCGATAACGATCTGGGAAAGCTAAGCGAGATTTCGCCCCTGGAAATTGACTTCGACACCGCTGACGATATTGGTGCCGAAGACGCTGAAGAGATTGCCGTACGGGACGATATTGTATCGCAACGCGCATTGTCTAAGGTCACTGAGACGACACAAAAAGGTCTCGGCATGGTGGCCCTGAAGAGATCTCTATCCCTGTTCGACGATGCGAACCACTTGAGCGAATGGGACAATGTCCAAAACGCTAGTAGTGAAGTTCGCGAAGCATATGCTCAACAACGACAACTACGACTGGAGCGAGATTCGCTGACGTCGGCTATCGATCGATGGAGGATAGAGCACGCAAAGATGGCACAGATGGGCATCACTGGAAACCTCGAACACGGCAAGCTCGGGGCTCTCATGTGGACTTGGCACGAGGCTTTGGTTGAAAAAATTAGAGCTGAATTGAAGGAAGTCCACGAGGTCGAAAACAAAGCCAGGATGACTGAGCAAGACAGGGAGAGGCGTGAATATGGACCATTCTTGCAGCTTTTGGATCCTGCTACCATGGCGGCCCTGACACTGACCAGCGCTGTAACCCTTATGACTAAACTCGGAGTCGAGAACGATGTAAAGCTCGTTCGCCTGGTGACCCATCTCGGTCGTACCGTGGAGTCAGAGGTACAAGCGCAACGCAAGAAACAAAGAGAGATCTTCAACAAACAGGCCAGACAGAACAGTTACAACAACAAAATGTCGAGCAAGGCGAACGCCCTGAAAGCAGAGTTAGCAGAGCTTGACTCGAAGACGCCGCAGCACATGCCATGGTCGGTCGCTCAGCAGTTGAAGATTGGCTCCGTCCTTTGTGAAACGTTGTTCGATACGGCGAAAATCAACGTGACATATGAATCGACGTCAGGTGGTCCGAAACAGACGTCGCTGCAGCCTGCCTTTGAGAGGAGATGGACTTACGAAGCTGGCAGACGGGTGGGTGTTGTTAGTATGCGCTCTGAGATGCAGGCTCTTCTAGGTAAAGAGCCAATTGCTGATATTATTGCAAAGCAATTACCGATGGTGTGCAAGCCCAAGCTGTGGACTGGGTTCAAACAGGGTGGTTATCTTGAGTCGGAGAATGTCATTTTGCGAATAAAGCATGCCGATAAAGCTCAAGCTGACTACGCCACGGCGGCAGCAGAACGTGGTGACCTCGACCAGATATATGCTGGCCTTGACGTGCTAGGAAAAACCGCCTGGCGTATCAACCAGAACGTTTTCAAGGTTATGGTCGACGCTTGGAATTCTGGCGAGGCTATCGCCAGCCTGCCTGGTCCCGAGAAGACCTACAGCAACATAGACAAGCCGGCAGAGGATGCATCAGCTAAGGAGAAGTATGAGTACTATGCGAAGATGCAATCGATTCAGAATGAGGCCAGAGGGCTCCACTCGAACAGATGCTTTCAGAACTTCCAAATGGAGATCGCCCGAGCGCTGCACGACGAGACGTTCTACTTCCCTCACAACCTCGATTTCAGAGGCAGGGCGTACCCGATCCCACCTCATTTGAACCAGATGGGTGCAGATAACGCTCGAGGTCTACTACTATTTGAACAGGGTAAGGCGCTTGGCGAAAGTGGCCTTAAGTGGTTGAAGGTTCATCTTGCCAATGTTTGTGGTTACGACAAAGCTAGTTTGACAGACCGAGCGCAGTACGCTGAAGATCACATGGCGGACATTCGAGATTCCGTGCAGAATCCACTCGACGGAAGGAGGTGGTGGCTCGAGGCAGAGGATCCCTGGCAGTGCTTAGCCACCTGTCACGAGCTGGTCAATGCCATGGATTCGGGCAACCCTCTCACATACGTGTCGCACCTGCCAATTCATCAGGACGGCACATGTAATGGACTTCAGCATTACGCAGCTCTTGGAGGGGATATTGCTGGTGCCCGACAGGTCAATCTTGAGCCGGGTGACAGACCTGCCGACGTCTACACAGGCGTTGCAGAACTAGTGAAGGCTGAGATTCAGCAGGACGCCGAAGCAGGCGATCCTCTGGCTCGGATATTGAACGGGAGGGTCACTCGGAAAATCGTCAAGCAAACAGTTATGACTAACGTCTATGGCGTCACTTTTAGAGGAGCTATAGAACAGGTTAGAAAACAGCTCAAAGAGTACCTACCTGACTTGAAGGACTCCAAGGAACCGGATTTGAACGTTCAAGCTCCCATATACATTGCGCGAAAAATATTCAAAGGACTGGGAAAGCTTTTTGAGGGAGCTCACAACATCCAGTATTGGTTCGGAGATTGTGCAAACAGGATAACAAACTCGATCTCATTCGCACAGCTTGAACAGTTCTCTGAGCAGAAACTTGGCAACCCGGCTCGAAAAGTTGACAAACGGATTAAGCGACATGTTGGGCTTGCAGAGCGCGGAACAGTTCAAGCAGATGACTTCCGATCTACAGTGGTTTGGACCACGCCACTTAAGCTGCCCGTTGTGCAACCCTATCGGGTGAGCAAGACCCAAATGATCAAGACGCACATGTCACATATGCACCTGGTTGCACCGGATGTAACTGACTCAGTCGACAAGCGGAAACAACTCCAAGCGTTCCCGCCCAACTTCATTCATTCGCTCGACGCGACGCACATGATGCTCTCGGCGCTGAAAGCCCACGAACAAGGTCTCGTATTTTCCGCTGTGCATGACAGTTTCTGGACCCATGCCGCCGACATCGATACATTAAATCTTCTTCTCCGGGATGCCTTTATCCGAATGCATAGCGAGGACATCATCGGCCGACTCGCTGCGGAATTCAAGATGCGCTACAAGGGACATATCTACCTTGCCAAGGTCGACGGAAAGTCCGACCTTGCGCAGAAGATCTCGACTCACCGAGCGTCAATCAAGATGGAGGATCTCGGTGCTGGAAACTTCACGAAGCAGGGCAAAGTTAATGTTCTCGCCAAGAAGTTACAGTATTACGAGCTAATGCAAGAACATAGACGACAGAAGCTCCTTGCTTCTGAAGATCCGGCAGAAAGAGCGAAGGGAGAGCAGATGGTCACCGCTGCCTCGATCTTCGAAGCTAACCACGGTGAGAAACACCTCAAGGGAAAAAGCTCGCTTGGTGAAACAGCCTCCAGTCACGTGACAGGAAAAGAGACCGATCCCGAGGACAGTGTTCTCGAAGCAGCTCTTGAGAAAGATGACTTGCCGGAGGAACATGACGTTGACATGGCGAGCACCCTTAAGCCACTTCTTGAATTGTCGCACAATAAGGAGGACGTCAGCGTGCTGCCTTCCGTTTCGCCTAGTGCACGGGGCAAACGACGGAAGGCCTCCACTCCCATTTGGTTGTGGTTACCGTTAACGTTCAAAGACGTGCCCAAGAAGGGAGACTGGGACATCAAAAGGTTGAAGGACAGTGTCTACTTTTTCTCGTGAGTATTACCTGTTTGTTCATGAGGATTCTCCTCGATCATGTCGTTTCGATGCTAGGGCTGGTGGGCGGACGGATGGAAGGAAGAAAGGCTATGGTTGCATTCAGCGTTGGTGTTTCAACGTCAGAGTATGCATGTATACAAGGCGCAAGAGGATGATATTGGCTATGTGCAGCTAGGTACCCATGTGGCACCTACGCAGAATTGTAGGTTCAGCGCGATGTATACCTAGGTCGGTCAGCGAGTCCGCTGGGAGACGTGTTTAATGTGTATGACCAATGTCAATCGATCAATAGATTTATCAAGCGAGTCGTCTTCTAAGCATTCTACTGTTCGTGCATGATAAGGGGGTGGACTGTCTGTGCTGTGCAAACGGTATTACTGAGCGCCTCGCTGGACGTGTCGGAAGCTGCGCATCTACACTACGTATAGACTGCACTAAGCCTTTTTCTGTCGTAGCACCTACCATGCCCCACGTGAAACTCTGGTTTGGCACGAGGAAGGCGACCATCACACAAAAGCACAACACCCTTAGAAGCACACGCGCGACCAACAGTTTGTTGCGCTGACGGTTGAAGAACAAAGGGGGTCTGCTGAAAGCTTGGCACTCGTGTCATTTGGTGCACTGACTGAATGCGCGCGAAGAGGACTGACATTGCTCTCTCCATTTCGTCTATTGCCTTCCCAAACAAGCGTATGCCATGGTAGTTGAAGCGGCTGTCACTGGGTATTACTTCTTCGAGCATAGTTAGACGAGTATCGGCGTCACGAAAGCGCCCGTGCGCTTGTACCATCGTGTCAGATTTGGCTGTTGCTACAGACATGACGCAAAAGCGGTACGCAGGGGCCATGTGTGATCATGATATATGTGGAAAGTTGAGTGGAAACAATTTGTGTTACCGCCAATGTCGGCTTGACTTACCTGTTGCGACCTACCTGATGCGACCTGCCTGTTACAACCGATCCGTCTACACTCACCACTTACAGTATGTTCCTTCGCCAGAAACTTGCTCTGACCAGCTTTAGATGAACTTGCGCATACACCTCATTCTCTCCTCATTGTCAGCCATAATATTCTCTCTCCTCGCCGCCGTACTGCGCCGCTTCTTCTTCTTCTCTCCATCAACTTTCTCTGAGTTTGCGTCTGGCTTCATGCTCGAGCGCGGAGCGGAGATGCTGTACGACCAACTTGGGCCGAGCGGGTCGAGGAACGGATCATCATAATCATTCACCCTGGATTTTGGTGTGTTGGGCATCCGTGCGAGACCATCGTTGGAAGTTCTGGGGCTTGCCAGACGAGCTTGAGCAAAGCGTAGTGTAGTCTCTACTGTCGCATCATAAAGAAGGTAATCATCGGTTGCAGGAGGTGCGGTCTTGAAGCGCTCGATTCTTGCCTTATTCCCAGGCACAGGTGTGGATGATAGAAACTTCGAATCGTTCTTGGCAGTGATAGGCGCGGACCTTCTCCTGGGTGATTTCAGCAATGAAGCCTCTTCATCACTTGAAGAATCTGCTCTGGAGCGATAGGGTTTCTTGTTTGTCGCTGAGGGGTCAGTAGTTCCACCGTTGTCTTTGTTTTCCATCTTTGCAGCTGTGTTAGTAATGTTCAACTGGTCAGACGACATGTGTTAGTATTACACGCGTAAAGTGTCAACCTCATGGGTAGAGGGAAACTGAAATAGTCGACCGCTATGACATTGTTGTGCGGCGTTATGCTAACCGTGGCGGCACAAAGGCGCTGCTTTGTTGCAGATGCTTCAACAAACCATCATTGTTGTGTGTGGCTCGAATAGATACTGATGCAGCGCAGTAAGTACGAGTGAAGGGCAGTCTCGCCAGTGAAGAAGGATCAATAAATTTTGGATATCAGATACGATGTAACTTTGTGGTTACTGATATGTGCTAGAGGGATTGTTCCGCATTCACACCTGTCATGTAATAGCCGATTCTGATCTAGAACGTCACATTGTCGTTGAGGAAGAGCCCTGTTACGCTCTTCAGACGACTGTCTGACTAACAGCGTTCTGCTCATTAGAGCCTTGCTGCACCAGGGGTGTGCAGGAGAGTGAGTGACATAGCTTCAATCTGAACATTTCCCGCGCCCGTCAAAGCTCGAGCGAAGTGCTCGTTGGCAATAAATCCTGAACACGCCGGAGACCCAACCTCAACATGCTCGTTCGCAGGAAGTGAAGTCCGGCGTCCGTAGATGGGAAGTCACGCTTTGATGGGGCAAGGCGTGGCCGACACGCAGGTGCCTACCCAAAGGCGTTCTGTCTAGTACGAAGCACGTGCGCCCGCACGTATCGGCCACAGGCCAGAGTGACGACCTTGGCATGGTCGAACTGCTATCTGATCAAATCAGATCGTGCCATCGTCTACGAACGAAGAGGTATGCCTCGACGGCGATGCTCGTCCTGATGACCGAAAGCGCGTTCGTGGTCGCACTTGCCGCAACAAACGGCGTGGAGCAAATTGAGCGGAAGGCATATCCGCTAGCCAGTTTCGGTTAGTGTCAAATGGAAATCTTTTGAGTGTCTGCCATCGTTTTTGAGAAATCGACCATGCTTTTCAGTCTACACACATCTTGTCAAAACCAGTCTCGAATCTTTTTGTGGTTGTAAGCCAGCACTCGCTTGCAATCCTTTATTGCCCGTACCCCTACACTAAAACATTCGTGGCCCCAAAAAAACTCGGAAAATCACGAAAAACCCAGTGTCGCAGAGTAAGTAATCAATCGCACCGCAGACCGATCCCTTCTACCTCTTACCTCCTTTGACTGCTTCTACCTCTTTGTTCGCGACTAATTCATCCAGAAGATAGGACGACATTCGATAGCTTTGTGCAATATCTCAGCTAGATTCTTCAGTCTTTCATCCCATCACCACTCTATCTTTCTCTACGAAAAGGTTGGTCCTTCCTGCAATCATTGAGAGCGCAGTCTCGAGTCCGCAAGATCAAGGCCTGACTGTCAACAGCAAAGATGTCTGCTGAAACTGCTACCAACCCTACCGAGGGTCAGACCGGCTCTGAGGCCCCAGCTCAGAACGGCAGCGGCACTCCCTCCATCAACACTCAGGTCGATGGCGCCGCCGACGATGGCCAGACCCCGGCCTCTGCCAACCCAAACAACCCAGCACACTCTGCTTCCCTCTATGTTGGCGAGCTTGACCCCTCTGTCACCGAGGCCATGCTCTTTGAGCTCTTCTCCAGCATCGGCCAGGTCGCTTCAATCCGAGTCTGCCGTGATGCGGTCACTCGTCGCTCTCTCGGTTATGCATATGTTAACTACAACAACATCGCAGACGGCGAACGTGCTTTGGAAGATCTGAACTACACTATCATCAAGGGTCGACCATGCCGAATCATGTGGTCTCAGCGAGACCCTGCTCTGCGCAAGACTGGCCAGGGCAACGTCTTCATCAAGAACCTCGACAACGCCATCGACAACAAAGCTCTCCACGACACCTTTTCTCAATTCGGCAACATTCTCTCTTGCAAGGTCGCTCAAGATGAGTTTGGAAACTCCAAGGGCTACGGTTTCGTCCACTACGAGACTGCTCAGGCTGCCAACGATGCCATCAAGGCTGTCAACGGCATGTTGCTGAACGACAAGAAAGTCTACGTTGGCCACCACATCGCCAAACGTGACCGACAGAGCAAGTTCGACGAGATGAAGGCCAACTTCACCAACTTGTACATCAAGAACATTGACGAGTCCGCTACTGACGACGACTTCTCCAAGCTCTTCGAGAAGTACGGCGACATCATCTCTGCCGCCATTACTCGTGATGATCAGGGCAAGAGCCGCGGCTTTGGCTTCGTCAACTACACTGACCACGAAGCTGCTGCCAAGGCCGTCGAAGAGCTCAACGACAAGGACTTCAAGGGCAAGAACCTATACGTTGGTCGGGCTCAGAAGAAACACGAGCGGGAGGAAGAACTGCGCAAGCAGTATGAAGCTGCTCGCATGGAGAAGGCCAACAAGTACCAGGGCGTCAACCTCTACGTCAAGAACTTGACCGACGACGTTGACGATGACAAGCTGCGAGAGATGTTCGCCACCTATGGAACCATCACTTCCGCCAAGGTCATGCGCGATACCACCGACCGACCGGCCTCTCCCGACTCTGACAAAGAGAAGGAAAACAAGACTGACGAGGAAAAGCCCGCTGAGGAGGAGGAGAACAAAGAGGAGGAGGCCACTGACAACAAGGATGAGACCAAGGAAGACGTCAAGGAAATCAAGAAAGATGGCAAGACTATCCAGCGAACCTTCGGCAAGTCGAAGGGCTTCGGCTTTGTCTGCTTCAGCAACCCTGACGAGGCTTCCAAGGCTGTGTCTGAGATGAACCAGAAGATGATTGGCGGTAAGCCACTCTACGTCGCTCTTGCTCAGCGCAAGGACGTCCGAAAGAGCCAGCTTGAAGCCAGCATTTCAGCACGCAACACTCTTCGACAGCAGCAGCAAGCTGCTACCGCTGCTATGGGCGGCGCCTATGTTCCACAGATGTTCTATGGTGCTCCTGGTCAGCAGTTCCTTCCCCCCGGTGCTCAGCGAGGCGTGCCATTTGCTGGTCAACAGGGCATGATGATGCCAGGCATGCCAGCTGGTCGTGGCCAATTCCCAGGCGGCTTCCCACAAGGCGGCCGAGGTATGCCACAAGGTCAGCAACTCCCACCCAACTTCGGCATGCCAGGTCAGATGCCATTCATGGGCCAGCCAGGCATGATGAACGGCTACAACCCGCAGATGCAGATGGCTCAGCAGATGGGCCGGGGTTCTGGTCGTGGACAGATGGGACAGATGGGTGGTATGCAGATGCCACCAAACATGCAGAATGCTGGACGTGGCGGCAACTTCCCCCAGGCCGGCAGAGGTGTCTTCCCTCAACAAGCTGGTCGAGGTGGCCCTCAAGGCCGTGGTCAATTCTCACAGGGCGGACCAGGCCGTGAGGACGCTCCTGCTCCAAGCACTCTCTCCAACCTTGCTGCCATGAACCCACAAGCCCAGAAGCAGATGCTGGGTGAGGCCATCTACCCCAAGATTGCTGCTATGCAACCGGAACTTGCTGGCAAGATCACGGGTATGCTGCTCGAGATGGACAACTCTGAGCTTCTCGGACTGTAAGTCAATTTTCCACTTCTGCAAACCAACAAATGCTAACGTTGCTCTAGGGTCGATGACGACAGCGCTCTCCAGGGCAAGGTCCAAGAGGCCCTTAATGTCTACGATGAATACATGAAGCAACAGTCAAACGGCACAAAAGAGGAGGACAAGAAGGACACCGCTGAGGCTACTGCTGCCTAAATGCTTGAGCGCAGTTTATGGTCCGCAACTTCATCCTTCATCACACAAAAGTTCTCCTGCAGATGCTGGCACATCCGACTTACGCTGTATCACTTGAATGGGAGGAGTATCGGTGATCTTCTATGGCATATTGTTGCTTACTGGGTGTGTGATTTCCTTTTGTTCTGTATTTTAGATACCCCGAGATTGACATGCACGAAATATCAACCATGACATGGTTGCATGTTCTACCGAATGCTCATAGAGCTTCAGAGATCATGATAGTGCTATCCTACATGAGACAGATAGCATTAACCAAAAACATCGGAAATCAGCCAGTTCTTTCATTGCATGTTCGTCGTATGCTTTCTCGGACACAACTGTCGACGGGATCCGCTAGACTTTCCAACTTGGGACGATATTTCCTGACCGAGACAACCCGCCTGATGCCACGCGTGACTAGCGCAGCCACTAATCCCGTACCCTCTTTCAGGATCTTCCGGCCCTTCGGCAAATACCTCTTATCTGCTTGCCATAGATGACAAACAACAGGCACTGAGCGTCTCGAGACGTCGAGAAATATGACGCTGAACTCAGAAGGCTGCGATACCAACCATCTGCATTGCAGTGCTGGCAGGACACATGTGGTGCTTTAACGACGCCGACAAACACCAGTGCAAACGGTTGTCACTGCGACCACTCGTAGTTGACGAAGTCAATTCGCCAACATAATATATATCGATATTGCCCACTTCCACTATCTGGCCAACGCTGCTAACATGGTGGCTGGCTGGCTCTACAGCCTAGATCGAGCTCGACTAGGCGAATCAAGATACAGCCATCAAGGCCTCATTCAACATGCCAGATAGACGGTTTCTCTTCGGTACCTTCTGGCTGGACGCGTTATACAAAGCACTGGGTATCTCACTGCATTCATGCCTTGTTGAGCGAAGCAAGGTATTAGCACTACTTCATTGAAGGGGCGAAGCTTGCTTTGTTGGCAGTGACTGCCAAAGACAACGGTACAAGACTTTGTCTCTACGGCATAGCAGCCTGAGCCGCACGTCTGACAAGCCCGGGCTTCTGTAGACCTCAATAAACTTGAAGCCCCAGACACAACCAAAACTCAACTTGCGAAACTAGACCAAACCGAAGGATCACTTATCGAGCAACAATGGCGTCTCTCAACTTGGCTGACGAGGCTGCTAACTTCACAGAGCATCTCAAGCTCGTCGTCGGCAGTAAACAGAAGACATACGTGGTCCACAAGGAGTTCATTCTCCCTCACTCTCCCCTCCTTACCGAGCACCATAAAAAGTGTTGCGAATTCGTTGAGACCGATACCATTGCGATACCGAATGTCAATGACTATGAAAGCATGCAGGTCCTGCTGAACTGGTGTTATAAACCAGCCACTGCTTTGGTACAGCCTGCAGTGGACCCAAACACGGGTGGCGATATGGCTAATAACAAGCGCAGGACGCAGCTCCTACAAGTCTACTCTCTTGCTCGGGAGTTTGGCATAGTCAAGCTAAAGAACCAGATCACCAACCAGTTTCGTGAACACTCCGAGCCAAGAATGATGACAATTGCGTTGATCAATCACTCGACCACCTTCAACGATCCAGAGTGTGGTCTTGTCAGGTACGTCATCGACAACGCTGCACGTTACATGAACAAATATCCGAACAAGTACCACGACCGGCAAAGTACGTGGTCCCGGCAGCTGAAAACTATGTTCAGGGCCAATGCGGCTTTCCTACAGGTCGTACACGATGCTCAGATGCGACTCGCAGCTGAACGAGTACCACCAAGATCCAAGCCTCTCTGCTACTACCACGATCATATGGCAGATGAAGAATGTCCGGACGCCGCAGCTCAGAGTGAGGACGAGAGCACAGAGGACGAAAGCATGGATGAAAGCATGGACGAAGAGCACTTGGCTAATACCTCGAAGAAGAAGACGAGATAGGATTTTCGAAATAAGATCACAACTCCTGGTGAGTTGCTTCACGCTAAACATTGCTCATGAGAGTGATAGATCCCCGTGCGTGTTTTGGAAGAAATTGCTTAGCTGGTAACCGGTTGTGTGGTGTCCAAATGTCAGTTTTGTCAACACCTCAATCTCTTAGTATGGTCTTTTCGCCCTGGGAATCTAGCTTGGACCCGCTGTACCTTTCCTCCAATACAAGGACTGACCGCGCTTAGCCTCGATGTCACTAGGTTCGCGGCTCACAACCGAAGTTAGACACAGCACCTACGAAGAACTGTTTACACGACGCCTGCCTATTCTCGTGATGTCGGTAAGTCAGAGAAACTAGAGACAATAGAAGCACAGCGATGCCAGAGCCTGCAAATGCTTACAATTATCACACTAGTATATTGCCATATCATCTACCGCAGCTCAAATGAGAACCGGCAGATAGGTTCAATGCTTTTCTTCAGTCCGCCTACGGAAATATTCGGAACATAACTTGTCCACGGCGCCCTTGCGTACATCTCGGCCATAGAACACATGTGAGAAGCACAGCATGCACACGTGCTGTGAGCATCGACAAGGCTCACAACGTGTCAATCCGTGGCATGCTAGAGCGATGTTGGCAGCTACTAGAAAACACATGGCCAGGCAGAATGTCTTCGCTGCCGATACGCAACTTACATTCGTCAATACCCTCTCCTGTTAGGCTTTGTTCGGAAAATGAAGGTGGCACAACGGCACAAGACAGTTTGTTATGGCGAGTCAAAACCGACAAAGTTACTGGAAAGCGGTTCACTGGCGGTGAGTCGCGTTGAAGAAGGGTACTCAGCGACACAGACGTTGTTGCACTTCACAAAGAAGCACGACTTGCATTGTGCCTAGCTGCGCCGCATAGTCTATCAGAGCTTCTTAAGGTCCAATGGTTTCTGGAAACTCCCATAGCTGCACACCTTGCACGGACTGACCCAAAAGACAATCCACCTAGACCACGTACAGTACTGCACGAGAGATCTGAAAGCAAATAAGGTCAATACTTCCGAAACCCGAAGGTAGCCACAAGACAGTCTATCATCCGGTCTTCCCTTACCACCAAGATGTCGTCCAAACCAGATACTAGCCCAAAAGCACCCGCAGAAACCCAGTCCCCCATGAAGGATTCCAACGAATCCAAACCAGATACTAACACAAAAGCACCCACGGAGACCCTGTCCCCTGTGAAGGATCCCCACGACAGGCTGGAGGCCATCATACGACAAGTCTATCAAGAGCGGGTTGACGCCAACGGTCACTACCGACGGCCCTCTACGGATCCGCAAGGCGATTTGAGCAAGGATGGTATGTTCGCTGACGATGAGGTGGACGAGACTAACTCAGATGGTGCTTCTAGCGGACGCGGACACGGACACGGTGCCAAAAACAAAGCCTCGGGCTTCCTAGATGGTGCAGATATTCGGCTCATGGTCTTCAAGCTCTGTAAGAGTTGCAACAAGTGGGAGGTGAGCGAGGCTAAGGGCCTGGCCATGAACGATGCAGGCAGGGGCACCCACCAATGCGTTGATTGCAGGAGAAGAAGTGGACCGCGAAAGCTGGAGAGGGTCGTGCCGTCTGCTCTATTGTTGAGGTTCGTGAAGAAGGAGAATGGGTTATGGAGAGCTGATTATTGAATGGGCTGGATCCCACCCACTCAGGTAGACGCTCAATCCATGGGATACGTCAAATAGCGACCGTGATAATGCCATGCCATGTTCCCTCACGGTTTTTCTTTTTGCTTTCTTCTTGCATGCCATACTGTCGTCCGTAGTATGCCGCGCTGTCCCATCGCCTCTTACTACACCAAGATGAGCCCCATCAGGGTTTTGGACGATCACTCTTCAAGGATCGTGGGTGGAGGTTGGGACAGTGAATGCTGATGCATGTTGTTACTCATACAAAGGTAATGGACGAATGTGGTCAAAATAATAGATTGACGAATGCGCATCGACCCGTCCAACTATACACTTCAGCATGGTGCAACAACTCGAGCCTCGTCAAAGCCGTCTCAAAGCTAACGTACAGCGGTTCCCGCAACTTCTGATGCCTGGGGCTTTCGACCTTGCCTAGCTAAAGCACGAACGCCAGGGAAACCACCCCCCAAATTTCGGTGTCATGTAGCGTTCGACGAAAAGAACCCCTAGTGAGTGCTGAACCCCTCAGGACACACCACAGCCTTTTTGGCGTGTATGCACTTCACATCCCTGTCCGTAATTTGCGAATAATAACACTCAACGTGTTGTGCGGGGTCAGCGATTTTCCCGGAGTTGAAGGTTATGCATGCGCTGTTGTGCGGTCCATAATGGCAGTGCCTAGTAAAAGCATGTGTCAGCGATGTGTGTTCGCGAAGATAGCCCGTTGCCAACTGCCGATACTACTTGTGCAACAGCACCCAACCAAGACGTGTTCAGATGCACGTCTCGATCACGATAGGTATAGTCATCCGTGGACAGGTTGTCAAGTGCAGCGCCGGTCTTGGCAAGGTAGGAGGTGAGCACATACCACTCAGTTGGCGTAATCCCTCCCCCAACGGCATGGTTTTTGAACTTCTTTCCACAGTGTCCTGCCTTATCGAATCCATCTTCTTCTTTGCTACCATCGTCTGGAATCATTATGGCCCAATGATCCGTGAAGGCATCCAAGTGGTAGATACACCATGGTTCCGTGAACCACTCGACCGGTGAGGCATCTCTGGCGTCTAGATCGAGTGTTGCGTTTGAGATGAGGATGGAACGGGAGAGGACGAGAAGAGGAAAGATGAGAATGCAGATTCTGCTGAACATTTTGCAAGGTTGGTGAGAGGTCTTCGGAATCACTGTAACTGGATCTGGTAAAGGATGTGTGCTGTGTGGTATGTACCAGCTATGTGCTAGGCGATATGTCTTTTATAGGCGGTGTCTGAATAATGACTCTCTCAGTTCGGCGGTATCAGAACAAACACCCAACTGCCCTGCGATTGCGGGACCTTAGCCACATCGATCAGAGCTCACAACCGAGATGGACAGGGCGAGTTTATATTGTAGTGAATGATGGCCACTGATGCAAATGGCTGCCTGTGACGAGGCTGTTGGGACATTTCTATGAACAATCTCGTTGCTCATCAGCCACCCTTAGCGCTGGTTTGACTGTTAGCTGATGGAAAGAGACTGTCAAGTGGCTAGTCGCTTTCCAAGGTCGGTGAGCAATGGGCGTACGCGGCCATGACACAGAAGCCTAAGGACAGAATAGGAGCTGTTTGCGAGAATGTCTCGAGAGGCTGCGTGAAGTCATGCACCGATTTGATACCCTGGACCCTGCATCAGGTCGCGAGAATGGGCAGGATGACTGGAACTCCGGTGACTGCAGAAAAAGCGATGAATCTACTGACAGATGTTCAATGCAGCAGAAGCTCGTATGGCACAAGGCCGGAGGTATCCCAAATATCGGTCGCGGCGTATTTTGTTTGGAGGACGACCCAGCAGTGTATCTGTCATTCAAGTCGCCAAGCTAACTTTGACCACTGTCCCATCCAGTCTGCCATAGTCTAGACCAAAATGACAGCAAAGCGTTCGCTGTCAATCTGGATTCAGAAGTATGATCTCCCATAAGGTCAAACTGTGAGTGAGGGGATCTGTTACGAGCCACCCTGAGCGATCACATCTGGTCGATAGTCGAGCAAAGCTCGCGCTGTGTTGTCCCTCAATGCTGCTTAAGGTGTCGTACCTATTTCGCGCGATGTTCTGGTAGTGTTACTATCGTTGGTCAGCAAGTGAATCGCGCAGCCGGACTATGGCTACGCGCAAGTCACAGTGTTGTCATATCATTTGCAGTATCAAGGAATCAGAATATGCGAAACTCCACACTAAAGCTGCATGGAGGCAGCAGAAGAATTGTGTCTGCTTGCGGTTCATCTGAAAAAGCGATCCAGACTGGATAGAGGAATTTCCAAAAGAAGTGTGTGTGTGGCTGGATCGTATTCCGAATTTCTGTTATTCGTAGCATCGTGCTGGCATAGCTGCCTGAGGCGCGAGGACGCCTCGCACGGTTCTTTGTGAATACACAACCGGTCCCAGAGGCTGCTGGTGACAAGGTCTTTTCAACAAAGTATTCTTGGAAGCACAATATGATCGTTCTTGATATTGTACTGTGTTCTTCATTGTCCGACCCCGGGTGTTGAGGGCCTCGACGATGGCATAAATTCAACACGTTCGCTCAATGGTCGAGTGCTCTTGTTGCTGTCACATCAAGAAGAATAATCACTGTCATAGGGTCACCATAACAACCATCGGCCAGCCAGGAACGTTCCAGTTTCCAACATGCTGATACGCTACGCATTCTTTTCAGCAATCTGCATCGGCTTGACAACTGCCATCAACGGGTACGGACCAGTCTGCGAAGGAATGGGCTTTGAAGGCAAAGACACCTGCGTTGCCAATTGCCCAACATCTGATCAGTGTGTTTCGATTAAGATGTGCAACGACATGTGCAAATGCAACGACGCCGGCCAATATTGGTGCAAGGACTTCGGCACGTGCTCGGGGGCCACAGTCTATGAACGGTGCATGAGCCGGGGCAAATGCAGCTGTGTGAAATCGGACTTATGAGATACCACAAGGCGGAGGAGAAGCATCCCTACGGAGGTGTGCGTTTGCTAAAAGTCGATCTCATACCAGCACACTGTGAGATTGGAGCAGATGAGGTATAACAACGTAGATGCGTTGTTATTGAATGGTCCGGCCAGTGCGTTAGGCCTGGAACCACATCCAACAACATCTTGCATTCTGTAGGCATTAGACAAGAAAATAAGCCTCAGTCGTTAGAATGCTTCACTGCTACTGTAGCTTCGCTGTTGGCTTTTGGCAAGAGTGATCTCCAAAATCAATTCTAGCACATCCGTAGAAGGATGTGTCCCTGGTGGTCTTTTGTTGAAGAAGATGTACACCCCTGAGCACAGAACATGTCCTCGGTAGGCCAAGAGCATCAAACAGACACGTGTCGTCTGCGATTCGCCGACCCATAGTTGAGGAACTCCTCGAGCCATGCTGCTGAGCCTTTTCAAATTCCGCCATCGCTCTTTCCAGCGTCCACGTTCAGCGCATCGCTCTTGCCATATTTGGTCTCCCACATCGCTCTCCCCTCGACCTCAAGTAATCGCTCTTGCTCCTTGTGTCGCTGTTCCTGCATTTTCATGACACCGTACGTGACAATAGGAACGACCAGAAGACCCCAAAGTAGATTCTTCTGGCCGCGACTGAGGATAGGACGACCTGGGATATAGCCCGGAATCGAGCCATGGAGTTTAGGTCGTTGTGGTTTAGACATCATTGGTGCATGCGACTCTATTCACACTGGCGAATACATTATCGAACGGGCACTTGAGAGGGTTAAGAGGTCACAATGTACCAGTCCTAAGCTCGGATGCGATACAGTGTAGATAGAGACAGGTCCTGCGGTGGAAGCTTCCCACTGCGTTGGAGGTCAGTTTGAGTTGGTTTGTCTGCAAACACCCTTTATGCAGATTCTAAGCTAACTGTTTCCGGCAACGAGGCCTTCTACCATTGTTCTGATGTTTCTCCTTGCAGTTCACCATCCACAGAAGCGCAAATAAAGATCAGCTTGCATAACTCGACTCGTCAGGGAGCAGACAAAGACGAAAGCTTCCGAGAAAACTGATCGCAGATATGATACGCAGAACGCAATGCCCTGCTAATATAGTGTCAGTGTCAATGAGCGAGCCACGCAACCATTTAGTTACAGCCAACTACAGTCTGGACTCGTCATGAACACGAAGTTCGCTCTCTCGGTGGATTTACATTGAATCCTGAAGATGAGGTGAGTGCCTGCGTTTATGACGATGAGCGTGCGTACCTGGAGCTTGTGTGCTGCTGCGTACCTCGCCTCAATCTTGATGTGATACTGTTCGTCAAAGCCTGCACGTTTGCAATATGGGGCTATTTAACCGCGCTCTCTTGCCTATGCTCTATCTCTACTGCTTACCAGCTTTCTCTTACGTTGCGGATCGTGTAGCGGGACCCATACCATATATCATAGCATAAAAGTATACTAAGCCCGCTGCTAAAGAATGTCTCAAGAACTCGATTTGTTCAAGAGGAGAGGCAAGAGTAAGATTGCTGAGACCGTCCATCCGGGGGATTCAGCCTCCCAGGTCTCTTCCAACATCCTTCACGATCCAGATGAAGCCGACGATGGCCTATCTGCGAAAGATAGAATGTTACGAGCAAAGACAAGGTCCGACAAAGATGAAGCCTCAACTGTATCCTCCAAATCCAAAGCCATGGTGCCCCACGGTAAAGCCTGGGAGAAGAGCTCCAGTGTCTCCAAGAAGTCGAGCAAGCCTGATGCGGAAAGCGTGTTCCAGATCGAGGATATGTCGTCCAACGTGAGCAAAAGCAATGTTTCGTCAGCCTCTAAGGCTGTGATGTCCTTACGAAACAAAGCTCCCGAGAACGTCACTACTGGCTCGACTGTATCGAAAGCATCTTCGAGTGCGTCGAGAGCTACGAGCAGGGCCTCAAAGACAGAGGAGGCATCCACTGCAAACAGCAGTCGTATCTCTTCAGCTTCGAAAGCACTCGTCAAAGTCGACTCAGCCGCCTTGAAAGCCTCTTCAACTACACCTAAAGGAGCTGGAAGTGTGTTGGCCATCGAAGATGTCTCTTCGGAAGTCTCGGTGGCATATAGCACGAAATCCTCTTCGTCTTGCGAGCCCAGGGAGAACTATGCGAACAGCACCGTGTCCTCGACGGCGAAGGCCAAGGACAACTCCAGCTCTGTCTCGAAAGTCTCGAGCACCAGAAGCAGCAAAGTTTCGAGTGCTTCAAGGTCTACAAGCAGACCGCGTAAAAGTCGTGCCTTGGTACCTACATCGAGAGCTGTACGAAAGGCCAGCCCGCTCCAGAACGAGATAAATGTCGAAGATTTGGATGACATCTACAGCCTGTCGATGCACGAGCATGGACCAATGGCGAGTATGCGAAACCGCGACGAGCTGCTCGCTCGCATCCTGCAAAACCAGCCAGAGATGGATTTTGACAAGGCTTCCGTGATTGTGCACAACCAAATCGCCACCGCATCACAGGTTGGTCAACCGATACCAGGATCTGGAATTACAACAACTGTAAGTGAGGTCGGCTCTAGTCCCGAGCGGAAGAGCCGCGTCTCGAAGGCGCCGACGGAGCTTCTGTTGCCTCCTGCCAGCTCTCTCAGCTCGAAACTAGCAGCGAAGAGCTCTGCGTCCAAGGCCTCCGCAACCAGCAGGACCAAGTTGCCACCAGCAAGCGACTTCGAGTCGGAGCTGCAGAGCACCCTTTCTAAAGCCTCAACTGCCAAAGGGAAGGGATCAGCAAGCACATTCGCGGGCGAAGTGGAAAGCTATGTTTCCAAGGCCTCGAGCTCGGCGCGAAAGGCTCTGGTACGTACCCACTCCGAGCCATCGATGCCGGCCTTGACGGCCGAGCTCAGTCCAGCTTCCGTTCTGTCCTCGTCTTCCCAGGCTCTAGTACTACCCGAGACAGCCATATCCCCAGCCCTCGCCACCGCATCAAGCCCTCTATTCCGTACTGAGAAAAGCGAAGACACAACAACCTCTGACCTTCTCGCACTCGCCGACCTGCGCAACCAACGCGAACGCCAACGAGCAGAAGCAATCGCATCCTTCGAAGCCTCCCGCTCTACTCACGGCAGCGACGCCCACCGCCACAGACTTACCGAACTGGAACTCGCAAGACAATCCCTCGAAGACTCACGCACCCTGACCCGTCTCCAAGAACTCGGCATCCACGACGATAGACTCGCTTCCCTCGCCCGTCATGCGCACGAAGACCAGCTCAGCGCCCTCGCCCGTGCGGAATCAGCTGAGGCAGACCGCCGCGCCGCGAAGTTCACTTCGATGCTCAAAGAGAAAGTAGCGGCAGAACGAGCTCGTCATCGCGAACGACGCGGCGATATCGCCAAGGAGGAACGTCGCAAGCAGGATGAACGGGACCTTGAGACGCAGATGGACTACGAGCGTCTAGACCACGAGCAGAAAATGGAGAAGATCGATTCGTTTGGGCGGTGGGTCGATGCTGCTACGCCGAGGTATCTTCCGCAGCCTAGGCGCAGTGGATTGGAATTGGGGTACGGATATGGATACCACAATCCTGTCAGTGGAGGGGATGGGACTGTAAGGATGAATATTGGGAAGGGTTGCACGAGAAGTGGTAATGGGTCTTGTCCGTACTGCGGGATCGATTATGCTGATCACCCTTTGAAGCAGCATTCGGATGGGAGTATCACTGGTAGGGGTGGAAAATTGCTGAAGCCAGCAAGCGGTGGAAATGGTAGTACTTCGGGCATGTCAAAGGCTAGCTCATCAAAACAACGGCGATGATGGGGGTCTGACTGGACGGCTAAAGGGGGTTGGATTGTACATGGGCTACTGGTAAGGTCGTGTGGCAGTGAGTTTCTCCGAAAGAGCTTCGCGGGTAGGAGAGTGGCTTCTCTGCGCTCAATGGCTATGTAACAACAACTTTCTCCTCGTTCTGGTGGGCACGAAACAACATGTAACACTAGCTCTCGAAGTATCCAATCTTCGGTATGCTTTACTCATCCACCAAGTGTTTCGACCCACAACACAAGAACCTCACCTCACAACGTGGTTGACAGTCAACCTGGGCCACGTATTGACGAGAGCTTATTCCGCGCCGTTCAGGTCCACGGCGTTGCCACTCGCTCCTGACGTCCATAACGTATAATCTCAATTCGCCACGAATCTCCACGCGCCTGTCTCCTTTGATGACTAGTGAGTGAGCAACGGTTAGAGGAAGAGGGCCTATTATTCCAATGGATTTCGAAATGAGCGTACTTGGCATACTTGAGGGCGAAACTGACGGAGCGACCGTTGTTGTTGACATATAGTCTCTCGGTCGAACTCGTCAAACAAGGGATACGAGGCACAGTTTATGGTGTCGCCGGTAGAACACAAGTAGAGTCAAGCCGCCTTTGATCCTTATGCTGTTCGTGCATTCCCTTGAGGCTATGAACTACAGCCAGACCGAGGATCAAGCCTTTGCAATAGCACAAGAGTGAGCCTGCCACGTTGACTCATCGAGGCTGAACATGCCCAGGCACCCACGACAAATCGAGCTTACAGCTCGATACAGACCATCGTCACGGCTCATGGTATGGTTCTGTAACCCGAGATACCTGCCTAGCACATCCCATTCAGTCCTTCAAGAAGGCAGAACCACACGCAGGCGCTTAGACGAACTGGTAGGCTCAAAGAATCACACGACGACGGGAGAAGAGATGGTACCTGCAGATCGAGAAGGCAACAACGTGCATGCGTAGGCACGCAAGTCTGGGGTACGAGCGTACTGATTGGCTGCTCGGACACCGTCGTGATCAGCTCTAGCCGTCGTGCGTTATGATTTGCATGTTGGGTGTCGGATTGCGAGGCCTGCAGTGCATGTGCTGCTGATACGACTGTGGGAGGGGGCGGGGGAACATGGCACGGCAGCAGGCAACACACCCTCAACATGGTGCATGCTGCGCCCATGGCCGAGAATATTCTGATGGCGGTTGTTTCAGGTCGTACAGTGGCTGCAAAGCTGCATGAACGCGTTCTAGCTGGGTACGACAAGGAATCACGAGCGCTCCAATTATATTACACTGAGTACAAATATAGTAAGGCTGCAGTATGGTATAAGCATGTGCGGAGGTCGTCAAGTGTGATGACGAGGTGATGGCGGCTTGCCTTGCTGTTGCTTCAATGAGAGCAGGGTGCAACTGCTTAGACACAGCTGTGATGGGGACGTGCGAGAATCACGCGAGCGCGTCCGATTCGTGACGGTGCTGCGACGCGGTTGACAAGCAGCAATGATTGGGTGAGACGGAAGACCAATCGATAGCGGCAATGACGGTGTGGAGATTGCAAAGAAGAAGCTTTTGTAAGCGATGGCAGGACGGGTTCCGACTCGGGGTAATGTTGCAACAGAGCACAGCTGTGACAGAACTTAAAAAAAGGAACACAGGTAAGGTGCGAGGAGGACATGCAGGAGGATACAGGGGTTGTCGAGGAGGCACATGCCCCCTCGAAGTTAGACATGGCTGCAGAGACATCGCCAAAAACATCTTGACGTGACGTGCAGCTGAGATGGAGGGTATCCGCTCGATCGGGTAAGGAGTACACTAAGCCCATTGGAGGCCGGGAACAGAAGGGTGTACGACCCCAGAACTCAACGTGGATAGTCAGGAGTATTCGGCATAACAAGCACATGACTTAAGGATCGTAGATGTGACAAAGTAAGCGAGTGTCATCGCGACCTTCTACAGGTAAAGCTCGTTAACTCGTGGTACGTAGTCTATTGGGCGATGACGGAAGAGGTTGGGAGAGGACAAGCACATGATCGCGTTCTCTTTGGGCATCACGGAAACACGAGGGGAGAAAGTATGAACAGCCTCCAGCGGATTACGTAGGAGGCAGGAATCACCAAGGTTTAGTTTGGGCGAATACTACAGAAGCAAGATTCTGATACGTTGTCTAGAATTGAATGAGATTGTATGGTAATGCATTACAAGTAGTCTTGTTAGATGGTAGCTCCAATTGAACTGTAAACGACCGCAACCCATCCATGCCAGCCCACGAGGGCAATCGATGTACTATACAGGGTATCTTTTGGGTATCATTGAAAGGACATGCGCCGTCGAGCCACCTGTTGTCGGACCATGATGTAGAAAACACAAATAACTTTTGCCGCCGTTGAAGCCAAACAGAGTAACTGTTGTAAAATGTTGCCTAGAGAGCGACGCTCACGGTTGCTGTCGTGCGCAATGAGCCTGGCTCCTCATCGCCGATAATATCAATCCATGCGCCGTTCAACACTGCCGTTGGGTAGAAACGCGATAGTAGTTGCGAACTCTCAGTCTCTTTTTCGCCACGATGATGAGTCACAGTCAGTATGTGCTCAAAACGGGTCGCCGCGCACGACTGGGCGCCTAAGAATATCCTCGCAGTTGACATCGAACCGCATGGTCCACACTCGTAGCTTATTCATCAGTCGCTCTGTGGTCTCGAGATAGCGATCCCTGCCAAAGATTGACTCGACGAACTCGGTACCGGCGTTCTTTCCCATCAGTGTCTTGCTGCCTTGCCTCTTTGCAGCCTTCATCATGTAATATTCACAATCCTTCAACAACTGCTTGAACTGTTTCCATAGTCGTTGCCCTCCCTCGATGAAGTCGTAGATCATCTCGCGCTGTTCTCCTTTCTTGATTCGTATGACACACTCTCTAGCTCGCTTCATTTTGCCAGCAAGCTTTATGAGCAAGAGCCAGAGGTCACCTGCCATTTCTGCCATTGGAGTAGAGGCCCCACACTTGTAGACGGTCCAGTCGTACATCCACTTCCCTAGCGAGTTAGCGTCGAAGACAGAGCCGAGCAGGATGATCGGCTCTTCTGTAGGGTCCCAATTCTTGATGCTGTAGCCTGCTGGAATTCCTGCACGGGCAGCGTCTTCCTGTGTCGCAACGGGCGCTTGTTTCGGTGACGGTCTTTCTTTACGTGGCGACGACTTGCTAGTAGTGGAGGATCTACGTACACGAGTGGCACGAGCCTTAGGCTGTTCCTCGTAGATCTGCTCCTGTCCAAAGTAAAAGTATGAATCAGTACTCGGTTTCTTCGCGTGCTTGGATGTTCGGGTGGCCTTGGAGGGCTGTCGTTCTTCGACATGGTAATCACGTGCATACACATCATCGCCATCATAGACATGGACGGGCTGTGATGGCTTGCGTGTGGTTCGTGGTTGCGGCTTCGGGGCCGGCTTGGTCGAGCTTGGAGCTCTTTTTCTTTCATAACTCACATAAGCTTCTTTGCTTGGACTGACGTTATACGAATAACGGTCCGCGCCTGGAGGTGGTGAGCCCACGGGCGAGTACCATCCTCCGGCCTTGGAGGACACCGGAGTGTGACTGGCCTTGCGCCGATGACCCTTCACTGGTGTGCTGTAGTCGTACTGGTACGGGACATAATGGACATATTCGCCACTTGAGTGGGGCGAGCTGGTCTCATAACCAGAATCGTAGAATTTGTTGTAATGCGACGGTGGCACGCTGTAGTGGTAACTCATGTTTGCGCGCGTCTCTTTTCGCCTCTGTCGATGTCGGCCTCTTCAGAAGTTGTGATTAAGTAAAGAGGAGCGGAGGTGGTCGTGGAGTAACTTGAGGCGCTGAATAGCATATCGTGGATGTTACCAGATGGTGCTGGAAGGTGCTGGATAATTGAGCCGGTGACGACTCAATCTCGTTCGTACTATGGCTAGTGAGATCCGTGGTGAATGGCAGCTGCCAACTTTCCGCAATTGAAGAGCGATCAAAAGGGAAAGAAAATGGCTGGGTTTGTCGAGGACTCGAGGAAGTTTTGAGTAAGATCTACTAGTGGAGAATCCCTGACTAAAAAGGCGTTGGGTACTCCGTATGCTTTCGAGCCTTGTGTACCGTGAGAGAGAGTCCCAAGAGTAAGCGTCGCAAACGGAACGGATGTGTTCGTTCCGCGATCTGGCGAGGGTTACAGTCGTGAAGCCAGAAGGCAGTAGAAAGTGCTCTAAGCAGAGCCAATGGGAAAAGTAATCTTCGGTAAAATCAACACAACAGGGGAGCAGGGAAATTGAGCTCGAAGAAAAGCAGAGGCCAGCCGGCATGATTATAGTTTTGTGGACTAGCTCAACTCTGCCAATATAAACTTTCAACGGCCCACTTCTTGTGCCAACGGCCTAGCGCTGCATGTACTCGGCATGCGTAGAAGGCGCCACTTGGTCCACTCCTTGAGCAAGGGTCACGCCAGCCCACTCGTTTGGCCCGTCACACCTGTATCCAACATTACATGCGCCTGTAAGGAGGCTGTTCACAATACCTGTTCGAGATGAGTCGCACGTATTTTACGTTGCTGCCTGAAGTTGCCATAACCCTCATCGACAGTCCAGACGAGTAGTGCTTTGCTATGCCTTCGCCCGTGCGTTGTTCGTGGCTGAGCGAGAGAGAAGTGGTCAACAGATGCAATTACGATTCATGCACTTTAGAAATTCAAGTAACAAAAGAAAGTCACGCGACAAAGCCCAGAAACCTACAGTAACTCCTCGAAGCCCTAGGGGAAGTGCTCTCTGACGCAGGGCCCTAGCGATTTACGATTTGCCAAACGTGCTATGTGTGCAACATTGATGACGGTACACAGCCGGCATTCCCGATGCTGAGTTGAGACGTGGTACATCTTGCAGTCGGAGATAATTATAGCATTCTCTGATCGGTCTCTCACCACCTGATCGCACTGAGGACGATATTCGCTCACCTGTCCCTGACATCCAAGGTGTTCAGGACCTTGCGAGTGTTAGAAGTATACGAGAGAACCGACTCCTTGAAGGCTGCGCTTGGCCTCCGCTGGTCTTGGTGCCGTAGACTACTTTCGCGGGGGCCCTGCTGCATCACATTTAGTGGCTCGGTGGCTTGTCTCATGTGGGAGACGGGGCCGCTGACGGCTAGAATAGTGGCTACCACGGCCCCTTTCTGAGCTGGCGACCCTCCCGAAGCTGAACTTGACCGCTCGCAGCCAATCAATCCTTGTAGAACACGGTTGCGGTACAGGCTGGTCTTCAATAAAGTAGTTGCTAACTTACGACCTGTCCATAAGCACACACATATCACTCCAGCTTCAACACAACTGCGCGAAAATGTTGGTCTTGTCACTTGGTACTATGAAGAGCCTATCGACATCTGTTGAAGAGTGGCACCTCAATTGCGGATCGCTAGAGTAACCTGGCCCCGGCCGTCGTACGTTTCTTTACCCGTGGTGGTGTCTGAATTGGACTCGTCGCTTCGAGACCACAGCCCCTCAGTGATTTGCTTGGAGCGGTGTGACCTGGTCTATTTCAGACTGACACCATGATTCTTTCTTCGTGTCACTCATAGCAACGGACGTACGGTAGCAGATTTCTCTTCACCGGACCACGAGTTCGTGTCACGCTTGCGCCTGCTTCACTCTGTAAGGAATCGTTCTCAAAACCTTGAGACTCGACCGAAAGAGCCATCTGAGTGGCTCGGCAAACTTCCCCCGTGGGCGGTTCCGGGCATGACTGGTAGGACGAGCCCCCCAAAGACTTCAACGACCTCCGCTTCCAAATAACGGCATCGTGTCGTCGGCTTCTCACATGTCTAATACGTATCGTGACATGCTTAGCATTGCCGTAATGGTATGGTAAGACTTTCGTCTGCTGAATACTGTGTATACAAGGAGCTATCGACGATGCATGCCCCCCACAAGCCTGCTTCCATGGAATGCATTCCCAGAGGGACAATGTGACCAATCGAAGACCGCCACAACCACGACTTCCTTAGCGCTTTGATGCCCGACCTGCAGGTTTGACCACTCCGATCTCTCAAGCCTCACCGACTGCAGATACACTCGCTCTACTGGTCAGTCTTGCGTGCTTTTTACCTCGCTACCAATGTGTTCTTGCATGTTCCAACTGCTATAGGCCTGGGCCGTGCCGCTGCATCCTGCTTCATGTCTTCACTCATGCCCAAAACATAACGTTACCAACAGAGTCCATCATCACGAGCAGACAAGTTAGGTCCATGTTTAGCGGATCAGGATGCTTGGTACCCACTGCCTTGCACAGTTGCTACCTGAAAGGCAAAAGAGATTCGGAGATGTCGCGCAACTTCCATGGGTTTCTCGCAGAATACGATCTCTGCCACGGCAACGATACACCCATGCAAGGTTAGTATCGAGCTTACCTATGCCATCTCACTCAATCGGTAAACTTTCCTCGTTCGCACTCAGCTCGTGGCTCCTAAGCGAACGATCTGCACTTCACGAGATAAGCTTGGGATCTGCGATTCGAGGGAAGAGCCGTACGGACCCTGTACGAGTCACACCGCGTCGAAAGTGAAGCGAAGCGAACAAGGAAGGTGGCAATCCCACTGGCAAAGGGGCCCACGATACATACTGCAAGTACCGACATCGCACAGCTGCTTCTCCTCTGACCAGGCATCAAAGTCGAGCAGAGAACCAAGGCCACACAATGCCCTTCACTGCGGATTGAGCGGTCGAGATGGTTTATCGTCTAGATGCCATGATCGTCTAAGCGACAAGGAGGTCGCTGATCGCTTAGAAACAGGCAACTCCGACATCATGGCAGCCTTGGCCGCAGTCGTCGAGCCACGTTCTTCACAGGTAAGGTGGCAATCGCATGATATGCTACGACAGCCTGTCATGGGCCTCGCATGTAGCCAACATATTGAGCACCAGTGATAAAGCAGAATGAGAAATTCCTCTGTGCGCATCCCTGTGCTGGTCCGAGCCTCGCTTAATACGTACCCTCTGCGTATGCAAGCACCTAGTCACATGATCAATCCGTGCTCCTGCAACGTGCACCCCTTTGCGGTCGGACGAACGTCAAGCCGGCCAGAACAGCCACTTCTAGCCCCAAGGGAAAGCTTGTTGTGGGAGACTTGAAGCAACGACTCACTTCAACTCCTGAGGCTGTGCTGAGCCCATCAGCCACAATCCTGAAGCTTGATCTTTCTGTTCAGCTCCTATGCTGTTTTGAGACGGAATTCAGCATTCCCTTTCCCAGATAGCAGGTCTTTCGAGGCTCTCATGGAAACCTCGAGTTGGGTTGCCTCTACAAGGACACAGTGATGCTGTGACGCATTCACAACATCTGCCTCTGCTCGACCGAGCGAAACGAAGATGCTCTAACTATTTCCGTCTTAGCGTCTCCAGCCGGCTTCGCCACCAATGTTGTCGCAATCGTCGTCTGTCTCTTGCCGAACAACATGGAGGATTCCGAGCAGTCTTAAGATAGTGTCGAATCATCGTGCACGTCGCATGTTATTCACCGAACCGCTATGCTGATATATTCAAGTCGTGCTGGCCTGCTGTGACTGACTTTCCCACAGGAATTCAATAGCCCCTGACCGTACGACTGGCAACAGCACAAGTCAATCACTCCCCGACCATGTCACAACAAGCCAAAACGCAGCACCACTACGTCCGCTCTTTCTTGTGGCAGTGCTACAACATTTTAGTGTCGCCTCATGCTCCAAAGATCAAAGCTTATTGAGCACCCTGCGACGGAGTTACGAATTGACAGAGTGAATATCGGGCATGCACAACCGTGTTGGCGGCGAGCTTTCTTAGTGACAAGAATCTCAACAATTTACATACGCGCACCAGCTTCACGTGTGCATACACAAGTACGGTTTCTGTCGATTTCGATTTTGTCCCTGATGCTTGAGTCCGTATAATCACACACCCTTCCCGCCGCCTCGAACAATCCCAGCGAGTGGCCCGGCATGGTATGAGTGCTGGAGCTTGCTGGAACTGCAGACTAGGAGGAGGACTGGCCGAATCAAGTAGTCTTGGTTGTTGAGTATGTGGACAAAGGCGGCTGAAGAATGCGCCGAGCTTGACCGATCAGGCATAGAAAAGGTGTGGCGAGCATCCGCCCTCCTCGCGAAGTTTCCCAAAGCGTCGGGTCAAGTCTATAGGCTGTGTCTAGGAGAAGGTTTCCACATATTTTATAGAACATCTGGATGCTTGATATTTGTTTCGGCGTAATTCGGTTAACATTCGACGTTGCTACCCTCGACCCTGGCTACCTGTGGTTATCTTTCCCTTGGAGAAAGAGCCCAGACGATGATGCCTCATGTCTTTGGAATGAGCTTGGTTATGGAACGAGCGTGATTATCAAGGTTTCACATTTTTCTCTGTCCAGCAAGGTACAGAGAATCTGATTGGTCCTATATGTCTACTTTGCAGACGTCCTAATTATCCTGGGGCGAGGTGCTATGAGAGGTGGGGCGCAACAAGAAACATTAAGAGGGGAGGTCAATCTTGCAAGTGACTGTATAACCTTACACTGCTTCGTTGTACGAGTCGTCGCCGTCGAACAGATAGCCCTGAGGCAAGTCAAAATCGTCGTAGCGGGGATCGAAATCAGTATCCATCGGCCCAATGTCACGTTGTGTTTCAAGCAGGACATAGAAGTGCTCGTACGATGACTGTAGATTTCGTTTTGGCAAGTCGTATCGACCATCATATTGGCCATCCCTGTTCAGCTTCGCGCTTCGATCCTGCTGCTCAATCCGGAGCATGAGGTACTTTTGTTGCAGCTTGATTTGCTCGATTACTTCTTGAGGGTCAACTTGCCTGTAAAACGAGACTGCGCCTGTTGATGCTGGCGGAGGGAGCAAGCTATTCCGGTACTCGGGATCTGATGCCCTCGTCTCCCATTTAGTTCGTATCTCGGTCCATGCCATCAGCTGATGCTCGGGAGGATGTCCTTCTTCTGCAAAGACCTCGATGGCTTGTATTATGGTTGCCATGTAGTGTTTCAGATAACTCTCTCGTATTTCGTCGTTAGACTGACCTGTAAACACACCTTGTGGAATTTGTTGAAGATTTCTTTCCGGACTCAACGTGTCAACGTATGCTTGAAGAACTAAATCTGTCAGCTCAACGGGGTTGACAGCAAACCGAGATTTGTAGTAAGCACTGTCAACGAGTATGAAACTGTCACGCGGCTGTGCTGTCTCGCTTACCTGTATGATGTCTTCGATTGGGACTTTGAAGTCTTCCTGGTTCTCGAAATCTTGGCCTGTGCATGTTCGGTTCAGCAAAATGGACACGGCAAGCTGAGGATTATCGGCGAACAGAGCTAGCCGAGCAAGTCGGAGTCGATCGACCATTCTTTGAATCATCAGATCGTATTGGTGCAGGTTTGGTGGGTTGGGAAAACTGTGGACATTGAAGATGACGTGTTCTATTGCAAGTGGGGACGAAAGGGCCTCTGCTATGTTCTGGAAGAATCTGGCGAGGAGCTCCGGTGTACGCCAGATTGCCTCGTGCTTGTTCGCAATGACTGTGATCGCTCTGAGGAGTCTGTCCTCTGCTTCGTCACCGGGGGCGTAGAACTCCGGCTGATAAGCACGAGCTAGGTCAAACATTTCCTGGATGCTCAAGTATGGCACGATGGGAGTGTCCAGCGAAGAGCCCGTGGCCCCGCTTCCAGTAGCTGGCAGCGGTGACATATCTGTTGTTGACGTATAGTTTGGCGTCGGTTGGGGGTAATGCTTGTGAAGAATACCTTGGTGTGTCGAGGATAGCATATGAACTGACCGGCAGTTGTTTTGGGCGAGTGTAATATGGTATTTGGTAGGCAGCTAGGCTCGTGCTTGATCTGTAAGCTGTGGTTGTGTCTTAGCGATGTGGTGATTGGAAGCCTGTTGAGATGGTGGTGCCGCCAACATATACGACCAGAAGCCAGTAAGCTTGGTGTCCAACAATGACAAGGTTGCTCATGGCCTTGTCACTCTTTTCAAAGGTAGAACACAGGCATGGTTGTCAGATGGTGTTCCCTTGTCATTGACAACAAGATGTAAGCTTGGCTGTATATACATTCTTTGTCGCCACCAACGGGTTCTTGTGCAGCTGCCTTTGAGCCTGTTGCGCCATTGTGAATTCTTTATGCTGAGGATGACAATGGTAGTTGAAGATGACCTCTAGTCTGCTTGGAGATTGTTTGTGCTCACAAGCCAAGAACACAAGCACCAAAGCACTGGCGAACTTCTGATTAATCGCTGGGTTTGAGGCGCTTTGGTAAGGAGTTCCTCGGACAGTTCGCCCTCTTAGCACCGGAAAAGAACAGTTGACTAGGGTCATCGTAGTGACCGAATGCAAGCGACGCGATGCCGCTGAGACAAGCTTGCTTAATGCAGTCCGACCACAGCACAAGATGAGAATCTTGAATTCTATCCTTTTGTCATCAATGCTAAGTCTTGAACAATGAGCAATAGTATTCATCATTTATTGCATGAACGAGTGTCGCGTAGGATCCATAGTGGCTGGCACAGCGGGCAAAAGCTTCGTAGCAAAGACGGCTCCTAAGGCCCGTAAGCGCGCATACCCTGGTTTTCTGCACAGGAGACACTCTCTGTACAAACGAGGTCTAATAGAGACGAGGGAGTTCGTAGGTTGTGATGAAGAAGCCACTAGTGCTGTTGCTTGAGGTGCTTCGTTCCTGAGCTTCTCCATTTCGCTTAGTAACCTGAAGATCCAAAGCAGCGAATTGCCTTTCGATTTCATCATCGTTCGTCTATGTCTGTGGAGAACGATTCGATCGAGTTATGATGTGATCGTGACATTATTGGACTCTCGTCCCCTTGCAAGTGAGAATTGCTGTCGACAAGCGATAAAGGTCCTCAGCTTCCGGTAACAGCAGTAGCTATCCTCCAAAACAACGTACAACTTGTATGAACGGGCAGTACTTAGTCAATCGTAACGAAAACACTGACTAGCGAGTTTCACAAGTTAACGGACACCTACCCTGAGATGGCATCACAAAAGTTGTGGGCAGTCGTTGCCGGTGTCGGTCCAGGTACAGGAGCATCTGTCGCTCGACGCTTTGCAAAGAAATACGCAGTAGCACTTCTGGCACGCAATCCAGCAAACTACGAGGATCTGGTCAAAGAGATCAATTCATCTGGCGGACGTGCTATCGGCATCTCCACAGATTGCTCTGACAAAGCGAGCGTAAACGCGGCGTTTGATCAGCTCAAGAAAGAGGATGGCTTCAATGGCAACCTGGCGGCTGCTATTTACAATGTCGGAGGCACGTTCATTCGAAAGCCGTTTTTGGAAATGAATGATGAGGAATTTGAGATGGGCTGGAAGACAAATGGGTAAGCACAACGGCAGCAACATTGGCCTCATTCTAACACGGACAGACTCGGAGGCGCTCACTTTTCCAGAGCTGTTCTGCCGCTCCTACTTGAAACGGAGAAGGCTTCACCGAGTAACCCACCCACGTTGATCTTTACTTCAGCAACAGCGGCTCTCAGAGGTGGTGCATTATTCTCAAGCTTCGCGACCGGCAAGTTCGCCATGAGGGCTCTATCTCAGTCCTTGGCGCGAGAATTCGGACCAAAGGGTGTGCATGTTGTCCATGCCGTCATTGACGGGGTGATCGATATCCCGAGGACAAAGGAGTGGAAGTTCGATGCTCCTGATGCAAAGATCAACCCCGAGTCGATTGCTGAATCGTACTGGCATGTGCACACCCAACCACGTACTTCTTTCACATACGAGCTTGACATCAGGCCATACTGCGAAAAGTGGTGAAACAGCCTGAGTTGGGCCAGCATTTCAGTAGAACAAGGGGTGCAGAATCAGCTTACCACATACATTATGCATATATGTATCTCACCATCAAAAATCCTGCAACTCCTTGGACGCATCCTCGTAGCCAGTCTGCCGGTGAGCATGCTTCGATAGAATTGCTAGCAAGCAAACAATAAAACATGTTGGGTCACTGTATGCCAAGTGTTTAGCTTGACGACCATTAGACGAAGGTCGGCAAGTAGATAATATGGCAAAGTAAATTGTAAGGGAAAATGGGAATGCTGCGGCCCCGTCCGCAGATGCTCATAAGAAACGAGCAATTGTAGGGCGGCACAAAGCCGACAGTGTTGGTAAAATGTGTTCTTCATTCGTAAGAGATCATCTGCTGGGTCTCGAGGCACGTTGTGTGCTGAGAGCAGCAGGGGTAATATCTCGCCTTGATGAAAGTTGTCCATCATCCACCAACACCGTGGGTATATCGTGTTGTCTTACTCTTCAGTCATGCCCTACTCCTTCTTAGGTCGTTGCTCCTTGGCCTGCTCCCGGCCCTTGCTGACTCGGGCGAGGATGTTCTCACGGTCCTTGTCGAGCTTCAATTTTGTAACCACAACCTTGCTTGGGTGGATTCCAATTGGGACTGATTGACCGTTCGACTTCTCACGGGTGACTCGCTCGATGTGTACGAGATACTTCAATCGGTAGACGGAGGTGATTTTGCCTTCACGGCCTTTGTTGGAGCCTCGAACAACGGTGACCTCGTCATCCTTTCGGATTGGGATGCTTCGGACCTGCACAGTGTCAATAACTATGCACCGGCCACTGATCTGTTTGCCATACACCGTGCTTTTCTCTGAGTTCCTTGGAGAGAGGAGCGCTCATGATGACTCGTCGCTCGTGAGAAGGAGCACTGAAGTGAGCTTTGCGAGACTTGCGTCTCGACGACGCGACACCTGGGACATGGTCAGATCATTCCTGCAAACCCTTGACAATGCTTCTTACCATTGGCGAGTTTGACCATTGTGCTGGATGTTAGTAGTCGTGGAGGTAGTTTCTGAGGGAGCGCAGGTCGCAAATGCTGTGGTTTTCTTAAAAAGTTCAGGCCGTAGATCGCACTTTTGCAAGCGCAGTTGTGGGCTGTCGGCAAACCTGTCACTGATTTCTTGGCACTGATAGAAGCCTGAGGCATCAGAAATATGGGGCGCAACTCCGCGACTCTTGGACAGCGCGCCAGGTGCTGGTGAGTATGAAGATGAAGGCAACAGACCATTGTCTTGTATGTCTGAACCAGATCTTGCTGTTCAACGTCGCGCCACAAACTGTCGAAATATTGATCACACACACTCACTTTCTCGCAACTGCATGACGCTGAGGCGCATACAGAACAGACGATGAGGTACTTGAGCAGGAATACAACATCAGCGCCGTGGCACGGTTCGCAAGTGGCAGGTGGATTGAAGTAGTACTTTAGCAGGAGACAGACCGATGTCGTATCCATCTTTGTCGAACTACTATGGCTCGTCTGGCCAGATGTCGAGCAACAATGGCTACTCCTCGCATCGATCCTCAAACAATCAAATGTATATGAACTCGGCTCCGGGACAGAATGATGCGCAACAGCCCACACCGTACGGTTCCTCAGGATATGGTTACCCTAGTCAAAACTCGTATGCGACCAGTGGTGGAATGGAGTCTGGCAATGAGGCATACCAATCAGGCACGAGTTACGGTTACCAGAGAGGAAGTGCATACGACAACCAAGATCAGTCTCTGAACGACGCTTATACGCAAAACTACTACAGCAGGAATAATGTTAGGCAGACTCAGCCACAGAGTAATGCAGAAGGCCTCAGCAGTCTGGCGTATGTATCTGGATTGGAGTCCGCGAACCCACGTTCTAGTACATCTCGGAATGCGCAGCATCGTGTTAGCTCACCAGTTGACACTAACTCACGATATTCTCTTCACCCCTCGTCGTCTTCAACGTCTTATCCCATGCAGCAACAGGCTTCTGCCTCGTCTAGTTCAAGTCAGCAACTCGCCGTCAATGCCGCGGCTGCGCTTGCAGGGGCAGTCAGTCGTCGGTACTCAAACCAACCGCAGCCCTCCGCTGCGAACACCTCGCCCAGCATGACAAATGTGAGATCTTCTGCACAGTCTCACCCGCGAAGGACCGCATCGCCGCAAACGGCCACTCCGAGCAATTCATATCAGTCCTATCCATCAACCCAGCCGCAGCACCAGCCACAGCAGCAGCAACAGTCGGCTTATCGTAGTTACAACAACTCCTCGATCTATTCAGCAACGAACGCACAGGCGCAACTGACCCCCACAAACAACCCATCAGCGCAAACGGCAAAACCTAGCAGTAGCCAGAGCACAGAGCAGAGACAGTCCTGGGCACCAGCACGTCGCAATATTCAACAAACGGGTAGTATCGCCAATCTTGTTACTACTCCACGGGAAACCGATCAAAATACCTACGCTCAAAACACAGAGGCAACTAATTCTGCACCAGCGTTCATTGATCCTACCGCTATATTTGATCCTTATCAAAGGGACCGGGAGCGCAAGCGGTTGGAAAATGAAAAGGCGGCGGCTGATGCCAAGCGCTTGGCCGAGGAAGCTGCAAAAGCTGAGGCAGAGCAGCATAAATTGGCCGAGGAAGCTGCTCAAAAGAAGAAGCAACAGAACGAAGCAGAAACACAGAAACGTCAAACCGCGACCAAGTCTGCTTCATCAAAGAAACAGCAGGGTACTGCTGCTGACTCGGCTGGTGACGAAGAGGTCATGGCCACGGAGCTGAAGGCGATGATGGAGAAGATGAAGGCTTTCCAGAGCAAAGACCCTACACTGTTCAAGAAACTGTGGGCTGACATGCGCCAACCAGTGCCATCGGCGACGGTAGCCAGTTCCCTGCAATCACCTTCACCACAATTGGCCCAACAGAGTTTACCAGAAGCTACTCCGACGGCTCAACCTCAGCCCCTGTCACAGACGGCCGATTTGCAGGACAGGAACGTTTTTGGTCGCAGAAAGAAAGCTGCTAAGCTTGGTACCGATGGCCAAAAGTTACATCTAAATGGATATCCAGTCGTGGTCGAGAACAATCCGGATGGTCTGCCAGACTTGGGCAGGTTTCCCGCTGAACGTCGTATCAGGCCACCTAAGTACATCAGAAAGGATAAGGATGTTGCGGAGGATACGGACCATGTGGTAGAGGGGACATCAGTACCTTCACCGACATCGCCGCCGGCGCTTGGGTCTGCACCTGCGCCAATTTCTGGACATGCTCCTTCCTCAAAGCAAGCCCAGAACACGCCAGCTGCTCTGGCAGGGGCTTTTACTTTTTCTGCCGAGACTGGTTCACCTACAGAAAGATCTGCACCAAAGCAGAGTTCCGGAACTGTTTGGCCGTTAGAGAAGCGTAATGCCCTGACAAGCACGGCTCTACGTGCCCTGAAAGCGAACCATGAGAACACCGATATCAGTTTAACGGAGGATGACCTGAGGAAGATGCTCGAAAACAACCCGTCATACATAACCCTCTGCGAACTGCTTGAGCAGCGAGGCTTGAAGTTTCACCGAGGCCATTTCGCTCGAGAGCTCCTGAATAGTGTCCCAGATCTCAAGACTCCAACGCCCGCGCCACAGTCGGCTACGCCTGCGATGACAGCACGCTCAGCTGCGACAGCTCCCTCGTCGAGCCACACATTCAGCGCGCTTCCGGCTAATCAGTATCCCCCTCTCCCTCCTCCGCCGCCACCTCCTGCACGGTACGCAGGTCCTCCGCCCGGTTATCCGCCGCACCCACCTCCATTGCAGGGGAACTTCGTGCCTGCTCAACCACCTCCAGGCCCTGTTTATGGTCAAGGAATTCTAATTCCGGCTGTCCAAGGTCATCCACCTCCTTCAGCTTCGTACAAAACGCCGAAACCGAAAGGGCCAACACGACCCGAGCCACCGCCAGGGTCAAAGGAGGCAGCAGCTCGGAAGCGTGATTTCTCTGAACTGATCGATCTTACAGAGCTTGACGACGATGACAACTACGTGGTCCCCGACAAACATGCCAGACTCGACGAACCAGATTCGGACGTTGAGATGAACGAGGATCCATTCCAAGCGTTTCAGAAACAAAAGCAGCCCGCTCGACCCCAGCAACACCCGCCGCCACCTATAGGTTGGTTTGCCACGCCACCGGTGCAACAGATACACTCGAACCCTCACGGTTATAACAGCAACACTATGAGGAGGCAAGAGACATTTAGCGACAACAAAGTTGATCGGATGATCTTGGCTAAGACGCTCAACAAGAACGAAGCGTTAAAGAAACAGTATTACGACCCGCGGACAGTGGCTCGAGATGTTCTTATCGCATCAGGACGACATCCCGCAGAACGACCTCTTAATGTGCATCTGGCAGGCATGTTGGGCAAGTACATCGATCTCGATTCGGATGTGAGCACGTTTGACTGGGACGAGATCGACCCAGGTGGACCATCAATACCAGGAGTTGAGCTTGTCGAGATTCCTGCAACCAAACCTCGGTTCAAGATGGGCGAACGCCTACCACGAAAGCAAAAACTGCCCCACGATTCAGTGGATAGAACGCGTCATCCAGATCGGGAAAAGCGTCGTGATCTGCCTGCACCTTCTCCAATCAGCAAACGTGTGCAGGGACAAACACCTTCACTTGAATCGCAACCGGCAAGGTTTAAAAACCCTTCAGGCCTGCGGCACTCCTTGCTTGCTTCTGACGAGCACGCAACTCCTGCGACCTTCGATCCCACTCGAGTCCCACCATTGCTGACCAGCTCCAAGACGCCTGCGTCGACAGAGCAGCCAGCGATGGAGGCGACACCTACTGCGAGGAGACGTGGCCGACCGCCTGGGTCAAAGAACAAATATCCTTCTTTAGGTGGACTGCGGGATCAAGCAGCCCTAGCAGCTTCTGGAGTTAAAGTCAACGTCCCGCCGCGCAATGCCACGCCGCCAGGCAAGGAGAAATACAAGTGCAAGTGGGTGAAATGCAAGACAGTCTTACACAACCTTGACACCTTGAGAAAGCACATTGGCCGTGTTCACCGTCCTAGCCCACAACCGCCCGCCGATAAAGAGGGCTACACCTGTTGGTGGAAGAAATGTCAGTTCCTTGGACATGATGACACCGGGGCCGTAATCGCGACCAAAGCGTTCAAATGGGATGACTGGTTGAAGCATATTGAGCGCGACCACATCGCACCTATCGCTATGAAATGGGGCGATGGTCCGTCTTTGCGACACGTTGGTAAGCACAGCTAGTCAGTAGCAAACGAGACGAAGTGCAGGCTCAACGCCGAGCACATCTGTGCAAACCTGCCTTGGCAAACATTGACACCTATGCGTACAGATCCTCTCGTGATGCAGAAAGACCGCGAGAGATACCTCTCGAACGAACAGAAGCAAATAGTCACACCTTTGCTCAACGACGACAATGCGTACCCCTCAGACGTGGTAGACCTCACTGAAGTGCCCGAACCACGAACCTCCACTCACTCCTACACTGACAAGCAGAAAAGCGAGAAGCAAGCCTTCAATGCATACATGAAGGCTCATGATATAGGTCCCATCAGTCGAGAGGCGAGCAAAGAGGTGTTGAGAGCCATGGCAAAGAGAAAGGAGAACATCGGACCTGGCATCGACAGGGGCGGATGCACGTTAATCAACGAGGAGATGAGGGCGATCTTCATACAAAACCCTGGCATCAGACGAGTCGTAGCGCTTGATGAGTGACGATCGACACTACTTGCGGTCTGGGTGAGGAGGTAAGAGCGAGATACAGACCTCCAGTGATAACCTGGGGATTGCCGCAAGAATGTTCGTCAAGAGAACAGCAGCTTTTGCAGCAAAGCGCATGCGGATTGCCGTCCCGCTGCAAGAGCGTACAAAGTCTGGCAGTGCCAGACAAAAACTTAATACACAGAATACAACAAATTCCATAATATTGATCGTTGACTTTCTCTTCCATGCCGACAGGTGGTCCTTCGCACCTGCCAAAAGGTATATGTGCCGAAGCTACCTTAAGTGGAATCCCTGTCTGAGTCACTGCCTTTGGTGGTCTCTTTTCTACCCAGCTCTGAACAGGCTGGAAACCCCATTCATCAACTTTGCACAGTGGCTAGGAAAGTTCTGTGGCAATGAGCAGTATGCATTTATAACACTATCTGAACGCCTCTTCTCCGAGCTGAAGCATCTTGATGGCGGGAAGTCTTGCTGCAGAAGCACGGCGCCCTATCGAGCAGCATTCACTTCTAACCGCGCTGATCTACCAACGCAACAACACAGTTGTTGACCGATCTCTAGTAACAAGTCGCGGCGCCCCGATGTCCCGCAAGTGGAAGTTATATCGAAGGATGATTAGTTCCTGGAATCAAGTTAGCCGAGTTCAAATGCAGTGGAAGACGTTTGACTTACAGCAGACCCAATGTCAAATCGCCGTGAATCTTGGCCTTGAGCTGCACTTCAATATCCAGATTCAGGTCGAGTCTTAGCCGCAGCTGTTCGTTTTCACCTTCGTCCTCACCACCTTCCTCGCCTTGGCCCTGCTGCCCGCCCTTCTGGCCGCCTTTGAGCAAGCCACCGACGGCTTCATGTGGCTTCTTCAGAGCATCCCCGGCAGTGTTCTGTACAAGGTCTTGAGCCTGGTCTGTCGCACCACTGGCCGCGTCGCCCACTTCGTCGATAGAATCGAGTGGGCCGCCGCCACCACCTTGGCCCCCCTCCTGCTCCTGCGTCTGTTGCTGCGACTTGTTCCTGTTTCGTTGTCGTTGGCGCTTCGGCTTTTGCGAGGTATCGCTTCGATAGGCGCTATCTGTGTCCGAGGGGGCCTGGCTAGAGTTCCGACCACGGCCTCGCGACTGGCTGGCTTTTCGAGATTGCGACCTGTTGTCCGCCATATTCTTTTGCGGCGTGGCCTCTGGTGTTTCTTGGGCTTCGCCGTTGGCTTGTTGTTGCTGTTGTTGTTGCTTCTGGCCTAGCTTCTTGGGCTTCTTTTTCTCTTCTTGTTTTTTACTTGATGCGTTAATGCTTGCGCTTCCTGCACCTGATGCTGAACCGGCGGCGTCAGCGTTGGCACCAGCTTGTGATTCTTCAGTGGTTTGCTGAGTTTCTTGCTCAGACATTGTGAGAATAGCTTGCTAAGAACGAACCGGGCAATGACGACGAATATTGTTCAACCAAGGGGATGCTCGATCTATGTCAGAGATAGGGTATACGGGATCAAAGCAGCAAGATGCGGGAAGGTGCAGAATACCGGGTACCCCGACGTCAGAGGATGGATGAGAAACAGGAGTGAACTGCGCGAGCTTCATGCAATATTTCCAAATGTGGCCTAACCTGATGTTCCATGTCGCTGCTTTTAGGTCTCGAAAGGGTAATAAGCAGGAAAATGGAGGGCGTTTCCTGCAGCTTGACGACTAGGATGTAGCATGTTTCGTGGCAGGTACGCTCAAGCGTCGTGGACACGCACGACAACCACGCTCGATTGGGCCCGATGAACGAGTCGGAGAAAAGTTTGCTGTCGATCCATGAGACGGAAATGTGGCTGAAGGGACCAGGATCACGGCAAGAAATGTTGCAGCTAGAGCGGGCACAAGGATAAGCCAAAGCGACGTCTACAGGGGTATTCCCAGTACGTTCGCGGTAGGGCGAGAAGAGATACACCACGAGCGTCGAAACCACTGCGATCCTCACAGAGTCGAGCTTGCATAATCAGAATTATTGATACCTCATGGATACGTGCAGGACGTGTGGGCTTCAAAGCCCACGTGAAAGCCGTAGAGCCTACCTAGTGCGTGGTATAAGGAGATAGTCAAAGCACGCCTAGGTGGCTGACAAAGCCAATAACGTTCAAGATTTCGGACATAAACTGGGCCAAGCGCCAGCAAAAATTGCGTCACCAACGCTCGACGCCACAGCCTTCGGACATTTAAACTCTCAAAGTGGTAAAGCCACGTACTCATACTCCGCATGATACCAGGATCATGTCAAGGTCAAGCAATGTTCTGATGCAGCCAGGATCAGTCGTGGAAAGTTCTCTTTGGGAAGAGCTACATCCGGTCACGCTGCTTTAATCCACCAAGATGTGTGAGAGGAGGCCCTAGGTCGATCACCGTTGTCCACAATGATGTCGTAGCCCCGTAGGTCCTCGCCGAGTTGTACTGCCTCGCTCTGCTTTGTTCATTTGACGTGACTTGGAAAGTCTCAATACTACCGACCTAGCTGCCGCCTCATACATCGTGTACCAAAGCTTCTCATCACTGTCAAACCACAAACCCATCCCGGGTAAGTCGTCAACATGGCAGACTCAGAAGGCACACCTAGCAAATCTCAATCCAAGTCCAAGTCAAGGCCTCCCGGACCACAGAGAACCAACTCGGATCAGGACGGAGATCAAGGCTACGAATCGAGGTCGCGCTCTGCGTCCCGTCGTCGCAGAAGACAAAACCAACGCCAACGGGGTCAAGGTCAAGGTCAAGGCAAAGGGTCAGCTGGCGGCGGCAAATCGAAAGCTCAGTCCATGGCGGCGGTGGAAGAACAGCCCGAACAAGAAGAAGAAGAAGAGGAAGAGGTCGACGAATACGTGCAACGCGGGATGAAGCCCAAGTCAGAATGGCTGAACAACCCAGCCCCACAAGACACGACCGAATCACAGCCTTTCGAATACATCAAGCCGCCTTCGCAGTCGATGATGGGGCCGGTGACCTACGCGAAAATGTCGCGGGGCGAGATCCCGTGGCGTGGACCACCACCGACGCAGCCGTGGGACACGACACAGGGAGAGGGCGGCGGCGGAGAGCAGAAGGATCCCATGGACCAGGACGGGCTGAAGTTGAGAATCGAGTTGAACTTGGATATCGAGATCGAGCTGAAGGCGCATATACATGGTGATTTGACGCTGGCGCTATTGTGAGTACTCCCCTTTTTGCCGTCCTCTTGTCGTGCGATGAATGCTAACTTGTGTGCAGGGCATGATCAGGACATCGATGCTGGCATGATCCAAAACTAAGACTGTTTTCGTTTTAAACCGTGTTGCTACCGCGGAAAGGTGGTGACTGTGCTGGATGTAGCGGGCGTTTAAGAAGTTTCTATCTATACAATGGCAAACGTGACATCCTCTACCTACGTATCTTGGCCGTGTTTTGCCGTGGTCTGTTATGCATTCAAGCTTTGCGTTCACGATCTCACATGTCTTACGAATACTAATGCCCTGCTGCTGAGTCTGTAAGCTGTCCTTGTTGAACACCGCCACCAGGCCTCGAGGCACGTGACACCGCGCAACTGTAATACACGAAATTCATCCCATGACTGACTCCCCCATTTTCTACCTGCAGCAACCTGTATGCACAGTCCACGCCTCGCAAGGCGCGCATTTCAATGCCCGAGTCTCGCGTGGCCGGGTCAACTGAGCGCTCGAGCACCTCCACGAGGAGCACTACGTTATGAAAGGTGGTTCCTACATACATCCACGTCCCAACCACCAGGTCGCAGACTCCTTCACCGCCAGCCCCGAGGCCAGACCACTCACCGAACCATCCACAATGCCTCGTCACGGCCCTTGTCTTCCCCAGTCGAGGACGACACCATCTACGCCCTCTCAACAGCCCCCGGCCGCGCCGCCATAGCCATCGTTCGCATCTCGGGCCCAGCATGTCTCTCCATCCACTCCTGCCTCTGTCCAGGCCGTCAACCACCCAGACCGCGAATCGCCACCCTTCGCAGGCTCACAAATCCCGTCGACCCCACCGACGTTCTTGACACAGGCGCCCTGGTCCTCTACCTTCCCAGCCCAAACACCGCAACAGGCGAAGACATCCTCGAACTCCACGTCCACGGCGGCCCAGCCATCGTCCGCAGCGTGCTCGACGCCATCCCGCGGTGCGCCACACAAACAGAGAAAGACACAGGGTCGATGAAGATAAGAGCCGCCGAAGCGGGCGAGTTCACCAAACGCGCCTTCTACAACTCCCGCATCGACCTCACTGAAGTCGAGTCTCTCGGCGACTCTCTCTCCGCCGAGACCTTGCAACAACGCAGACTGGCTCTAAGCGGCGCATCTTCATCCTTGACCACGCGCTACGAGTCATGGCGCTCTATGCTCCTGCACGCCCGTGGCGAGTTAGAGGCCTTGATCGATTTCAGCGAGGACCAGCACTTCGACGAAAGTCCCGCTGAGCTGATGGCTGGCACGGCAGCACAAGTTCAGACGCTGAAGCGCCAGGTCGAGTTGCATGTCCTGAACGCGAGCCGTGGCGAACTGCTGCGGAGTGGCATCAACGTTGCGTTGCTCGGTGCGCCGAACGCGGGCAAGAGCAGTCTACTCAATCGAATTGTAGGCCGCGAGGCCGCCATCGTGAGTGCCGAAGAGGGCACGACGAGGGATATAGTCGATGTGAGCATCGATCTACAGGGTTGGCTAGTGAGACTAGGCGATATGGCGGGTGTCAGAGCAGGGCTTGCGCCAACCCCAGGCCCGACTGCCAACGCCGCTACATCTCCTGTCGGTGCAATCGAACAAGAAGGAATCCGCCGCGCCCGCGAACGAGCACTCCACTCCGACCTCGTCATCGTGCTCGTCTCTCTAAAACCCACAGCAACCGGCACCGTGACACTCGACATCAACGACGAACTACTCAGCGCCGTCAAAGAGTGCATCCTCGCAAACAAAACCCTCCTCTTCGCCCTCAACAAGATCGATCTGCTGCACCAACAGACTGCGACTCACGGTCAAACGGTCAGCTTATCACGGCTGCTGAGCAATTTGATCGACATGTTCCCCAGCACAGACCCCAACGACGTGTTCTGCCTCTCCTGCAGAGACGCCGACACGTCGGACGCGAGTGCAGACGAACCCGACGCAGGCGGCCTACAGACTTTCATCGCCGGGCTGACGCGGAAGTTTGGCGCCATGACTTCTGCTGCTGCCGGCCTGGCGGGTACTGATGCTGACGCCCAGGCAATGTCGCCCGCCGAAGCGCAGAGTTACTGGACCGCCAGTCTGAGCGTTACGCACCGGCAGAGCCAGTATCTGCGGGAATGTATGGTGCACTTGGACGATTTTCTCGAGACAAGTGGACATGCGTCGGCGGTGAACGTAGGTCTAGAGACGGGAGCAATCTCTAGCACGCAACATCACGATTCTGCTACGTCTGCTCCTATTGCAGGGTCTGGCTTCTTTGACACCAGAGACACGCATACAACTGGTAGCGACCAAGCGGCACACGACCAGCACTACCACGTCGACAACCACGATGATCTAGTCGGCGAAGTAGAGCTTACAGGCCAACTCCGCACAGCTCCGACTTCCACAGTACATCCACGTTCGAGCAATACGAAGATACCATACAGCTGGGCAAACGCCTCGAGTAACGCTTACGACATGGAAGAAGTCGACATAGTCACAGCGGCAGAGCATCTCCGAGCTGCAGCCGACTGTCTCGCCAGATTGACTGGTCGGGGTGACGGTGTGAGCTCTGGTGCTGATGTGGAGGATGTTCTTGGTGTCGTCTTTGAGAAGTGAGTTGACCTCCCGCCCCCTTTCTGTTGTCTTTTCCGCTTCGTCTTTCGCCTGTTCGTCATTCGATGCACATCTGCGCCCAGTAGGTGAGTCGTGTCCGATGCACTATTATACCATCGCGCAACCCCTCGAGTATGTTCGCTGGTCCCACCTACTGCGTCTCAGACTCTCGAGCGAGATATTTGTATCTCTACGGAAGCTATGTTCTGCATGACTTTGCCAGTATGGCCATAGTGTGGTCTGTTCTTGTCGCCCGACGCCTTGAATGGCTTACCTCGGTGTTGGCTATCTGCAGCCCCAACAGGGTTCTATACGTTCCGGGCCTGGCTTCATACCCTGCATGATACTTTCCGGCAACTGCTTTACCTAGAGCTTGCTCATTTCGGTGCATGCCTTGTGGCTTGCGCACCAGTGGCAGCCACGACTTGTCTACACGGTATTGGCGCGAGACCGGTCCGAATACCGCCCCTATACATGACAGCACTCCTCTGTGGCCGTGCGAACCAGGGCATCGGGCCTGCACCGAAGCTTCGACGTCTGCGAGTGATGACACACCTAGCATGTGGATCGACGTGCTTCCGCTTTCAGCATGCAGAGTCATGACTACAAAGACTGCATGGTGTTTTGAGGCAAACTCTAACTCGAAGTCGTGGTTTCGAGGCAGAATCATGCAGCTGTGGAAGCCTCATGGTTCTCTTTGGGTCGGCTCCTGTTACGATGCTCACTTGGGACTCGATTGGTGCAGTTCTGATGCCCGAGCATGATCCGGTGGCACAAACCGTGGTCGTGCCTAGCGGTCTCGGAGCATGATATTGATTCCTCAGGGACAATGCAGATCTGCTCACGAGTACTTGGACGTGCATGGACATTTTGTTGTCTATGCTGTAGTTGTTTCCGTGCACCTCAAATGCAGTTGAATGCTGAACCAGTGATCGCTCGAGGACAATTAGGCTGACTGTTGTTGCTGCAGGTTCTGTGTTGGCAAATGATGCTTCTGCAAGACTGCGCCATGGAAGGGTGGATAGCGCACGACTATGATGAGCCGTAATGGCTGTATTGGTCTTGGAGTAGCTCGAAGTCATCAACTTCGCAGGCGGTCGGTAGGTAGATATAGCGGCGTCAATCAGGAAGTGTCTAGACGCCGGGAAAAAGAAGAAGATGCGGCGCAGAACAGCGCCTGTGTGGTTAGACGAAGAGGTAGTAAGGACTTTGTGGCGGTCAGGAGTAAGAGATCGAGTATTCGAGTCTCGGAGCTACTGTAGTTATAAGGGTAGGTGCTTCTGGATGTGGCAGCAGTACTGCTGGCGGGTGCTCTCGCGCTACATCACGGAAAGAAGCCGTTGACGATCGCATCGGTCTCTTTTTTCGTCGATTGAGTTGTGCTTGCCTGGGAGCAGTTCCTGGCTCGATGTACCCGGTAAGCTTTGTGCACACGTAAAGAAATTAAGAAGATTCTGAATCATTCAGTGCAATTTGTTGATTAATCAAACTAGCTAGTAGAGAATAGTGCAACATCCCAACGGCTCCTTTAGTCCGTTTCTCTTCCGGCCATTTCTTCGTGGCATGTCGTGCCTTCGTTCTATGTCTATATCTATCATCTATCCTGTCTATATCCATTATGTTGTGATGGTGCGAGCGAGCGAGTGCCGCTTTGACCTCCAACGTCCTTGTTCGTGCTCGTGGCTCAGCCACTTCCGTCGATACATTATTGATACATGATGCTCCCTGTCCTGCAGGGTTGCTGAGAAGTTGATTTGGCAGATCAGGTTCTATCGGGATGTGCCTAATCCGGTCGGGACATGGCCCTAGCCATAGTGGTCGTGGTGTTGTACATATTATGTTGAGCGCTGCTCGTATTGTTGGCACAAATCATTGTCCTATGAACTCCGCCGCTATGCTGTAGATGCTCGAAAATGCTGGAATAATCATGAACGCCGTCGCTTGCTGTGCTTGGAATGAGGACTTCGGGTTGCAAAGTGAGCGTGCTACGCCAAAGGCAACTTAGTTGTAGCCCCCTCGGCCGAAGTTGATTGGAGAGTTATAGCCGCCTCTACCGGCGTCCACGGTCGAGGTTGAGTCCTGTTGGGATCCTCTAGAGATACCGAAGTTTGGTGCGTTGTAGCCACCTCGCCCACAATCTAGAGAAGTGTTCTGTTGAAATATTGCAAAGACGCTGAAGTTTGGGGTGTTGTAACCGCCTCGTCCGGCTGCCATCGCTGTTGCGGTGATAGAGGTTGCTTGGATGTCCGCTCTGGAAGGGTGGTGTGGTGAGCTGATTAGTTCTCCTTTCCAGCACACAAGGAGAAGAAACTGAACAAATGAGATAAAGAAATAGGCTGAGTGGGAGGGAGGTAGACAGCTAGGAAACGGATTCGACTCTCAACGGAAGGCTGGAGTCGATCAGACAAAAGAAATGGTGGTTGAGGGTTGGGGCAATGATGCTGAAGATTTAAATCGTCGACTTCAGCCGAGACAAGTGTAGATTTATTGGTTGATCGAACTTCGAGTTCAGACACAACAAAAGGAGCCTTTCCAGGAAATGTGTCTGTGCGTGTTCGTGATTTGAATTAGCTGGAATTGTGGTTATAGTGGTCGGGGTCACTGTGGTGTTCTGTGTTTAAACAGGTCTAAGCACTGCTGAGAGGACTGAATCGTAAAGGTACGCAAATGTTTCGGAAAGAGTTGTACTTGGTTAGTTTGTGTAATGGAGGAGGGGCCATGGCTTGAGACAGGCCTGGGATGAGTATCTATATAGACAATTGTTGTATACCAGTGATGCTTTGCGCAGCACAAATGGGTCGACGTTGTAACTGGCGAAGTTCGCGTGGAATCCGAAATGTCGCACGAACATGAGTGGTCGACAGGAAGTGGATGATCCCCTCTGTTGCATTGCTGACAAGTTCGAAGGGAAGCGAAGAAGTCATCGAAGCTGGAAAACTATTTTGGGGCCAAGTCCACTTGCGGGATAACTTGTCAGCCAGAACTGCTGCAGTCATCGTGCATTGTCCACAGAATAGCAAGGGTGAAATTGGACACACTTTCTGGAAGTCGGCTGCGGTGTTTTCGGTGTTTGGTTAGGCTACCCAAGCTTAAGGCTAAGATGCAGGCGTGCCAGGGGAACGGATGCGACGTTGACGGACAGACGATACGATGACCTTGCTATATCTGGGAATAGCTCGAGGCCAGAACGGGACAAGTAGCCATCTCGATAGGTTAAAAGCCTCCGAGTGGATTCGATACTGCCGCTAATAGTGCTCTTTCCGTCGATTGCTAAGCTGTTTGTAGACGTTATCGGAGCGTGGTCAGACATGGGTTCACTCAGTCCACTGTTGCAGATTTGCCTTTGAATATTGATAGAGGCGCAGTAGCGATGAGTCAAGAAGTTAACGTGAAGGTAACAACGACAGGCGTCTCTTGTCTGGAGAACGATACTGACGTCTATATCCAGTTGACTCATGTCGACTTAGCAACAATTCTTAGTGTTATGGGAGACGTTCAACGAGGTCTCACGAAATTAAATCTGTGTCGGTGCTGCGTGGTGGTTGGTACCTCCGTAGTATTCTGTGTTCCGTTCCAAACTTTGCGAGGGTTGTTCGCGTAAGGCCTGAGATGTCCAAGAAAAGAAACAACACCTCTTACTTGCAACTTCGATGTATTGCAGTGTACAGCGGCGAGCCTACGACGGCCGAGGTATCACTCGCGTCACTGGTTGCCGGAAAAGCTTTGCGCGCCTACACTAACAAAGCGTTTGGGATACGACAGGCATGCTTCTAGACGTTCAAGTCAACCATGCATCAAGCAACACAAAGTCGAAGCAGGAACGACTCTCCTCGGTAACTATGTCTAACTAGGGCAATGAGGCTTTTTTTCACGTGTCTCGGCTGCCCTACATACCTTGTATTGGAACTTCACAAAAGTTCTCTGCTCTATCCATGTCGGCTTTGCGCTTACTACATCCACTTGGCTTGCGATGAAACACATTCTAGCACTTGTACCCTGGAGCTGAAAACCATCGCTCCATCGCTCCTGCTTGTCTGCCTCAGGTGACTCGAGACTCACCATATTACCCTCAGCGGTAAGTGTTTGCTGGCGATTTCGGGATTTTGTTGTGAATTCGAGATTCCCGACTTTGCTACGTTGCATGAAAGCCGATGGAGCCGATGGAGCCGATGGCTCTTCATCTGTTTTTGCTTGTTCAATCATCAAGTACCATGAATGAGCTATCTGATGAGCGGTCCGCAACGACCTGAGTGTTCTATGAGCTCTGCCACAAACATGTAAATTATATCCTTGTGCCTTATGAAGTTGGCATCGACGTAAAGACGTCAAGGGTTCTAACTGTCTTGTAACACCAGACCGTGATCTGCCACGATCCATGCTCTGACACTCTATATTGTTGATCGCTTTGAATGCCTGGCAAAAAGTCATGACTCAATTCTGCATCCAATCATAGAACTGAACGAGTGTTAGAGACTGATAGTCTTGCTGCAGTGGTTTGTACCGGTACAAGGCTCACAGCACATCTAACCCGGTACCTGACCAAATCTCCCCAGCGTGTGATCCACATTTCTGCCTTGGAAGGCGGTGCAGAAGTGCTGATGTAAGAAACATTCCACCATTGACAGAGTATATGAGCGTGGGAGATTTAGCTCCTGAATGATGCTCGTCTCGATTCTTCGTTTATCAAGTTCGTTGTCGCTGACCATGATCCCTGAGTAGATCCAAGTCGATTCGTGGTGTCTGGTTCGGACCGAAGCTGGGACACTTAACACGCCAATGAACCCCGCAAGGCGAGCCAGGCGACAGACAGCTAGTTGCTCTACGAGTGTATTACCACAGCGACGATGTCATTGATTCATGGGATCATATGGCGAATGTCAACGACAGCAACAAATGTTTCAACATGGGTCTGGAGCGACAGATGATTTGCAACGACTAACAGGAGCAAGAAGTGTGAGCATTCCTGACTTGGACCTAATTGGTGCTAGAAGCGCCGATTGGGCTTTTTGTGTGACTAGGATACGCCTACAAGGCGCACTTCTGCACCTCGCCACAAAACGTAGGGATGTTGGCGACGATCGTCCTTGGGGGTTCGTGGCATCCGGAGTCGAGTCTTGTCCTTCTCCTCTTTCCATAGCAGAATACAAGAGCTCAGCCTACCTTGCAATCGGAGATTCTCTTTTCGTGTTTTGCTTCACATCATCAATCTGAACTACACTGCAACAATCATTTTTGCCAAAACCGTACTTTGCGCTTGCAGCGTGGCACGGAAATCATCGTGATCGCCATGGATCCTCGAAGACCTCTCGACCCTTACGGCATGCCAATGTCGCCGCCTCCCACCACTAAAAATACTATGTACTCACCAGGCTCTATCCGCGGTTCGCCGATGAGGTCTCAGGTTACTTCACCAGTGTCAGGCCAGTACAATCAGATGGCCAGGTTCGAACCGACTCACTATTATGAGTCACCAGCACCAATACAAGTCTCACCATATCCAATACCGTCATCCCAGAGTACAATGAATAACCCCCCAGGAACCGACCCAACGGGATGGGCACAACACCAAGACTTCGTTCGCAACCAACAAATGCAACGCTTCCAGCAACCTCCTGCTAATATGCTTCCCCCGAGCGTTGTCCCTCCACAAAACCCTTATCACTCACGGCCGCCTGTTCCGCAGGACTCGGGGTATGGCTCAGGGATCTATGATAACCTTGGACAGGCACATGGTCTGCCCGGTCGACAACCTCAGGCGTCTGCTCCTCGGCCAGGTCACAGTTATGGCAAGGTTGTCGCTAAAGGCAACGCCCGTGTTATCCGAGGCAATGCCATAGACTCTACCCGTCCCAATATGATCGACAGGCAACATATCTATAGTGATGCTGAGGTCGATGGAAATGCGGACATATTCGACGGCGATGTTACGACTGAACAAATGAGAGCATTCTACCTTCGAGGATAACCAGAGAAGGTTGATGCGGCGGCCTATGTGACGGGAATGAGGATCCTCGAGCAAACGACTTGGCCCTGACCAAAGCAGAGTGACGATGTGATGATTGATGATAATGCAAATAAGCGTCTGGGTCGAGCGCATTGGGAGTTTTGAATATACCCATCTGTGGAGAGACAGTACAACGGATAGTGGCTGATGCAACCTGTAGGCTACAGGTTGTGCCTGTTTGAGCATGTTTGGGTTGTGAATGGACAGGTCCAATTGTTTCGTAAGATCTATCAACAGCAAGCAAGATGCCTGCTCCAGGTATCAACTACGGGCGGGGGCTACCGCACCTTTCCTGTTTATTATTTTCGGACTTTGCACATTCTATGAAATCGTGAAATCGTGAAATCGTGAAATCGTGTATGCTGCTTCCGCTGTTGCTATCGCTGTCGCTATCCTCGTCCTTGCTATGCTACCGATAGCTGCATATGCTGCTGCAGGTCGCTTAGGCGTTAGTAGTTAGGTATTAATATATACCCGTAGTATATATACGTTCCGGACTAAGTAGGTATAAGTAGGTCTAGTATCTATCGCTTAATGCCTTCTTTATTTATATATAGCTATGCTAGCCGATCGTCTTAAAGTTAATTTTAGCCTATTAGCTATTAAGATTTACGACTTCGTCGTCTAATATAGTTAGATATAAAAAGAGATTCTTACTTAAATTAATAGAGTCCGTAGTATTAAGTGCGGATATAATATGCTTAAGAAGTTTCTTAAAGTAGAAGGTATTACCTTAAACTAGTCTATAAAGAAAGGTCTCTACTAGGATAATAGGTTTATCTTATTAGTGCAACGCGCTTATAAATAGACCCTATAGGATAATAAGAAGATTATATAGAGCTTATAATAGGAGCTCGCTTACGTAGTAGTTAGTACTCGGCTTATTAAGTTTATATAACGGAAATATAATTAGTCTCGAAGAGACCGTGCTATCGAGAATTAACTAGAGCGCCTTTAGCGTATAGAGGCTATTATCCTTAAAACTATTACGTTAGGCATTAGACGCAACTAGGGCCGGAATTATTTCTATATCTATCTTTAGGTACGCTATCTAGCACTTTAAGTACGAGAGAATTACGTTTAAAAGGTCCTCTACGATATTAATAATATATATAGACGTAATCGAAAGCCGAAGTATAAGGTTATACGACGCTATAAAGCTATCTATAAAGGGCTAGATTACGTATAGTCTATTAATAGCTATAAGAAGTTTATAAACTTTAGTATCGAAGTCTACGCTGCGATAGACGCTTATTTAAGACGAATTATCTAGGTTTACGTTAGGGTCGCTAGCTATAGGTAGGTCGCCGTTATAAAGCAGTATATTTAGATAGTCCGTAAGTATAATATCGTCTTTTATTATATTCGTTCTAATCGTAGATCGAAGATACCTTTTATTACTAATTTATAGTTTTAATTCTATATTTAGCACCTCCGAGATATTAAAGTTCTTAGTAATTAGTTCCTTATAGATAAAGAGATATAAAAGCGCCTTTAAGAGTGCTTTATTTATAAAATAAGTATACGAAATATTTAAATTAAGAGTTTCTAGTCTCGGATTAAAAAGCATTAGTTAGCACCTTAGCTTATAAGTATACTCGCTATTTAGCATCCTCTATATGCATTACTAGCTAGGTTAAAGGCGTATATATATATTATAGGTAGAAGACGTCTTACCTAGCAAGTCGAAGCTTATAGGAAGGTTTATTAAATACCTCGTATCCTAACCGCTTTTCTATTTTTAAAGCTAATAATATATACTATATTAGGTCTTATTTAAGAATCTGCAACTACGATAGTTCTATTAAAGCGAGAATAAGTTAGATCGTATCGTATAGATATATATTTTCTTATCGCTTCTTTAAGAGGAGATTAATATCTTTATAGAAGTTTAAAACGTATATCGGATACGTAAATAGCGTAATTAACTATATTACGTTGCTAGAGTTCCTAACTAGCTTTACTTCGAGCGCAACTATCTTTAATATAATTAGCTTAACGCTAAGCGTTTAACTAAGGGCTATAGACCTAATACTAATCTATTAAATAAGCAGGAGCGATTGCTTAAAGACTATAGTACGTAATAGCTTAACCGCCTCTTTCGTTACGTATACTAATATAGCTAAAGACGAGGACTAAGTCTTTATTATAAGTACTAAGGTATAGCTAGATAAAACGCTGCACTAGATCTTCGCCGAGGTTAATAAGCAAGACGGTATTATCGCTAATGAATTTATTTAATAAATTTCTAAGCGAAGGATTCTTATCTTAAAATAGTTTTATATATTAATTCGATAAGTACGAGACTATATCTTTATTTACGATAATACGCTAGACTTTACTACCCTCTCGGATACTGCTAGAGAGTAGAGAGATATATATCCTAATCTAGCCTTTAATATAACGCTTACCGAATAAAGATAGAATAAAGACTAACTTTAGACTGCTATTAAGGACGAATTACTTAACGATTTCGATACGTATAGTTTTAATTAAGCATATAGTTATAGTAAGTACGATATACTAGTAGAGATAGAGAATTAGGACTCTAGAGACGATAACTTCGCTTATATATACTAAGAAGGTTATAGACTAGTATATACTAGCGAGTAGTACTATTTTAAGCCTATATAATCGTTGCTATCCTATTATTTAATACTCTTCGTTTCCTACTCTTTACCCGCTCGTCTATTACCTTAACGCTTATACGCCCCCCCTTTCCCTCTCTTCTTTTAATATCGTCCCTTTTATCTTCTATTTACGAGTATATTAAGGCTCTAGACTTTATCTCTTCTCTCCTTTCGGCTCTTACGTTTCTTTTATTATATATCTAAGCTGCTACGTATCTAGTCGAAATAGCTATTACCTACTATAATTATAATAGTTAGTATCTAGCGAACGTTAATTTTAAGTATAAATTTCTCTTAAAGGATACGCTTAAATGCTCGAGATATTAAAAGAAGAATATTATAACGTATCTAACGCGTAGGTACGATAAACCTAAAAGCCTTTCTTAACCGAGTAATACTATACTTAAGATCGACTTATCTACTAAGCCTAAACGAGATTCGATTGCTAAGTCCCCTAAGAAGTCGGTATCGTTATTTATACCGCTAACTACCGAGTTCGGAGAGTCGTCTATTTCTATAAGCTAACGAAGCACTAAGCTATCTAGCTAGCTTCGCGATAATACTAAACCTATAATATACTCGCGTACCTAAGGAGTAGGCGTAGTAGCCTTTAAAGAGTCCGTCGGTAAAGAGCTACGAGCGAAGAAATTCAAGTAGAATAAGAAAACTTACTACTAGATCTGCTTAAAGGTTTCTTTATTAAAGTATAACTCCGACGAAGATAATAAATTCGAGCACTGCGAGTTTAAGGTTAATCTTATTATTAACGACCTACCTATAGATACCGAGGTACTAATAATACTAATAATAGACCTTATACTATAGAAGTATAAAAGAGAAGATATCCTTAAGTACGTACCTACAGCTAATACGAAAGGCAACTATCTTTTTGCTATTAGCAAGCCTTTCGTAGATAGTATTAATATTACTATCGATATTCTATACTCGCACTAAGTACGAGTAGGTAAATTAATAAGTATTATAGGATTTTAAGAGCTAAAAAGGATCGATAACTAAGGTAAAGATAAAGATAAAGCTTATGCTAGAATGCCGACTTAGCATATCTTTCTCGTTAATAAGCCGGTAAAGGCTAAGAAACGAAAAGCTACGACTATAATACCGATATCGATTAAGTAGATAAAGACTAGGCGAGATAGTAAAGCGGCTAACTTAAGTAGAAGTAGAACCCGTGCGGCGAACGATAATAAGAATAGGTAATTTATTAATACTATAACTATAAAGGATAATAGCCGTTCTCTTCCTAATATTAGTGCTCTAGAATAGTGGCTTAATAGTATTAAAAAAGAAGTAAAGTTAGAGGTATATACTAAGTCTCGTAGCCTATCTAAACCGCGTAGCTCTGCTAAACTACGTAGCCCTGCTAAACTACGTAGTTTTAGTAAGATATAGGCTAGTTTATCTAAGCTAAGCAGTTTAAGCAAAATAGAAACTAGCTCTAGAAAGGTACTATTAAAGGAAAAGCTTTAATATATTCCTATTTAAACTAAAGGACGTTAAACTCGTATATAAGAACTTTACGTATAGTTATAAGTATAAGTTAAACTATAAGCTAATCGTATATTCTTTATCGAATAGGATAAGCTCGTCTTAACGCTTACGAAGAATAAAATAGATACTAGGTTAATAGAATAGCAAGACGGTAATAGGATAATAGTATCTCGAGATAAAAGCGATAAAGATAAGACCGTTAAAGATAAAGATTTAGGGGAGAGAGAAATATCTCCGTTATCTTCTGCTGCTTAATCGGATCTTTTTTAATAATAGCGTAAAGCGTATAATGCGTACTAAGTTAAAGACGGATTTAAAAAAGATAAGGTAGGCCGTATAGTTATCTACTCGGCTAATAATAAATTTGCGCTCCGCAAGAACGTTTAACGCCGATCGACCTAATTTAGCTAAATATATTTAGCTAAATCTAACTCTATAACGAGATTAAATCTAGCTAAACGGCTTAAGATATAGTATTAGCTAGTATTATTTGCTATACTAGTATTATTTAAAGAGATTTAAGAGAGAATTAACTATATTACTGCTTAATAAGAAAAAAGACTATTTACCTAAATATATTTAGGTAAATACTCTAGCTCCTTAACCCTCTCTACTCCCTTTTAATCTTCCTATAGTTATACTTACTAGCTACTTACTTTAGATAAACTAGTTCGAGCCTGCGTTTAAATTAATATAGTAATAGTTAGGTAAAAATATCTATAGCTAAGTAAAAATATCTTTCTATAACTATTATCTTATTACTTAAGCTTAGTATATTATCATAGTCCTACTTATAGTATTCTTATAACTAATAGTATCTATATACCGCCGCTTAAACTCGATTAGATAGGCTAATATAAAACGTTAGAGTGCAAGTCTACCTATATAAGAAAGCTACTCCGTCGCCTTTAATTTCTAGTCTTTAAACCTTAATTATTATCCTCCCTAAAGTATCCTAATACTTTTATTATACCCTCTAAACGTAGCTCGCCTAGGAAAGGTATAGGCTAATAAGGCTAATAAGGTTAATAAGGCTAACAAGGTTAACAAGGCTAACAAGGTTAATAAGGCTAATAAGGTTAATAAGGCTAGTAAAGTTAATAAGATTAGGCTACTAGACGATTAACTAGATAGTTAGTTATCCTATAGCGATTCTAAGCATCTACACCTCTTGCTATATAGACTAGTTAGGTTGCGCAACCCTCTATTCTACTACCGCCTATACTAGGTAACCTATCTTATATACTCTAACCCTTAGATATTGCTAGTCGCCGTTTTAGTTTCTAACGATAAGAGTAGACTATTAAAGAGTTCGTAAACGATCTCTTAAATCTAAAGAGTACTAAGTCGTTAATACTTCTTATCTTTTAAGACTTCGTCTAAAACGTAAATGCTGCTATCGCTATAAACTAGATCCTTGCATATACCTTTACTTAAGCACTTAAAGGCTATATAGAATATATCGACTAACGTCGACGTACCTTCGGCGATTATTTAAAGACTATAGTAAAGAACGTTAAAAAAGGCCGTACGGCGTACGATCGTATATATCGTATAGAGCGAATCTTATAAAACTATTTTAGTAGTTAATAGTACGACTAGTTCTTCTACTCTTATATAACTACTACGATAGCCGATGCATTTAATAGAGAGACTATATCTAATCGACTTAACGAACTCGCTTCTAGGGACGGTGCTACTAATATAGCGTTATATATTACTTAGCGAATATAGTCTACTTAGGTAAGACGACTCGAAGTCTCGATGTAAGGCGGTAAACGAGGTTAATACTATATTAGCAGCCTTATACCCGCGGATATTTATAATAGCTTATCTAGTCTTACTAATATATAAAAAAGAGAACGAGCTAAATTACGAATGCTAAATAACGCTATAGCTACGGCTAATCTTATCGCTAGATAGAACGCGTATATTAGTAATATTAACTAAGATAAGCAAGTAGATAAACGTTAACTATTTATTATAAGAGATAGTTATAGCTTCTTATACTATTAAAATCCACCGTAATAACTCTTTAGTAGATATAACCTACCTCGCTTAATCTTAGCCGAGGTTAAAGAGGTTACTAGTTAGGCGCTGGCTTTACCTAGAGGGACTTAGGCGCCGGCTTTACCTAGAGGGACTTAGGCACCGGCTTTATCTAGAGGGACTCTTAGTTTAGGGCTATAGAGCAACTTGCCGATAACGAGTTTGCCTTTAGCATCGAGTATAAAGCGTGCAGTATCTCCTCTTCTAGTAATACCTCGATATCTACTAGTTCTTTATAGCGCCTCTTTAGTCGACGTACTTAACACTAGACTAGCACTAAGCTTTTAAAATCGAGCGCCTACTAGTATAGTTCTATAGCGAGTATAAGAGGTAATCGCCGCTATTAGCAAGAGAACTTTTAGACGTATAAGTAATCTACTATAACGAATAAGAGACTCTTTTATATAAGGCTTAAAAGCATTAACGGTATCTTCTAGTACCTTATAAGGTAGTTTTAAAAGACTCCTACGCGAGTTCGACTTTATTCTTCCTCTTAAGGCTAGTACCTTAGAGAAAAAGCTAGCTTCCTAGGTCGTCTAATTCTATAAATAGCTATATAACCCTAGTATTACCGTTTAAGAATTCAAATAGAGCTTCGGCTAGTATAGAGACGCCGAGATATAGACTGCTATTAGCAACCTTAGCTAGATAGCTTTTAGGATCTAAACTACCGGCGGTCTACTATAAGCAGCAATAGCCGAATAGAGAGGATTCTTAGTATATACTCTATCCTCGTTCTAGGGTACGTAGTAGCAACGTTTAATTAAGAAATCGCTATACGAGGCTAAGATTAAGCTACTATTCGCCTAAGTCCTTGCTTAAGTCCGCTAAATAGGGCGAAATATAAACGAACTTTTGCTAAGGCGAGATAGTATATATACTATCTCTATAAGGCTAGATCGACTAGATAAGAATAACTATATCTATAACTCGTAGCGTAACCTCCGTAGCTAGCTAAATATATCTACCGTTATTAAGAACGCGCGTCTAAGGATCTAAGCTAGTAGTAACTATAATCGATTCTAGGCCTAAGTAATTAATAGATAGATACTTAATATATAGTATAATAACCTAGATAATCTCGATCTAGATCTAAATCGTCGGCCTTCTACGCTACTAGTTATATCTAATTAGGCAACTCGGTTCTTTATCTCGATATTAGTTCTAGGTGCTATTAAAGCAAGTAATTACTTCGTTTTATTTATTATTAATCCTCGTTAACGAGAAATCCGACTCTTTAACTTACTAAATATAATTAAAGCCGAGGGCTAGAGGACGCGAGTAATAGCCTAGGTATAGCTTATATTCGGGGGGTCTATAGAGTAGCAATAAGCAACTTAGATTATATCGTAATAGACTAACGGTGCGAACTACGGATTCTAGGTAATTAAAAATACTTAAGCCTAGTCTCGCTACTTTTAATTAGTAATAAATATTCTAATTAGTTAACTTCGACTCGAGGTTATACGAATATTAGCCGCTGCTTTTAGAGATGCTCTAGAAGAAAAGTAGATAGTAGGAGATATATTATAACTTTCCTTTACTAGCCCTTTAGCTAGATAGTCTATAATTAATTCTTTTATCTAGCCGTCGATACTAGTACTAGCTCTTTAACCTTAAAGACTAGTACTAATCCCTCTACTAACTCGCTTTTCCTCTAGTAGTCTATCTTCTACTATAGATATTAATACAGCTTCTGCTATACCTAGTAGACGTTAGACGCCGTAACCTTCTCGAACTTTAATACTATAAAGTTAGACTCCTTAAGGTCTAGTATTATAAGCTCCTACTTCTCGAACTCTAATACTATAACGTTAAGCTTCTTAAACTCTAATACTATAACGTTAGGCTCCTTAAACTCTAATACTATAAAGTTAGGCTCCTTAAGGTCTAGTATTATAAGGCTCTTCTTTTTAAGCTTTATTACTACGAGCTTCTCCTTTTTAAATCTTAACTTTAGAAAGTGCAGGGTACTAGCATCCGAACCTAGATGCTGCGGATAGAGTTTAGATCCTAGTTATAGCGCTACGAGAAAAGCGTTAGCCTCGACGATACTAAGGATAGGTAATTACTATAACTCTAGTCGGCTAGATAGGCCTTAAGCGTTCTACGTTAATATTTTATTTAATCTACGAGCAATAGAGTAGTTCGAGCTATAGTATTATAACTAGCGTTTAAGAATTAGCGTTTAAGAATTAGCGTTTAAGGATATATACTATATAGGTAGCAAAATAAAAAGAAACCTTTATAATATATAATCTACTTAAGTTATACGGTAGTATTCGTAAAGCAGCGATAGCGATAGCAATAGCAGCAGCAGTATACACGATTTTACGATTTTACGATTTTACGATTTTACGATTTTACGGAATGTGCAAAGTCCGAAAATAATAAACAGGAAAGGTGCGGTAGCCCCCGCCCGTAATCAACAAGCATATTGTCTACATTTCTTGGCAATTCCGTCTCAAAGCTTCGGCAGCGCTGTTCTCTTGCATTCTCGCCTTCGGTTTTACCATTGTGGTTCTTGCCTTAGCATCCTTTCCAGTTATTCTGGCCTGTTCACGCCTCAGACCAGTCAAGGTCTTTTAGCAGCCTTCCATGGCACCGCTAGATACACAGTCTGCCTTGGCCAAGGTCTAACGCCAGAATTGCCATCGTGCTTTAGTTTCAGGCTTTCTACCCAACAAGGTTTGAGGTGCTGTGTCTATATATGCTGCTAATCCCTAGATGTAGCTTGCTTTCCGATAGTGTTCCTACTATACCTCTGTACCCCAAGAGTTCGAATACCAGGTAAGCACAGGCAATGATCGAAAACGACTTCATGCCAACGAACGCTGCAGATCACAATAACTTGTTCCAAACTTCGCGTACCGGATCTACTGGTTATATGCGGCATACCAACAGGTGGCTAACAGTGTCTGCCATACAGAACTTGATCTCGGATATTCCATTCATAGCTCGCACGTTTGGAAAGCACGCCCTCGCCTATGAAGCCATGCCTTCCGACAATGTCATTGTATTTCTAATCGCGGAACCTGACATCAGCTCACAGCTGCTGCACGGAATCCTGAGCCGGTCCTTACCACATTGTACCATGCACAGAGGTGGTAAGTAATTCGAGACCTCACGAAAGGCAAAGCACGAAGTACGACTGGTGCAGACCGGTTAGGATGCGCGATGTCTTTCAAAAAAGTCATGTCCTGCGAACCAATCAAGTTCAATTCCAGGCACGTTCTAGAGCCTCCATTGGTACATCTCATTAAGCCACTTCAAAGAACACAAATATGTGCCCAGGCGAAACAGGCGAAACAGGCATCCCCAGCAGACAACTAGAGTCAGCTGGACATGCTTGCTCAGTCAATCTCTTTACATTTGCCAAGGAACAGGCCAAGAACGACTTCGATCGCTTAGGATAACCTCCGAAACGGAGTGGTCACGCGTGAGCGCTCTAGAGACCATAAGAGGATGGCAGACGGACAAATCCCGACCCCGGTCCTTGGCTTCCATATCTTAGTGATAAAGTAGGTCAACCGCCAGTCTTCAGCTACTTTGTCCCACCTCTTGAGTTCTTCTACTCACGTACACTCTCGAGCTTTCACACCAACATTCTACCTATTGACACCTCGAGGTCCTGTATCCAAGCTCTCTCCTCTCGGACGCGGGACAAGGCTGAACATCTACTCGTACAGCTGTTTCTTGAATATGACTTCTCCCAACAATGCACCTGCTTCGAACCACCGTAAACGACATGGTCAGTACACCCCTGTACCATCCGGAGACGATTACAAGAACCAGCGTCGCACAAGCACGTACCAGCCCGGTCGGTCGCGGCGTACGACACAGGAGAGCGACCGAGGACTGTATGCGACTATGACTGGCGGTCACATGACGGAGGAGCCTGACGAAGACAAATCCCACGTTCTCGATCGCTATACAGCTGCGTCAGCTCCAGTGCGCGGAGTGCCATCTCAAGCCTCACCACCGCCACAATTGGCAGCGCAATATCCAAATCCAAACCTAAGTCTACAAGACTGGATGGCCAATAATCCTCAACTTACTCACATAGCGCAGTTACTCCTGCAGCAACACTTACAGCAATATACACAGCAGGCAACGGTACAAGCCACCGCAGCTCCTCCTCCTCCTCCCAATTCGATACCAACTGCAGGTGATGTGTCATCTACTCAGGCGCCAACGGCCCATGTTCCAAATGGACACAGGTTTGGCAAGGTTACCGTCAAAGGCAAAGGAGCTAGAGTGCAGCAAGGCAATGTATACGATACAAAGACCGACCACGCGCTGCTCAGAACCCATACTTATGAGGGTGTTGACATCGAGGCAGACTCTGTAGGTGCGAACGTCAACCTAGGCGACATGAGTCACAAAGGTCTTGGCGTGTTCTTCAATCGCGGCACGGGCCCGAGTATCTGAGGCCAACGCTTCAGAGATGGCTGCAGGCTCGAGTGCTAGGCGGCGGAAAGCACACGAGGAGACGGCAGATGTTTGATGAGTGATGATTAACGACAAGCAATTTGGATCAAACACCATGTATGAATGTCTTTGTTACGGTTGGTCGGAGGCAGCGTGACCTACCAGGAGTCAGGTTGCGTTCGGCGGGTTGACGCATCAGCGGAAGAAATGAATTCGTGGTGGCTACCGTGCACGATACTCGGTAATACAACCCCCATTGATGTGCTATGACTGACGAACATGCGGAGTCTGGTGTTTGGGTGGCTCCTTTAGCGTTGGCAGCAGAGACGAGTAATTAATACTACAATATTGTTGTACATGATGATTGCATGCACGTCTGCTAACCCCTCCGAGCTCGCCAGTGTTCACAACCAAGCACATTCCTTGAGTCGTCGCCGTATCATTCCAGGTGTACCTGGCATGCACCAGCGAGGAAAGGCAAAGCCGCGCAGTGAGATGTGGGCGTTGTAAGACGTGGCTTTCTAAGATGTCTACGGTGCCTCGCCCAGTGACTCGGAATGCATCAATCCCCGACGCAGTTGTCGGTCAGGATCCCGGCCAAGTGGTTGTCCCTGCAACATTCTGAGCATGACTTTCTAGGGACAGTCGCTCCCGAAAGCAAGATCAATATCAATATGCCATGCATTATGTTCGGGATACTAACTAATGTACGTGATCATGACTTCGAGCTCTATACAGTCCCTCGCGTTCCATCCCGGCCTTTTCGCGCTCCATATCCTCTTCGACCACAGCCGCCATCTCGGGCGCTCCACCTTCCACAGGCGGGTCCTTCCGCTCCGCATCCTCCACGTCGCGCCCCACCGCTCCTTTCTCTATCTTATCGCTCCTTCTCGCCTCTCTGTCCCGCTCCTTTTTCTCATTTCTTGCCTTTCTCTCCGCCCTCCACTTCATCCCATACCAAAAATTCAACCACATCATCGGACTAGTCACAAGCAACAACAATGCCAAGAATGTAAATGTCCAGCCCCTGCCCATCGCATTAATCATCGGAATGACCGCAGCTGTAGCGCCAGCCCCCAACAGACATCGCACCAGATTGTTGGCCGCCGTCGCAGTCGCCGGGCTCTTCGGATAGAAGTCGACTAACAATGTACTCGTGACGTTGAACGCAACGGTCATACTGAAACTCGTGAAGAACAGCACGACCAGGATCGCAGCCAGTGGTCCCTCGACATCAAGAATCCATCCAAAGATAACAATCATCGTTGACGCGACGTATGTAGCAGGTAGTGCGATTTCAAGTCTCGCCCGCTCGACAGGGAAAGCACTCAGATCCTGGTCCCGCCCTTTCTTCACTTGCACATCTAGTTTCCGGCACCAGCGTGCAAAGTTCCGATCGAGGAGTTGGCCATTTACGAGCGCGGCGAGCATGGAGCCGAATCCGAATGGGATGTAGCAGAGCCCTATCTGGAGGTCGTTGAACTGATATATTTGGGCGAACTGGGAAGGTATGATAGCTGTCACATCATAGAACGCAGCGAAGAGGAGGGCGTTGTAGAATAGTAGTACGGCGGTCTGCTTGTCTAGGATGATCTTCAGGCTGGCCAGCGGGTTTGGGAAGCGGTGCTTTTTCGTGCCTGGTTGTACGTTCTGAGACGTGATTGATTCGCCCGATGTTTCGCCCTCCTTTCGTGCTTTTCGAACGGCAAGATAACTCATTAGACTCATGTTCCAGCCCTTGGGCGGGATCGAGCCATTGCCGACTGTGCTCCGAGCTGTCTCAGGGAAGAAAATGAGGAAGACGACCAGAAACGTGGCGGCGAAGATGGTAAGGAACCAGAAAATAGATCGCCAGCCCAAAAATTGGGCGAGAACACCTCCGATCACCGGTCCTATGGCTGGACCGAGAAGGCTTCCAGCCAAAGTGAAGCCCATGTACTTACCTCGCTCGGCTGGTGTAGATACATCTGCTACCACCCCACTCGCCATTGCTATCGTTGCACTACTGCCGGAGGATTGCACACATCGAAGCACAAAGAGAGCAGCGTAGCTGTCCTGTAACGCCAGGCCGATGTTGGCAGCAATGTAGACAACGAAGCAAAAGAAGTAAGCCGGCCGGCGGCCCAGAGTGTCGGCCAGACTACCAACGAACGCTGGTGCCAAGCCTTGGAAGATCATATAAGAGGTCAGAGTAAGGTTGATGAGCGTGTATGACACATTGAGATCTGCTGCCAATGCATTGAGAGCTGGAAAATAGATGTTTGCCGAAACTGGGGAGAAGAAGCCTGCCCAGGAAGCCATAAAGACTATGAATTTCTTCTGGCCTGGAGTGAAGACAGAATGCGGGGGTGCATTCGATGCCGCCGTGTTGGTCCGTTGGACGGCAGCAGTTGGCCGTGGTTGTTCATCACGGGCAGTTGGAACTTTCTCGAGGTTAGAGTGGCTTTCAGAGATGACCGATGTATCTGATGAGGACTCTACATCTGTGGTGAGAGAATCATGTCGGTCAGCCTCGTCCTGGAGATTCAAAGCAATAGCTGCTTGTGTTTCTCCTTGGTCGCCTCTTCCTCCAAGCTGTCTCGTTGCATCGGACATTGCCTAGAAATCAAGGTATGTAGTTAGTTCGATGTTTTGCACATCTGAGCAGGGCTTGATCAATATAAGCTTTCTTGGATGAAGCAACAGAAACATAGGAAATCATGATGGCTGATTAACTGCACGACATCGGCATGGAGACATCGACGCCGGTAGGCATTATGGCCACTGGAGCGCTTCACCGTGATGCGTGCACGCAAGGGAAATGGCCGCAGTAAAGCAGTGTTCGAGGTCTTGTGATTGGCGGAAGATTTTCTCCATGCTCTGGTAGCCCTTCTGACCACGGGCGATCAAAGTCAAAGTCCGTCTGTTTGGGACATGGACTGTCGTCTAGCACGAATTGATCGAAGATGCACGCGACTATGCCGTGTAGCCGGCATGCAAGAAGCGACTCAGGCGGCGAGCTCGCAGGAGAATCTCCGGTTGCGCCGCCGATTTTAGGCGTTCGCGGCCGCTGTTTGCCAACGCGTTCCGCGACCACTTTACGCGTGTAGATGGTTCTTTGTGTACATCGGACCCGTAATTCACTAGCTTGAATCAATGCAATGAAGCATGCTGGATGCCTGGTGGACACAGCACCGCAGAACAGCCTCAGCATCGATATGTGAAGGGGCTAGACGATGCGAGAGCGCAAGCCCAAAGTCTCCACGGCAAGCGCTCCCTCACTGATATCGAAGTGAGGCAGCGGCGACCGAAGCGCAAGAGTGGCAATGGCATTGGCGGTGATAATGGCCCGGCTGGGATACCTACCTTGAGCTTGGTCGAGAAGAGCAAGCGAGAAGCGACTCGCAAGCACGCCGATGGACAACCTGCAGCTTCATCAGCCAGAAACCAACAGATGAATTCTGCCCCAGCTTCGCCAACAAGCTTGACTTTCTACCCCGCCTACTGCCACAAAGCTTCACCGACCTACTTTCAGTGGGTCAAGCTCACAGCGCAGGACATCCACCACAGCCTCCATCATCGTGAGGGCTACCTCCACAGTTGGATCACACAGCAGATATGCAGCCACAGCCGAGATGTACCTCAACTCCTCTTCTACAAGAACCACCCAATCCAGTTCATCCAAGCCATTGGCATAGTGGTGAATCTGGAGGAATACTTCGAGAAGCTCTGGCTGTTCACGATCGATGACAGTAGTGGGGCCACTATTGACGTTGTTTGCCGAAAACCGGACAGGAACAAGACCATGGTCCAGACGTACAAGACCGATACTAGTGACCATGAGAAGGAGGCAGATATGGAGATTCAGAAGTTGTCAGACCAGGTTGCGGCCGAAGTGGACGTCGGTGCAATATTGCAGGTGAAAGGCACCATTACCTTGTTCCAACGGATCAACCAGATCAACCAGACCTCCCTTTGCATCAGCCACGCCAACATGAGGCAACAGGTCGCCCCAAAACAGGACGTGCCAACCCGCCAAATAACATTGCAACGTCTGGCTGTAGTCCACGACACAAACAAGGAGATTGCTCTGATCGGAGCGCGCACCAAGTTCTACGAGGGTGTGCTGAACAAGCCATGGTCATTGACGAAGCAAGAACAGAACAAGCTACACAAAAAAGCGCTCGGCGAGGTCGAGCACAAGCGGAAGAAAGTGCGACGGCACACTGAAAAGGAGAGGAAGGCCAAAGACGAAGAGGCGCGGGACGCGGAAGTGATCCTCAGGGAGTACGCGGAGGAGGATCGAGGCCGAGAGCAAGAAGCTGCAAAGGCAAGGGCGGCAGGAGAAGCTCTCGAGGAGTCAGGTGTATGGGAGCGAATGGCCGCACAAGTCTTGCCGAACGTAGCGACAACACCAAACGAGCTCGCAAAGCCGCTAACAACGAGAAATGAAGATGCCAAGGCGGCCAAAAAAGAGAAGCGGAAGAAAAGGAAGCCAGCGAACGGAGTCACTGAAGCTCAAATGAGCACCACTGCATCGCCTCGCGGAGGATATTGCACCACAGAAGACGCGAGCTTGAGTTTCGCAGCTGATGACGGTGAGAGATCAGCACTGCTTCGTGCGGCCTTTGGTTAAATCTACAACTTGTTGGAGTATTTGTTTGAGCAACTTGACCCACCCATTCCTACACAAGGCCTCTTATCAATGCATAATTTCAAATCCCTTTAGTAGAGACCTCTATTAGCTGGCATTCTAGCGTGGATATTCGGGCTCATTGCATGTTGATACCTAGACCTGTCCTGACCTAGGACATGTCGGTCAGCAGAATGTGAAGCGTACTGCTGTGAAGCTGTCGGACGGTGTAAAGACTGTGGGAAGGGGTGACTGGCAGTTGCTCGACCATGACTCAAAGAGATACGCTGTGCTGGTGTTGAGGTAGTGCTGGTGCGGTGGATCGAGTCTCGGCCAGCTGGACGCTTGGGAGGAGCCATTGCACATGCAGCTGCGGCGACCTCTGAGCTGGTTGGAGCTCTTGGAGCACTTCCACTGCGCTGGAAAGGATGAAGCTGCTCAACACCAGGGTTGTCCACAGGGAACTTATTGTGGTACGGAGTCTTTCTGACAGTCACGTCCGGAATGGCGTGCCGACTTGGATGGTGAAGGAGTGACTCTGGTCGTGGAATAGCACCTATCGATTCAAGAGTGTGGTCGGCACTAGCAGCTACAGCACCTCGGGTCTGCTCGGCCTGGACTTTGTTCTTCAGAGCTTCGTACAGCTGCTGGACTGTCTGGCAGCGTTTGGATTTTTCTTTGTACAGGTTGGCCATCTCTTCTGTTCGTTTATCGGCATCTTGCTTCTCGATATTGAGGCCTGAAGGTCGTGAGCACTATTCCAGGCTATGGATGGGATGATTTACCCTCAATCTGCTTCTGCAGCTCAGAAATCTCAGTGTTGGCATCATCAATGACCTTCCGAGCATTGTTATGTAGAGAAGAGTATCGAGTGGTCATCTCCTTGTACAGATGTTCTTGCCAAGCACTGTTAAAGTCAGTGAACAACTCTGCAAGCAACAACAATGAACAGTACATCTCGGTGCTCATCTGGTAGTTCCAGAATCTCAGAGCCTTGCCGGCACATTCCAGAACGGTGTTGGGATCGAAACCGCTTAGAACCGTGCTTTGGTATTCCTCATCGGGACGCAGACGGGCAAAGACAACATCTTTGGGCGACGGAAGCCCTGTGCCACAGGCCAGACAATTGCGTCGACCACCCGCAGGATCTTGAAACGCATACTTTTGGACACAGTCTTTGCAGAAGATATGGCTGGAAGGAATGTCAGTTGATCGAATAGATTACGAGCAGAAAGGTATGCTCACGAGCAAGTTGTGACGAAGGCTTCTGTCCTCAGCTCCTTTCGACAATAGCCGTTTTGATGGTTGTTGCAACGAAGTAACACATCCATACTGACGGTCTGTAATCCGATCTCGTGCAAGAAAGGGGTAGAGAAGAAAACCAACAACGATAGTGGGCAAAACCCAGCATGACATCCTGAGCTGCTGAGGAAGGTACCCGTGTCGCGTCTAACCTAACAGCACCTGCCGCATGAGATGTTGTGCTAACACTCAGGCAAAGAAGAAAGTGTTGCCTTGAGCGTCTTTTCGAGCCCTTGACAGCTCTTCATGGCCCTCGCCTGTCTTGTATTCTGCCCATAAACTTGCAGGATAGATATGCTTGTTCTTCTCGTACCACCGCCGGTCTACCACTTTGGTATATGCAGGGTCATGGTCGTGACCTTCAATTTTTTCGTCCTTTGGTCTTCGCAGCAGTGACTGCTCTTGTTTGTCCTCTTTCAGTATCGCTGTACCCGAGTAGTCAAAGAGCAATTGCCCTGGTCGAACTGGGTCTGCCACCTTGTTTGCAATAAAATAGTAGAACTCGAAATGATGCGGGATTATTGTGCCGCCTCTGACGAGCATAAGATCATCCACACCAATTCTGGCCCAGGATTTCTTACCCTCGACTCGTTGCTTGCTTCCACCACCTTCGACGCTACCGTCGCTGCTGACACCCATTTCAGCACCAAGCTTCCTGCACCGCTCGAGAAAAAGCCAGATGTGCTCTCCTTTCTTGACCTTCACTCTACCTCCAGGGAGATTTGATCCATCGTAGAAGACGAACGGTATAGCAATCTCGCTATTGCGAACTTGCTCTTGTACTAGAATGAACTCGGCTCGTAACCTTTCTCTTTCGATGGCCTCTGCTGCCAGACTTGCCTTGGTCACGGCTCGGACATTTGCATTGGGGTTGGCCTTGAGTTTGCGCCTAGTTTCGGACAGTTTGTCACGCGCGCCCACCTCGTTTGGCTGTTCAGAGGATACTGGCTTCGCTGCGAGTCCACCCTTCACGCTCTCGCCGTGATCATCGTCCTCGTCGTCGAAGGACAGCAGTTTCCGGCTCGTGGCTTTTCTCTTCTTCTTCCGAAATCCAGTCTCTGGTTCTGCCTCACTACTATCTGTCTTGGGCGTTACGGTCCTGTACTTTTTAAGTCAGCTCGACCCAACTATGCCTTCGGAAGACCCATACCCGCTTCCAGTGCCGATTTCCTGCACATCTCGCCTGCGCTTTCGATAGTCGTCAAGTTGAACTAGTCCTACGGTCTGTGTTTTGAGTAGCTCTTCAGCAGAAGTCGCTTGACATGTAAAACGTGAGGTTGCGTTGCCCGGATCAGACATGGCTAACAATTGGACTAGCGAGTTACCTATCACAGGCTACGTGCAGGCTGCTAGCGAGGGAAGAAGCAGTGGGTTACGATCACGTGCGAAGCGCTATAGTTCTGATCTGTGAACTCGTGGAGAGCTTGGACCGGCAACTTGAGGATAAGTTAGATCCATGCACACGCATTGCATACAGTAAGGGAGCGGAAGTGCATGGCCATCAGGTCAAATTTGAAGTCGATGACGGTCTACTGGAATCTGGAAACACTACTAAAGCTCGCAAGCACTCCGTCCCAATATTCCTATCATTTACCACCGCCTTGCAGACTGCAGCTTGAACGTTTCTGTCGCGTTCCCTGCTCACCTCGCTTGAACAAGTGAGGTGTCTGTGACATGGTAATCGCGTGGCAGCATGGTCATGGTCAGCTCGAACTTAAGCCCAGTGACTTGAGAAGATCTTGGAGCACGCTTGTACAAAAGGTTGAGATTTCCGCAATTGAGGTTAGGAGTGGGTACGGGGAAGTGTCTAGCATAGAATTGGCATTTTAGACCCTCTTCGATGGCAGACGGAATGAAACAACTGCACCCATGTTGGGTAGGATGATGTATGGTCGCCTCAGCCAGGATGTCTTTCCCTGCTTTCTACGATGCTAGTACGCGGGAGGAAGTTCCCCTAGGTGATAGCGTGTCCAGAGAACATATGGAACAGCTGATGGGCGTTCCCGGGCTACCTTATGCGCGAACATCTCAGAATCAATCCATTGAGCTCTTCCTCCAAACGAGAAAGCTCATGTCTCTAACCACAGCAGGCACGCAAGGCCGAGCCCGAGGATGCCGTATGGCCTGGGTCGCTCATAGCGTCGGTGCAAGAGACCCAAAACTTCTTATGCTTTGTGGAAGCGAGAATGATTGGTACTCAATCGGGACAAAGAATGCTCGGCAGCTAGTGCGGAAGCAGTCTAGTGAGGCAGTTTTCTAACGCTGCAACGTGCGGGCGGATCTGTGAAGCTCCTGCTGCAAGCGTGCTTCAGTCCAGACAGGCAGGGTTTGCATTGGTCGTGATTGACGTCGGGCCCCACGTCGAAGCCATCGGCAAAGATGGTGGAAAGGAGCAGCATGCAAGATAGTGTGGCCAGGGCACATGAAGCGTGCAGTAGCAGATGGCACAAGATGTCCATAGTGCTGCAACTTTGTCCAACGTCTTTTGCTTTTGATTTCTGCCCGATGATGATCTTGATTTTCATCGCCGTCTTTCGACAACTCTATCGGCAGCATTTCGTCGATTCTTTTGTGTCGAAGCTGTGCTTTGGCCGGTGTGGGTATCTGTAAGTGGTTGGCTTACCGCGCGAGCCTTTTGTGAGCCTCGATCTTCGCGCTCCAACGCAACTCCAACGAGCGAGCAGAAGCAACGATTGGTCGTGGTACAACGTCTCACAACCAATTCCTTCGCGAGGTGCTTTGCAACCTCGCTGGGCATCGTCTGTGCTACTGCCCCTAAAATAGCCAGATTTCTCCATCGCTCGAATACGAGCCCCGAGATTTGTGATCTGTTCTGTCTGTGCCCTCCCACTCGGGCACTAGGGTATTCTGGGGAAAACGGTCTGTGAGCCCCCCCAGCGCGATATCCTCCTTGCCTATCCCTTCTCATGCTGACGTTCGACCCAGTTCCTGTCATTTTCGTGTCGCATTCGAGCCTATCGTTCCTTTTCCGACGTTGCTTCTTCCCACGCCCTTCCTTACAACGACAACCCACCACGACCGGCCACGACCAATCACGACCACTATCATTCACCTCTACGACTAACAAATGTGTTGAACGCATTAGACCCTAATCAGCTACTACCTGGCGACAGTGGCGCAAACGATGCTGGCTAGTCCGCTCAATCCCATCGCCGACATGCCTCCAATGCTGGACAAGAACAACATCATCAATGTGCGCGAGGGCGAGTCGTTATACCAGATCTCCCGGAAGCTGCGAAAGCGGCTCTCTGGCGTCCCTGGCTTTCAGCCCTACCTCGATGAAATGGAACAGAGGGAAGAGGAGGGCTCAGATCCCGTCTCGTCATTATGGCAGTGCTTTAGAACGGGTCTGCCTTTGTTGACGATATACAATGCCTCGCAACCCGAGGAGGGCGAACTCAGAGTCAAACAGTCGCAAGTGCCGGAGAAAATAGGCAAGGAAGCCGCCTACCTGTTCACAAAGGTGTGCAAGCAGCAGATGAACATCCCCAGTACCGAGATCTTCACCTTGACCGACCTCTTCAGCGACAATACCACTGGCTTTGTGAAGGTGACCAAGGTTGTCAACAGGGTGCTCGATCTGTTGTCGATGAGTGGGAAATTACACGCATCTACAGACAGCGATGCCTCGGAAAGCACCGATGCTAGTGGCAGAGTGGTAAAAAGAGCCCCAAAACAGATGACACGACGAGACCATATCTTGAAAGAGTTGGTTGACAGTGAGCGTCATTACGTCCATCACTTGCAGAATCTGCAGGCCATGAAGAAAGAGCTGGAAGAAGCAGGAGGCCGTGTGGCCGGTGACTCGATTCACAATATATTCCTCAATCTGAACAATCTGCTCGACTTTGCGCAGCGCTTCCTGATAAGAGTAGAACAGCAATATGAGTTGCCCGAGGACGAACAGAATTGGGGCCAACTTTTCATACGTTACAAGGAGCCCTTCCGGCAGTACGAGCCCTTCATCGCGAACCAGAAGAGATGCGAAATCACTTGCGCAAAAGAATGGAACAACATGAGAGAATCCGCTCGTTCACCGTTGATGCACCAGATGCTCGAGAATCCCACCATCATGAACGGCTTTCTCATCAAGCCCTTTCAAAGACTGACCAAATATCCGCTTCTTCTGAGGGATTTGGAGAAACAGATCCAAGACGTCGATCTGAAAAATGACCTGAACAAGGCCATTCAGATAATCCAGGATGTCCTCAACCAAGCCGACGCATCAATCGATAAGGAGACCAGGGAAGACGCAGTTGTTGATCTCCAGGACCGAGTCGAAGACTGGAAGAATCTCAACTTGAACAGCATAGGTGAACTTTTGATGAATGGCACCTTTCTGGTGGTCAAGGAAGCCGCCCTCAGGACCGCCGCCCTCAGGACCGAGGACAAGGAGTACAACCTCTACCTGTTCGCCCGCATTCTGGTTCTGTGCAAAGAGCTCAACGTCAGGAAGAAGGGCAGAGAAGCTGTAAGTGCAAAGGGGAAACCAAAGCTATCCATCAAAGGCCGCATTTATTTTGCCAACGTGCAATCTTGCATCATGACAACCAAGGATGGCGTGTACATGATGGACATCACGTGGAGGGCCGACACTGGGGTCCAGCAATTCCTCATCAAGTTTCGGAACGACGATACCATGAGAAAGTGGCACGACATGATCATGAGGCAAAGGTCGGTGTGTTTGCTTGAAAGGAGCGGAAGCAACACGTCGAGCACACAGTTGACATCCTTGATGGGCGCGAATCTAGTAAATCCTTATACTCAGCATGAGGACGAAGAAGAAGATGACTACAATCGGATGTCGAGTACCACATATGGTGAGTCAGAGTACAACATGAGCAGAAACGCTTCAAGTACCAGCTTGAGGCAGCGGTCGACCACGGGAAGCAGCGGAGCTTCGAATCCTCACACATCGCAAGGCCGAACGAGAGGACCGGCCAGTGAAATGAACAATGGTTTGCCGCGACTCAACACAGCACACTCACCTGCATATCACCCTTCAGAATCATATTTTTCTCCTGTGGACCGAGACACACCTCCGCAATCAGCGTCGACGCGGTCAAGCGCCCAGTCTGCATCTGCAGCTGCATATGCTGCGAGCTATCGCAGTTCTGGGCCAGAATCGAAATACAGGAACACAGCACCGGCGATGGGTCGGAACGACCCAAGAGCCAACCCGTACGGCATGCCAAACGGGCGGCAACCGCAACGACCTTCCCTGCCGCCTGGTAGCGTGCACTCTGCCAACAATGTGGCTATCAACAGGATGCGATCAGCAAGCAGTCCCGATATCAATCCACAAACACAACAAAATCGAAAGTATGGAGACAACATTCCAGCAGTGCCGTCCATACCATCACATATGTCAAAGCAGATGCAACCACCGAGCAGAACTCAGAGTAGCTCGCCTAACAATCTACCTCTCCGAGCGCCGCCTGATAAGCGACCACAGATGAATGGTCATGGCTACACATACGATACCTCGTACTCCACTGCCAGACCAGGGCACGTACCACAACCGTCGCAAGACCGCACAGATTCGCCACCAATGACAAATGGCGATGGTGACGATTTCATGCCTTCACAGCTAAAAGCAAAAGTGCGCTTCGAAGACAATTATGTCTCAATGATCATACCCACGAATATCACGTTCAGGACACTGACAGACCGTATCGATGCTAAGCTGGCTAGATTCACGCATCACGCAATCGCGACCGGCACAGTGAAGCTACGGTACCAGGACCAAGATGGTGACTATGTCTTGATCGACAGTGATGAAGCGGTTTCAGAAGCGCTGCTCGACTGGAAAGAAACTCATGCTGATAGGGTCGGGGCTGGTCTCAATGCAGAGATATCATTGTTTGCGCATGTTGTTGGTGATCATGGTACCTGAGTATGAGCATGAAGCTGAAGGCGAGAATTTAACGAACAATACTGCTCAAGTGATGAAATGACGACCAGCGCCGCCAGACAGATGGTAGCCACAACAATGATGAGGTAGTGTGCTGCTGGTGCGCGAGCTTAACGATATAGCTCAGCGACTTCTACGTCGGGTGGGGACAGGTTCAGACAACTGCCACACTGGTTACAGATTGAGCATACGAGGTTACGAGAGACGATAATGCGAGCGTTCACAGGAAATACATAGATGGCGACGATGGCCCGGCGCCACGGAAGCAGCTTGATACTGCTGCACGGAGATAGCGAGCATCTACTTTTGATTTATGCTGAAAGCGCAGCAATGGTATTTAGACAGGCATCTACTTAGGCCAATTGAGCTTGGCTTGCATTCGAGGCTGTCCGTGGTTTTACCCCGAGCTTTTTACTGTCGTCCATGAATCTTTGTTGTTGAAGTTCTACTGGCGTAGCGAATTTCCTGCCCGCTCTGGTGATCAGACAGACCACTAGACGGCCTACAACGTCTGGGCTGAAAGTGCTCCATCCCGCGCCCAACAGGCACCACAACTCCCACTAGCTTATCACTCTTCCTCTGCGGATTGAGTCAGTGTGTGCTCACGTCCTCCGCTTGTAACTCTGCCACGGGACATCCAATCCATTGCTTGACGCTCAATTGCGCCTGTATTAGAGTTTGCGGCCATGATATCAGGCACAACAAGCCTTAGCCTTATGGGTTCCTCACAATGCCAAATTTAGGCTTATCAAACCCTCCCAGTGACTTACGTAGGACAAGGCATAGTGTGCGCCACGATGATGCGAGGACGAATGTTCAGAAGACCCTACGACGAGTTCTGCTGATCACAAGAATCCGCCAACAGACTTAGACGACAAGATCGTGTCCGTAGCCCAGAACTCCAAGAGCTCCATACCGTCAGTTCACAGATTAAGTACTCTGGCTACCAAGCCTCACATACCCTACGACCATCAACACAGTACATCCAACCAGAAACACCGCAACAATGTCCCGCAAAGGCCCCTCCACAATCGGCACCACCACATTCCACCCGGACACGCTGCACACCTCCGCCTCCACCGCCGTCTACCTCAGCACGCGCGAAAGCCTCAACAAGGACGACTTGGCAAGCGCGATCAAGACGGCATTCTCCCTGCCCGCAACCGACAAGTACACCTACCACGCCGGCGCGGCCGTGACCCTCGCGGAAGTCCAAGCCGCCGTGGCCGCGGGCCGCGCCAATGGCCTACAGGACTGGTACGTCAGCGCCGAGTCGGCGTCGTCTCCCAACGAACCCAACGGCGGCAACGCGAGCCAACAACAACAACAAGGACCGTCTCGACGCATCATCACATACCCCGACCCGGCCGACATCGCAGCCTACATCTCGCTGTTCGACCCGTCGAAGCCCGGCGCGAATCTGCTGCGGGGCTTCGCGGCGAACGCCAAGAAAGACAGCCTGCGCGCCGGCGTCGCGGCCCACCTGCTCGCGACGCGCGCCGTGCATCCCAGCGTGCCCGTGGCGAAGCTCAAGAAGGGCGCCGAGCACCACAACATCTACGCCGACTTCTGGGCGTGGAGCTGCTTCAGTCTGGGCTGGGCCGGGCCGGACGCGGGCACCGCGGGCCTGCGGCTGAGTCACCATGTGCTGCCGGTGTTCATGCACCATTTCGGGTGTGTGTGTCCGAGCTACGAGGCGCTGGAGATCATCAAGGGTGTGTGGAAGGGCCGGGCCGGCGCGGTGCTGGACGTGGGCAGCGGGAACGGCTACTGGACGTATATGCTGCGGCGGCACGGGGTGGAGGTCGTCGCGGTGGATAATGGGCAGAGTGCGTGGCGGACGCTGTGGATCGGGGACACGGTTAATGCGGATGGCGTCAAGTTTGTAGGGAAGCGGCCGGGGGCCGGGAAGGACGATGTGCTGCTTATGGTTTATCCTGTTGTTGGGCTGGAGTTCACGACGGGCGTGTTGGATGCGTACAAGGGGGATGTGGTTTGTGTGGTGGGCACGCAGAATGGCAATGGCTACACGGGGTTCAAGGATGAGATGATTGATTCGTGGATGGCGAGGGAGAGAGAGGGGTTCGAGAAGATTGTGCAGGTGCCGTTGCCGAGTTTTGCGGGCAAGGATGATGCGCTTTTTGTGTTTAGGAGGAAGGAGGGGGCGGTAGAGTTGAAGAAGGAGGATAAAAACTAGCAGAGATGTCTTGAGTGTGATATACCGTCACCATACAGTGCATCGGGAGTTTAGTTCCCAGAGAACAAGAATCTGGTGTTCGGATCAAGGTTTGATAGATAGAGGCATATCAGAAGGCATGGCTAGTACATGAGTATATGAACCTTGAGTTAGCATATTTAGGATCTAAGGCTCGGTGGAGGGACTAAGACCTGAGGACAGGTGGAATCAGGTACCTCCCTACAACACCGTTCAAGTATTTAGATACTGACACCTACCACTTCAACACACCCTCCCAGTACGTCGCAAATTCTGCAATGGCACCGACGAACCTGTGAACATGCTCTTGGGAGATCTCAATACTCAAAGCAATGAACCCTCGCTGGGCCATGTATATCCCGTTCTCGAGCATGTGATGCCAAAACAGTCCCTGTAATACCTCTCTATCCGGGCCCGCGAAATGCATGCACATCAGACTCCCCACGCCCTTAATGTACATCTTTGGCGGACGGCTCGTATTCGCGGCTTGATGCATCGCGTTATCTACAACTGGTGCAGCGGGGACTGTGCAGCCATCGTAAATGCCGCGAACACGTAAAAGGTTATCAATGTCGCTGCGCATCACGTCACCTCTCTCGTTCAATGCGTCTAGTGTTTCCCGCGTGAGTAGCTTTGCTCCAGCCACACCGGCATGCATTGTGAAGACGTTGTTGTTGAATGTGCCAGGGTGTTCTAGCTGAGCCTTCCGTGGGTCGTACAGAGACATAATGGCTTCGCGACCGCCGAAAGCACCGAAAGTCATTCCACCGCCTAGATACTTTCCCAGCGTCATCAGATCGGGTGTGATGTCGTACACGCTTCCCAAACCGTGGTGTGACAGGCGAGAAGTCATCACTTCGTCGAAGATGAGTAGTGCTTTGTGCTGGGTCGAGAGGTCGTGCAAGGTAGATAGAAAGTCGTGACTAGCCGCGTAGCATCCTCCACTACCGAGCATTGGCTCGACCAGGATGGCAGCTAGAGAATCCTCTGGCAATGACGCCACAAGATTCTTGGTACCCTGCACATCGTTGTACTTAGCGACGACGAAATCATGAGGCAGATTGATGCCCGGTTTTCCGGACGGTATCCTCCCTGAGATCGTGCTACCATGGTATCCTTTCTCGAAGACCAGCACCTTTTTCTTACCTGGCGTATCCCGCGCCACCACCAGTGCGGTAGCAAGGGCCATCATGTTCGCCTCGGTTCCACTGTTCACGAATCTTATCATGTCCATGGTAGGAAACCTGGTACAGATGGCCTTGGCGAGGTCCTGCTCGATCCTGCTGTGGGCACCGTAGTTCCAGCCTCCATCTAGCGCTTCCTCGATCGCAGCACGGATAATAGGGTGATTGTGCCCGTATATACCAGCTGTGTACTCGCTCAGGAAGTCAATATACGAATGGCCATCGACTGTGTCCAAGAAGCAGCTGTGAGCAGATGCGACGGTGAAAGGGAAGGGAGAAGTGTGCAGGACCGTGCGGGTGTTGCCGCCGGGCATGTAAAGGCATGCTTCATCATGGGACGTCTTGGAGGTGCAGTGTTTTCTGGTGTATAGAGCGCGGGCTTCGTCTAAAGCGGCCTGCAGCTGTTCACTTTGCGAGAGTGATATTGAGCCCATAGTGACCGGGTCACGATGATTGGTTTCGAGGCAAGTGCTCACAGCGTGAGTTGCCTCTCACGTGCACTCAACTGTTAGTGGTAGATCTTGTTTCTCCTGTCGGACTGGTATTATCCTATCACAGCCTATTGTGCCCTCTAACTAGGGAATGATTGGGTTGGTACTCTGCTAGAAGGCTGCTTTGCTAAGCACTTTCGCTCTAGTAGGCTTAGATAGATAAGTCGTGGTCTTCCGTCTCTTTAGCCTTCTAGAACAGTGCCCTGCGAACAAAGCAGCTCTGCTTATGCTAGTGGCTGTAGGACTTTTGTTGTCTCGGTGGCTAGGGTCTCTTAGACTCTTAGCAAGCCAAACGTTAGTGGATCGTCTCAAGCAGGACGCGCCGCAATGTAGGTTGTTCCAAGAGGTCACTCGGCGGAACAGGCACGCTGCATGCAAAGCCACCTGCGCTAACATGTGCACGAAGTGATGGACGCGCGTATTCAGCTGACCGTCAGCGTCGACACCGTTACTTTGACCGAAACGTTTCCCAACTCTTTCTGCTCTCAAGATCTTTTGAGCCAAGACACGCCCTCTGACTTGGCACCTTCTAGCTGTGTTCTAAGCGTCAAGCCGGTGCTAGGAGAAACGTGGACCGCCAAATCAGTGCTAAGAAGAAGCTAGGGCTCGAATCCGGCCAGTGGTCTTTGCCAGTTTGTGAACCCTAAATTGCGTGTCCTGGGGTCCTCCTAACACCCAAAAGCTTGTTCTTGTCTAGCACCGGCTTGGCGTGCTCGGTTGACGCTGCGGGGCACCTATAGGTACGCCCCCCCCCCTTGCACCCGCAGCTCCAGCAGTGCTCGGCAACGGTCAGGGTCACAGTCATGTCTTTCTCAGGTCGTCGCCTGTCCATCTTGCGCAGTGCTTTAGGCAGCTCGCCTGAGCAGCAGAGAAGGTCATCTATCGCCAAGCAGTCGGGACAGTATGAACCGAGTGCGAATGGTGGGTGAAGCCATCGACTTATCGGCCTTCACTAACGGCGGCTCGCAGAACGCAAGTCGTCCGTTCACAACGACTTCCGCCAGCATCCAGCCCACAAGGCTAATCATACCGGTCTCGATACCAACCGCGGCAGCACGGGCGTCGTCTGGTACCTGGACCTTTTCTCACCTCCATCGTCGGCTGCTAACATACCTCGCAGGACGACCGAGCAAGCCTCCAAGTACGGCTTCTACGACGAGCCCCAAGAATGGGCCAATCTCGGCCAAGGCGCGCCCGAAGTCGACGATGACATCGAAGGCTGCTTCCAACGACCCTCGTCCATCCCGGTGTCCATGAGCGGTCGCGAGTACGGTCCCACCGCAGGAATCAAGCCCCTCCGCGCCGCAGTCGCAAACCTTTACAACGAGAACTACCGCCAGGGCAAGGAGTCTAAGTACACCTGGGAGAACGTGTGTATTGTACCTGGTGGACGCGCCGGACTGATCAGGATTGCCGCTGTGTTGGGCTCAGCCTACCTCGCGTTCTTCATCCCCGATTACACGGCGTACAACGAGATGTTGAGCTTGTTCAAGAACGTGGGTGACGCTGAAGTACTCACAGCAGGACGAAGTACTAACATGGCCCTCGCTAGTTCGTCGCGATCCCGAGTCCCCTCTCCAGCTCAGACAAGTACCACATCCACGCTGACAAGATCGCCGAAGAGCTAGCAAGAGGCACATCGGTCATCCTGACCAGTAACCCCAGAAACCCAACTGGCCATGCTCTCAAAGAAGACGAAATGGCACTGATCCAGGACGTTTGCCGAGACCGAGCAACACTAATCATGGACGAATTCTACTCGGGCTACCGATACGACGACAACTGCAGTGGTTCCACTCTCTCCGCAGCCTCAAATGTGGTGGATGTGGACGACGACGACGTCCTCCTGATCGATGGTCTAACCAAGCGCTTCAGACTCCCCGGCTGGTGAGTTCTCCTCGCCCGTCCCACGAAACACACAACCCCAATGCTGACAAAATCTCCAGGCGTGTGGCCTGGATAGTCGGTCCCAAAGCCTTCATCTCCGCCCTGGGCTCCTGCGGCTCCTACCTGGACGGCGGCACCAACGTGCCCTTCCAAGAAGCCGCGATCCCGATGCTCGACCCGCCCAAAGTGCGCGACGAAATGGCCGCGCTCCAAACGCACTTCAAAGCCAAGCGCGACTACGTCCTCGGCCGCCTGCGCGACATCGGCTTCAACAAGGGCGACCAGGACATCCCCGACAGCACCTTCTACATCTGGCTCGACCTGAGCACGCTCGAGCCCGCGCTGCCGCCCGACTCGGAGCTCGACATCAGCAACGGCCTCGCCTTCTTCGACGCCCTGCTCAAGGAGAAAGCCATCGTCGTGCCGGGCATCTTCTTCGACTTGAACCCCGCCAAGCGCCGGGACCTGTTCGACAGCCCGTGTCACCATTTCGTCCGCATCTCCTACGGGCCGAAGATGGACGTGCTGAAGATGGGTCTCGATGCGATTGAGCGCGTGGTCAGGAAGGCCAGGGGCGACGAGGCTGTGAGCGATGAGCCGGCCGAGGGGAGTCCAGCTGCGGTGAGGAACACGAGGTCGGCGAGTCATTCGAATCATGGCCACGGTGGCGATCCAGGTGTCACGAGGTGAGGTGTCCTACGTCCGAGGTAGTGGGGACCATGTCTTCTGCTCGGCAGCAACGTTTGCTCTGAACGCCGAAATGTACAATGTGGCACTGGCACTGGCAGTGATATTGGAAGATCGTCCTGGCAGATGTTTCACATGACTCTGGCAAGACCTGACCGATCCAGCTCGAGTGTCGCTTTTATACACGTCTATGCCTTCTTATAGTATCAGATCGCTCGCGTAGGCCCTACCCAGGCACTCTATATTCGCAGAGACCCAAGCTTCCCTACCGCACAGGTACAATGATATACAACCACGGACGGCTCCACAAAGACAAAGGGCGTGATTCCCTTACTTCCTAGCGAACATGTTCTTCACACTACCCCATATCCCTTTAGATGCGTCCGCTGGTCGCGCTGGCTCCTCCATCACCGGCCGCTGGTTCTGTGACACAGGGGCACTACGTCCTGCACCAGCCGTGGCACTTGCACGCTGAAACCGTTTCTTGAAATCCACCCACGCACGCTTGTCATTCCTCAGCTCTCTGATCACCGTGTTGATCTTGTCGGCCAAGTCCTGTTGACGTCGGCGAAGGTCTCGGATCTGCGAGTTAGCATCCCCTAGGCCGCCTGTTGTCGTATCTGCTTCCTCAGCAGCTGGCTGATGACGTTCTGCTCCAAGACTCTTGATCTCCCCCTCTATATCCATGATTTCCGCAGCTAGGTCAGCATTGGCCAGTCGTTCTTCTGCTTCCACAAACAGGGGGTATTTGTCGTTGAAATTCTGCAGGTCTTCCTGCGCATTCCTCCGATCGAACGCCCTCTCACCATGGCAAGCCTGATACAAAAGTGCTTCACGTTTGTCGCACAGCACGAAGAACTCCTCTCGGAGATTTGCTTGCACCGACGCAACAAAGTTCTTGCTCTCGATGTCGATGAGCTCTCGTTGAAGTTTGATCCAGTCGATCCTTGCCCTGTCAGCATCCGGCGTTTGGCTGGCGACGTCCATGTCGTTGTCGGCATTGACGATCTCCTGATCGATGTAAGCTAATTGGTTTTCGACGAACGCCAGATCGACTTCGTTCTGTTGTCCTTCCTCAACCATGCGGTCCAAGAATTCACGAGCATAGCCAACGGCCTGGGTACAGTATTGAATGACTTGCGGGGTACTGTCGATCGGAACAGCTTCGAAATGAACTTGTAAGCTAGCAACTTGCTGTCGAATTGCAAGGATCCTGTCGCGAAGCATAGGTGTTTCAGTCTGGATCCACTCCTGAATTCTTTGCTTGCGGGCATCAGCAGCGTGGCCCGCTCGCAGCTCAGGTGACCAGTATCGACCGACAGTAGGCTTGGTGGCGTCGGTCTGATCGGGTATGTCAGAGCCAAAGACGTGCACAGTGCTGGCTCGTGTTCTAGGAGTGTTGGAACTTTGTTCGGGGATGGCATGCTCATCTTCGTCAAGATGGTAGTGCTGACGCACAGTAGTCTCGGCTGTCTTGATGACGGCTTTGGGCTGGAGTTCGGCGTGAATGACCGTCTCAGGCCATTCGCGAGCGTATGTACCATCACGAATGTCGGCCCATCTGATCTCGACTTCGTGGTTGACAGCAGCACCATGCTTGGCCTTCTCTTGGTCCACGTCTTCTTGAAGCTGGGCAAGCTTTGGTCTCCATTCCTCGTCGATTCTAGATAGAGCCTGGTCAACAGCCGGAGCAATTTCGGCGTAGAGACCAACCCAGCTCAGACGTTGGCCCTCTGCCTTTTTCATCTCTGCCAGCTTGCTGGCGCCGCGATTCTTCTGCATGTGCAGTTCAGCCTGCTGGTCCTTGTTCGGTTTGGGGTATTGCTTCCGCAGTTCTTCTCGCTCCTGCTTGAGGCTCTCGGTGACTTGTCGTATGCGTGCATCGACTTCTTCCTGTTTCAAGCCTTTGGCGACCTGGTGGGCCTCGTGTGCTTGCTTCCTCTCGGCGTCAGTCATCCTGGCGAGTCTCTCTTCTACTTGAGCATTGATCCTATTTGTGATGGCATCGATCTCGGCGTCCTTGTCTGCCTGCATGGTGAGCAGGGCGGAATCCAGTGCTTGTTGTGCACCGGTCTCGGCCTCGGTCGCTTCGGCGGTTCGGTCGAGAAGGTCTGCCCTAGCAAGGCCCCCATGCGTGAGGTCTACAGCACCGTCGAACTCGGTGCTGAGTCTAGCTAGACTGTGCTTATCGATCTTAGCATGCCCGGGGCGTGGGACGGCATATTCTTGTCGTCGTTCGAGCTCGGCCGCCTTTGCTGCTTCCTGCACCCTGATGTCGGCTAGACGTTTCAGTGCTTTCCCTGACAGGCGCAACTCGCGGTCCTTCTTCTGCTCGGCGTTCAAGGCTAATCTCTCTTGTGGCGTGGGTCGGTGAGGACGGCTCAGCCTCGACAGGGTAGCAGCAACATCGGCAACCGAGGTAGCCTTTTGGTTCATCAAACGCCTGGCCATGAGAAATTGCGGCAATCTCTTTCCAGGCACAACCATGACAAACTTGCCATGTTCAGCCCCGCGACGGGTGGGATGACTGTCCAGCTTTTCTGGCATTCTCGGACCTAAGGTCGTCTTGGCCTTCTCAACGTCGTCTTCGGTGGCAATGCGGTACTCTCTCGGAGGATCGAGTTGTCGTTTCAGAGTCAGTTCTCTGAGCTCGTGGTAGACTCTTAGGCCTTTCTGGGCGCCAGCTGGAGTTCTGGGAAAGTGGACTGAGAAGTGCGGTCGCCAAACATCTCGGCGCAGGGAGGATGGTACTGTCTTCTTGCCATGGAACAGCATTTGCTTCATCATCTTGGTATTCTGCATCAATGTCAGCTTGTCAGTTACTCGAGGACATGGCAAGCACGATACGTACGTTCATGTTCTTGGTCAAGCTGTACACGACTTGGTTCGTGGTGATATGCCTGTACGCATAGATGTCCATGCCATGCGTCTCATGCCGCAACGCCTTTTCAAGTTGCCGGGAAATGATCTGTTGTTTCTGTATTACCGACCTCGACCGAGGGTGCCTCCATCGTCCGTCAGCCCACACGCCTGCGCCGGGCACTGCAGGCATAGGCAATGTATTGGGACCAGGGGTGCCCTTGGGGATAGGCGGAGGGCGCACTCGAGGCACAGCCGGCAGCGGAAAGGGAGGCATCGAATGCGCCGCCGCTGCGGCCATCGTGGATGCCATCCTCCGAGCTGCAGTCAATCACGAGACTTGATCAGTTTCAAAGCTGTCACGATGTTGGTCTGTCCATGGTCGATGGTGGCCGATGATGGGCGAGCTAAAGCGGTGATGCTTAGGTCTGGGGGCTGACGACTTTCGAGAAGTTAATTGGCAGGTGCGCTTCTCGAAAAATGATGCGCACCGCAGCGCGTGCCTGACCGAAGCTGTCAGTGTCAGCCCCTACCGAGGTTTTCCCGGCCTCGCCCTGCTTAGCCTGCTCACGAACCATTATTCTGTGCGACTTCCATTCAGACATGACCAGCTACGATGTCGACGTGCAAGCAACAGAGCGACGACACGTTAAGCATATCGGCACATAAAAACAAAAAAACAAGCGTTGCATATACACGTCCGACCATCCATTTGTTATCTACTGCCAGTACAACCTTACCAACACCCCGTCAGTCGATTTTGCATTAAATGCGCTGGTCCCCCACTCCATGAATGCACAGATGTCGCATGGCCGCTTGTCACTCGTTCTTAGATTCATTCCAGCATGGCAAATTTCTTTCGCTCGTAATTCATTACTCTCGTTCTCCAGAACACGCTCAGACCCCCTACATGCTTCGCTGTTGCATTCTATACAGCAGTCGGCGTCCGTTGACCAGAAGGCAACCTCAGGTCGTGGGTTCTTCCCAGTGGCGCCCAGTTTCGCGGGATGTCCATCGATCGGTTGACTCTGCCTCCGGGTGTGAGTGGGTGGTCTACCCGCGACCTGTCCTCCCGATCGTCGTCGTCACCCATCTCATCCGCCAGACGTGAAAAGTAATCAGCTAGAGCGTTGGTCGTGTCACCACTGACAGCGTTCTCGTATAGTGGCGGTGGCGTGATCATTGGTGGCGGTGGCTCTTCCTCATCAAACGGAGGCGGGTTGAACGATGGAGCTCGTAACAGATGCATCGGTCTCGACGCAGCGCTGTTCGGATCCCCATTGGCCACGTGTGCTTGCGACGGCACTGTGAGTCCGCCGTTGTCGCTTGTCCAGCTCCGTTGCGGTACCGGCGCTGTTGGCGATGCACTGCCTCCACTAAGAGAAGGTATCACTGACCCAGTGTTACGCTTAGTGACCTGCGCTCCAGGACACCCACACTCCGTTTCGTCCGTCGCTCCGGGTGCCTGACCCCCCGAGGAATAAGCAGGCAACGAGGTGTTAGCTTGTGTCGCTCGACACGACATGATGTTGAATGGTGAATCGATCGAGATTTCAAAGTGTCTTCGCTTGTTGGGATCATTTTCGTCAGGCCGTGAGAGTCTCATCACAATCTACTCAATGTTAGCATGGGTCACTCAGCGTACGTCGAGTGGCAATCTGACCTTGATCCAGTGGTTGACCTGGATATTGGAGTACGTTGTATCAAAATGGAGATGTTCCGTGCGTATTTTGTCCTTCATCTGATAACAGCTTGGCAGCTGCACGTTGAATTCCATCTCGGTGGGACCGATCATGCCAGAATCGCTTTCCAGGTTTCCGAGCAAATTCGTCGTGTCATGTGGGATGTTTTCTTCACCAGCAGCAGCGGCGCCTCGGTAGTCGTACGGCACTCCTCCTCCCGAGAGCACTCTCATCGAGCTCCCAGGATAGGAACTCGTGCTCGCGCTATCGGCTCTTTTCTCGAACAGCTGGATTTTCCTCGTTGGTTCGAGCCTGTGCACCTTCTTGTTGTTCGTGAAGTATTGAACGTTTTCCGTCACAAAGACTTTGATTCGGTGGCATTGCACTTTGGCCAGTGGCGTGAGTTTGAATGCAATCGGGACCGAAGAGCCCATGGGAAACGATTTCCCGGATATCACAATGTCGTAATGCAGCTGGTCCTCCCAATTCCTGGAAATAGCAATTGGTTCGGTTTGCTCGAGCGACCCTTCAGATGGCGCCCGGATTAGAGTCAGCTCCTTGGCTCCGACCAGATTCGCCCGAAAGGCACCTGATCTTTCTATGAGTGCTTCGAGGTCATATTTGACGTAGCCAAGATCAACATGACAAGACTCCGGCAGGCGTGAGTCGAGCGGCAATTCGAAATTATAGATATAGTCACCGGGGTGGAAAACCTTGAAGCCTCTTTGCGCCACAGTCGGTCCACCAGTCGGACTGTCCCCTTTCCCAAAACTCCTAGAGTGGTTTGCCTGTAAAGATAGTCGTTTCATGTCCCTTGAGCTCTGCGGTTGTGTCGAAGGAGAAGAGCTTCTTTGGAAGAGTTCGAAGGACGAGCCAGTAACACCAGAGTCCTTCGTCTCGGAGGACGGCCCTTTCTGCAGTTGCACCATATCTGCGCCATAGCTGTGTTCAGCTTGAGGAAACTGAGCGTTGAAGAATGACCAGGTATGGTTCATGATATACGTGGTGTCCTTGAAGTCAGTCCTCTTGGGCGGAATCCCTTCCGGCCAGTCTGTCTCGGACTTGCCTTTAAAGGTCAAAGCGATTGACTTGAGCTTGGCTTGTTTCGTGCATCTTACTAGCAGACTGCCTCGAAGCATCGAAGTCGTGTGAGAAGTGGGGTCGTTCGAGTCGTAGCCCTGCAAGAAGAGCACTGGCTCAGCAGTCTGAACGTAGACCGCCACGCCATTGCCCGTCGCTATCGGTTTCTGGTCTGTAAAGGTGGATCTGGTGATTGCGGCCTCTGACGCATTGTTGCCCGGTGTCGAGCCTCTTGCTGTGTCACTATCTCCCCTAGGTCTGGATACTATGCCACTGATAGGGCCTCTAATGATGGAGCCACTTCTTTCCCTCCTTTCCGGCGACCGGTGCCGGATCTCGTCAAACACCATGTTGCCAGACGGTGGTGGTTCTGCGGATCGTGTATTTTCTGGTTGCGCAATGTAAGATTCAGTCGAGATAGGTGGCCCAGCTTGTGTAGGAGGTAAGTTTAGGCGAAACAATCGTTTTTGAATTTCTCGTGAGAACGCCAGTTTTTCTGATTTCGGTGGTGTCAGCTTCGAAGTGTCTCGGTTTGTGTTTGCAGAGTAGTGCAAGAATGTTGCGAGTCGGTGATCACGACGTACACATAGGATAGATGTAGCAAATTATCGCCAGATCGAGAGATATTGGTAATGCCAAAAGACTGCGAGACTGAGCTGTAAACCACCTAATTGTTAGCTCTTTCCGAGACGGTTTAGACGACGTGTAGAGACAGATGGGGGAAGTTGGCCTGAGAGTGACTGGGTGTGGATGCAGTGTGGATGGAAATCAGGGCATGAGCGTAGCAGCGGCCATGCAGCCACCGGTGCGGCGGCCCTCGCAAAGCATGGCAGAATCACCATGCTTGCATGGCACTCGTAGCGATGCTAGGCCAAGTATCCCAGACTGCCAGTGGCCACCAACCAAGCGACTGCCCACCCCCGCGCATTTGTGCCCGGCTTGGTAGGACAACAGCGCTATGCGGCCCGATTTGGAGATGGTCTCGAGACGGTGCTGTGCATAGATCACTCACCTAAGCGAATAGCCGTCTCATCGTCAATGTCGCCGGCAACAACAATCCTGGGTGATATCGAGTGCGGTCATTAGGAGGTGAACACCATGTATAGAAGCAAGAAAAGGCTTTTACCAAGCCAGACTCGAGTATTCGTAGCAACGCAAGCAGTTCAGAAAGGTACCCGTCAGAGCCGCCGAAACTAAGCACTTTTGACTGGCTCTGATCGCAGGATGACGACGGACATGGAAGTAGCGGAAGTCTATCGGACACTGGCTCTCAAACCGTCCATAAGGTCTCTCCTGCAGGCCACAGGCCACAGGCTACAGGCTACCGGCTAGAACCACGCTCAAGCTAACATGGGGAGCGACACTAAGTACTCGTACAAGAACACCACACAAAACTGCTTGTAAATCCAGGCTAAAGAGTAATTGCGTGCAGACACCGGCGAACTTGTGCCGGCGAGCGTTTTTCTAGCTGTGACAGGAAGCCGATCAGTTCGGTGTGACTTCATTCCAACCACGAACGTATAGTACACTGGCAGAAGAGTAGACAGGAAAGGCTGCCACGAACGAGTAATGGCATCGTAGATGACATGATTGGTCGATTTCCTGCTGACGAGGCTTGTTGAACTTCTGAGCTTTTATTGCTGCGCGCCGGAGATTCGGATAGCAGCATCATGGCCGGTGGAGCTCGGGCTCGCTTGGCCTGGACCCGGTGGCAATAGCCTATACTTGTGCTCTTGTGACGCCTCGCAGATTCGTGGTCTTCGCGCTCTAATCGTGTGCTCGTCTCAGATCAGCTCCTTCGTGGATGCGAACATACGACCGTCCGACTTACATCCTCAGGACTATTCGTGCAGGTATATTGAGTCTTGTATGACGCTTGAGCCGTGTTGGAACAGCATGAATGTCATTGTGCAGTAAGATGCGTTAGCTCTCGGCGCTTCGCCGCCTCGACAGAGCTGAACAGCCAATCGGTGGTCTGCTGTCGACACAGCAGAGCCAACCCGGTGAGCTTGGGTGACTTCTTCTGGAGATGTGCCGCTAGTCGACTTAGTCGCAACCCAAACAGGCCGAGGGACTGATATCCCGCACCAAGGTCGATCTCTCCAGGGTCTTCATGATCTACAGATACCACCTGCTTCACCAATAACAACGACTTTCCTGCTTCAAGCGATAGCCACCGCGATCGGGCGCGGGCAAACAGCTAACGCTCTGATATCAAGCATCTAGAGCGCCGACACAAGGACGTCAATACGCTCTTGCTCGACCATGAATCATTCCTGACCATAGTGAATGATTGTCATTGCAAGACGCGCGGTAAGGTTGCAGCCGGACTGTCCATCATCCGACAATGGAAGCCAACGCAGTTAAGGTGTGCTCGTGCATCGTCTCGGGCTCGCAATCTAGAACGTGGTCAGAGTTTACTAGGTCGATCATGTGATGATGGTTCGTGCAGTCAGGTAAATGCAGTGCGGTCCTGCGCACAAGTCCATCTCATGCCGTGGAGACCTAAGAAGTTATGCGTAGCCGTGGAATAGAGAACATCGATATCACACAAAAGCCAGGCAAAGGTCCTTTCCATCAGCGCCATCGTATGAAGCGTAAACAAAAGTCGCAGGACGTTTGGGGTTGTTAAGCATTAGGGGGAGTACGGTGACTAAGTATGCGCCTCCCCGCAGGCAAGAGTCAAGCCATACCCGCTTGCCCTTGCTCACCGTCAATTTGTGCGACTGGACCAGCCATGCGGTCTCCTAAGAGGCTGCAAATACTGGACTGGGTAAATCGACGTCCAGGATCTGCCGCACTTCTCGCACCTGTACAGCGGCTCCCAAAGTTCCCAGTCGATCTAAGGACGAGTACGTAGGGCACTCCAGACACTACTATATAAATGGATAATTTGAAACCGTCGACTACTGGCAGCAGGTTCGTTGTATGACACATTACAGTAATGTCTGTGCATAGGTCAACACCACTGAGGTGCTGACCATACGTTCGCGGCATCTAGCTTTCGTATTCCGTGGATGCAAAAACTCGCCCGTTATCCATAACAATTTAGACACAGGGTGACCGGCTCGAGAGGAATTCGCGACAAAAGTACCGAAATGTCATGACGTATGCCAAGTCAGAAAGAATCGCGTGTTTCGCGTGCGCTCTTTACGCGTCGTGCGAGTTATCGCTGTTAGTGTTGCTTAATCAGTATATCCCAAGCTCGAAAGCGACAGTCGTATCGTATTGCAGACATGCACTATGACCCAAAGCATCTCGAAGCTCTCAGCCGAGAAACCCCTAGACGGCGCGCAACTATGCTGCACCTCGATCCCTCCAGAGTCGCGCAGCCAGCTGGCAGAATGGGCTCAAGAGATGGGCGCTGACCACACTCTCGACTTGACATCTGACGTGACTCATCTTCTGGTCGGAGACACGGATTCGGCCAAGTACAGATATGTGGCGAGGGAGAGAGAGGACGTTAAGGTCCTGCTTCCCGAGTATATTCAAGCCCTCCGAACATTATGGATGAACGACCAGCCGATCGACCTCAATGCTCTCGACGCTCAGTACAAGTGTCCCACCCTTTTTGGCCTGAAAATCTGTATCACCGGATTCGAGGATCTCGACTTCCGAAATGAGCTTGCAAAGAACATCGTCAAGAATGGCGGAGAATACACCGGTGATCTTACCAAGGACGTCACCCATCTCATAGCCTTCACACCTGAGGGAAAGAAGTACGAGTATGCGCAGACGTGGAAGTTGAAGATCGTCAGCATCAAGTGGTACAAAGATACTCTCGATCGGGGCATGCAGCTGGATGAAGAAAAATACCATCCCACCATCTTGCCAGAGCATCAGGGTGTGGGCGCCTGGAATCGTCGTGATCCCGCCCGTGCAACGGTAGGCAAGAGACAGCGCGGTATGGAACCAGCTCAGCAGCCTAATCGGAAGCTCCGTCGTACGGCAAGTGCCAAATTTGGAAGCCAACAAAATGATATGTGGAATGACATTGTTGGTCAGCATGGTCCGCCAACGACCCTTTCGGCTAATACTAAGTTGCGGCCTTCCAAACCCATGCCGAGCATTGATGCAGCTGTCAGTATGGAAGATGAGCAACATCCACAAAGCGAAGACCGTTCACGATCGCTAATGCAGCAGAATCTGCTGAACGAAGATCGGAACACCGAGGCTGGCATCTTGACAAGAAAGCACTTCCATGTCAAAGGCTTCGATGACAGGAGGAGAGCCGTTCTCCATCGAACACTGTCTAGCCATGGTGGCGTGGTGCATGACACGTTGACTGCCCTCAAAAAGGAGGCAGAACTAGACGCCGATTCGTGCTTGATGATTGTTCCGTTTGAGATTGAAAGTCACAGACTTGCCAACTTTGAACAGACGTGTCCTAACGTGACAATCGTAACGGAGTTCTGGCTGGAATGGTGCATGACCTCTAACATGTTTGTTGCCCCAGAGAATTATGCTCTCGGCTTGCCCGCGACACCCATCCATCTGCCCGCTGCTTCCAAACTCGTGATCAACGCCACTGGCTTTCCTCAGCGACAAACACTGCATATATCGAAGATAGTTCACAAGCTCGGAGCTGTGTACCAGGAGAACTTCACGCAGAATACCACCGTTCTTGTCTGCAATTCTGCCAATCCAAACCGTCAGAAGATCCAACATGCTCAAGCATGGAGGATGCCCGTGGTATCAGAGAAGTGGCTGTGGCAGCTCATCAAGAATGGCAGGGTACCATCCCTCGAGCCATTTATGCTAGTGCAGATGGCACAAGACGCGCCTACCAAGCAGGCTGGAAGAGCGACCCGGGCTACCCCAGTAGAGCACAGCAATGGAACCGAAGCCTCCCCGTCTCGCTCCCTAGGAGGACATCAACCAGATTGCTGTGAGGAGGACAGCTTCATAGATGTCGCTAGAGACATACAAGCGCGTAATCAAGGAAAGCAGAAGTCCCTTACCGATGACACCGCGCACAAAGCGATCGAGGCGAACAGGGCAGTCGGTGCACAGAAAGACTCCCCAGGCTCAAGCAGAAGTGTCAGCGCACGCACGGTCCTAGACAAGCAGAAACCAACACCCCTGCAAGAAGCTTCTGGGAACAAGATCTCCAGGAGACCATCGTCCACTAAGAAGAAGCTCTTTCAGACCTTTGATGGTCACAGCAGCGACAAAGTCGAACTTCGATTGGATGCAGTACTACAAGCAGAGACCGCTGATACACACGCAGAAGAGCAACACAACGATGATTGGACCATGCTCGAGGCAAATGATGCACTTGCCCCAGTAGAGCAACAGGACGATGAATGGACCATCCTCAATGCAAACAACACGCCTGCCCCTGTAGTGCCTCCTGCGGTCCCCGAGCAAAAGTCTCATTCTACTCTCCTGAACGAATTCTTCCAAGTCAAAGCAGCAGCCGAAGCCCGACAACGAGACGAAGTCGCCGCAAACCCTGCACGGCCTACATCCCGAACCTCAAACAAGAAGAAACTGTTAGGACGGGCATTGAGTAATTTGTCCAATTCCTCAAGAACGTCAAACGACAACAACAACAATAACAGAGCCAGCAACGGACAAGAAAAGCAGGCCCTGTCCAGAGCAAGTTCAATCAACAGCATCAATACAGACGGGCTAGGCGTGCCGTTGAGCGCGCTAAGCCGCATCCCCAGCGAGCTGCAGAAGAAGGAGCAGATTCAAGAACAGCAGACGCGCCCGTCGTTACGCGGCAACACGCTGCTGACCCGCGACAGTACGAGTGCCGTTCCCTCGGCGGCAAACCCAACCACTTCCATCAAAGACATGGGCATGGCAGACGTCGATTTCCACGCCGCCCTCACCACCCTCTCGACCTCGCAGCCCCCGCGTCCCCCCTCGCCCACCCAGCAGCCCCAGCTCACCTACGCGGACTCGTCGCAGGCGATGGCGCTCAAGGCCCGTCTGGCCGAGAAACGCCGCAACCGCGCCAAGCTCGGACAGAAAGAGGGTGATCCAGAGCCCGCACTGAGCCGTGAGGAGTCGGAGGAGAAACGCCAGCGCGAGTACAAGGAGGCGAAGATGAACGCGTTGGAGCGCGTCGTTAGGGATGACGAGGCGCTTGTTGGGCCTGGCAGGCGGACAAGGGGACGGCAGAAGGCGTTGAGTAAGATGTTTGAGAGGGGGGCGGGGGAGGAGGGAGAGGGGGAGGGGGTAGGGGCGGGAAACATCTTCTGAGTACTAGTCGGTACGATAGGTCCTTCTTGAATATCTAGCTATGTGATGAGGGCTGAGGTAGCTCAGCGGAGCAATCAAACGAGGCAAGACGAATCGGGCTTCTGCCCTCCCGTCCTTTAACCATTCCATTCCATTCCTGCTATCTATCTGCCTAGTTGTTCGGCGTCAGAACACCTCTAAACCTCACATCGCCCTTCTCCATCTTCTGCAGCGCCTCGTTCGCCTGCTCCAGCGAGAAGCGCTCAACCATGCATTCCACGCCATGAACGCGCGCGAACACCAGCGTGTCCTCGCAGTCCTGGGCCTGGCCCGAGGGCCACGCGCTGACGCTCAGGCCCTTGCCGATCATGGCGTTGGTGTCGAGCTCGGCGGGCCCGTCCGTGGCCGCCAGCACGACGAGCTTGCCCTGCGGGCCGAGGCCGCCGAGCAGCTGCGGGATGAGTTTCTTGTTGGGCGCCGTGAGCAGCACGCACGCCGCGCCGCCGAGCGATTGCAGTTGCTCGCCGATGTCGCCTTTGCTGCCGTCGATGTACTCGTGCGCGCCGAGTTTGGTGGCGAAGTCCTTTTTGGCGGACGACGAGGAGATGGCGATGGTGCGGTAGCCGGATTTCGAGACGTATTGTAGCGCGAGATGGCCTAGACCGCCGAGACCTGTTGGGGGTGGGGGGTAAGTATGTTGTTAGAAGTGCGGGGTGGTGGGCAGGGGCAGCGGGGATGTGCTCATGATGCGTGGGCTTGCGTACCTTGGACGGCGACGGTTTCGCCGGGGAAGATCCTTTGCTGGCGCAAGGCGTTGAAGACTGTGACGCCCGCGCACAGCTGGGGTGCGAATTCGACGGGGTCGACGTCCTTGGGGATGCTGACGACTGCTTCGGTGCGGAGCGTGACGTACTGGCCGTACCCGCCGTCCCGGGTCACGCCGTTGATAACTTCGTTCTCGCACATCTGCGCAAGACCTCGACGGCATGACTTGCAGGTGTCTTTGCGTGGAAGTGGGTGGTTAGCGTCCGAGAGCGATGCATGGAGGTTTTAACTAGCTTACTGTCATGGCCACCGTGCCATGGACCCCCGACTCGGTCGCCCTCCTTCCATCGCTTTTCGGATGATGGAATGGCAGCGACTTCGCCGATGATCTCGTGGCCGGGGATGATGGGGAACCCGTTGCCGAAACCTCCCATGCCGACCACTGAATCTGAGTGGCAGACACCACAGGCTAAGACTTTGACTAGGACCTGAGGTGTGAGTCAATATACTGTCGTGCCTTTAGGGGTTACTGTGGCTCACCTGTCCATCTTCGGGCAGTTTGAGCTCTCGCTCTTCGAAGGTCAAGGGCTTGCCCTGCTCCTTGAAGACGCCAACTTTGTATGTCTTTGGTAGGTTAGAAGGCATGGTTGTGTTTGCGGGTTTTGTGTTTAGTTCTGTTGGTCTCTGGGATACTGTTTCGATGCGTCAAAGTCCTTTATACTATTTAGCCATGACGCCGCACCGAGACGCAGACACAAGGCTGGAGCATCAACAAGCGGCATGATCTACTAGAGACGTCACGACTGTCTGCATACTTTGTACTTGGTGGAGCTGTAAACAGCTTGTATAGCAAGTGCCGAATCCCATCTTGAAACCATCTCATTCGTTTATCGGCACGGCTAGGGAGAAAAGGGTGAGGCGTTACGTCCCAGGCTGGCTAGATAAGCATTCATGAGTCCCGGCAGTGTGTGCTTAGTAACATGCCTGTGTTCTCTGGCAGGGCACAGGATACGCTTGGCTTGTGTGAACAGATCTCGTGTTTACATTGTGCTGCAGCTTCTCTTTGCCGGTGTTTCGCTCGATGAGCTAGTTTACTCATAGTGCTTGAAGCGCCAGGAATGGCGGAGTTCGATACGCAACAGCTGAGGTAGAACTTTGTCATAAACCGTGCGTTAGGGGTTTTGCAGCGGGGATGCCGAACCGCCAGCTACGTCACAATAGGCTACTTGTATAAAATTTGGCCATGTCAAATGCTAGTCTTCACAAATTATGCTGCATATCCTCAGACCTGGGTTGATCTGTCAGCATGGTGACAGCGAGGTATTCATACGACCAAGGGACTTGTCCGTAACAGTAATATGGCGCTAGCGAGTAATCTCAGATGGAGTCGACCATGCAGTGATGTAGATAGTGGCGCCGGACGACCACGGCGGAAAGTGCACAAGTGCAGCGAGGCTGTCGTAACCAGCCCAGTATCGTTACTCTGTTGTTGTTTAGTTTCAGCCGGTGAGTCGTGGACCAGCACAGAGACTGGACCGAATAGCGCACCTAAGACACGTCTCCTGAAACCGGAAGAAAATAATGGACATGGAGAATGCAGGCTGAGTTGCTTTTGAACCAAAATGTCGTCCATTCATATCGTGATTTGATCTAACAAGAAGGGACCTTCTTATACCTTCAATGCATAAGTTGCCATCACCAAAGTCCCTGCGACTCTTTTTAGCCGTCAGGGGTGCCATTCTCTTCCTACAAAACGTGTCTCATATTATCCCACCTGGTAAAGTCCTTTCCTGGCCCATCGTCCTTACACTAGCGGCACTACTCTGGAGGCTGCCACCACCACCACCACCACCTTGACCCTGCGGTCTCAAGGTACTCCCAGCCACCGGTACGTCTCCAACAATACCGTTAGCGAGCTTCCGGAGCATGAACATGGGCTTCTTGCCTTCTCGGTCGAGATCTTTGAAGAGTGCTAGCGGCTTCTCTTCTAGTCCGACACACCTCTCTTGATCGCCGTAAACAATGTACAGTGCGTACTGCCTCCAGTCGGCGTTGATGTTGTATTTTCGTAGTGCGGCTGGTAGCACTTTCCAGCAGGGGTCGTCGAGTGCGACGCGGAAAGATTTGAAGATTTGGACGGACGGATCGTCGGGGTCAACCTCGCCTTTTGAGTTTGCGTTGGAGGAGGTCGAGGGCCGCAGGCCACCAGAGGACGATTGCGGCGGCACAGAGGCAGACATTTCTCTGGATGGAAGCAGGGTTGAGGCATTCGAGATATTGGACTGCTTGTTGCCCACAGTGGTGGCGGATCGAGCAGGTTGCTGTGATTCGAGGTAGTTGTTAAGCGGTGCACCTGTTAATGGTGGGGTGTGAACTGAGTGGTAATAGGAGTCGTCGGCGCCGTCGTAGCGGCTTTTGAAGCTCGTGTTGTCGCGCTGGTAAGTGCGTGAGGAAAGCGGTTGATGCTGCATGCCTGGAGTGGTTGGTGAATTGGGATTCGGCGAGTGGTGTGGCATTGCCATGCCACCTGACATGCCTGCGGTTAGTTGGTTGCTGGCTGCCGAGGCTGCGGCGGAGGGTTGTAGACCGGCCGATCGGTCATCATGTGTCGCTTTGCCTTCGAGAATTGTGTTGTGGAAGTGTGTCGGGGAGTGGTTCTTGGGTGTGCCGCTGCTCAAACCGAGCTTCTTACTGAACGATCTCGTGAGGCTGCTCTTTGGTTTCTCTATCTCCACCACCGCCTGAGGAAGGGGCGGCGATGCTAGTGTGTCCTGCACGTATTCAGGACTGCCCATGTTGCCATCAAGAGGTCGATAAGGAAGAGGCTGGTTCTCCTTGACCATCTTGAACAAGGGCCACAGTTCTGTTCTTAACCTTCGTGAGTCGTCAGCAATCTTGGTGATCTGGGTCTCTAGGTGTGCAATTCTTTCGTCGCGGAGTTTCATAATGGCATTCGTCAGTTTGAGAATGTCGTCCTTGGTAGCCGGCTCTTGCGAGAGATTCTTTTCGGCAGCTGGACGGACGTTAGGACCTGATCGATGGAGGGTACGGGCGACACTCACACAGTGGCACGTATTCATCTGGCTTTATTGGCACATCATGCCGTATCTTCATGTCGTAGACGCCCTTGAGGACCTTGAGTCGGTGACCCGCGCTTGTGATACCCATCTCCTTGAACTCGTCGTGTGTGAGAGCAATCAAGGCCTCGCCGTCGATGCCGTGTTCTAGGGCCTGTTAGACCTGGGCTCGGTACGCAACGACAAGCCTTACCTATAAAAGCATCAGAGTATTGCCGCAAGCCCAGACTTGCTATGAATTGAGCACACTCTTCCGGTAGCCATTCTGTAATCACTGTCCTCGGCCGTATGCCATCATCGAAGCCTGGGCCAAATGTGGTAGGGGTGTGCTGATTGGAGGCTGGTTCGGAAGACGTCTCTGAGTCTGTGTGTGCTTGGGTGGGAGAGGTCATGACGCTCCTCTGCTCAAACTCGTCGTCTGCGTCCGAGTCTGCGTGGTAGGCCGTGCCGCTGGGGTATGAAGCCATTTTCGAACGTTATAACTGCGACTGCGGCTGCCACCTTGTTGTCGTTGACATCGCCAAGCTCGATATCGGTGCCCTTCGCGGCGGAGACCTATTGATGTGTCCTGCTTGTCGTTGACCTCTAGCTGGCGCGCAAAGACGAGTTTCACGGTGAAGAGTAGGCGTCGTGTGCTGTCGTGAGGCGCAGCGTCGGGCGGCTGCCGCTGAATAACGTTGAGTGTTTGCGATGATCGTTGGGCAATCGGGCAGGAGAGACCGAGCCTGCCACAGGTGAATGACACACTGCAGCCGTAAGATATTTGCGAGGTTGGCAGGAGCTTAGCAGCTACACTGTGAACGCCAGACAGTTGTTATCGTGCCTTCTAAGTTCGGGGCCTGGAGCGCATGATCCTGTTCTCTCATCAAGTTCCCTGTCGATCATCGCGGCAACGCTAAACTTTAGGCCTGCAGGGCATCCCCGAGAAGCCGAGGGGATCGCCGCTCCATTAGATGGGTCCAATCTTTATCATCACCATTGATGTGCTGACTCAGTCTCAACGAAACGTCTGCATTGCCTGGTCCTAGACACTACTCGGTCTACAAAACTACTCTCTCAAACGCATACGCCGACTTCAGCCTATCTTTGAGCATTCCAACTTCTCTTGCCGAACGCCGTTGCACCTGTCCTCCTTTCCGTACCTTGAACCTGTCGATGTCCTCCTCTGCTTTCAAACTGAGGGGCAACGTCGATCCCGACAGAGCTCCGGGCTCCGCAGAGTCCGGTTCTGAGTACAGCGTAACGATTTGGCCCTTGCCGACATCGTTGATGTCCTTCTTCTCCACCTTAGATCGCACCTCAAAAGGTTGTCGTTCAACAGACTCGGCGTATCGCAAGGTCTCGCGGAGTATTCCTTGCAACATGTTCGAGTCCTCCACAGCCTGACTCGCGCTGATGACTTCTGACAAGAGCTCCGGAACCATCTTCTCAACGAACGCTCCTTCTTCCGCTGACCCAAGAAGTCCCACCGGTCCAAGAGCATCGATGCAGCCGTTTAGTAAAGTGACTAGGCCCTGGAGTGGGATTTGCCGTTGAGCAACCATCGACTCTTCAACCTCTTCGCCTGCAGTCGATGCAGGTGGACTTGGGTAGTTGCGCATTCCACCGAGTCGAGTATAACCACCAAGGAAGAGCTGCTGACGGAGAAACTGTATCAAGGCTAAGAGTTCTCGCTGCCCAAAGGACGATGTCCGCATTTGCTCGGATACTATGGCAGGCCCAGTCAATGCCAGTCGCTTCAGCGCATATGCAAGACACGTGGTTGTGGGAGTGCTTGTGCTCAACTCGCTGGACCGAGCTCCAAGCACAAGTTGCTGTCCAGGTACGAGGCTGTTCGTCTCCAGTTCTCCATTGGTCAGCGTCCCTTGTGTCTCAAGTTCCGATTGCTGTAGCACTTTGTTGACGAGGGATCTTGCGATGAAGGTCAGGACTCCTGGCTGAAAGAAGGGTGAGTGCTGCACATAGCCAATCAGTAGCTCATGCTGCTGATCAGCGTCCAGCAGTGCTTGAGCCACGGCTGTAGGACTCAGAGCAGATTGACTAAGACGTAGTGCCTGCGCAACACGAGACGTCTCGAGCAGACCACCACTAATACACCATTGAAGCAATTCCGGAAGCACAAGAGCGACTTTGATGGGTTTGGATGCTGGGCCGCCAGTAGTGGTGTCGATGGTGAAAATTTTGGAAAGAAGGTAATCGACCTTGCTTTTGGGCATCTTCGACGAAGTAAGATCCTTCGACCGCTGCAACTTGAAAGCACCCTTGAACCTCTCTTCAAAGCCCTTTACATCTTGCTGTTCAGCCAGATTGTCTAGGTCCTTGGAAATGATAGGCCAGTCTTGGACTTGCTGTTCTCGCTCTAGTCTGCCGATCGAGTACGTCTGCTGAGAAGATGCACCACCTGCGTGCTCTATTCCAATGTCACCACGTAAGATGTTGCCTGCGAGTAATGAACCTTGTTTAAATGGGTGGCGGGAACCATCTCTCGAGTGAATGTCGATGGCCAGAAGCTGGCTGCCATTGCAAGCCAGGACCCTTTTCATCTGCGAGAAATAGGCAATCAGTGTCATTCGCGAGCTGTCGTCCCCATCCCGCTTTCTCTTCAAGGATCCAGAATTCAGACTTGAGCTTGCCTGTAATGCCGTGAACTTTTTGTTGTACGCTAGAAGCTTGCCGGGGGTTAAGTAAAGACTGATCTCAGGACTGAGCTCAAGACTCGACAATAGGTCGGGGACAAAGTGCTCACGCTCCGACAGTTTCTGTGGTACGATAGCGGTAATGTCGAATGTTCTGACTGAAGTTGTTGTGCTGATTTCGAGCTTCGAGTTGGCAAGAGTAAATTCTGCACTGGCTTTCTTGACCGATCCAGGCCGTTGTTCGTGCAGGTCGTGCAGCAACAGGAGCTCGAGGGATGTGTTTGAGCTGGCAGAAGGTGTTGCAGGGTTGAGGATCCAGATGCCGAGATGAATGTGTTTCGTTTCAAGGTTTTGATAGACTGCTGCGATGAAAATCGCTTCTTCGGCTACAGTTGATACCAGGTCCTGCCGAGACTTGAGTATGGAAGATTGTGCTTCCGCTTTCGACAAAGACTGAGCGGCCAGAAGCTTGATAGGAGTTTTTGCGTCTCCGAGCAAGCATTGGTGTTTGACAACGTCCCCATTCGAAGGGAAGACAGTGATACATCCATCTTCTTGTACCACGAGGACATCTTTTTCACCTATGCTGGCTGGCTGGATCTGAAATACCGGCGCTTGAACTTTCAGCGCATGAGTCTTGGTTGCGACAGAAACATCGGAACCTTTTCTTGTCTGCTCATAACACTGAATCGATGTCTTTCCTCGTCGCTGCACTGCGCACCAAGATCTGCGGACAAAAGTATCCTTATCGACGTGAACTCGTTCGGAGTATGGGTTGCTAACGAACGTGGCATCGGGTGGGACGGGCCAAGATACTACGTTTCTGCCATTGACGACCTAGAGAGCTATTAACACCACAACAGAGGATGTATCTGCTCTCGCATACCTCGAAAATGTTAAGAGAATTTCCGTCCACCGCAGCGCAGATCTCATGTCGCTTCTTCTTCTGCTGAGCGCGAATGCCATACACCTGGCAGAACTTCGTCTGTCCTTCACCCGTAAGGCCAGCACGCGGCAGTCTAGCTAGCACCGCTGGTTCACCAATCTCCATGTTGCTACTGAGCAGTCGTACTGCTGGTGCTGGTGCTGGTGCTCTATTACCTGCACGACAAATCAAAAAATGATGGTAGCTTATCAGCACGTGACTGTTATCGATCATGACGTGAAGACGCGTTCATGCGCTCTCAGACGCGTTCCCCGACCGAAATTCACGGACTAGGTCATGTCCCACGTAGACCTCACTCGGGCATCTTGTGGCTGAGATGGACATCGCTTGAACGCACCTTCAGATGTCAACGGTCGATGGTCTCAGCCTGACCCAGCATGTGCTACCAACAACAAATGACTTGATGTATTCATTCTTGAAGCAAGGCACGTGCTGTCAAGACTGTTCCAGTGTACATGCCTGACAATGGATGCAGCAGCCCAGGAGAACACGATTCAACCAACGCAAGACTCATCTCGACCGTGCTTGGAACCGGACAAAACATGGTCCTCAGAGGGGGTTACATCCTCAAGCGTGCCCCAACAACAGAATACCACTTCGTATGCAGAAAATGGCAGCCTCAACTCGGCCAGCGTTGATCACAGGGTGGACACCAACGACGGGCAGGAAAGAAAGTTGGTTCACGCATTTGACGTGCTTGGTGATCGAAGCAAGAGACGGAAAGTGAGCCAAGAGCCTGATGAACAAGTGCTGGAGGCCAGCTCAACCCCTTCGGTGTCAGCGAAAGAGGTTCCAGGAGGGTCATCAGTAGCGCCAACACAAGTCACGTCTCAGACACCTGTCTCTATCGAGCTGGAATCTAAGTCACCACCTGTTGCTACACCGAGCACTCCGAAACGGAGGAGAGGGCGACCGCCAAAATCCACCCCCGATGAAACGCAAAAGACGCTTCAGCCCAATATTGCCAAGCAAAGTCAGGATGGAAGTATCCTGGATGATGGTGGACAGAAGCAGAGAACGCCTCGCAAGAAGACCATGCAAATAAGTGCTAGTGGAAAGTTGTTCGAGGAGCCAGCAAAGTTACAGCCCTTCGACTTACCAAAGAAAGAGCTAGGACAAAGACCGAAGCCAGCACAGACTAGCAAAAATCTTAAGCTGAAGAACGGCAAGTTCGCCCAGACGCGTGTCGTTGCGATTAGGTATCGGGATGTGGCTGCGGATCCCACATTGTTCAGTAATAAAGTCGAGGAAATATTCTCAAGGCCGGCCAACCCCCTGGAAACAAAACGCAAGATCCCCGCCCCATCAGGCTCGCGACCACAAGAACATGGCACTTCGAAGGTTACCCATCCTTTCTTTCTTGGTAAATCAAGAGAACAGCCCGTGAGCGGTCTCGCAGCTACACCTGGCACAAACCCCAATGGTCATACGACGGACCACGAGGATCCTGCTGCCGAGGTCCAGAAGCCGGTTGCCTGGAAGGACATCGTTTTCAAGTCAAACAAGCCAGCGCTCTCGAGGGACCTGCAGCTTGAAAAGCCATCATGGCCCCCTCTTGCTTATCAGCATGTTCGTCCGGATGCGCAGAGAGTTACCCAAGCTGGCGATGAGGTCAAGGCCGCTAACAAGCGCAAAGCAAAGGCACGCGGAGTCCATGTGGGTGACGACGAAAACCTGCTGTCATGCTTCACGCGTGAAATTTCACGACAATCTACTGTCCTATGTGACACAACGCCGCCGCGGAGGCTACAAGCCATAAGTCGAGACGCTATAGCTGGCATCATCCCGGAACCTCGGTACACGCAGCATGTACAGGCTGTGTCCGCAGCAAGAGTACATGCCCTCAATAATCTGAGCTCTTTCGATCGTGCGGAGGCATCTGGACCTCTCCCTTGGACGCATCGATACGGCCCCACGTCTTGGGAGCAAGTCCTTCAGCCTCAGTGCTTTAGTCTTTACGAATGGTTGCGCACCCTGGCTGTCCATAACGTGAAACAAGGGCTGGACTCGACGCAATCGAGACCTGCCCCCAAAAGGAGGAAAAAGCTGAAGAAACGAGATGATGGACTGGATGATTTCATCGTCAACGACGACCAATACCTTGAACCGAACAGGCCCAAGAATGCTATCATGATTGTTGGGCCAAATGGCTGTGGGAAAACAGCGTCAGTATATGCCGTTGCCAAACAGTTAGGATTTGAGGTCTTCGAAATACATGCCGGCATGCGACGAAGCCAGAAGGACATTTTCGATAAAGTTGGTGACATGGCTCAAAACCACATGGTGCAAGGAGGACAGCAAGCTAGCCGAGATTCGAGCGTTGTGAACGAGACAGACGCAGCCTCCAGCCAAGCAGAGCCAGCTCAGCCATCTGTAGCAGCTCTTCTTACGGGATCGGGAAAGAAAAAGGCTTTGCAATCGTTTCGTGCGGTCACACCGCAATCCAACAAGGAACAAAAACAGTCCCTGATCTTGTTCGAGGAAGTCGATCATATATTCGAGGACGACCGTGGCTTTTGGACAGGTGTCCAGTCATTGATTCAAAACTCGAAACGGCCCGTCGTGTTGACTTGCAATGACTTACAAAAGGTCCCTTTAGCGGAGTTGGAATTGCACACAACAGTGACCTTTGTCGCACCACAGCCAGAAGTCGTTTCAGAGTACCTCACTTACATTGCTGCTGCTGAAGGGCATCTCATCCGGCCTCAAGCGATTGAGAGCTTGTATCGAAGCAAAGGTTGCGACCTTCGAGCAACAATGTCTGAGCTAGATTTCTGGTGTCAAATGACAGTGGGCTCGGAAAAGTGTGGTCTAGACTGGTTCCCGAACCGCCAGGCTGCCATCGACGCCACAGACCAGCCAAGACAACGTATATTCAGCCAGAATACTTTTCACGAGGGCCTTGATCTACTGCCAGAAGTGCATCGGGATCTTGAACAGATCATTGATTTTGTTGGCACATCTCTGGACATGCCAATGGACGGATTACTTGAAAGTGGTCCGAACGACCTGCGTACGTTGGACTCGTTTTCAATGCAGCAATCGCTCGACGATTATGAGGTTATGAGTATCGCGGACATATTAGATGTTTCCAAAAGGCCTCTTCTGTACACGCCTACAGCTTTTGGCAAGTCAGCCGCTGCCTTGCTCACGAACAGGGCAGAGCTTGCCAGTTACAAGGTTGCCAGTCAGGACCGTCAAAAGAGGCGGCTCTCCTTCACTTGCTTGGAACCCCTCAATGTGGAGCGACCTGTGTTCCCACCTGCTCAAGGACGTCTGGCGCCGTCCCTCGATCTGCCACGCTCCGTGCTAGCGGCCGAGATCGCACCATACGTTAGAACTATTGCATCCTTCGATCTAAGGCTAGAACAGCAAAGAGACGAGCTCTTCTCTTCACAAGGAAAGAAGACAAGGACGACTAGAGCTGCCCGTGCTGCTGCAGAAGGAGGTGAAAAAGCAAACACGAGACGCGAGAGGTGGTTTCCCCCGAATCTGGATCTAGATGCAGTGTTGAGAACCGGTAACGATTGGCCGCAATGGCTCGAAGACAAAGACGAAGACGTGGAGCAGATCTGAAGACTGTGGTGTCATAAGTGTTGATTTGCAGCCATGTATCTTAACGCTAAGATCTAGTCAATATCATCGCTCTGAAGTTCAGTATTGCTAATTGTGTGCCGCGCTTCTCTGTTTCAACCTATTCTCGATGTCTACCATAGACCCTTTTTGTCGCAGAGCTCGCACGGCGTCCCAATACAAGAAGCACACAATACATAAAGGTAAAGGGGACAGGCACGTAGACCACAATACGTATGCGAATGTACCTATGGAGTAGATCAAGCATGCTGCAGGTTTCAATTGACACCATGTGCGCCTCGCATACTAGTCACAAGGGGCGCAGCTTCTCGATGTTCCACCAGATATTGGAGTGCTTCCCTCTGCCAAGGCCCCCGCCCGGACAACCAAATTGGCCGCGTCGGCCACTGCACCGCCTATTTCCCTTTACCTTGTCGACAACACCTCAACATCTACCTATCGTCACACAAAACAGGTTCGTGCACGATGTACTACTGTCGCTACCAGTTCGTAAATTTCGTTCGTGACCGAAACCTTAGACCATCTTATCGACAATCTATCGCCAACCGAAGCGGACATTCATGTTGTCTGCGAGGAGCAAGAGTACTTAGCATGCATGCAGGAAATGCAGCTAACAAAGCTCTACGAGCTCTCAAACAGGAAGCTTGGAATCCGGATGACACTTGAGGTGTTCGCTATTGGCTGACGGAAGCCCTCTGGTTTCTCATACTGCCGACCCTCTGCATGGTAGGGATCAGCTCTGAGCTTCGCTGCCCCTCATCTACATGCTTGTTCTTGGTGCGTACTACCGCTATCTGGTACCTGCGGATAAAGCACGTTGACGGTCTGCTGGCTGTGAATCCATAAATGCTACCAGGTATACGTCTAGCAGTCCTCTCTAACGGTCCGATTTTCGTGGCCGAAAGTTGATCCGCAGACATACTTTCTCAAGCTCCGCCAGTAAAGAACAATCATGGCTTGAAGGGCGAAAAGAAGGTAAGCTTTCCCAGACTACAAAAGGCGATGCTCGACCCAGTCTTCAAGCTCCTTCCAGATTTCCCGTGCTGTTACAAGTGAGCTGCTGTGACCATGAGGCTTCAAAGTGCCGCTATCTTGTCGTTCGCGGCTGCAGCGTCCGCCAGATGGACGAACAACCTCAACTACCGTTCTCCTTCGGAGCACCACCCCTTCATGGGCATTGCTATTCACAAAGTCGTTCGTCGTTCAGATCTTGCCACTCCGTTTGATGCGAGCCAGCTGAATTTCACACATGGTGTTGCTTCTGGTGATCCATACCCTGACTCCGTAGTGCTAGTACGACGCTCCATGCTAGGTCACTAGAATCACTGCTGACGAGGGTAGTGGACTCGTTGTTCGCCTGTATACGATAACGATAAGAGCAACGGTAAGCACATAGTCAAACCAGCGGCATACAAGCTGAAACGAAACAGTTACCGTCAGCGGGACTGTGCCCCTGTACAACCACAACACAGACGAATATGTCTCTATCTCTACAGCGCCAGTATGCGTCGACTGGCAAGTCTCGACGTCACCGAACATGACCAATCCGGTCAGCTCTGGTCGAGTGTACACCAGCTCTGACATCGACTACACTATTAAAGTACGGAACACAGTGACACTCTCGAACTCCAAACTAACAACAACAGGTTGAGGCAACGAAGCTGCAGTCATTCACTCAGTACTACTACCGCTTTGGCGTCTGCAACTCTACTAACTACAGCCCCGTCGGCAAAACGAAGACGTCCCCAGCGACTGATGACGACACTGCGGGTGTCAGCCTAGCTGTCTATTCCTGTTCCAACTACAACTTCGGCTTCTTCAACGCTTTTGGGAACCCTGCACGAAAGGACTCTGTGGATTTTGTGGTTCACCTCGGAGACTTCATCTATGAGTATGCTGAAGGTGCTTACGGCTGGGGGTGGTCCATCGGACGAACTCCTCAACCGAACGTCGAGATCAGAACGCTTTACGATTATCGTAAGCGACACGCTTCGTACCGTGCTGATTTGGACTCGATCGAGTCTTTCCAAAACTTCGCGTGGATACCAGTGTGGGATGACCAGTAAGATTCGTCACATTCTGATTACAGTGCTCGACTGATGACATATAGTGAGGTTGGAGATAACACATACCGGGACGGAATGGCAGACCAGAACAATACGGAGAATAGCTTCATCCAATACGACATCGAGTTCGGTGGCGAGCACATCGCATTCGATCAGCGCAAAATGAATGCTGTAAGAGCAGTAAGTGGTTTTACGCATCCTCCAGACTCCACAATGGCGGGCCGGTGCTGATTCCAATAGTACTTCGAGTGGATGCCCATCAGGCAAGTCGAAATGGACGACAACCTCCGAATATGGCGGAGCTTCAGTATGGGCACGCTGTTCGACCTCATCATGCTTGACACAAGAGATTACGACCGTTCCATCACTGACCTATATTGGAATACTGATTACATCCACCAGATATCGAACGACGCAGGCCGGACCATGATGGGGAGCAGACAAGAGAACTGGCTTTATGGGCAGCTGACAGAGTCTCAACAGAGAGGTGCGACCTGGCGTCTCATCGGCAGCCAAACCGTGTTCTCGCGTGTGAATTTGTCACTTGCGTTGGGTGACGAAAATCCTCTCAATTACGATGCTTGGGACGGCTACCAGGCGAACCGCAACCGGACATTTCAGCACCTGTACGAGAACAACATCAATAACAATATTGTTATGGCTGGTGACTCTCATGCATCTTGGGTGTCCGACCTCGTCTGGCTCGGTGAGCACCCATACAACGAGTCGACTGGTGAGGGCTCAATCGGCGTTGAGTTTTCTGGTAGTGCCGTCAGTTCACCATGTCCGTTCGGTCAGAACATCACCCAAGTCAGCGCAAACAACTACTCGGACTGGCTGGTACACGCCAACAGGGAACTGCAATGGCAGGATCTATACTTCAGAGGCTACTACGAGTTGACCGTCTCGAAGGAGAAGGTTGATGCGCAGTACTTCGGCATTCCTTCGGTTGTTCAGCGTCTGCCTTATGAGATCAGCATTGCGAATTTCACGGTCATGGCTGGTGCCAATGCGCTGCAGAGACCTGTTGGTGGTGGTGTTGTTGGATCTGGTGCGCTGAAGTATGGTGTGACGAAAATTACTAACGTGACGATAACACTCTTACTGGGCAGTATGTGGTCACTGATTTAGAGACTTTTGGGTACGATCAGGGTCCCATGGGCAGCTATTGATAGCATGGGTATTGAGCAGCTGGTGATGAGTACTGCTGGTGGGCCTGATGTTCCAGCTTTCAACCAGGGCGTCCTCTGCAAAGAGAACTTACAGCAGAACAGCTAGGACAAAACATGATCGAACGGGGAGACAAAGCATCGAGGTGGTCTCTGCTGGATATGGTCTTCTGTAGAACCATTCTGAAATTCAGAATGTAATAATTGAAAAGGTGACGACACTGGTATTGCTGGGGTTTCCTGCTGAGTGACGAGCTGCGCAGAGCGATTTGGGCATTAGTCGTTCCACCTGGCAGCTCCGCAACGCAACAGAGATCCAACTTCGCTCATGATCGACCCTCATCTGTGAGTTCAGCCTGATCCTCTCTCGCGTTGCAGATACTGACTATCTGATTTCTAACCACAAGCCTGACCTTAGTCGCCCTTCCTAACATCGTGAGCGGCCGGGCTCTGCCAGTTGCTAGTGGCATCACGTGTCTGACGGCGTGGACACTCTTGGCAATCCTTCGAATCACAACAAGGTCCGTGCACGACATGGCAAGCTGCTCAAGCTTCTGTGTCAACCGATGCTTCAATGTAAGAAGACTAACAAAGTTTCTTCGAAGGATGCTGTCCACACACTTTCGTTCAGTCGAATTGAGAACCGACTTCTAGCAATAAGTACCCAGCGCTCCAGTCGTATCTGGCAGTGCTCAGGAATATCCGACTTCGCTGCAGCGAACTCATCTCAATTGCCTCCGAGCTGCGGCATGGACAAGTCGAGGAACACTCAACTTTCGTCGACATAGAGGTTTCGGAGCGACGTTCTTCTAGCTGTCAGCAATGGGAAACACTTCGCAATGTAAGACGAACCGTGTGGTACATCACCGTCTGATATGTGCTTACACAAGCATACACCTCTCCTTGTACAGACAATTGGTGAAATGTGAGTGGTGTTCGTCATTTCTAGGGGCGGCTTTCTGTCTTGGGATGTTGTACCTGGATACCAAACACGATATACGGTCCACTTATACGCCAATGATGGGTCTGATCCGGTCGCGAAGTGTCTAGTACCATCAGAAGCACCTGTCCGTATGGCGCACGTCAATATGGGTGCCAACAAATTCTAGATGGGTCGTGACCGGGTCGGTCGCGTATGATCCGCCGGATAGCTAGCTCGCTGAATCTAGTCGTGACGCGTGCTGTGTCACGATCTTCCATCACAGCTGTATCGTTGCATTGTACGAGGCGCATCTTATGCGGTCAGGCTTTGTCGTCTGCCTGGGGCCCTCGACTTTCTCGCCCCTATCAACACAAAAAGACGTTTCCTTGAGACAGCCGCCATGGACATGCATGGAGAGCTTAATGACATGCTAGGGCAGAGATGAACATCAAGTCGCACACGACTTCCACTGATCATAACTGCTGGTCACCAATGGTCGTTCAACGGAGAAGACAGGCTACGCCTAACTTCAAAAAAGAGATGCCTCCATTTCAAAAAAAACCCCGGTCCTATCAACTACCGACAATCACCCAGTCCTTCATCTCATCGTCTACGTCTAGCTCAGCAAGTACGTCAGTTACATCACTGATGATGTTCAGATCAGCAGCGTCCCTCTCCATCCCAGCTTTGGCTGCTGGTCGCTTTGACCGCATCCTGGCTGTGGCTATTCGTACTCTCGCGGACCGGACCGCAAGGCTTGACTTTTCCGCCTCTCGACAATGGCGTCGGCAATTCTGCTTCGCATAGACAGAAAACAACGAGCTCTGCCGAATTCCGTTGGTCTCGTTACGCTGTGGGGCGCCATCAAGCTCAGTCTGGGCTAAGCAAAGCAATGCGAGGGTCTTAGAACTGGCATCAATACCACGGACGCGATACTTGCGCAAGAACCTTCCCATCGCAGGCAACGCAAATCGTACCAGGCCACGTGCATCTTCCTCGAACAGCACCTCACATATTGTCCACCAGTCTGTCTGCAGGGTTCTCCGCTGCTCCTTCTGAACCGAGTGTTGACTTTGTCGAACATGTAGGCTTACCGCTCCTTCTAATTCTCCCAATAGCATAAGGCGAGAACTGTTCAGAACACAGGAAAGCGCGCAACAAACACTTGAGAACTGATTTTGTGAACAAGCCACGAACACCCTTCGCAACGCGTCTCGACACCGTGCCAGATCAGCACCAGAGGTGCTGCTTGTACCGGCCACCTCTTCCTTGTCAGAAAGCTGCCGGTTCTGGTCGTTGGCTGGAAAGCTCGGACCATGCTGGACATCAAATGTCTGAATGGTGGCGACATTAAGTTGTCTCTGCGGGCTGTTCGTGCTAATTTGCTGCTTTGTGTGCTTTGGTATGTGGGCTAAGCTACTTGGTTGACTCACAGCCTGGAAGATGCTTATATCCTGATGGTTCCCCTCCACGTGGAGGTCTGGACTGCGGATGTAGTCTTGTACATGATGGTCTGGGGGTGACGATGAGATCCCACGGAATTTTGATACATCGTGTGTCGATGTGCTTGCGTTTTGGGTTTGGTTGAGACATGTTCTTGAGCTGCGAGTCGAGCACCGCACATGGACCATGAGAGAAAGCTACCATCTGAACCGTTTGACCTGCTTTGCACACAATACTCGAGGAGGGAACGTGTGATTTATACCAGATTCCCGGTCCAGGACCCAGCCTGCTAGAACGGCAAGGCAAACATCTGGTTCGCAACCGGAGAAGTCGAATGGGCCGTTCTTTTGCCCCAATTGCTAGCTGGTACAGCAAAAGAGTTCGAAGGACCCTGTTGGAAGCCACCTTAGGCGTAGCAGCGTCGTTCGTCACTCTACGTGAATACACGATCTCTAAAAGCGTTGATCGGTCTCGCGTGCAATCAGTGGACTCACCGGTCAGCTTAAGCCTATAGATTGCGAGTCACCAGGATCACCGGAGGAAAGATCAATAGGACTCTCTCGTCAGCCAATCAAGGTATAGCAACAGCGTGGGGTCGAAAACGTAACCCCATTTTTGGAGTCCTTTGAGGACTTCCTCAGAGCACGAGCCAGTTCATGGAGCTTGTGTGGCGTTGGCAAGGCTCACGGCAAGTCCAAATTCCGTCACGCTAAGAAATCGGATCGTGTCGAGTCGCAGACCTTACGCGACTCTATGAGATCAGCCGTATTTGAAAAGGGCTTAGACTATCTCTGGTGCTAGTCTCAACTCTAGTAGTTCCCACGTCCCGGGGTGTCCTCGAATCATAAGCCATGGTTTCACGCGGAGAAGCCCAAGGCACACGACACGGCGCCCACTAACCATAAGGCAAAACTACCAAGCCATCTAGCCATACTCATAGCGTGGCTTTCCTGCAATTCTGATGCGCAAAGTCTTCAGAAAAGCGTATAAGAGTCAACAATGCATATTGAAGCTTTTCATTGTTGTAGCAGAGCAAAAAGAGTGATATTCTACAGCATTTTGTCGTATTTTGGTTTCTGCCGTGTCAGACCAAGAGCGTCAAGTTCGAGACGACAGCGTTGAGTATAAGCTATATGCGAGGCCACAGCACTGACTTTCCTCTTCATACTGATGAGTTCTATCGACGATGGACTTATTAATGAACAAGTCACAAGTGACAGTGTCACAAGAAACCAGCGAGACTTTTTGAAGTGCCATCGGTGCCGTCACGACGGCAAGAAATGCGACAGTGGTGGTCGCGACTGGGAGTCAAAACGAGAGAAATGTCTAAGGTGTAGCCGCCTTGGGCATGAATGTGGCCCGTCCGAAAGGAAATCAAACCGACAAAAGAGTTTGATATCTACAGCGTACAACGACCGTCATACACTACCAGCCGTAGTTGATCAAGCGCGAGTCTTTGTCAGTGGACAACGACCTCAATCTCGCACGTCAGGCGTCAAGCGTCCAATGGTTCCTTGGGCTGTTGACGACGATATGCAGCCGTTCTCTCGTTTGGCGACCATTATTGCAAGCCAGCAAGTTCTCTTCAGGTGCCGGTCAGATTTGTGGACACTGGTCCCATCAATCGGCCCGGCAGACCTACAAAAGCATGATGACAGGTTGACAAACATCACTAGCATTCTTGATGATGACTTCCAATCGATTGCCGCGGAGATCTCATCCCAGCTCGGGACTTCGACCAACAGCAACAAGGAAACATTGGAGTGGAAACTCTCGGCATTCAGTTGCCAGAAGAGGACATTGCAACAACAACGCGAACTCCTGACACAGAACCGCGGCGCTGCAACTGTACTGAATGCAAAGGCAGAATCACCTGAAACACTCACATCACGATTACCGAGCCACGTCAGCAGCTATACAAGAGACTTTGCATAATGCTTCTGCCAGAGCATGCAAGCCACATGGGTCGGCAACCCGATATAATCAGAGTGATGAAGAGCTACAATTATGCTTGGTCTGTTCCAGCCTCACATCTCGCATATTGGAACCGAGACAAGGATACAGCGTTGCAACTGTGGGAACAATCGTCTACTCGGAGGACAGATATCGACTGGCTTGGGCGGACATTCGCCCATATTGTCGTGGACACTGGCGACTCTGAGACCATGATAAAGATGACTGATTCCAATTCGGATCAGTCCTTCGTCCGTCACGCGGCGTCTGATAGACTCGGCCGATCGCTCTTGATGATTGCTGCAGCATCAGCCAATCGGCACATCTTCGCTACCTTACTGGATCACGAAGCAGACACTAGACCCCACCCATCGAGCCCAAGCCTATTACTTGATCTGGCGCAAGAGGCGGGATCCGAGCCAATTGTCCGCAGGATCATCAAAGAAAGTATCGTGTTGCCACCATACTATATCGTGGCCACGGACAATGCCATACGAGCAGGCCGAGAAGACATTGCTCAGTGCTTCCTTCAATGGCTCAGTATAGAAGACCAGGACGAAATCGATGCGTTAGCAATCTCGGCTGAGATATACGGGATGCCGGATCTCTCCTCCAAGCTTCGATGTATCACTGCCCCCGTAGCCACTCCTGACAACGCGGTAGACGATCTCGACCAATGGCAGTTTCCCACCTTGTCGGCATATAATAACAGCTTCGATGATACGTTACCACCATCGCAAGCTCACGAAGTCTTCAATGACCCCATGCCAACATCTGAGTGGGAACTGACGCCCTTCCAAGTTTAAGACCTGACTCCAACCGGCTTGTCATTCTTTTCAAGTCCCAACGAAGAGTACTATCGCCAGCTTCAATACACTTCCTTCGGTCAAAGCTCTTCGTCAATCCTACCAGGCAGTTCTTGAACTCTATTCAGGTAGTGCCTTCTGAAAACAATGTCTATCTAGTGGACGGACGAGTCCAAAGCAGATGTAGCCTCCTTTCCACCACCCATCCTATCAACATGATCCCCCCTTGTACGCTTAACCTACGATATTCGCCGCACAAAAGCGGTCATTACGAACGACAAGGGTTGTGGTTCTCACGTCAATCGTGTCTTCGGCGGAGCACCAGAATTATGTCTCGATATTCCTCCGTATCACAGTGGAAGGATTGGATACATTTCAAGGCACTCACCTATACCCTGCCACCCCACAACTGCTGATACTCATTTTCCGTCCGAAGCTAATACTCCCTCCACTTCAACTCTATGCAAAGATGACCGAACAAAGCTCACGGTCAATACCGCCAAGTTTGGACGCCGCTGGGACAGACCAATTCAGACCAGATGCTCCTGAATCCCAAAGAAGGATCGCAACGGCACTTGAAGCCGTTGGGATGCAAGCGGCGGAGAATCCGTTGCACGTCGACAACGCATCATGGTGTCGTCTGCGACAGCCATAAGCATCGCGGCACTCCGTATGCCAGCCAGGAGTGTCTTGGGGACAGAATTTGCAGCAAGCATGCAGGATCAAGGAATAATGGTAGGCCAGAACCGGTGGAGAATTTAGTCGAGCACCTGCTCGACGGTCCACAGGCAGATGGGCTTGTGAGCACAGATGCCGGATTTGCGACTGAGGAATACGAGAGGTATTGTGTACCCCCGGAACTCCCGTACGGGTCTGGCGTTAGCACAGCGCTTAACAGCCCAGCTGATGCGTATTTCGCTTGGGTAGAGTCCCAGTCACTGCGGTAAGGGTACGCCTGAACTACTTGTATTCCCCACTTGGTTGCTGACGCCTGCTTTAGTTATCCTTACCAAGCAGGATCCTCCAGCTTTTTGACACGGGCTCACAGGATATTCCCCACAACACAAGAAATCGACGAATTCATAGAAGAAATCTCAGCTGGCATGCTGAGCAAGTCGTGAACATCGACGGTGAGCGCTGTTTGGTATCACGCTGGCACACAATTTAGTGTCAAAGCTTTCGTGCTTGAGGGTGAGACGATCGTTGGCGTAGCGTAGTGGTCTTTTCGAGACCTATAGTGTACACACGCAGCGCGGCTACCCCTGTAACTAGGAGAAGCTGCGTGTCGTCCGACTGTGGCCATATCCAATGGCCAGCCGACCTTGTTTGGTTGTCTCTCCAGTGACCCAACAAATCTCCGTTGCTTGCGTCTGTGTTTCTGTCACAACGCAGCTAGACCCGACCAGCTTGAAGGATTCAGGCTTATACGGCTTTTGGCGGAGTAGGTACAGCATTTACTCATTCGCTGTCACATCGGCGTATAGACGGGCTAAAGTCCCCAATCTCGCGCATACCCTGGTCCGGGACAACTCTACTAAGCACGTGTATTCGCAAGTGTCTCATGGAAAATAGGCAGCCACTTGTTCTCCGCAGTGCGTATAATCAGTGCAGGGATTGGCCCACCGTGACAGATTTGGTCGAAAACGAAGCCCTAGAGAAACTATCTATTGAACAGAGCTTGGGCCATGCTTTGGAAGCGGTCAAGGAACTGTTGGTAGACAGGAGGTCCCCTACGCTATCCTGTCGTGATTTCCGGTGAGCATGACAAAACAAACCTACAATTAATTCAGCAGTGCGAAGTGCTCGAAGGAGTCAAGCTTATCCACTAAGCATGACGACCAGGAAACAGGCTAGACAAACGCGAGGCGCTGTGCCTGCGTTCATTAGAGGCAATGATCAACACACTCACGACCCACCGTCTGCCGCTTGCCGCTTGCCACTTGCCACTTCGCCTGTTATATTTCGATGAGTGGGCATGGTATACAAGCATGAGGAGGGTACTTTGTCCTTGGTAAATCATTCTGCATGCCAGACCTACCCAGCCAGGGCGGGGCGTCAATAGCCTGCGATGAGTCTGTTCCGCCACCTTGAACGTGCAAAGGGTGCACGTCAGACCCCACGATCAGACACGTCAGAGTTGACAAAGTGACGCCGGCAGAAGACGCAGTCGGAACAAGTGACCGACTGAGGCGAACGGAGGAAGCTACACCGTCCAAATGTGTCGACTCGTGCAGATTCTAGGCGTTTCAAAGGCTGTGAGCCATTGTAACTACTGAACGATGGACTGGATGCAATTCGCGATCCGAGTGTGCCTTATTCGCTACATATCTTCCGCGGGTACATTAGCTTTAATCTGCGGATTTGGTCATGATAGTTCCTGACCTAGATTCCTCTGCTGAGAAAGTGGTCAACATCTTGCGGTCAGTACCGGCAAGAACGTTCTTCGCAAATTTAGCTGCCGACACAAGTAGCAGAGTAAGGAGGAATGGTCTTACATAGACCAGCATGCGGCCGCTTTAGTGTGTTGCCCGGCATTAGCGGATTGCTATGAGACAAGGGCGTAGATATCCAGCAACATCGTCGTTGAATTGAAGCGGCTAGCACGGCGTGTTCTCGTAGAGCCTTGCCGGACGCCTGTTTCCATGTTATCTGATGAGTCAAAAGTACTCTTGAGCGTTTGTATGTGCGATTATAATTACATACGCTATCACGCAAAATAGGCCTGCGATGGTTGATGCAAAAATCTTACTACGCCAGTGGGTCCAACCCTATTCAGGGGGAAACCGCAATCTCTGGGTGTCAGAGTCGAGCATCTGGTCAACCCTCTGGAGGTAAATATTGAAGGTGAAATCATAACATCAGGTATTGAGCAGCAACCCAGGACGACCTCATCCTGAACTTGCGGACGTTGTCACTTTGAGCTCTCAAATTAAAGTCTTTGCAAGGTCAGTTAGAGATATCACAGGATGCTCGTTTAAAATGATTCTGGAACTTACAGGTGTTGCCGTTGTCTCCTTGCCTGGAAAGACAAAAACGACCGGTGATCTCACTGACCTGTATGCTTGCAGCGGCCATCTTGAGTTTCTAGAGGGGAGGAGAGGCCGTGGCTTTGTTGCTCGTGATGGCCGGGGCAGCAAGCTGCGATGGACAACCACTCTCCAGATAACTCTCCTCAGAAAATTGATGTTCTGCCACTTCGTGCTCGAGCATTGTGTCATGTCTCAATTCTGCGTTTTGTCAAACCCTGCGAAGTGCTCGTACTCAGTTTGAGATGCCGACTTTCCAAATGAATATGACACTGAACCGGCTGTGACAAAGTAGGAAAGCCCCCTGTAAAGTTTTTGGCTATCAGACATCCACCGCCTCGTTCTATCTGGATGATCACTCCGTCGTATGAGTAATATCACATATTTCAATGAAGTGCTCGTTCAGTTCGTACTAGCAAGATATGCCAACGAGTAGTGGATAGGCGTAGCAAGACTAGTCCAGCGGGACTCACTTTCCGGTGGGAAGTGTGGAGATACGTCGTCAACCGTCTGCCCTTTCTCGACGTCGCCAGGCAAGAATTGGCGGTTATACACTAGGCGACGCTTGAGCTCAACCTCATTGTTCTGGTCGAGTCACAGAATACGAGGCTAAGCTTCATCACACCGTTAGATTCAAAGGGAGCATGTGTAGGTCCGGAGCAAGTGTAATTACAGGAGTCTCGCAAAAAGTTATGTTTTTGACTTTGGTGGCATGTGGCAGATGTGAAAAAGCGACCTACTTCCTGGCCTACCGGCGCGCGTGTGCACACAAACCCGTAGCACACACGCGCAAGGTTCTGGCACTCTCAAGACACCAGCGTGATGGCGCAGCAGCTAGTTTACGTCTTGCAGCCGAGTTGCCGCCCGCATAGTCGTTTCATAATGCCCTGCTGACAGATTCCTTGGCGGACGTTAGCTTCTGCTCATCTTTGGTGGCACGAACATTCCACTTCGAAGCGCCACTGACATTCACCTGCAGACAGTACCTTTCTTCCGCTGGCTCCGATGGGTACGCTACAATGTCAAGCAAATGAGGTCTTAGGTACTCGCATCGATGGAACAATGTGAACCCTTCTAGCGCGTGGCTAAATGCAAATGTCGTTGGGCTAGAGTCGAACATGTACACTCACAGTCGCTAGATCTACCACTGGCCCTGGTTCATCAATCTTACATATTTATGTGCCACTCATAATGTTCTTACGCCACACCTGTGAGTACGGTGTCTGCACCGGTGTAGGGTCCCACCAACCACCTCGTGTTCTTGGAAAGCAGACAATGCCGTCGTCGCGGGCAACACGCTGGTCGGATTGTTCTAGCTCAATCTCCATAAACACGAACTAGCAAGGATGGCGGTAGGAAGATCGTGTGCACCATGTCATCTTTATGGCACGACGGAGACGGGGGAAGTATTCCATCGAGACAGGAGGCTCTTCCACGCGTGAGACGTATGCATCTACCATTCGATGCGTAGCAGCATTGGTAAATTGCTTGCCGGATCCAATCTTCAAGTTCCACGCTGTGAATACTTGGTCTTCGAGAAGACTTTTGCCTTTGCAGAAAAGCCGTCTAGCTGCATGAAGCCACTTCGGCTGTGATGCGTCCGCCGCGGGTTCGGTTGGCACACTCTTGAAGCCTCAGTCGCACCGAAATTACCGAGCATCCTTATGCTCTGGAGTAATGTCGATCATATCAAAGCCACACACCTAGCATCACGACCTGGAACGCTAGGCGCCTGCATAAGCGTAGCAGGGAAGTAACAGGGCTGTGAGCCAATTCATTCTATCCACCTGCGAAAATATATGGATAGCAGGGAGAAATCCGACTAGCGAGACAGGGAAGTCTTTGACGCCGTCTCTCGGGTTTCTATAGAGAGCCTCGTCAAACCTGCAAGGTCACGCCGCTTATGCAAGACTCATGCAGGTGACTAACATTCCAGGTCGTGATGGTAGTAGCCCCTTCCGGTCACGTCTCTCAGCATGATCGGCGCCCTTCTGGCACTACTGAGTAGTCAGTGAATCCCCCCATTGGCGAGTTATCATGCCACGTTTCACTAGCATACTTTGCTACAAGAAATACCCGTGACGTTGTGCATTCGAACATTGAGTCCCGCTCTCTGCATAACTTGTTGCGCTAGAGCAGCCTGGCATGATTGAATTGAGTTCAAACATCACACAGCGAACACTAACAGCAAAGCCCACACCGCCAGGACACAGGGCGCGCACACTGCGTTTCGGCATCGAAGTGGCTTGTCCACGGTGTACACTTTTCCGCTTTGGTGGTTCGCTCAAAAACCCAGCCTTCACAAAGATGTCTCCGGACCTATAGCCTACTCTTCCGGCGCTTTATGGATCCGCATTATGTCCTGGAAGAGACGAAACGGGGGATTCGAAGTGAATTAGGCTTCTACACAGACATAGCTTCTGGGGAGCCAACACAAGCCGCCGATCATCTCAGCTGGCAGAACTTCCATTACAACCACCGGGAGGCATATCGTCCTTGGTGCACAACCAATGCTGAGTCATACGACGACGCTTTTGCCTCTACCAGTCCAGGAGAGAGTGCTGCTAGGGTGTCTCAAGTCATGACCGCACAGCTGAAGATCGTTGATCTCCCAGCCAGCGGAGCTTGCTGCAACCACACCATAACGATGCACCCGACAGGGCGAAAGCAACAATTTCGTAATAAGCCATTCAGCCCAGTATCCGGCGTGTACGAGAGCGTGCGCCACTTCCTAGCCCGGTAAGGATGGATATCCTTTGTGCCAGTCAATGACCACTTTCAATTATCTCACACCGGCTCTGAGTATTAGCTTGACTCCATCCTTGCATATCAAGACCGAAGTGGATGGCTCTTACTACATCGAGGCACAGTCTGGGTCTGCCGCTTGCCGGGGCCTTCGCTGGCCTGTCAAATCAGAAAACCTCTTGGCTGTTGCAGGCTGGCTCGTTCGAGCTGACCGCAATCCAACCCGGAAAATGCAGGCGTCGCTGTTTCCTGCACAACAAAGGCAGCGAGGAGAGTATAAATACTCTGCGCCCCCCCATGACTGAGAAAATTGTTCTTGTATTCCTCAATCAAGAACGGAAGACTTTCCTCGCAACTCCCCCGGAACACAAAAAGAGTAAGTATCGCAAACAGACCATGGCAGGGGTTTGTAAGTTTCTGACAGCTTGTAGCACACGACCAGTGCCAAAATGCCTGGGACTGTCAAAATAAAGCAGTTGGAAGCACCTCGCTCGTCTGCTCCCGAAGCAACACCGGGGCCAGGACGTAATGATGCTGAGTCAACAGGAACTGGCACGGCAGGACAGGGTGCTATCAATTTGAATACCTCCGAAATCGTCGACCCCTACAGCACCAAGCCTGGAGCCAATCAAGACTTCGCAGGTATAGGCGCCCAATTCGAGCCCCAAAACCACCACTCCCGATCGTCCAGACGGCCTCGAAGTCGACCGGCAAACGCCGACGTTGCAGAGACGTAGAGGGTCGAGGCAGGGGGCCTCTCGAGCATCGTCTAGGTACAAGCAGCGGAGTACATGTGCCTTGGTGATTTCTTCTATGTATTGTAATTCTGCGAGGTCTTCAATTCATGCTCGCGCAAGCGAGGTTGTATCGGTTGTGCGTATAGCTGTTCGCAGCGGGGTCTCGACTATCTTCTGATTATCAGCAATACTCATCTGTTCCTCTTGTGAATTGCGCTGATGTACACTCTGGTGGACCGGGGTCGATATGGATCCTTGTTGCATGGGTATTGCTACCGGCATTGTACCCCCTGTTACATTGACCACGTGGCACACAGGTCGTCGCTTATTAGCGTAAGATCGACGTAGGCTAGCCGGCGGAGAAACAGGGAATTGTGGCCCACCCCCATAGATTGCAGCATCTGATGACCTGTGACTATGCAGATCTTAGAGGACGCTTCGAAAAGACCCCCAAGCATGCCGTTTCAGAGCGGCTGCAACACTAGAGTATCGTGACTCGCTCGCGACTTTTGCGTGGCAGATTGGGTCATTTCACTACTCAACACACCCTGGCTGCATCTTCATCCTTGGATGTTGATGGGTACAGCCTCACTCGGCGTCTTGCTAACCTTGATAGCGGCAGTGGCGCATATGCACGGCCTTTGAGAGATCGTTCCAGTCGCTGGTAAGGACACCGGTTAAGTTATGATCTTCACCGCCTCATGATCTGTCACTCGAAGCTTCCACCCAAACTCGTTGATATCTCATTTTGATTTTCTTCGGTGCTTTCCGTAAACCTTTGACACGTTTTGCTTGGGCAAAAGGTGCGCTATCTTCTCACCTCATCAACGAGCACACAGTGAGAGATTACTGCGATACCTTGAAAGTAGTCCAATCCTAGTCTTCAGAAAATCGAGGGCTGAGCACTTCCGATGTGCGAAAAGCTGTTCATTGTTGCAACCAAAACCCATGATTATCGGCAATGCCATACGCTAATCTGCAGGAAGCTCCAGCTCGAGTACCGTCCGTGAATCAAAAGAGGAACAAGTTGAGCCTTGAACGCACACCAGTGACGAATGAGGTAGCACCCATCTTGAGTGATTGCATCATACCCATCACGATCTGGTAGAGGCCCTCCTATTCTTGCCCGGTCTTTTGGCAGGTCCGCCCTTGCCTTTCATTCTCTTGGCAGAAAAGCCTCTCAGGTCAGCACTACTTTCGGCCGTACCAGATTTTGAGAATCTCTTCTTCCCGCCGTGTCCGTATTTGGCATCTTTCTTCTGTCGCTTCGTGTTACCAGTCCCACTGGATCCCCGGTCTTTCTTCGTTTTCGAGTCGTTGTCAACGTTGATCTCTTCGAAGAGGTTGTCACCTTCTGTCACACGGCCTGTGTCGTTGTCTTTACGTTCTGTGATATGTTAGCGTCTGTATCTGCCGACAACTTAGTGTTGACGTACTTCTCTTGAGCTCATTGATCTTGTTCAAAGTGTCTTTCTTCTCCTTCGCTCTCTCCTGCTCCTTGGCTACTTGCACTTGCTTGCCGAACTTCTTGGCATCACGTAGCCTCCTCGCTTCCTCTGCAGCTTTCTTGCCAGCAGCCTCGTCATACAGCTTCTTCTTGACCCTGCCCATGTGGTCCTCCGTTTTCACCATCTCAGCAAAGTAATCTGAAGGTCTCGTGAAGGGCACTTTCTCCTTTTTCAGCAGTCCCCGAGCTGTGAGGGTGGCATCTCGAGCGATTTTGTAGAACATTAATTCCCGTGTCTCGTCGTCCATTGGATCTGGTATAAGCTCGTCGGCAGTCTTGTCCTTCGATACCAAGGAATTGTGAAAATGGAAGGCATCCTGTGGCTTGTCGGATACCACCGCGACTCGTTTTCGGGAAGCGACCAGTGCCGGACCATTATTGATTGTCATGCGCTGATGTGGCACGACGTCCTCGCGATCCTCCTCTTCCAGGTCTGAAAGCGATATGTCCGAGTCTTGTTCTGCTTCCGATGCTGAAGCATCCCCAGCTGTCTCAGGCTGTGGGATTACGCCGCCATCCTCCTCGACCTCATCCTCGTCTTCGTCTTCACTAGCGGCTTCAAAGGCTTCAAAATCGTCCTTTGAGGCTTTCTCTTGCGGTTTCTTGACGGCAAGTCCATTTGTTTGCTCGTCGCCGTTATCTGCCGCGTCATCGTCTCCATTCTGCTCAGCGCGCTGTCTCTTCCTCTTCTCGGCTGATTTGACCTGTTTCTTTCGTTTCTCGGCGTCGTAGTCGCGGCCCTTTTGCGCATCCAATGCCAAAAGCAATTTGCTCTTCTTAGCCATGCTGAGAAAGTTTGAGATCCGCCTCGGGTACTGTGCAGGGTGGGATATGCACAAGAAACGATTTACTTTGCAGTCTTGCCGACTCGAGAACCAAACAACTTTTTTTGAGCAAAGTGAACAAAATCCAGCGCGGACCACTATCGATAAGGATGTTTAAGCCTGAGGCATTCATATCCCCTGGGGCTAAGGAGATCAGTCGACGCAGGAATGCTACTAATAGACGCAACTGCATTGGCTACTAGGGCGGCAGTGTCACAGGACGCCTGATTCTGTAATCCGAAGCACGCGTTGCGCCTACCTCTCTACCTTCATCCCTTGCCTCATGCAGTCTAGCTTCACCGTGCGTAGATAGGTAAGCTGTTATTGTCAGACCTGGATCTTACCCATCGTATACCCTAGATTGTATTTAGTTCTACACACATCAGTCAAACATCCTTCCCTTGACTTTCCAAGAAAGCTCAAATCATCGCCATGACTGAAAATGAATACCTACCTACAAATACCGTGGCCGCCGCAACCTCAGCCGTAGAAGTCTATCCATGCCGCACGCTCGAGATCCGTCGCCAAGGAAAGCTGAGCAGAAACATCGAAGTCCTCGATGTGGACAGTACCAGCGCATTATACACCATCAAGAGAAAGACTCTCAAGCCACAACTGACCTTCACTTCAGCCTCGGGTAACCAAACGGTAGCCACGGTCGAGTTCCGCAATTTCTCCTTCAACATCGATATAAATTGCCGGGGCCAATTCTCAACGATCAAACAAGAGTGGAAATGGAAAGCAACCTACACCTACATATCGCCGATTACTTCTGCTACACTAACCTGGAAGGCTGAGCAATTGACAAGTATGGATTTGATTTGCCAAGATGAGCGCGGCATAGCACTGGCTCGCTTCCATTATGCGAAGTGGAGTATGACCAAGCTAGGAACGCTGGAGATCGTGGGCAATGCCGCCGCCGGAGGACCTATATTGGAGGAACTCGTTGTGACAGGCGTCTCAGTAATGACCCATTATCAGATGCAGGCCGCGGCGGCTTCTTGATGTGAGCGCAGTGTGGTACTTTGCAGAAGCATGACGGTTGTCAGTGTGTAATGTGTGACGCTGTAGTGTGGAGTAGGTCTACTGCAAGTTAAAGGACCAAGATCAGACCCCACATTGCACATCGCTCTAGTCGAGTGAGAGCAACGGCGAAGTGCAGGCTGTAGGAGCTCTCTTATGTGTTGGTGTCCTGGCTGACATTATACATGGTTTTTGGGAGGTCACGGCGTAATCACAAACTCGGATATGTCAGGACCAAAGCAACAAGCTCTTTGCACTGGAACGTAGAAATACCTAGATTCCTTCCTGCTCCATCACACGATACCTGCTGGAAGTCAGCGAGACCCACATGGTACAACGGTAGCACCTATCACTCTGAATTCTAGAAGTATACTGCATTCAGGAATAGTATGAGGTGATAGCCCCCGGGCGGAGGCTCAGGCCAAACGCCTCGGTATCAATTCGGCAAGTGGAGCGGCCACTTTTAACTTTCCGCCCGGACTTATGCAGTCGTGCCTCAGGCATCAAACAGTATGCGCTCGTCGTAGTATCGACGAGATAAATACAGAACCTCCACAAGGTCGACCGCGCGCAACTCATACTCGGTCTGCTCGACGACGGACGACAGAACTCAAATCCCGCAGCGCCTTCATCAAGCCAGATCGACAGGGACCAGCGCCCTTGACATCTCCGCAACCACGCGCCCTGCACAGTCGCAAGCCAGCCAGCAAGCACCATGTCCGTCTCCGCTCGAGCCCCATCAAAGCCACACACCGACCCAGCAGCCGCAACCGCCACGACGACAACAACACCGCCCTCCTCCTCATCCGCCGCCGCCAAACTCACCGACGCAATCGACGATTTCCTCGGCGATGTAGAGAAGAAGTTCAAGAGCATATCAGACGAGATACTGACGAGATGTGAGTTGCGCTAGACATGACACGGCACGTGTGGGATGCGATGCAGTGAAGGAAAGCGAGTGGTGCTGACGAGTGGTGTGGTCTAGTGGACGACATGGCGGAACGATGCGATCGGTTGGAGCAGGAGATGTTGATGAGGGATGGGGATGGAGCAGGCACGGGCGCAGGGGTCGACACGCGGTCGAAAAGTACGTTGGGGAGTGAGGAGGGTATGGGGGGGTGATATGGGCATGGAGATGTCTAATCAAGCAGGTTGGGCGTGGTCTTTGGGTTTGGAATTAGGCTTGCTTGCTTGCTGTGTTGTGTTCTTGAGCGTGGCGTGTGGAGTGGTGCTACATGTTATCGACTGGCATGAAGAAGGTCAGGTATTGGTTGGCAAGAGGCATGCGAATGGACATTTTGTTCGTGGACACATTGCGGCCCAGGGTTCAAGGCAAACCAGATCTATTTCCGTCTTCCAACGCCTTTTGTCGTCCTGTTCGTGCTACTCATGGCCCTGGCTTTTTCAGAAGGCAACACTATCCCAGTCTTTGATCATAGTTCGTCCTTAGCGTCATCCTTGACCAAGAACTTCGCAAGCACGTTGCTCCTCTTTTGCAGCTCGTCGATCTTCTCTGGCGCAAGACCGCCCCTCTTGAGCAGACCCGCTAACCGCGTCTGCTCCTTCATGGCATACTCTGGATTGCCTGTGAGTTTCGCAACAGCCTTAAGGTAGTAGTCCTTCATCGAATCACTGACATCGTTGGCCGCGGCCGTCAGATCAGCAGTCGCCTTCTCAACATCGCTCAGACCGTTGGACGTGACGTACTTGGCCAGGATGCTGTCGAGCGTCTCGATCGTGCCAGCTTTGGTGTTGAGTCGTCCGCCGACCATGCGGTTCACGCCGGTCTTCTCGTTGATGAAGTCGACGAAGGCGTCCTCTGTGCGTGCTCCGGCGTAAGGCGAGGGCTCAGTGCTGCCCTTGGGGAAGAACTTGATCGTTGGGAAACCTGTGATGCCCTGCTCTTGTGCCAGGGCCTTGCTGTTTTCCGACTCGGCGTCCACTTGCGCGATAACGACAGTCGGGTCGGCGGCGAAGTCCTCGGCGACCTTCTCCCAGATTGGCTTGAGGCTCTTGCAGTCTAGCATGGCATGTCAGTATAGAGCGAAACGAAGAGTGGATTGTACGTACGGCCACACCATGGCGCAGTGAAAGCAACCAAGATGTCCTTGTCGCCACCGACTTCTTCCTTGAAGCTCTTGTCGTTCAGAATCTCGACATGGCTGACGGCCTTCTTAGCGGCCTTGGGCTTGACGCCACTCTTCTCAGTAATGAATTTCTGGAGCGACTCGAGGTCTCGACCACCATTGTAATCCACTGGTTTCGAGCCTGGCTTGCCGTCAAACCATTTCAGGGTCGGGAAACCCTGGACGCCAAAGCGTTTGCCGAGGTCTTTGTGGGCATCGGCGTCGACGTTGGCGATCGAAACCTTGTTCGACTGGGCGCCGAAGGAGGCCGCGAGTTCGTCGTAGACTGGGGCTAGATTCTTGCAGTGACCGCACCTGAGAGCATGTTAGTGGTGGACTAAGACTGGGAGGCGGCGGCCATGTGTACCAAGGTGCGAAGAATTCTACAAGCGCGGGCTTGTCAGACTCAAAGACGACCTTGTCGAAGTTGGAGGGAATGAGGTTCAGTACGCTCGAGGCGGTGGCCACTGCGGCGAAAAGGAGGGGCGATAACCGCACCATGTTGGAAGGATTTGGGGTTGAAGCAGATAGTATAAGATACACACTTCTATGTCAGGCTCAAGATGCAGGTACGAGAACTTTATCTCTTATATCGGAGCGAAGATTCAATTCCAGGTGCACTGGTATTTCCAAGCACGGTGAAACAACAGGTGTCTTGTTGAGCCAGCCGTTCGTCATTTATTGGAGTACCTAAGCCCCAAGCCATCCCCGACAAGTTGGAGCCTGAACTTCAAGGTGTCCGCCTCTCCTGACTTGCCACGAACCGTAAAGGAGGGAGAGGTACCAAGGATAATATGTCCTACAAGCACTTCACGGAGTGTTGACGACATACAATTCCAATTCTTGTGAAGGACAGATCAGCATGAATTCACTCATCATCCTAGCAACTGATTATACTGCACGTATCCTTCTATCCCCTAGCTCTACAATACAATCGCCGTGTGGACGAGAGGAACGGGGTATATTCATGTCCTGCCCAATCAGGACTTTTCAAAAAGGACGCCATCATATCGTACAGTCATAAATTACAGGAGGTAGAGCAGCCGAGGAGGCCTGATCAAGAGGCGAATGGTCAGCCGCTGTATAGCTGATGGTAGGCGTTATGAGCATCGAGCAGCACTGACAATAGTTAGTGGATGAACATCTCGCTCAGCAACTTCAGACTCACTTTTCAAAACACTGCTTTGCGCGGCTTTACCTTCGCAAGCACACTGAAAGGTGCCGCCAGTCTTAAGAACAAGCAGAATGCTCCAGGCCATTTCTTCATGCTCCACGTCTGGCAATGTCGGTCTGTGTAACTCATCAAGGTGGATCTTGCGGCTTTTGCCTCGTGTGCTGAAGTCGTTCGCGGGTGGGGCGAAGATCAAGTATCCCTCGTCGTCGACGCGGAGAAACCGTCTCTTCCACAATAGTGTTTCAGGAAATTGCACGTTGACCTCTCCAATGTCAACCACACGGTGCACAGTCGGCTCCGGCCCCTCCACCTGTTCTTCGATGGTGTCGGCATGCAGATTTTCGTGAGCCGATGATGCAAATATGACCGAGTCCCGGTTTTTAGGTTTCCCTAGCCCAGACAACCTCTTCAACATTCTGCTCGTCCTCGATCCGCGTTTTTCATCAGTCATCGATGACGTTTCGCTGAGTGATGTCTGTGATTTCTTCTGATTCCCGGCGAACGACATACGGTGAGGTCTGGTATCTGGTGGTGAAAGATTAATTCCACCCTGCTTCGGGGAATTGGAAGAGAAGCGCTGTTTCTCCGACGTGGGACTCGTCGTGAATGCACTCATGGATTGTGTTGTCAGCTCCCGGGGAAGTTGCGGTCGAGGTTCGTGCTCGGACGTCTCGTGCTCGACAACCAAGGGGCTCCGGTGCAAATTCCAAATATCGCTGGTACCATGTGCAGACGTCGGCTTGTCCCTGATAATGCGTGCTGTGACAGAAACAGTTTCACCTCTATGTGTTGGTGCAAACACTTCGGGACTCGTGCCTGCACGCTGCACCAGCGGTCTGGACTGAGCCTTGTCTTCACCGCCGGGAAGCTCTGCTCGGAGTGGCGAAGAGACCACCCTCGGTGGCAATCTCTCGGATGTACTGTCTGCTCTAGTTGGTAAGAAAGATGCCCTTTTGAACATATTTGCTAGCCCAGAAGGCCGCGCAATTTGGTCATCAGTGACTGGCAACGAGCTCGCAGAGTCTCCGCGTTGGCTGAGCCCTTCAAAAGTCCTAATCCGCTTCGAGATGTTATTCCCAATTGCAGGGCTTTGTTTAGACACAGCTGGAACAGGCTCAGGAGGTGGAGGAGGCCACTGAGGCAGAGCAGTAGAAAGACTCCTAATGCTTCCGGCTCTGCTAGCTATTCTGCGTCTGTCAGGCGTGCTGGCCTGGCTGTTATGTGGAGAAGATCGTGACTTGGGAATTGTTGTTTGCATTGGGGTGAGGTCCCGGAAGTCGATGGTGGGCGCCTTTGAAAGCACCGGTGTCACTGGTGTACGATTCACAACCATAGGTCTCGCTTCATGTACAGTCGCGTTCCGTAATTCCTCCATCAAGGAGTCGTCATCAGACAGGTCAGACGCTCCGACGCTAGATGGGGGAACCACGATGCTGTTTTCGAGGTGATACCGTTTCTTCGCTTTCACGCTACGAGATGTACCGTCCATTGGGGTGTAATCCCGATCTTCGTGTGTTAACTCAGGGTCTTGCTGGTCAGCCGATTTCTGCGCCTTTGTGCCTATAACGTCGTGCTGGGTTCCTGCAACATATTGCGACGACTGATCGGGCAACTCTACATGGGTAGTTGACGATTCCAATGGCAGCGTTTCTGGTTCCAGACGATTCTCTGAGTCCATATCCACGAGTTTCTCGTGTTCATTTCTCTGCTCGTCTGTTTTTTCTGCATCAGCCTTCGGTGTCGTGGAGGAATTTGTCCCAGAAGACAAGGACGTCCGAGAAGCATGATCAGTACTGTTCTCGGATAGGGAAGACGGTTTGGTGGAACGGTTGTCAGATGTCGTAATGAGCGATGTAGGCGATGTGGTTTGAGACTCATCGATACCGTCGAGCTCAGGTGGTTGAGATGTGGAATCGGGATGAGCAGTGTTGCTTGATGACGGAGCGACCAACAGATCGGAGAGTCCCGAAGTGGAGCTGCCAATGCTTGCAAGGGTGTTGGAATTTCTAGCTGCCGCGGACACTGATCGTTGCGTAATCAACTGGTTTCTTTTCCTCATCTGCAAGGCCTTCATTAGTCTCATCTTCTCAGGCGTCGCAGCTGGACGGTCCATGACCAGAGAAGACGCTGGTGAAGGTGTAGGTGAAGGTCGAGCTTGCTGAGGACGGTCCATAGGCGCAACGAGAAAGGTAGGAGATGGCAATGGCGGAGGCAGGTTTGATGAGGGAACGAATCGAGCTGGCACACTACGTGTTGAATGCTGCGAGCCTGGCCTTGAGGAGGGCGCTGTAGATCGGCCTGAGACGCGCACCGAAGTGGGCAGATTTGCAACTCTCCGGACTGGGCCAGCATCGTCAGTGGTGCCCGAAGTCTTCGGTCGGCCATATGCGTCGTCATGAGGTCGAGGTGCTCGCTTTTGCTTTGAACGAGTTGAGGCAAGGACGTCGTCACTCCACTTGCTTATATTGGTCGACTCTGCTGCAGATAGGTGACTGGAGAAGCGAGTTGGCACCGGCCGGCGGACATCGTCATCTGAGTCGGATTCCAAAGGCGGCAGGGAGAAGTCGATGGACGGACGAGGACCGCTCACCTCGTCTTTGAAGGCGGAAGCTGGCGGTGCCGGCAACTCTTTGTCTGCAGGAATCACAGTCGATCTGGTAGGGCGAGATGTGGGCGACGCCAGTTGCGCTGTGGGTTGAGGAGCAGCTCGCTCCTCAGTGTGGGTCAGGCTGTTGTTGATGCTTTCACTGCTGCTTAACGTAGTGAGCGAGTGCGAGTGCGAGTGTTCTTGCTTGCGCTTGGCTAGCAAGGCCTTTGCCCGTACGGCGCTTGCTGGCAGTCCGTCTGTTTCTTGGTTGGGTTGTACACTATTATCAATGCTTGTTGATGCTTTCTCGGCAGGTACACCCTCCTCGCTGTCTTCGGCAATCTCTTTCAGTGGTTGCTGCCTCAGTGAGGAAGACGATGATGGCTTCGAGGCGTTAGTTTCCAGCATGGTGCACAATCCCAGTGCAGATTCTGAGAGTTCCTCAGGGGTAGTGAAGGAGAAGACGGTATCGTAGGGCGTGAATGCGTCGAGGATGGACTGAAATTGTACCGCTAGTCGCACTGCAGCAAGGTCAGTACTCTGTGCAGCAGATTCACTTGCAAGCACTTCACCTTGCAGTAGTCGAGATGTGCCTTCTGGAACATATTTCAGGATGACCTGCTTTCTCCGGTATTGGACCAGTCCGTAGAGCGGAGACTTTTCTTCATACTGTGCAACAGCATGTCTCGCTTCACTGACGCCTCCATCGCCCTTATCCAGCAGGTCGACGGTATCGCGAGAGGCGTGTTTGAGTAGGAACCTGTCATTGTTGATCAGCGACTGCACCGTGACCCGCACACCAGTTCGACATACCATCCCCCTGCTTCTGCCCCCGCGGCTCGATGCGCTTGGACTACCGCATCGCTGTCAAGTCCATTCAGCGACATTGCCCTTCTGCATTGGAGGTGGTACAGTCCGGAGAGGCGTAGAGGGAGAACATGCGCATCTAAGACACGAGGAAGAGTGAAGCACCACAACGTGCAAAGGCTTGTGAGCGAGACGAGACCAGCTGCAGCTAACCCACCCCAGGTGAGCACAGCCAATGCTGCACGACATCTAGTCTACGATGATCAGGACTTCTGAATGGTCGACGCCACCATGCCGCTTCTCAGGGGCAGATCGTCGAGCGCAGTCGGACATTAATGGCATCGTGGGGCCTGGTAAGCCCGCAGACTATGCCTGTCTCGGATCCGTGTCCTAGGAAGTGCAGAAGCCTAAAGACCCCAGTCGCAGCCCGCCTGTTCTTGATTCGTCCCTGACTCGCTGTGAGGAACACTCTGCTGGGCCAAACGCTTTTTGGGCCCGGTGAAGGCTACACCAAATTACATCTAGACCTTTGACTTTCCTGAGACCTTGTCTCCTCACGGCCAAGATCTTGCTTGTAAAGTATGTACCCGAGTGCGTAATCATGGAGGCAAGCATCGATGTATTCACACAATCTACGAACACCTTCAGAGGCACGCTTGTACACAACCTCTCGGGTTCCGCTTTCCCAGCTGCAGTTATCATAGCGTACTCATGGTCCCCAGAAACACGATTGCGAGATCTACATAGGTACCTAGCTTACCTTAGGTAGTCGACCGATTTAACCAATTTTGGCATGATTACCGCATCCCAGTACGCCACAATGCATGTTTTTCGTGCTCGAGCTAACCATGAGCGCCGACATTTGTATGGGCCATGCAAGGAGATTCATGAGCCAGAACGCGGCACGATGCGTGGTCGTCCTCCATCGCTAGAGCTGGCCAACCGTCGAGGTACAAGTGCACAGTGCTCTTACTATGGGCCACGTCACCAGCCCTGCGTGCAGTCCAGTGACAATTTTCCAGACTCCCATCGTTGCGTCTATGGCATTGGTCGGCTGTTTGTCGACAAATTGACGACCGTGGTTCATTTCCCCACTATTTGGTCGAGGGCTGGTTTTTAAAGTTCGTACATACCTAAATACCCGCACTCAAACAAGTCTCTGGCGTAGTCACGTGGACATTGCCAATATCTATAGTGGTAGGAGGAAGTATAGAGCTTTAAGCTGCATCGTATGTGTCAGTCACACCGTCTTGCCAATTCACACTGAGACAATGCCTTCTTTGCCAGCGATCGAAAACGTGCCGTCATCTTCAACGGAGGGAAGAGCTAGAGTGCTCGATACCCTGTTCGAGGCTTGCACTCAACTACACACTCTATCAGTCGAGACATTGGGAGAGACTAAGTTCGATAGCTATTCCGCACTGATCGAGGCAGTCGGGCGCCAACTCCAGAGTCTTTATGAGTCAAAGCTCGAGAGTGACCAGAAATGGCTACATGACATCCTTGCGGCACATCCAAGGTTAGGTGAGAAAAAAGTCGACAGCGCGCAAAGCCGAAGTGAGCAAGCGCAGCTCAATCAGGGCGATTCTAGTGAGGGAGAGAAGCTGGTGAAACTCAACCAGGAATACGAAGAGAAGTTTCCTGGTCTACGCTACGTGTAAGCAGCGCCAGGACTATGGGATTCCATTACCTTTAGGCTACTGACTTCTGACCACGAACAGAGTCTTCGTGAACGGAAGAAGCAGGTCCGTGATCATGGAGGATATGCAAAGAAGAATCCAGAGAGGCGATGCTCGACAAGAAAAGCAAGAAGCTATCCAAGTAAGATCTCATGCGGCTCTACCCCGGGTTCTTGAGGCGCTTGATTGCTAACAGTGCGCCATAAAAACAGGCAATGTGTGATATCGCCAATGACAGAGCTAAGAAGCTCCTTTCCGCCTAGTCATGTAGAGTGCATAGAGTGAACATGATGGAGTCATCAGTCTAATGGGGCGAGCAACAGCGTGAGCTGAGGGGCTAGAATGGTGGCAAATACCACCATGACTGTAGCTTTCGCTGTTCTTCTGAACAGACCGGGCACCAGAGCTCCAGCCCAGTGGTCAGTGGGTGTGGGAAGACCTCAACATGGGCTCTGAAAGATCAATACTATGAAAAGCAAGTCACGATCAATATTTCGTGAACGTTAAAGTGCAGGTAGAGCTAGCGATGCCGGAGAGTCGTGGCTGAGGTGGATTATTGCGACTGTCGTGCCTGGCATGCCCGGTCATTTTAGTGGCAGAACTACATCATAGTACAAGCGACTCCTCAACACTGGACCACTGGTAAATACTTTGTTTGGTTGCCATACAACTGGCATGTACTGAGTATTGACCCTGTTTCGAACACAAGCGAATATCGTCTGACCTAGAGACTTGTTTTGGTGGCCTAGTTGCATATTCACCGCGACAGAGCGTTGCTACCACGTGGTTGCGAACATTCACAGTTCAGGCCCGATCCTGTCTACATCCAACCACGCCTGCCTCGATACGTGGTGAAACACGTCTCCTAGCCAGGGACAGTTGTGATCCGTGGGAGAGCACATGACCGTATGAAAACAGACATTGTACTTGCCCTGCCCTTGCAATATGCGTGGCAGATATGAGGTGGAAGACCTGCTGAAGCTGCGTGCTTCGCCTTTGGTCGCTAAGCCGACAGGTCTTCCGCCAAAAGAAGAATGGATGGGGTAAGGCATCACGACCTTAACTGCCGGTCACTTCCAACCAGGGCTAACGCTTGCAGACCAGCAGACCCACGACCTCGAACGGCGGCAGCAAAGGCCAAGGTTGACGAGGTCGAAGGCTTTCAGAAACGCCCGTCGCTGTTAGATGCCGGTAGACGGTCCACAACTGGTGAGGATCTCGTCGCCTGCTACACTGGCCGCAACGGGACTAACAGTGTGTGCCAGACCCCGAACGTATTCATCTCGGTCCTCCCCGCAACTCCTTTGCCTCCTCGAACGCTGCAAGAACACGTAACGGAACCCACGAAAGAGCATCCACCAACGAAGACATCGACAAGAGGGTGACAGATCGCAGGACTGGCGCTTTCGGGGCGATCAACGGCAAATTCGGAGCACGAGCGGACGAAGAGTTCGGTGCTACAGAGCGCCTCCGACGCCGTAACGATGACTCGGATCTTGACGCTCGCCCAAGGAGAGATCCTGACCGCCCGAGATGGAACAATAGGGACGATGAGAGAGCCGATGAGATCGGTCAGCGCAATGGTCGTGAAGCATATTCAAGAGCCAAATTCGACCAACCTTGGACCCGAGGAAACAAAGTCGCGGAAGCCGAAGGAGACAGCCCTGCCTGGAGACGCGGTCAACGAGACAGAGACTTTGACAGAAACGATGCAGAGCCCGAGTGGGTCGATTCGATCGACTCGGCCGAACCGCCCAAAGCCCATACTCACGAGGATTTCCGAGAGTGGATGGAGATGATGAAGAACAAGACTACAACGGATGACAAGCCGGCACAAATTGACCCCACGCAGAAAGAGGTCGCCAGTGAAAGGCCGCCTCCCAGAGTCGTTTCTGACTCAAACGCTTCAGTCGACAAGTTCTTCGCAAGATTCGACAAGGACAAGTCGGCGGAAGGTGTCGCAGTCAGCACAAAACCCACCAAGTCGAGGTTCGCTTCCATCTTTGGGGCGAAAGACGAGCCAAGACAAGACCTACCTGCTCCTGTCAGCACTGTTGTTCTAGCACCACCGCCGCCTCCGCCTGTAGAGCTCGAGCAGACTGCACCAGCAATCGATAGTACGGCGAAGGATGCCCAAGAAGCCGCCTTTGCAAAGCTGCTCGACATGCTGAAAACCAACCAAAGTGCCTCACCTGCGCCTCCACAAATACAGTCTACGAGAAGCCCCGTCAACATAGCTGAACTCGCCTCCACGAGGTCGCCTGACCTGAGAGCTGCACCTTCTACTCACGATCAATCTGCACGGGCACCTGGGACTGCGCTTACTCCTAACATCAGCCTTGACAGACTTCTCGAATCACGATCGCCAGCCCTTCATGCGCGAAATGAGCAACCAACTCACCCAAAGGCCGGGCCACAAGACCTTCTCGACCTTCTCAGGCGCTCAGACTTGCAGGAAAGACAGTCCCTGCCACAACAGCCTGCTTATTCCTCTCAGCAAACCAATCGCATGTCGCAGCCACCACCCGGCCTATCGAACCTTCATGCGCACGACACCGAGCGACAGAATCCACAATTAATTAACACACGAAGAGACAACCCAAGATCTGTCTTTGACGACTCGGCATCCTCCGGATACCGCAATGAGCCAGAGCCTCAGCAACGAACCTCTCAGCCTAACGATCATGGCGGGTTGGGTGGCCTTTTCGCTGCAATGAACAACAGAAATTACATTTCGAACACCCAACAAGAACCTCGCCCAACGCCACAGGCTCTGCCAAATCCACCACCAGGACTGCAACGACCACCAGGTCTTGATCCAGGCCCAAGACTGCCGCCAGGATGGCCGTCTGGCAACCAGCAACAACCACAACAAAGACCTCAGCCACAACATCTAGCCCATGCTGGACCACAGCAACCTCTGTACGGCCAAGGGGCATACCCACACCAACAGCAAGCGCCACGACAAATGCCACAACGTAAGCCGACCGGCGAGATACCACTTCCTCCGGGCTTCGCTGGGATGCCTCCCGGATTCGGACCGGCACCGACGTATGCTTCTCCTACATCACCAGATCCAGCCATGCAATTCGCTATGAGAGGCGGTTATGGTATCAGCGAGCGAGAGAGGCTGGAACGAGATCGACAGCAGAATGCCTTTGCTGCTATGTATGGTACTAGTAATTCTGGCCGAGGTGGAAATGGAGGTGTTCAATTGCCTCCAGGATTCAGATAGAGAGTGGAGTCTAAAGAGGATAGTTGTAGCCAAGAGGAGGAAAAAGAAAAGAAGACCTATACAGCCATGAAGCCAAGGAGAACATAGCAACGGGTTGGTGGTAGCTCATCCACACAGTTGACCGAGGCCGCCTCGTTGATCCAATATATCGTGGACCACATCTTCTTGAGCGTTGCTTGTCGTGCTCTCACAGATGTATTAGTCCTGCTGCCTACGTTCTATCCGTAACTAAGAAGCTCTGTTCGTATTCGTTTGTCGTGCACAGAATTACAGTAGCTGACAGACTTTCGATGTCGCTCGTGAACCCCGTGGCCTGATCAAGGAGACGCTTTTCAACCATTGATTAGGTCTGTACCTACTATGGAGTCAGTACGCACAAATATCAATATCATGTAATGCAAAAGCCGCCTAAGGAAAGTATACAGTAACAGGCACAACCTTAAAGTTAACCATGTCGCTGTACACGGAGGTCTTGCACAGATATGCAGCATACGGCCATTTCGCTTGGCATCCATACAAAAAAAACAAGAGCTGCTCTGTGCGCCATAGACACCATCCGTTCCTGTAATGCCCCTGGCACTGAACATCGAAAACAATTCTCCGTTATGACTGGTCACCCATGCCCATTTCGTGCGCCCTAGCCATGATCATGGCTAACGTTTCCTTGTCCTTGGGAGAGAAATCAAACTTCTTATCGGCGTCCGATGTCAGACAGCACATGTTGGCTTCAGCCAGTTGCCATGCCCCTGGCTCGCGTTCGTCTCGAGGCTCAATAAGGTACGAGTCGAACTCGGCAAACCTCTTCTTCCTCTTGTCGGCAAACTTGTTGTGCAATATCCAACCGTTGAACCATAGTGGTTTTCCCTCCGTGTCGAGATGCAGAAGCTGTGGCGCACAGATTGTGTAGTTACTGGGTTCGTCGGACTGTTCGAGAATGTCTTGCGGCTCAGGTGCACCTACAGCTTCAGTAGTTCTAGCCTCAGCCTCCGAGTGATCAACGGCCGTTGCGCCTTCCTCTTTGTTCACCGGATCATGCTCGCCTTGGATCTCTTCGGCAGGCTCCTCTCGCTTCTCAAGTGTTTTTGGCTTGTCGTCACTCAATTGACCCATGATACCAGCATCGCCCTTATGAAATGCATAACTCTCATCGCCTGCGAGCAAAAATCCGATCCAGAACGTTTCCTTGTCGCCATACATCATATCATACACACCAGTGATACCCTTCTCCTTGTTGCCATCTCGGTCAGGGCCGTTAAACCTGGTCACCAACAACATTGCCATGAAGTGCTTCCACTTGTCAACAACTATCACACCAGATTCCTGCATGTGTCCTGACTCTCCTGTCCAGAATCGAGATTGCTTTGCCAAACGCGGAACTGGCTTTGGCAAGACCTGCTGCAGCCACCTCTTCTTGCTCTCTGGCATGATCAACCGATCTCTAAAGAAAAGTGCACCCATTTCTTTGTAATCTGGGTCGTCAAACAGGATCTCTGGATTCCTGAAGAACAGCGAATCAGCATCGATGAAGATGACCTCGCGAAAGCTGGATAGCAAGATAGCGAAGGGCTTCGCCGCCCAACCTGCCAACCTCCAGCCTTCATCATTGGTCATTTGAGCGATATCTCGACACGTCACCCCTGGCAAGGCCTCCAATTCCATGCGGTAGTCCTCCCCAAGATCCTGGTCGCCAAGGTACATAACCTCGATAGGCAAGGTGCAGCCAAGCTGGCGGAAGGAATAGATGGTTGTCAAGAGATATGGTGCTTGATCGTCTCCAGCAGTCAAGACAATACCTCTTCCACCTTTCTTGAAATGCGCATGAAGACTCATGTGATCACTGAAATATGGCGCTGTCCAGGGGAAGAGCAGGTTTGCAAACTTCAAGAGAAACGCTCGGTACGCTTCGTAGGAACGCACGGTCGATGCAAGGTTCAGGCCGTGGACGCCTTCGTCGGTAAACTCAGATCCACCGAGATCTTGCTGGTGGCTGCGCAGATACTGAATCACGTCGTCTCGGATATAGGTCGCTCCTTCGGAATCTGTGGTCATGTGGAGTGCTTCCCATGCTTCAAAGTACTTCTTATAGGCTCGAGTCCTCAAACCCATCTCCCGCATCTTCTCCTTGCCAGATCCCTCAACAGGTCGGATTAGCTCCCGCATATGGACCTCGTCAGGGAGAAGTGAAATGACAACCGACAGAGCCTTCTCAAATTGAGGTCTCTCCGACCATGTCTCACGCGAAGGCGCGGCTGATGCTTTGTTAGTCTTCAAGGCCTTGTCGTCACTTTGCGGTTTCCAGCCCTTGGGATTTACTTCCGCCTCGACCTCCTGCTTTTCTTTCTTGACTTCGGCGGCCGAGGGCTGACTGGCGGGCCTTTGGTAGGTTTCTTCAAGCGGATCTTTGATCGGCTTAAAATCATGCTCCTTTGGAAGGTCGTCGGAGTACTGGTCTTCCGAGGTTTTGTAATTTGACTTCTTGTCTGATATCGGTATCTCAGCATGCACTTCTGCTACGTTGGCATCTGCGGGCGGGTTGCGTGCACTGTCACCTAGGATCGCGTCCCCTAGACCTCCGGATCCCTGCTTGATTCCTGGCACTGTTGTCGAGCTTGTCGATATATCGCCAGTTCCAGGAGTGACAAAGATATAACCACACAAGAAGCATACCGCTACTACAAGCGCAATCACCACTTGTCTTTCCGAAAATCGTCGTCGACCACCCACTGGGGGACCTGAATACAGCAATCCCGGAGGCGACCGGCCCTCCTTCGGGCCTTTCACAGGCTTAAACATGCTGTTGTACGCTCCTTGAGCCAGCTTGGGATAGTATTGGTTGGCCCCGCTCAACCTGAAGTTTTGGTGCACAAGCACGTGGCTTCGAGGCCTGAGTTGCAGCAATCCTCAACACAGGTCCAAGCAACAGCTCTGACAAATAGCACGCCTGATACGGGTGCTGCAATGTAGAAGGTGGTTGTGGAACGTTGTCCAAGAATGAGAATGGATGATTAGTAGTACAAGTTGGTGGATGAAGATATGTCAAAAACGAATGGCGGAATCAAGAATCTGATCCTGCTGGGCAGTCCCCAGAAATGCCAGCAACGAGTCGTGAAGACCAACTGTGCTGAAGATGTACGAGGTCGATGGTGATACAGTTCGCGAGAAAGGGAAGTAACGATGTTAACACGGAGGCACAACGTCTGGGTGTAAAAGGATCTGGATCGATTCGTTGAAAAGGGATGCCGCTAGCAGATGCGGTTGCTTAGTAGACCCACAGCTGGGGGTGAGATTCATCCCTCGGAAAGCACATCGAACCATTTACCATGCTTCAAGTGGCTTAGCGTTACGCCAGCTCTATTTCGAGTACCGGGTAGCATGCCAATGGAACTCGATTTTGTGGTTGGTGATCCACAAATCTCGTGCACGCAGCATGGCCCTCGTTCGGCAAAGCAAATCGTCGAGATTGACATGGATCAAGTCCCCCGTCGAACTGATCGTTCTGTATCACAAAAACATCGTGTCGCGAGAGAGCTGCCAGGCATCCTTCTAGGCAATAGATGATATACATCTGCTCGCACCAGATGAGGAATTGATCAAGCCGCGAGGGAAAGAATGCTCTCGCATGGAACTGAGAAAAATATGGAGGCGCAACATTCCAAAGCTGAGACGAAAACTTACAATTCAGGGTCGGTGCGGCTGAAAAGCTCAGGATTCTCCATCGGAGCTACCGAAGCCTTGGTATAATTCCTTCTTTTTTGAGTTTCTCCCTGCCAACGACGGACCCGTGTTTCATGATCTTGCACGTGCGACAGAGTGCAGCAGATCTGCACATCTTGTAGTCAGCGTCGCAGGTGAGAAACGCACCGGTCCAATGTGCCTGCGAACAGTTCGCGACGAGTCATTCGTCCGAGCACGGAGTACTCCTACGGTAATGCTCAGCTAAGGTTTGCGACTGAAGCGGCGCGCCCTTAGTACATGCTTGGGTTCCGCGTGGTCCATGCGAACGAAGGGTAACTATCATCACGACCTACCCTACAGTAGGACTGATAAATCCGTGGGGAGTCCAGGTGTCTGTCGGACGCCACGCTGCGGTATACCGTGCCATCTCTGACCTGGGATTTTACACAGGCCAAACTCTATTTGCCCAATGGCATAACCTGAACCCTATTGTTTTAGGGCTGTGCGGGATGGGCAGCGACAGACATAGGTAAAACAATTATTAGCCGTCCTAGAAAGATTGGGTGGAAGCCTCGTTCTTGAGTGCGAGGCTCCGACGGCTTCTGCACGCCGGTGTACGATTCCAGGTCGCGATGGCACTGCAGGAAAAGCAAACTCCACCACTGGCAGCCAAGGATGCGATCCCGCAGCCGTGATGGCCTGCAAGCCATGCAGATGCAGGGAGGCGCGTGCGAAACAGTCATCACTTACAGCTGCTGCCAAGCAAAGGGAGACAGGCGAACCAAAGGCGCTGCTTGACTTTTCTTCTTCGAACGCCAGGGGCATCGTTCAGATCGAACTCATCTATTGTGCCGGGTGTCAGCGCTCTTCGATGGTACAGCTAGCTGTTCAGTAGATACGTATCCCCACAACATAGCATGACAAGAAATAGTTGAGTCGAGGATCAATACATGCTCAGCCTCGTTAAGGTAACGATAGGTAGACTATTCCACCTACCAACCCTGCATGCATGCCATAATCCAGATCTTATCTTACACATCATCCTTTCCCTTCTCCTTCTCATCCTTGCCCGCCGTACCCTCAACAGCCTCAGGACCCGGCGCCTTTGACGCCGGCGCCGGCGCAGGGAACAATTCGCCCATCAAGCCCGGTACGAACACTTCCAAACGCCTCGCCGTCTCACTCCAAAGCTGTGCATTCATGTCGTTGTCTTGCTCGCCATCTCCCGCAGACCTAACAAGGAAGCCCGCATCCCCAAGCACGAGGAGCACGTTCTTCACACCCTCCGTCACGGCTTCTTCTAGCGCCTCGCCCTCTTTCGTGCCGACGCTGGCGTTCATCAGCCGGTCGAGGAGCTCCAAGGTCCCCGTCCATGCTCTGACGAGGACATATTCTGTCCTTTCGGCTAGCTCTTGCTCTTTCTCTTGGTCTGCTTCTGCTCCTGCCTCACGTCCGCCTTCCGTTTCCCGGCTGCGGATGCGATCTCGTTGCTGTTGGCGTGGGCCCGACGTAGATACAGGAACCTTTACGACCTGCCCGGGTATCTTCGCGAGGACGTCAAAGTACCGCAGGAACACCTTGCATAGCACCGTCACCATGATAACCCTCGTCTCGCCCATCCCCGTCTGATCCGCCCGGTGCACTTCCGGCTTCAGCAGCCGCGCGACAAGCGGGAACAGAACCTCGCTGAAGATGGCCGTCCACTCGTTATCGCCCCTCGTCTTCTTTTCTTCGTCATCGTCCTCGAGGTCATCTTCTTGCGAGTGCTCGTTCTCGTCCTCGCTATTGCTGAAGTTGACATCCTCGGGCTTCACGGGGTCGTCGGAGAGCAGAATACGCAAGAGTACGGATATGCCGCGGTGGCGCACCTCGCGGCACGCACTCATGGCGATGCCTTCTACGCCGGCTAGGCCGCGGAACACGGCGCCCCAGTATTCTTTCCAGGCTTCGCCGCGGTCGAGGGCACTTTGGGTGACGAGTTGCGGAGCGAGACTAGATAGCGCGTAGATGCATGTTATGCTCTTGACTGCGCGGGTGACGATTGCGGTGTCTTCTGGACGGGGTGGACGTGGCTTTTGACCGCGGCGGTGGGCTAGGTCGCGGCGCTGTTCGATGATTGAGCCCGGGAGGGACGCGGCTGTGGCGAAGGATGTGGCTAGGGCTAGTGCTGGTGCGTAGGATGAGGGTGTAATTCCTCTGAAGGTTGGTGATTCTGCCTTGGACGGCGTGGAGTCCGCGGTCAGTTTCTCTAGAATTTTAAGCACGTTGTCTGCTTCGTTTTTGTGCTGGTGAAGACGTTGGAGAATTGACCAAAAGTCTGGAGAAGCTGTTGTATCGTTGCGCAATGGACCTGGCTCATCGATGGCAAGCGTGAGCCCTTTGACGACTGCTGTGGCTGTATGGTCTAGAGTAGCGTCGCTGAACGAAGAGATTGCGTGGAGAACAACGGGCGCACGCATAAAATCGTGTGTGTAGCTGTGGCGGAGGAGGTCGAGAAGATATTGGACTGTTCTTGAAGCGGCCAAGGGGTGAAGACTCGAGGCGTTGCGCACAGCCGACTGAAGAGCATTAGTCACTGCCTCGCCCGTTACTGCTATTGACTCGTCGTCTCGAAGTGTAAGTCGGGTGGCGAGCTCTAGCAGAAAAACACTGCCCGGGTCGTACTCTGATCCTTCTTTGGAATTCTTAGTACCATTGACGCGAGCTGTAACTGGTGCTGGACGGACATCAGGTTTTACCACTACCACTGGCGAAGGTGCGTCGGGCATCTCAGAAAGAAGGGCATTAACCAGCTTCTCGAGCTGCTTGGTCGGAAGGTTGAGTAGGTTTGCTAGCACATTCTCCACTTTACAAGCAGTGACACAATCGACGCTGCTAAGTGTATTGTCCATTTCTTCTTCTGAGGGCTCTGGTGGATCGTCGGCAGCATAGCTGGAAAGGTATGATGTGAAGGTCGAGAAAAGACCACTTTCGCCAAGCTTGCCGTCCTTGTCAATAACTTGTGATGGTGGCTGAAGAGGTATTGGATCCAACTCAGAAAGGCGGTTTGCTAACTGCTCGGGCATGCTGATAAGTGCGTTGACGAACAGGTTCCGTAATATGCGGACGATGTATATCCAGCTTTCTCCTACAGCGCTCTCGTGTCCACTCAAGGATCTGAAGAGTAACACGGTCGATAGTTGTGCTCTAAAGTCGCGCCCAAGTCGAACAGCTAACTCGCTAACCATGATCTTCTTCTTCCCAGCTTGCACTTCTGTATTCAGTGCTGTGCTTGGCGGTGTCTCAGCAGCAAGACTGCTAATCTGGCTCAGGCTGTAAATGATGCGATCGAACGCTTCCGGTACGTCATATCTGGCCGCAAGCTGAGCACACTGGTCAAAACCAACCACGATACGCGAATAAACGGCATCGTCCGAGGCTGACATGAACACATAGCATAGAGTAGCTACGATAGGTCTCCATGTCGCGCTGAACATTTCGGCATCGAACGCATTCGTGTCGCAGAGCTCAAGTTGTCCTGAATTATTCGTATTCAACAGCAAAGTCTTCCAGGCGTGCTCGAAGGCGCTTTTGTTGTCATGCTCTTCTGGCAGAATGATCTCATCTTCCGCAATAGCATCGTATATATCTTGGAGGTATTCGAATGGGAAATCCTGGCCCGCATTGCAGCCTCTCAGGTTTCTCGAAAAATCCTCAACCGTCATCCTTTTCTGTGTCTTCTTCACCTGTGGGTTGTAAAGGTCTGTATTGAGCATGATGATAGCATATGTCAGCACGTAGGCTGCGTCCTGGTCTGCAATAACTTCAGGCGTAGCATTGTTCATGTATTTGTCGACGAAAACTTGCACGATTCTCTCAATCAGTGCAGACTCGCCAGGAAGTCGGAATGACATAAGTAGTTCTCTCAAGGCTTCGTCAATCCTTTTTCCTTCAAAGTCGAATTGAGCAATGAATGCCTTGAGCAACTCCTCATTGTTCTTCTTCGTGATGAATTCTCCGAGAACTCTCTTCGAGACGTGGCTAGTACTCTTGAGGAATGTGGCAATTTGTACAGGGTCATCGGGATTTTCGATTATGCCGCCCTTTACAAGGAAAGCAACGCCTCCTTTTGGATTGTCATTGAACTTGATCGAACCACTTTTGATGATCTTTTTGCGTCTCCGCTGGTTTCGTAGCTGTGCGATCCTGTCCAATGCGCCTTCCGAAGGCGTTTCGTCCACGCGTTCTGCCATGTGTTGTATGAACGTAAGCAAGGAGTCGAGACACAGCGGAGGCACGTTCGTGGTACTCCAAGTTGCTGCATCAGGAAACGCATTTCTTGACAAAAGCCCAACCATGTCTTCGCATAGGTCTTGTCTATCAACTTCGCAATCATAGTTGATGAAAAGTTCGGCCATGAATACGGGCATGCGCACGAGTGTGCCAATGGTCTCGACCATGGCTTCTCGTGCTTCTGGTCGCCGCGAGCCACCCTCCAAACCGAGCTGCCTCCTGTCCTTAACAGGCACTGGTGTCGAGCGTCCGCTGCTGGGCTGAGAAGGAGCCGGCTTGACCAATTTCGGCGCTTGTGGGACTCCCTCGTAGAGAGAAGGATCAATGCCCGGTTCTTGAGGTATCTCGACTTTCGGATGTAAGCAAGCGACCAGATAGGAGAGGAACAGTTCTTGCTGGAGCTTTAGCAGTTTTCTGCATGTGGTCAACAAGGTGCCAGCTACTCTGAGAGAGCTATTGAGAACGACCATATCTTCTAGGCGCACAAGCTGCAACAGATGCCGGCAAAGATCGTCCTCGACCATGACAGCCAGGATGGGCTGTTCGGCAATGAAAGGGCCGGCGACTTCTAGTGCCACGTCGATGATCCTCAGGGCCATGACTCGCATCGCGTTGGTGTGCTGCTTGTTGTGTGGGTCCAAGAGATCGATCAGCACTCGGAACAACTCTCGAATGCTAGGCAGGGCATAAGGTGTGGCTGGTTCATCCTCATCGTCTTCAGCTTCAGCTTGCTCTTTCTCCCGAGCAGGACGCTCCTGCGTGTCACCTGGAGGGGTCGATTCGTAGCTCGACCTGTCGTCAATGCTATGCCTTGGCACTTCACCGTTACCCATGACACTTCCTTGCATAGGCGGCTGGATTTTCATTTCGTCGGCATTCTGAGCCATGGACCTCATTGTGTTCGAGCGAGACCTGCCTGGGATCTGAGCAGGTATCTGCTCGACAGGCAAGTCTGCAAGTCGTCCAAAGACGATCTGACACATAGTCACCATTGCCATTTCTGCGCTTCTTCTAAGAACTTCGGAGAGTCGGACCTGACAACACATGCTGAGTCCGGTGCTCATCATCTCGCAGATGCTCTCGTCACCCAGTAATGAGCCCTCGGGCCTGGAGATAACAAGCTCCATTAGTCGCAATATTCTTAGCAGCACGACCTCGTCTGCAGCGGTGTCACTAGCCTCGAATCTACAGTGGGTGATGGCAGCGCTGAGCAGATGCATTGCAGGGCCGATTCTTAGGCTTTGGACAGTGACCAAATTGTAGTTCAGAAACTTGGTGAGGGATATGACAGCCAGACTTGTGATAGTAGCACTTGTGGAAGATGAGCGGATAACCTGCAGAAATGGGTGCAGTAGGGCCGGGGCATCAAAGGCTGCGATGTCTCTGCAGGTGGCCAGGTCCCTCCTGAGCTTGGCAAAAGCAGATAGCAAAGGATTGTCCTGAACACTCCTGCCCTTCTTCCCCCTTAGGCCCCATCGACTGGCCAAGGTAGTATCTTCCTCGGCCGGGGATGTGATGGAACCTATCCTGCTTTTCTCCCCAACAGGGTCAATCTTCGGTGTCCGTGCTCTTGAACTCGCTCGACTGGCCAGAGGCGGATCTGGGACCTCTAATGAACTGCGCGAGGCGCCTCCGCCTAAGATAGCAGACACTGAGCTCTGAGCCCAGCGCGCATGCTTGCGCATTGCTGAGGTGAGGGTGATACATTCTTGCGTGACAAGTGCGACAGGGTCTATTCGTATGCCAATGTGTTGTCGCGGATGCTGCTCGTTCTCTGAGGACGGAAGGCTCGTATTGGTTGTTAATGGAATAGGGGCGGTTGTTAGTGACCCATGCTGCTCTGGTGCAGCCTCTCTGACAGCGTAGTCAACCGAACCAGGCTTTGTACCTGCCACATCTGCGGTTGCCATGTCGCGTTGATCATCTCCTCATGGGCTTCGCGGCAGGGCATTCAACATCTGCTTCGGCCATACATTGTGTCCTTTCACCAGTATGTGGGGGAAGCGTGCCTTCTTGCTGCCTGTAAAGGATTCGATGTCGAGCGTAGGTCGTGTACACAAGTGTCACTCTCGGTTGACCACCAGAACCATCCTCGTAGCACTTCGAATAATATCTGGCCTTGCCGATCCAACTCACTCCGCAGACACGACTGGAGAACGTCGAGAGCGTATTGGCCGGGAAGGTTAAGCGAGTACAGCCCGCTACAGTGGGCCAATGTGGCTACTACTAGTATTACAGTGGCACTCATCGACACTACGTAGGGAGTCACAGTTATTTGCCAGATTATATGGGAACGGTAATAGCGTATTCTTGGTCATAGATACATAGAAAAAACAGGCTTTTGGACTGAGATATCCGCCTGTAACATGCTAAGTTATACATTCATCAATCATGCCTCATTGACCATATCCCTCATCAGCAGCAGTTTCAAGTACCAGTCTGGATGAGGTACCCACCGTCGACAACAACATTCTGACCATTGAGGTACTGGCAGGATGCGCAGAAGAGCACAGCAGCAGCCATGTCACGGTCGTTGCCGGGTCGTCCAGAAGGAAGACCTTCCTTCTTCTCCTTGGGCATCTCGCTCTTCTGGTTGTCACCGCTTTCCTGCGTGGTCATTTCCGAGGGGAAGACACCAGGGGCAATGGCGTTGACACGAATCTTCAGTCCAGCTCCTTGAATCTCGGCTGCGAGCAACTTGGTGAGGTGGACAGTGGCGCCCTTAGATGCGTTGTAACCAAAGTGTCCCTGAGAAATGCGAACCATGCCAGAAATGGATGAGATGTTGATGATGGTGCCAGACCATCCGTGTTGGCGCTCAGTAGCCTTCTGAAGCAAAGGCAACATGCCAACGCTCATGAAGAACGGAGCAACGGCGTTGGTGTTGTAGACCGACGTCCAGTCCTCGGGGCTACGCATAATGTCAGCTCCTTGCATCAGTGGGGACACGATGTGCAGCTTACTTTTGGTTCTCGTAGAGGTTCTTTCTGATCTCTTCGGCGTTCTTGCCCTCAGGGGCGATTTTGCCTTCTGCGATACCGGCATCTGCATCGACGGTTAACTCCTGATGAGTGCATCATTTCTGAGGCGTGATACATACTGTTGACGAGGATGTCAAGGTATCCCTCCTTCGACTCAATCTCCTTGACCAACTTGCTAAGAGAAAGTTAGTACCGGACTTCACACGTCGGGTCTATCAGCCACGCACTCAACCCCATCCTTGGTGGTAACATCAGCAGTCAGAGGGATCAGCTCGCCGGCAATGTCCTTGCCATGAGCCTCCTTGGCATTCTGCAGCTTCTCTTCGGTTCGGCCGACGATGTAAACCTTGGCTCCGTTGACAGCGAGAGCTTGAGAGCACTAGCTTGAGTCAATGGGTGAGCCATGACGGCCATATCGTGCAGTACTAACCATCAGGCCAATTCCGCTGCCGCCTCCAGTGACAAGGGCAATCTTGCCCTTGACATTGAAGACCGAGCTGAGCTGAAAGTCGGGGTTGTTTGTTTGTGACATCTTGGATATTTGGTTGGTGATTGATTGAAGTCGTAATTGGGGGTGGTTAGAACTGGTCATGAGTCTGCGGTTTTATAGAGTTTATTCCAGCTCACTGCATGGTTAAATGCTCGCCGGGTCATGCCTCCTGTACCCATGTGGGATGACGTTTCAGTGACAATGTCCCGCCGCATGCTTAATCCGGCCGTGGAGGGTAATGTCATGGTCAGAGTTGAAAGACGAAACTTGAAACAATCCCGTCAGTGTAGGTTTCCGCTTTCCGTTCATTGCATCGACTGGCTTTCCCAGACACGTGGTTACTCATCGGCAGGAGAAGCGAATGTGAAGTGAAGTGTAATAATTTTCACAATTCGGGTCGGACCTTGGTTGACGAATGGATACTCAGATCACCTGACATACTATAGCTATGCATTACTCTGCGGGACTCGTCTGGACCAAATGAATGCGTCGAAAGGGGATACATTGCTAGCTTGTGTGTCTGAAGGAAGAGGTCCTGGCATGCCGGTCCAGTGGCTGTTGAGGAGGCCAGGTATCGTTGGCACTCTAGGATACCGCTGCCAGTACCTGCCAAGAACATTAGGTAAGCCTAGGTTAGGTATCGAAGCAACAGACGTCACCTCGCAGCGCTCGTCCTTCGTTGCGCAACTTTGGACGCATGAATGTCCCTTACACCTAGTACTTGTACAGGACAAGCATTACACACGAAAAAGACCCTGCACATGCTAGATCCAGAAACAAGTCACGGCTCGTTCCTAAGTGCTCAATGCTCTCGTCACCGATATCCTCCAGCGCGACAACACTCGATTCCTATACATGACCTCGCAAGGAGATGGAAGCGCAGGCCAACCTCCCACTGACTCCTCTCTCCCTACGCTTGCCATCCCCAAGACCAGGTCAGTCGCGGCCAACGAATCACCAGAGACATCGCCTTCGAGTCTACCACTCCGCCCAGCAAGCCCCTCGCTCTTAGGCTCACGCTCTAGTACCCTTTCTGGTATTCTTTCGCGCTCTGGCTCGCCCAGTGGCAGATCCTCACTGTCACTATCGCGCTTCGGTCGCTCTTCCACTGCAACCCCGCTCTCCAACGTCGCAGACAGCAACGATGAGACACGCACTTTGATCGTACGCTCCTTTTCACCCGTGGTCGGTGTCGTTGCTTCAGAAGAGGTAGACAGTCTAGCAAGAGCCAAGGGCTTCCAATATGGCTTCACAAGCCTAATCCAGCCGTATGGCGAGCGCGTCCCTGGAAAAGTCGTTGTGCGAGACAGCGTCGGCGCCAGTCGGTCGTGGGAAGACTTTGGTCTTCGCTTCTTAGACTTGAAGAATACCCTTCAGGGGCAGGATGGGAGAGGCCCAGAAATACTGGAGACGCTTGAGGACCTGGTCGAACAGTACCTTGAGCAGCATACAGGCGAATACATCAGCCATGGCTTCCATGAAATGTCACCATACTACCGCCTGTATTTGAGCAGATTGCTGTCCTCTCAGCCACCCTCTCAACATGAAACCTTCTCCCATCCCGTCGCTGCAGTCATCGCCATAAGCTCATCCACTCCCTCTCCGATAGAAACGCTGAGGAAGCTGTATGCGCAAACTGCACAGGGTGGTCTGGCGTCTCCACCTTATGCAAATCCCGAATATCTTCGATACTATCTGCTTGTCCACGACGACGATAAGGACGATTTTGCCAAATCTTCAGCCCTGTTCGACCAAATGAAAAGACACTTCGGTCTACACTGTCATCTTCTAAGGCTGCGATCGACAACTTGCTCAGAAGAGGATCAGGATGCTGAAGAGACACCACACCAAGAGTGGCTCTCTGCCCAAGCAGATATTGCCAAATTGCAGGAGACCACTCAGCTGGTCGAGTTTGATACAGCCCCTGCACCTCACATGTTCTCTACTGATGCTGCAGCTATCAGAGCTTTTGTGCGTGAGTTGGCGTCACAATCAATCATACCGTACATGGAACAACGCATCAGCCTCTGGAACGAACAGATCGCCTCACGTCGGCGAGGTATATCGGGCCGCTTCATGTCACTATCCAAGCGCTGGGGTGGCGTGGGCGGCCTGAGCTTATCTCGAAACTCTTCAGCGTCAAATCTCTCCACCACCAGCTCAAGCAGTGGCAACTATGATTCTCTGCAAGGTTACTACCGCTGGGACACACCCGAGGCTCTTCTTCGCAAGTTGGCGGATTTCGCGACTATGCTCCGAGACTACAAGCTCGCCGCCTCTACATATGAGCTTCTTCGCTCGGACTACAGCAACGACAAAGCATGGAAATACCTTGCAGGTGCGAACGAAATGTGCTGCGTCTCGAACCTCCTCAACCCACTGCTATCAAGCTCTTCAACCAGCTCATCGAGCAGTAAAAGCCTGCCTAAACTCGAAACATTCGACTCGATGCTCGAAGCGTCGTCCTACTCATACCTGACACGCTGCAACGAACCAGCACTTGCTCTGCGCTCCATCCTCCTCGCAATCGAGCTGCTCAAGGTTCGCGGCCGCCTGGCATCAGAACTAGCAAGTAGATGGGCTATCCGAGCACTGGACCTCAACCTCGCAGCCCAAGGCACAAGCTCGCACGTCCTCATCTCGGAACGTGTAGCAAGCTGCTTCGCGGGCAACAGACCATCCCCGTCCTCCACAGCCACAATCACCAACCTCCACTCCGCCTCAGCCCCGACAGGCTTCAGCCTGTCGCACCGTACGCGCCACGCATCGTTCTGGTCCCTCACATCGGCCGAAGAGTGGATGAAACTAGGCCGCGCATCCTTTGCCGCTGCCCGGCTCGACGACGCGCAGGAGCTCCACCGCGGACTTAAGCATCACGAGGCGGCGACATCGTCTCGGGGGTTTAGGGACATGAACGAGTTCATGGACGAGCTTGACCTTGCGGTGCGGATGAAGATGGGACAGACAAGGCAACGAGGGGCCAGCGGGGCGAGTGCGACGGGGAACTTGGTTGAGCCACCGGGTGCGGATCCGCTGGGGGTGAGCGAGGAGGTGGAGGTGCTGGAGGAGAAGTTGGACGGGAAGCCCAAGGGGCTGGGTCATCAAAGGCAGTTGACGCTCAATAGTGGTGTTGACGTGATGGCTGGGCCGATGAGTCCTGGTACTAGGCAAAGAGGGGATCCGCTGGGGGTGGATGATGAGTTTGAGTGATTAGTATAGTGGTCTCGTACGAAGGCGGACCTCCCTGCGATGTCATGTATGTATGGAAGAAAGCAAGTATAGATTCCTTTCACCTGTAGCAATTTCTTCATTTCGGTTCGTTGCTTCATGCGGACACGGCTAGTGTGTCTGACTAGCTCTAGTAGATGCTGTGCTTTTTGTTAAATAACCTGACTACTGTACGTCTATGGGTATCGTTTCACTCGTTTCATTCCATTGCATTCCGTTCCGTTGCATGCTCGTTTCAAAGGACATTGATCGCTTTCTCTTATCACAGCACAGCCACGGCTGATTCTCCACTCTTCTAGTGGCCGTGCGGATCCTCCTGCGGCTCGGGCGGATCCAATCTGATCATGGTGTCGATGCGCATGATGCTCACGCACGCCTCGACCGCGCTCTTCAGCTGTCTGATCTTGCTCATGCTCGGCTCCAGCACGCCCAGCTTCAGCATGTCGGCCACCTTGCCGTCTTTCAGGTTGAGGCCGTAGGTGCGGTAGCTCCGCTTGCGGGCGATGTCCTTCTCCTTCTCGGGGACGTTGGCGTCGCCTTCTTGGACGCGCTGGGAGAGGGCGTGGCGGATGCGCAGTTGGGCGGTGAGTTCTGCGCTGTCGAGGGCGGCGTTGACAGCCAGAGTCTTGGGGACGACGAGGAGTGATTGCGAGAATTCGCCGACGGCGAGCTGTTCGCGCGAGGCGATGGTCAGTGCGTACTCTTCGAGCCACATGTGCAGGGCGGTTTCGACAGCGCCGCCGCCGGGGACGACTGCGCCGGACTCGAGGGTGCGTTTTACGGCGGAGAGCGAGTCGTGGACTGAGCGCTCCATCTCGTCGAGCTGGTAGTCGTTGCTGCCACGGAGGATGATGGAGGCGGAGCTGAATGATTTTGTGCCCTTGACGAGGATGCATTCGTCGTCGGAAATGCGCTCTTGCACGACTTCTTCGGCGTGGCCGAGGAAGGAGGGCTCGAATTTCTCGTCGCCGTTAAGGTCGGACAGGGTGCTGACTAGGGTTGCGCCGGTGGCTTTTGCGATACGGCGCAGGTCCTCTTTCTTGCAGCGGCGGACGGCCATGGCGCCCTTCTCGATGAAGGCCTTGAGACACATGTCGTCGATGCCCTTTGTGGTCAGGACGACGTTGGCGCCTGAGGCGAGGATCATCTTTACGCGGTCGAGGACGATGCCGGCCTCGCGCTCGCGGATCTTCTCGAGTTGTTGGGGGTCTTCCACGGTGATCTGGACGCCGAGTTTCATGCGCTCTTTCTGTAGGTTCATGTCCAGCACGGCGATCTTGGCGTCGGTGATTCTGGTCTTCATGGCTTGGGAGGCTACTGTGCAGTTCAGGGCATAGCCTTTGATGAGCATGGACTCTGTGGCTGATTTGCCGTGGGCCTTGAGGATGTTGACGGCTTTCACGGGGTACTTGACTTCGTTCTGTCGGGAGGGGTTGACTGATTTGACTGACTGCATGGCATCGACGACCATGTTGGCGAAGAAGTCGGCGTCTGAGCCGATGATCTTGCTGGACATGGACGTCTTGGCTATGTTGACGAGAGACTCGCGGCCCAAGTGGTCGACTTTTGTGCTAATGTTCTCTTGCATGTATTTGACTGCTTCTCTCAGGGCTAAGCGGTAGCCCGTGATTATGACGGTGGGGTGTATTCTGTGCTTCATGAGCTCGTTTGCTCGTCGCAGCAGTTCTGCCGCTATCAGGACGACAGAGGTTGTGCCGTCTCCCACTTCCTTGTCCTGTTGGTGTGCGAGGTCGACTAGGATCTTGCCGGCGGGGTGCTCGACGTCGAGAAGGCTCAAGATGGTGGCACCGTCATTGCTGATTGTGACGTCTCCTATGTCGTCGACCATCATCTTGTCGAGGCCTGAGGGTCCAAACGAGGTCTTGACCACGTTGGCGATGGCCTGTGTTGCCAGGACACATTGCTCTCGAACATCCGAGCCTGAGATCTTGCTGCCGCCGAGGAAGAGCGTGCCGGCATTGCGCGGCGCTTCGAAGAGGCCAGACATGGTATTGGGGTGGAGGGAAAGAGGATGGCGCTGGTCGAGAAAGACGTGGTGTAGCAGGTATCAAGCCTAGTATCCAGCCATAAAGTTGTAAAAAGATACCAGGCTTGGTGCCTCAGGCAGACATTCAGGCAGCAGTCGAGGCAGGGCCAGTGCGGGGAGGGCACCCGTGTCTCAAGCCCGGGACACGAAACACGAAACACAAAACACTGGAATTGTGTGACTCTGAAGAAGTTGCGGGCACTTCCTCTGTGTTTGTCTTGTCTCGTCTCCTAGTGACTAACGCGCCTTCCTCGCGACCTCGAACCACACGCACACATCGCCAGTAAATATGTCTTCAGAGCAGGCCGACCTGGCGGTGCGGGAGAAGCCAGACACCGAAGAGGTCTCACACGAGCAAGCCCAGGCAAGCAAAGATGCTAAGAAGCAGAAGGCCAAGGATAAGAGGGACAAGCCGGTAGGCAAGTCCGAAGCCAAGGCCCCTACCTCCAAGACTGGTGGTGGTGGTGCGAAGAAGAAGAAGACGGAGGGTGCAGCTCTCATCGGGATTGACGTGATGAAAGAGGTCGACTTCCCCGAATGGTACCAGCAGGTCCTGCTCAAGGGCGACATGCTCGATTACTACGATATCTCTGGCTGCTACATCCTCAAGCCCGCTTCACAGTTCATCTGGGACGAGATCCATGCCTGGTTCGACACCAAGATCAAGAAGATGGGCGTCAAGAACTGCTCCTTCCCACTCTTCGTCTCCGAAGACGTCCTCAACAAGGAGAAGTCGCATATCGAGGGTTTTGCTGCCGAGGTCGCCTGGGTCACCCACGGTGGAAGCACCAAGCTCGAGAAGAAGATCGCCATCCGTCCCACCTCCGAGACCGTCATGTACCCTTACTATGCCAAATGGATCCAGAGCTACCGAGATCTCCCTCTCAAGCTGAACCAATGGAACTCCGTCGTGAGGTGGGAGTTCAAGCACCCACAGCCATTTCTACGAACGAGAGAGTTTCACTGGCAGGAGGGTCACACTGCACATCTGACAAAAGAGGGCGCCGACAAAGAAGTCTTGGAGATTCTCGAGCACTATGCGGCCGTCTACGAGCAGTTGCTGGCCGTTCCCGTCATGCGCGGAAGGAAGACAGACAAGGAACGATTTGCTGGTGGTCTCTACACTACCACCGTCGAAGGCTACATCCCGGCTACAGGCAGAGGCATTCAAGGTGGCACATCGCATTGTCTTGGTCAGAACTTCAGCAAGATGTTCGGCATTACCGTTCAAGACCCCACCGCCAAGCCAGACGAGAAGAAGGACCCCCTGTTTGTATGGCAGAATTCTTGGGGTTTGTCAACTCGAGTCATTGGTGTCATGGTCATGATTCATGGCGACAACAGAGGCCTGGTCTTGCCTCCTCGCGTCGCCGAGGTTCAAGTCGTCATCGTTCCCGTGGGTATCAATGCCAAGACGACCGAGGAAGACAAGCAGAAACTTCACAACGAGATCACTGGCCTACAAGAGGTCCTGCGCGCTGTCGGCGTCAGATGTGAAGCCGATTTCCGAGAAGGCTACTCTCCAGGTTACAAATTCAACGACTGGGAGCTGAAGGGTGTGCCGCTTCGTCTCGAGTTCGGCCCAGGCGAGAGCCAAGGCCACTTTGTCACCACTTCGCGAAGAGATCTGCCCAAGGAAGAGAGCAAAGGACAGATGGCCATTACCGAGCTTAACACAGCCGTCCCAGAACTCCTGGAGAAGATCCAAGCCGACCTCTACACCCGTGCCAATGACAAGTTCACCACCCACGTCAAGCACATCACCAATTGGGACGACTTTGTTCCTGCCCTCAACGACAAGAATGTATGTCTGATCCCGCATTGTCTGACGGAAGAGTGTGAGGACCAGGTCAAGGATCTGAGCGCAAGGAAGGCCGAGGATCAAAGTGGTGTTCCACAGGATGAGCGAGCACCAAGCATGGGCGCGAAGAGCTTGTGTATTCCTTTCGACCAGCCAGCGGGTATTGAGAAGAGTGTCACCAAGTGCACGAATCCACAGTGCTCGAAGATGGCTGAGGCTTGGTGCCTTTTCGGGAGGTCATACTAGTTAGCAATGACCTTTCAGCGTTACCTTCGCGAGGTCACGAGAGCCATAAAGGTGGCACTTGTTCACCAATTCGTATGCCAGTTGCAGGAGTGCGGAAGAATCGCTAGAATGTCGGGTAAGAGTATCAAGCTACTTGTTCGACTGCAAGTACGTAACTTGAAGTTGATTGACGACAGTGAGAGTTGACGAGAACGTGAAGAGATACCCGGAATCAAAGTCCACAACTTTCACTTCCGTGCAACCCTTTTTGGCCCTTTACGGCTGCGTAGATTACTAACGGAGTGAACGTCACGTGCCAAGAACTCGAAAGCGGCACCTGCCTGTTTGCACTTTCTCAGTACCATGGTCTAGTGGAGTAGCAAATTTCCGTGACTCTTCTTCTGTTCGAACATCGCGCAACTACTCTTGCAACCTGAACAGAATACTACAAATCGCAGCATGAGCCGTGCAGAAGACCATGGCGAAAAGCCTAGACCAATTAATCGATTTTCTGCTCGAAGAAATCGCCCTAGGTGGTGAAGAAGGTAAGTCGGTTTCGCTCGTTGTGTCGATGGTGGGATGTCGGTCAACTCGCCGAACATGGCTTTTTGGCTCAATCGTACACGCCAACACCACGATCTGGTGCACAGTTCAAGTCGCGCACGGGGCACGCCCGCACCTTCTCATGAAAACCATGTGTCTGTTCTGATTGATCATGTCTTTCTCTGACAGCGCGGTGCAGGTATCACATTCAAAGATGTCGTCGATTGCACCAATCAGTTCTATGCTCGACCTGAGGACTCGTCGCCAGCGTCCTCGCTGTCGCAACCGAATCCGGCGTGCTCAATCGACCGAAATTTCGTGGCCAAATTATGGAAATGGCTTGCCCGGCACGAGGATGTATCTATGGGACATGACAGAGAATACAACAATTTGGCCTTTGAAGGGCTAGAAGCGCAATTTCCTGGCATCCTTGATCTTTCGTCAAGGGCAACACCTCTACCCGTGGCGACACGGAAAACAGCTCAACCTCAGACGGGACCGCAGGAATCTGCTGTTCCAGACCCGAGCCCTGCCATGCCTTCTCTATGCAATGATGGGCCGCGAGTGAGCGTCAGCACCAAGCGTATCTACCTAGCTATCTGCGGTCATGGACCTGATCCAACGAAGGTCTTTCCTATGGAGTATGCTTTACTTTGCACAATCGCAGCGACTCGTCACAACGGCATCCTCCAGGGTGAGCTTGGGAGAACTACAGGCCAAGACAAGCGCTCAGTACCTAAGCGGACAGACGCTTTGCAAGCCAAAGGTTACATCGTCAAGCGGACTGCCTGGATTGGAGGCCATAAAACGAGCAGACTTATTCTGCGTCGCTTTGCTGACCAAACAAACCATTCCGGTTCACAAGGTGAGACAATATACACGCTGCGCGATGTTGCGGTTCAAGTGTTCGCTGCGCTCAAAGAGAACTCATTCACGACACAAGACGATCTTGCAATGGCTTTAAGCATGACGGATCCTGCAAGATCGCGTGTTCTGGGCCAGGTCGTCCGTTGTCTGGTCCAGAAGAAATGTTTAAAGAAGGTCAGGGTTGCTAAGGGACCAGGATCAAGCTCTGACGACCTCAAAGTCTGTATACAAGTCGTACGAGAGCCTGTCGATTCTGATTGGCAAAAGAGTGAGGAAGACTCCCTCGACTTCAATGTCTCAGTCGATGATGCTCTAACCACAGTAAGGATGGTGCTCAATCAAGCTGATGATGACGACGCTGCCGGTGCCGCTGTTGACGATGATGCTCATGCATCAGCACAATCCTCACTTGTGTGTGGAACATCGGGGCGGCCCTCATGGAATCCCGACCGGCTGCTGCCAAACGTTCTCCATAACCTAGCTACTATCGCGGGCGAAGAGGGCATCACCAACGTCATTGCCCGTCAAGACATCACCGGATTGCCGGTTCGGCGGCCCATTGAGTCACTGCTGACACGACTGTCCCACGGTTCCCTAAAGGCCCAACCTCCTCAAGTCCGTGATTTGTGTCTGGTGCGGTCGTCTGAGACTATGGACTCAGTCAATCGCTTTGTTTATCGCACGATTGGAAGCTACCAGTCTTTAGTGCAGAAACGACAAGCCAGCTGGTCGGCTGTGACTGGGGGCGAAGAATTCACTAAGCAGCTCGACATGACAACTACTCGTGATCCTATATGTGACTACGAAAAGGACGAGTTTGGCTTCGTCAAGAATTCAACCACGAAGACCCAAGCGCAGTATGGTCAGATGCAACTCGAGGACCTTGCCACTATGACCAGGGCTGCGTCGCTCGCAGTAAGGTCAAACGAACCTATCCTGCTTGAAGACATTCCTGGAGAAGTGTGCCTCTCGTGGGCCCCTGAGGCTACCAACGATTGGAGGTCACGACGTTCTGCTACACCTATGAAGCCGCCGCCCAAGCCCAAGCCCAAGCCCAAGGCGGGTACTCACAAGACCCAGTCGGGCAGAGGAGGACGTCGCAAGTTTACGGAAGGCACCCAGAAATTCTGGCGTGAGCTCTTCCTTGTCAAGATGATACAGGAAAACCCGTCTTATCCCAAAAGGGGAGCACTTGGCTTAATGAGTGAACCCGCTGGTCTTCAAATGTTCAACAACCGGCCACCAGATCTTGACGCAGTAGTTTTGAAGGTATTGAAGAATAACCTTCCAGTGCCGATTTCCCCACAAACCGTCAGTCAGGCTTGGATTGACCGAATGAACGTCTTCTTTGACAGGAGTACTCCTGGGCTGTACTATACACCCAGTGGTGCACAGAACTTGTCCCGCAACCAGCTTAGCTGCATTGTCGTCATTCGCTCAAATCGCCTCGACTCAATCGACTTCTCTGATCGAAGGTCACCAGCCGCTGTTTTGTTCTTTGCTTCGAGCGCAGCACATAGTCATCTATACTACCGCAATGATCCATGCATCGCTCCCTGGCAGCACCAGGGGACAGTCAAAGGACCGAAGCAGACGCCCCAATCAAAACCAAGAAAGCGCTCAAAGCAAATGTCTACGCCAGGCCAAACACCAGACCCGCAGCCGGTATCCACACCTCAACCATCGCTCGACGATACGAGCTCCCTCAGATCGGTTTCTCGAAGTGGACAACCTCCACACAGAGGGTCCTTCGCCGAGTCCGTGCTTCCAGCAACGTCAATGCCCAAGGTCATGGCAGCAGGCATTCGAAAGGGACGACGGTCTCCGAACGTCATGGTCGATGCGGTAGAAGACTCTGATGCTACAGCTTCGGACCCGGGTATGCCTAGCGGAATGCCATCCTCTGCTCAGGATGGCGATGGACGTGACAGTGCAAATGTACAGCTTTCACAATCATCTGCACCCGAAGTGGAGCCCGCGGACAATGCAGCCTTGGCGGGAGGTTCGCCAGAACGCATTTGGAACGCATTGGCAGACTCTGGTGGGTGCGAGACACTTGCTGACTCGGAAATGCACGCAGGCTTAGTGCAGAGCACAACCACGAGCCATGTCGAACAGCGATCGCTACAAGTTGCACATACTACACCTCTTTTAACTCACAATCCCTTCCGGGCGAGGGGGGAAACAGAGCATGACATGTCGAAATCAACACGAAGCGCTCCGAGCGTACCGCCAAGATTAGGAAGGAGGTCTGAGGCGCCGAGGCTTGTTGACAATACCTCTCCTACGCTACCCACAAATAAAACTTCTGGATCGTTGCGTCCAGACCTGTCCCTCGTTTCTTCGGTACAGAACGGTTGTGACAATGCAGAATCCGGAAGGCTCCTGCAGGCAGAGTCAGTATCGGCACCGTCACCACGGCCAAGCTTTCAGGCCCAACGTCCTTCTTCCCCTTCCGAAAATGTTTTTGAAACTGCAATCGACGATAGTGCTACTCCAGCCGGTTACCGAGGATTGGGGGAACAGGAGCAGGAGAAAGCGGCTTCAAACGCTACGGACAATGCCGTGGCTCTTGCTCAAACCATATTACCGGACATTTCAACAGAGGTCAAGAATTTCGAGGTCGCCAAAAGCGTCCCTGGAACCACAGCTGAAGCGGCAAATAAATCTCTGGTCGGATTAAACGATGATGCTTCTGCCGGCTCTCTCGCGCAGGATACCGATGCTGTTTCCGTAGCTCACCCAGTGGTCAGCGTCGAAAGTAGTGCAGAAACTCCATCGTCTCAGACCACACAGCCGAAAAGCGCCTCGCGACCTAAAATGCCCCAGACCCGAACCGCACAGATCCTCGAGGGCAGACACGCGACCAAGTACTATCAACGTTTCATCCTGGAGCTGATCCAAGTTTGCGGTGGCGTACTACCTTACGGCGCAGGTGGTCCACCTATGCTGAAGCGAGCAATGAAAGCAAAGTGCATTGAAGCAGGCGTGGACAGCAACCCAAACGTCAAGCAGATCAGGTCTAGTGTCAATCAACTTGCCCAAAGCGGCAGAGCTAAGGTCATGCACTTCACCTTCCAGAAAATCGGGTTCAACCACACCAAGACGGTTGTGGCGTTGCCGCACATTCAGCTGACTGACGGACCGCTCCTAGCTATGCAGAGTAAAATAAGTTCCACGCCTGTAGAAGAAGACTATGTTCCGCCAGAGATCGACGCGGAAGCAGAGCGAAAGCCGTCGGATACCGTCAGCAGAAACCTCGATAGTGACTCGGAGCCTGTTGCTGCCTTAACAACCCCAAGGAAGAAGAGGCAGTCGCAAGCTCGGATGGGACGAGACAGTTCTACTCCAGCTACCACGACTCGTATGAGCCTCTCGCCTCCAGTCCCGGAACTTTCGCTGAACGTGGGCTTCCTGACGCTGAAAGTCCCAAAGATTGCAACAATCGAAACGCAGAACAGCTTTACTACAAGGTACTTCGACCTACCTGCCGAGCCTCTACAGTTCAATACAGATGCGAATGCTCTTGCTTTGCAAACAGCTGAACCTACGCCGGCTTCCCGACGGCGGAGTGGTATCAGAATCCCTCGCAACACAAAGTTTAATCCCCAGACACGTAAGATTCAATGGCGAGTGCCAAAGAGGACTCCACTTCCGACGAGTCTGAAGGCAATTCTATCACAAGATCACCGTAATGAGGTCGCAGGGGTGTCTGAGGACCATAAAGTCTTTTCCGCCTTTGAGCGTGCTGTTGATATTGTCGCCACATGGGAGCAGACAAAGTATGACGACCTGCAAGAGCAAAAGCCTGAGACGTGGAACTTTATCAACCACCTCATGCCACAGGGTGAATTCGTACACATGCCTTATGAAAACGAAGTGCAATTCCGGTTGATTCAATTCGAAGGCGACCAAGAAGATGCGGCTGATCATTATGAGATTGAGACAGATATGCCTGCGGTCGTATCGTGGGATGTTTTTGCTCAGACCTCTGCAAAGACGAAAGCGAAGCAGAAAAAGTCTATAGCGGCTAGCGAGAAACGCAAACGTAAGCGGGACGATATTGACGGCATCGACGGAGACCGTGAAGACTCTGACTTCAATGTGTTGGACGATGAAGCAGCAAGGCCTAAACGTGCTCGGCGACAGCCCAAGGCTCCCAAGGTCATCAAGAAACGTAAAGCTACCACGGGCGACGATGCACGACCTCGAAAGCATGCACGTCTGGCGCCGAGAGGCATTGGCATGAGGCATTTGCCCCAAGAGCAAGCTCACCGAATAGGTATTGTGTTTGCAGTGGTCAAAGTGCTTGCGGGTGGGCTTGATAGGTATCTGGATTTCAAACTCGTAGCTCGTCTCCTGCCAGAAGAGAGCGAAACACTGTTACGAGAACGATGGAAGGTGCTATCCACGAGGTACAATAATGACATTGACGCTCTGGTACAAGATGTGCAAATCAAGTACCTCGACGCACTTGCAGACGACAAAGTGCCATCGGTCAATTTCGATGATCTCCAAAGCACGAATTGGGAAGGTATACTGACTTGGGCTAATGCTAACATCAACACCAAAAACAAGGATCTGTTCAGGGAGATACCTCCGACCCGAGAGGAACTTCTCACATTGAACAACGTAGAAGTGACAGAGCCACCGTCGCTTCGAAACATGTACAATATTTCCCTGAGCTATACTCAGGTATCGAGAGAAGACGCATGGTGTTCGGTGGTGCTTGGAACTGTTCCGACAGTGTTTCCAAAGCCCGATGGTGAACACATCTTGCCCAAGTTTCCTCAAGAGGAGGACGAAAAGGATATCGCGCAAGCAAGAGCTCGATCGTGGGTTATTGCAGCAATCTTGACACCCGAGCAACAGTTCAGCTCTGCTTATGCGCACCAGAAATTACTCAAGCTTGCAGAGAATTCAAGAGCTGTTGACGCGCTACTAGCAGTCACAATGGAGAAGCTACAGTCGGACAAGGTCGTCATTGCAAAGAAGAACGGCGAATCGGTTGTTCTTCCGGAGGGGTCGGTCTTGTCTGGCACTCACGGCTGGAAGGTGAGTAACAAGTATTTCGACAAATTCGATCAAAATCGTGTCATAACATCAAACATGCTCAGAAAAGCGTTCAAGTACAAGTTTGAGGTGCTTGATCCGGCGTTCGTCAAGGGTGAGACGGTGGTTCTCCCAAAAGAACCAGACATGGAAGATGGCGAAATGATGGCAATCTTCAACCTTGTAAGCACGGGCATGCTACAGATCAGGCCCGGCTCAGATGTGCCTGCTTCGCGGTACGGGCTCGACTGGGAAGATCAGGGGTACAAGACAAGAAGCATGGACAAGAATGTGTTGTCCTTCTCGATTGTTCTGCAAGCTACGTCGACATATGTGCAAGGCGATCCTCTCTCTGCCATACGAAGCTCGGTACCCGTTCCTAGAGGTGGCATAGATCAAGCGGATGGTCTCGGGCTGATCCCAGCCTGGTTCGACATCAACCACGACTTCCAGCAATACATCTGGGAGATGATTGTTGGCGCCGTCGTGGGTATCATATCGGTTCGCCCAGGAATTCTGGATGTCGAGATCATCCGAACGCTCGGTTGGGTCCTTTCGCGATATGACCTCGACTTGATTCTCCATTACCTCCTTGCCTGTACATTGATCCAAAAGACATATGAGGGGTGGGAAACGACTGATTGGTGGTGGCTTGCTTTGGGACCCAGACATGGCAGCGGCATTCTATCGTTGTCCGTGGCTGAGATGCGAGAGATGTGAATGTAACATTACGAGATACGGGGACTTTGCGTTACCAACAATGTAACACAAGGAGACTGCGCAGAATTTCGAGGTTTGTGCAGGAGTAACGGGCTATGACTGGGAGGAATGTATGTTTCTGTGCTGTACATCTATAGACGAGATACCCTTGCATTGCGCGGCGTTGAAATCCGAATGTACTATAAGACTTGAAAACAAGGGCACAACACTTTGCGTAATATCGTGGAAATGATAGTGAAGAGAGCCACACAAGTTCACATCGTCATTTGGGCAATGGACGAGGGGGTTCAAAACGTGAGTGTAACCCCTTTTTCGCCGATTGCGAAGACTACTTTACTCAACCGTAGTACGTCCGACCTCCCCAAGTATCGTGCCGTAAGGCCATCGTCGGTGCTGAAGCCACCACTACAGTCGTTTCCAGGCACAACCATATCACCGCCGCCTTCTTTGCCTGCAGTCACTACTACGAGCGCGTCTTGATAATGAGTACAAGCATTTGTCATTGCGACCATTGGTTTCTCGACCTCTTTGAGCATCTTCCACCCTGACTGACCACTGACCACTGACCATGGCACGCAAGTTGCCATGGTCTAACGCTCTCACTGTCTCTCCGTCTCGGCCGCAGAAGCGCAGAAAGACCGAGAACGGGAACGAGAGCGCGACACCGACACCGACACCAGACGCAAAGTCAAGGACGATAAGCACCTACTTGCACTCCGACAATGTAACGCCTACACCCTCGTCAAGCCCGCGCAAACCCCAGCCCAGACCACAAGTCCGTAGTGCTAACGATCGACGCGATGGGGACATGCACGATTTCATGTTGTTGAGCTCTCCACCACCCCCTGGCCCTCCTCCCCTCCTGGATCTCGACCCGATGATCGCAGGTCTCGACGGCGACGACGTCTACATGATGGTCGAAGATGAGTTCTACGCTACAGCACAGACGTTCACTGCGCATCTGCACCGTGCTGAGTACAAGCGGCTGATGAGGGAGGCGCGGGAGAAGAAGAGACGAGGGTTGGCGCCGGCTGTGCCAGGCATACTGGACGATGCGGCGCGGGCAGTTAGAGATAAACTGACGAGACAGGCCCTAGACGAACGCCAGGGTAGCGGTGTCAAAGCTTTGATGGGAGGGTTGCTGAGCAGTGATCGGGAGGATGAGGGAGAATTGGAGAGGGAGGAGGAGAAGGTTAATGATCCGTGGGCTGGGACGAGTTTGGCGCCGTTGATGAGGTATGATTCGAATGAGAGAGTGAGTCTGAAAGGTCTGGAGAGGATCAGTGGTGCTACGAGAGCCGCGCAGGGGTTTGGGCCTAGCCGAGGAAGAGTGAGCACGGGGGTAGAGGGAGGCGAAGGGGAAGATGAGAATGGAAATGGGAGCAGGAGGGAGAACGGAACTCATGTTACAGGGGGCGACGCCAGCAGCGACCTGGAAGAAGGTGCACGAGCTATGTATGAAGTTCGCGGCAGCAGCAGCGCCAACATCAATGGATCCGAAGCAGCGAGGGCAAAATCGAGTTCCATGGAACAGAAGAGGCAAGAGTCGAAAGAGCTGCCGCCAGCTCCAGCGAGATCAAAGCTCGCAAGAGAACACCATCGGATTCCTGAGCCAAAGCTCGTGAAGAAACAAAACATGGCCAGCGAGAACGACAACAAGAGCAAGCACGGGCTGACCAACAAGCCTACAAAGGCTGCACCTGCAAAGAAGAAATACAAGAGCTTCATCGACAGTCTGGACGATTTCGACCAGGATACGTTCGAACAAGCTCAGACTCAGACTCAGACTCAGGCACGGTCGTCGCAAAGACCAGCACTAGCCTCAGCTGCGCACGAGAAGCCACAGCCACGGATCAAGCATGAGGACAAGGGAAAGGACAAGGACAAGAAAGACCGGAGCTCGAGGTACGATGAGATACCGATATTTCTGGCATGAGATATACCGCGATATCATGTTTGAAGGAATGAATAGCACAACACAGCATAGCGCTGATTACGAGTGTAAGTATGTGCGCCTGCACATTTGATATGAGTACCATCCCGTCACCTCCACACTCTTCCAGCCCACAGCCTGTTCGGCTATCTTCCACAAGCTCGAGCCCAAGCTCTTCCGCTGGCAATATACCCTTGTCCGCACCCGGACTCGGTCCATACATCATCATACTCGGTTCCAACTGACACGACAGCTCACTCCTTAGCCACCACAGTCAACTGACAGCCCGCCGTCGCCGGCGCCGTGCTCGGCCCCTGACTCTGAACCGGCGTCCGGCTAGCATGAGCAACGAACAACGACTGCGCGTCCTCCCTCGCCTGTTCGATAAGGACCAGGCGCCCCTCGCAGTCCGTGCCCAGTGTCACATCCGCGCGGCGGAAATTCGTCGGTGAGCCCTGTGGCGCGCGATTCGTGTTAGACAAGCAAGTGGAAACGATGCGAGAAATGGGCCGTATGATGGGCACGCACGCTCGAGAGAGAGAGGGAGCGGGGGCAATCGCGGTTGCACTTACGATGGAGATGCACCTGGGAGACTGAGCTTGTGGATTCGAAGAGTGGCCGTCTTTGCCGCGCTTGAATTTCGTGCGGAGCCATTGCGAGCTTTGTTTGACTTTGAGCATGATTTGGTGGTAGTATTGGGTGAGTTTGTTGAGGAGGAAGAGGCAGTGGTGGGGGTGAAGGGGCATCAACGAATGGAGGGAGTAATAGGTGGGGTTCTCGAGGTGTGGTGGAAAGTGAGTGAGGTTTGCAGTGGAATCGATTTATAACGAAAGACTTGATCTGTGGTGTGTGCCTGTGTGTGTGTGTGTGTGTGTGTGTGTGTGTGTGTGTGTGTGTGTGTGTGTGTGTGTGTGTGTGGTTGGTTGTCTCACAAAGACAAGGTGGCTGAATGAATGAGTGACTGGATCGAAGAACGACGACTTGTGCTTCAATCTTTCGATTTCGAGAAGTCCAAGGTTTGAGTCTCAACGAATGTAATGGCAGCAAGCTAGCTGGTTGGCGATATGTCCAGAGAGGAGGAAGATCAAATGAATGACAATCTGAAAAGCCTGTCCATCCTAGCTGTGACCTGGAAGTTACGTTGTTGTTGTGTGAGGTGAAGTGAAGTGAAGAAGAGAGCGGTTGACGGCAGATGGACAGAAGGCAGGTAGGTATCAAGCAACACGACACGAAAAAGACGCGAGAACGCGGAGGCTTGAGCTTGAGCCTGGAAGAGCGTTGAAAGTGAAGAGGGGCACAGGCCGTCGTGTCTGTCTGTCAACGCGCGGAGGGATTGTGCAGGTGGGTGCGGTGGCTTGGAAGCGTAATGAAGCTACATCATATCCAGGCCAATCCGCCGAGTGACACGCGAGATTCGGTATGTACGAGATTGTTCTCGAAATGCTGCGTTGATGTGCTTCTTGTTGGGACGGTCTCGTAAGTTTGCCTGTGCTTGGGACCAGGATTCGTGTTGGCTACGAAGTCAAGGACCATGGAGAACGAGTGTTCGTGACAACTGTTGTACAGCTTGCAATGCAACGCAATGCAATGCGTGGTATCTCGAGGTCGAGACACGTGGAAACGCGACAGTCAATCTGCAAGGTACAGCTCATTTCGTCGATGGGGAGGATTGGATTGGCTGTATCCCTTGCGTTGCCTGTAGGAAAATTTTCGTCACCCTGGGTATGGAAGCTGGCACGTACCACAGATCACAGACTTCAAACTAACAACGACAGCTGGTCCTGGAGCTTGTTCGTGTCAGCGGAATCCTGGTGCCGGGCAGAGCTCTATTGCTCAACCCCAAGGATTCTCGAGGCCGTTTCGCGGTTGTGACGCGGAATGGCTTCAGCCTTCAGCAGGACCAACTATACTGCTTTTCGTCCCTGTATTATGCCGTTGACTAGTCAGTCCTTGAAGTCAACAAGTTTTCCTATCGAGTTATGCTGCAGTTTTCAGGTTGCGGTTTTGGTTGTCGGGGATATTTTGTAGTCAACGTTGCACGAGCTGGGCTACATCATCCTCGCGTGAACTTTAGCCGGTGACAAGGCCGCGACAGCAGCGTACTGTGCTACTGTGCTCACCTATCACAAGTTTCAAGCTGATACATTGACATAAATAGCGACAAGGCCTTACCACTTGAGTGAGCACGCCTTGTCCTGTACGACAACTTGGACACACGTGATCGGAATTATTGGTCCGGTTGGGACAGTATCGTGACATTAGTCACAGGCCTTGGTAGATGCCCTACTTTTGACCACCTTTGATCACTCAATCTATGCACCTGGAATGGTAGAGAACACCTAGAACACCACCTGTGTGCAGCTGTGCGCACTCGTCCTATACCACTTGTAACGCCTCAATTGGGGTAACTCTTCACGTGCACGCTCTTAACTTTGACGAATTGCTCAAACCCGAAGCGGCTCAGCGTGACGCCCTTGCCGCTATCCTTCCAACCAGTCCAAGCAAGATCTGGGCTTGGGTAGTCAGCCCGATTAACAAAAACCGTGCCTGCCTCGATGCGCTGAACCAACTCCTCACCCTTTGCCGTATCTTTAGTCCACACCGATGCAGTCAAACCGAACTGGCTGTCGTTCATCAGTGCTACGGCTTCTTCGTCGGAGCTAACCTTCTGCACGGGAAGAACAGGACCGAAGGTCTCGTCCATCATCACATCCATCTTGTGTGTGACGTTGGAGAGCAAGACAGGAGCAACGTAGTTCCCGGCAGGGTCTAGGTTGGCAAAGGTCTTGTTTGCGGGTGTCTCGTCCTTGGCGCCTCTCTTGACTGCGTCGTCCACCTGCTTCAGAATCATTTCTCTTGCTCGCTTGCTCACCACAGGGCCGATCTGGGTGTCTTTCTTCGAAGGGTCACCGACACGGTAGGCTTCCAGCACTTTCTTGCACTGCTCCACAAACTGGTCGTAGACTTTGTCATGCACGTAGACTCTTTCTATCGAGCAGCAGCTCTGGCCACTGTTGAATATAGCACCATCGACAATCTCTTCCGCTGCCCATCTGATACCCTTCTCGTCGCCAGCAAAGTCCTCGCGAACATAAGCAGGGTCTTTTCCACCGAGCTCGAGACCAACACCACATCTGATACCTTTTCCGCCTTCAATGACAAGCTTTTGCACCGCGGTACCACCTGCAACGGAACCAGTGAAACATACATGATCCACATCGACGCTTTGCACAAGCGGCTTCAGGTCCTCGACCTTGCCAACGTGAACATACTGCACCACACCCTTGGGAAGACCAGCCTCTTCAAGCATATCAACCACGTGCTCTGCGATGGTTGGGGTCTGAGGACTCGGCTTGAGTATTATTGCGTTGCCAGCCAGCAGTGCAGGTATCAGACTATTGACCAATATCAAATATGGATAGTTCCAGGCGAAGATGACGAGTATTACCCCCAGTGGGTGGGATCGTTGTAGGTATCGCTTGAAGCCAGACTCTACCTCGCCCAGCACAGGGATGTTGTCTGAGAGGACTTCTGGGGCAATTTTGACGAGGTAATCTGCTCTCTTAATGGCAGTCTTGATCTCAACTGGTGTGTAAGACGTCGGTCGGCCCATCTGCTCAGTGAGTTCTGCTGCGAGTTCATCGGTGCGGTCAGTGAGGAGGCTGAGGAATTTCTGTAAAATAGGTAGGCGCGACTGCAAGGTTGGGTGGGACTGTCTGAAAGACTTGTATGCATTTCGTGCGGTTGTAGGTAATTTCGAGACTTGGTCGGGGGTAGCAGATGTACGTGTGAGGATGGGCTTGTTGGTCGAGGGTGAAATCGTGGTTATTGTCTCGGCAGAGGAAGACGTGCTGCTCGTGGTATCGCCATTGGTCGGCTGTGTTGACGTCTTATCGTGTGTCATTTTGTATTTCTATTAGAGAGAAGCGCTGGAGTGCAATAGAGTGGTCTGTTTGCAAATGGTCTGAATGCAGCGTCCAGTACCTCTGGTTGTAGAATCACGAAATAATTTCGTGTAGTCGTATGATGTCAGAAGTATGCGAGCGGGCATTTTCTTTCTTTTTAGCTTCATACCACTTTCAGTTAGACACTTTCGAATGTTAGGTAATCACGGCCGCGGTGGGTTTCCACACCGAGCACATACTATGCTACTAGGTACCCAGGTGCACATCTACTTTGTTACGAGTTAGAGAAGCAACAAACACAGGACAAGGATAATCGCGAAACCTTTCAGAGCTCAGGTTGGCATACTCCTGCGCTTCTCGCAACCCAATGATGCCTTCGGGGACCAGAAGTTGTCTATGAACGCCTGGAGGCCGCTGACAGCGGTATTACTGTTCTTGCCTTGTCAAGCTCGCCAAGCACCTCGAACCTCAGCCGGTTTTGATACTGCTGCATGTTGTCTTGTGCAGACTTTCCACAGAGTCACTCACGTAGTGTAGTTTGTGTATTGCTTGCCCAAACGTCCGCCGCTGTGCGTACACTCCGCGTAATGTTTTCATCTAGATTCGGCTTGGGTGGCTGCTCTTGTTCACATTTGAAACCACCAAATCTCTTCTCTCTAGTGCTCGAGCTCTTGATGGGCTTGCTTCATTTCTGGTAGTATGGAAATGTACTTGCAGCATCCCCGGCGGCTATGGCGCCTTGATCATACAAGCTCATACCTACCCACTGACTGTACTTCCACCACAGTCATAAGCTGCGCAAGCATGATCGGGTTCATGTTGCGCATCTCACAGCGCAACGGACAAACCTGCTAAGGGCTGGTTCCCTGTTTGGCTTCTGGTTTAGCTTCTGTTTTGAGTTCTGGTTTGATTTCGTGCTTGACTTCGTGTCTGACCCTCACTTCTCGTTTGGCTGCCGATTTGACTTCTCGCCTGGCTTCTGGCTCTACTTCCTGTTTAAACGCCTGTCGACTTTTCTCTGAGGGCGCGAGTGCCTCAGACCTCTCCCGGTCGCTTCGAGTTGCAGCTGACAATCTTGACTTTCTCCGCGGTAAATTCAGTACTCGTATCCGTCTTGAACTTGACGTCTTTCACAAGAAACGTCCAGACATCATCGCAGAATCGGTAGGTCTCGAGATGGCCCTTGAACGTCAGCCGAGCCTTGACCTTCTCTGCAAGGACATCGGCAATGGTCTTGTCGAAGTTGCTCAAGATCTTCATCGCAAGCTGCGGTTCGATTCGGCTGTCGTTGATCAGTTCGTCGATAGTGTCTATCAGGCAGTCTCCTATTCTATAGTGGTCGATATCGTAAGTATCTCGCATAAGCAGCAGTACGCAGGGCTACGCAGGATTCCTCTGCAATTTAGCAAGACTTACGTGCTGCCACGATAGAGTTCATAGTATTGGGATGGCTGCGCTGCCATGATGACGATCGATAAATGGGCTTTGCAAGTTGCTCTGATGTGCGATGACCACAGACAGAACCACAAGGAATCGGAAACAACTGTAGAACGTTTATTGGGATATCCTAGACTGTTGAGGAATGAGTGGCAGACTAGAAACGCCCTCGTAGACGGGGACAGGCACTCCTGTCGCGCACGTGACGTCGTGAGCCGTGGCTACTACGCGCACTAAAACCTATCACTGTGATTGCTCCGGGCGTTGGCTTGTAGGTCCGACTGACATCTCGAAGAGACGTCATTGGTACTTTTGTACATTACCCGCAATAGAGGACCAGCGTCTCAAGATCAGGCCTTGGTAAAACTGAATACTGGTCCTGCTCAAAGGTTTACATATATTCCTGCTCAATACCGCACACGATGAATAGAACCGCTCTACAAGCTGCAAACAACCAAATAAGAGTATGTGCTCGCAGACCAGAAACACGACTTTTCCACGTGTCTACAGCACAACTCTCGAGTCAACGTGATGTTGATACAAAATCAAAACAGAAGGAAGAACCTAGCAAGCCTTCGGAAGCGGAAAGCGGCAAGAAGCGGAAGAAGACGATGGCAGAGCTAGACGCAGAGATGCAAGCAGCTATGGAAGGACATGCAGGCGACGGTGGCCTTGCAGGTGCTGAGTTGGAAGGCGGCAAAGCTGTTTCCATGAAACGTGGTGTTCGTGACAACATGTTTCGGTACATTTGATATACATCACAGCCGCATCTCTCGACAGCCGACTGCTCGAGTCTCAGTGGTGGTCATTTGAAACAACGCCGTCTTCATAGAGCTTCTCGATGTCTCCTACGAGGTCTGCCACCTCGCTCCCTCCTGGACAATCGTACCATTTTCCACCATCACGAATGCACCGCACTTCGCCTGCGAGACGGACTGTGCAGCTCTTGGTCACGTTGTTCTCCTGGCTCCTCAATACGCTATGGCGCAGCAGCTCTGAGCCGTGTCCTTCATCGCTGATACAGTTGTTTATTCTATCAAAGTCGATGCCATGCTCCAAGGCGCAGGATTGGACAAACTCTCGATTGGGAATTCGGGAATAATTCGAAGTCATACAGTTGATAAAGCCGAGATAGAGCTTTGGATCAGGGTAGATCCGAGCCGCACACAACTGGATCATGTCACCGAGACACTCGGATGGGCCGTGCATACATGCAACTGCGTCTGACTCGTCGTCAACCCTAGAAAGGCTCTCTTAGTATAGATGTTCTCTAATATCTGCACACACGCCCTACCGGCCAATGTATGATATCCTGAAGTCTACTTTATCACTGACTTGCTCCATGGTGGGCACCACCAGCTGTTGTAGACAGTCTCGCGCATCAGGACATTTTGACATAATATGTGCTTCAAGTGCAACCTTTTCCCTCTCTACTACGTCTTGCGCAGAATTGGAAGGCCAGTTCAATTCTTTCGATGGGTTGTATCGACCATGGCAAACGAATGTGGACCGAATTAGTAACAACAGCGCAGATGTGAGCAGGACTGCTGGTAAGAAGTGTCCAATTAGCCGCTGTCGAACCGAGGGCGTCGACCGCCGAATTGGGTACTCGGCAGCTGTAACATCGACCGGAATCTTCTCTTCAGGTATAGGAATGTAGGAGTGCAGCGCCATGAGGAAGTGATCGAGTGTTGATTGACCGTCTACGTGATGCTCTGCTATACTCGAATACCGGTAATCACTGCGAACTAGCGTGGTGTCACTGCCTCCAGAGGGGCGAGCAGGTAAGTGCAAGTACTCAGCAGCACTGACCCTAACTTGTTGTGGACTAGTGTGTTTGTTCACAACCGCCAGCCGCTCTGGCCTGACAGCCTGCGGAGGTCTCAATGCCTCAGCTTGAAAGCGCACTCTGCCTGAGGCTTGACCGTCGAGGTGCATGCAAAGACGAACATGAGCAAACGTTTAAGTCCAGCTCAGCCGCTGTCTATCACATTAAGACAGTGTGTGGCATGGTCGTCGCACATACTGGGGAAGAGGGCGGGACCCCAAGTAGGTCGAGGATCGGCTAGCCTGCTCGAATGCATGCCAAACACTGAGCTGACGCCAAAGATAAAGTGCAAGCTAACTAACCGGAAGGGTGGCTTCACAAGCTTTGTGCAACAGCTTCGCCACCAGCTCGATGATATGCACAAATCGTGCAGCACAGTTATAGCTTGAGCCCAGGTACAGGTCAAATGATGTTATTGGCTTACCTGAAGGAAGTGACGCACGACTGGAGCGGCCAAAGGCTTCGTGAGCAGTCTCCGAAGTCGGCCATATTGCCGTCCGAGCGTCCATCTGCCATTGAGGCACGCCTTTCCTTTGGAATGCCAATCAGGGACTCGTCCCGGGTTCTGTTCTCAAGTGACGGCGCAAAGTTTAGGCTGGTGGTCCGTGCTTCTGGCCGATATGGGGATAGTCTCCTAATCCCTCCTGCCACATGGCATCGGTTCGTGATGAAGCTAACGCTCGATCTGAGCCGTAGGCAGTTTGTGCCGGATCTATTGCAGTCAGATCGATGCAATGAAGGCTGACCAAGGTTATGGTAGCTGATAATCTCCGACTCAACCAACCTGCACTTTCTTCAGCGTCACATCTGTTGCCTGTCCAGAAACCAAGGTAGCATCCGGCACTGCTTGAACAGCAGTCGCCAGCGTTCTTCGTAGCAGCATACACCTGACCACATCGTTTGTTATCGACTTGCATCCCCATCTGCCTGCCTGATCTTTCAAGTAGCAGGGTACACCGCAAACCCTACAGTGGTGTTTGACAGATTCTTGGCTTCACCGCGTCCGCCTGGCATAATGTCAGGAAATGCCTCGACCACGGCGCAGGGAAACATTCCACCAATGACCGATGATCGAGAACAGGACATTCTCCAATTCCTCAAGCCTCTAAGTATTGATGACGATACGGTTCACAGTCTTGCATATCGATTCTCTAACGTTTATCGTGAACTTGCTCTTAGTTCGGATGAGCAATTCCTTCCGACACCAGTGACAGGCCTTCCCTCAGGGGCCGAGACCGGCCAGTTTTTGGCCATCGATGTTGGCGGTACCAATCTCAGAGTTGCTTTCATCGAATTGTTGGGAGACAGCTTCGACACAAGCGCCAACATCAAAGGTACAGAGAGGGCCCAAGGAGCCATTCGTAATGCTCAAAGACCTCGTGTCCGCCGCACTTTGGAGAAAGCATGGCCTATTGGCGAGCATCTGAAGATCGACAAGACCGAAGACCTCTTTGCATGGATAGGCGACTGTATCGCCGAGGTCGTTAGTGACTATCTGAGCAACGATGCTGGTAAAAGCGCCATGCCCGATAAGCTTGATCTGGGTATCACGTTCAGCTTCCCCATGATGTAAGGATTAACAAAGCAACGCGATGGCAGAATGCTAACTTTCGCATAGACAGGATGAGCTCACCGCGGCGACACTCATGCCTATGGGCAAGGGTTTCACAATTCACGAGAACCTCGATCTTGGTTCGACACTGCTACAAGGTTACGCAAGACACACCAGGAAACAAGCATCTGACGACGAGGGATCACCTCGAGCCAAGCGTAGAAGGCTAGGGCCTCTGCCACACCTACGTATTGCTGCCATCACCAATGACACGATTGCAACTCTCTGTTCACTCGCATATTCGGTGAAGTCGTTACCAAATTCTCGTGTCGCTGCCGGGCTTATTGTCGGAACCGGCTGCAATGCCACTATACCTCTGAAGTTCGATGCGCTAGGAGAAGCAAAGTCAGAGAAGATCCGCAGCAAAGTGCCTGCTGCGGATGAAACGATCGTCAACACCGAAATCACCATCGCCGGAGCTTGTGAACCCCTAAAGGATGTCACCACCAGGTGGGACGAGATTCTGGACAAATCCACTGCCAGACCTGGCTTCCAACCTCTGGAGTACATGACCGGAGGACGTTATATTGGAGAGCTCATTCGCGTGATCTTCTTCGACTACATGACCACTACTCATAGGCCACCTGTACCGCCGACATCGTTGCCCGCAATGCTCGTACACAACTACAGCTTAACCACGACGTTTGTAAGCGCCGTTGTCGCACGAGCTCGTACTGACGCAGACCTTGCCCGAGAATTGAAACACCGCATGCCGACACCAGAGTCATCGACTTGGTCGTGGACATCGCATTCTGCTGGGGCACTAAGGAAAGTGGCGCACATGGTGCAGGTAAGGTCGGCAGGTTTGATAGCAGCGGCAACAGCAGGTCTGCTTGCTTGTGTCGGCGAGATCGGTCTTACTACACCCGCTGGCTTAGAAGAGTGTCTTAACAGGGGCAACGAAACAACAATTGATCAGCCAGCTCAGGGGGACACCAGCAGCGCCCACGGCTGGAGTCCGGGGCCGGAAGAGTTGGTTGTCGCATATACTGGTGGTATCATACAGCATTACCCGAACTTCAAGGAGCACTGTCAAAGATTTATTGACAAACTGGTTATGAGATCAGGACCTCAGGCTGGAGGTAAGAGTGTTTACCTGCGAGAGTCCAGAGACGGTGGCATAATTGGTGCCGGAGTTCTGGCTGGAATGGAAAGTGTTAGAATGGCAACCTCACAAGCTTGAGAGATATCAATCGCGTCTGTTCCAGAAACCACTAAAGCTATCTTGATGTGTAAGCTTGTGTTCCGAATCATCTGCAGCTTGCTTGCAAGTCTGACTACCATGACATGGGCATAAAACACCTAAAACCCCTGGACGCTGCAGCCTCATCCAAAAGCAGTCTAGATACCCATGGCTCGAGAAGTGCTGAGGCATTTCTCGTAAACTAATGTAGTCCCTAGTAAATACCTCCGAAAGGACGAGCGACCAGGTTCCGTAAACAGCACCGTCGATGTCATTTTGGTTCTCGAAATTCAATAAAGCACCAACAGGAGGTCGATAAAATTGGCGCATCAAAGCAGTTACGATGGTTTTTATTCGAGCGCGCTCCGTTGAACTCTTAGCACTCATCAATGTCGGGCTGAGTCCACGACTGACTCCAGATCGCTGTACTTCCAGCATTATTTCATACAGTTGCCCATTGCCGATTTGCGTTTTATCAATGCCCGATCGCCGCGTCTCAACGAACGTGGTCTGACACCTGTGCTGGTCGAAAGACACGCGCTAGCACAAGTTCCAGGAGCAGGGTTGTGGCGTCAATGAATACGAGGCCTTTTGCAACACAGTCCCATGAACCTCGCCCATAGGTCATTACCTCTACGTCAGGCTAGTTGACAAACTCGCGCACCACCTTTTGCTCCAGTGATGAGGACTCGGAGAAACTGCACACAGCCCTGTACCGAGATTTTTGTTACGAGCTCGACACCTACAACTACAGCACGCTGAAGACTACATCGAAGCTCGGGAACAGCATTGATTGCGAGCGAAGCGAAAGGGTGCCGTCGCTCTCACTAAACATGGCCGACCTCGTTTGTTTTGGAATTCTCCTTAGCTTAGCTCGATGTTCTCTCGTGACGAAGGCTGTCGACCATCGAGATGGGCGTGGTTGGGATACGCTAAGTGCCTGGAAAGTAACGTCAGAAAACAAATCAGGGCTGTCTATCCCTGCCGGCCACGCTTGTATGCTCACAAGCGCACAGACGATCCATCAGAAAGGCTCATGCGTACCCCTCAAACCCGCCGAAAAGCTGTCAGCACCTGCATGTGGCTTCCAAGGTTTGGGAATCAAGATCGTTCATAGGCCAGTTCTCCGGCCGACCGAGACGAGCTTCTCCGCGAACTCTCAGTCGCCGGCCGCCATCTCATTCCAGGCATAACCAGCATGATTCAGCGTGGATTTGCAGGGCACTATTCGGTCCAGGCCTGACTCGTTCGTGACTTTCTCCGCCTTCTTGCGATCTGCGCTTTTCATGATTCTCGGTCCTGCTGCTTGTCGAGCCTGTTTGTACTTGCGATCGTCCCAACAGCAGTCACACCTCGTTGGTTCTAAACACCACATATCTCCAGTGCATCCGACACATTCACTACGCGCCACTGTCGTCTCAGTCCAAGAAGTTCGAGAATGCTTGTGTGGGACGTGCGCGACCGTCAAAACGCTTCTGCCCACTAGTCGGACACTGCGCAACGCTGAGGCCAACCTTTACACAACAGACATGAGCCCAATACCATTCGTTTACAAACGCTTACACGATGCGCCGGGAGACCAGTCTCAGAAGCCATCCGATCCAAATGGATTGGTGCTGGAAGCATGGGCCGAAGGATTTATGATTGGGTCTTTGATAATAATGACCTGCATCACGATTGCGAATATGAGAAGAGGAGTGTTGTTGCATAAGTTGATCCTGATAGAGGTAGGTTCCGCACTGTGTCGGATGTGAGACAGGTTGGGGCTGACGTGAGTGCAGTTAATATTCGGCTATTGGCAAGGCGTTTTCATTCTGTTCAACCCACCAATATATGCGTGGTGGCTCTCCGCCGCGGCGGTACCTCTCAACATCTCCTGGTGGCTTCACAACGTGATTGCCTGGATGAAGCTTCGACCGTTCTTAGGCAAAACAACTAGCAGGGTATTTATTGGGACGGTAATTCTTGTGATACCATACTGGATCACCGAGATCTATGCGAATTTTGCTTATTTTCACAACATCAACGACCTATTCTTGAGGACGAGACCTTGGGAAGCGCTTTGTCGAGATCCTTGGTGGATATTTGCTGCCGTCTACCTGATATACAGTATCAAGACAAAATATGACTTGTCGATGAAACAGATTATGCGCATATCGCCACGGTTTGCTGTGATGTTGGTGGCGATGGGTTTGAGCATCATATTCATCATTTTGGATGTGTGCTCTGTGACAGAAGCCTTCCAGTCAGTGTTGCCAGTGGGCATCAACCCGTTCTGGAAACTTTCTTTTGTCTTCAAGTGCTTGACCGATTCAGTGGTGCTGGATGATTTCAAGACGGCGCTTGATCGACTCCGAGCTTTCAAAATCAGCAGACTAGGCAGTTTTGCGATGGACAACGCAGATCGCCGGAACAAAGAGCACCAGGATGCTGTCTTTGAGTCGAACAGATGGGCTGAGCCACCTCCAGGAGAACCTCTCAGCAGATTGCCAGATATGCCTACTGCCATCAACCCAGCAGGGCGATCTTGGCTCAAAGAGGATGCATCGTCACATCATATTGAGGAGAGACCGGACATCATCAGGGCCGCTTCGCGAGACCGCGATATGGACGAGAACGGCATTCGTGTGTTAGACCATGCACACAGGGGCAGCATAGCAAGCATTACCGAAAGTGATCAGCAAAGGCTTAACGGCACAAGCAGCTGGATACATGAATCGTCCGACACGAGTTCAGTGACTGATCTTGAGTACGCGGAGCACTGCCGAGAGCTGGCGAGCAACGACAAGAAAACTAGTGAAGATAGGATACAGACGCCCACGAGATAGCGCCGGGTCCCCTCGGGGTCCATTGATTGGATCGACAGTGGGACAACAGAGACGACAAAGCATGAGGATTTGGAGTTAAGCGTAATGGCAAGAGGCTCGTTCGTACGTTGGATTGACATATGTTCTCTGACAGGGTCCGGGATATCACGATTGATGTTTGACGGCTGAAACAGAAGGAGATACCCACAAAGAACCGATTTGGCTGCTTTCGAGCAGACAGATGTAAAACAGGCAAGCTCGCTCAACGCTTGAGCACAATCTATCACTGCACTACCTACCTGGCCTTTTCTGTGCTCATGTATATCTATGCACGTGAACCTGGTGGACTCAATATGGCGACTTTGTTGTGCTTTCACTTTGCATCTTGGTCTCCAATTCGTGGGGGGTTTTGGACGGTGGGCACCGACTGCCCGAGACTGCTCGTTTCTTATTGGCCGAGGAAAGGGACCCTGACTGCTCGAACGCGCTGGACGTGAAGGTGCGCCCCTACTAGTAGCATAGTCGCGAAACCCCATTATTTACGGATTCCAGATTCATGCCACGACAGCGACATTCCCATCGCTCCTTCATACTTGTTCTGCTGCATTGCATCGGCGTTTCTGGCTAGGTCGGACGGCATCACTGGCTAATTCAGGTCGTGTAAATACACAAATGCAACAATAAAGAATGGAGGTCCTCCCTGTGAGCCAACCGAATGGCGATGGAACCCACGATCACGATCACGATCACGAACCTGAAACGACCGATCCAATACTCGTACTAGAGCACATTGCACGACTTATCGAGGCCAACCTTGGCACGGCTCGAAGAGAGCTTGAGGCTGTCGGCAACCTCCTGTCACAATCACATCAATCACAATCTCTCGAGCGATGCTCTCGATTTGCTACCGAGCCGCAGGTCGCTCTGTTTGCTCAGAAGGACATACGGGAGAACGCTGTGAACGGTAACGCAGACGGCAATGTGGAAGATGAAGAGTCGGACCACACGGACCATACATACTCCTTGAGCTCTGAGTTCATATCGCGACCCACAACTGTTGCCTCAATTGCTTTCCTCAAACGTCCTGCTCCGCTCGATGCCCATAGACCGATTGCTAGTCAGATCTACCCAGTCAATCTGCCTGGCACCTTCTCCAGCAACGATCAAGACAACGAGGCAGAACTTGGCAAGCCATCAGCCTTCGAGGTCTTGCACACTATATTGCATAATGCTCTCGGACCATACTTCGACGCTCATACTAGGAATCAGGATCCCTTCGGCCGCTCATGGTACGACAGCGACGCGAAGAGCGGTATACCTGGTGCCAAGAGGAGGATAGCAGAACTGGAGATGAGTCTGCTGAACCTGCAGCAAAACACGGACATTCCCCTCGTGCACCTGCCCATGCATGAAGTGGTCGATGTCGCCCTTGAGGAGGCTCGGCAGCAAGGCGTAGCGCCGTCGATGCAGTTGATTCCCGTCCACGTTATCGAAAACACTACCGTTCAGAACAGTCTAACAAATCATCTGAACGGCTGGATCAAGACTATTCGCTCCGTGACAAAATTGGCCGATGATTCCGAGTGTGGTTCTGCTGCTCAGGAGATCAACTTCTGGCTCTCCCTGGAAAATGCACTGAAGAGAGTCGAGGATGAGCTCATCTCAGAGGGGGTTCAACTGACACTTAGTATCCTCAAGGCTGGAAAGAGGCATCAAGCACTGCTCGGATTGAGCGAAGACACTGGTCTGAAGAAGGCGCTCGAGAAAGTCAGAAGCTACAACGTCTTGATGCGCGACTTTCCCCTTGATGATCTATCCGCTGCAACTTCCTTGGACAAAGTCATGCACGCCTTGCGTTCCATCTTCGCTCATCTCAACAAGAAACTGCGAATATGCCCATATCCTGTCAAAAGAGCTCTCAAATTGGTCGAGGGAATTTCGCTGGATCTAGATCACCAGATACATCGCATAATCAGCGGTCGTGCTTTGATGTCCATGTCCTACCGAGACTTCGTCATGACCATGCGTACTGTCAACAGAGTATGGGAGGTCTGGACCGACATGAAACGAGACTTCACAAACGTAGCTCGCGACGTTCAGAAGCGAAGAAACAACGACACATTCGTCGCAATTAAAGTCAGAGAGCTCCACGAGAAGACAAAGGATCGACTGAGATATGTCAGCACCTTCCGCGAGAACCACGAGCAGCTGCAAAAGACAATTTACAATGTCCTTGCGCCCCAGACGAACAGATATCTGGTTTCAGCAGGTTACAAAGAACAGCAAATTGTCGAGAACACCGACGACGTCGAAGCATTGCGTGAAGTCAATGAGGCGTTCGATTCGTTGAAAGAAGTTGACGTCCTCGACCTTTCTGCTCAAGGCACTGAGCTTTGGAACAGAGCGGAACAGGAGTATCAAGAGAGAACTGCCCGTGTCGAGAACTCCATCATCACAAAATTACGAGACAGACTGGCCACTGCAAAGTCCGCCAATGAGATGTTTCGCGTGTTCTCCAAGTTCAATGCTCTCCTAGTGCGGCCTAAGATCAGAGGCGCAATTGGAGAGTATCAGAGCCAACTCCTCGACAACGTCAAGAAGGATATCGTTTCACTCCAAGAGCGGTTCAAGCAGCAATACGCCGGCTCTGAAGCTCAGATGATGGCTCAGCTGCGTGATATTCCGCCAGTAGCAGGCTCTATCATCTGGGTCAGACAAATTGAAGCCCAGCTTGATGGCTACATGAAGAAGGTCGAAGCTGTCTTAGGCGAAGATTGGTCGTTGCATGCTGATGGAGAAAAATTACACACTGAGAGTAAACTGTTTCGAGAGAAGCTGACAACCCGGGATATCTTCCAGGCCTGGCTTGTTTCCGTCCAGAAATCTGAGATTTCTGTCGATGGGCGACTCTTTCTAATCAACAAAGCCCGCGGGCCAAGCGGCGTACTTGAGCTCCATGTTAACTTCGACGATCAAGTGGTGGCTCTGTTCAAAGAGGTCCGTAACTTGACATGGCTCGGCTTCAGCGTACCTCATATGGTGTCAACCGTAGCTAGAGACGCGCAACGTATTTACCCGTTTGCACTGAGTCTGATGGAAAGTGTGAAGACCTACTTCTCAACCATACGGGCCATCCAAGAAGTGTCAAACATCGCTCAGCTGATGTCCAGCTACGTCCAGAAAGCGAACGTGCTGTTTGCAAAGGGAATGCCTCTCAAGTGGGGAACTTTCGTCAACGATTATGAGTTCCATCAGAAGCAGAAACAAGCTCGCCCAGATGGTGTACTCAAAGGAGCAGACTCCCTCTCGAGGAACGAAAGTGCTCATGTACAGTACATTCGAAATCTGTCGAATGCCACAGCGACACTGCAGGAAAAGATGCTTACCTTACGAAACGTCGATGCAACAATACAGAAGGCGCTGGCCGACCTGCGTACCTGCCCTTATGAATCCAAGATTCTCCAAAGTTACGTTAGCACAATTCAGAACTCTGTGGATAAGCTCAATCTGGAGAATTATGCCAACCTTGAGCATTGGGTGGTCAGCCTCAACTCACAATTAGAGTTAATATTGCGCGATCGGCTCGGAGAAGCAATGAGGCATTGGACTCAATCCTTCGCCTCAAGTGAGGGGATCAAGCATCCTGCTCAATTCCCAGCCGACGAGCAGCAGATCATCCACCGTGCTCGGTTCATGACTGTAGAGGTGGAAATTAGTATGAACAACCAGACGATATTCGTCGATCCTCCTATCGCCCATGTAAAAGCCACCTGGCTTCAGAACCTCGAAGCCTGGCTTGATGTGCTTTGCAGCCTGCAGCGGATAAAAGCCACACGATACCAGGTTTCCGCGGTCTCTGCGCTCCACCAGACCCAGAACTGCTTTGAAGACCTTGCAATTGACTGTCTCGAGCCCCTTGAAAATGCATACTCCGCTGTGGACGAGAAAGTGGCAGAGCTCCGGAACTATCTCGAAGAGTGGTATCGCTATCAGTCACTTTGGGATCTGCAGACGAGCCATGTGCAAGAGACGTTGGGTGAGGACCTTGAGCTATGGCATCAACTAATTCAGGAGATCAAACACGCGAGGTCGACTTTTGATACCTCGGAAGTCCGCAGGACGTTCGGCTATGTCACCTTCAACTACGAGCAGGTCCAATCCAAGATCACCCAGAAGTATGATCAGTGGCAGTACGACATTACTTCCAGGTTTGGCCTCATCCTTGGCAACCGCATGCGTGAGGTCTTTGCAGAACTCCAAAGAGCCAGGCATGACCTTGAGAACCAGTCACTAGAAGCTTCTTCGACGGCACAAGCAGTAGTGTTCATCACTATCGTTCAACAGTGCAAGCGCAATGCAAACTTGTGGGAGCCGGAGGTCGAGACATTCCGTCAAGGTCAGGTGACACTGTCTCGTCAAAGATACAATTTCCCAAACGACTGGCTCAAAGCAGATCAGGTTGGCGACGAATGGGACTCTTTTCAGCAAATTTTGGCCCGGAAAAGCAGGGTCGTTGAAGAACAGACTGATGCCCTTCGTGCAAAGATCGCTGCCGAAGACCGAGCGGTCAATGAGAAGATGCAAGATGTCGTGAACAAATGGTCTGAAGAGAAACCAGTGTCAGGCGAGACACCTGCCGAAGAAGCGATCGAACTGTTGCGCACTTACCAGGCACGGGTAGAGAGGCTTCAATCCGAGGCTGACACTGTTGCCAAGGCCAAGGAAGCGTTGGGTCTCTCCCACAGCCGCGACGATAGCCTGGCTACAACTGTAGAAGAGATACAAGATTTCAGTTCTTTATGGGCTGCGCTTTCGACAATCTGGCAGCGTGTCAACGAGCTTCGCGAGATGCTTTGGACAAGCGTGCAACCTCGAAAGCTGCGCCAGCAACTCGAGGAGCAGGTCAAGTCAGCTAAAGAGATGCCAAGCAGATTGCGACAATATGCCGCGTTCGAGCACGTTCAAAAAGTCCTTCGGGATCTGCAGAGAAGCAACTCGATCCTGGCCGATCTCAAAACAGATGCCATCCGTGAACGACATTGGCTGAAAATTTACAAAGCACTTCGCCCCGGCAAGCGATATTCCGAGGTAGCAATGACTTTGGGGGACGTTTGGGATCTCAACCCGACCGCCACCGAAACTGTCATTCGCGACATCATCGCCCAGGCTCAAGGCGAAATGGCTCTGGAGGAGTTCGTACGTCAAGTTCGCGATACATGGCAGAACTACTCACTTGACCTCGTGAACTACCAGAGCAAGCTACGTTTGATCCGGGGCTGGGACGACCTGTTCACGAGATGTAGTGAGAACCTCAATTCTTTGCAAGCTATGAAGCATTCGCCATACTATAAGGAGTTTGAGGAGGAAGCTGCATCTTGGGAAGATAAGCTCAATAGAGTTCACGTCCTCTTTGATGTCTGGATTGATGTCCAGCGTCAATGGGTGTATCTTGAAGGTGTGTTTTCTGGCAACAACGATATCAAGCATCTGCTTCCCACTGAGTCAAGCCGATTTCAAAACATTAACACTGAATTCTATGCCGTTATGAAGAAAGTGTACAAATCACCGTTCGTGATGGACGTGCTTGTCATTCCGGGTGTGCAAAAGTCTTTAGACAGACTCGCAGAACTGTTAAGCAAGATTCAGAAAGCGTTAGGTGAATACCTGGAGCGCGAGCGTGTCTCGTTTCCACGATTCTACTTCGTTGGTGACGAAGATCTGCTTGAAATCATCGGCAACAGCAACGAGAGCCACCGAGTTGCCAAACACTTCAAGAAAATGTTTGCAGGTATATCGGGCGTCGAGGTCAATGACGAGAACGCCATAACTGCCATCACATCGAAGGAGGGCGAGAAAGTTGAGCTCAAGCGAGAAGTATCGTTGATCAAGCTGCCGAAGATCAACGACTGGCTCAGCGCTCTCGACCTGAGTGCCAAGCTGACACTGGCAGAACTTCTTGCTGAAGCAGTTGCCATGTTTGAATCGATCTTCACTGCAGACTCGCTTGACAGAACCGCTTTTCAAGAATATCTCGAAGCTTTCCCAGCACAAATAGTGATACTGGCGGCGCAGGTCGTATGGACCAATCTCGTTGAGACATCTCTCGCAGCGGCCGGTAAGGATTTGGCGGACATTCTGCAATACGAGGTCCGACTGCTCGACCTGCTGGCAGAAAGTGTTCTTCAAGAGCTGTCTCTATTGACACGCAAGAAATGCGAGCACTTCATCACAGAGGCTGTTCACCAACGGGACACAATCTCCAAGCTTATCAGAACGGAAGCCAATACACCTGGCCATTTTGCATGGTTGCTCACGATGAGGTATGTGTACGAGAAAGATGCAGAGCCACTATCAAGATTGCATGTTGAGATGGCAAATGCACGACTCGAGTACGGGTACGAATACTTGGGGGTACCTGATCGCCTTGTTCGAACGCCTCTCACAGACAGATGTTTTCTGACCTTAACGCAAGCGCTATGCCAAAGATTAGGAGGCTCACCCTACGGACCAGCTGGCACCGGCAAGACAGAATCCGTGAAGGCGCTTGGCTTGCAATTGGGCAGGTTCACTTTGGTCTTCTGCTGCGACGACACCTTTGACTTCCAGGCCATGGGCAGAATTTTCCTAGGCATCTGTCAAGTTGGTGCGTGGGGTTGTTTCGATGAGTTCAATCGACTGGAAGAGCGCATACTGTCTGCTGTATCTCAGCAAATACAGAACATTCAGATAGGTCTGCGCAACAGCACACACGACCAAAAAGCACAGGTGGAGCTGGTTGGCCGACAGTTCAGGGTCAACCAAAATACTGGCATCTTCATCACAATGAACCCTGGATATGCTGGACGATCTAACCTGCCAGACAATCTCAAGAAATTGTTCAGAAGTGTTGCAATGTCAAAGCCTGACAAAGAGCTTATCGCAGAAGTCATGCTTTTTTCGCAGGGTTTCAAGCGAGCCAAGGAAATATCCAGACAGGTCGTGCCATTCTTCGATCACTCTGCGCACAAGTTATCCAAGCAGCCGCATTACGATTTTGGGTTGCGTGCGCTGAAAAGTGTTCTGGTCAGTTCTGGTGGACTCAAACGTGCTCGACTCCAGCTTGGGGATGCCTCACTGGCGGAGGACGCGATGCTGGAACCCCAAATCCTGGTTCAAAGCATTCGTGAGACCGTCTCGCCAAAGCTCATCAAGGACGATGTTGCTCGCCTGGTTCAAGTGCAGGAGCAGGACTTCCCTGGTGTTGAATACGTGGCGGCAGATATGACCGAACTCAAGGCAGCGATTGCTGAGGTCCTGCAGGAACGCCATCTGACCATGTCCGATGCATGGCTAACCAAGATTCTGCAACTCTACCAGATCCAACGTATACACCACGGTGTTATGATGGTTGGGCCTTCTGCTTCTGGAAAGTCAGAGATCTGGAAGGTGCTGTTGCAAGCGCTACAGAAGGTCGAAGGCACGGAGGGTGTTTGTCACGTCATTGACCCAAAAGTCATGTCCAAAGAAGCCTTGTATGGCAACCTCGACAGCACGACTCGAGAATGGACAGATGGACTGTTTACTGCTACGTTAAGAAAGATTGTTGACAATCTCCGAGGCGAAGATTCTAAGCGTCATTGGATCGTGTTCGATGGTGACGTTGATCCTGAATGGGTAGAAAACCTCAACAGTGTACTGGACGACAACAAACTTCTGACACTACCCAATGGAGAACGTCTTAACCTCCCACCAAATGTGCGAGTTATGTTCGAAGTCGAGAGCCTCAAGTACGCCACTTTGGCTACAGTCTCGCGTTGTGGCATGGTCTGGTTCAGCGATGACACTGTCACACCAGAACTCATGATACACCATCATTTGGCCAAATTTGCAGCCAGAAGTTTTGATGATCTTGACGATGAGCTTGGTCTGAATTCCGAATCCACCATGCACGCTCAAGCTGCTCAAAGTCATGTCACAGAGGTTGTGCGAAATCTCATCAACAGGGATGATTTCCTCCATAGGTCGCTGACAGAAGCCAAGACATACAAACACATCATGGAATTCACAACTGCAAGGGTGCTAGCCAGTTTCTTCAGCCTGCTTGCAAAGACGTTGCGTACCGTCTTGCAGTACAACATTAACCATTCCGATTTCCCGCTAGACGAGGAGCAGATCGAGAACTTTGTATCCAAGAAAATGCTCATCGCGGTCGTGTGGTCTTTTGTTGGTGATGCTACGCTTCCAGTCAGAAAGCAGTTTGGGGATTTCGTAAGCACAATGACAAACGTAATGGTACCGACCTTGGATGAAACCAGCTCCTTGATCGACTACGACGTTGCGCTGCCCCAAGCACAGTGGGTACCATGGCAGTCGCAGGTTCCCACCATGGATATCAACACCCACTCTATTACGCAGACTGATGTCATTATTCCGACCGTCGACACCGTCCGTCACGAAGAGGTCCTATATTCGTGGCTCGCTGAGCATAAGCCTCTTATGCTGTGCGGTCCTCCAGGTTCAGGCAAGACAATGACACTTTTTAGTGCTCTACGTAAGCTACCCGACATGGAAGTGGTTGGCCTCAACTTCTCGAGTGCCACCATGCCAGACCTGGTCGTTAAGACGTTCGAGCAGTATTGCGAGTACAAAAAGACGCTGAACGGCCTGGTTCTGTCACCTACACAGATTGGCCGTTGGCTCGTCATCTTCTGCGATGAGATCAACTTGCCTGCTCCGGACAAGTACGGTACTCAGCGTGCTATCAGCTTTCTCAGACAATTGATTGAGCAGAACGGCTTCTATCGAACCTCTGACAAGGCTTGGGTGTCTCTTGAGCGGATTCAATTTGTCGGTGCTTGCAATCCTCCAGAAGATGCGGGACGGCACCCTCTCGGAGCTCGATTCCTTCGTCACGCTCCTGTGGTTATGGTCGACTACCCTGGCGAGCTATCTCTAACACAAATCTACGGTACATTCAACAGTGCGGTGCTGAAGGTTATTCCATCGTTACGTGGATTTACGGACTCACTGACGAAAGCTATGGTAGACTTCTACCTCAGATCACAAGCGCAATTTACCGCCGAAGTCCAGCCACATTACGTCTACTCGCCGCGAGAGTTGACCAGGTGGGTCCGTGGAGTATATGAATCAATTGCGGCGCTGGAACAGCTGAGCTTGGAAGGCCTTATTCGTGTTTGGGCGCACGAAGCTCTACGTCTGTTCTCAGACCGTCTTGTTGAACCTGCTGAGCGCCAGTGGACAAGTGATTTGGTCAGGCAGGTGGCATTGGAGAACTTCCCAACCGCTGATATTGATGCTGCTTTGCAAGGTCCGATCTTGTTCTCCAACTGGCTGTCCAAAAACTATGTTTCCGTTGAGCAGGAACAGCTTAGAGAATTTGTCAAGGCTCGTCTACGGACATTTTGTGAAGAAGAGGTTGATGTCCCTCTTGTGCTGTTCAACGATGTGCTGGAGCATGCTTTGCGCATTGACCGAGTCTTCAGACAACCGCAAGGCCATCTCATCTTGATTGGCACGAGTGGTAGTGGCAAGACGACGTTGTCTCGTTTCGTTGCTTGGATGAACGGCCTGAAGATCTTCCAGATCAAGGTTCACGGAAGGTACTCAGGAGAAGATTTTGATGAAGATCTTCGATCTGTACTGCGGGCTTGCGGTACACGAGGTGAGAAGATATGCTTCATCATGGATGAGTCCAACGTACTCGACTCGGGATTCCTGGAAAGAATGAACACCTTACTGGCCAACGGCGAGGTTCCCGGGCTGTTTGAGGGCGACGAATACTCAGCACTCCTGACCGCATGCAAAGAAGGGGCGCAACGACAAGGCCTGCTGCTGGACTCTCAAGAAGAGCTGTATAAGTGGTTTACCCAACAAATTGTGCGCAACCTGCATGTCGTGTTCACCATGAACCCTCCTCAGGAAGGTCTGTCATCCAAGGCAGCCACGAGTCCCGCTCTTTTCAACAGATGTGTGCTCAATTGGATGGGAGATTGGTCTGACCAGGCTCTCTTTCAAGTCGGGTATGAGCTGACGCAGTCCGTTGACCTCGACAAGCCCAACTTCACTGCGCTCGACAGCATACCTGTGGCTTATTCCGGACTTTCTCTGCCCGCCAATCACCGTGATACAATCGTTAACTCAATGGTATTCATTCACCACTCTGTGCACAAGATCAATCAATTGCTCGAGAAGCAACAAGGCACCACAACCTATCTCACGCCTCGTCACTATCTTGACTTTGTTGCGCAGTTCGTTCGACTGTTCCATGAGAAGCGCGAAGACCTGGAGGATCAGCAACGACATCTGAATGTTGGCCTCGAAAAGCTACGTGATACTGTTGACAAAGTGCGCGACCTGAGATCGAGCCTTGCGGAGAAACAGAACCAACTCGAAGCCAAGGACGCCGAAGCTAATGAGAAGCTCTCGCGTATGATGGAGGACCAGCGTGAAGCCGAATCCCAGAAGGCCACCTCACTCGAAGTACAGAAGGCTCTCAACCAGCAAGACAAAGAGATTGCGAGTCGCAAAGAAATTGTGCTTGCAGATCTGGCCAAAGCCGAGCCTGCTGTAATTGAAGCCCAAAGAAGTGTCAGCAATATCAAACGCCAGCATTTGACTGAAGTTCGCTCTATGGCAAATCCTCCCGCGGGTGTCAAGTTGGCTTTGGACTCGGTTTGCGCCTTGCTAGGTCACCGAGTCAACACTTGGAAGGACGTCCAGGGCATCGTGCGAAGAGATGATTTCATTGCTAGCATCGTCAACTACGACAATGAGAGGCAGATGACAGCGAATTTGCGCAACAAAATGGGTCATGAGTATCTGTCCAACGACGATTTTACTTTCGAAAAGGTCAATCGAGCTAGCAAAGCATGTGGTCCATTAGTACAATGGGTCACTGCGCAGGTGAATTATTCCGAGATCCTCGACCGGGTTGGTCCACTCCGTGCTGAGGTTGAGCAACTCGAGGAAAATGCATTGGAGACCAAATCCAACGCAGCAGCCATTGCTGAGAAGGTACGACATTTGGAGAAAAGCATTGCTACTTATAAGAATGAATACGCTGCCCTTATCAGCCAGACTCAGGCGATCAAATCAGAGATGTCTCAAGTCCAAAGCAAGGTCGATCGAAGCATGAGACTGCTCGATAGTCTCTCCTCAGAGCGGGCTCGGTGGGAAGATGCGAGCAAGTCTTTCGACACACAAATACAGACACTCGTCGGAGATGTCGTCGTGGCCTCGGCGTTCCTTGCCTATAGCGGTCTCTATGATCAACAGTTTAGAAAGAACATGGTTGATGACTGGCTTCATCAACTGCAGCAGTCTGGCGTTGCATGCAAGTCGGATGCATCTGTTTTGGGCTATCTGTCCACCGCAGATGAACGTCTGCAATGGCAGCGAAATTCCTTACCCGCCGATGACCTCTGCATGGAAAATGCCATCATGCTCAAGCGGTTCAACCGATACCCGCTAATTATCGATCCTTCGAGCCGTGTCACCGACTTCTTAAGGCAAGAGCACGAAGGACGAAAATTGACTGTCACCAGCTTCTTGGACGATGCGTTTGTCAAACAGCTGGAGAGTGCTCTACGATTCGGCAACCCGATCTTGATTCAAGATGCAGAACACCTTGATCCCATCCTGACGCACGTGCTTAACAAGGAATACCAGAGGACAGGTGGTCGTGTGCTTATTCAGCTTGGCAAGCAGGAGATCGACTTCTCACCGAGCTTCAAGCTGTATCTGTCAACTCGCGATCCATCCGCCAACTTTGCGCCTGACATATGCAGTCGAACCACGCTAATCAACTTTACTGTCACGAAGGGTAGCTTGCAGACACAATCTCTCAATGAGGTTCTCAAGGCTGAGCGGCCTGATGTCGACAAGCGCCGTACCAACTTGATCAAAATGCAAGGCGAGTTCAATACAAACCTGCGACAACTCGAGAAGCGCCTCCTACAAGCACTCAATGAATCACGAGGTAACATTCTCGACGATGATCACGTTATTCACACACTAGAGACACTGAAGAAGGAAGCTGCAGTCATCACCAAGAAGGTGGCGGAAACACAAGGTGTCATGACCGAGGTTGAACGCATCACGATGGAATACAGCCGCATCGCCAACGCCTGCAGCTCTATCTTCACCGTGCTGGAACTCCTTCACCACATCAACCATGCTTATCGGTTCTCCCTGCAATACTTTGTGGATATCTTCCATCATGTATTGCACAACAACCCCAACCTCAAAGGTATTACAGACTACCAGTCTCGCAGCGAAATCATCCTCAAGGATATCTTTATCGAGACTTTTCACCGCACAGCAATCTCTATGTATCAGAAGGACAAGATCACATTAGCGATGCTGCTGGTGAGGGCTTCACCTTATGAAATTGATAGATCCTTGCTTGACCTCATTCTGTCAAGCCCTGGTGCTGCAGATTCTCAGACTGCACTCGAGCTGATCAAAGCACTGCCTCAGGTCAAGCGGGCGGAAGCCGATCTTGACGATCATGCTTGGGAGCAGTTCATGACAAGCGAACATGCTGAAAAGCACGTTCCACGGCTCTGGTCGGAGGGTCTCAGCAACGTCGATCAGTATCTACTGGACCTACTCGTTGTTAAGATCGCGCGACCTGATCGATTTCTTCCCGCTGCAGAGAAGCTAGTTGCCAGCGTCTTCGGGTCTGACATGTTCCGATATTCGGAGAGCCTTGGGATCATCGTAGAACAAGTGACAGCAGCAACACCTGTCGCGCTCATGTCCAGTCCTGGCTTCGATGCGAGCTACAAAGTTGATACGCTGGTCGAGCGCACGAATGCGGTTTGTGCGAATGTGGCCATGGGCTCCAATGAAGGTGTTACATCTGCCGACAAAGCCATTGCTAGTGCCACGGCCAATGGCACGTGGGTACTCATCAAGAATGTTCACCTGGCCCCTCAGTGGCTGCAAAGTCTCGAGAAGCGTTTGTCCTCATTACGACCGCATGACGATTTCCGGCTCTTCTTGTCAATGGAGACAAGCCCGAAGATCCCCGTCAATCTGATACGTGCAGCTCGCACGTTGGTCTTCGAGCAGCCTGCCGGTATACGAGCAAACATGAAGGACACGTTGAGCGTCTTATCTGATCGTGGCATGAAGGCGCCCGTAGAGAAAGGTCGTTTGTACCTGCTGCTGTGCTTCTTGCATGCTGTGCTACAAGAAAGACTACGATACGCACCAACACTTGGCTGGAAGGGACTATGGGAATTCAACGACAGCGACTACGAGTGCTGTGCATTCATCATCGACTCCTGGATCGAGCACATGGCACAAGGACGTTCGAACATTGCGCCGGTCAAGCTGCCCTGGGACCTGATCAGAACGATGGTCACGGAGATGTACGGCGGCAAGATCGATGACGAGGGTGATTTTAATCTGCTGAACGGGCTGGTTAACCAAGTCTTCGATCCAGCTGCGTATGAGGAAGATCATGAGTTGGTGTCTGAACCCGAAGGGGATGGTCTCAAGGTTCCGTCTGGAACGAGTATGAAGGACTTTGTGTGTTGGGTTGATGCGTTGCCTGAGCGCGAGCCACCTTCGTACCTGGGACTGCCAGCCGACGCGGAGAAGTTGCTGCTTGTTGGACAAGGAGAGGCAACCGTGAAGAGCTTGGCGAGGATTACTGATATGTTGGAAGAGGGTGAGCAATTGATGCTAGAGAATGATCATAGTGGACAGGAGTGATATATGGTATGTTTGGCGTAGGTCGGGATCTGGATTGGTTGGATGACAGTGTGTCAGATACTGGTCGGTACTCGGATGGAGACTTTGTTGGTGGCGGCCAACATGCAACGGGCGTCAGGCGTTGCTTTTGCGATACCCCTTACGTTATTAACGAGCGATACATAAGTAGAATACTCTTCATAGACGATGTATAAATGCAGCAGACAACCCAGTTCATGCAGATGTAATGGTCTTCAGATCTTCAGCAACGGGCAGTACATCAGATGTCTATCTTATGATCGATCGCACAAACGATCTACAGCTTCGTGATCAGGAATTTTTGGATGGTAACTCACTCGTTCCGAGAAGCGCCTTGCTGACGTTCATTGGGACAGGTACACCTCTTAATCGAGGCGCCTTGCTTGAGACAGGTGCGCCGAAGACTTGCTTGCACCATCAGGGAAAGCACGGTGTCAGGAGATCACCAAAATCTACTGGTGTTACGCGCTCTTAACGTAGGCGGTCTTCCGATCTATTCTATGCCACCTCTATTCTATCTGCAATGTTCTCATGGCTCGTACGTGTGCCCTCTTGCTGCTCTAGCAGGCACAGTCGCAACGGCTCGTTCCGAACAAGGCAGCATGTTGAATGCTTCACCCGAAGGTTGTGCCAACAGGGAAATCGCATGTTCCGCCGGCTTGAGACATTGATCCCCCACTTCTTTGTAGAATGACCGCAGCGCTTCGTGGGACAGGGGTGAAAATCCTCGTCAGCGTGGCAGATCGCTTATGACGGAAGATGCTTTCTAGGCAGACTTGGGCTTCGAGTTATCCAAGGGCTTCGCCACAAAGTCGGTTGTGCTTGCAGGAGGTGATTCCGAGAGTGACTGCTCGCTCATCTCATCACCACTCAGAGAGGTGGTGGCCATGCTGCTCGTAACACTGCCAGCCTTGTCCGCATTAGGCGCGTTCAGGGTTGTATTCTCTTGCTGTAATGCTTCATCCTTCATATCAACCGGCTCTTGCAATGGAGAAAGATCTTTCTCCTTCAACAACTTCTCGGCACGGCCTGCGGCTTCACTGAGACCAGTTCGGATCTTGAGCACGCTATCAACGATGACCGCGTCAATCCCCTGGTCGACCTGCAACTGAACCTTGTCTTCCTGGTTGTTCATCGTACCATAGCTGACACAAACCAGCCCAGACTCCTTGACCACACGGACCAATCGTGGTGCTATCACAAATGGATTGCAGGCAGATACAATGCCTAGCAAGTTCCATCTTGCTGCAAACCGCACTGCTTCCTGTAAACTGCTTGCTCGGATATCGGCTACCGGGGCTGACCCTGCATCCGTCAAGAACAACACTGGAATGCTGGGCTGCTTGAATGATAGCAGCAGGCAGATGTCAGGGTTAAACGAGGAGAAGATGATGTTCCTCCCTTCGCCAAGATCATATACCTTGGTGAGCACAGTGTCAACGAAGCTGTTCAGTTCGACAGCATACCAATCCATATCTTCTTCCTGACTTTCACTCAGCATAGGATATTTCATCTCAATGTTGAAGCCAACATGGGGTGGGAGTTTCTTGAAGAGATCTTCCAATGTAGCGAACGGAGATTGGATATGGTTGCCGTAGCTGTTGCCCTTGAAACCCTTCTTCTTGTAGTCTCGAGTGTGTTTCATGCGCTCCTCCATATCTACCACGTCAGTCTGACGGCCAACGGACATTGATCTGCCACGAGGATCCCGGGCAGCCCTTTTCAAATCCCCCAAAGAGCGGTTCTCTATGGGGTTTGGCGAAGGAGGCCGAGATTGACGGGGAGTCCGGGTGTCGTTGACATGCAGGAACTGGTCCAGTGTCAACGTATGAACAGGTGCATCGATGCCAGTCTCGGATACCAAGAAATCGTGGTAGATGACAGGCACGTGGTCTTTCGTGAGCTGGACATCAAACTCGACGTACTCAGCGCCCAAGTTCGCTGCCGAGACGAAAGACTCAATTGTGTTCTCGCCTAGCTGAAGCGACCTTCGACCAGGTGCAAAATTCTTGCCCATACCACGATGGCCAATGACCATGGTCTGGGCTACCCTTTTCCAGTAGGTATGCTCCTGTGATATTGACATTTTCGGATGTGAAAACGGCGTGATAACAAGGAAATTGAATGTGACGGATCCGATGACTTCGAGATCAACAGCAGAAATGATCGGGACTCGTAAATCACCCTGCAATGGCATACGCTTCGCTCCAAGATTGGCCTTAATGCTTGATAGAAGAGCAACGCCACGTCCAATGATTTTCTCATGGTTTCCAGCATAGGTTGGGATCAGATCGAATAAGATCTGGACTTTGGAAGGATCTGCTGCGTGGAAAACAATCGGCTCTGTGGCAAGATTATCTTGTACTGGTAAGTCGAAGATGTCAGCCTCCCCATCAGCTCCTTTCGCTGATACCACGATTGACAGTGCTGTATCGAGTTGCGTCGATGATGCATTGGTCAACGGAACGTGGTCTAAGTTGACCGCCTGACCCGACTTCCGCATGTCCATGGTGCCTAGACTCACGAGGATCATAGATTTGTCTTTCAGGTATCTGTGGCCAAACTCTTTGATCGTCTCACCGGCCTTGACAGTGTTATCTTTCGTGTTGCCAATGCCGTTGGAACGCCGCTCCGTGAGGGCCGACGCGTTGGATGGGGAGGTAGAGGCTGTGCTAGTCGAGCTTTCGACACTTACTTCTGGCTCTGGCGTGACTTCAGCCAGTCGTGTTGCCAGCTCAATATGCCCACGGAGAGCGGCATGCTCCTTTGCCGACCAACCAGAGTAGTCCAGCTTGTTGAGGTCTGCCCCGGCCTCGATCAAGAGCTCGACAATAGAGAGATGTCCATCGACGCTGGCAACCAACAGTGGTGTCCAGCCGTATGTGGCTTCGCAAAGCTCGGTATCGATCTTTTGAGCATCCGATCCTTCAAGGAGGATTCGTGCGCATTCTACATGGCCATATCTAGCAGCGACATGCAATGCTGTCTCCCCCTGCTCATCCTGGAAGTTGATGTCAACACGCGCTGCGACCAGAGTACGGACGACTTCAATGTAGTTGTTCTTCGTGGCGATGGCTAGAACAGCCGATGATTTCGAGGAGTTCCGTCGCACCTGTGGCACTTCTGACTGCTCAGTCAGTGCACCTTCAGCGTCGAGAAGAGCCTGCGTGGTGAGCGGGTGGCCGCCAAGCACACTTAGGTGCAAAGGTGCCCAGCCTTCGTTGTCTTGCCAGAAGGGTCCATCGATGCCGTCCTTGACGTTGAACAGGCCCCAAGCCTGCAAATGCTCGATGATGACCAGCACCATGACACGTATTCCAAACTCAGCAGCAAAATGGAGTGGTGTTCGGCCCGCATTATCTCTTGAGGCAAGCGAGGATCTCTGATCCTTGTTAAGACCACCGAGGAGGAACCTCAGGAATTGGATCGGTTCATCGGCCTCAGTCAAACAGCTGGAACGCTGATCGTCTTGTCGCACAAGCTGTCTAAATATATTGGCGGGGGACGCTGCGGGAGTGATAAAGCTGTATAATTGTGCCTCGGCGTCGACTACATCTCCATTTGTGCTCGTGTCAGCATTGGCATGCATTCGGCCAATAGAGATGACTAGCCGATGGAGGCAATTCCGTTTGTTCATGTCTTCGGCGTCGTCAAGAAAGACGATTTTGGCCAGCAGGAGGGTAACACATTGTCGACTCCGTGAGGTAACAGCGCGTTGCAATAGGCCTTTGAGGAATTGCTGGAATTGACGCTCGGAAGCGTCAGGAAATTCTTGTTTGGTCTGGGCTAATATACGTTCGGTGGATGTAGCGTTGTCCTCTCGGATGGACTTTTCCAACATTGCCCAGCTGGCATCTGGTATTCTCAGAGCTTGTTTCGAAGCGGAGCGATGCAGCTTTCCTGGCACGATCGTCTGTCCTGCGTTCTGCTCTGTCTCGGCGGCTTCGCTGAGCAGGGAAATCCATTCGTTGATCTTCTCGAGAGCTTTGTGTAACTCGGCGTTGGTGGCAAATGCGCAAGGGTCAACCTTCAGGGTCAGATACTTCTTCTGAGCATGCGAGTCCTCTATCTTCTTGTCAAGCTTCTTTGTGATCTTGACGAAGCCTCTGCGATTCACTTCGCCATACCACTGTAGCTTGCGGAAGTCACCTCGCAGTTCCAGTAGGGCAGCAAGCAAATCTTCTCTTTCGTCCTTCTCCAACTGCTGTGTACTCTCTTCGGTCGAGCCATAGCGTTCCTCCAGCAGTTTCAGTCTTCTTGCTCGATCTTGGTATTTCTTGCTGTAAAAGTGGTCGACGTCCTCGAGGTTGCGATCTAGGGTATGGAAGAATCCTATCTTTGGTTAAGAACAAAACTTGTCTGGAGCATTCAAACTCCAACCCTACCGGCAAGGTCAGGTTTCTGGTCGGTCTGCCCGGCGGCCTGGGCGTTCTTGATCAACTTCTTGAGCCCCTTATAGTTGATATAGTGTATAGACCACTCGGGAACCTGGTTCCGTGGGAGGTTGCGCCCAAACTTCATGTCGAGCAGAGTTGTGCTACTTGCGCAGCAAACAACAAACGCAAACAGACAGCCTCTCCAGAGCAGGAACAATGCTTGTGCTACAAAGACAAGTGAAGACAGGTGAAACAAGTGTGGACCTGCGAGATCACAGCACCGGTTGGCACCTCAGACGTACACGACAAACGAGTATGAAGGGTTCGAATCGGTCACTCATTTCGTTTGCAGAGGAATGCGAGAACGGTGGTCAAACTGTCTCCAAGAAAGTCTTTACTAGTAGTACGTAGACCCTGTCTCGCCTGTTGGTAGCTGGTGGAAGTTCGGCAAACCTAAGAGGCAAGAGCAAAGGCACAAGAAGGAAGCACTGCACTTGAAGTCACAGGTATGCGCGAATGCAGATGCATGTGGAGGAATAAGAGGCTCGTGTCAAATCTTGGGTCAATCAAGCTGCGGTAGACATCACCAGTGTGGGTCCGTGCACAAGGGGCCGTCGTCTATTGGCTTTCTGCGGAAAACTCGGTCAACCCAATTAACACGTGGATCACTCGTCGCGAATCTCCAGAACTGTGTCTTACCACTGCACGTACAGTGGTTGAGGATCGTCAGCATAGCTGCTTGTGAGTGACGGTATGAATGCAGGCAGGTCAGCCGGTCAGGGCGATATGATACGTGCAGTACGACCAAGGGGCCAGATAGATTGAACTAGAGTGAGGTGATACAGCAGGCAGTCCGATTCATCTTGTGCAACTTTTGATGCTGATGATGTAGTTACATCCACGTCCCAGCTGTACGACTGTGCCCTCAAGCACCAACCGTGCCTCAAACCATGTTCCCGCCAGACGCCGTCCAAGTGCATGAAGCTCCTCCTCTAATGGACATGCTGCAGAAGAAGCACAAGCAGAGCGTCTATTCCAGCTCCAACATCAGCGCAGTGTGGATATATACAGCACCAAACAAACATATGGCAAGCAATCAGATACAAGCAAAATTGCAAACGCCCGCCCTTGCTTCTGAGCCCATCTCGATGCATTCTGTTGCTCTCAACGACCATTGGACAATGGCCCTTCGTGAGTCGTGGCTTGCATGTCTTCGTCATCGTGATACAATGTTACGCTGTTGAACTCGAGGAAGGGATCCTGCATCTCGCCCGCCGGCGTCGCCATCCCAGAATCGAGCGGCACGCCCTTGAGCAACTTCGCGTTGCCGCCGAGGTCGAGACTGCCGCTCTCCTTCACACTGCGGAAGTTTATAGTGTCAACCGCTCGGCCCTGATGTGGTATCATTGGTGGTTTCATGTGGCGCAGCAAAGCCCAGGTGATGGGTTTGAAAAAGGGATGACTCTTGACGTCCGATGCGCCAGCCCGTGAGCCAAGTCGTCGAATTTCGTCTTTGATCAGAAGCTTGCGGATTGCCGATTTACATAGACTGATCAACATTAGTCATGCAGCTGAACGAGGTTGGCATCGTACTTACTTGGAGACCTGGGTCGCCCCTGCGTACTCTGGGAAGGGGACCTCGTCCCGCAGGATGTTAGCGAACGTCGCATTGCGGTTTTTACCTTTGAACGGGGTCGTGCCGAACAGCATCTCGTAGATGAGGATACCCAATGTCCACCAATCAACGGCACTTGTGTGACCATTGCCTTTGATCACTTCTGGTGCAATATACTCTTCTGTACCAACAAAAGAATTCGTCCTGAAGTCGGCTATGCACGACTTGGTGTCGACCAGCGGGTAGCCGGTTGGGTTCGAGCTGTTTCTACTGCCCAGGATCATGGTTGGAGCTCCTCCCGCATCTGATTGCTTGGACAAGTCGAAGTCTGAAAGCATGATATGTCCGGATTGGTGTAGCAAGATGTCTAAGATGATTAGCCTGGCCGAGGGGTGCCGCAGAGCACTGAGACTTACTTTCTGGCTTGAGATCGCGATAGATAAAGCCCATAAGATGTAAATACTCGAGGGCAGCTGTGACCTCGGCGGCATAGAACCGAGCATCGTCTTCTCCGACGCATTTGTTGGGTCGGGTTTGCAATGCTCTAAAGAACTCACCACCGCTGCAGTACTCCATACACAGATATAGATGGTCTTCGGACTGGAATGAATGGTAAAGGGTAACGATGAACGGATGGTTGCTTGTTGCCAGGATTTCTTGCTCGGCTAGTGCTCGCTTGATCTTGTTTCGTTTGATCATTTCCTTCTTGCTCAGTACTGTCGGAGGTCAGCGTTAACCGTGAGTGCAGCAAGGTTAGAGCATACCCTTCATGGCATAGAGTCTGTTAGACTTCTTCTCTCTTACCAGGTAGACCTTGCCTACATCGCCCTTGCCAATAAGCTTGATCTTGTCGAAACTCCCGGGACCGACTTCTACGTTACGAACCTTTATCGAGTTCGAACTGTAGGTTCTCCTAAATGCAGCGGCTTGACGGATCTGACCCGGGAGAGGCAGCTTCCCCAGCGAAAGATGGGGTGGTGGAGCGCCATCCAGGGGCTTGGCAGGATCGGGAGTCGGGGCGAGGTCAAGCTTTGGCTCAGGTTCGGGTTGAACGACGACAGGCTCCTTTCCGAATTCTGCTGTATTCGGCCTCGCCTGGGCCGGTGCATCTCCGAACAGGCCTTGTGCATTGGGGGCCGATGCGACCCTTCTGAGCTTGCGTGCCAGCTCTTCTCTGCCTGCGCCGAGCGGACTGTCCGGCTGTCCATCTGCGCCATTCACTTTTACCTTGGGGGTGTCGGGGGGTGAAGGAGGCACACTGCCCTCGTTGTGATGACGTAGGTTGGGTGGCCCTTGATGGACGAAGTACGGGTTGGCATGAGCAGTCGCGGATACTGTGTCTTCTAAAGCATTGCCTTCGCTTGCGGTGGTGGTTGACCTGTTTCGACCTAGGCCACGAAATATGGTTCCCGACTTTTGTGACTTTGTTTCAGATTTGGGCGTGGGCAGACCGTCTGCACCTACTGTAGCCTGTCCTCCAGTGCTGTTTATGCGGAAGAAGTTCTTGAGTTTCGTGGACGTGGCCACATGCCCATCGGGTTGTTGACTTTTCTTGGACGAGAAGGACAGACCCGAAAAGTTGCGTTTCTCTGTAGCCATGACTGTAGTGTGCCAAATCAATGGTTCCACAGACTTAGACGGCGAGTGGCCGATGGCAGGATGTAGTCTGCGAGCGCAGTCGGTCACAGACGGAGAGTGCACGTGAACGGTGCTCGATGTTTCGTTAAGAGGAAACTACTATCTCTGCGTAGCCATCTCCGAGTCTGGGGGCGAAGTCGGTCAAGAGGGCAGTACCGAGGATTGGAAATCAACGGCGCTGAAGGTCGGTTCGGTTGCAACGACTGACACGATCGTACTTGGGGCGAGCAATACTGCGGAAGAGGTCTCACTGTCTCTGACGAACACTAATTGAGTATAGCCGGCAGTGGAACGAGAGCACACTGCAGATTGCTGGATTACTTGAAGGGTAAGTAATTAGAATGTCACTTGCCAACGGTCATGTTGCGCTGCGGCCGTGCTCACCCCAGCACGGTCACTGCAGTCCAGTCCAGGCACAAGGTGGAGAACTTTTGGAGCCGTTCATCATTGGGGGGCACGAGAACATCTGACCTCCGAGGACTCACAAAGATCATCCTTCTTCTCACCAACTGCAAAATTTCCTTGCTCGAGTCGGTGCGAGTCCGAAGACTCGATGCTATTTCCTGCTATTGTATCTAACCCACGACGAAGCTACTGAGCTCGACATATCCGCTTGTCAATAATAGACATAACTAACCATTACCATTACACCTTCCTATCTTGATCTGAACTCGATTGTGATTTCTACTCCTCTGAACACCTTTACCATACTTGCTGTCCAAGGAATTTCTCGATACAACCAATACCTATGCAATCCATGATCAACACTGCATTATCCCCCTCTTTCCGGTGGTGCTGCTCTTGTCAAGGTCTCAATAAATCATGCAATCATCGCAGCCACTGGTGCTTTCAGTTGAAGTTGGCTTTAGCTGCTTTGTTGTTGTTGCTTTGCATTAGGGCGCTTTCGAACACCTCCCGGCAGTATGGTCCATACTAAGCACCACCATTGCCTCCCTGACGACGCAAGAATTTGGGGCTCTTCGGGCTTTTGGTCTTATTGCCAGTACTAGCAAGTTGAGTTTGAACACTTCGACGGCTGTCCACCATCCCGTCAAAGTTGTGAGGCAGGCTGCCAACAGCATGAATGTTTTGGACACACACGGATGAGTAGCTTTTGTTGTTCAAGCTCTCCGGAGTGAACAACGTGCTTGATTCAGCCAGACTCCGGTCTTCGTTGCTCCCAGCCAGGCCCAAATGCGGCTTCTGAGCGCTCACGCTGCTGACTCCCAGATGTCTTGCTAGCTCCTCAGTCGAAGTCATCTTCGTAGGGTTGGGCCCGTGCATGTCAATGACCATGCGTTCACCCGGTGGGACACGGCTGTTCGATGTGGTACGGAGAGACTGAGTTTCCAGCTTCGCAGCCAATGCCATGCTGTCCTCAACCGCGTTAAACTGAGCCAGGAATGCATCAGTGGCCGCTTTCTGGTGACTCCGGGGTGCTACTGAGATATTCTCTTTGTTCACAAATCTACTGGGGTCAGTATAAATACTAACAAGAGTCTGTGGGTACTCACACGTCGTCTGATGTAGGACCTGAAGGCATGTTCGAGACTCGGCCATCTCCAAAAAGATGGCTTGGTGTCGGGTCTCTCTTGGACCAACCATCTTGACCTTGAAGGTAAGATGGCAGGGGAACAGCGCTAAGGTCAAGGTCCTGGCCGCCAACGTCCATAACGCTGCTGTTGATGAGGCGAAGCTTGGTGACAGTGCCCTTTGGCTGACCAATTGCTTTGATAATCTGTCGGTATTCGTCCACATGATCTCGTGGTGGGGTGTTCTTGGCCGGTATGATTGCCGGCAGTGCAACTGCTGAAGCGCCATAGATAGGGTTGTAAGCGACTCCCTCAGAAGATTGACCAGAGTCCTGACTCACTGATATGTAAGCTGGAGATTCATGAGGACTGCTCAACTGACGTTCCTGTTCGGCATCGAATGTATCGGAGAGATCGCTCTGCTCTTGTCGTACCTTCGGAGGCGCGGATCGTTTACTAACGCCCCAGCCATCGGCCTCAGTCATACCACGAGCTGCGGAGCTATTGCTGTTGATCTGCTGTGGAATACCACGTTCATTTTGTTTGTCCGGCGGAGGAACAATGGGAATGGGTCGGCGCGAAGCGCTGCCTCTGGGTTTCTCAATGATTGGCATAACTGACGTGGCATTGAGTGACGGCTGGTCAGAGACATGTTCTATGGCAAGAGTTTCGCTGGCTGGAACATACGCAGGAGCTTCAACGTTGAAGCCTGTGGCGAAGCTCTCTGAGGATGAATCCGTCATTCGCTTCAGACCAAGCATGTCTTGGTATTCTCTGACAGTATCTTTGGCATCGGAGCGCTGCTGCACGATGATTCGGCGATGCTCAACAAGCTGAGGTGCGAGACCATGCATAGCTCGATGACGATCAATGTCTTTGAGTTGCTGGTCGAGCTGATTGTAGTGCTGCTGCCAAGATGTAAGCACTTGATGAGCAGTCAGAGCTTGCTGCGCCGCGTACTGCTGCTGGTAAGGCTGGTTGTAGGTGCTCCACGCTGCTGCAGGACTGTACTGATCAGTGACAGGTATTCCCATACCGAGAGTCAGCATGCCGCTAGACTGATAAGGTGACAGGCCATAAGGTTGGGCTTGCATAGCTTGCTGCATAACAGGACCGCCCATGTGCTGCACGGGAAACCATGAACGGCCCGGTGGCATTGAGGTTGGCCTAGAAACATCATCGACAGCCACCGGACCGTCGTAAGTGTTGTGGACAGCGCCATTGACACCGATGGCTCTAACAGGGTTGCCGTCTGGCCCTGCGGAAGATCCAGCCCCAGCGTCGACAAGACGATGCTCGGTCGATGGGTGGTCCAGGTATGCCTGGCTTGGATCTTGATCACCATACGGGTTCCAATCACTGTTTCCATTTTTCTTGATGTCTTGGGACTGCTGGCCAGCAGATACAGCCTGAGGTCGATTTGTAACATTTGTTGGTAGCAGAAACGGAGGCGGTGATCGAGGTTCCATTGGCACAATTCGACCTCCAGCAGTGACACGATTGTGGGTGGGTGAGGAGTGCTTCTTGAGGAACTTGGCAAACCCCTCGTCCTTCTGACGCTCAGCAGGTGGTGGCAGCTTCGGCTGTCGGTCTGGGCGTACAAGATGATTTCCCTCGTAGAGAAGGACATCTGCGGAGCTCGCCCTGTCTAGGTTGCTACCTTTGGTACAGCTGGCAGAACTCTTTCTTGATGACATAGCGCAGTCACCCAGTGAGGGTACTACCCCGGCTGCGAAATAGATTAGATCCCTCTAGGTTTCCGTTCTATGGGTGGACTTACCACGAGCAGCGTCGTAGCTGAATTTGGAGAGGTCAAACGGAAGAAAAGTTGTTGGTGCCAGCTCTATTAGTTGCGAGATGGAGTATCGATACTTTTGGTATTTGGGTTCGTTCTGTCGGAAGTCAGACATCATGACCGAAGCTCAGTCAGAACCGTGAGGTCAATGAAGGTATAGCCAAAACACCAAGAGGTTGACTCGCGCCGGCTGCGCAGTGTTGCTGATTGAGCCCCCAAGCAAAGAACGAAGACCAGCCAAAGACCGTGGATGGGAAAGTTGCGAGGTGAGAGAGTCCGCAGAGGTTATTGACATAACGGCGGTCTGCTGAAGGAAGGAGCAGGGGAGTCTGGCTTACCTCATACTAGTGATGTTGCCTGCTCGAAAAGCAGTTGCGATAGTCTGACAGGTATACTGGGAAGGTGCAATTCAACAGGTAATGACGGGCAGGTGCGTTGTTGCGAAGACACAGGCTGAAGTTGTTGATGCTGGAAAATTAGATACACGATAAGCTGATATGATAGTGGTAATGCCACGTGGAGAGGCGATACTAGCGACTGGAGAGGAAGACGTAGATCGATAGCAGGAGTGAAGGAAAGGAAATATTGCTCTAGCGCGTTGATTAGAAAAGCAACGTGCTGAGGCTGCCATCCTCAGCGCAGCAAGGCTATGTAAGGACGGCTCATACTTGATCTCGAGGCTTCACCGCTGGTGTGTAAGGGTTGACCTGGACATCATCATCCTCATAGCTAGGTCGCCGCGGGTGTGATGTGGCGACCGCACCCATCTGCCCAGCTTCTTCACTCCTGGCCTTGTCGCTCAACTCCCAGCTGCCTATTCGTTCATGACCCTTCACACGTTCATCCTCTGTCGCCGTCACTACAGCACCTGCCCCACCTTTGGGGATAGTCAAGTCTTGATCACTTGAAAGCTTCTGGGAGCCCTTGAACCCCACAAGATCGGATCCTCTTTTACCTCCTTGGCGGTGGAATCGGAGGCCAGCAATAGCCATAAGGAGTCCGAAGAGCATGCCAGCCACAGCCAAAGCCACGATCGCTCCGATAACGCCAGCAACAGCTGGTGACAACCCAGGACGGCTAGAGCTGTTGACAGAGTCATCGTTATCTGCATATGCTGGGCAGAAGATACTAGAACAGGGTAGGATTAGCGAGGGATCTCCAGTGCGGAAAGAGGCATTTAGGTACCTATAGCTTCCACAAGTCTCACACCATTCTCTGATTCCAGTCAAACTGAACTCAGAGATGCCACTGACGAATTCCGAATATGGAATTAGCGTTTGACTGGGGCCTCTCCCAAATAGTGAATACGCAGTAAGTCGCGAATATTCGTCAGTACCATTTTGGAAGTAGAATCGCACATACATCTCCGACTGATCTGGAAAACTACTATCTGGATCGTCTTCGGGACGCAACGTGACGAGCTCGAAAATGTAACTTGAACCGAGCGGCGGTATGTTATAGAAGATAGCATCCTGCTCACTGGTTAACCCGGCTAGGGCGGCAAACGACACCATCGGCGCAAAATCGCCGAACCATAGATTGAGCTTGTTGGTGCTGCCTTCTGTGCTGATAGCGTTGTAGAATGTGGACAAGATTTGTGATGCGAGACTTCGACCAGCGATTGACTTGACAGGATCTGCGAGAGAATGTAAGTTTCACATTTGAAAGTGCTCCTCGTAACTCACCTGTGGCGTTGTTATAAAGTGCATAGACCCAGTCCGCCGCCAGTACCTCAACCCTTGTCATATTGACATCAGATATCGTGTTCCGAACCGTGCTGTTGTGAAGGTATTGGTACTGTAGATAGTCATAAACGTAGTAGGCATTGAAGTACCCAAGATTGCTCGGACTGAAAATGTTGTCCAAATATTCGTCGTCCAACGCTTGATATAATTCAAGGGTTGATTCGTAAAGGAAAGCAAAATCAGACGTATTGTAGTACTCGATCATACGCTCGGTATATGCTGGACAGTTTTTGTCTCCATCGATCCAGACCGAATTCAGGTCGTAAGAGGAAGCAGTGTCAATCTTGGGGTATTGATAGCCGTCCAGTGGCGCAACAACATTCGTTCCATTTGCTAGATTCGATATGCCAGCTTCATAAGTGTAATTCTGGCTTGGAGTGTCTGCTAGCGGTGGATACAGGCCTTGCATGAAAGCCTGTGCCGAGCCGATCGTATATTGGTCGTCGGTTGTCAAAATGGATATCTCGCCGGCATTGAGCTGGTAATTGGATATACCTCGAATAGTGGTTGATTCGAGCGAATCGAACGTGCTGGTAAGATATCGACCACGAAACCCGGATCCGGCGTCGTACATTTGCTGGGCTCCGAATGGGGTCAATACCGATATCTCACTATTGTATAGCGGTGTCCGGTCTCCATACCGAGTAAACACGAAGGAGCTAATGACCTGTTGCCGCAGTGTAGTAGCCGAAACAAGATCGAATGCCCATATGGCGACCACGAGCAATAATCGCAACATGTTCTCTGGCACGCAGGTTGCAGGGTAAACGATTCACGATGCACAAACACTGCACGTATAAGGAGGGCAAGCTGATAGTCAGAAACGGGCAGGCAGCTGTAGCTTCAAGTACCCTGCGGAAGTACATGACTTTCAGTCCTTGGACTGCATGACAAGTGCTGTTCAAAGCTTCAGATGACCTATCTCGATCAAGTAGAGCTCTGCTGCAAGGTGACTGTAGCTATGCCTGTAGTGCTGCTTAGTGGGGGCCGCGATGATTGGACAAACGACGGTGCTGGCGCAGTCGGTAAGACCAATGATTGGACGACAGAACCGGCGTGCCGATCCAGCTAAAGCAGCCAATGACTGGGCACGCCCCGCGTGACCAACCTCCACGGAAAGTTGAAAGCAAGCTGTCGTGCACCTGCCCAACTTTGTAACTTATGTCCTACGACGTCACGTCACCTTTCCGGGAGGAGCTAATGCGTGTTATCTCATCCAATATGTCTTGGCCTGTACGGTTCGCTGTAGGACCAGCCGCACAGCGGTGCTGGGAGAAAGGAGCGGATAATCATTGAGGACGACGGCAATCATGATGGCGGTGGTGAGTAGACTGATGACTCAAACGAACCCAGTCAGAGCGCTCAACCCTTCGATCCGGTTCCCACCGCCGCTGCTAGCTTCCTACGGTATCAGAGTCGGGGCTCCAGCAAGCACGGTCAGCAGCTTTCAAGTGCCTTCCTTGACGACGTCTTCCAAACTCGCTCTATAGAAGTTGTCACTACCGGCATCCATGTAAGAGGATGTCAGACAAATAGCAGAGCCTCCCTCCTCTGCTGTCACAGCCCCAAGCACTCAGGCTAGATACAAGGACGAAAGTACATGTCGGCGTTTGCTCACCGTGCAGTGGCAGTGCGACTTCGTGTCGATGATGCACTTTGTCTCAAGCTGCTGGCATGTTGTATACAGCACACATGCTGAAAAGAAAAGGGGAACAAGCGGGTTTTCCAACGTATGCATTTCCACCAAGGTAAAAGCAAGACTATACACATACAAACAATTCAGCCCTCGTTGCTCATACTGACATACACCAAAACTATGTACATAGGTTGCATGCTCAGCCTCACGTCCTGCCTGACGTTTCGCTGCTGCAGATCCCTGCTGAAGAAGAAAGAAGAAAAAGAAGAAGGGCATCATAACTCAATACTTCCTACCGTTTCGCCACCTTGTGATTTACACCTTCAATTGCTTAATGAGGCTCAGAGAGTCTGTGAGCATCTTAGAGATCTCTTTTGTCTTAGCCGCACCAATACCGTCGTTGGCCAGAGATTTCACCTGCTTCATAGCGACGTCGATCTTGTAGGAGAGAATATCGAGGCCAGATAGAGACGAAGAGAGGTCCAAGCCGGATTTAGCACCATCAGCGATACCCTGGACTTTAGCGAGAATCGCACTGGCTTGCCCTTTGACGTCTGCGAGGATACCCTCAACGTTGGCGCCTTTGGCCTGGCTGGGAAGTCCCTTGAGCAAGAACTGAAGCCGGTCAGACATGAGGTTGGCGTCCTTCATGAAGCCGGTGATAGCTTTCATGTCTAGTTGGTCGGTGACCGAGTCGAGTTTGAGGCCCCCAGTGAGACCACCAAGACCTAGATCTTGCCCCTTGATGACACCAGAGATGAGTCCGCTAACATTGCGCTTGTCCATGAGTTCCTTGAGATCGAAAGCTTGGCCGTTGCACACACCAGAGAAATACTGGGTGAAATCAACCTTGGTGAGAAGATCACTAAGACCTAGTTTGTCGGCGAATCCCAGAAAGTCGAAACTCTGGCCGTTGCAAACTTCAGACATGAATTTAGTGATGTCAAGCTTGTTGAGGAAACCACCAAGCTCTAGCTGATTGGTAAGACCCCCAAGGTCCAGTTCCTTGTCATCGCTCACATCAGTGATGAATTGGGTGATTTTGAGCTTGTCGAAGATGCCACCAAGATCGAACTTGCCAGTGAGTTGGTCAAGACTCAGACATTGGCCAGCACTGACAGACTTGGTGATGTCAAGCTTGTCGAAAAGACCACCAAGCTCTAGCTTGTCAGTAAGCTCCTTGAGATCCACACACTGGGCACTGCCGAGACCGGAGAGGAAGCTAGTGATATCGAGCTTGTCGGTAGCACTTCCAAGGTCTAGCTTGCCAGTCGAATCTCCAGTCAGACCATCGAGGGGTAGGCCGTCAATCAGAGCTTTGAGATCTGAACCTTCGTCTTTGCTGATACCATCAGTGAGCCCTGACAAGATGCCGTCGAGCTTGGTAAGGTCGTCCAGATTCAACTTGCCGCTCAAGTCACCAAGCTGAAGCTTGTCTTTGAGCTCCTTGAGGTCGAGGTCTCCAGCGTTGACCAGCTGCGTGACTTTGTCTAAGCCGAGACCCGAGGTGACTTTGTCCAAGCCCAAGCTCGAGGTGAGGCCACCGAGGAGAGGTGCTAGACAGTGTCAGTCGTTATCACACCAAATGGAGCTGGCACAACTTGCCCGCGAAAGCAGCTGAGCTGAAGGCCACAGTGAGAGCGATGGAGGTACGCATCTTCGTGCTATGATGTCTGATACTTGTTTTAATGAATGAATGGACGTGTCAAGATGGTTTGAAAGAGTGGCTTCGTCTGTAAGACCGATTGAAAGAGTGGCCTATGGTGGAACTGCAGCTGATGTTGTTGATGGCAAGAATGAAGCCCTTCCATCGCGCGAGAAACGCTCCTTCTTATACACGAGCTCGCTGCGTTCCTCCCCAAGAGCAGTGGACCTGAGAGTTTCATAGACCATCTGGTATGCTCTGTAGACAATCTTTTCGCATGCTTCGAGGCTCGAATTGCCTTCACGCCTCACAACCTTCTCGCAGCGGTGGTTCTAAATGCCAAAATGCTGTCGCAGATCACGAGGCTATCCAAGCAGGTGGAGACGGGAAGAGACGCATGTCAGCGAAGACCTAAATCGTCCAGAATCAGAATAGCGCGCTCTTTGTAACGTCGACGGCTCCAGACCTGGACGTGATGATCGACATCCAGGTTCTTTTCCGGATGGCTGAAACCGAGCTTGTTCGACCACTTTCTCTATATTGTCGACCTTGGTCATCGCTTCCCTGCTATTTTCAAGGTCTCCGTGAGCTAGTCCGTCCTGTTGGAAGAGCGGACGAACACCATTGGCAGGAGGATAGTTACACACAAGCTTAATATCCTACCATCCATCATGCCAACGAGAGGCATCTCTTGGCAGGCGGAAAACCAAGCGAAAGGGACTCTCTATGCAAAGCACTAAGACGAAGAGCCAAGGCCTTGACCCATGGGCCGTTCATCAATACCTGTCTGTTCCCAACGCGACATGACGCCGTGGGCAGGTGGCGGGCTTTGTCAGGAACTGGCTTTGAGATTGAGGCTCGCTCAAGCGGAGCGCAGCACTGGTGTTTGAGGACGGTGCCAAGCTATCGATCGGCGCCCGGCCGAAGCACGCCTTGCGCGATGCCCCCTCAGGTTCGAAGGTTTCTTTTACAGTGACGTACGGTATGGCTCCTCATGTGTTCTCTCGGAGACGAACCATATGTGAGACGATAGAATTGGGCAGGCTGTCTTTTCCCGATTGAGCCGTGAGGTCGAACCACGTAGAGGACTCCGGAATAGCTTGATCCACAGCGTACCGTACTGGAAACAGTATCGCGCAGAGTTCCTCACTCAGGTTCTGCACGGGGCGAACGAGTCGAGACGAGCCTCCCGCCAGGTCAACGGAAAGGGAGCTATATCCAACGCTTGACAAGCATGATCCCCACTCTTCGTGGCAACGACAGGCTGACTTTGAACATCGGCGAGGATGCAGGCGGGGCGACCCCTGCTGCTGTTGTTACTCTTCACTGTGAGTTTGATCCGACTCTTGGCGAACTAGCCTGGTATGCGCAAAGGCGTCTTCCTCGTACTCCTTCTTGACCGGGTAGTTGGCGGGCTTCTCACCAAGACTGATATCACGCTGTTGGCGTCGATAAGCGGTCCTAGCTAATTCACTCCAAGCTCCAAACCGACTCCTGTGTGGTAAGGTGATATTGTCGTTGAACATCGGCGGGCATTGGCTGGTCATACAATGAGACTAAAACTGTCTGATCAAACCTATATGGAAGGGGGTACGGTTAGAGTACACTCTCTCTGTTCCTGTACTCGCCAAGACCATCTCACCCTTCAACTCCGGACGTGACGGAGAATTGATGCTCTGCACATATGCGTCTCCCCGCGGTATGATTTCGGTGTGCCGGTCTCGCTCAGCAAACTAGGGTAGACGGGGCATCAAGGAGGCTTCTGGGGGGACGTGGTAGTGACAGACAGATGTCTCAGAGTGCGAGGACCTGCCTGTTCACGGATTACCTCTCCGACAACCCCCCTACCCAAACATCGAACAGGATTGGAGATCGACACCCACTTCTTCCAAGCCCTTGCCTTGAGCATGCCATCTTACCATCCCACCGGTTCCGGCCAATGTTCCGTGTCACGTCACAGACGACTTATTCAACTGTCCAACACGCTGACTTATGACAAGGGAGGCAATCCAAAGCCGTGCTCGTGGAGCAAGCCGAGGGAAACACCAGCCCGAGAAGATGGGCCAGTAAGCGCAACAGAGACTGCCGCAACGGCTGAGCTCGAAGGAGTTCCATTCCAATCATCCTCAACTCCCTCTATCCTCGCCAGATAACACCCGAAACGAGGGCATAATGACGGCGACAACCCCCCTCTTCACAATCGCTCCATCTGAATCCCGCAACGGCCTCGTCTTGCAAGCTACAACAGGACGGAGAAAGACGCAGCGGTGTGTGGCAACCTTGCCTCAACAGCCATGCCCCCGTAAGCGACTATCCGAGCCCATACTACAGGCTCGCGGGCACAGTCCACCCTTCCGGCAACGGCATCACAGTATCGAGAGGGAAGAGGAGGAGTCGGGACCCACCTGCACTGCAACAGACAGCGCGACGGTACATGACTGGGGTCGCACCGGTGGTTCAACTCGTGCGATACACACGATTCGAGGGCCAGGACCGCTACTAACCGAAACTGCACGTGAAGCGTGTGATGACTCAGGGCAGTCAGTACTCGAATAGCCAGCGAGCGAGCTAAAGAGCACAGGAGTCGGAGATCGCATGCTTCGTTGTGTATGGAAGGATGTCAAGCTGCTAGAGCGGCACGCTGCACTGACAGACCTGCGGTCCGTCCACGTCTGAGTGAAAATAACCGTGTAGATTGAAAAGCTTGATACAACCAGTTTCGCGCCTATGCCATCAAAATCATTAAAGCGTTAATTAGTCTTGTGTTCTCAACCCGCATGAGCTGCTCCCAAAACTCCCAACTTTGTGACGGTGCGCTTCGTCGTTGAAGGTTTCCAGCTCTCGAACCGTTCTCCCCAGCGTACCTTCCCGGCCAAATGGCTAAGCTTGCCTGTAGAAATTACTGGCTCGGCACCTTCAGTGACAGCCCGTTGCCTTGTTCGTCCTTTCCACTTTGCATGGCAGCAGCTTGCGCCTGAACCTCAGGCAGAGGCGGGCCAGTCCCACTCCTGCGTCGCCTCTCTCGTTCCGCAGAGCCGATATTACCCGCGACCTTCTGCAAGGCAATGCCATGACCGGTAGCAGCAGCATCAATCTCGTGGCCCGCAACATGCTTGTGGCTTCCAAATTTGCGTCCAACGCTCTGCACCCAGCTCTCGTCGTCCGAGTCGCCATCGGCACCGAGGAAGTAAGTGGGTCCAAGGGCAATCATAAAGCGGCCCAACTTCCCTTTCCACCCCTGTCCCTCAGGCTTGCTCTCAGCAAAGGGGTCGTCTGCGCGACCCTTGGTCGCACTCGAGTACTGCCCGCTCCTCACTGACGCCAGGGCAATATGCTGTCTGACCACAAATCTGGCCCAGCTCAACATAACCAAGCAGAAATAGGCTCTGATCGTCCATAGCGCAACAATGACGGCAATCGAGTTCATAGACTGATTATCCAAGATTCCACTGGTTTCACTGCCAACAGCCGGGGCGTCGGCGGGGGTGGCGTTAGCGACAGCATCCTGTCCAGGGACCGCTCCGTCGGTGTTGGGCGCAGCCACCACGTCGACACTTGACACGTTGTGCGCGGGATCGGTGAATCCACTTGTATCCTTGATCATATCGCTTCCGGGCGCCTTGGCACCCTTTCCCATCAGCACCAGAAACCAGGTGACGGCGAAGGCAGCTGTATACAAAGCATTGATCAGACTATCAAGGACGTAGAGCCAGGCGAGGGCCAGACAGTGGAAGGGTGAGTTGGTCTTGATGTGTTTACTGAGGACGATAGTGACGGCCAAGCATGCCACACTGTAGATGTACATGGACAGCTGGAAGGAGGAGAGATGGTAGCCCGTCAGGAGGGCGAGGATGCCATAGAAGCCGGAGAGCTTGTTGAGGACGAGAGAGAGCGTTATCAGAGAGGCGCCGGTGGTCAGCGGGAGGGTGAAGAGGAAGGTCTAGAGGGGTGTGCGTTAGCATTCCGGTTCTCTGCCATGCGCTCGAGACGACAAGCCGCGTATTCGTCGCAAGTGCTGTGGTTCTCGCCGGGGCAGACATACTTGTGGCCTGGGGGCGCGCAGAAGCCTCGAGGAGAGACCCATGGGTGCGCTTGTTGCTGTGAGATCACCACTACTGGCTGTTCCTGCTCTTCACGTGTTGCGAGGTGCCGCTCGTCGGTGGGTTTAGTGATGGGGCGCGTCTGTCAGTGCAGGTACTGGCAAAGGAGACTGTAGTCAAGTTACCTTCGTGATGACGGACTCGGAAAGCGGATGCAAATTGGCTGTGGCTGTGCCTGCGGCTGACTCAGGCAGGTCGATCGGCAGCCACGCCAGGCCGCTCGTGCATCAGTGACGCAACTGTGCAGCGTCGGAGACTTAATGGATATGGCATAGTACAAGTAGCACAGCGCTGGTTCAAGCCTCGACGACTTTCAGGACGATTGTATCACTCCATTCGTGCCCGTCTACTGCAGGCTTCATAGCTTCGCGCCGCGCTATGTATAGTGGGACGCACCTTTACACTAGACTTCCTTTACCGAAAGGAAGAGTCCTTCCTCGGTTTACTCGAGCCGCCGGCAGCATGCAGTAGTCTTGTCGAACGGCTGTGATTCAGTCGGGTCTCCTCGGCGAGACATTCAGACCCCACCCACACGCTGTATCTGCTATGCAAGAGGATTCATGCTTCATATTCCTCCGTCGAGCAACGAATGGTGGCAAGCATATCCACGGTAGGAAAGCATTTCAAAACGCTCCAAAACTCGCCAAATCTGAACATGCGTACCTTGTAGTCGGGCCGCATAGTTGTAGACACCAAGTGAATACCTCAGCACGCACAACCTTCTTGCTGCTTCTGGTTGTTGACCGAGACATCAATCACTATGCTCGGGTTAGCAGGCAGTTGGGCTGCTCGTCGTGCGTGGGTGGACTTACTCTGCGGTCTCGCCTGCTCCTGCTCGCCTTCCATGCCGGGCAAGGCCTGGGCTATCTTCCTAAACAGGGCCTTGACATTGTGGCCTACCTTGGCCGAAGTCTCCATGAAGATGGCGCCGGCCTTCTTGGCCTCCTCTTCGCCTTGGGCGGTGGTGACTTCTCTCTTGGAGTCGCCCAAGTCGGTCTTGTTGCCGACGAGGACGACGATGACATCGTTCCCCCTTTCTCCTCTCACATCGTCTATCCACTTCTTCGTCTGCTCGAAGGTCTTCTTCGACGTGATGTCGTAGACGACCACTGCGACGGAGGAGTCGCGGATGTAGGAGGGGATCAGCGATCGGAATCTTTCCTGCCCTGCGGTGTCCCATAGTTGTAGTCGCACGGTGCGGTCCTCGAGGTACATGGTCTTGGAGAGGAAGTCGATGCCGATGGTGGCTTGGTAGGTGGTATCGAACGAGTCGTACATGAAGCGGGTGATCAACGAGGTCTTGCCGACTGATTGTTCACCGAGAAAGACAAGTCTAAGTGGATGGGTCAGCCCAGGCGGCGAGTGGTGGTGCTCGAGCAGCAAACAAACTTGAACTTCTTCAGAGGATTCGAATAGGATCCCACCTGCGACGCCATCGCGGCCGACTGTGTATGTAGAGGGTGCTGGGTGCTGGGTGCTGGGTGCTGGGTGGAGGGTGGAGGGTGGAAGGTTCGGCTGGGTGAGTCTCTCGGTCGGCGGTCCTCGTGCTCGAAGTGTCGCAGCTGTAGATTCGCCGGTGCTTGGGAAGGAACACGTGTGATGCAAACCCGTCGATGCACGTTGAGCAAGCGGGATCAGACCGGAATGGCGTTCAAGGAGAATGACAATGGGCGTCTATGGGGTCATGGGCCATGGGCCATGGGCCATCCAAGTCCATGGCGGCGTGCAAGGTTGAGTCTAAAGAGCGGAAGCACGCACGCCTACCCGATTGGCTGCGCAAAGGAACATGCGACGTGAGACATGAGCGGCCATTCCTCATCTCGACTTTCCATCTCTGCACACCACCCGCCTGGCTATGCATCGACCCTGACCATGCGGCCCACACTCTCTCTGCTGAAGCGCTCCGTCTGGAAGGGTAAGCAGCCGCTCACCCTGCGCTCCTGTCTCCCTCGCCACTACTAACACCACCGTCTCAGGTCCCAACGTCCTCCCCATCGCTGGCCTCCCGAGCAAGCTGCCTCCTCCACCAGGCTACCCCATCATTCGCACACGAGCCCGAGCTGCCACCATCCTACCCAACTTTGTCGGTCTGAAGTTTGCCGTCCACAATGGCAAGCTGTACCAGGAGGTATACGTGACGGAAGAGATGGTGGGAAGGAAGTTGGGAGAGTTTTCGCCGTAAGTCGCATGGCTGGATCGAACCACGCCGGGGAATGAAACACTGATCTCTCGCATAGCACTCGCAAGAGGTTCACATACAAGCAGAGCAAGAACAAATGATCGCGCTCGTAGGACCGTGATGTGTACTGGCATATAACTCCTCCAACGCCCGTCAGCGTTGAGCTTAGCGGCCACCAAGCTCATACTGAGGCCGCCTGTTCCAACACAAGCAGACACGAAACGGTTGACAAACAAGAGGCTGCTCGACAGAATCGAGGAAGCATCTTGGTCAGCATGAACGGAAGGTGGAGGGTGACAGGTGTCAAGAGCAAACTTTGGGCATCTGGCACGATGCTCTAAACGTCGTGATTGATATCGCCTGTCTCCTAAGCGTGCCCGCTTCCAAGTCGCATTGAACGCCCACCGGCAGAGGCTCCTCTATAGCTCGTATAGCTCTATGCTCCGTTCTGTACTGTACTGTACAAATACGATACCAGAGTAAATCGCATTCTTGAACAACGCCCCACGTTCTACACCCTGTCTTCAAGACTTTGGCAATCTTGAAACTCGTCCCAGAATGCACATCACAGCACCACCCCGAGGACGCCAGCTTCCACCCGCCAATCGCTACAGCATCACCGCGCTCATCAAGAGCCATCTCCCATGTACCCTGCTTGTCTTCGGTTTTTTTTTCCAGCATCCTCTCTCAACCGACCACCCCATCACCGATAAAACTCTCCCCTCCTAACGTTGACCCCGTACTCCTGCACCGCCATCCCCAAATCCTCCATTGTCAACACCGTCTTCCCCTGCCCACTGCCGCCCTGCCCTCCACCCCCAAACCCAGCCCTCTGCACCCCGAGCTGCGC